>Ga0209598_10000001_pt1 | contig 412894 bp, 364 predicted proteins | sample M_140807_EF_Meta_FD_187317 | JGI IMG/M metagenome (GOLD analysis project Ga0209598, IMG submission 187317) | Freshwater microbial communities from Lake Montjoie, Canada to study carbon cycling - M_140807_EF_MetaG (SPAdes) (version 2) | ecosystem: Environmental > Aquatic > Freshwater > Lake... | reverse complement strand
TAGGTACCGGCGGCGAGGGAGGTCTGGGGCACGACCACGACCGTACCGGTATACCCCGGCCCGGTGAGCGGTGCCGACCAGGCCGAGATCACCGAACCACCCACCGTACCGAGCGTCGGCAGCGTGTTTCCGTCGAGGCTGTACAGACGCACCTGCAGGTCGCTCACACGCAGCGAACCGAGGTCGAGGGTGGTCGAGATGGAGTTGACGTTCGCATCGCTGATGGTGAAGACCCAATCGTCGTAAAAACCGAACCCGGCGGCAGGCCAGGATGGCGGCGCACCGGCCGGTGGCTGCGATCCGGGAATCGGACTGGTGCTTGAACCAAAGCCGTTACCGAACAGGTACGAACCCGGCACGGTGGGCGTGTTCACGACTTGGGTTGATGCGCCGGTCGGCGCACCGCCGTTGGTCGTGCTGCAGGTCAGGGACAGCGCTGAACCCGGCGCCAGGAGCGCGCCGTTGGTGAGCGACGTGCAGGTTGCCCCGGCATTGACCGAGGCGGACAACAGCATGAACGCTGCCAGCAGCTTGCCCGTCCAGCCAATCTTGGCGGAAAGTTGGTGTAAAGGTCTCATGATCGCCCCTGAAGTTTTGTCTGATTGCAAAGTCTTGTCTGATTGCAGATCAGCCGATGGCTGATCTATCCCCATACGAATTTCAACGCGGCGATATTGCAAATATGGGACGAATCGATGACGAGGTATCACCGCGTCGCGCGTGCGGAGTGAAGACACGGTAGGTCGGCCGTCGCTGCGAATCAGCTCACACGATCATGAACGCGGCTAAGCGCCCCGAGGCGCTGGGGTCAAGGCCCTGGGGTTAAGGACCTGGGGTCAGGGCGCTGGCGGGCGACCCCGCGACCGGAGCGCGATCGCCGACACCGGGAGACTGCTTGCTTTCGACCCGCAACGTGGCGGCCAGGGCCCGGTTCTCGTCCGCGTAGTTCTGCAATTGCGTACGCTTCAAACGCGTGAATGGTTCGGATGCAGCCGCCTTGGTCCAGAAGCCGGTCTTCTCGATGCGACTGAGCGCGTCATCGTTCATGGTAATGAGCTTGGCGTTATTGTCCGCGCAGCGCTTGAGTTCAGCCGACTGAGTGCGGCTGCCTGCCAACAGCGCGGTCCGCTCCGCTTCGACGGTTTTGAGCGTCTGCGCGGTCTCGCGGAATTTGGCGATCAGCTCATCGAGCTTGGCCTGCGTCTTGGCCAGCTTCGCGGAGGACTCGGCACTGGACGCAGAAAGACGACTGGCATTGCCCTCTGCCGCGGCAACCCGTTGCCGCAACGCCGCGTCCGCCGGCCCCGGACCAGCGGGCGCCTTTTTCGCAGCCGCCAGCTCCTGCGTCAGGCGGGCGTTATCGGCTTGCAACTGGGTACGCTCCGCGGTGAGTGACTGCACCTGCTGCTGCAGTCGCGCCATTTCAGCGCCCGCAGGATTGCCGCCGCTGCGGGCCACTTGAGCGTCTACCGCCGTCCCGGTAAAGATCAGGCTGACGAACAAAAGACGTATCGCAGGACGGGACGGCCAGTGGCCGGCGTGTCTGTCTCCCCGCCGCGCTTGCGCCGATAGTCGCGATCGGTCACTGACGACCCCGTCGGGGCGCGACAGCCGCACGAACGCAATCCTTGCCTCAGAACTGCCCATTGAGATCCAGCATCACGGTATCGATACCGAGCGGCGGCCCGTCGATCTCATTGGCCGACAGGTAACGCAAAGAGAGATAGACGTTCTTGGTCAGGCCGTAGTCGCCGCGCAGGACATAGCCCTGAGTGTCCGTGCCGCCGAGGTGGAGATCGGAATCGGTGAAGGCATCCAGCACTGCATCACGCTGCAGGTAGCGGTACTGAAGACTGGCGCGCCAGGCGCGGGCGCGATCGACGCGCGGGTAACCAAAGCCGACTTCCAGTTGATAGCCCTCGGTGCGAGCCTGCGGGCCGGCACCATTGGCCAACTGCAGGCGGCGGGCCACCGCAGCGCGGTCGTAACCGACGTTGCGCACGTAATCGGCCAGCAGCGAGAGTTGATAGCGATCGAACATCGGCATGTCGTATGCGACGATGACGTCCACCAGTTCGTAATCGGCCGCCAGGGCAAACAGGTTGGTGGTGGGGTCGACGTCGTTGCGAATATCGAACAACGTATTGCCCTTCTGCAGCCAACGCGGCGCCGTGAAGTCGTACACAGTGCTGTCGAGCGGATTACGCTTACCCGCGATGTTGTCGTACATGTAATAGGCGACCGAGCCACGCAATCTCGACTGATTGCTGAATTTCCAATCGACGCCGGTCTGCACCGCATACAGCCATTTGTCTTTGGACGAGAGCTCCACTTCCTCGAGCGGGTAGGCGCCGACGGTCAGGAACGCGTTGTGCTTCTTGGCGTTGTTGCCAAGCCCCATGCGGCCAGTGACCGTGAAACCCTCAAAGGTCAGATCCGGGTCCCAGACCATGTCAGTGGAGACATAAGGATTGGCCATGCGTCCGCCGGTGGCGGTCAACCACGACCAGTCCTTGGTGGCGCGCGCGTCATAACGGATGTACGCCTGATCGAGGCCGACCGTGTAGCGACCACCGACCTGCGACAAGGTCTGATTGGTCGAGACTGGATCACGGAAATTGCCGGTCGCAAGGCGTAGACCCGCAGTGAATGAATCACTGAGTTTGGCCTCGACCCCGGCGCGTACGCGCACACGGGTACGCATGCGATCCTGCGTGGTATTCAGCAACGCTGCCGCTCCCGCCTTACCGATACCGCCGCGGTCATTGACGGTCACGAAATCGAGATAGGCGAACTCCGCGTTGTCAGATGCGAACAGGTCCGCCTGCTCACGCACCCGGACGTCGGCATTGAAACGCAGGTTGGCCACCCAGGCGGGCAACGCGCCGGGGACACCCCACTTCTCCTCTTTTGCCCTCTGCATGACCTGATCCACGACTTGCGGCGTGACTTCCGCACGCACCTGATCACGGATTTCATCTTTGACGATTTGCGGAACGTAGGTGACGCGCACGTCACCCGCGCCGACGCGCGTGTCGGCGACGGCTGCCACGGCCGGTGCCGGCGCGGGCGGAGGGGGTGCCACAGGCAGCGGCGCGACCGCAGGGGCGGTGACGGCTGCCGCCTCGCTCCGGCGCGACTTGACTTCGTTCTCCGTGCGCAACTGAGCATCGGCCACCATGGCCAAGGCCTGCTCCTGAGTCATCACACCCTTATTGACCAGCGCCTGCAGCAGATTGACAACCGAGTCCTGCGCAGCGGACAGCGAGCCTGAGGCCGGCGCAGCGGCCATCGCGAGAGTCGGCATGGTAGCCAACATCAAGATCGAAACGCGGGTGGGCAATTTGGTTTTCATTTGCGATTGTTCCGACGCAGTCTTCTATTCATGGTGTTGCAACTGAGCAAGCGCGATCGTTCAGCCGCGCGAGACGATCCTCAAGGTGATGGGTTGCGGCATCTCCACCGGCGGGCTTTCGCGCAACTGACCCAGACGGCCGAGCGCACGCTCGATCGCCGAATCGAGTTCGCTGTTGCCGGTGGAATCGGCGAGCTGCGCGCGTTCCACGCGACCGTCGCTGGTCAGCCACACCCGCACCGTCACCTTGTAGCTCCCCTTGCGCACCCGCTCGTCTTCCTGCAGCGTGTCGAGGATCGAGTCCTTGAGCAGACCCGTGTACCAGGCGAACGCCGCACCACCGGTTCCGGTGATGTCGGAGCCGCCACGACGCGCTGCCAGGCCGAACCCATCGCCGCCAGCCACGCCCTCGGCATCCAGACCGAGCGACTCGGCGGGCGGCGCCTCGTCGGCAGGCTCCGGATCCGGCGTGTCCTGCGGCAATGGCTCTTCGATCTTCTCCTCCGGGGGTGGCGGAGGCGGTGGCTGCTCGGGTGGAGGCGGCGGCGGACGGACGATCTGCACCACCTGCGGCACATCGCGTTTGGTCTTGGTCGCGGGCGCCTTGTTGCTCATGAACCGAACGAAGGCCACCAACGCCGCCACCGCAACGATCGCGCCGATGATCAGCGGCAGACGACGAGCGAATGGCGAAGAGCTGGCCATGAGCGGGTCCTGTCACTACTTCACCACGCGCTGGGTGACCAAACCGAGCTGCGTGATTTCGAGCTTGCCGATCAGGTCGAGCACGTCGACCACGCGCTGGTACTGGATGGTGGAGTCGGCTTTGACGATGACCGGTAGTTGCGGATCCGCCGCCTTGTATTGGCGCAGCAGACCTTCCAGCTCGGTCAGCGTGACCGGGAACGTGTCCAGATAGATCGTGCCATCGGCGGTGATCGAGATTGCCTTGGTCTTGGGTTTGGCGATCGAGGGCGTCTCGCTGGCTTTCGGCAGGTTGACGGTGATGCCCTGCACCGATGCGGTCGTGAGAATGATGAACATCACGAGCAGCACATACGCGAGATCGAGCATCGGCGTGATGTTGATCTCGTCGTATACGTCTTTCTCTTCCGCTGAAGCTGACACTGCAGTTCACCTCATTCGTTTGGCGGAGCAAGATGTCCGCAGCGACACACACCACACCATCAGCTGTACCGCTCAGCCATCCGTGTGACGAATTCATCGACGAACACCCGCTGTTGCAGGTTGATCTCCTTGATGCGCGAATTCAGCCAGTTGTAGGCAAACAGCGCCGGGATGGCCACGGCCAGACCGGCCACGGTTGCAGCCAACGCAGCCGCGATGCCCGGCGCAATCGCATTGACGTTGACATCTCCGCTCGCGGTGATCGCGGCAAAGGTGATCATGACGCCGACAACCGTACCCAGCAGACCCAGGAACGGGCCACCCGAAATGGCGATGGTGAGCATCACCATGCGGGACTGCAGCGCCTGCGTCATGCGCACCAGCGTCGAGTCCATGGCGGCCTTGACCGACTGCACGGCTGGGCCGGAGAGCTTGCGGGAGGCCGCGCGTGCACCGACGGATCGGGCGGCGACGCGTGCGTTGATCTCCTGCACGCCCTGGTGATAAAGACGATAAAGGGTCGAGCCCTTGTGGGGATTTTCGCGGGCTTCGGGGTCAGTGAGGATCGGCATCGCGCGGATTTCGTCCTCTGCATCGACGCCGGTGAGGTCCGGCTGGTCGAGCGCGCCGAGATCGCCCCGATTGCTCTCGAACTCCTTGAGGAAAGCCTTGTTGGCTTTTTCTATCCGCGACAGCTGCAGTGCCTTGCTGATGATCACCCAGGTGCTCAACAGAAACATCAGCGAGAGGATACCGATCACCACCCAGCCGTCGACGGTGATGTTCTTCATCGTCTCGGCGAAATAACTGACGTCCTCACCCTCTTTCTGGGCATCGGCTCCATAGGCGACGAGCGTCGACTCCGTACCCTGACTGCGGGCTTGCGCACGCAGCCACTCGGCTGGACGACCTACTCCCGAGGCTTGCACCTCATCGATACCGCCGATCAGAGCGTGGCCACCGAGCGCTGAGCCACCAATGGTCAGCGCCCCCGCAATCTCAGGCAAGGTGGCGGCGGGCGCAGCCCCGGCTTCGACGCCATCGATGGCGAGTGAGAGCTTGCCGCCGGCCGCACTGACGGCCAAGTGATGCCACGTCGCGCCGGTGATCGGCGCCGTGGCGCGCACCTCGGCAGCGGTGCCGCCCGTCAGTCGCGCGTAGGGGATCAGACCATTGATACCGAGCACCAATGACTTGCCGCCCTCTTCGAGCGCGAGGACGTAGGCATCAGCCTGATCGGCTTCGACTCGCACCCAAGCCGAGAGCGTCAATCCTTTGGCAGGAATGAGACGCAGCGACGCCGTCGCGGGTACGGTGATGGTCCCGCTGCCGTTGAAAGACGCACCGCCACCAATCAGGGAGGCTGCCGCTAGAGTGGCTGTCGAGGCCGACGCCGAGTTGCCATAGGCAGTGACGTCTTTGGGGTTACCCGAATCCTCGGCGAAATGCATCGCAAGCGCCTGATTGGCGTCATAGGTACCGGGCGCATCGCCACCGGCAGGCGCGTTCTTGTTGCCGTAGTAGAGATAGATTTTCTCTGTGTTGGTACCGCCCGGCAGGCGCGGGACTTTCACCCAGAGGAAGGCCATCTGGTTGGCGGCATCGAAACGCTCCATGTGCATCTTGAGCGGCGTCTTGTCATCACCCGCGACAGCACGCAGGTCCGAGCCGTCCGGCTTGGCATCGGCAAAATACTGGAAATTCGCCAGCGACAGACGGATCAGCACCGGGACGTCGGTCGCCGTGGCGGCGATGTCACCACCGGCCGGCGTGAGGTCCAGCGTGATTTCCTTGCGGAAATTCCAGTCGCCGTTCCACCACGCGAAGGACGCAGAGGGCAGCAATGCCAGCAACAGCAGCAAACTCAGCTTGCGCACGGTCGACCTTCCCAGCGGCCCGCCACGGGCCGATTCAATGTCCGCAGATCCCAAAGTCCATGAAGCCGCAGTCTCGCCGCCAGACGACCCCGGACAGGCGCCTGACTGGACGGACTGAAAATTATCCCCGCCGCAGGTGATGCATTTGTGACAACGTCCCGCCGGGTATCAGCCGATCACGGCTTCTTCGGCTGCCGCTTGAGACACTCGATGTCCTTCGGACTGCAGGTCTCCTCGCCCAGACCGACGACGAACACGTCCAGCCAAGACAGTGCCTGCTCGCCGGCCAGACTGTCCTTGGACTCGGATCCCTTTTCACCCGTATCCACGGCAGTGGCAGCGGCACTGGAAGCTCCGCCGGCGGCACTGGTGGCGCCGGACAGCGAGGCGCCGAGACCACCGGCATCGACGGGCACGCCCACGGCGACACCACCGAACTGGATATTGTCGGCGCCGATCACCGCGGTGGCGGCGATGGTCAGATTGCCGGCGACGATACCGGCGTCGCCGGCGTTGACCACACCGCGCGGCGCAAACAAGTCGACGTTGCCCGGCTTGACGCCCGGTGTGGTGGCAAGGGTCTGGATGCCGCTACCGGTGAGCGTCGTCGGGAAATTGATGATCGGCGCTCCGTTATCGTCAAAGGTGATCGTGGGCGCCGGCGCCGAAATCGCCGTCTTTGCGCCGCGACCGGCATCGATGTCGCCATCGGTAGACCAGACGAGGATATTGCCGCCGTCCGTGGCAAACACGCGAGATTCGTTGACCTGGAAATCACCGTAGGACACCGAACTGACGCTGCCCGGGCCGCGAATCACGATACCCAGATCGGACGCTGTTTTGACCAGGCCGAAGGACGCAGGAGGCGAGGCTAGACCTGCGTTGACCGAACCGCCGGGCGCAAACAATGAAATGTCGCCGCCGGCCAAGGCGTAGATCCGGCTGAAATACAAGGCGATGTTGCCGGAGTACGGGTTGACCTCCTGCTTGTTCAAGTCGGGATTGGAGCCCGGATAGAGCGTCTCCAAGGCCGTGAAGGCACGGGTGAAGTTACCGCTACCGGTCACTGCGGCGTCACGACCGGAATACTGCAGTTCAGCGAGCAGAACTCGGTCGAGGAAAATCCGCTGCAGATCGACGGCGTAACTCTCGAAAATGGCCAACGCCTCTGCCTCGGTGAGATTCTTCAGGGCTGAGCGCTGCTCGACGAAGGCCACCATGTCGAGACGGTATTGCAGCAATTGCTCGTAGCGGGTCTGCGCGGCTGCGGGGGTCAACCCGGTTTCGCCAGTCACGGACTCGACGTAAGCGACCATGTCGACCGGCTGGGTCGGACCGGAGTCTAGGTAGCGCCGGATCATCGCCGGGTATGCCGCATCGCGACCGTTCAGACCAGCGACCACGCTGATGTCGGCACCCTTCACGGGCAAGGCAGGGTTGGTCAGGTTACCCAGCGTCGTGATGCCCCGTGAGGTTTGCAGGTCGACGTCGCCACCTGCCACGAGTTGCAATGCACCGGGGCCCGACAAATCCATGCCCAAATTATTGGCCTGGATGCTGCCATTGACGGTTCGCGCCACGGAATAGCGAATATCACCGCCAGCGATGATCGACGTCAGATCGTTCACGTCATCATGCTGCACGAGCAACGGCAGGTCGATGATATCGCCGCCGGCGACGGCCCGGACGGGAGTGGAGAACGACAGCAACGACTGGTTACCGACGAGAGAGCCCTCTGGCGTCTTGAAGGTGATGTCCCCTGTGCGCGCCACGATGCGCGACACTGACGCATCGCCGCGGTGCACCGGGATTGCCGCGTGCAGGCTCGGGGAGATGGAGGTCGGCGAACCGAGTGCTTCGAGAATGGCTGCACCGGTATTGGTCGGCGCGCTGACGTTGGGCAGCAGGCGCGGGTCGGCATCAGACTGCAGGAGGATTGCCGCCTCTTCGGCGTTCAGACGGGTGACGTCGCGTTCGGCAAACAGTTGTAGGCTGCTGCCGAATGCGGGGAACAGGGCCACCTGTCCATCCAGCGTGAGATCGCCGCCCAGCGCAACGGCAGACAACGAAGGCGCATAAACGCGCAGTGCGATCTGCTGCGCATCGGCCGACAGCGGCATGCTGCCGCTCAACCAGTCCGTCAGGCGCGTGGTGTTGTTGGACAAGCGCACGTTGCCGCCGATGGACTTGATCTCGATGCGGCTGTCAGGGGCGTAGGTGGAGAAAGTCGATTGGTTCGCTGGGGCAGTGCCCTGTGAGCGGCCCTGGGGCAGCAGCGTGGGATTGACCACGGTCTCGATGCCGGCATCGCCCCGCGCAGTCAGCTGCCAACTACCCTCCATGAGCGCAAGCGTCGGGTAGAGCGCGCCGCCGGCGAGCGGATTGAATGCCGAACCAATGTTGCCACCGGCCTGCAGCGAGCCGTGCCCACGCCCGACGAAGTAACCGCCGCCGAGGATGTCACCGCCCGCCTCCACCATGATGTCGCCGCCGCTTGCTACGGTCAGTCGGCTGTTCGCCGCGGTCGTGGCCGAGGGCAGGCCCACGGAAGGAACGGAGGCCGAGAAATTCAAGATGTCGCCGCCGGCGCTGATGCGCAGGCTGCCTCCGCCGAGCGCAGCAACATTCTGCTCGAAGCGCGCGAAGTTGACCGTCCAGGCCGTGGCGAAACCGGTCGGTGCGAACGCAGGATCCTTACCGGAACGCCACAACCAGTCAGTAACCAGTTGGTTGACGAAGGTGTTGGTCGGGCCCTCGGAGTCACCCCCGATGATGTCACCGAGCACGGCGATGCTGATGTCGCCACCACCCACCGGATAAGCGCGTCCGCCGAGACCCACCGATCCCGTACCGATCGGCGTGCCAATGACACTGGCAGCGCCAGCGGTGTACAGCACACTGGCGCGATTGGTCAGCCTGAAGTCGCCCGAGGCGGCCACGTCGATCGAACCGGTGCCAGTGCGAATCATGCGGAACGTCGAGACCGTACCGACGTTGTTGCTGGGATTGCCACCGGCGATCACCACGTCACCAGCCGTTGCGGCATCGACCGCGAGCAGATCCGCGCTCGCCAGATCAGCGCCCGCGATCAATCGATACGACCAGGATTCGCTCGGTGTGGCCGCGAGGCGGAAGGCGGCGGAGTTCGCATTACCGGTCACGCCCACGAAGCCATCGGAGAGCGACCCGTTGAACGTGAGATTACCGCCGGCGCGCAAAGTCAGGACGCCAGGGACAGCACCGGAACCAAACCGCCAGGCGGACAGATCCCAGTCCACCGCCGATGGCCGGTTGCTGGGTCCGGGCGGCCCGAGCGCAATATCGCCGCTGGACTGCAGCTCGATGCCCGGCAACACGGCGAATCGCGGATCGCCGCTGAGACCCAGCCCTGCCGCAATCGCAGCCTCGGATGCCATGAAATCTTCTGCCTCAGCGAACAGCCGATTGCTGCGGTCTGCCACCACTGAGGCCTCGGTGATGGTGCCGTTGTCCAACAGTGCGTCGGCATCCGTGTAGGCGGCATAGCCTTCCAGACTGACTCGCCGCGCACCGACGATCTCCCCCGCCATCGCAACCGCATCATTCGTCGGATCTGCATCAGCCAGCGTGAGTGCAGCGGCGCGAGTCACGCGCATGTCGAGGCGACCCCCCGCCGCGCCACTGCCACCGGTTACATCGACGCTGGAACCGGGCGCGAGACTGACACCGGCATTCGTCGAACGCAGGGCAACCGACCCAGCCGCCCCCGAGGCGGAGCGCGCGTGCGCATCGATGCTGCCCGAGACCACGATCTGGTCGCGTGCTGCCAGCACGACGTTGCCACCCTGCTCGCCACTGGCATCGATCCGACCACTCACCAGCAGGCGGCCGCCGTCCGCGGTGACCTGCACACGCTGGGCCTGCATGGGCACGCCTGCAATGAGAAGATCACCCGCGCCCCGCTGCCGAAGTGTCCGCGCGCGGAACACGCCGCCCGCATTGAGCACCGCGTTGATTTCATCCACGCTGCCCAACTGGCCCGCATCGATCGATGCGCGTCCGCTGCGCTCGGCAGAGACGGCCGCGCCATCGACCTGGCCCGCCAGCACGACGCGGCCGAGCGGCACGGCAATCTGCAGCAATCCCGCTCTGCCGTCCGCCGCCGCAGCGAAGTTGAGTTTACTGCCGCCATCGACCAGCACATCACCGGTCGCAGATCTCAGCCGAATCTCGCCCGCATCGGCAGACACCACCACGCCGTCAAAAGCCCGGGCCTGACCCGCGACGTCGATCGAACCACCTGCCGCTATCCGCACGTCCGAGCGCGCATCGATCTCGACGCGACCCGCTGCGGCAGCCACCCGCGTGGCCAGCAGCACGGAATCACCACTGAACGCCCAGGCACCGGCGAGTTCTCCCGCAGAGACGGGTGCCGTGCCGGGCAGACTGACCGGCGCCAACAGCGTCAGACTGCCCGCAGCGGTGAGCGTACCGCGACTCGATTGCAGCGCATCGAGCAATGGGGTGCGCACTTGGAGGTTGGCATCGGCCGAGACGCCACCCGCGCCCTGCACGGACAGCGCACGCGTGGCATTGATATCGACCAGGGCAAAGCCCGTCACTTGCTGTACACCCGCCTCGAGCAGTACGTCTTGCGCGGTGAGAGTCAGCGTACCCGAGGTCGTGCCCACGGGATCCGACGCCTGACCCGAGCGGTTCGCGAGCCTGATGGTGTCTCGGGCGGTAAGCGTGACGTCGCCCTGGCCACCGACCTGACGCATCCCGACGGCGTCTATGTCGAGTTGCTGCAAAGACAGATCGACGGGGCCGTAGAAATCGATGGAGCTGCGGCTCACCAGCGCGAGTTCCTTGAGCCCCAACGCACTGAGACTGGCCGCATCGAGGGCGAGGCCACTCGCGCCAGAGGGAACCGCACCGAAGTTGATTCTGCTCGCACCGAGGCTCAGTGAACCATCGGGCAGAACCAGAGACGCTGCCGATCGCGTATCGAGAGACGCATCCAGCGCGAGCGATCCGCCATCGGCACGCAGCAAGGCGCCATCGGCCAGCGTCAGCGTCCCTCTCGACCCCGTTTCGTTGCTGCGACGGATGACCGCCTGAGGACCGGCCGCGAGCCGCAGCAACGCGCCATCGCCATTCAAGAGGTAATCGGCCGGCGCTGGGTCCGCCTTGCCGGTGGCAACGAGTTGTGCGCCCGACTCGACCGTGACGTCGTCGGTCGCCGCGAGCAGCAATTCGGGCAAGGCGAGCTTGGCGCCAGCACCGATAGTCACCGCCTCAGCGTTGGTGGCGATGGCCACACCGTCGGCCGTCGTGCGGCGTTGACCGCCGAGCAACAGGCTTTCGGCGCGCAGCGCGGCGAGCTGATCGGGATCGACCAACACTGTGCCCGCAGGCACGTTGGCGGCATTGCCGACGAGGAGACGCGTCGCGCTGATATCGACTTGCGCGCCGCGACCGCCCTGCGCCGCGGCATTGAGCGCTCCGGCAAGCGTCAGCTCACGACCAGCGGCAATGGACAGCAAGCCGGCATCTTTGGGAGTTCGACCAGGCAAAGGATCGCCGGCCGCCGCGCGCGCTGCCATGTACTTGCTGGCAAGAGTCGTGTCGTAGCGAGCGAGCGTCGCCACCTGAGCCGCGGTCCGCACCGCGAACCCGCCGCTGCGTGCGTCCGCGAAAGCCGTGTTGGCGGTGACTCGTCTGCCGGAGATGATGGTGGTGCCGTCGAGTTGCTTCACGACGCTGCCGGTGGGCATGTCCTGATAACCATCGACCGCGCTGACTACGAACGCGCCTGGCAGCAGCGCATAGGCCGCAGGCAGCAGGACGTAGCGACCGGCAGGCAAGCCATCCACACCGGCCGCAAGCACGATCGCATCACCCACTGCGAGTTTCGAGCCGCTCGACTCCTGAGGATCGAACGGCGCGTAATCGAGCGAAAGTCCCGGCAGAATGGCGAACAACCCGGGATTGACCTCATCCGACAATACGTCGAGCTTACCGGTCGGTCCGGGAATGAATTCGTACGCAAGCATGTCGCCGCCGCCGGAGACATCGACCACGGCACCGGCTGCCACTGCAACCCGATCGCCGTTCAGCAGTACGCTCTGCTCCGGAACCGCAGTGGTGTCACCGACGACCACCGTTTGACCCTGCAGTCCGTACACCCAATCGGTGCCGGCTTGAATTGCACCGAAGGGTATCAATGCACCCTCGGCCGACGTCGAGGTCAGGCTGCCCGGTTGCAGCAACACGGAGTTGCCCTGCAGATCGATGGTACCGAAAGGCGCGCGAACGACACCGCCTTGCTCGATCGTCGCTGCTCTGAGAGTGAGACGGCTACCCGCAGAAAGGACGGTGTCACGCGCGCCGGGCGCACTTTCGATGCGCAGCGTGCCATCGGCCGACTGACCCGCCGTGACACGAAAATCACTCAGTGTGGTCGCGTAGACCTGCTGCGAGCGCAGCAGCAAATCGCCGACGGTGGTCAAACTACCCGCGACACTTTGCGCACCCGCCTGCTGTACACCTCGCATGCGGATGTCGCCGCTGCTCGAAATGGAGACGTCGCCGAAGCCCGCAATGGTGCTGTTGCCGATCAGCTCGACCAGCGCGCCCTGTAGCGACAACGTACCGGTCTGCGGCGCCGAGAGCGGCGCGATCTGCTGATAGCTGCGATCAGTATGACCGAGGCGCAGGTAGGGCGCTGCCAAGGCAACCTGCCCGAGACCCGTGACTTGCGCGGCGTCGATGACCAGTTGCTTGCCGAGTTGCAAACCGACGTTGCCGCTGAATTCCACGGTACCGGGCGCGACCACTTCATTGCTGAAGTCGTCGAGGCCCACCGTCGTCTCGGCATTCAGCGCGAGGCTGTCGAAGCCCGCGGACATGACATCTTTGGCATCGAGCGTGGCACGACCGAACAAGCTGTCGGGCAGCACACTGCCAGGCCGCAGTGCGAGCGGCGGCAAATCCGTACCCACGATGATGCGGCGCTCAGTGAAGGTCAGCGGATAGCGCTCACCGCTGCCCGCCCGGTCGTTGGCGTTCAGGTTGATCACCAACTCGCCGCCGATTGCGGTGGTACTGCCCGCGCCCGGATCAGCACGCAATTCTCCGCCCACCAGCATGGCATCCGCAGCGGTGAGCACGACCCGGCCGCCGTTGGATGCAATGGTCTGCGCCACTGTGGGTGCAACTGATCCCGGCGTCTGCGCAATGTCGAGCACGGCGCTGGCACCAGACACGTCGATCAGTGATCCGGGGTTCAACACCACCGAGCCGCGCTGGGCAGTGATGCTGACGGTACCGCCGTTGAACACCTGTCCACGACGCAGGCCGTAATCGTTGGGTAGCAGACGCACGCTACCGCCGGCAATCAGCGACGCACCCGTATCGAGCCAGATTCCTTGATTACGCAGGACCTCGCCAATCGCGAGCGTGTTGTCGAGCGTCAGGGAGATGCTGCCCGCGGGCGCCGAGATCTGCCCGGCGACGATGAGACTCGAGTTGCTGCGCAGTGCGATGCTGGCGCCGACGTCGCCACGCAGCGCAGCGCCCGCTTGCACGACCAGTGCGGGCAGGCCAGCCGCATCCAGATTCGTGTAGAGACCGAGCGGCAGTGGCGCGACGCTCGTGATCAGATTGAGATTGACCGGACGACGGTCCGTATCCGCCAGCATCTGTATGGTCGAGATGTCGGCGAGTCGCGTGCCGGATGCAGCCGTGCGCGCCGCAGCAGTCAGCACACGGTTGGACTGACGCAAGTCGAGATCGACCCCGGACTGCACCGTGAGACCACCTTCGGTGGAGCGCAGGGTGATGTTGGCGAAGCCACCGTTGAGCAACGCCGCGGGTTGGACGGTAAATGCCCCGCAGGGCGTGACGCCGATACAGACCTCGGGCGCGGACAGCGACAGCGAACCACCATTGGTGATGCCGTAGCCGAGCAGCCGTGCGGCCGACTCGAACACCTGCGAGCCGGGATTGACCGTATCGGGTGTCGCGCTGAGCGCGATGGACCCGGCCGCCCCGCCCGTCACCGCGCCATTGGCTTGACCGCGGGCGCCGCCCGAGACGTCGATCAGGCTGCCGTCGGCCAGGCGTAACGAGCCCTGTCTGGCGTTGATCGTGACCTTGCCGCCTGATGTATACAGCGGCGGCAGCGGCGCACCCGGACGATTGGGCGGCACCGCCTCGTTGACCCACTGACCGGCCACATCGATCACCGCCGTGCTGCGCACGTCGATACGAACGTCGGGCGGTGCGATCACGTCGGTACGCAGGGCGTTGAGCGTGACGGTGCCGGACGGCGAACTGATCCGACCCGCCAGTTCCACGCGCCCGGCCGTCGCAGAGAACTCACCGCCCGCGGGTAACGTGACTGCCGTATCGGCGGTTATCACAATCGAGCCATTCGAATGGAGTTCCACCCGCCCCACCCGGCTGTCGCCGAACAACTGCTGACGCAGCGACGTACGCACATCATCGGGCAGCACATCACGCAAGGGATCGAATCGACCGCCCGCGGATCCGCTCAACGTGGGCAGGACCAGGCCTCCGCCGACCGTCAAGTCGCCGGTCACCCGGTCGGCGCCGGCCACCGGCACTGTACCGAGCACCAGACGCGCAGCCAGCGGCACCTGATCGTAGGGCCGATAGAGCGCGGAGGCGGGGACGAGCTGCGCTGGCCGGCGCTGGTAGCGTCCAATGGTCACGTTGCCCACGACATCGCCGTCGACGACCGCCCGCGGACTCAGGATCTGCACCGACCCGGCGTCCTTGCCCTCCACGTAGCCTGCCTCGAATCGACCCGGGCTCGCGTAGGTTGCAAAACTCTCGGTCACACCCCAGCGGTCATGCTTGATGCTGTAGCCGGAAACTACACCGGTATAGACCCGATTGGGGTCGGCGTTACCAATGTCGTACAGCTTGCCGTCCGCGCCGCGCAATTGACTGGTGTTGATGTAGCCATCGAGATAGCGAATGCTGCCACCCGAGACGTCGAGCCGCGCGCCTTGCGCCACGATCACGTCACCCTGCGATTCGAGCGCGATGCTGCCGCCGGCCAGATTGCGCTCGGCAGCCGAGCGACCCACCAATGACACCTGTCCCGACAGATTGGCCAAGGGCGTGCCGACCCACGTGCTGCCGTCAGGCCGCGTGCCGGTCAACCGGCTGTCGACGAACACGGCTTGGCCGCGCAGTGCGCCATCGCGCTGCACCGGGCTGTTGGCGAGTTCCTCACCGCGCAGTTCGGCCCGCACCACGTTGCGTTCCATGGGCAATTCGACAGTGGCTCCGGCGACGTCGAGCACCGCACCTTGCGCCACATAGATGCGCGAACCATCGGCCGCGTTGCCTGCGATCGAGGCGGGCAGCAAAGATGCCGTGTTCAATCCTGGCACGGCGCGTGCGGTTGCCTTGATGATGCCACCCGTCGCCACCACGCTGGCGCCGCCGAGCACGGCGACGGTTTTACCCTGTAACTCGACGCGCGAACGCGGTTGTTCGTTGGCATCGACATCGGTTTCCGACGGGTTGTTGACGATACCGACCGAGGTGAGACTGCCCGCACCGAGTGTCAGCTGACCGCCATTGCTGGCGGAGAGTCGGCCATTGGAGGGATTGACTGAGCCGCCATCGCGCGCCTGCAGTCGTATGGAGCCATTGGCGCGCACGCTGGTCGAGGCGGAGACGCGTCCGTTCTGGTTGACTGCAAGCCCTGCCAACGTGACATTGCCGCGCTCGGCAATGATCTGCCCGATGATGCGCTCGGGATCGGCGCTGTTCGCGCCATTGCTGAGGCCGTTGGTCACCGTGCCGCCCGCGCCGACTTCGACCAGCAGACCGCGCAGTCCGGGGTCGGAGCTGGTTGCCAGATAGACGGGAGTGCCGGCGGCCAGCAAGGTCTGCCCACCGGGCGAGCTGATCTTGCCTTCGTTGCGGATCTCAGGGGCGAAAATCAGCACCTGCCCGCCTTCACTGGTGGCGATGGTTGCGCCCTGTTTGACGACGACCGCACCACTCTGCAGTTCGACACCGCCTTCCTTGTACTGCGTCAGCGCCGGCGCACCAGCCGAGCCGGCGCCGGCGATACCCCGCTCCAGAGCCTGCGGCGTCAGGTCGAGCGTCGATGCCAGCAGGCCGCCGACATTGACTTTGGCCGTCTCACCGAACACCACGCCGTTGCGGTTGAGCAGGAACACCCGGCCGTTGGCATTCAACGCGCCGAAAATACGGGCGGGATCATTCTGGTAGATGCGATTGAGCGCCGTTGCAGAGCTATCCGGCTGGACAAAGGTGACGGTACCGTCCTTCGAGACGTTGAACTTCGACCAGTTGAGGGTTGCACTCTGCGAGGTCTGGGTGATGGTGAGCGTATTACCGGTCGTCGCAGCCGTCGCCGCACCCGCAGTGACGAAACCGGACACGTTGCTACCGCACACACCCGCCACGCACGGCACGGGCAACTCTGCCGCGCCGAGCGGCACAGGTACGCTGGCCAACAAGGCGGCCACCGCGCAGGACTCGACGGCCGCGCTACCCAGCAATGCCGCACGGACTGCGTTGCGCAGCAGGGCAGTCATCGGCGCCGCGCGCCTAGAATCCATACATCACCTGAAAATGCAGTCGGGAGTCACCGCGGTCGACATTGGACGATGACCTCATGGGATAGGCCCATTCCAATTCGGTCTGCAGTCCGCCGAACGCATTGACCCGCAGCCCGAGACCGACGCTCGCCAGGGAATAGCTGCTGGTCTTTTCACCATCGATGGGCAACGGGTCGAGAATCCCGACGAGACCTGCATCGACAAATCCGAACACATAGGCCTGCTGCAAATGCTCCGGCAGCAAAGACACCAACGACGGCGAATGCAGTTCCACGGTGGCCGCCAGTCCGTTGTCGCCCAACTGCTCGGCTTCCAGATAGCCGCGCACCGTTGCAGCGCCGCCGATCGCGAACTGTTCGTTACTGATCAATGGATTCAATGCCGCCTGCGCCGCGACGCGCGCGAGAACACGGGTGCCAGCCACGAATGGCCTTTCATGGTCCACGCTGGCCCGCAGGTAGAGATAATTGGGTTTGCCCTTGTAACGCTTGTATTCGAATTCGTCAGGCGAGTTGCCGAGCCCACGAATACCGAAATTCAACGCAGCGGTCAGACTCGTGGTCTGTGCTTCGCCGCGCCAGGTCGCACCGTAACTGGCGGACCAGTTGATGTACTGCATTGGCGTGACGTCAGTGAGACCGCCGGGCTGCACGATGCGATCCTCGAAATCCTTGTAATCGAGCCCGAGCGTCAGGCTTTGCGAAAGGCCGCGGCCCTCCGGCAATGGATTGATGTAGCGCAACCCGTAGATGCGGCCGGTGCCCAGCACGGACAGTGAACCGAGTCCCGCGATGGTTGCGAAATCGCTGCGCGTATCGACCACATAGGCTGCAACCAGATCGTCGGAGTGCTCGAGCGGTACCACGTAGGTTGCGGCAATCACGCGTGATTCAGCAGGCTCCTCGGGTGCGGTCTGATACTGCAGCGACAGTCGGTGAAATTTCTGGAAGAGGTTGTCGTAGCTGAGATTGATACCGAGTCGCGTACGGCTGGTGTCCGCGGTGTAGCGATCATTGACGTCGATGCTGCCATGCAAAGGTGCGGCATCCTTCACCTTGAGTTCCACGTCGACCGAGCCCGGGACCGCGCCAGCCCGCAACACCGGCGTCACCTGCCGATCGGCGGACTTGCGGTTGATCTGACCCAAATCCTGCTGCAGAGCGTTGAGATCGACGACATTGCCGGCCGTCAGCGACGGCAATGAATTGCGGATGCTGCCGCTCGAAAAATAACGCGCACCGCTGATCTTGACGCGCCCGACCTTGCCTTCGGTAACGGTCAGGCGGACCAAGCCATCGACGACCTCCTGCTCGGGGATGTCGACGTACACGGCGCCGAAGCCGCGATCGCGATACAAGGCCTCGAGTTTCTCGCGCACGGCCTCGACGTCGGACATCGAGCGCTGCGGGCCGAGGTGAGGGTAAATGACCGTCTCCAGCGCCCGCGGGGAGAGCGCACTGTTACCCGAGACACGGTATTCCCAGACATCGAAGCGCGGTTCTGCGGCGCTCCCGCCGCCTTGATTGGGCACGGCGGCGGTGGCATCGAGTGACCCGTCATTGGCGGACTGGGTCGAGGAGCCCTGACCGGGCGCCGCCAGGACCTGCGTGCCGTAGCCCACGGCCAGTAGAAAACCCAAAGACCCGCGCAGAATCCGGCCCAGACATCGGTCCAGAAACCGGCCCCGATACTCGAGTCGACACAGCAGGATGCGGCGGTGGGCCATGATTCGGTCTTGGGTCTCTGCACGGCGCGGTGAACTAGCTTTTCACCGTCAGATTTCAATGTGATTACGCCCCACTCGATTGTGCGGCGCGCCAGACGCAACAGGCGGACACCTTGCGGCGCCCGCCTGTAGGGTCTAGGACCGACGTCCGGCCCAAGGGCCGGACGCCGTTTCATCGCCTCAGCGACCGAGAGGCTGCCGCTTGACCATGAAGGTCGGCGAGCAGGTGTTGCCGCCACGGGTGACCGTGGAGATCGGAGTGACGGCCATCATGGCAGCGGTGTACGGAGAGCTGTACGTCGCACCGGCCGGCACGGCGACCGACGGCAGGGCGAGGATGCCGCCGTTGCCCCACGGCTTGTCGTCAAAGTCGGCGTTGATCGTGTTCAACGCGTCGATGTTGGCGAGTCGGGCGGTGATCAGGTCGACGACCTTGAAGCGGGCGTCGGAAGTGGCCAGAGCGCCCGTCTTGCCGGCCTTGATGTAGTTGACCGTGTTCTCGGTGACGAAGTCGTACTTGCCGTTGGCCACGTTGGCGAGCGTCGGCGCATAGCCATTGATGCCAACGAAGCGCAGCTTGGCGGCCGTGAGTTCCGTATCTTTGACTTCGGTCGAGAGGACGCCGATCGCCCAATAGTTGTTGGCCGATGCCGAATCGATGCAGGTACGAACGTTGCCCGAGCTCGGCGCCGCGTTGACGAGCGAACCCAGTGCAAACTGGTTCGCCTTGTAGGTCGTATCGGTGATCGAGCTGGCGTCATCCGGCGCTGCGAACGTTTGGACGCCCACGGCACAGCGCTGGTTGAGGAAGTACGCCTCGAAGGCGGCCTGAGTGCCCGACGTAGCGACGCGGCGGCAGATACGCACGTCGGTGTCGGCCGGGGCGGTCACACCGGCAACGCTGGGCAGTGCAGTAGCTGGTATGGCACTACCGGCGGGCGGATTGTTGGTGAAATCAGCCCAACTGGTGATGTTCTGCGACACCAGCGCCGACACCTGCCCCTTCTCGAGCGAGGGGACGCAGGTCGGAGCGTCGCGCGTGTCCACGGTCGGCAATGGATCAGTGTCGGTCACGCAAGAGCCCGACAGCTGGGCGATCTGCAGCGCACGATACAGCGGCACGCTGACAGGGACACCGAAGACGATTTGCACGCCCGCCTTGCTGACCAGATTGGCCGCATCCTTGCCGGGCGCGGGGAATGCCAGCGCCGGTTCGTTGTCGGAGATGCCGCCGTGCACGTCATAGATGCTGGAGGCCACCGTATCGGCCGGGGTGGTGACCAACGTGCAGCTCGCGTGGTCGGTATATGCCAGACGGGAGACGGTGGCGGCGACGCTCGAGACGGTGCAGTCGTTGGCGAGCGAGCCGACATCGAGCCAGCGCAAGGAATGCGCCAGACCCTTGGAAACGGCGATCAGCGGCACGACGCCATTCGAGGAACCGCCGACCGACTCCTTGTGGAACGCAACCAGCAGGCCGCCATCCGCGCGACTCGGAAATCCCTTGCCGGCAGTCACTGGGTTGTCGTTGGTCAGCACGCAAGTGATGACGCGCTGGTTGGTGGAGCGCCAGATGTCGATCGGTTTAGTCGAGTCGCAGATACCATCGCCGTCGGCGGCAATGAAAGTGGCCTCGAGTACGTTGTCCGTGGCGGTCGCGCCGCCGAAGTAGACCTTGGTCGCGACGGCGTAATCAGCACGCGAGAACGCGTGCGCGGCCGGCATGCCGAGCACGGCGGCAACCGCGACGGCGAGAGTGGAGCGAAGGATGTTCATGACTAGTCTCCGAGAGAATTGTTGGCAGTCTGTTTTTTTGCTGGCGTCAGCGGCCGCAACAGCGCGCGGCCGCTGACGAGCGTCTCAGGCAGTGGCGCCGTTACGACGGCCGAGGGCTCCCACGCCCAGCAGCCCCGAAATCAGCAACCAGGCAGCGGCGGGCAGCGGCACCGGGGCAGCCGCTCCACCGAAGGTCAGATCACCGGCTGAAGTCAGGCTCCAGGACCAGGCACCGTTCGAGTCGGCAAACTGGGTGACGGCGGCGGCGGTCGCGGCGTTGGTGCCGGTGCCGGCGATCAGATAAAAGCCGAGCGACTCGCCGAGGCCCGCATCGGCCAGCGGAGTGAAGCTGCTGCCGAGAGATTCACCCCAGATCATCGGATCATCGACGCCGGTGAGGCTGGTGCAGACCGTGGCAGATGCGCAGTTGTTGTTGAAGCTGACCGTCAGACCGGTTGCCGCGGTGTTGACACCGTTGATTTTACCGGTGGTCATGCCGTCGACGCCGCCGTTGTTGGTCGCGATGAAATGGCGCGAATTGCCACCACCCGCGCTGTCACCGGCGAACACCGAATAGCGCACATCGGCAAGGTTGCTGGTCGAGAAAACCGACATGTCGATGGTGAAGCTGCGCGCGGTCAACGCGCCGGCGGCGATACCCGGAGCCGCGCCGAGGCTCGACGAGAAATCCGCGAAGAACAGACCGAGGTCTTTCACCACGGACGTTCCCAACACGGTGTCGTACACCGCGACGAACAGCGAGCCACCCTTGGCGGTATCCGAGGGCAGCACCAACGCCTGCGCCGGCACCGCGCTCAGAGAAGCCGCGATCGCGGCGGCGCCTGCGAATGTCTTGAGATTCAACTTCATAAATCAGTCCCCTAAAATTTGTTTGGACGCAAACTATTCGACGCGGCCATGGCGACCGTGGCGAACATCCCTTTCGCTCCGCCGGCCCGACGCAATCGCCGAGGCTCTTCGGACAGGGGCGAAGGTACGGGTCGGTTATGACCGATCTGTTAAGGATTCATGGAAGTGCGACGTCGTTCCTTGACTGGACCGACCCCAAGCGTCGCGCCGGGGGCGGTTCGCATCAATATGTCTGACAGATGTATGACAAATGGAGGTCACTCCGAAACAAAATGTCACCGTTTCGCTGACATGGAAGCGTCATCAGTTTGTCGTTTAATCGCGCCCCGTTCTTCCTTGCTACGGAAACCGAAGCCATGCCTGTTCTGTCATCCCGGATTCTCCGCGCTGCCTCGTACGTCCTCGTGACTGCAGCGTTTGCGGCGACCTGCATCGTCGGATGCTCACGGCTCGGAGACAATTCCACTTTGGGCAAAGCGGGCAAGACCGAGGTGTCGGCCGCAGACGTGCGCAGCATGTTGGCCGATTTGCCTGAGAGTTCGCGCGACGCAGTCATGAAAGACAAAGTCGCGCTGGAGCGCATCGTGCGTGCGGAGTTGGTGAGGCGCTCCATTCTCCGGGAAGCGAAGGACGCACACTTCGAGTCGGACGCGGCAACGCAGAAAGAACTGGACCGCGTTCGTGACGACACCTTGGTTCGATTGTGGGTGGCCAAACAGGGGCAGGTCTCGAAAGACTATCCGAGCGAGGAAGACTTGCGACTCGCCTTTCAGAGCAATCAATCCGCACTCGCTGCACCCACGCAGTACCGCGTCGCGCAGATCTTTGTGAGCGCACCGAACGGAATCAGCGCTGACCGCTTGGCGGTAGCCATGCGCAAGGCTGCGGAAGTCGGCGCGAAGATCCCGGGCGGCGACTTCGCTGCGCTGGCACGCGAGTACTCCGAACACGCCGAAAGTGCTGCCAAAGGCGGCGACGTCGGGTTGTTACCGGCGGATCGCATGTTGCCGGAGGTGGTCGCCGCCGTACGTAACATCGACGTCGGCAGCACGGTGGGACCCGTCAAAACCTCGCAGGGCTTGCACTACGTCAAACTCCTGGAGCGTAAGGACGGCGAGCCCGCCACGTTGGATGCTTCGCGCGCTCGCCTGACGGAAGCCTTGCGCAGTCAGCGCGCCCAGGAACTGCAGCAGGCTTACTTGCAGTCGCTGAATGCGAAGCTGAACGTTTCGGTCGATCAAATCGCCATCGGCCAATTGAACGGCACGAAGTAGGCGCAGATCCAGCCAACCCTCAGCGGCGTGCCCGCGTCTCGTTCGCCAGGTACCAGCGATAGGTCTCGCGCAGACCCTCAGCCAGCGGGATGCGGGCCTGCCAACCAAGTTGCGCTGCTAACGAGACGTCCAACAGTTTGCGCGGGGCGCCGTCAGGTTTACTGCCATCGAACACGATCGCGCCGGTGTACCCGACAGTGTGGGCAATCAAGGTGGCGAGTTCACGGATGGACACCTCGGTGCCGGTACCGAGATTGACCGCCACGTCGCCCGAGTACGTGTCCATCATGTGCAGCGCAGCGGCGGCGAGATCATCGACGTGCATGAATTCACGCAGCGGCGTACCCGTACCCCAGACCACGACTTGCGCAGCATCCGCTTGTCGCGCCTCGTGAAAGCGCCGCAGCAATGCCGGCAGGACGTGAGAACTCTCCGGGTTGAAGTTGTCCTCGGGACCGTAGAGGTTGGTCGGCATCAGTGCTATTGCATCGAAACCATACTGCTTTCGATAGGCCGCACACATTTTCAGTCCGGCAATCTTGGCTATTGCATAGGGCTCGTTCGTAGGCTCGAGCAGACCAGTGAGCAGGCACTCCTCGCGCATCGGTTGCGGAGCCAACTTCGGGTAGATGCAGCTCGAGCCCAAAAACAACAGCTTTTTCACACCAAAGCGATGCGCGGCGTCGATGACGTTGATCTCGATCTGCAAATTGTCACGGATGAAATCTGCAGGGTATGCGCTGTTGGCACCGATGCCGCCGACCTTGGCCGCCGCAAGGAAGACGTACTCGGGCTGTTCCGTGGCGAAAAACCGCTCTACCGCCATGGCATCGCGCAGATCGAGCTGGGCTCGCGACCGCAGCAGCAACTGACGGCAACCCTCGTGCTCGAGCCTGCGGCGAATTGCGGCGCCCGCGAGCCCCTGATGTCCTGCAACGAAGATCCGCGCGTCACGCTGCATCATTCACGATGCCTGTAGACCCGGAACCCTTCCCGCTTGACGACCGCATCCCGGCGGGCGATCTCGAGGTCGCTGGCAACCATTTCGGCCACCAGCTCAGCGAATGAAATCTGCGGCCGCCAACCGAGACGATCGCGGGCCTTACTGGCATCACCGAGCAGAGTCTCGACCTCAGCGGGACGAAAATATCTCGGGTCCACCCGCACCAGCACCTTTCCGGTCAGCTCGTCGATGCCCACTTCATCCACGCCCTGCCCCTGCCAGACGATCCGCATGTCGAGTTGCTGCGCTGCAGCCTCGACAAACTGTCGCACGGAGCGCTGCTCGCCCGTGGCGATCACGAAATCCTCGGCCTGCTCCTGTTGCATCATGAGCCATTGCGCCCGAACGTAGTCGCGCGCATGTCCCCAGTCGCGTCTCGCATCGAGATTGCCCAAGTAGAGACAGTCCTCGAGACCCACTTGCATGCGGGACAATCCGCGCGTGATTTTGCGTGATACGAAAGTCTCGCCGCGTAACGGCGATTCATGATTGAACAGGATGCCATTGCAGGCGAACATCCCGTAGGACTCGCGGTAGTTGACGGTGATCCAATACGCATAGACCTTGGCTGCGCCATACGGTGATCGAGGATAGAACGGCGTCGTCTCGCGTTGCGGCACTTCCTGCACCCGACCGTACATCTCCGACGTCGCAGCCTGATAGAAGCGAGTCCGACGCTCGAGCTTGAGGATACGGATCGCCTCCAGCAACCGCAACGTGCCGAGTGCGTCGGCGTTGGCCGTGTACTCGGCCGTTTCGAACGACACGGCCACATGACTCTGCGCGCCCAGATTGTAAATCTCATCCGGCTGCACGTCCTGGACGATGCGCATCAGGTTGGTCGCATCCGTCAGATCACCATAGTGCAGCACGAACCGGCGGTTGCGCTCATGCGGATCCTGATACAAGTGGTCGACACGATCCGTGTTGAAGCTCGAGGCCCTTCGCTTCACGCCATGGACCTCGTAGCCCCGCTCCAACAGCAGTTCGGCGAGGTAGGCTCCATCCTGACCGGTCACGCCGGTGATGAGGGCTCGTTTTGGGTGGGACATGATGGTGCTGATCGGCCGGGGATCGCCCATCCTAGGCAGCCTCTGTTGCAGATCTGTGGCGGCGCGCCGCCGCCGGCCCGATAATCGGGGTTCCGAAAGAGGAGTCCCGCCGGCATGACGAACACCCTCAGGACATCTGCGGCGCTCCCGCGCCCTGCTGCGCGGGCCGTTGCACTCGTGTTGCTGGCGCTCACCGCACTGCTGCAGCCCGCCGCAGGTGAGGCCGATGAGATGCGCACCATTCAGTTGCGCAACCGCCTGGCTGAGCAGGTCATTCCTGTGGTGCAGCCACTGCTGCAGCCGGGGGATGCGGTGACGGGTCAGGGCGATCTGCTGTTTGTGCGCACGGACGCGGCGACCTTCCGTCAATTGCAGAAGGTGATCGAGTCACTGGATCGGGCCCCGCGCAACCTGCTGATCAGCGTCGGACAAGGTACTGTCACCAGTAATACGGCCGCGGGCGCGCGCGGCACAGCCACGGTCGGCAGCGGTGACGTGCAGGTAGGCATCAACAGGCCGCCTAGTACGGAACCGGGGGCGCAGATTCAGGTCGAGGGTACGCGGCAGCAAGCGAACCTGCGCAACGTCAGCAGCGTCCGGGCGCTGGAAGGCAATGAGGCATGGATACAGATTGGCCAGTCAGTGCCCGTGACCCAGACTTATGTGGGTTCTACGGGATGGGGTGGTCAGACCGTCGAGCGCACCACGCAGTACCGTGACGTCGCCACCGGGTTTTATGCGACGCCCCGGATCAATGGCGACCGTGTCGTACTGGAGATTGCGCCGCGTCAGCAGTCAGTGAGTGGACCACGTGAGGAACGTGTGGTTGCAAGCGCCGGAGCTGACACCACGGTCTCGGGACGGCTGGGCGAATGGATCGAAGTCGGTGCCGTGCGCGAAGCCCGCTCAGGCTCCACGCGCGGCGTACTGGTGTGGGGTACGCGCGCCGATCAGTCTGAATACGCGGTCTGGGTGAAGGTCGACGAAGTGAAATGACCGCCGGTGCCCGGATGCGGCTGCAGCCGCACCCGGCACGTTGGCGATTACGGTTTCGCCGGAGGGGCCGCAGGAATAGGCGCCGCGGACGGCGTTGCCGCTCCAGCGCCCGGCACGGCTGGCGAAGGGGTCGGCGCGGCGGGCGGTACGGGCAGCGTCCCGTAAGGAGCGTTCGGATCCGGCAGGATCTCGAAGCTGTCCACGAAATACGAGGTCTCACCGAAACAGGTGGTCGGTATCCCACGGTGCTCGGTGTAGTGCAGGCTCATGTGCTGGCCAACCGCCTTCTGCAACTTCTCGGCAACCACTTTGTCGCGCACGCTGAAATTGTAGATCTGCGGTGACATGCCGCCCACGATGTACATGGCGAGTTCGCCTTCGTAGGTCTTGCAGAGCCAACCACGCTTCGAGAATTTCTGCAGCGTGCCGGCACGCTCGCCCTCCGAATAAGACCACCACAGCATGAAGGCGGTGTAGAGACCGATCAGCAGCAGCGCGCCGAGGACGCTGCTCCAGAAGATGGACTTGAAACTGCGCCGCGGCGGGCGAGCGGGCGCGGACGGTGGCACCGGCGCGGCCGTCTCGGTGGGTACCACACCTGCCTCGGAATCCGTCGTGTCATTGCGTCTGGACATGGGCGCTCAGGACCTCGTGGGTGGTTTGCTTCAGAGCTGGGATTCTAATGGAAAAATACCGATCAGCGTGACCCCCAGACGACGCAGGACGCTGCAGTCCGGCTCGTGGGTGTGGCGGCGTTCGATGCCTCCCGAGCGATCGTACCAGACCAGCCGCCCGCCCTCCTCGAGTAACACGCGGTAACTGCGCTCCGGTGCGGTGTTGACCTCGAATTGCCGATGCAATTGCTCGGCGAGTTCCTCGCTGTCGATCATCACACCCATTTCCGTGTTGATGTAGGTCGAACGGGGATCGAGATTCATGGAGCCGACGAAGGACCAGCGACGATCGACCACCAAAGCCTTGGTGTGCAGGCTGGCCCCAGCCGAACCGAGGATGCTGAGGTCGCGGTCGCCTCCGGGGCTACCGCGGGTGCGTTTGAGCTCGAACAGTTTTACGCCGCTGCGCAGCAGGCCGCGGCGGTAACGCGCATAGCCCGAGTGCACGGCAGCGACGTCGGTGGCAGCGAGCGAATTGGTCAGCACGCGCACATCGACACCGCGCTCGGCATCCCGCGCAAGCGCCTGCGCGCCGCCCTTGCCGGGCACGAAGTAGGGCGAAATGATCCGCACCTCGCGCTGCGCGCCCGCCAGACGCGAACCGATGCCTGCCAGCACGTGCGAGGCCTGCTCGTCGGCGAGCTTGCCGCTGGGTTTGAGCGGATCATCGACCAGCAACTGGACCTCGTCGATCTTGAGCGGCGGCGGTGCATGCGCGATCAATTCCGCGCGGCGCTGCGGATCGCTGAGCGCAGCGATGTACTTACTGCCGTCGATGCGCTCGCGACGACTGTTGGCATCGTCGATCATTTGCTCGAGCGTCACGGGAAAGCCCCGGCGCGTCCTGAAGCGTTCGATGGGTACGGAATAGCGGCTGTTCCAGTAGTCATCGAACTGACGACTCACGTCGGCGACGATCGGGCCCGTAAGTACCACGTCGAGGTCACTGAAATTCGATTCGCGCGAGGCACCGAAATACTCGTCGCCAACATTGCGCCCACCGACGATCGCCAGTCGGTTGTCGGCAATCCAGGCCTTGTTGTGCATGCGGTAATTGAGGCGGTGCCCGCGCGTCAGATATTCGACGGCCGTGGCCAGACGACCGTGGCGACTAAAAAAAGGATTGAAGATCCGCACCTCGATGCTCGGGTGCTGATCGAGCACCACGAAAGTGTCGTGCTTGACCCGGGCGTCCATGTCATCGACCAGCAAGCGCACGCGCACGCCGCGCTCAGCGGCGCGGATCATCTCGGCGGTCAGCAGTCTGCCCGTCGTGTCATCGCGCCAAATGTAGTACTGCAGATCGAGCGTTCGCTGCGCGGCCTCCGCCGAGACGGCACGATACGCAAAGGCCAAAGCGTTCTGGTCGACCAGCCGCAGCACTGTCGCACCCGGATCGATTTCCTGCAGATCCAGGACGGCCTGCTCGATCCGCGTCGACTCTGGCGGTGGCAGGGCGTGACTCGGTTCGATGCCGGATAGACGCGGCGGCCCGGCGCAATGGGCCAGCAACGGCAGGACCACCAGTAGTGCGATGCGTTGCAACAGCGGCGCCATGGGCACCCATGATAGCGACTCACCGAACCGACCGCTGCATTCTGGGCCACGTAACTGCGTAAATCCCGAATGGTCAGGACGGGCCACCCGCGCTCAGGATGAGCAGTGCCGAGTCACGCGACAGGAATGCCGATATGCACAATCACCGCCCGCCGCAGATTCTGGCGTACATGACGCCGTTTCCGTACTCGATCGACATCGAAGCGCCGCTCGCCGAAGCGCACGCCTTTTTGCGCGCGCGACATATCCGCCATCTGCCGGTGACGGAGCAGGGGCGGCTCGCCGGTGTGCTCACGGATCGGGACATCCAGCTGGTGCTGAGTCCCGAGTTGGGTTCGCCCTCTGAACGTGAGCTGCGGGTGCGTGAGGTTTTCCAACCGGAATGTTACGTGGTGGATGCAGCCGCGTCGCTCGAGGAGGTCGCTGCCACGCTGGCCGAACGGCGGATCGGCTCGGCGCTCGTCACGCGCCACGATAAATTGGTCGGCATCTTCACCGTGAACGACGCCTGCCGCGCGCTGGGACGCGTATTGCGTGAGCAGCGTCCCGCCGAAGTTCCGGATCTGCTCGCCTGATCGTCATGACAAAGCCAAACACACCAGTGGATTACGCCGACCGGCTGCGCGAGGCTGCAGCCTTGTTGGCCACACAGGGTGCCAATCCGTTTCGGATCGCTGCGTATCGCGATGCCGCGGACTCACTCGTTGCGCATGCCGGCGAGTTGGATGCGTTGATTGATAGCGAGGGCGCAGCGGGCCTCGAGCGTCTGCCGGGCATCGGTCGCGGTATCGCCGGCGCGGTCATGGAGATGGCGCGCACCGGACACTGGAGCCAGCTCGAACGCCTGCGCGGTGAAAGTGATCCGCTGCAGTTGTTTTGCTCTGTACCGGGCCTCGGTCGTCGCTTGGCAGCACGCATCCACGAGGAGTTGCAGATCGATACGCTGGAAGCGCTGGAGACTGCAGCACATGACGGACGACTCGACGGCGTCACGGGTGTCGGGCCGCGTCGCGCTGCCACGATTCGCGCCAATCTTCAGGCGATGCTGGGACGACGCACACCACGACCGGATCGCGCCACGCGTGCGCGACCCTCCATCGCCACCCTGCTCGCGGTCGATCGCAGTTACCGGGAACAGGCGGCGCAGGACACGCTGCCGAAAATCGCGCCGCGTCGATTCAATCCCGAGGGTGAGGTCTGGCTGCCCGTGTTGCATGCCGAACGCGACGACTGGCACTTCACTGCGCTCTTTTCGAACACGGCGCAGGCTCACCAGTTCGGTCGAACCCACGACTGGGTGGTGATGTACTACTACGATGAACATCACGAAGAAGGGCAATGCACCGTGGTCACCGAAACGCACGGGCCACTGTCGGGGCGCCGCGTGGTGCGTGGTCGGGAGCCCGAATGCCGCACCCATTACCTCGGAACGGTCAATCCGAGCGCGACGGAATCAGGCGCCCGAATCCGGCGAGCCGCGCACGCAAGTATGGCTCGTCGAGCGACACGGCGCTGACCTGACGCCCCGTCTGGGGCGCGTGCACGAAGCGCCGTTGACCGGTGTAGATCCCCACGTGGCTGACGGCCGAGCGCGGACCGCCCAGACGGAAGAACAGCAGATCGCCCAAGCGCAGTTCCTCCTCGCGCAATGGGCGAGCCGCCGCAAACTGCTGGGCGGCGGTGCGCGGCACGGCGATACCATTGCGCCGATAGACATAAGTGACGAGACCACTGCAATCGAAACCCTGCGCGGGATCGGCACCGCCGTAGCGATACGGCGCACCGATCTGTGCCGCGGCATCGCGCGCGATGCGCTGACCGCTCTCTGGGCCCACGGGTTCGCGTCCCGCGCCGCCCGGGCGCGTTTCAGGCTGGAACGGCGCACACGCTGCGAGCAACAGCAGCGCAGCCGGCAACACACGGAGCCATAAAGAGCGTCTGGTCATTGAGTTCAACTTCGCGGCGGGCGTACCTTGTGGGTGGGTGTGGCCGCGTGGGGATCGTCCGGCCAGTAATGTTTTGGGTAGCGTCCCTTCAGTTCTTTTTTCACTTCTGCATAGCCGCGCGCCCAGAAGCTCGCGAGATCCTGCGTCACCTGCACCGGTCGGCGCGCCGGCGATAACAGTTCCATGGTCACAGGCACCCGCCCGTGTACCAGACGGGGCGTCGCCATCATGCCGAACACCTCCTGCAATCGCACGGCCAGTGTCGGTGACTCGCCCGAATAATCGATTGCAATGCGTGAGCCGCTCGGCACGTCGAGATGCGTCGGGGCCAATTCATCGAGTTGCCGCCGCTGCTCCCAGCTCAGCAAGCCGTGCAGCGCAGCGCGCAGATCGATGCGCGCGAGATGCTCACGGCGGCTCATGCCATCGAGCCAGGGCTGCAACCACTGCTCCAGTCCCTCGCGCAGCGCCATATCGGATAGATCGGGCCAGTCGGCAGTCTGCACGGCACTGAGATGGGCGCGGACCAACGCCACGCGGGCGCGCCACTGGCGCAGTTCTGGTGTCCAGGGCAGCGCCTCGAGGCCCAGGCTGCGCACGCCGTGCAGCAACGCCGCCGCACGGGCGTCAGCCGACCCCTCGCGCAGCGGCCGCTCCTCGAGGATCAACGCATCGATACGCCGCACGCGACGCGCGATGACTGCTTCACTGCGCGGGTCCCAGACTACTTCATCTGCGCTGACGATCGAATCCGCGAGGTTGGCTTCGAGGACCGTGCGCTCGAGAGGGGCCGCAAGATGAATCCGTGCCTCGCGCTCACCGGCATCGAGATCGGCTGCGACGATGAATTCGCTGCGTGCCAGCGCCGATGGCCCCGGCAGCATGCCGCCACGTCCGCCGCTGAACAGATACCGGCTGCCCTCGGTGCTGCTCTCGTTGCGGCGACTCATGCCGATGCGATCGGGATAGGCATACGCGAGCAATAGTCCGGTTGCTGCATCGGGCGGCAGCGTGGCGAGACTCGCCGCTCGAGTGGCGTCGCTTCCACTGCCCGGCATTTGCCGCAACAACAGTTGCGCGGAGCGTCGCACGCGTTGCACCGTTGCGGAATCGACGCGCAACCCCGGGGGCGGTGGACTGCCGCGTAGAACGTCGAGACGGTGCCGCAGGTCAGGATCGCGCTGCGGCCCGGTGGTGCGCAATAGATCGCGTTCACCCAACACCGCAGCGATGTCACAGGCCAGCGGCCCGAGCCCGAGCGGTGCGGCACGCAGGATCATGTGCGCGAGTCGCGGATGGGTACCGAGACGGGCCATGCGTCGGCCGTGATCGGTTGCGCAGCCCCGCGCATCCAGCGCCTGCAGTTGCTGCAGCAGAGTACGTGCCTGCGCGAGCGGGGCTGCGGGCGGTGCGTCGAGCCAGATCAGGTCCGCCGGTTCGATCGTTCCCCAGCACGCGAGGTCGAGCGCTAGCGGCGCCAGATCAGCCTCGATGATTTCCGGCATGGCGTGCGGGGCCAGCGCGGCGTGTTCGCTCGCTGACCACAGTCGATAGCACACGCCGGGCGCGGTCCGCCCTGCCCGGCCCCGCCGCTGATCGGCCGAGGCGCGTGAGATTCGCAGCGTCTCCAGCCGACTCATACCGGTCTCTGGCGCGAAGCGCTGTCGGCGCTCGAGACCACCGTCGATGACGATACGCACGCCCTCGATGGTGAGGCTCGTCTCCGCGACATTGGTCGACACCAGCACACGGCGGCGGCCCGCAGGATCGGACCGCAATGCAGCATCCTGTTCTGCCGCTGTCAGCTCCCCGTACAGCGGCAGCACGGCGACCTCATTGGAGCTCACCGCATCGGCAAGTGCTGCGACTGCGCGACGAATCTCGGCGACACCCGGCAGGAACAGCAACACGTCCCCCGGATGCGCCGCCAGAGCGCGCACGGCCATGGCGACCGCACGTCGGTCGATGGCATCCGGGTAGCCATCGTTGCTGCGCTGGGTAGCGGGCGCGTAGTGGGTCTCGACATCGAACATGCGCCCCGCGCAGCGCACCACCGGCGCATGGTCTGGTCCGTCGCCCGAGCCCTTCCCGAGACAGCGGGCAAGTGCCGCGCCATCGAGTGTGGCGGACATCACGAGCAGACGCAGGTCCGGACGCAGGTGGCGCCGTGCATCGAGCAACAGGGCGAGGCCCAGATCGGATTGCAGGTTACGCTCGTGGAATTCGTCGAAGATGACGCAGGCGACGCCCTCGAGTGCTGCATCGGACTGCAACATGCGAGTGAGGATGCCCTCGGTAACCACCTCGATGCGGGTGGCCGCGGTCACGCGTGACTCGAGCCGGGTACGGTAACCGACCAGTTCGCCGACGGCGCCGCCAGCGAGCTGCGCCATGCGCAAGGCCACCGCACGCGCGGCAATACGGCGCGGCTGCAGCATCAGGATGCGATCGGCCTCGAGCCACGGTTCCCCAAGCAACGCGAGCGGTACCAGCGTGCTCTTGCCCGCGCCGGGCGGCGCTTCGAGTACGGCGCTGCCGCTGGTGAGCAGGGCGGCACGCAGCTCAGCAAGAATCCCGCGCACGGGCAGATCGGGCAACTCGATCATCGCGCCCAGAACCCGTCGATCACCCCGCAGACTACCCTGCTGATGACCCCGAACATAACCCCGCAGATGACGCTGAGCGGCGCCGCAGGCATGATGGTCAGCATGGACGGCGATCTCTGGAAATGGCTGCTCGCGGGCGTGCTGGTGGTGGCGGGACTGGCCGGTGCCGTGCTGCCCGCCTTGCCTGGTGTCACGCTGGTGTTTGCCGGGCTGCTGGTCGCTGCTTGGGCTGACAATTTCACGCACGTCGGATGGCCGACGCTCACCATTCTCGGCGTACTCACGCTGCTGTCATTCGTGATCGATTTTGCGGCGACTGCGCTCGGCGCCAAACGGGTCGGCGCGACGCGCAAAGCCATCATCGGCGCCGCGCTCGGTACACTGGCTGGGCTGCCGCTCGGTATACCGGGATTGTTGCTCGGCCCCTTCGCGGGCGCGCTGATCGGCGAGTTGCTGTCGCATGGTGAATGGCGGCAGGCGACACGCGCGGGCGCAGCCACCTTTCTCGGTCTGCTGTTCGGCACACTCGCCAAAGTGGCGCTGGTGTTCACCATGCTGGGCATCTTCTTGGTCGCCTACTTCCTCTGACCGGACAGGCGACGACTGCCCGGTCAGCGCACCAGACGGTTGTCCACCAATTGCGCTACCACACCCGGATCGGCGAGCGTCGAGATGTCGCCAAGCGAGTCGTGCTCATTGGCGGCGATCTTGCGCAGGATGCGTCGCATGATTTTGCCTGAGCGTGTCTTCGGCAGTCCCGGCGCCCACTGGATGTGATCCGGCGTTGCGATCGGACCGATCTCGGCACGCACCCAATCGCGCAGTTTCAGGCGCAGCTCCTCCGTCGGCTCGGCGTCGAATACCAGCGTGACGTAGGCATAGATGCCTTGTCCCTTCACATCGTGCGGAAAGCCAACGACCGCGGCCTCCGCCACCTGCGGGTGAGCGACCAGCGCGCTTTCGATCTCTGCCGTGCCGAGTCGGTGACCGGCGACATTCAGCACGTCATCGACTCGACCCGTGATCCAGTAGTAGCCGTCGGCATCACGCTTGGCGCCATCGCCGGTGAAATAGCGACCCGGGAAGGTCTTGAAATACGTGTCGATGAAGCGCTGATGGTCGCCGAACACGGTACGCATCTGTCCTGGCCAACTGCCGAGCAGCACGAGATTGCCCTCGCAGGCACCTTCAAGGATCTTGCCCTCGCCATCGACGATCGCCGGCTGCACACCGAAAAACGGCAGCGTGGCCGAGCCCGGCTTTTGCGCGATCGCACCCGGCAGCGGCGCGATCAGGGTGGCGCCAGTTTCGGTCTGCCACCACGTGTCGACAATGGGGCAGCGTCCGTCGCCGACGACGCGGTGATACCACTCCCAGGCCTCCGGGTTGATCGGCTCACCCACCGAGCCGAGGAGTCGGATCGAGCGACGTGAGAATTTCCTGACCGGAGCTTCGCCCTCGCGCATGAGCGCGCGCAAGGCGGTGGGCGCCGTGTAGAAAATCGTCACCTGATGCTGATCGACGACCTGCCAGAAGCGACTCACATCCGGATAATTGGGCACGCCCTCGAACATCAGCGAGGTCGCACCGTTGGCAAGCGGACCATAGACCACATAGGTGTGACCCGTCACCCAGCCGACGTCGGCTGTACACCAGAAGATGTCCCGCTCCTGCAGATCGAACACCGCCTCATGGGTGAGCGAGGCATAGACGAGGTAGCCGCCCGTGGTGTGCAGCACGCCTTTGGGCTTGCCGGTGGACCCGGAGGTATAGAGGATGAAGAGCGGATCCTCGGCGTCCATCACCTCCGGCTCGCAGCTACTGCTCTGTCCCGCAACCAGTTCGTGATACCAGCGGTCGCGAGCGTACATGGCGACGGGCTTACCCGTGCGGCGCACGACCACCACCTGCCTGACGGTCTCGGTGCCCGGCGCGGCGAGCGCCTGATCGACGTTCGCTTTGAGGGGCACGGTCTTGCCACCGCGCAAACCCTCATCCGCGGTTATCACCACCGAGGAGGCGCAATCGGCGATGCGGCCCGCCAGCGAATCGGGCGAGAACCCACCGAACACGACGGAATGGATGGCACCGATGCGCGCACAGGCAAGCATCGCCACTGCCGCCTCCGGAATCATGGGCAGGTAGATCGTGACGCGGTCGCCTTTCTGCACACCGAGAGAGCGCAATCCGTTCGCGAACCGACAAACGCGCTCATGCAATTGGCGATAGCTGATGTGCTCGCTGTCGGCCGGATCATCGCCCTGCCAGATGATGGCCGTCTTGCCGCCGCGCTCGGCCAAGTGCCGATCGAGGCAGTTGCTCGAGGCATTGAGCTGGCCGTCGTAGTACCAGCGGATGCGGAAATCATCGACGGCGAAGCTGGTGTCACGCACGTTGCTATAGCGGCGCACCCAGTCGATCCGCTCGCCCATGCGGCTCCAGAAACCCTCCGGGTCGCTGATCGATTCCTGATACAGCCGGTGATAATCCGCCTCACGGATCCGCGCAGCGGCGGCGAATCCGGCGGGTACGGGATACAGCTTGCTCATCGTGCGTTTCCTCGGAGGTCAGTTCGGCCGCGAGTCAAACGAGCGCGGCACGCACACGTTCGGCATGCGCGGCAAGCACGGCAGGATCAGCCATGCCGCGCGCATGGAAACGCAGTTCGGCACCCGCGTGGCGCGGGATGATATGAAAATGCAGGTGGAATACGGTTTGCCCGGCCGCGCTGCCGTTGAACTGCACGAGCATGACCCCCGGCGCGGCAAAGGCCTCGCGTACCGCTCGCCCGACGCGTTGCGTGGCGAGCATGGTTGCGCTGAGCACGGCAGGCGGCACATCGAACAAGTTTTCGGCCGCCGTCTTGGGGATGACCAGCGTATGACCGTCCGCCTGCGGCATCACGTCCATGAACGCGAGCACGTTCTCGTCTTCATAGACTGTATGGGCGGGAATCTCACCGCGCAGGATACGCGCGAACACGTTGCCGTTATCGTAGGCCATGGCGTGGGCCCCATCTGGTGACGGATCAGTGCGGCAGTATAGCCATCACGGGCGGGCGCGGCATGGCCGACAGGACACTGATTGCTGGCCGGTGATCACTGGACGCTTATCGCTGGCCAGTCACTGCTGGCCGACGACTACTGGCCGAATACCCAATCGACCAGGGCGGCCTGCACGGCATGGCCCACGCCGTTGTCGGCTGCGGGGTCGTTCATGATCACCACCGTCACGAAGGTGCGACCACTCGCAGCGTTGACGTAGCCCGCGAGCGCACTGACGTTTTCCAGTGTGCCGGTCTTCATCCGCAGACGGCCCTGCATCTCGGCCGAGCGAAAGCGCTTCTTGAGCGTGCCGTCGGTGGCCGACAACGGCAACGAAGCCTCGAACTCGGGCATGTACTGACTGCGGTGGGCCTCGACCAGCACATCGGCGAGGCCAGCTGCGGTGATGCGCTCGTCGCGCGAGAGGCCGGACCCGTTGTCGAGCACCAGCGCGGGGATGGCGATGCCGCGCGAAGTCAGAAAGTCGTTGATGGCCTGACGGGCGCCCGCCGACGTGGCGGGCCGGCCGACCTTCTCCGCCGCGAGCGTCAGGTAGACCGTGCGAGCCATCACGTTGCTCGAGTATTTGTTGATGAGACGGATGATCTCGGACAGCGTCAGTGACTCGTGGGTGTAGAGCAGTCGCGCATCGGCGGGCACCACGCCGAGCCGCATGCCGCCGCCCAATGCACCGCCGCTTTGCTGCCAGAAGGTGCGGAACAGTCCATAGGCAAAATCCGGTGCGCGCATCACGGCGCGCGGCACGGTGAACTGGCCACACCCTGCCGCGTAGCTGCCTCCGACCGCGAGACGGTTGGCGGTAGGGCCGTCGGGCATGGTCACCGCGACACCGCCTGCGCCGCGCCGACAGTCCCCGGGCAGCAACTTGACGTTGTTGTCGAGCGTGAGATTGGCCGGCCACGGGTTGAGACTGGCGCGCACGGCACGGCCGGCAGGGTCAGGAACCACGCTTACGTTGACGGTCTGAAAGTTGACCAGCAATGCGTCGGGCAGCACGTTGTAGGTGCGATAGGGACGGTTGTCGAACGACCCGCGATCTTCACCCTGCGGCGCGAAGTAGCTGTTGTCGATGATGACGTCTCCGGCAATGCGCTGGATGCCGGCCTGACGCAGACCATTGACGAACGACCACCACCGCTCTGCCGTCATGAATGGATCACCACCCCCCACCAGCACGAGGTTGCCCTCGAGGACCTGATCGCGCACCGGCCCGGTGGCATAGGCACGGGTGCGCCAGGTGTAGGCCGGCCCGAAGGTCTCGAGGGCGGCATACGTGGTCAGCACCTTCATGGTCGAAGCAGGGTTGCGCGGCACGGTCGAGTTGTAACTGACCAGCGGATCCTCTCGCCCGATCTCCCGCACGACGATGCTCAGACCGTTGGCGGAGACGCGGTACTGCGCGAGTGCGCTCTCGACCTCAGGCGGCAGGTACGGCCGGTCGCGGGCGGGGGTCGGTGCAGCTACCAGCAGCGCCACCACCAACAGGGCGGGCAGGATGTGAGTGATTTTTGGCATTGAACTCGAACGACGGCTTTACGGACATCATAATTGAAGCGCTGGCCGCAGGTGAGATCGCTCTGCATACTGTCGAGCGAGGGACATTCAATCATGCGCAAGATCTGGAACACGGTGCTCAAGGGGCTGGTGGCGATTCTGCCGGTCGGGCTGACCATCTACGTCGTCTACTGGCTGGCGGTGACGGCAGAGCGCCTGTTCTCGCGCGTGATCAAGTTGGTGCTGCCCGGTCATTACTGGCCGGGACTCGGCCTGATCACCGGCGTGCTGGTCCTCTACCTGATCGGATTGGTCGTCAACGCCTATTTCGTCTCGCGCGCACTGCGCATGAGCGACACGCTGTTCGCCCGCATCCCGGTCGTGAAGACGATCTACCTCGCGATCCGAGACTTCATGCGCTTCTTCCCGTCGTCGGACGGCGGCAGCGATCTGCAGCGGGTGGTACTGGTGCAGTTTGGCCCGGGCAAGGTGATCGGCTTCGTCACAGCGGAATCCGATGAGATGCTGAAGCGCGCCGGGGGCGTGGGCGATACCATCGCCGTCTACCTGCCGATGAGCTACATGGTCGGCGGTTACACGATCTTCATGCCGCGCGAACTCGTGGAGCCGACCGCACTGTCGGTGGAGGAAGGCATGCGCATTGCACTGATGGGTGGCGTACGCAGCACCGCCACCGCGGCAGTCGACCCCACCGGAGACGCCTGAGGTGCGCGCCACCATCATTCCGGTCACGCCGTTTGCCCAGAACTGCTCGCTGATCTGGTGCGAACGCACGCGCGAGGCGGCGGTGATCGACCCGGGCGGCGATCTGGACCGCATTCTGGCTGCCGCGCAGGAGGAGCAACTCACCATCGGCCGCATCCTGCTCACCCACGCGCACATCGATCATGCCGGCGGAACCGCCGAACTGGCGGCCAAGCTCAGGATACCGATCATCGGTCCGCATGTCGGCGACCAGTTCTGGATCGATGGCCTGACCGAACAGGGCAGGATGTTCGGCTTCGGCCATTGCGACGGCTTCGTGCCGGATCAATGGCTCGAGGACAACGATCACGTGCAGGTTGGCGATATCGGGTTCACCGTACGCCATTGTCCAGGACACACGCCGGGACACGTGATCTTCTTCGATCCGCAGGAGCAGGTCGCCTTCGTGGGCGACGTCCTGTTTGCCGGCTCCATCGGCCGCACGGATTTTCCCGGTGGCGATTACGACACGCTGATCGGGTCGATCCGCAACCGCCTGTTCCCGCTCGGTGATGAGGTGCGCTTCGTCCCGGGGCACGGTCCCATGTCGACATTCGGCGCGGAGCGTCGCAGCAACCCCTTCGTCGGCGACGCCGTGGTCGGCGCGGGGCGCTGATCTCTCAGCGATCGGTCTTGCGCCGGCCCTGACGTTCGGATCTGCGCCGATCGCCGCCGGCATAGGTGTCCATCGACATCACGAGGTCGCTGGTGCGACGGGAGCCCGTGCGACGGTCGCCAAAATGCGAATACGTGCAGCTGCATTCGGCACTGGAACAGTCCGCGAGCGGCAGGATCGGCGCCTCACGGGATAGAAACCGCTTGCCGCTCAAGTCCTTGGCTGCGGGGCAAGCGTGCTCACCCGGCACGATGGCCACGGCATGGTAGCGATTGGCGTCCTTCTTCAACACGCTTCCTTCAACTCTCTTCAACCCTGTCCTGGCCACGGCACGTGGCGCCGAGGTTACCGCTGCTCTGTCGCCGGCCCCGAGGGTGCGCGACCCATGACACCGCGATTGCAACGCTACCGCCCCTGCTCGTTCCATGGCATTGCGCGTAGTACCTGCCCGGCATTTAGCCCCATGGCGCATGGAACAACAGTCGACTGCGTCACAACGTGCTGAGGCGCTGAGGCGTTGATGCGTCGAGGCGCGGTGCATTATGTTGCCGGTTCACCGTTCGGGCTTGCCCGCGGCGCCGCGCCGGCCGAAACTGCGGCCTACGACCCTCAGGAAGCCCCTATGCCCGCCCCCCGCCGCTCCAGCTCTGCCGCACTGCCCTTTGCCTCGTTGTACCGGCACGGCTATGCGCGGGTGGCAGTCGCCACCCCGCGGGTCGAGGTGGCGGCTCCTGCCTTCAATGTGGCACGCACACTGGAACTGGCCGAGACGGCCGCGCAGCAGCACTGTGTGTTCGCGCTCTTCCCCGAGCTCGGCCTCTCGGCCTACTCCAACGAAGACTTGTTTCAGCAGGATGCCCTGCTCGATGCATCGCGTGAGGCGCTCGGGACGCTGCTGCAGGCGAGCCGGCGCCTGCCGCTCACACTGGCGGTGGGGCTGCCGCTGCAGGTGGAGGATCGCCTGTACAACTGCGCGGTGGTGGTCCATCGGGGCCGGCTGCTCGGCGCAGTGCCGAAGAGCTACCTGCCGAACTACCGCGAGTTCTACGAAAAGCGTCATTTCGCACCAGCCGCTCAAGCGCTCGCGAGCGAGGTGCAGCTGCTTGGGCAGGCCGTGCCGTTCGGCACGCGATTACTGTTCGCCGCTGGAAATATGCCGGGCTTCGTGCTGCACCTCGAGATCTGCGAGGATCTGTGGGTGCCGGTGCCACCGAGTTCACTCGGCGCGCTCGCCGGCGCCACGGTGCTTGCCAATCTCTCGGCCAGCGACATCACCGTCGGCAAGGCGGATTACCGGCGCCTGCTGTGCGCAGCCCAGTCGGCCAAATGCGTGGCAGCGTATCTCTACTCCGCGGCCGGTCCCGGCGAGTCGACCACGGAACTCGCGTGGGACGGTCACGCGCTCGCTTACGAGAACGGCGAACTGCTGGCTGAATCCTCCCGCTTCCCGCTCGAAGGTGGCCTCGTCACGGCCGATGTCGATCTCGACCACTTGCGTCAGGAGCGCATGCGACTCACCAGTTTCGGTGACAGCGTGCAGCAGCACGCAGCCGCGCTGCGGGATTTTCGGCGTGTCGCCTTCGAGGTGGAAATTCCACGCGGGCGCGTGGCGCTGCAGCGTCGCGTCGAGCGCTTCCCCTACGTGCCCGCAGCCACTGCAAAGCGCGACGAACGATGCGCCGAGGTGTACGACATCCAGGTGCAGGGTCTGGCCAAGCGCCTGCAGGCAACCGGGACGAAAAAATTGGTCATCGGCATTTCCGGCGGCCTCGACTCGACGCAAGCGGCTCTGGTCGCGGTGCGGGCCTTTGATCGCTTGAAGCTGCCGCGGCAGAACATTCTCGGCTATACCCTGCCGGGTTTTGCCACCAGTCGGCACACATTCGACAACGCGCATGCGCTCATGAAGGCCCTGCGCATCAGCGCGCAGGAGATCGATATCCGGCCCTCCGCGCAGCTCATGCTGGAGCACATCGGCCACCCGGCCGCGCGTGGCAAACCGGTCTACGACGTAACCTACGAGAACGTACAGGCGGGTGAGCGCAGCTCGCACCTCTTCCGTCTCGCCAATCATCACGGCGCGATGGTGCTCGGTACCGGCGACCTCTCCGAACTCGCGCTCGGCTTCACAACCTACGGCGTCGGCGATCACATGTCGCATTACAACGTCAACGGGTCGGTACCGAAGACCCTGATCCAGCACTTGATCCGCTGGGTGATCGCAACGCGGCAGTTCGACGCGCCCACCGCGGCGGTACTCGAGCGTATCGTCGCCACACCCATCTCACCGGAGTTGGTACCAGGCAAGGGTGAGCGGCCCGAGCACTCGTCGGAAGCGGTCGTCGGACCCTACGAACTGCAGGACTTCAACCTCTATTACATCAGCCGCTTCGGCTACCGGCCGAGCAAGGTCGCGTTTCTGGCGCACAGCGCCTGGGGCGACCGCCAGACCGGCAACTGGCCAGACACGGTCCCTGCGGGTGAGCGCCGCGAGTACGATTTGCCCACCATCCGCGCTTGGCTCGAGATATTCCTGCGGCGCTTCTTTCAGGGCAGCCAGTTCAAACGATCGGCGATGCCCAACGGCCCGAAGGTCGGCTCCGGCGGCTCGCTCTCGCCGCGGGGCGACTGGCGTGCGCCCAGCGATTCCGGTGCGGAGGTCTGGCTCGAGGAACTGCGGGCCAACGTGCCGAGCGGACGGTCCGCACGCTGAAGAGCCACTCCTCACATACCTCGCGAGCGCCGGGTCGCACGCCGCGTCACGAATCCATCACTAAGCGCAACGCGAACGAGTCTGATATGTCCTCACGCACCGCACTGCGACTGCTGTTCAGCTGCATACTGATCGTCATGCTGGCGGTGACCACCCTAGCGTCGCTGAAGCAGCCGATATGGGCATGGGGCGGTCTGTCGGCCGAACCCGACCGCTGGTGGACCTATGCCACGCTTGCGGACGCCTACTGCGGTTTCCTGACCTTCTACGCCTGGGTGTTCTACAAGGAGCGCAGTGGGCTCGCCCGCACGGGTTGGTTCCTTGCGATCATGCTCCTCGGTAATATGGCAATGGCTGCCTATGCGCTGCTGCAGGTAGCGCGCTGGCGCGATGAGCAATCTCCGGCCGGGCTGCTGTTGCGAGCGGAGCACGCGCAGGCTCTCGCCCGGCGCTGAGCGGCGTTTCCACTCTCTGAGGCGTTCGATCCACACATGCCATCACTTGCGCATACGCTGCTCGAGCGTGACCTGCTGCCCGATTGGCTGATCCGTTTCGGGATCCGCCGCCTGCTCGCCGACCGCTTGCGCGAGGAGCACCGCGGCAACGCCGAGGAGCAGCAGGCCCACCTGATGCGCTTCGTCGAACAGCTGCGCAGTAGCCCGATCGCGATTGCCACGCGTGAAGCCAATGAGCAGCACTACGAACTGCCGTGCGAGTTCTTCACCCAGGTGCTCGGGCGCAACCTGAAATACTCATCGTGCTACTACGATGCTGCCACCCGTTCATTGGATGAGGCCGAAGACCGCATGCTGGCGCTCACCTGCGAGCGGGCGCGTCTGCGCGATGGCGAAGACATCCTCGAACTCGGTTGCGGCTGGGGATCGCTGACCTTGTGGATGGCGCGTCACTTTCCGAACTCGCGGATCACGGCAGTATCTAACTCGCGCACCCAGCGCGAATTCATCGAGGCACGTGCCGCAGAGCGCGGACTGCGCAATATCGAGGTCATCACCTGCGATGCGAACGTGCTCGAGTTTCCTGCCGACCGACGGTTCGACCGCGTCGTATCGGTGGAAATGTTCGAACACATGCGCAACTACGAGACGCTGCTGGGTCGCGTTGCCGGCTGGATGCGTCCCGCAGCCACCTTGTTCGTGCACATCTTCACTCACGTCCGCTACGCCTATCCCTTCGAAGTCCGCGACGAAAGCGACTGGATGGCCCGCTACTTCTTCACCGGTGGGCAGATGCCGAGCGACCACCTGCTGCTCTACTTCCAACGCGACGTGCGGCTGCTCGAGCACTGGCGCGTGCCCGGTACGCATTATCAGCGTACCTCAGAGGACTGGCTGAGCAACATGGATCGACGGCGCAAGGAAGTCATGCCGGTGATCGAAGCCACCTACGGCAAGGCCGAGGCGCGCCGCTGGTGGGTCTACTGGCGGGTATTTTTCATGTCCTGCGCCGAGTTGTTCGGTTACCGCAACGGCGAGGAGTGGATCGTTTCGCACTATCTCTTCGAACGCCGCTGAGCGGGCGTTGCCAGAGGCAGGCAGGCCATGTCACTGTTGCGACACACCATGGAATATCCGGCCCGACTGACCCGCACCGAGATCCTGCTGCTGCCGCTGGCGACTGCGGCCCTGCTGCTGTGCGCGCAAGGCGTGGCTCAGGATCGCGCACCGGCGGTACTGCCCACTCCCGCAGCGCCGGTCGCCGCACCGGCGACGGTCGGACAACCGGTCACGGTCGCTGCCGATCCCGCCGCCGCGCAGTCGATGTCTGCCGTGGATGCCAATGCCGAGTTCCGCCGTTTGTTCGACGCGCGGCAATACCTCGCCGCCATCCCGGTCGCGCAGCGCGTGGTCACACTGGCTGAGCAAGAATCAGGCGGGTCCGGTGAAAGTCTCGAGGTGGGGCTGATGAATCTCGGCACCACCCAGTCACTGGCAGAGGACTACGTGGGGGCCGAAGCGAGCTTTCTGCGGGTCATCAGCCTGATGGAGGCATCCGGCAAGCCGAAACTGGAGCGACTCGCGCGCGCCAATGCCGCACTCGCCACGGCCTACCACTCGGCCAAACGCCATGACCTCGCGGTGCAGCGCTTCGAACAGGCGGCAGGTCTCAACCGGCGCGCCGAGGGGCTGCTCAACGAAGGTCAGCTGCCACTGCTCGAGAAGTACGCTGATTCGCTCACTGAACTCGGTCGCTACGAGGACGCGTTGAAGGTCGAGCGATATGCCTTGCGCATCGCCACCCGCAACTATCCGCCCAACGACCCGCGACTTGCGCCGCCGCTCGAGAACATCGCCCGTTGGTACTCGCGGGTGGGACTCTACGAACCGGCCAAAAGTGCTTTACGTCAGGCGATCGATGCCGTCGAGGCCGGCGAAGGGCCGAACTCGGTCAAGTTGATCTCCCCGCTCATGACGCTGGCCGAGACGACCCGTCGCCAACTGCTCGATCCGACGCAATCGGCCTACGCCGTGCCGGAGAACAGCCGCTCCAGCATGTATGTGGACTCGCAGGACATCACCGCGTTTGCACCACTGGCCTCTGCCGCAGAGGGCCAGCACGCGCTCGACCGTGCCAATGCCATCGTCGACGCCACACCGACACTCTCACCTGCGACGGTTGCCGATGTGCGCACTCAGACGGGCGACTGGCTGCAATGCCGTGGCCAGCACCAGCGCGCCCTGCCCTTCTATCAACAGGCATGGCAAGCCGGCAGGAAAGTCGCCGTCCGCGGCCAACCACTCAACGAGTTGCTGTTCAAGAAGCCGGTGTTGCTGCACTACCTGCGTCCGGATGCGGCAGCGCGTTATGGCAACCGACCGCCGGATCAACTCGACATGCGCACCGTGGAGCTCGCGCTGCTGGTGTCGCCCGAAGGCCGGGTCAAGAGCGGACGGGTCGTCGAGGATGGCGGTGATCCGGAGCGCGGCCAGCGCACGCTGCGCGCAGCCATGGAAACGGCTCGATACCGGCCACGTCTGGTCGAGGGTCAGCCGACGGCGGCGCCAATCGCTACCGAGGATGTGCGCTTGGTGCAGGTGTGGCAAGTGCTGCGGGCGGATGCGCCGATGGCAGAGCCAGGCAAATCTGCCGCAGCCTCCGGAGCCACTGCTGCACCGCCCGCACCGACTGCACCGCCCGCGCAGCCGGTTCCACCGCAACGCTGAAGAGCTGCGGCAGATCGCAAGCGCCGTGCGTCAGGGCGGGGTGGGCGCCCTCACTTCGGTCGGCACTGCACCACCCAGTTGCGACACCAGTCCGCGCGCGATTGCCTGATCACGGAACTCGACGACCAACTTGGCAGCCGCATCGCGCATCGCATGCGAGGTTGCCGCCTGCAATGCATCGCTACCGGAACCAGGCATGGTCGATGCCGGCTCGGCGCCGTAGCCGGTGAAAGTCCAGCTGTCCGTCAGCTCGCCCTGCGGGGTGTACAGATTGATGCGATAGCGCAGACTCGCGGCATAGCTCGAGGTGCCCGAATCGGCAGGCGTCACGAAGGCAAAGTCCTCCAGCACAGGCTCGAGTACACCGCGGATGTCCGTGTCGCTGACCGGCCCCGCCGAGGGCAGCATCACGACACGTGTGAACATGGCCTGCATCATGCGCGTGAAGCCTTCGCTCTGCGACTTACCGAGCGCGATCGAATACTCCTGCCCGGTCCGCTTCTCGGCATAGACCTTGTCGCTGAACTCGCGCGGGATGTGTACGCCGACGGTGACCGGAATCTTTTCGATCACGGGTGAGGGCAGATCGCTCTTCGCCTCGAACTGGGTCGGGCCGCAACCGGCGAGCAGTGCGACTAGGGCGAGCAGCCCCGCAATGCGATACGGAGTGGGAATCTTTGGCATGGCGTTCATGGTCGCATGGAATCCCCGTTCAACGGTAGCTGCCCGGCTCATTGAGGCCCACGAAGGTACCGCCATTGCGCGCGCAGAGCACGCGCATCAGGGTCGAAAAGCGCAGACTGGTGAACTGTGGCGCGTCGGGACGCACCGGGAACCCAAGCGCATGGATGCGCACACGGCGGTCGCCGGAGCGATCCTGGCGGTTGATCATGTCGACGGTCCGAACCACGGAATCGATCGACGAGCCTGTGAACTCATCGCCCAGCACGTACAAACTGATTTTCTTGTCAGCGCTGTAGTAGGTGCGGATTGCCTCGACGATGCCCTCCACCGGACTGGAGTTGCTGAACGGAAACCAGGTGCGCAGATGGTCCAGCACCAGCCTGCGTTGCGAGGGCGTGTCCGGCAGCCACTTGCCGCGATATGAGGGGAACATGTACGTGCCCTCATCGCTCATCACCTGCCAGCCTTTGACCGTCGGGTAGGCATCCAGCACTTCCTGCATCTTGCGCAGCATGAGCGGCCAGGCGTAGTTGGCCATGCTGCCCGAGGTGTCGATGATGAAGATGACGTACTGGCTGTCGACCGGCAAGCCGGCGACCGAGTCGCGCGGCGCGCGTTTGACGTCGGTGACCAGCACCTGCTTCATCTCTTCGGTCAATTCCTGCTGTGCGGAGACGAGTTGCCCCTCCAGCTTGTTGCTGACCTCGGCCTCCTGCACGGAGGCTTGATACTGACCGCGCAGTGCACTCAGATCGCCCCGCAAGCGGGCGATTTTCTCGCGCTCCTCGTCCACCTGCTCTTCACGGCCCTGCATGCTGCGGTTGAGGATCTGCGTCTCTCCGCGGATCTTTACCAGTTCCCGCTGCAGGGCGAGGATGCGACCCTTTAGATCTTCGCGGGACTTCTCGTGCGCCTGCGGTTCGCCGAACTTGCTGAGCACGAACAGCAGGATGACCGCACCGAAGGCGCAGGTGATCGTGTCCAGAAAGGACATGCTGAAGACATCGAAGTCCCGCGTGCGACGGCGCCTCATGGCCAATCCTTCGCCGGCATGAGAAAGGAACCGCCGGTGCGACGCGCAAGCGCCCAGAACGCGCCCGACGCCGCCGGGTCTCCTTCCATGGGCATCAGGATGACGTTGGCCGGCACGCGACTCGGGTAGCGGGCGAGCGCCTTCTCGAACAGGCGCAGACGGTCTTCGCCGTCGACCACTTTTTTCACGACCGGCGGCGCAGCCCCCTGCGTCGGCAACCCGTCGGTGATGATGAATACGTTGTCGGGCCGCGGTGACAGCGAATTCATCGCAGTGAAGGCGTTCTCTAGGCTGGTACCGCCCTGCGGCACTGTGCGCCGCAACTGACGGACCACGGCATCGAGCGCCGGGGCATCGCTGCCGTCGAGCCAAGCAATCGAACCGCTCTTGGCGGCGGGCCATGCGGTGGTATTGAAGGCCAGCACCTGAAACTTTGATTTGGGTGGAATCTGCGAGGTCAGCCAATCGACCGTCGCCACGGTGCGCCGCCATTTCTCGGACGTGAGGCGGCGGGTCTCGGACATGTTGCGCATGCGGATCACGTTGACCACCGTCTCATCGAGCATGCTGGCCGAGGCATCCACGAGAATCAAAATGTGGTCGCCCCCCAATTTGAGTCCGCTCAGGTACTGGCGATCCCCGGTACCGACGAATCCCTTGACGCGATTGCCGGGATTACCGGGGGCGGGTGTGCCCGCCGTAAGGCGCTTGCGGTCCTCATCGAGCGCCTTGAGATCGGCCTTCAGCTTCTCGATGGTCTCGCGCTTGGCCAGAGTGCTCTGATCGGCTTCGGCGATCTGTTGCTTGACCCGCTCCATTTCCGCGAGGATGCGTTCGGCTTCGCCCTGGGTCGGCGCCTTGGGTTTGATGACCTTGCGCTGCGAGTTGCGCAGCGCGACCAGATTCTCATAGCCCTCGGTCACCTCCTGCTCGAGCTTGTCGACCTCTGCGTGCAGATCGCGCGTGTCCTTCTGGAAGGTGCGTCCGGCCGAGGCATTGATGATCATGTACAGCAGAACCACTGCGCCAAATGCGCAGCAGATCGTGTCCAGAAAGGACATGCTGAAAATGTCGAATTTACGGCGCGCCATGATCCGTCATCACACGGATGAGTTGCAGCGACACGCCCGGCGTACCCAGTCGGAGCACGTCGCCGACCTGCAATGCCAGCTGGCCGCGGACGCGCTCGTCATTCACAAAGGTGCCATAGGTGCTGTGATCCTCGAGCCGCGCCTGCCCAGCCAGCGCGACCAGCGTGCAGTGCGAGCGAGACAATCCCGGCGTCCCAGCCGGCAACGGCAGGCCCCGCGCGGCTGATCCGGCGGCAGTGCCGAGAACCAGCGGCTGATCATTGATCGCCCAGGACCTGCCGTCGTACAGGACGTGAGTGGGCACCAGTTCGGGCGCGACGACCCGCAATGGTGCTGGCGCACTGCTCGCGGCGGGCACCGGCGCAGTCAGGGGCAAGCGGTGCACCAGCGCGAGTGACTGGTCCTTGCGCACGATGGCATCGGCGCGCTGCAAGGCACCGCAAGCTGCAGCGCCGGAGGGCAGGGTGACCACGGTGCAGTCACGCAGAGTGGCGAGTCGATCCAGCAGCCCCGGCACGGCCGCCGCCCGCGCCGACACGCACAGCTGCACGGCAAGACCGGCGGGCCGCGCGGCCTGCACGAGACGCAGCAGGTCTGCGAGCGTGTCATCGAGCGCGGCAATGCAGGCCTCACGGCCAAGGCTGACCGTGTGCACATGCGAACTGGACGCGAGCTGGGCTTCGATCTCCTCATGCGTAGTCAGATCCGCCAGCCATTGCGGCAGCAGATCAAACAGCCGTTGCTCGCTTCTGGAATCATGCAGTGGATCGAACCGGGTGCGCCGCACGAAAGTGGTTGCGACCTGGTCGATCAGCCTCTGCTGCAACACGGCCCAGCCGCTACCCGGCAGGATCTCGAAGCGGATGCGACGCAGCGCGCCGTCCGCGCGTGAATGCTCCAGTACGGTGAGCACGGTCTCATGCAGGTGCACGTCCAGATGCAGCAGGTGTTGCGCGCGCTGTTCGCTGCACGCAGCCAGTGCGAGATCGACCAGACCGCGCACCGGGACACCCGCCTCGTTGGCAATCCCGGCCAGCAGGCCGAGTTGCTCGCGCGAGTAGCCGGGCGGCACCGCGAGCAGCAAGCCACTCGCCTCGTTACGCACTGGGGCGAGCAGCGCGGTCAGTTGCGCATGGGCGAGATCGGCAACCGTATGAGCTCCGGCCGCACCCCAGGGTAACGGTGTCGTTGCCAGCTGCTGCCAATAGCGGTTGTTCGTGTACAAAGGCGCGATCCGGCTGCGCGCTGCGGCAGCGGCACCGGTCAGCAGTTGCCCGTCATTCAGAACGGCAAAACCGGGATCAGAACCCGCTACGACGGCGCCCGCCTCGCCGGCACGGGCGAGGACGAGATCGGCGTCGTTGAGTTCGAGCGCGAGCAGGGTCATTGCGGCAGCCGAATCAGCGGACCATCATCTGGCGCACGACGTTCTGGTCTAGATAGTCCTCGGTGTCGAGCACCACGCGCTCCTGTCTCAGCTGGATCTGATGCAGCAGGAACATCACCAGAATGCTCAATCCCAGCGCGACCAGCGTGGAGTTGAACGACGTGCCCAGACCCGCGACCACGCCCGAGACGTCACCCTCCACTGCTTTGTGCGCCTGTTGCAGCGACTCACCGATACCGCGCACCGTACCGACGAAACCGATGGCCGGGATGGCCCAGGCCACGTACCGCACCATGGAGAGCTCCGTATCGAGCCGATCGAACTCGAGCTCACAGACACCGCGGATGGCGCTCGAAACGTCCTGGATGTTGCGTGTCGCGCCGAAGCGGTGCAGCCCGGTCAACAGGGCGCGCGGCAGCAGCTCATCCTGCATGCTCTGCGGCAGCCCCTCGACCTGACGCGCATAGTCGCGCGAGTCTTCCGGCAGGATTTTCATACCCTCCGGCAACCGCAGCAGGTCGGTCGAGAGCATGGCGCGCGAGCGGCGAACTTTGACCGCCTTGTAACCCATGATGGCGAACGCCCAAAGCGCAAAAATGAAACAGACTTCGGGCTCGAAGTCCTTGACGATCACGTACGGCGAACGCTCCGGCACGTATTGCGGGTCCTTTTTCATCATTGCAACGTCATGGGCGCGGATCGCCTCGGCACGCGGCCGCACCCACGTCGCGTAGATGCCCTGCACCAAGACGGTGATGACGATCAACGAGAACAGCTCGAACAGGAATTCGTTGGACTTGGCTTTGCGCATGGTGCATTAACCTGCTTGCAGATCAGATATCGATGGGAAAGGCGACGTCGAAGTCCGGCCGGACCTTTTCGGTCGGCTCGAAACGCTGCGGGGAGGACTTGCTGCCGCCGGTGGCACCGACGGATTTGGGAGCGGACTTCTCCGCCGCATCGGCCGCAGGCGCTGGCGCGGTGCTGCTGGCCTCTGCGGGCGGTGCGGGGCTGGCTGTGGCAGCGGCGGCCGGTCGCGGCGGGACGGTGCCGGCGGGCGCGGTCGGTGCGGGCGTCTCCTGAGCGGCGGCAATGGCCACCCATGCCGCCGCAGCGAGGGCCACGCCCATGAACGTGACTGTAAATCGCATGTCTTTACTCCCCGTAACGCGCTATGCGGAAACCGAGATCGTCGCGGCCGCCGTCACCATAGTCGCGGAAGGCGAGACGCAACTCCGTGACCGTTGCATGCCGCCAGCTCGAGCCTCGAATCACGTGCAGCTTGGCATCGCCCGCCGCAAGCGGATCCACAGCCACGGCGGCCCCGGCGGGCTGTACCGCATAGCTGTCGCTGGTCCACTCGGCAACGTTACCGCCGAGATCGTAATAGCCCAGAGCGTTGGCGCCGAAGGAACCGACCGGTGCTGCAACGGGTTGTCCGTCATCGTAGTCGCCGAGGATCTGCGTCAGCAGCGGCTGGGCCGTGCGGTCGCCGAAGTTGCCCGCGCCCTGCGGCACCGGGAGCGCCTCGCCCCACGGATACTTGCGCAGCGAACCGTCACGGTTGGAGCGTGCCACCCATTCCCATTCGGCCTCGGTCGGCAAGCGGTATCCCGTGGTCGCGGGCACGACGGGTACCAGCCGACCACCCTTGTCCTCATAGGCTGCGGGCAGTCCTTCCTGCTTGCTCAACCAGTTGCAGTAGGCAGCCGCCTCCTGCCAGGAAACATTCACCACCGGCTGGCGATCACGTTCGAGCGTGTTCTGGCCGATGAAACCCGACCGGTGTTCGGGCTTGAAGCGCTTGAATTCGGCGTTGGTGACCTCGCGCGTCGCGACGTAGAAGCGGCGCCGTAATTCGACCGGCCGCTGCGACTCATTGGCCCGTCGTCCAGCTTCGCGACGTGCGCTGCCCATGGTGAAGCTGCCCGACGGCGCAAGTTTGAGATCCTGTCCCGCGCGCGCCGGCGGGGCGGTCGGACGCGCAGGCGTCGCCGGCGTCGAGGTCGTGGCGGTCGCGGTGCCGGTCGTGGCGGCCGCGTTGGCAACCGCCGCGGGCGGTGCGCCCGGACGAGCCTCCTCGAGACGCGCTTCGATCAGTTGAGGCAAGCCAGGGCGCGGCGTGACTGTCGTACGCCACGCCTGGAATCCCGCCGCGCGCACTTCGATCGCGTGCGCGGTCGCCGTGAGCGAGACCGTCTTGCCCGCCTTGCCCAGCAAGCGGCCATCGACGAACACCTCGGCATCCTCCGGCCGCGCACGTACCGTCACCTCGCCCAGTATCGGCGTCAGCGACAGATCGACTCCCCGCTGCTCGCCGGCAGCCAAGGTCACGCTCGAGGTGGCCGATTCATAACCGTCCTTGGCGAGCACCAGCGACAGCGGGGTCTCTGGTCGCACGACGATGTCGATGGGCGTACGTCCGCGAAATGCGCCGCCGACACTGACGTTGGCGCCGGCGGGGTTGCTGCGGACCGCGAGGCGCGAATCCGGCAACCCGAGTCGCACAGGACCCAGTTGCTGCGGCTGGCTGGCGACGATCTGCACGTCGGTAGTCCACGTCTTGAAGCCCGGATGCAGGATGTCGATACGATGACTGCCGGCTGCGAGTTCAACTTTGAGGGGCGTGCGCCCCTGCGCCTTGCCGCCGATGCGCACCTCGGCGCCGCTGGGTTCGCTCAAGACCGTCAGCGCGGCCCATGCTGGAACCAATTGTGCCTGCAGCGCCTGCTGGCGATCCTCGCCGGCGATATCGATCTGCCGCTGGAACGGTAAGTGACGCTCGGCACTGACCACCACCGTGTGCTTGCCCGGCGCGAGCTTGAATTCACCGGGAGTCGTGCCGACCGCCACGCCATCGATCGCCACCGTACCGGCCACGGCACTCTGCACGCGCAGGCGCCCCGGCAGCTTCTGCAAGGCAAAGACGTAGCGCTGTCCTGCCGCCTTTGTGACCTCTATCGACTGCCGCAACGGAACGTATCCCCGTTTGCGTGCAACGACCTCGTAACTGCCCGGGCGCGCAAACTGATGACGGCCGAACGGCAGCGAGAATCCGCCGCTCAGGCGGACGGAATCAGCCGCGGGCGTGGTGACGATCTCCACGGAGCGGCCGGTAAAGAGCAGCCACGAGGTAAACGCGAGCAGCGCGGCGCAGGCCGTGACGAGCAGCGACCGTGCCGGAATCGCGCGCCGTCGCGGCAGCGGCGCCGTACGCACGAAGGTCACCGGCTCCACGATTTCATCTTCGCCACCGCCACCGCTCAGCACGGCTGCATCGATGGGCAGCGGCGGCAAAGTCAGATTGCCGCCGCTGCCGTCCTCGACGGTCAGATGAGGCTGACCAGCGCGCAGTTGCAGACGCAGTCGTCCGCCCCCCGCGTCGATGACATCGGCGTCCTGCAGCCAGACCGAGCGGTGCAGTGCCACGCCGTTGCAGCGTACGGTTGGTGCAGCCGCTGCGGACTGCAGAAACAGTTGACCATCCTGCAGCGCGAGCCATGCCGCGGGCTCCGCTGGCAATCCGGGCAGAGCCACGGTGCAACCCGTACCGCCGATGCTGAGCGGAAAGTCAGCCGCGGCGAAGGCGCGTTCGCCCAGCGGGTCGGTGATGCGCAGCTCGATGCTCAAATCGGCTCCTGACAGCGGATCTCGATGAGAGGCGAGGCAGCGCCGGGCAGCAGCGTGAACTCGCGACGTACGTCGCGATAGCCGCTGCGCGTGCCAACGGCGGTGTAACGACCCGGCAGCAGTTCCACCTCGCGTCGCTCAAAGGTCCCGAATCTGCCGATGCGGTAGATTTGCACGTCGGTCAGATTGTCAGAGGCGAGCGCGATGCGCATGGGCGTCTCGGCCTGTTGCAAGGTCTGCGCCACACGACTGCGCTGGGCCTCGAGCCGCGGCCCGGCTGGCGTGATCCGCGCGGCACGTTCGAGCACACTGCGCGCGGCATTGCGACCATCCTGAGTGAACAAGCGCTCCGGCCGATCGACATAGGCCTGCAACTGGGCATCCACCATGGCGCGCGGATCGCAGCGCTCGACACCCTGCTGCGCCTCCAACAACGCCGGATCCACCTTGAGCGCCTCGCGGTATTGGGCGAGCGCATCGGCCCAACGCTCGGCGCGTTCGGCCTCACGGGCGCGACTCAGCGTACTGCTGAGGTCGCGGGTGCGAGCGGTCTGCTCGAGCTGACGCAACCCCTCGGCGGCCTCACTGCTGCCCGGCCGGATGCGATCAGCCTTGGCATAGGCCTCACGCGCGGCCGACGCATCCTGGCGCGCGCCCGCGGCGAGCGCTTCGGACATGGCCACGGCGTAGGCATCATCGGACTTGCGCGTCTGCAGCCGCGCCACCCCGTCGCGCGCCACGCGCGTTGCCGGATCCAGAGTCAGCGCTCGCCGATAGGCAGCCAATGCTCCCGCGGTGTCGCCGCGCTGTTCATGCTGCGAGGCCACTGCCAGCTCGGCAAGCACGCGATCGAGCACCTGCGCGCGGCGCAAGCCCGTGAGCGAGGCGGCATCGCGCGCATCGACGCGCAGTGCGGCTTGGTACTGGGTACGCGCCTCCTCGGCACGACCGGCCTCGAGAGCCGCCAGACCCGCAGCTCGCCGCGCGGCGAGCACGGCCGGCCATTGGTGCTCGAGGGGCCGCAGACGGGTATCGAGCTGCCCCATGCCAGTGAGCGCCGCGGCGTACTCCTGACGCGCGAGCGCAGCGTCGACTGCCGCCAGTTGCGCACGAATCGTCGCAGGTTCGCTACCCGCCCAGCTCGCAAAGTCGCGCTGCTCCAGACTGGCAATGCGCGTCGCGAGCGGCGCGCGCTGCTGCTCGGCTTTGAGCTTGAGTTCCGCGAGCTGCTGGAGTCTGCGCTGCTCATCGACCCTCGGCGCTGGGGCGGGCCTGGACGCCGTCGCCGCCACGGGAGGCGCAACGGTTTTCGCCCGTTTGGCCACGTAACCCGGCAACACGAAAAAGACACCCACCAGCGCGAGCAGTCCCAGCACGGCGGCGCTGGCCAGCACACCGCGACGCAAGCCCTCGCTACGCAACTCGCCGGCGGAGTGGCCTTGCGCGACATTCCGCGCCCAGTTGGGGCGGATCGGTGCGGGGTCGAGCGGTGGGCGCAGCGACACCTCGTTTACCTCGAGCGGAGCAGTCATGCCATCGTGCGCAGCAAGGCAGGCGCGCAGTTCCGTCGCGAGCTCGGCCATGCTGGGCGGACGCTGCGCAGGATCCTTCGCCAGACAGCGCGCCACCACATCGACCAGCGCGGGTGGCACGGCAGGCCGTCCTTTCAAGGGCGGCGGGGTTTCGTTGTGCACGCGCTGCGCGGTGATGTCCGGGTAAAACGGCGGATGACCGCTCACCAACTCGTAGATCAGCGCGCCGATTGCGTAGAGGTCATCGGTGATGGCGGCGGGCGCACCGTCGTGCCGCTGCGGACTCATGCTGTACGGCGACGCTTCGGCGGGACCGCTGGCACCGATGGCGCGCACGCTGCCGAAGTCGGCGAGCTGCGGCAAACCATCCGCGTCGAGCAGCACGTTGCCGGTCTTCACATCGCCGTGCACCCAGCCCGCGGCGTGCATCACCTGCAACGCCTCGATCACCGGCACCACACGGCGCAGCACGAACGGCCAGGGCTGCCCGCGCAATCGCGTCAGGTCGCCCCCCTCGAGGTATTCATCGATGAGCAGCAGACGATCGTCACTCTGTTCGAGCTGGCCTGCCGGGCGCAGCGCCGGGTGATGCAGTTGCGCTGCGATCGTCTGTCGTTGCCGCAGCGCCTGCTCAGCCGAGTCATCTGCCGGCGCAACGGTGGTGGTGACGACGACCTCGCGCAGCGTCTTGCGGTCACGCGCCAGCCAGGTCTCGACGCGACTGCGCGAGAGACTGCGCTGCAGCTCGTACCGCGCAGCGAGCACCTGCCCCGCTTCGAGCATCGTCGTCATCGCCGGCTGCACTCAGCGTCCGCGGCCCGGCTTGGCGGCAGGCGTCGCAGGCACCACCGCCGGCTGACCGGTTTCGTTCTCGTAGAGTTCCTTGAGCAACCGCCGCCACTCGGCGTACTGGTCCTCCGCGGAACCCTTGAGCTGCAGCGTGCGGCCCTCGATGTCGACGACCACGGGCTGCACCTCGTTCTGGAACGAAGCGCCCAACTGTTTCAGCGACTCGCTGTGCATCTTGATCTCGGCGCGCTGATCGAGGCCGCTCTTGAAGGCATAGATGCCGCCGATCACCGCTGCCGTGGCGGCCGCCGACCCCGCACTGCTATTGGTGCCTTGTCCCGCTGCAACGCCACCAATGATTGCGGCGGCACCGAGCAGCTGACGCGTGAGCGCCTTGCGTCTTGCCGCATCCACCTGCTCGATTTCCTCGTGCGAGTATTTACGCCAGTTGGTATAGGCGTCGTCGAGGTTCTCGCCGAAATTGGTGTAATGCTCGTTGAGCGTGTCGATCAGCGAATAATCACGCTCGTGGATGCGGCTCATGCGCTGCACGACCGGGTCGTCGCTGGCGGGCAGGCGGACCGGGCGATACAACCCCTGCTTGTCCTGTGTCAGGTAAGAGCCGAAGGCATACGGTGCAAGACCCGCTGCGAAGCGCAATTCGGTCACCTGATGGATCTGCACGCGCTGTTCGCGGGTGAGCCTGAGGCGTATCGCCAGCAGGTCATTGGCGAAGGTGTTGTAGAGATTGTCGAAGGGATCGCGCGGCCTATTCGGCACGTCCTTGTACGCGCGCAGATCGGCAACTGCGGTGTACGTCTTCTGTAGCCAGAGACGACCGGTGGCGTCCACCGCACGCAGCTCGAGCTCGAGATCACGACCATCCGAGTGGATGATGCGTCCGTCGACGAGCAGGTCCAGCCCAGTACCGTCACGCGGCAGCACCCGTACCTGACCCCAATGGCCGGTAGCTTCGAGCGTGTCGCGCAGCAACACCGGCATGTAGCGCGACTCGGCATTGCGCACGTCGGGGTAGATACCGCGCTTTTCCTGCTCCTTGACGTCGGCCGGCACGTTGGCATCGAAGATGCGGACGCCGACGTCGAGCAGCTCGTCCTGCGGCACTTCCGTGGTGGCCTTCTGCGCGGCCACTTGCGGGATCGGCCGCTGGTCCTGCGTGACGCAGCCGGTCAGCAACGCCAGCAGCGCGATGCAGGCGCTGCCGCCCTTGAAACCATTGATTGCGATGCGTGTGTTCACTGCGTGCTCTGCTTGTATTGCTTGTATTCCTCCCAGAGCCGCGCGCGCAGCTCCGGGTCCTGCTCCTTCATCGCAGCTTCGCGCAGCTGCCGCGCGACGATGTCGTCGTCGCGCCCGTCGGGGATGCCGGCCGGGATGGACGTCGGGCCGGCGCCGCCCTTGGCACCGCCACCCACGCCGCCGCCCGAGCTGGTTTGTCCTGCGCCCTCTTCGCCGGCAGCGCCGTCGCCGCTGCCCTCCGTTTCTCCCGAACCCTTGCCTGACTTGCCGCGACCGCTGCCGGACGCCGCCGACTCGCGGCCGCTGCCATCGTCGCCGGTCGTGCCGTCGCCATTGCCCGCCTGCGGTCCGCCGCCTGCTTCATCACCTGAGCCGTTGCCCCCACCGCCGCCACTGCTGCCACCGCGACTGCCGCGGGCGGCGCGTTCCTGCGAGATGGCCTCCTGCTCCTTGCGCATGCGCTCATCGAATACCGCAAACGTGGAATCGAACTGCCGGTCGATCTCGGCCCGCCGGTCTTCAACACCGCCCGCGGACGGCCCACTGCCGCCGCCGGCGCCACCGCTGGCCCCGGCGGACGCGGTACCCCGCGTGCCGCTGCCAGAGCCGCTCGAGGCGGTTTGGCCAGATCCAGCCTGGCCAGATCCAGCCTGGCCAGTTCCAGCCGGGCCGGATCCAGCCTGGCCGGATCCAGCCTGGCCAGATCCGCTCTGGCCTGAGGGACCCGATGCGCCCGCGGCGCCTCCCGCACCCGCGGTTCCGGCCGAACCAGTACTGCCGGCCTCGCCAGCAGCACCGCCCTGACCACCCGCGCCCGTGCGCTGCGCAGTCGACGCCGATGACTTGCCCGAACTGGCGCCCGAGCGCTGCCCGGCGGTCGATCCGCCGGCAGTCGATGGACCGGCGCCGGACTGACCGCCGGTGGGGGGCGGCTTGGTCCAGCCCGGAGCGGTCGGCGGTGCCGAGCCACCCTCGCCACTCGGCGCACTGCCTTGGGCGCCACCTTGCCCACTGCCTTGAGTACCCGCTTGTGCACCCCCTTGCGATCCGCTTTGGCTACCGCCGGTGGAGGACGTCGAGCCGCCTGACTGTGTGCTGCCGGTGCTACCGCCCGACGACCCGCCAGCGCCCGAGCTTGAACTCGAACTGGACGAAGAGCTCTGCCGACCGCCGGCGCTGCCGCCACTGCTCGAGGAGCTCGACCCCGAACTGCCGCCGCCCGACGGGGGCGGCAACGAGGAGGGCATGGACGAAGGTGATGGCATGCCCGAGGGCATCGTTGGCGTCATCTCCAGGCACGCGGTCAAACCCGCCGCGCCGCTGGCGAGGCAGAGAGCCCTGACGATCGACTTCAAGCGCATGGCAGCACTCCCGGATCTGTGATTGGCCAGAGGATGGCCGCTTGCCAGAACTTAGATGGACGCGGCCGTCCTCAGTTCAACCCAAGGCAGTTCAAGGCTTCCCGGCCGGGGCTGTTGCGGCACCCGCCGGCAGGTCGGAGCCCACCAGAAAACCGCGCAACTGCTCCGCCAGACGCGAGCAGGCCGTATGGCGCACGGGCGTGATGATCGGGATCGGCACCACGGCGCCGATCAACACCGAGGTCCCGCTGACGTCGGTGGTGACGGAGCCGATTTCCTGCGCGGAATTGAGGTCCCACACCGAGGCCACATACCCGGACTCCTTGTCCCACCAGCCGAGGCCAAAGCAGCCGCCACCGCCCGGTCCGACCGCGCAGGCGACGCTGCCCGCGCTGTCGGTCTTGCGTGTCTTGCCGTCGATCCAGACCACGTAACGCACTTTGATTTCCTGCAGCCGCTCCACGACACCGGGCCGCTGCAACAAGGCTTTGAGTCCGGCGACGTTGACGGGCGCCGTGCTCGACTCGAACCACGGGAACATGGCGTCCAGAAATTCCTGCTCGCCGTAGATCTTGAAAGGCGTGGCACGTTTGCCGCTGCTCTTGGACTGACCTTCCTCGGGGTGCAGCAACTCGCCGCCGAGGTTCTCCTGCACGCAGTCGAGGAACACCTCCTCGGTGCCGATCCCCTCGAGTTGCGGCCGCTTGAGCACCACGATCGCCTCGTGCGCTTGGACCGCAGCCGCCACCTGGCGGGTCTCGTCGACCTTGGACGTCATGCAGCCGGTGGTCGCCATGGCCAGCGCCAGCACAGCGGCGACACACCGCCAGCCGCGCTCGCACGCCCCGCGCCCGTCAGAGAAATGCTCGGTCAAACCCATCGCGTCCACTCCTCAATGCCGGCAACGCACCGGCCCGGGAAGCCCCGATTGTGGTGCCGGTCGCCGATAAGTCAACGGAAGGTCGGCTCGAAATGCGGGATACCCGGGCAGGGACGGCGGGCGGGGGGCGCAAACCCGGCCACCAGCGCGGCATTTGCCTCAGCGGTCGGACTTGTCCGTGACGTCGTAAAAAGTGTTCATCCGCCAGATTTCGGGAAACAGGCGGGTCCACAGGGCCGCCACCAACAGGGTCGCCCCGCCGCCCAGCAGAACCGCCGGGACAGCGCCGAACCAGGCCGCGGTGATGCCCGACTCGAACTCGCCCAGCTCATTCGACGCGCCGATGAAGACGGCATTCACGGCACTGACCCTGCCGCGGATCTCGTCCGGGGTCTCCAACTGCACCAGCAGGTGACGGATGTACACGCTCAGCATGTCGCCCGCGCCCATCGCGACGAGTGCGACGATGGACACCCAGAACAGGGTCGAGGCACCGAACAGCAGCGTGGCGAGGCCATAGACGAACACGCCGCCGAACATCCAGCGGCCGACATGACGTGTAACCGGCCGCATGCTGAGCACAGCGCCGCACGCCGCGGCCCCGATGCCCGGTGCTGCACGCAGCCAACCCAATCCACTCGGACCGACGTGCAACACATCGGCCGCATACACCGGTAGCAGCGCCGTGGCGCCTCCGAACAGCACCGCGAACAAGTCCAGCGAAATCGCGCCGAGTACAGGGCGACGGCGCCGCACGAACCGCAGCCCTTCAAGCAGCGAGTCGAGCGAGGCGGGCTCGCGCTGCTGCGCGAGTCTCTGCTCGCTACTCATACCGCCCCGCCGCAACGTCAGCAACAAGAGCAAGGCACAGGCGAGCAGCAGCACCGCAACCGCGTACACCACACGCGGGCCGGCCAGGTACAACAGTCCACCGAGCGCGGGGCCGACGATGGTAGTGACCTGCCAGAGTGAGGAATTGAGTGCCACCGCCGCACCGAACTGGTCGCGGTCGACGAGGTTCGGCAGCAGCGACTGGGTCACAGGCATGGCAAATGCGCGTGCCACACCGAGCAACACCATCACCGCAAACACCGGCCGCACGCTCTGCAGGCCATGCCAAGTAAAAAACAGCAGCGCTGCCGCGCAGGCCCACGTCAGCGCGAAGCAGGCTGCCAGCAGACGACGCCGGTCGCGACTGTCAGCCAGTTGTCCCGCGGGCAGAATCAGCAGCAGGAACGGCAGAAACTGCGATAGCCCGATGAGACCCAGATTCAGTGGACTGCGGGTGAACTCGTAGACCTGCCAGCCGATCGCCACGGTCTGCATCTGCACGGCCAGAGAGCCACAAAAACGTGCACCGAGATAGCGGACGAAATCGGGGTTGCGCAGCAGCGCACGGCGTGCGGCGTTGGCTCTGCTCATGAAGACCGTGGCACTGATCCCGCCGGCTGCGGGCCGACAGCATAGCGCAGCCGTAACCCGCCTGCCGCGGGGTGCACGATCTTATGCGTGGCCTGCTGCGGCATGTCACGGCGGTGCCGTTGCACGATCAAACGGGATCGCTGCTCAGCAGCGCGTTGAGCAGATTGTCCTGAAAGCTGCGATTGCCGGTGAGAGTCTGGTGCCTTTCGCACAGGAAAACCGTGTGCGCGATCTGCATGGACTCGCCGTCGCTGCGCGGCGCAGCCACGTCGAGCGTGCGACGTCCCAGCAGCGAGGCGCGCGTGACCACACCGTCCCCTGGCTCGAACATGGCTGTCTCATAATCGACCCCGGCCAGCGGATGGACGAGATCGGCCGGCTTGTCGTGCAGCAGGGCACGACCTTCGTGACGCTCGAGCACCAGCCGCGACAGCGTCGGCTCGCAATCGCCCCCGAAGAGGTAGGGCTTGACGTCAGCCGAGCCCGCAACCACCGACAGCGCCTCCGCAAAGCGACGTCCGCGCAGCAACTGCCGCGCGAAGTACTCCCGCAAGAGCGCCAGATAGTCGCGACCCGGGGCACCACCGCCATGTTGGGCAATGGTGCGAGCAGCGACCTCGGGATCGAAGATGGACCACTGATGCTCACGCCAAGTGGCAACGTCATAGAGAGGCATCGACAACGGCTGGCCATCGCGGCCGACGACCCACGGCACGGACGGATGGGTCATGATCTGAGTCGGGCCGTTACCCGTCACCATTACCTCGGGCGGGATGCGGCCGAGGCCGATGTCCTCCCCGTTGAGGTATGACAGCACCGGTTGCAGCGTACCGAGATTGGGCGTGCCGACCAGCAGCAGACGACGGATCGCCGCTGCACCAGCATGCGTCGGTACCAGCGGTCCGCTGTCCGGCAGATCCGCTGTCCCGTAGCGCGCGTAGTAGCGCGCGAGCAGTCCGCCATTGGAATGCGCGAGGATGTCTACCGGCAGTCGCGGGTCGGCGTAATCGCGACGCACCTGCTCGATCAGCTCATGCAAACCGCGTACGGCACGCACGTTGTCGAGCCTGAAGTCATAGAGATACACGTAGAAATTGCGTTGGTTCACACGCGGCTTTTTATGCGGCCCGCAACGCACGTAGCCACCCGCTTCCTGCAGCGTGCGGATGACATCGCCGTAGAAATCACGGCCCAAGGCGTTCTCGAGCAGCGCATCAGCCTCGATGCCACTGTCACGCGGCTCGAGGGTGCGCGGATCGATCTCTACTTCGAGATTGCGGTAGTTGCTGAGCAGCAGATTGCGAGCCGAACCGGGCCAGACTTCGCGGCCGCTGCGCCGGTCACGCAACACCGAGCCGAAGGTGCCGGGCACCACGATCAGCGGCGGCTGTTCCGCCAATGTGCGGCTGGTGCCGTACAGGCGCGGCAATGGCGGTCGCTGCAGCGGCGCGCATCCGGCAAGGGTCAATGCGAGGGCAGACTGTAGGAATGAGCGTCGAGTGCGGCGGGACACGGTGTACTCCTGCGACGCACAGTATCGTGCGCGTTGCCCCGGAGGGGTACTGCGGACTTCCGCGGTCTGCGCGAGGGTTACCGACCCGTGTCAGTCGTCGCCGTCAGACGGGTGAGGAAGTCCTCGATCAGTTCGGCAAGGCGCTGCGGGTGCTCGTGGTGCAGCATGTGGGTCGCGTCCTCGATCCAATGCGACTCGAGGCGCGGGACGATCTGTGCCATGACCGACGGGTCGCCTTCGCCGTCGAGTCGGGACAGGTATTCGGAGTCGCGGGCCAGCAGGTACAGCACCGGCGCTTCGATCAAGCGCCAGCAGGCAATGGCCTCGTCGCGCTGGTAGAGCACGGGATTGAGTCGCCGGTGCGCCGGATCGAAGCGCAGCCGGACCGCGCCGCTGCCACTGCCGTCGTCCTGCGTCCAGGCGGCCGCGACGAACACGGCACGCTCCGCTGTCAAACGCGGGTTGCGTCTCTGCAGCAGTGCCGCCAGTGCCTGCACCGAGGGATAGAGGGTGGCGGTGAACTCGTGCCGCAACTGATCCAGCCATTCCCGATAACGGCCCGGTGCCTGCGTGGGATCGGTGCGCGGCAGGCCAAATCCCTCGAGGTTGATGACGGCACGAATGCGCTCTGGCCGCAGTCCGGCATAGGTCATGGCGATGTGTCCACCCATGCTGTGACCCAGCAGGATCGCCGGGCTGTCCGGCGAGAGCACGTCGAGCAGCGCGTCCAGATCAGCGAAATAATCCGGAAACCAATAACCGTTATCGGGCCAGCCACTGCCACCGAAACCGCGCCAGTCGAACGCGACGCAACCGCGTCGTTCCGGCAGTGCATCGACTAGAAACTGAAACGTTGCACCCGTATCCATGAAGCCGTGCAGCAGCACGATGGGTACGGGGTCGCTACCCGCCCAATGCGTCAGGCGGGCGCGCAGACCGCGCAACATCAGATCCGCACTGCTGGGTGTGCGGCGCACGGGGTAGCTGAGGGCCACGCTGGCTCGCTGCGATCAGGCCGCAGGCAAGGGTTCGCGGAAGATACCCGTCGCGACGCCGACGTCCTCTTGTGCGCCCGCGACCGGCAGCGTGAGTGTGAAACACGAGCCGGCCCCGAGGGTGCTGGTGACAGTCAGGTCGCCGCCGAGTGTGCGGGCCAGTTGTCGTGAGATGGTCAGCCCCAGGCCCGTGCCCTCGTAGATCCGACCCGCCGGATGCTGAAGGTGGTTGAACGGACGGAAGATGTTTTCGAGTTGGTCGCCCGAGATGCCTATGCCGGTGTCGACGACCTCGATACGCACGCTGTCTCCATCGGAGTGCGCGCTCAGGCGGACGCTGCCCGCGTCCGTGAACTTCAATGCATTGGTAAGCAGGTTGTTGATGATCTGCCCGACCCGCTTGACGTCGGCCTGGATGGTTCCGAGACCAGCGGCGATGTCCGACTCGAGTCGGACTGACTTGCGCGACGCCTCCGGCGCGAATGAGGCGACACGGCGCCGCAGCAGGTCAGCAATGTCGACGGGGACGAGATCGAGACTCATGCGGCCGGCTTCGATACGCGAGATGTCGAGGACGTCCTCGATGAGTGCACGCAGGTGGACGGCTGAATCCTGCACGAGCGTGAGTTGCTGGTGCTGTGCCTCGGTCAGCGGGCCGGAAAACTCGTTCAGGATCACGTCGGTGAAACCGAGAATCGCATTGAGCGGCGTGCGCAATTCGTGGGAAACCGTGGACAGGAATGCGGTCTTGGCGCGGTCGGCGCGCTCGGCTTCGACCTTGGCCAGTTCCAGCTCCCGGGTGCGTTCGTCCACACGCTCCTCGAAGTGATCGCGCGACTCCTGCAGGGCATGCTGAGCAGCCTTGAGGTCGGTGATGTCGGTGATGGTCCCCACGTAACCCTGCAGTTTGCGGTCAGCATTGAACTCGGGTGAGGCCTGCGCCAAGACCCAGCTGATGGACCGGTCCGGGCGCAGCACCCGGAATTCCGCGCGGAACGGCGTATTGCGACCCTCTTTCATGTGCTCACGCCAGGGATCAGCGAGCAGGCGGCGATCGTCGGGGTGCATGCAACCATCCCAACCCGAAATCTGGGAGGCTGAGAGACTGAGCCCGCTGATCTGCACGCAGCGTTGATTGACGTACGTCGTACGACCGCTCGCATCGGTGCGGAACACGCCAACCGGTGAGGTCTCGGCCAACAGGCGGTAACGCTCCTCGCTGCCCCGCAAGGCCTGCTCCGCAAAGACCTGATCCGAGATGTCCTCGCACATGGCCATGAGACCGGTCAGCGTAGCATCCGGCGCCCGCAGCGGCGTGAGTGACCAGCGACAATGGATGCGACGGCCGCTCTTGGTCAGGTTGACCATGACATTACCGTCCACCCGATCGGCTTGGGAATCTGATTCGGATCGCTCGGGCGGATTGATGAGAGTGAAGGTGCCTGCGTCCGCGAGTTCCTCGAAGCTGTAACCGAAAATCCGCTCGAAGGCCGGGTTGATCTGCGTCAGTCCAACGTGCGGCATGAACACCGCGCAGCCCACGGGCATGTGATCGAACTGCTGACGCAGGTTCGTGAGCAGCCGCTCACGCTCTGCCGTCATCTCCGTAATGCGCTGCTCGGCGGCGAGCCGCTCAGTGATATCACGCACGATGCCCTGCATGTAACGGCGCTCACCCACGATGAACACCCGAGAATTGATCTCGACGGGAAATGAGCTGCCGTCGCGACGCCAGTGCTGAGAAATCCACGGGCTGAGCGGCGCGCCTGTCATCGCCTCATCGAATATCCGGCGCGCCCGCTGGTTGAACTCGGAATCGCGAGGTCGCAGGTCGAATACCCGCTTCTGCAGGAACTCCTCCCGCGAGTAGCCGTAGATCGTCTCGGCGCGATCGTTGACGTCGAGGATCCGTCCTTCATCATCGAGCAGAAACACGGCGTCGTTGATGAAGCGACTGGTCATGGCGAAGTGCTGCGTGACCAACTGGTTGCGGCGCTCGGCCTCGGCAAGGCGCATCGACAGCTTCAGCCGCTCAGCGCGCCACCACAACGTTACCAGTCCCGCGGCAGCGAGCAGCGCCGTCCCAGCAACACCGAGCACCCAGGCGAACAGCCGCTGCAACGGCGCATACAACTCGTGAAGATCAGTCTTCGCGTACAGCAACCAGTTGGTTCCATCGATCGGGTGCATCACGGCCAGCACCGGAGTACCCCGATAGTCCCGGCCTTCGACCGGGCCCGGGACGCCCGCCAGCAGGCGCCTCAGCACTTCGTCTTTGCCGCCCGCGGTGACGGCGCGGGGCAGATCATTGCTGAGGAAACGCGGTGGCGTAATGAAGCGACCCGCGCCATTGTCGCGATGCACCAGCAGGGCCTCGCCGCTGGCCGACTCGACCGGCCATTGCTGGATCACAGGGTCGATGAACTCGCGTTCGGTGACGCGTGCCACCAGCAGGGCGACAGCACCCTGATTGCCCGGCGACTGCCCCAACACAGGAACCACGAAGTCCAGCACTGGTTCGCCATCGGGCTCCGGGGTGTAGATATCGGACATCAGCACCTGATGGGTCATCAACGCGCCCTGCGCCTGTCGCACGAGCGAGGGGGTCATGGAGATCGTGCCACCCACAGCCGTGAGCGGGCGCCATTGCGTGTCGAACAGGGCAATACCGGAGTAACCATCGCCGACCCGAATGGACTCCAGCACGGAATACTCGAAACGCCTGCCCATGACGTGGTGCGTCTGGCCCCCGCCGGTGGCCACTTCGACGAGCAGTGGGCTGCGGGCGGCGGTCGCCAGCGCGCGGCGGCGGTCATCCAGCCATAGTTGCAGCTGATCGGCTTTGTAATCGCCGATTTTCGCCAGCGAGGCAGCCGCCCCCTCCCGCACTTGCGCTGCCAAGTGCCGGTAGGCGAGCCAACCAGTCAGTCCGATGAGGACTGCGGTCAGCAGAAAGATCAGCAGAGGCCGCCGCAAGGATTGGAAGAGACGCGCCGACGCGTCACCCGGCGCGGCAGGCGCTGGGGTTGTCGGCAGCCAACGAGGCAGTGATGTGGGCAAGGGCAGTACCGAGCGTCCGATCCACAAGCCGGTTTTTTGAACCTCAGGAACACGATGTTAGCAGCAAGAGATGGTTCGGCCAGTCCCGAATCACTCCGCATCGGAGCAGCTCGGCGCGGGGCATCGATCAGGCAGCTGCTCCAGTCGGGTCCGACCCGGGTCGGGTCGCCCCCTCGGGGCTGGTCAAATCCGCCGAATACATCCATCCTGACAGCTTCTGCCGGATGCCGGCAGGGAATCCGGCTCTAATCACTTCAGGTAACCCTCGGCAGGGCGTGGCCCGGATGGCCGCGACCGAACGGATACAGCATGGCAGCAGCGAACAAACCCGGGCGCGCGGGCGTACTGATGGACCGGGACGGTTTCAATGACCGGCTCGCCGTCATCGTGCGCGACGCGCCCACTGCGGGCGGCCTGCTGTTCGTCGACCTCGACCACTTCAATGTCAGCCTCAACGCCTACGGTGGACGCACGAACAGCGTGCTGGCGCGGGTGGCGCTGCTGCTCGCCGACGCCGCCGCGGACCACGGCGACGTGGCACGACTCGGCGGCGCCGACTACGGCATCCTGCTGGAGCAGGGCGATGCCACGCTGTTCGGCCGCGACTTGGCCCGACGCATCGCCGATACCAATTTCGGCACGGCCGCCGCACCGCTCTACCTCACGGCGAGTATCGGCGTGGTGCCGTTCGACGGTGGCCACGCGGCCAACGTAGCCGAGATGGTCTGCACGGCGGATGCGGCGGTATACGCGGCACGTAATTCGGGCGGCAACCGCGCGGTCGCGCTGCGGCTCGACGATGAACTGGCGGTGCGCAGCCGACAGGCGATCGCGACCCTGCCGCTGCTGCGCGATGCGCTGCGCAATGGCCGCATCCAGCTCTACTGTCAGCCCATCGTGCCGCTGCGCAGCAACGACATGTCGCAGCAGGCGGCGGAGATCCTCGCGCGCCTACTCACGCCGGACGGGGAGATCATGTTGCCCAACGACTTCCTGCCGGTTGCCGATCGCTTCCGGCTGACGTCGATGTTCGACCGCGCCGTGATCGAACAGTCCTGCGCATGGCTGGAGTCACATGCCCGCTCGTGGGTCGATCTCGGCTACGTGACGGTCAACCTGCATGCGCAATCGCTGGCCGACGAGGATCTCAAGGATTGGCTGGTCCGACGCATCTCGAACGGCCAGTTCGACAGCCGCCGTATCTGCATCGAGGTCACTGAGTCGGCCGCGATTCAGAATCTCACCCATGCGGCGCAGTTCCTCAATCGGCTGCGCGAGACGGGCTGCCGCGTCGCGCTCGATGATTTCGGTGCAGGGTATTCCTCACTGGCCCACTTCCAGTCGTTACCCGTCGATATCGTCAAGCTCGACGGCGGATTCATGGGCAATATCGTCGAGGATGCCGCCGCGCGTGAAATGGTGGCGTGGATCTGCGATCTGTGCCGGGCAGCGGACCGACGCACGGTGGCCGAACACTGCAGCAGCCCCGACATTCTGGAAGCCGTGCGAGCGCTCGGCATCGACTACGCACAGGGTCACGCGGTCTGCGAACCCTTCCCTCTCGAGCACCTGCTGCACGCGGAGGAAGACCTCCCGCCGGAGGATCAATCGCCGGCGGCAAGGAACATCCGGTACGCCGGATTATCGGTCTCCTCGACATAACCGTATTGCAGATCGCGCAGGTGCTGCGCGAATTCGCCAGCCTCCTCAGGCGGCACCTGCACACCGGCCAATACACGGCCGTAATCCGAACCATGATTGCGGTAATGGAACAGGCTGATGTTCCAACGCGTCCCGACCGCCTGCAAAAAGCGCAGCAGCGCCCCGGGCCGCTCGGGGAACTCGAAGCGAAACAAGCGCTCATGCCGCAGTTCATGCGCACGCCCGCCCACCATGTAACGCACGTGCAGCTTGGCCATCTCGTCATCGCTCATGTCGAGGACGCGAAAACCGTGGTCCGCCAGTAATGCGAGCACCGCCGCCTTCTCGCGCGCGCCATCCTGCAGGGCCAGTCCCAGAAAGATACGGGCACGGCCCGGATCGCTGTACCTGTAGTTGAACTCCGTCACCGAACGCCGCCCCAGCAGTTCGCAGAAGCGCAGGAAACTGCCCGGTTGTTCCGGAATCTCCACCGCGAAAACACCCTCGCGCTGGGCACCGATGTCGGCACGCTCCGCGACGTGCCGCAGACGATCGAAGTTGATGTTGGCGCCGCAGTTGAGCGTGATCAGCGAGCGGTCGCGACACGCTTCCCGCGCCACGTATTTCTTCAAGCCCGCAACGGCAAGCGCACCGGCCGGCTCAGCGATCGTCCGGTTGTCTTCGAAGATGTCCTGAATGGCCGCGCAGATCTCGTCCGTGCTCACCAGCAGCACTTCGTCGACATATTTGCGGGCCAAACGAAACGTTTCCTCGCCCACGCGTCGCACCGCGACGCCGTCGGCGAAGATGCCGACACGATCCAGGGAGACCCGCGCCCCGGCGCGCAGCGAATCGTGCATGCTGGCAGCCTCGATCGGTTCGACACCGATGATTTTGACCTGCGGATACAGTGACTTCACGTAGGCAGCGATGCCAGCGATCAGGCCGCCGCCGCCGATCGGAATGAAGATCGCATCCGGTGGACCGGAATGCTGGCGCAGGATCTCCATGCCGATGGTGCCCTGGCCGGCAATCACGTCCGGATCATCGAACGGATGAATGAAGGTGAGGCCGCGCTCGCGCGCCAGACCCACCGCGTGTTCATAGGCACTGTCGAAGTCGTCACCGTGCAGCACCACTTCACCGCCCAGATCGATTACCGACTGCACTTTGATGAGCGGCGTCGTCTGCGGCATGACGATGACTGCGCCGATGCCGCGGCGCCGGGCGGCCAGCGCCACACCCTGTGCGTGGTTGCCGGCCGAAGCACAAATGACACCGCGCCGTGCAACGGTCTCGGAGAGGTGGGAAATCTTGTTGTAGGCGCCGCGCAGCTTGAATGAGAAGACCGGCTGCAGATCCTCCCGCTTGAAGAGGATGCGGTTGCCTAGACGCCGCGAGAGGCGCGTGGCGGCCTCCAGCGGCGACTCGATGGCGACGTCGTAGACGCGTGCCTTGAGGATGCGTTCGATGTAGCTCTCTTCCATCACGGACTTCTGCACGGAGCGGACTGCCAAAGGTAGCAGGATTGTCCGTCCAAGACCCGCCCACGTGGCTGAGCGGCACGCCGGTTTGCATGCGCGGCGTGCCGGGCCCGTGCGCCCGGCCGCCCGCGCTCGCTCAGCGGTCGAGGAAGTCGCGCAATTCCTTGATGAAGTCAGGCGACGGCGTATCCAGCAGGCGCCCATCCGCCTCCGGCAGATCCACTCGGCGAGCGCCGCGCAACAAGGTCTCGGCCCGCGCCGTGGTTTCCCAAGTTTCATCATGGGGGCGCAGCAACAGCAGCGGGTTACGCACCAAGGGCAGCCGCTCGCCCGCTGCATAGGTCGCATCTGCGGTAGGCACGCCGATCAGTGCCACGCGCCGCACATTAGGCGCGATCGCCAGCGCGACCTCTGCTGCGACAAGCGAGCCTTCGTGGTAACCCACCAGATCGACCTGACGCAGCCGCAGCGTTTCGATGAGATCGACGATGGCAGCTGCCTGCTCGGAGACGGAGGCGGCACCCATCGCGGCATCGGACTCACCACAGCCCGGCAGGTCCGGGGCGTAGACACTACGGTCCTGACCGAGCTCACGCAACAGCGGACGGAAGACGCGGCCCGCACCGGCGGCGGGCGGCAAGCAAATCACTGGCGTCAGCTCATCGAAGCCGCCGCTGGAGGGAAAGGAGGTATGCATGTGCAACTGACCGTAGCGACAGTCGACATACATCTTGCGCAGGTGAATGGTCACGTTTGCCTTCCTGGTCGAATGTGCGGCGCTGCGGGCAACGGCGCGCGAAATATTGCTGGTCACGGATGGAGCCTCGGGGGACATGGGATGGTGAAGCGCATTCTCCACGCGTCACAAAGGCTTCACATTGACCTGCATCTCACAAACCCCGCGATTTGGCTGACTTAATACGGATTCGTTGCTTATGTCCAATGCAGCAGCGGCGATTCTCAAGGACTGTCGAGGTACCACTCGTAGTCGCGGTCACTGACCAAGGCGCTGAACTTGCGCAGCTCCTGTTGTTTGATCGCCTGAAAAATACGCTGGAACGGCGCGCCGAACGCATCCGTCACGAAGGACGATGCGGCGGCACGCTCGAGCGCTGCATGCCAGTGCAGCGGCAACGTTCGTGCGCCGCTCTCGACATAGCCGTTGCCGCTGACCGGTGGCCCGGGGTCGAGCTGATGCGCGATGCCGTGCTCCATACCGGCGAGCACCAGTGCTGCCACCAGATATGGATTGGCATCGGCCCCGGCGACACGGTGCTCCAGATGCCGTGTGGCCGGCGGGCCCACGGGGACCCGCAACCCAACCGTGCGGTTGTTGATACCCCAGTTCGCAGCCACGGGCGCGTAACTTTGCGACACGAACCGACGATAGGAGTTGGCGTTCGGGGCGAAGACCGCCATACCGTCGGGCAAGGTCTCCTGCAGACCTGCGATCGCCTGACGCAGCAGCGGCGTGCCAGCCGGGTCCTCGGCCGCGAACAGATTATTGCCCTGCTCGTCAGCGAGGCTCGCATGCAGGTGCATGCCCGATCCCGAGCGATGCGCAAACGGTTTCGCCATGAAGCAGGCAATGAGACCATGCCGTGCGGCGACACCGCGCAAGGCCCGTTTGAATAGGATGGCCTCATCGACCGCGCGCAGCGCGTCGGCACGATGCTCGAGCGTGATCTCGAACTGTCCCGGCGCGTACTCCGACATCAGCGTACGTGCCGGCCAACCCTGCACGGCCGCCGCGGCGTACAGCTCGTCGAACAGCGGCGCCATCGCATCCAGCCGACCAAGACCATAGGCATCGATACGTTCGCCGCGTCCTTTACTGAGTAAGCCGGTCGCCGGCTGCAGACGGCCCTGATCGTCGCGCTCGAGCAGATAGAACTCGAGTTCGACCGCGACGACTGGCGTCATGCCGCGTGCCTGAAACCGCGTGATCATCCGCTGCAGCACCTGCCGCGGATCAGCGGCGGCCGGCCGGCCATCGAGCTCATGGAGACTGCCGATGACCTGTGCGGTCGGACGGTTGAGCCAGGGCGTGCGGCACAGCGTGCCGGGCACGGGCCGGCAGTTGAGGTCGGCATCGCCTACCTCCCAGACCAGTCCCGTTGCTTCGACGTCTTCTCCCGTGACGTCGAGCCCGAGAATCGAACCAGCCACGCTGCGACCGTGCGTGAACAAAGGCAGCAATTCCTCGCGCGCGAGGTTCTTGCCGCGACCCACCCCGCTTGCGTCGGTCAGAATCAACTGCACGGCTGCAATGTCGGGGTTGGCAGCAAGAAACGCCTCCGCCTCCTCGACCCCGCTGCCGTGCTGACCCTTTGGTTGTCCGCTCATCGATTGATGTCCGCCCGCTGGATAGCCACTTGCAATCCCATGGTGACGGACGACGACACAAAGTGGCAAGCTCACGGCCCCGCATCGGCCCGCCCATGGAGCACGCCGGCATGTCATCGCTGTCTCAGGACCCGCGCATCCAGCTTGCGGCGTGGCTGGCATGACCGACGCGGTGAACCCCACGGGATATGTGCTCGAGCGCAACGTGGACCTGCGTGGTTTCAACACGCTCCATGTCGCGGCCCGTGCCGATCGAGTCGCCACGGTGCAGCACAGCAAAGCGCTGTCTGCAGTGCTGGCCCTGCCCGAACTGCGCACGTCTCCCCCGCTGGTGCTCGGCGAGGGCAGCAACGTCTTGTTTGCCAGCACGAGCGTCGACTTGGTGCTACGCCCCGCGTTCGCGGCAGTGACCCCCCTCTCCGAAGACGCGACCGCCGCCCGACTGCGGGTCGAAGCCGGGCTGCGCTGGGACGCACTGGTCGACTGGACACTGCAGCGGGGACTGTGTGGATTCGAGAATCTGGCACTGATTCCGGGACTGACCGGCGCTGCACCCATCCAGAACATTGGCGCCTACGGCACCGAGGTCGCTGAATTCATCACGACCGTGGAGGCCTGGGACCTGCAGGCCCACCGACTCGAGCGCTTGCCGGCCAGCACCTGCGCTTTTGGCTATCGCGACAGCCTGTTCAAGCGCGAAGCCGGACGCTGGATCGTCTGTGCCGTTGAATTTCTGCTGCCCAAGCGGCGTGCGCCAGCGCTCGATTACGCCGGCGTGCGCGAGGAACTGGCAGCGATGCAAGCGCACGCACCGACCGCCGCACAAGTTGCAGCGGCAATCCGCAATTTGCGGCGCCGCAAGCTGCCGGATCCCGCCGTGATCGGTAACGCGGGGAGCTTCTTCAAGAATCCCGTGGTGGAACGGACGCAGGCGCTGCAGCTCGGCGCACTGCATCCGCAGCTGCCCATCCATCCGGCGGGCGATAACGCCTGCAAACTCTCAGCTGCGTGGCTGATCGATGCGGCAGGCTGGCGCGGCTATCGTGAGGGTGATGCAGGTATCTCGGCGCAACACGCGCTGGTGCTCGTCAATCATGGTGAGGCGAGCGGCGCACAACTGCTTGCGGTTGCACGCAAGGTGGCAGCCGCTGTCCATGAACGGTTTGGTGTGGTGCTGGAGCCCGAACCGCGCATCATCGGCGCGGCATTTTGAGCTGATTCAGTTCTCGCCCATGGCGCGAACGCGTGCGCAGCCCGCTGCGCAGGGTTCAACAGCCGTCCGGGCCACGCGGGCAAGCCGCCAAGGCTTCCGTCGGCACGGATTTCTCCTCGTCGGCGCGAGGTGCATCGCCGAGCGTGCGGCTCAGGTTCACCGCAACCCGCAAGCCGATGACCAGAGCGTCCTGCACCTGATTGCGTGAGTCTGGGTCGATGATGTACTGCACATCGGGTTGCAGACTGATCTGGTCGGTGATCTGAACTCGCCACGCCAGTTCGATTGCAAGTTCGCCGGCACTCACGTCGTCGCCGGCAGCACGCAGGCTGCGCTTGAAAGGCGCACCGTTGTGGGCGTACGCGAAGGAAATACCGGCCGTGTCATCGAGTCGGGAGGACAGGCCCTCCGGCGCCACGATACCGCCCGCAACGAAGACCGCCGTGCGCTCCACGTCCGGGTTGGCAGCACCTGCGCGCAGATAGGTGGCGACGCGGTTGAAGTCGTGATCCACCTGCGCATACACGCCGTATTCACGTTCCCTGCGCGTTGCATCGGCGATCGTGGCGAGTTGATCGCCGTACGCCCAGGCACCGACTTTCCAGCGCAAGCCCTCGGCGGGCACGTGCCCGTATTCTGCGATCAGCAGGGGCCCGTCGGAAAACGGCAGATCACTGCCGCGGCGCGACGCGCTGGAGCTCATGTCCAGCACCGCAGCACGGAGATAGGACGCATGCGCCAGATTGCGTTGCACGCGCAGACCCAGCGCCGTTTCGGGAAAGATCGATGGCCCCGCCGCGCCGCTCTGCGCGATATCGGTACCGATACCCTGCGCACTCGCCATGAAGAGGCTGGCTGCGGGAGTCGCATCGAATTCGCTGTTGAGGTTGTACTGACCGAATCGCACGCCCCAGCGTTCGTTGGCAGCGAAATCGACCCATGCTTCGAGCAGACGCGTGCCAGGGTCTGCGTCGATGTTGCTGAGGGTCTGCATGTCGCCGGCGTACTCCGCCGAGAAGCCGCCGTTGTAGATGTGCTCGACCGTGGCGTGGAACGTCGCCGACCGCCCTGCCACGGGCAGTTCGGTATCGAAGCCGAGGTCGACGAGGCCCATGTGCCGCCCACCCTGTTGCAGGCCGCCGCTAACCACACCGAGAAAGTCGCCCACCCACAGGGCACTGACTTCGGCCGCATGGACCGGCAGCGCTGCGAGCGCCGTGAGCATGACAAGGGCGATACGGATGACAGGACTGTTCAACATAATGGCCGCTCGACGTTGTTCTTTATTCTTTTCCAACTTTCATGGCGAGGCTGCCAGCCCACCACTGCAGTGCGATATCGCAGGCCTGCAGCAGCGGTCCAACCACGAGCAGGGCCGCGGCGATACCGAGCGACAGGCGCCCGGCAACCTGAGACACAACTTCGTGCAGTGCCATCCTAGCTCTCCTCAATTGCCCAAAGCTGAGCGCAAATCCAGAATTTCGGCATCTCCATCGGCCAAAATGCCCGCCCAGAGGTCGGTATCGAGGCCAAGACGCTGGAACGCCGGCAAGTCGGCGACCAAGGGGAGCGAGGGCGCGTTCTGCCCGTAAGCCCCTGCCGCCCGGACTGCCACTTGCAAGACGTCGATCAGGTCCCGCGGGCCCGGCTCATGCCGATGGATCGACTCCTGTTCGCCAATGGCCTCGGTGACTCGCTCAGGCAAGCCCCAGTTCTCGGCCACCGCCTTGCCGATGCTGGCCTGCCAATCGATCAGCACTGCATCGCGCGTGGCGGGATCGAGCAGCAGCGTCGAATCCTTCGGTGTACGCGCCAGCACATAGACTGCGCCGACGTTGTGCAGCAGACCCGCGAGCAAGGCCTCGTCCGCATTGGCAGCCCGCGTATGGATCGCCATGACACGCGCCAACGCGGCCACCAGCGTGCTGCTCTCCCAGAGTCGGGCGAGTTCGCCGCGGATGTGCTGCAGGCTGCTCGAAGCACGGATCTGCGTCAGCGCGTAGGCCAGAGCTGCAGTACGCACGTTGTCGTGCCCCACCCGCGTCACCGCCAATCGCAGGTCGGTCACGGTCTTGCCGCCGCGCGCGAGCGCAGCGGAGTTGGCCAGCGCCAGCACCCGTGCCGCCAGGCCCGCATCGGTACCGATGATTTTGGCAATGCGCTCGTTGGTGACCTCCGGATCGCCCAGCACCTCACGCGCACGCACCGCGACATCCGGGTAGGCCGGCAATTCGACGATGCCCTGCGAAAGCTCACGTGCCAGATTGCGCACGAAGGCGAAGGCCTGTGCCTCGCCAGCCACCGCGGGACCGGTTGCGTCATCCACGTGCAGCTGCAAGGCGTGTTCGGACATGACTTACTCCAGAGTGGTCAGCGGGTGGCCGCCTTGTTGGCGTGTAGTACCGAGGTTGCCTCGGCCCACTCCATCAACGAGCGCGGCACGGAGCCCAGCGATAACACTTGATCGGCTGCGCCGAGCTTCACCGCAGCCCCGGGCATGCCCCATACAACCGAAGTGGCTTCATCTTGGGCGATGGTCTGGGCCCCGGCGTCCTGCATCTCCTTGAGACCGCGGGCGCCGTCATCGCCCATGCCGGTGAGCAAGATGCCGAGCGCATTGGCGCCGGCGCTCTGCGCGACAGAGCGGAACATGACGTCGACGGCGGGCCGGTGCCGGTTCACCGGCGGACCGTCGCTCAGTCGGCAGCGCCAGCGGGCGCCATCGCGCTCGATGAGCAGATGACGATCGCCCGGCGCGATGTAGACGTGCCCCGGGACGATCAAGGTACCGTCGGTCGCCTCGGCCACCGACATGCGCGAGACCGTATCCATGCGTCGGGCAAACGGCGCGCTGAAAGCCGCCGGTATGTGCTGCGAGATGACGATGGCGGGTGCATCCGGTGGCAGTTGCTCGAGCACCTCTCGGATGGCCTCGGTGCCGCCGGTCGACGCGCCGATGGCCACCAACCGGTCGGTCGTCCTGAAATTACGCGCGGCGCCGCTGTTCTGCGGCAGCACGGCATCCGCACTCAATTTGGGTGCCACCTGCAGGCTGGTGACCGGAGGCGAATCGCGTACCACGCGTTGCGTGACCCGCGCGCGTGAGGCAGCGCGAACCTTGGCGCAGATCTCCTCACCGAAGGTCGCCAAGGTCCCGGCGAGGTCGACTTTCGGCTTGGCGACGAAATCGAAGGCGCCGATCTCCAGGGCCTTGAGCGTGGTCTCGGCGCCGCGCTCGGTGAGAGATGACACCATCACCACCGGCATCGGCCGCAGACGCATCAGGTTGCGCAGGAAGGTGAGGCCGTCCATGCGCGGCATCTCCACGTCCAGTGTGATCACATCCGGATTGAGTTCCTTGATTCGATCGCGCGCCATGTAGGGATCGGAAGCGCTGCCGACCACCTCGATGTCGCGAGTTTCGTTGAAGATCTCGGTCAGAATCCGCCGCACCAGCGCCGAATCATCTACCACCAGAACACGAATCCTGTTCTGTATTGCCTGTGTGTCTGCCATCGCCGCGCCCCGGATTTAGAACAGGTCGAGATCGCCCGGTGCCGGTGCCGTCTCGATGCTGCTGAGATATTGAGTTTCGCGCTCGGTGATCTTGCGATCCGCACGCTCGAGACGACGCACGCGCACCTTGCCGGTCTTGGGGTAGTACTGGACCTGCCGCGGCCACGGTCCGCCGAGGTCCTCGGCCTTTACCGTGAGGCGCTCGACGTGCATGAATTCGCGCGCGAACGCGATGTTCTGCCGGCCGACGTCCGTCACGCCGGCCAGTACGCGACCGCCCCCGAACAACTTGACCTCGAGTCGCGAACGGTCACCGCCGAACTTGATGATCGAACCGATCAACTGCTCCATGGAGGCCGTGCCGTAACGCGTGGCCGAACCGGAGAGGCCGCGCCACGAATCACTCTCATTGGCGGGCGGGCGTGGCAGCATGAAGTGGTTCATGCCGCCGATCCCCTTGACCGGATCGCGAATGCAGACGGCGACACAGGAGCCGAGCACTGTCATCAGCACTTCCTGTTGCCAGGTAACGTAGAAGTCGCCGGGCAACAGCTTGGCCGCCCACGCATCCACCCGCGGATCCCAAAAGCGCTTGATGTTGCCAAACCCTTCGGCTGCCTTGGGTGGTGCGCCCGGCGCGGCAAAGGCGGTCATGGCCGTCACGGACCGCTCCTGCGGTAGATCGTGCGGCCCATCAGTTCGTATCGCGTGGATACCTTGAACAACGTTTCCGAGTGCCCGAGGAACAGGTATGCACCCTCTCTCTGCAAATCCGCCATGCGCTGGAAGAGTTTGCGCTGCGCGTCCTTGTCGAAGTAGATGACGACATTGCGGCAGAAGATGATGTCGAGCGGACCGCGCATCGGCCACTCGTTCATGAGATTCAGTTGACCGAACGAAACCAGCTCGCGCACCTCGTCGCGGACGCGGTGCGTGCCCGCCTGCGGACCGGCCTCGAAGTACTTGGCCAGAGTCGCCTTCGGCAGATCGCGGACACGGTCCTGACCGTACACGCCGCGCTTACAGGTCGCGACGCATTGGGTATCGAGATCCGTTGCCAGAATCCTGACGTCGTACCCTGCCCAGACCGACTGGCACTCACGCAGCACCATGGCGATGGTGTAGGGCTCCTCGCCCGTGGAACTGGCCGAGGACCAGATGCGGATACGGCGTGTCGCCGCGTTACGTCGCACCAGCTCCGGCAAGGCCGTGTTCGCCAGAAACTCGAAGTGGTGCGGCTCACGGAAGAAGGAGGTCAGGTTGGTGGTGATGGCGTTGATGAATTCCTGCATCTCCGACGGGTGCTCGCCACTCTGGAGCAGCGCGATATACGCGCTGAAGCTGTCGAGTTCGAGCGCACGCAGACGGCGCACCAATCGCCCGTACACGAGCTCACGCTTGGCATCGGAGAGGCTGATGCCAGCCTCGCTGTGGACCAGTACCCGTAGACGATTGAACTCGTCGTCGGTGAGTTCGAAGTCGCGCGGGCGGGAACTGAATGTTTTGCCAGGAATGGTCACGGTGATACTCAGTGGGTCCGTCCGTTGGACGCATCGCTCTCGAGGCTCGTACCCACCAGTCGGTCGACATCGAGCAGCATCACCATGGTGTCGCCGGCGCTGGCGAGACCGCCGATCGCCGCCGTGTCGGCTTGCCCGCACATTTGCGGCGGGGGCTTGATCTCGCCGGCGGCGAGATCATGGACATCCGATACCCCGTCGACCACCAAGCCCACGGTTTTTTCGCCTCGACTCAAATGGGCCCGCACCACGATCACGACGGTGCTCGAGCCGAAGGCAACCGGCTCGAGCCCAAAGCGGGCTCGCAGATCGATCACCGGGACGATGGAACCGCGCAGGTTCATCACGCCGAGCAGGAAGGGGGGCGTATAGGGGACACGCGTAACGCCCTCCCAGCCTTTGATCTCCTGCACGCGCAGGATATCGACTCCGTACTGCTCACCCGCCAGCAGGAAGGTCAGGTATTGCGCGAGGTTCTCGCCCGTACCGCTCGCGCCAGGGGCAGCGGCAGCTTCGATCCGTGTCTCGCTCATGGGGTGCTTTCCTTCCTTAGTCTGTGAATATCTGCCGGATGGCCTGATGCCGAGCCCGGGGCCGCGGGTTCAACCCGCGACCCCGCCACGCTCAGAACTCGTGCCACTCCGTGTCGTCACCACCACCGGCCGCCGCCCGCGGCGCTGCTGCCGCCGGCCGCGCCGCCGGCTTGGCGGCCGGCTTGGACCACGGGCGACCGGCGGTGCGCCGATCGACAGTCGCCGGTCGCGACACGGGGCCGGCCGCGGGCCGCGCACTGACGCTGCCTGCTTCCGACTCGTCGCCCAAGCGGTAACGGGTAATCAGCGAGTTGAGGTTCTGCGCCTGCTCGACGATCGCCTCGGCTGCTGCTGCGGCCTCCTCGACCAACGCCGCGTTTTGCTGCGTCACCTCGTCCATCTGCATGACGGCCTTGTTGACCTGCTCGATACCCGAGGACTGCTCCTGACTCGCCGCGGCGATTTCGGCGACGATGTCCGTCACCTTCTTGACCGCCTGCACGATCTCCTCCAGCGTCTGACCGGACTGGTCGACGAGCTTGCTGCCCTCTTCCACCCGACCCACCGAGTCCTGGATGAGCGCCTTGATCTCCTTGGCAGCCGTCGCGCTGCGGCCGGCGAGGTTGCGCACCTCGCTCGCCACCACGGCGAAGCCACGGCCCTGCTCTCCGGCGCGTGCGGCTTCGACCGCGGCGTTGAGGGCCAGCAGGTTGGTCTGGAAGGCGATCTCGTCGATGACGCCGATGATGTCGGCGATCTTCTTCGACGCCGCGTTGATGCCGCCCATCGCAGTGACGGCCGCACCGACCACGTTGCCGCCCTTCTCCGCCTGCTGGCGTGCAGCCATCGCGAGTTGGTTGGCCTGGCCCGCATTGTCGGCAGTCTGCTTGACCGTCGAGGTCATCTGCTCCATCGAGGAAGCGGTCTCCTCGAGGCTGGAGGCCTGCTCTTCGGTCCGCTGACTGAGCGAGGTGTTGCCCTTGCTGATTTCCTCGGCACCGGTCTGCACCTCGGCAGCCGCCGACTTGATCGACCGGATCACGCCGCCGAAATTCTCGATCAGCGAGTTGACGCCTTCAGAGAGGTTGCGGAAGAAGCCTTCCTTGCCATCGAGTCGGATGCGGTTGGACAGATCGCCCGCGAGTGCGGCCTCGACCATGCCATTGACCTCATGCTCGATCGACGCCTCCTGCGTGCGATTGACCCATTCCACCACCGTACCCAGCCGCTCGCCCGCCTTGTCGAACACGGGCGTTGCGGTGATGCGCATCGTCAGGTCACCAATCTTGGTCTCCGTGGAATGCGTGGTCTTCAGGTCCTGCAGCAACCGGCGCTGATGGGCCGGGTTCTTGTGGAAGACATCGATGTTCTGGTTGTCGAGCCGTGTCACGTCGAAGTTCGGCAGCGCCTTGCGCAGCTCGGGCTGCGCCGCGCCGAGCATGGCCTTGACCGCCGGATTCATGTAGACGATGTTCAGATCCTTGTCCGAAATCATCACGTTGGAGTTGACGGCGTCGAGCGCCTGCTTGATGCGAGCGTTCTCGCGCGCCTCGCGCTCGATCTGGATGTCGCGCGTGCGGTTGACCCACTCCACCGCGGTCCCGACCCGCTGGCCCTGCTCATCGAACACCGGCGTCGCCGTGATGCGAAACACGAGATCACCGATCTTGGCTTCGGTGCTATGCGTCGAGCGCAACTCGTCCAGCACGCGGCGCTGATGTGCCGGATTGCGATGAAAGACGTCCATGTTGATATGGTCGAGCTTGGCCGTGTCGAAATTCGGCATGGTCTTGCGAATCTCGGCCTGCGCTTCGATGAACATGTTGCGCACGGACGGGTTCATGTAGACGACGTTGTAGTCTTTGTCGGCAACCATGATGTTGGCCGAAGCGGCATCGAGCGCCCGACGCACCCGGGTATTCTCGGACGCCACGACTCGCTCTTGCTCGAGGCGCTCACGCTCGTGCTCGAGATCGGTCCGCAGGCGCGTCTGGGTCTCCTCCAGCGACTTGAGCAGGAATCCCGTCTCGTCGTTGCTGTCGACCACGATGGCGTTGTCGAGCTTGCCCTCGCCGATGGCCTTGAATACGCCCACCGCCTGGCCGAGCGACTTGACGATCCGACGCTGCACGGCGAACGCTACCCACAATCCGAGTGCGAGCGTACCGAGCGCAATCGAAGTGATGACCGCGAGCCGTGTCTTCAGCTCGCCGAGCTGTGTCTGGTAACCCGCTGCGGCACCTGCGGCATCGCCGTCGAAAGCCACGAGTGCTTTGGCGAAGGTATCGTTGGCCAGTGCCTGAACGGCCGTCACATCACCACCCTCATCCGAGTACTTCTTGATGCGCGGGCCGAGATCCTTGCCAGTGCTGGCAAGCGCATTCCAGGCAGCGGACATGTTCGCCGTGGCTTCCGGGTTGTGCTGCTGCAGTACCGGCAGATGCTTGACCAGATCGTCGATCTCGAAGCTCACGCGACCGGTGATCTCGAGCAGGCCGTCACGATCGTCCTTGCCCGGCGCTTCCTGACCGAGGAAAGCAGTCGAGATCTGGGCATGCGAGACCTGATCGAACACCGACGGGAAATGCGAGACCATGGTGTCCATGAAGTAGAACGTGCGCAGATCCGGGTCGAGGACCAGACCGGTACTGTCACCGACCTCCTCGAAGAGCGCGTACACGTCATCGAGCAGCAGCAGATGCATCTCGGCAGTATCCCGCGCACTCGCCTGAGCATAGCGGGACTGCACGTCCTGCCACTTGGCGGCGGCAGCATCGATCGGCTGTTTCAGGTCGTAGCGATTGCCGTCCTCGGTCACTCGCTTGTTCAGCGCCTCGAGCGCCGTGCCGACCCGGCCGCGCGCTTCGGCTTCGCTGCCGGCCTGGCTCGCATCGCCCGCACGCAAGCGGCTGGCAGCCACTGCGTGCGCCGTCACGGCCTCCGTGAGCACACGGACGTCCTTGAGGTATTCGACGCCGGCGGCCTCGTTTCGGGCAATCCGGATCTGCTCCAGGCTGCTCTTGACGCTGAGGGCCAGCAGCATCACCACGGGGATCAACAACGCTACGACGATGACGCCGAGCTTGTGACCGATCTTCATGTTGTTCAGGAATTTCATAATCCGCTCTCCATTGGTTCCTGCATATCCGGATCAGGCCCTTGCGAGCCCGGCTGTCAGCGACGGCGCGGGGACGCCGCCGACTGCTGGATTCATCAAAACGGTGGTATCGATCGCTGCGGCCTGAGCCAGCAGCCGCTCGACGTCTAGAAGGATGATCATCTTGTCCTCGACGGTGGCGAGTCCGTTCACGAACTCGGCCGTTGCAGCGCCCATCTCGGGTACCTGACGGCGCTCGGCGCTCGACACGGAATACACTTCGCATACCGCGTCGACCACGAAGCCCGCGATACGCGTGCCGTCGGGCCCCTCCAAACGCGCCACGATCACGACCGTCGTCGGTCCGAAGTCGGCGGTGTGCAGGCCGAAGCGGCGGCGCAGGTCGACGATGGGGACGACACAGCCGCGCAGATTGATGACGCCCAGCACGTAGGAAGGCGCTTCGGGCAGCGGCGTCGCGCTGCTCCAGCCCTTGATCTCCTGCACGCTCAGAATGTCGATGCCGTATTCCTCGCCAGCCAGCCTGAAGGTCAGGTACTGGCTGAGACCGGCGGCTTCTCCCATGTTCTGCAACAGCGCGGCGTTCATTGCGACTCCTTGACGATGCGCCGTCACGCGGCGACTTGAGTGGTGGCGGCTGCGCGCGGGAGACCGGCTTCAGCGCTCATGATCAGACCCGGCACATCGATGATCAGCGCCACCCGCCCGTCGCCGAGCATGGTTGCGCCGGCCAGACCCTGTATCGGCCGGAAATTGGTCTCGAGGCTCTTGATCACCACCTGCTGCTGGGCGAGCAGGTCGTCGACGAAGATGCCGACGCGGCGACCATCGGCCTCGACGATCATCAGCAGACCGTCGAGCAAGTCCGTGGTGTCGGGTTCGATGCCGAACAACTCGTACAGACGGATGATCGGAATGTAGTCGTCACGCAGACGGAACAGTTCCGCACGGCCGGCGACCGAATTCACGCGCTCACGCTGAATCTGGATGGTCTCGACGATGGCAACCAGGGGCACGACGTACGTTTCGGTGCCCACGCGTACCAGCTGACCGTCGAGGATCGCCAGCGTCAGCGGCAGCCGAATGCGCACGGTGGTCCCGTGACCCGGCTCGGAGACGACCTGAATGTGACCCCCGAGTTCATTGATGTTGCGGCGGACCACGTCCATGCCAACGCCTCGGCCGGACACGTCGCTGATGACATCGGCCGTGGAGAAGCCGGGGGCGAAGATCAGGTTGTAGATCCGATCGTCGGAAAGCTCTTCATCCGGACCAACCAGACCGCGCTCGCGCGCCTTGGCCAGGATCTTGTCGCGGTTGAGGCCGCCCCCATCGTCGCTGACCTCGACGGTGACGTTGCCACCCTTGTGGTAGGCGTTGAGGGTGATGGTGCCAACCTCGCTCTTGCCGGCGGCGATTCGGCGCTCGGTCGATTCGAGACCGTGATCCATGCTGTTGCGCACCAGGTGCACCATCGGATCACCGATCTTCTCGAGCACGGTCTTGTCGAGTTCGGTCTGCTCGCCGATCAGTTTCAGCTCGACCTGCTTGCCGAGCTTCTGGCCGAGGTCGCGCACCATGCGCGGAAAGCGGTTGAAGACGAAACTGATCGGCAGCATGCGGACGCGCATGACGCTTTCTTGGAGCGCGCGCATCTGCCGGTCCAGTTGTGCGAGGCCGCCCTTCAATTCATCGGCAGTGTGGCCGTCGAGTTGGGCCGCGCACTGCGACAGCATCGACTGCGTGATGACCAGTTCGCCCACGGTATTCATCAATTCGTCGATCTTTTCGATGCTGACGCGAATCGAGCTCTCCCCTGCGGCGGCAGGGCGCGCGGCTTCGGGGGTCGGCGCGGCCGCGTGCTCCGGGGCATGTGCGGGAGCCGATGTCGCAGCCGGTGAGACGCCGGAGGTGCCGGGAGCCTCACCGCCGGCGGCAGCGGGCGCAGCCTGAGTTGCGACACCGGCGGCCAGTGCATCGGCCAGCAACGTGTCATCGGCGGCGGCAATCGACGAGACCGCCGGAGCCTGCGTGAGGGTGATTTCGCAATCGCCCTCCGCCCACTCGAACACCTGTTCGATCTGCTCGCGCGCGACGGCACCGTCGAGGTGCAGTTCCCAAGCGAGCAAACACACCTCAGGGTCGAGGTCGCTGGTGGGCGGAATGCGCGCGGCGTCCGCGCACACCCGCAGGGCACCGAGTTCGGCCAATTCGCTGAAGATCCGCAGCGGATCGTTGCCGTGCACGAGCATCTTCGGACCCGGACGCACCACGATCTTCCAGTCGCCGCCGCTGCTCGCGGACGCAGCAGGGGTCACAGTCGACGCCGGTTGTACCGCGGCGCTGGGAGCGGGCGCGGCCGGCGAGTCGCCTGCGGCCGCGACGTTGCGGATCAGTTCCTCGAGTTCCGCGAGCAGCGTGGGCACGCGCTCGGGTTCGGCGCCGGTCCCCTGCTGCTGACCCGCCAGCATTTCGCGCATCACGTCCACGACCGCCAGTTGCAGGTCGACGATGCGCGGGGTCACCGGACGTTGACCGGCACGCAGCTGGTCGAGCAGCGTCTCGGCGACGTGGGCCACGGCCGTGATGCGAGCGAAGCCAAAGGTCGCCGCGCCTCCCTTGATGGAGTGCGCGACACGAAACACGTTGTTGATCGTCTCGGGGTCGGCCGCCGCTCCGGCGCTCAGCCTGAGCAACGCTGCCTCCATCGAGTCCAGCGCCTCAAAGCTCTCCTGGAAGAAGGCTTCGTGAAATTGCGCGAGATCCAGAGTCATGGGGTGTGTTCCGTGAGTTCAGCCGAGGACGCGATCGATTGCGGCAAGCAACCGGGCCGGATCGAACGGCTTGACGATCCAGCCCGTGGCGCCCGCGGTGCGTGCGCGCTGCTTGATCTCGGTGCTCGACTCCGTGGTCAGCATCAGGATCGGCACGGCGCGGTATTCCGGCCGTTCGCGCAGACGCGAAACCAGTGCGATGCCATCGAGCGAGGGCATGTTCACGTCGCTGAGCACCAGATCGAAGCGGCCGCCGCCGGCGATCGACAAGGCCCGCTCGCCGTTCTCGGCCGAAACCACCTCGTAGCCCGCCTGCTTCAAGGTGCTCGCGACCAACTCGCGCATCGCGACCGAGTCATCCACCGCCAACACACGCTTCATACGAGGGCTCCTGCCGACATGGCTGACATTCCAGGACTCTCCAACAAGGCATCCACGCCGAGCAGATGCACGCCGCGACTGAGTGCGGGTGACCGACCAGCCCAAGCGAAATCGAGCTGCCGCTCCATGCAATCGATGGCAAAGGCGACCAGCACCTGCAGGCCGGCGGTATCGACCCGCTCGACCCGCGTGCCATCGATGACGGGTCGGGCCGTGCCCGCGAGCGCCGCGAGGCAGGACTGGCGCAGCGCCGCGGCCTCGTGGACGGTGCAGGAGACGCCGAGATCGATGCTGCCGGCCGGCGTGGCTGAGACCGCAGGGACGATCGCATCCGGCGCCGCCGCGACGGGCGGCGGCACCGACACCTCAGCTGGGGTCGCTGCCGGCCGGGCTCGCTTGCGAGTACGTGGCTGGCTCGCGCTGCGAGAGGCGGATGTGCGGGTAGTGGTTGTCTTACGTGTCATCTTTTTCATGGCCTGTCGGCCCATTTCCGGAACTGGTTCACCCTTCCTGAGCCGGTATCGGCCCCAACGGGGGGCGGTTGAGGTGAGGACAGGGAGAACGACGTCAAAATGGATCTAACCCTCAAGGAGTCGTCCCCCCCGACCGATACGCCCCGTAAGGACAACCCCGGAGCACCCGCCTTGAAACTCGAGCCCGTCATCCAGCGCAGCGCCGGCCCTGAGCCAGCGCCCCTGCGCGCACCGCCCCTGCTGGCGGTGGGGACGGTGCTTGCCGCGCAGGCGCAGCGCGACAGAGCGAGCGGGCAGCTCGACCTGCTGCTCGCAGGCCGGCGCTGGCCGGTGCTGCCGGGCGACGCGGCACGGGAAGTCGTCGACGGCGCCCGGGTGCAGGTGCGGGTGCTGCGCACCCAGCCGGACCTGGAACTCGCGCTGATCGGCCACCGCGGCGAGTTGGGGGCCGCCCTGCGCAACCAGCTGCCGCAACAAGCCAACCCGCTGCGGCTGCTCGCCAACCTGCAATGGCTGGCAACGGATCCGGAGGGTCGACAGGCTCCGCTGCCGGCGGCAGTCCGCGCAGCAGCGCAGGCTGTGTGGCAGGCCCTGCCGCAAGTGCAGTCGCTGGGCGATGCCGCGACGCTCGAGCGCGCCATGCTCAATTCGGGCGCAGGACTAGAGCGTCTGCTCGCCGCGGGCAGCGCGGATGAACTTGCGCTGGCCATCGGCGCGGACTGGAAAGCCGCGCTGCATAAACTCAGAGAGGTGATCATCCGCAGCGGCGGCCGACGCTCCAGTGCGCTCGGCGAGCCGGCCGTGGCGCCGCTGCCCACCCGCCACGCGCCGTTGCAGGCACTGCAGACGGAACCGCCATCACTGGCGCAGACCGACGATGGGGGTGTGGCACTCGGCGAACTCGCCCGCCAGACACAAGAATCGATTGCGCGCGTGAACTGTAACCAGCTCTCGAGTCTGAGCGACTCTGCTGCGGCCAGTGTGCCGTGGCTGCTGGAGATTCCGCTGCGCGATGGGAACGAGGCTCGTCTGCTGCGGCTGCGCGTGGGTCGCGACACCGAGGCAGCCTCTGCGGGCACACCGTCCTGGAGCGTCGAGTTCGCAATCGAACTGGGCGAGCGCGGCGCGCTGCAGGGGCGTGTCGGCTGGCAGGGCGGGCGGGTCAACGTCACGCTGCAGGCAGCCGATGCCGTGCTGGCGCAGGAACTGGACGCGGCACGCGGCGAACTCGCAGCGGCACTCGCAGACGCGGGGCTGCGAGTAGGCAAGCTCGCCTGTCTGCGCCGCCAGCCGGTCGAGCCGCTACCGGTCGGCAGCGCCGGTCCGTCACTCATCGATCTGCGCGCATGAACGACAGACAACACATCCGCACGGCAGTGGCGCTCGCGTACGACGGCGACAGTGCGCCCCGTGTGGTGGCCTCCGGTGGTGGCGATGTCGCCGACCGCATTCTGGCCGTCGCGCGCGAACACGGCGTGCCGCTGCAGGAGGACGCCGAACTCGCGCGACTGCTGGCGCGCGTCGAACTCGGCACGGAAATTCCACGCGAACTCTACCTCGCCGTCGCGAAGGTGCTCGCCTTCGCGTGGGCGATCTCCGGCAAGTCGTTGCCAGAGGCTGGTCACAGGCCCTGAACCCGGCGGCCGTGCACCAGCACGGTCAGTTCTGCTTCGGCCTGCGAGAGACCGCAGCTGCGCACCAGTTCAGCGGAATTCGAACCCCCGGCGGCGAGCCGGGCGGCGAGATCATAGGCACGCGATTGGCCCGGACCCTGCGCCACGGCGAACTGACGATCGGCACGCGTGGCTGAAAAAAATCCGACCAGTTCGCTGCGCAATGCATCAGTCGTACTCGCGAGTTGCGCGTGGCCGATGCCGAGCGCTTCCAGTTGCTGCTGCAACCGGGCCGTGTCCGCGCGCAGCGCGCCACGCATGCGAACGGTGATGAATGCGGTCACGCAGCTGATCAGGAACAGCACGATGGACAGGCTGCCAAGTAAGGTCAGCAGCAGCAGCTGGGGGTCGGTCATCTGCAGATTCCTCCGGCGCCAAATTGGCGGTCACGGTCAAGGAGTTGCAGGTTTCGTGCCAGAATGAACGGGCCGAACGCGTCATGTTTCCGTCGTAGGTAGAAGCCGCAGCCCTGACACGGGGCGGCGCTCAGTTGGCGGCGCTGAATGCCTGAGGCAGCGCGGCGTCGGCGGCGGAACTGACCACCACGACCACGCGACGATTGGCCATGCGACCTTCGACTGTGTCGTTGGACTGGACCGGACGAAACTCGCCGCGACCGGTGACCGTCAGCCGTGCCGCATCGACGCCACTGTTCGTCAGCAAGTGCACGACGCTCGCGGCGCGGGCCGCGGACAACTCCCAGTTGGAGGGAAACGCCGCCGTGCTGATCGGCACGTTGTCGGTGTGACCCTCGACGTCGACGTCGTTGGGAAAACCGCCCAGCACCTGGCCCAGACTGTCGATCACGCGCACGGCCTCGCTGGTGAGCGTGGCCGACCCGCTCGGAAACAAGAGGTCGGTACGGATGTCGACATGCACGGTGGTGCCATCACTCGTGACACCCACGAGTCCACGACGGATCAGGTCGGACATGGCGGTCTCGATCGCGCCGGATACCTGACGCAGCTGCGCCTGACTCTGGGCACTGTGAGCCGCGTCGGGCGTGGCACCCGGGCGCTGTTCGATCATGCCCTGCGGCACGACGCTGAAAGCCGGACCGGGCGTCGCACCGGATTGCGGACGGCCGAGTTGTATCGGCGAGGGCGACTCGGGTGCGCCGCGAAACGCTGAATTGAGCGCATTCGACAGTACGCGGTACTTGCCTTCGTTGACCGACGACATGGCATACATCACGACGAAGAAGGCGAGCAGCAGCGTGATGAGGTCGCCATACGGAATGGCCCATGCCTCGTGGTTCTGATGTTCTTCCGGCGGTCTGCGGCGAGCCATCGTGCAGTCTCAGTGCTGGTAACTGCGCAGACGCGTTTCGAGATTGCGCGGGTTCTCACCCTGCGCGACGGCGATCAGTCCCTCGATGGACATTTCCAGCAATTGGCTGTGTGCGTGGATCACGCCCTTGAGCTTGTTGGCGATCGGCAGGAACACCAGATTGGCGAGCCCGATCCCGTAGACGGTGGCGACGAAGGCCGCCGCGATACCTTTGCCGAGCTTGCTCGGGTCTGCCAGATTCTGCATCACGGCCATGAGCCCCAACACCGCACCGATGATGCCGAGCGTCGGTGCATAGATGCCCATGCCCTCGAGCACCTTGGCCGCCTGCAGATCGGCGCTCTCCCGCGTCTGCAGATCCACTTCCAGGATCTCGCGGATGGTCTCGGGCTCGCTGCCGTCGACCACCAGCTGCAGACCCTTGCGCAGGAAAGGATCGGATTCACGCGCGAGCAGTGGTTCGAGCCCGAGCAGACCCTGCTTGCGGGCGACGACCGTCCAATCGACCATCTTGCGGATCACGGTCTCGGGACCGAGCACGGGCGGGCGGAACACCCAAGGCAGGATGCCTATGGCGCGCCGCATCACCGACAACGGGGTCTGCAGACAGATGGCTGCCACGGTGCCGACCACCACGATCATGAAAGCCGCCGAGGAGAGCAGCGCATGCGCGCCCGCGCCCTTGAGAATCGCGCCGCCGACGATCGCCAGCAACGCCAGCGACAGACCCGCGAGACTCAGTATGTCCATGTGTGCAGAGCTGTTGTGGCGAAGGCGACGATGCCAGACGCCTTACAAGCCCAGCCCGGACAGCAGGGCATCCACATCCTGCTGTCCTGCCGCCACCGCACCGTGCGCAATGCCCGGCACCACCGGTCCGACGCCAGCCTCGGCACTGATGGTCTCGCGCAGGCCGTTGCGCGGGGCACGCGGGCTGCCGTTGCGCTCGGCATGCGACAAGCGCAGCAGATCGCCGAGCGCATGCTCGACCTCGCCGACCAGTTGCATGACGCTGCGGATGATCTGACCGGTCAGGTCCTGATAGCCCTGCGCGACCAGCACCTCATTGAGGTTACGCTTGACGGCATCGGAATCGGTGCGTGCCGCGACCAGAAACTTGTCGAGCCGCTCCAGCATGTCCTGAAAATCGACGACCGCGATTCGGCGCGCGCGGAAGGCGCTCCAAAGCGGCGCTATCTCCTGGGCAGCGCGTCCGGTTCGCTCGGCGAGCGGGCAGGAGCGCTCGACGAGATCGAGCGTCTGGTGGGCCGCCTCGTCGGTCAGCTTCAGCACGTGCTCGAGGCGCTGGCGCGCGTCCGGCACGTCCTTCTCTGCGAGATCGACGATTCGCGCGTCGAAAGTGAAGCGCTCGAGAGCCGAGTTGAGGTCGCGCGTCAGCTTACCGATCTCGAGAAACAATCCGCGTTCGCGCAGCTTCAGCAGATCGTCGAGCTCGCGCATGAACGCCTGCTCGTCGTCTGTGGCATAGGCATTGGCGAGCGACTCGAGCCGGCTGCCATAGCTGGTCCGCATCTCATCCGTCCAGTTCACTGTCGGATACTCCGTGATTGAGGACTAGTGGGCCATCCCGACGGTCTCGAAGATCTTGTCGAGCTTTTCCTTGAGCGTGATTGCCGTGAACGGCTTGATCACGTAGCCGCTGACGCCGGCCTGGGCAGCGGCAACGATCTGCTCGCGCTTGGCTTCGGCGGTCAACATCAGAACCGGCAGCTTGGCGAGCTTCGGATCGGCCCGCACGGCGCGCAGCAATTCGATGCCAGGCATCCCCGGCATGTTCCAGTCGGTGATCAGGAAATCGAAGCTGCCGGCCTGCAGCATCGGCAACGCGGTCTTGCCGTCATCGGCCTCAGTCACGTTGCCGTAGCCGAGGTCATGCAGCAGATTCTTGACGATGCGCCGCATCGTCGAGAAATCATCGACCACCAGAAACTTGATGTCCTTGCTCATTGCTCTTCCTCCTCGTCCGGTCGCCACGTGGCGAGCCGACCGCGCAGCCGCGACAGCGCCTGCGCGTGTAATTGACACACCCTCGACTCGGACACCTTCAGCACGGCGCCGATCTCTTTCAGGTTCAGTTCCTGGTCGTAGTACAGGGACATGACCAGCTTTTCACGCTCCGGCAACTGCCCGATCGCCTCGATCAGGGCGTCGCGCATCGCACCATCCGTCACCTCGAGCAACGGGTCATTGCCCGACTCATCGGCAATCTCGAACGAGGAGTCCTCGCCCGAGGTCACTTCATCGAGCGACAGCAGACGGCAACTGGCGGCATCGCGGACGATCTTCTGGTATTCCCCGACCGGAACGCCAAGCCGCGCCGCCACCGCACTCTCCTCCACCTCGCCACCGAGCTCGTTCTCCAGTTCACGCAGCGCGGTCGCTGCTGCACGCGCTTTGCGATGCACCGAGCGGGGCGCCCAATCGAGCTTGCGCAGCGCATCGAGCATGGCGCCGCGGATACGGATGCCGGCGAATGTCTCGAAGCTCGCACCGCGGCCTTCGGTGTAATTCGCCGCTGCCTCCAGCAATCCCAACATCCCTGCCTGCACCAGATCCTCCACTTCGACCTGCGGCGGCAGCCGCCCGGCCAGGTGATAGGCGATCCGTTTCACCAGTTCCGCGTGCTGCGTGACCAACGCATCCGCGGCGGTCCGCGGTCGAGTGACTGCGTAACTGGCGATACGGCTCATTGCACCGCCTCCAGCCCCGTGGCCCGACGCGGCATCAGTCGCTCCAAGAAGAACTCGAGGTGCCCACGCGGTCCTTTCGGTACAGCCCATGTATCGGCAACCCGGGCCAGATTCTTGAACGCGAGCGCTGCTTTGCTTGCGGGATACGCATCTGTCACGGGACGTTGTTCGCGGATGGCGCGTTTCAGCCAGGTGTCGTCAGGAATTTCCCCGATGTACTCGAGCACGACCTCCAGATAGCGGCGGGTAACGCGATCGAGCCGCGCGAAAACGGACTGGGCTTCGCCGGGGCTGCGTGTCATGTTGACCAGGACGCGGAAGCGTTGCACGCCATGCTCGCGGCTCAGCACTTTGATCAGAGCGTAGGCGTCGGTGATGGAGGCCGGCTCATCGCGCACCACCACCAGCACGTGCTGGGAGGCCTGACTGAAGCGCAGCACGCCGTCGGCAATGCCTGCAGCGGTGTCGACGATGAGGGTGTCGAGGTGAGTTGCGAGACCGCTGAACGCCCGCACGATACCGAGGTGTTCGACCGTATTGAGGTTGGCCATCCGGGCGACGCCCGAGGCGGCGGGCGCAACGCGCAGGCCGGTGGGCGTCTCCACCAGAATGTCTTCGAGGCTGCGTTCGCCGGAGAGGACGTGCGCCAGGGTGTAGCGTGGCGCCAGGCCCAACAGCACGTCGACGTTGGCGAGTCCGAGATCGCCATCGAGCAGCATGACGCGCTGCCCCGACTGCGCCATCGCCGTGGCCAGATTGATGGCGACGGTCGTCTTGCCGACGCCGCCCTTGCCGCCGGTGACGGCGATGACGCGGACCGGGCCTGGCTCAGGGCGCATATGCTCGCGCATGCCGCGGACCGGGGTTTCAAGCTGCTGCATGGATCAATCCTCCGAAACGGCGGGCAAGCAGGTCTTCATCAGCGGTGGCACCGGCTTTGCGGGCCAGACTCACCGCGCGGGCAACCAGTTGGTGGGAACGGGCTGGCTCGAGATCTTCGGGGACGCGCGGTCCACCGGAGAGCCAGGCCAGCGGCAGATTGGAACGAGCGAGCGCCGAGAGCGCGCCGCCGAGGCTCGGCGCGTCGTCGAGGCGCGTCAGCAGGCAGTAGTTGGGGCGCAGCAGCGCGTAGCGCTCCATGGCTTCATCGAGCGCGCCAGCCTGCGCACTCGCGGCAAGGACCAGACCGATCTCGATACCGGGCCGCAGGGCGGGCAATGCGCCGAGTTCGCGCGGCAGCCGCTCCGAACGGGGATTGAGTCCCGGGGTGTCGATCAGCACCAGGCGACGCTCACCGAGTTGGTCGAGCAATGCCGCAAGACTCTCCATGTCGTCGGCAACGAAAGTCTGCACGCCGAGCAGACGACCCAGCGCCTGCAACTGCTCCTGCGACCCAAACCGATCGCGATCCATGGAAATCAGCGCAATGTCGCGCGGACCTCGGTCGAGTACCCAGCGCGTGGCAAGCTTGGCGATGGTGGTGGTCTTGCCGACGCCGTGAGGACCCACCAGCGCGACGATACCGCCGTGCTCGAATGCGAGGCTGGTGGTGGTCGTAATGCGACGCGCGAGCAGCGCCAGCGGCAACCGCGTCGCCTGACTGGAATCGAACTGATCGGGCAGTTCATCGAGCACGGACCATGCGAGTTCGCGGCTCACACCGACGTTGGTCAGTTCCTGCAGGACACGCGCCTTGAGCGGGTGCCGGCGGGTGTAGTCGTTCCACGCCAGCGCGGCGACCTGAGTCTCGAGCAATCGGCGAAGACTGCGGATCTCATCGCTGACGCCGTCGGTCTGCGCGGACAGACCTGCTAGCGCCGGTTCGGGGTCCGGCAGTGACGGCTGCCACTTTTCTTCGCGCGCCGCCACCGGTACCTGAGCCGCCATGACTTCGCTGAAGTCATAGTCGATTGCAGCACAGACCTCGACACCACCGGCGATGCGTCGCGACGAGAGGATCACAGCCTCCGGTCCCTGCTCCGCCCGGATCATGGTCAATGCCTGACGCATGTCCTTGGCCTGATAACGTTTCATCTTCATCTCATCGACCTCCGCAAACGCGGTCAGCGACCGACGGCCGAGACCAGCCGTACCCGTCGGTTATCGGGAATTTCGTTCCATGCCAGGACGTGCAGGCCCGGCACACTGGCCCGCGTGAAGCGCGCCAGTGCCGCACGCAGTGGCGGCGAGACGAGCAGCACGGCCGGTTCGCCGCGCGACTCCTGACTGCGGGTGCTCTCCGCCAGACGCCCTTGCAGGCGTTCGGCGAGACCCGGCTCCAGCACCGGTCCAGCCGACGCACCGGTGGCGGTCGACTGCAGCAGTTGCTCGAGATCGGGCTCCAGCGTGATGACCGGCAGTTCGTCGGCCGGCCCCGCGATGTCCTGCACGATCTGACGACCCAGCGCGATGCGCACCTGCGACTGCAACACGGCAGGATCCTGAGTACGCGAGCCGTGTTCCGCCAGCGACTCGACGATGGCGCGCAGGTTGCGCAGCGGTACGCGCTCGGCGAGCAGGCCTTGCATCACCCGCACGACCACGCCCAACGGCAACGTCTTCGGTACCAGATCCTCCACCAGCTTGGGCGCGGAGCGCGCGAGGCCCGCCAGCATCTGCTGCACTTCCTCGTGGCCCAGCAATTCATGGGCGTGGGTCTGCAGCAGGTGGCTGAGGTGGGTCGCGATCACGGTGCTCGGGTCGACCACCGTGTAGCCGAGCGTCTGGGCATGGTCACGCAGGCTCGGCTCGATCCAGACGGCCTCCATGCCGAACGCGGGATCGTGGGTGTCGATGCCCGTCACGCGACCGAACACACGGCCGGGATTGATGGCCATCTCACGGTCGGGGTAGACGACCCCGTCGCCGACCGCGACGCCACCGAGACTGATGCGGTATGCGTTGGGCGCCAGTTCGAGGTTGTCGCGGATGTGGACCGACTGCACCAGAAAGCCGAGATCCTGCGACAGCTTGCGGCGCGCGCCCTTGATACGGGCGAGCAGTTCGCCGCCCTGCGATTTGTCGACCAGCGGCACCAATCGATAACCGACCTCCAGCGCGATCAGATCGACGGGCTGCACGTCGTCCCAGCTCAGGTCGCGCGCTTCGGGCGACGGTGCAGCGACCGGCTCGACCACCGCCGGCTGCGCGAGTGCGGCTTTGCGCTTCTGCGCGATCAGCCATGCGCCCACGCCACACAAGGCCGCCATGCTGAGAAACGCCACGTTCGGCATGCCGGGAATGATGCCCATGAGTGCCAGCAGGCCGCCGGCCACGCCGAGCGCCGCAGGGTGACCGATCAATTGCGAGACGAGTTCGCCACCCATGTTCTGGGCGCGGGACATGCGGGTGACGATGATGGCCACGGCGGTGGACAAGAGCAGCGCCGGGATCTGTGCCACCAGACCGTCGCCGATGGTCAGCAGCGTGTAGACCCGTGCGGCTTCGCTGAACGGCATGTCATGGCTGAGGGTGCCGATGGCGAGGCCGCCCAGAATATTGACGATGAGGATCAGGATGCCGGCCGTCGCATCGCCGCGCACGAACTTGCTGGCACCGTCCATCGAGCCGTAGAAATCAGCCTCCGCCCGCACCTCGGCACGACGCACTCGGGCCTCGTCCTGATTGATGAGCCCGGCGCCGAGATCGGCGTCGATCGCCATCTGCTTGCCAGGCATCGAGTCGAGGGTGAAGCGCGCACTCACTTCCGAGATACGGCCTGCGCCTTTGGTGACGACGATGAAGTTGATGATGGTCAGAATCGCGAACACGATGATGCCGACCGCGTAGTTGCCGCCGACCACGAACTCGCCGAACGATTCGATGACATGGCCGGCAGCGGCCGTGCCGGAGTGGCCGTGCAGCAGCACCACGCGCGTCGAGGCGACGTTGAGCGCCAGGCGCAGCAGGGTGGCCAGCAACAGCACGGTCGGAAACACGCCGAAGTCGAGGGGCCGGGCGATGTAGACCACGGCCATCACCACCACCACGGACAGGGCGATGTTGAAAGTGAACAGGGCGTCGAGCGCGAGGGGCGGCAGCGGTACGACGATCATGGCCAGCATGGCGAGCAGGACCAGGGGTGCACCGAGGCCGTTGCGCAGCAGCTGCATCAGGTTGAAGGTGTTGGCGGTTGGGTTCATGACACAAGGTCAGCAGCAAGAACCGTGCCGACCTGCGATGACGGAATGCCGACGCCGCGTGGAGCCGCGGCAATCGCCTGATTTTCAGGGCAATTCGATGTGGGGCGGGGGCGGCGGACGCAGGCCGGCCTGACGGGCGGCCTTGAGTTGATAGACGTAGGTCAGCACCTGGGCGACCGCGGCGTACAGGCGCGCCGGGATTTCGTCGCCGAGTTCACAGTTGGCGTGCAGGGCGCGGGCGAGCGGTGGGGCCTCGAGCAGGGGCACGCCGTGCTCGCCGGCCACCGCACGGATACGGGCCGCCACCAGATCGGCACCCTTGGCGACCACCACCGGGGCGCGCATGCCCTTCTCGTCATAGCGCAGCGCCACGGCATAGTGCGTCGGGTTCGTGATGACCACGTCTGCCTTGGGCACTTCCTGCATCATGCGGCTGCGGGCCATGGCCTGCTGTTTGCTGCGGATGTGTCCCTTGACCTCAGGATTACCCTCGGATTCCTTCATTTCTTCACGCACTTCCTCACGGGTCATGCGCAGGTTGCGGTGGTACTGCCACAGGGCGAGCGGCACGTCGACGAGGGCGATCAGTACCAGCGACCCAGCCAAAGCAATGAGGGCGGTGCCGGCGAGGGAGAGCGCGTGACCGATGGCCAGGCCGAGCGGCTCACGGCCGAGCGCCAGCAGGCGCGGCGTCTCGTACCGCAGTAACAGCAGGGCCACCAGCGCGACGACGCCAAAGCGGGCCAGCGACTTGCCCACCTCCAGCACACCCTGCAGTGAAAACACGCGGCCGAAGCCCGCGATCGGGTCGAGACGCTCAAATTTGGGCGCGAACGCTTCCGAGCTGAAATTCCAGCCACCGATCAGCAAGGGCGCGAGGACGGCAGCGGCCAACAGCAGACCCAGCACCGGCGTCATGGCCAGCAGGGCATGCCATGCGCCCTGACCGAGCGCCGCCGTCATGCCGCCGTCGCCCATCGCCTCGGCGCGGGTGAAGGTGAGGGCATCGCGCATGAGAGCGGCCAATTGCCCGCCCATCAGGCTGCCCATGGACTTGAGTCCGAAGCCGCCCGCGAGCAGCACGGCAGCCGAACTGAGATCGCGCGAACGCGGCACATTGCCCTGCTTGCGCGCCTCCTCCAGTCGTTTTGGAGTGGCTGACTCCGTTCGCTGCTCGCGGTCGTGATCCTGCTCGGCCATGAATCAGGGCCTCGGGCCGAGTTCGCCGATGCGGGCGAAGGCAGCCTGCATCAGCTCGATGAAGCCGCTTTGTACCGATGGCAGGCCGAACAGCACGATCAGCAGGCCGAGGGCGAGCGTGATCGGGAAACCGACCGCAAACAGATTGAGCGTGGGCGCCGCGCGACTCATCACCCCAAATGCCAGGTTCGTCACGAGTATCGCGGTAATGCCGGGCAGCGCGATGCGAAGTGCGCCGGAGAACAGTTCGGCACCCCAATTGGCCACGTTCAGCCAGTTGGCCGGATCGGGGCCCGCCACCGTGATCGGCAAGGTGCGAAATCCATCCACCAGCATGCGGATCAACATGAGATGTCCGTCGAGCACGAGAAAGGTCAGCGTGACCAGGATCATGTAGAACTGGCCCAGCACCGGCGTGCCGTAGCCGCGCAGGGGATCGACATTGAAGGCGAAACTGAGGCCCATGCCGTTCGACAGCAACTGTCCGCCCATGGCGAGCGCGTCGAAGGCTACCTGCAACACGAAGCCGGTCGCCGCACCAATCAGCACCTGCTGCAAAGTGATGATGATCCCGTAGGGTGACAAGGGAGCCACCGCGGGCGGTGGTGGCAGCAGCGGCACGATGAGCACGGTGATCGCCGCAGCGAGCACGATGCGCACGCGCGGCGGCACGAATCGCGCACCGAAAATCGGCGCTACCATCAGACAGGCGCCGATGCGCACGAAGGGCCACAGCAACTGGATCAGCCAGCCCTCGAGTTGGCCCGACGTGAAGCTGAGCATGGACCGCGCCGGTCCTCAGCCGATCAGCGAGGGAATGCTGGTGATCAGCTCGCGCGTGTAGCTCACGATGAGCTTGAGCATCCACGGACCGGCGATCACGGCCACGGCCGCCATGGCCAGCAGCTTGGGAATGAATGACAGTGTCATTTCGTTGATCTGCGTCGCAGCCTGAAACACGCCGACCAGCAGGCCGGTGATCAGCGCCGTGAGCAGCAGCGGTGCGGACAGCAACAGCGTGATCTCGAGCGCACGCTGTGCGACGGTCATGACGGTCTCGGGTGTCATCGGTAGAAACTCGCGGCAAGTGAGCCCATCACCAGCGTCCAGCCGTCGACCAGCACGAACAGCATGATCTTGAAGGGCAAAGATATGAGTACCGGCGAGAGCATCATCATGCCCATCGACATCAGTACGCTGGCCACGACCAGGTCGATGATGACGAACGGAATGAAGAGCAGGAAGCCGATCTGGAACGCGGTCTTGAGTTCACTGGTGACGAACGAGGGCACCAGCACGGTCAGCGGCACGTCTTCGGGCTTGTCATAGCCTTTGCCGCCGGCGATCGCCACGAATGCGGCAATGTCGCGCTCGCGGGTCTGCTGCAGCATGAACGTCTTGAGGGGTTCTACACCGCGGGAGAGCGCTGCGGTCGCATCGATGGTGCCTGCGACGTACGGATCGACCGCCTCGGCACGGATCCGGTCGATCACCGGCGACATGACGAACAGCGTGAGAAACAGCGCGAGACCGACCAGCACCTGATTGGGTGGTGCCTGTCCCGCGCCGATGGCCTGCCGCAAGATCGCGAGCACGATGACGATGCGCGTGAAGGCGGTCATCATCAGCACGATCGCGGGCAGGAAGGTGATCGCCGTCATCAGGGCGAGCATCTGCAGCGTCAGGGAATAGGTCTGGCCGCCGCCCGCCGCGGGTGCAGCCGTGACGACCGGCAACCCAGGGGCGGCTGCCCAGCCCGCAACGGGCAAGCCAAACAGTGCAAGCATCAGAATCAGGTGACGCAGACGCATGTCAGTTCGACCCACCTTGGTCAGGACGACAGGCGTGGAGCATGCGCACGTTGCCCGGGGCGACGCCGACCAGCAGCTTTTCAGAACCGACCTGCAGCAGCACCACGCGCTCGCGCGAGCCGACGACACGGTCGGCCAGCACGACGATGGCACCCTCCGCTGCGGCCCGCCCGGGACCCCGCAGACGGCGCATCAACCAGGCGGCGGCAAATACCGCACCCAACACCAGCAACAGAGACAACGTCACCTGCGCGAGTCCCGCGGCCGGTGCCGGTACGGCTTCGGCAGCAGGCGGCGCTGCGAAGCGCCGCGGCGCGGCCGGTTCAGCGGCCGCGACCCATTGCGGCAGCTGCACCAGCAGTGCACACAGCGACCAGCGGAAAGAATTTGCAGCCGCGCGCATGTCGACCCGCTCTCAGCGCAGCTTGCGGATGCGTTCGGCGGGACTGATGACGTCGGTGAGGCGGATGCCAAACTTCTCGTTCACTACCACCACCTCGCCGTGCGCCACCAGCGTACCGTTGACGTACACATCGAGCGGTTCGCCGGCAGCACGATCGAGCTCGACGACCGAGCCTTGATTGAGTTGCAGCAGGTTGCGGATGCTGATCCGCGTGTGGCCGACCTCCATCGAGAGATTGACCGGCACATCGAGAATCATTTCGAGATTGACGTCGCGCGGGTTGGACGCGGTCGTGTCACCCAGCAATTGGTTGGCCTCGCTGGCTTCCAGCATCGTGGGTTCCATCAGTGGATTGCTGCTCATCGGGGTTTCACCATTGAATTTTCGTGGAATTGGGACTTGTTGCGGCGCACGCGGTCCTCGATCTTGACCGCCTGCTGACCACGGGAATTACCGCAGGTACCGCGGAAAACCGGCACGCCCTCGGCAAGCAGGGTCACCTGACCCTGAAAGTCGCAGGGCAGGATGTCGCCGGGCTTCATGTCGATCAGCTGGCTGAGCCGGATCTGTGCACGACCCAATACCGTGGTCATGTCGATCTCGGCGTCCTCGATCTCCTCGCGCAGCGCGTTCATCCAGCGCTCGTCTTTTTCGACCCGGTCACTCTGTACGCCCGCATCCAGCAGTTCACGCAGCGGCTCGACCATCGAGTAGGGCATGGTGACGTGCAGATCACCGCCGCCACCGTCGAGTTCGATGTGGAACTTGGTGATGACCACGATCTCGGTGGGGCTGACGATGTTGGCGAAGTGCGGATTGATCTCGCGGCTCAGGTATTCCGGATCGATGCTGGCGACCGGTGCCCATGCCTCGCGCATGTCGCGGAAAGCAAGATTGACCAGCATGTTGATGATGCGGGTCTCCGTCGGGGTGAATTCACGGCCTTCGATCTTGGCGAAGCGACCGCTGCCACCGAAGAAGTTGTCCACCACCGCAAACACCAGCTTCGGATCGAGGATCATCAGCCCCGTGCCGCGCAGCGGATTGATCTTGATCAGGTTTAGGCTGGTCGGCACATGCAGCGTGTGCACGTACTCGGCAAATTTGTGCATCTCCACCGGCGCCACCGAGATCTCGGGCGAACGGCGCAGCAGGTTGAACAGGCTGATGCGAAACAACCGCGCGAAACGCTCGTTGATCATCTCGAGCGTCGGCATGCGCCCGCGCACGATGCGTACCTGCGTGGCGAAGTCGAAGGTGCGTGCCTCACCCGGCGCAGCAGTCGGCGTGGTGTCGACCTTGCCGCTGTCGACGCCATGCAGCAGCGCGTCGATCTCGTCCTGACTCAGAATGTCGTTGCCACCCATGACTACTGCCTCACTGCATGACGAAGCTGGTGAAGTAGAGATCTTCGGGCTGGCCCGGCTTGCCGCCTTGGGCTGCGATCACCTTGCGTACTGCGCCGAGCGCAGCAACACGCAATTTCTCCTTGCCGTCCGCACTGGCCAACGTGTCGGAACTCTGCCCGGAGAAGAGCATCAAGAGCGCATTGCGCACCACCGGATCGTGGCGCTTGACCAGTTCCAACACGGCGGGATCGCGTGACATCACCTGCACGGTGACCTGCAGGAACTGCGCCGAGCCCTCGCTCTGAAAATTGACGACGAACGGTGGATCGAGCGCGAGGTACGCCGGCTCGGCGTGCTCGGCCTTTTCCTTCTCAGCCTTGTCCTTGGCGTGATCCCCGCCCTTCATCATGAAGTAAGCCGCTGCGCCGCCACCGGCCAGTACCAGGGCGGCGACCAAGCCGATCAGCAGGCCTTTCTTGCCCTTGGGTTTGGCGGCGCCGGCGGCGTCCTCGGCACCCTTGGCAGTCGGCTCTGGCTTCTTCGACATGTCGGCTCCTCGATACACGGCGGTGGTCGAGGAAGGTGAAGCAATTGCCGTGCCAACGCACGGTGACTGAATTTTGGCGCGGTCGGGCCCGGTCAGACGTACTCGTCAACCAGGCCGATGCGCGCCGCCACGGCCCGCAGACTGACGCCGGCCGACTCCTCCACCGAATCGTGGGAGCGCGGCTGGAAAGTGGGCTGGCCGCGCATCGATCGCGGCGCCTCCCGGTGAACACCGCTGTCAGCCAGCATCAGGCCGGAAGCAGCCAGCATGTCGCGCAGACGCGGCATGGCGTCGGTGAGGGCCGTGCGAGTCTCGGCCTGGGCGGCACCAAACCAGACACTCGCTTTGTCGCTGTTGATCTCGATGCGCACTTCGACCGGGCCGAGCTGTTCCGGAGACAGTCGCAGCGTCGCCGATTGCACACCGCGCTCGAGCAGCAGGCGCACCTCGTGACCGACCGCGGTCGGCCACTGGCGGTCGGTTACGGGCACATGCACGGTCCGGGTCACCTGGGTCGCACCCGCATCACGGGTCAATTCACCCGTACGGAGGTCGAGGTTGAAGCTGCCGGGCGCCGGCGCGCCGGCATCGGCGGAGCCGCTGTCGTCCAGTTCGACGACCGGCAGATCCTGCAGCACCAATTGGGTGGTCGACCCGACGGTAGCAGCCCCATCGGCGGCCGAGCCGAGCGCAGGCAATGCGCCGCCGAGTCCGCCGGTCACTGGGTCAGCGGCCAGATCCCCGGCGGCAGGTGGCGGAGGGGGCAGCGGCATCAGGGGCAGCGTCAGGCCCAGCAGCGCGCCCGGATCGACGGGCTCCGTGGCCACGGGGTCGTCATCCTGCGCATCGAAGAGCGCCACAGCCAGTTCGCCGGTCTGCGGTGCATCAGGCGCCGGGGCAGCCGCGGGCAGTGACCCGGCCTGCACCAGAGCGAGCAGGAAATCCGGCCCGGAGCCAGCGGAATCAGCGGACTGGGCGGTCGTGTTGCCGTTGGCCTTGGCGGCGGGGGCAGGCGTCGGGGCCGCGACGGGCGTCTGTGCTGTCATGATATTCACTCCTCGCGGTCTCCGGATCAGGCGTCGCCGCCGTCTGCTTGGGCGTAGCGGGCGAGACTCGCAGCGGCGTACGCACGCAAGGCACGCTCATCGGTCTCGTTTTGTTCACGCCGGTTGGTACGCCGCGTCTCCTCGGCCAGAGCGCGCTCCATCACTTTGCGCACGGACTGGGTGCGCTGCGCAGCCGCTCGCCAACGCTCGTCGCAGAGATCGCGTTCGGTACTGGCCTGCGCCACCGCCCGAGTCTGCTGCAGAATCGCGTCGCCGAGGCGACCAATGAACACATGGAAGTCGCGCAGGCTGGAGGCGGCCATGCCCGCTGCGGCTCGCGCGCGCAGCGTCTCGCGGTAATCGACCTCGTAGCGCTCGAGCTCCGCCAGCTTTTCCCTCTGGCGCAGGAGCCGCTGCTCGCCTTGGGCCAGCACTTCCGCGGCGGCCCGCTCCTCGCGTTCGGCCACCTCGAGCACTTGTTGAAATCGTTGCGACTGGCTCACGCGCCCTTCGCTTCGAGCACGGCCTGCAGGCTGAGCAGACTCTCGTCAAACCCGACCCGCTCCCTCATGTCCTGGCGCAGGAATGTCTCGATGCGCGGCCACATCGCGATCGCTGCATCGACACGCGGGTCGCTGCCGCGCTGGTATGCGCCGATCGAAATCAGGTCGCGATTACTCTCGTAGGTGGCGCTCGCCTGCCGCAGGCGGCGTGCGAGTTCAAGATGACGCGCCGGTACGATCTCGTGCATGACACGGCTGATGGACCCTTCGATGTTGATGGCAGGAAAGCGGCCGCCATCGGCAATGCGCCGATCCAGCACGATGTGTCCGTCGAGGATGGCGCGCGCCGAATCGGCGATCGGATCGTTGTGGTCGTCGCCTTCCACCAGCACCGTGTAGAACGCCGTGATCGAACCCCGCCCGTTCTCGCCATTGCCGGCACGCTCGACCAGCTGCGGCAAACGCGCGAACACCGACGGCGGATAGCCCTTGGTGGCGGGCGCCTCGCCGATGGCAAGCGAGATTTCGCGCTGGGCCTGCGCAAAGCGGGTGAGTGAATCCATGAGCAGCAGCACATCCAGACCCTGATCGCGAAAATGCTCCGCGATCGCCGTCGCCAGACAGGCGCCGCGCAGGCGCATCAGCGGCGGATGATCGGCTGGCGTTGCCACCACCACGGATCGTGACAAGCCCTCGGCACCGAGGATGCGCTCGATGAATTCCTTGACTTCACGGCCACGCTCGCCGACCAGACCGACGACGATGACGTCGGCGCTGGTGTAGCGCGCCATCATGCCGAGCAGCACGCTCTTGCCGACGCCGCTGCCAGCAAACAAGCCGATACGCTGGCCACGCCCGATGGTCAGCAGCCCGTTGATGGCCCGCACGCCGACATCGAGCGGCTCCATGATGGGCTGACGCGCCAAGGGGTTGATGGGCACGCCGGTCAGGCGCACCTGCGCATCGGTACGGATCGGTCCGCGGCCATCGAGCGGTCGGCCTGCACCGTCGATCACCCGACCCAGCATGCGGTGCCCGACGGGCACGAGACCCGCGCGGGGGCGCGGAATCACGCGTGCATCGGGACGCAGCCCCTGTAAATCGCCGGTGGGCATCAGATAGAGACGTTCCGAACCGAAGCCCACCACCTCGGCCTCGACTTTGTTGCCGTCCGACGAGAGCACTTCGCAGGTATCGCCGACTGCAGCCTGACAGCCAGTGGCTTCGAGGGCGAGCCCGACCATACGGGTCAAGCGGCCTTCGACCGGCAGCGTCGGCGTGGTTGCGACGCGCTCGGCACGCCTTGCGAGCAATCGACCAAAGTTCGCCGAGCGCTGCTGGGCGACTGCGCTCATGCCACGGTCTCCGGTTCATGAGTGCCGCCGCGCTCGTCACCGAGCACCGTGGCGATCACGGCGCCAAGCCGATTATCCAGTCGCGCATCGACCTGGGAATTCTCGCTGACCACACGGCAACCGCCGCGCAGCAGGACCGGATCCTCGACCAGCGTCCAGGCACGCTCCTGACGCGGTTCGGCCAGTCGCTCGCGCAGCACGGCCGCGTCTTCCGGGTGCAGGTAGACGCGCACGTCACGTGCAGCGATCGGCAGCAAACCCACCGCCTCACGCACCGCAGCGATCACCTGGGTGGGATCGATCCGTAATTCACGGCGAACGACATGACGGGCGATGGCACAGGCGAGACCAGCCAATTCGCGCTCGACGTGCTCGTCGAGCTCTGCCAACGGCTGTGACAGCGCCGACAGCATGTCGTCGAACCGGGCGATGCGCTCCTCGAGGGCAGCGGTACGGGTCCGCATCTCGCCCAGAGCCGCGGCATTGCCGGCTTCCAGCCCTTTGGTGAAACCCTCCTCCCATGCCTCGCGACCGATCTCGTCGAGTTCGCTCTTGTCGTGGCGTGTACGTCGGTTGGCGATCGGGCCTGAGACCTCCGGCATCACCCACGGCACGGCCTGCACGGCGGCTCGCTCAGACATAGGTCTCGCCACCCTTGCCGCCGAGTGCCAGCGTGCCGGCATCGGCCATCTTGCGGGCGATGGCCAGTATCTCCTTCTGCGCCGTCTCGACATCGGCCAGACGCACGGGACCGCGCGAATCCAGATCCTCCTTGAGCGTCTCGGCAGCGCGCTGCGACATGTTCTTGAAGATCTTCTGCTTGAGACCGTCATCGGCCGCCTTCATGGCGAGCAGCAACTGCTCGTTCGGCACCTGACGCAGCAGCTCCTGCATGCCGCGGTCGTCGACCTCGATCAGGTTGTCGAACACGAACATCAGATCCTGAATCCGCGAGCCCAGCGCATCATCGACCTTGCGCACGTGTTCGATGACGGTCGACTCGCTGGCCGAATCGAGGAAATTGAGAATGTTGGCGGCCACCTTCGGGCCACCGAGATTCGAGGACTTGCTGCCGGCGTTACCGGCGAACTGCTTCTCCATGATTTCGTCGAGTTCGGAGAGCGCCGATGGCTGGATACCATCGAGAGTCGCAATGCGCAGGATCACGTCGGCGCGTAGCCACTCCGGCAGATGGGACAACACCTCGGCAGCCTGATCGGAATCGATGTAGGCAAGCACGATGGCAATGATCTGCGGGTGCTCCAGTCGCACCATCTCGGCGATGGCGCGCGCTTCCATCCACTTCAGTGCTTCGAGGCCCTTGCTGGTCCGACCGAGCAGGATGCGGTCGATCAGGCCGCCCGCTTTATCCTCGCCGAGGGCATTGATCAGCACCGTGCGCACATAGTCGTCAGAGCCGACGCCAAGCGAGGTCTGATTTTCTACCGTGCGCGTGAAGTTGGTCAGTACGTCGCTCACTTCCTCACGCGAAATGTTGTTCAACTGAGCCATCGCCGTGCCGACGCGCTGCACGTCTTTGGCACCCATGTGCTTGAGCACCTCAGCCGCACCCTGCTCGCCCAGCGACATCAGGAAGATCGCGGCACGGTCGATGCCGGAACGCTTGGCGGAGATTTCGTTATTCATCGGCACTCACCCACTGCTTGACGACCTGTGCGACCAGCTTCGGATCCTGCGTGACCAGGGTGCGCGCGGCCGCAATCTGCTGCTCGTATCCAAGCGCGGCAACGCTCGGCGTCGCCGCCGGCAAAGCCGGCAGAACGCCGTCGGCGCTGGCACCGGCACCGACCAGCGCCGCCGGCAGTTCAGGCGCACCCCGTTGCGGTGCAGCCGGACGCGGCACACCTGCGGTGAGGGTCTTGAGCAACGGGCGGACCACGCTCAGCAGGAGCACGATCAGGACGGTGGCGCCGAGCAGGATGCGCGCGATGTCGCGCACCATCGGCTGTTGCCAGATTGGCGTGCCTGCGTCATCGAGCTGTTGCGATTCGTCGAGGAATGACGAGTTGACCACGTTGACGCTGTCGCCCCGGGCGACATCGAAGCCGACGGCGTCCTTGACGAGTCGGGTGATGTCCTCGATCTGCTTGGGCGCGAGCGGCTTTTCGGTGGGCTTGCCGTTCTTGCCGACGACACGCACGTTGTCGAGGAGCACCGCGACGGTCAGGCGACGGATCCGGCCGCCGTTCTGGCGCGTGTAGGACAGCGTGCGGTCGATCTCGTAGTTGCGGGTGGTCTGTTTAGACTCGTTGGTAGGCGTGAGGCTCGCCGCAGCTGCGGCATCGGCGGGCGCTGCGGCGGCATTGGCCGCCCCCTGCGCCGCTGCTGCGCTGCCGGGAGCCGCCGTGGCGCTCGGCGGCTGGACCACCCCACCGGCCGGCGGCGTGTTCGACAGTGCACCGGGAACACCGCCCGCCGCGGCACCACCGCCGTTGGTCTCCTCGGCGAGTTGCTCGCTGCGCACGATTTGGCTGTCCGGGCGATACTGCTCGCGCGATTCCTCGGTGGCGCTGGTGTCGATGTCCGCGGTGACCTCGGCACGCACGCGACCCTGGCCCACGATGGGCGTGAGCAGCGCCTCGATCCGCTCGGAGTAGCTTTGCTCGATCCGGCGCGCAGCTTCGAGCCGGGCATCGGTTGCAATCGCCTCCGGCGATTTAGGCGCGGAGAGCAGGCGCCCCTGCTGATCGACGACCGTGACCTGATCCGCTTCAAGCTCCGGAATGCTGGAGGCGACCAGATGCACGATGCCGCTCACCTGTTCGTCCTCGAGTCGGCGTCCCGGTCGGATCTTCAAAAACACCGACGCGCTGCCCGGGCGTCGGTCGCGAACGAACGCGGATTGCGCGGGCATCGCCAAGTGCACGCGAGCGGCCTCGACGGCCTGTAAGCCCTGGATCGTGCGGGCAAGTTCGCCTTCGAGGGCGTGCTGGAAGCGCGCATTCTCCATGCTCTGACTGACGCCGAACCCCGGGTCCTTGTTGAGCATCTCAAAGCCGCTGCCATCACCCGCCGGCAGACCTTGCGCAGCCAGCTTCAAGCGCGCATCGGCCACCTGTTCCTGCGGCACCATGACACCGCCGGTCGCGTTGTCGACCTTGTATTTGATGTTCGCCGCCTGCAGCGCTTGCACGACTGCGGCCGCATCGTCGGTGCCGAGACTGCCGTAGAGCAGCCCCCAGCTCGGGCCCTGCGACCATAACGCCACGGTTACGCCGGTGGCCACGGCCGCGGCGAGTCCGAGCAGGATCAGCAGCGGCTTCAGTCCGGCGCCGAGGCGAGCGAACTGAGGCGTGGGAAGTGTTGCAGCGGCGGTGTCGGCCATGGTGATTTCTTGATCTCAGTGAGGTTGGGATGCCGGGTCAGATCGGCATATTCATGATTTCTTGGTACGCAGAGACGAAGCGGTTGCGTACTTCGGTCAGGGCCCGAAACGACACGCTCGCCTTCTGCATGTCGACCATGACCTGACCGAGTTCGACACCCGGCGTACCGCGCTCGAAGGCATCCATGCTCTGTGTGGCGCTCTGCTGCGAGCGGTTGACCTCGGCGATGCCCTTCTTCAGCAAGTCGCCGAATTCGGTCGCAGCAGGACCTTGCTGCGCCGATGGCGCCGCAGGACGAGTGATGCCGGCGCTGGAGACGGAAGACGCGCGAATCTGAGCGAGAACCTGGTCGATACCGACGGGCTTCATGTTCAGTAACTCCTTGCGACGGATACGCCCGCATCGCGCAGACGAGCGATCTTGTAGCGCAGCGTGCGCGGGCTGATGCCGAGCTTGCGTGCCGCCCGATCGCGACCACCGCCCTCGCGCAATGCCTGCAGGATGAGTTCACGTTCGGCGGCGGCGAGCCCGCCTGCGAGATCGGCCGATTCCTGCGACGTCACGGTTGAGACGACCGGCTGTGCCGCGCGCATCAGGGCAACGTCAGCTGCATCCGGCTCGAACAGCACGTGCTCGGGCTCGATCAGGGCGCCGCTGGCCAGCACCAGCGCGCGCTGCATGAGATTACCCAGCTCGCGGACGTTGCCCGGCCACGGATACTCGAGCAGCAGTTGAGCCGCTGCCGCCGACAACGCCGGGACGCGCGCACCGACCGCGCAGTGCGAGGCCAGCAGTTGCATGGCGAGCGGCAGAATGTCCTCGCGGCGCTCACGCAGCGGGGTCAGCATGAGCGGGAAGACGTTCAACCGATAGTAGAGATCCTCGCGAAAGCGACCGGCGGTCACTTCTTCGCGCAGACGTCGGTTGGTGGTAGCGATCACGCGTACATCGAGCGTAATGGGATGGCGGCCACCGAGGCGCTCGACCTCACGCTCCTGCAAGACCCGCAGCAGTTTGGCCTGCAGGCCCAGCGGCATCTCGCTCACCTCATCGAGCAGCAGTGTGCCGCTCTGAGCCTGTTCGAACTTGCCCGGGTGGGCGCTGTGCGCTCCGGTGAAGGCGCCACGTTCCCAACCGAACAACATCGCCTCGAGCATGTTCTCGGGGATCGCAGCGCAGTTGACGGCGATGAAGGGCGCGGCGGCACGCGTCGAGTGACGGTGCACATAGCGCGCCAGCACTTCCTTGCCCGTACCCGATTCGCCGGCGATCAGAACCGTGCAGTCGCTGGCTGCGACGCGGCGCGCGAGTTCAGCCGTGCGCAGCGACGCGGGCGCACAGACCACGAACTCGGCCAATGGCGCGGCTGGGGTGCTGCGTGGAGCGATCATCATGGCGGGGCTGGCATTCATGTCGGTTGCTGCTCTGCGGCATAAGGGTGACGCAGGGAGTTATCAGCAAGAAGCGTGCCGACCCTGCGGCCGGCACGGGCGTCAAGATTCCGACACGCCGAGATCGAGTGCGGAGAGGTTGTGCTTGCGGAGTTTTTCGACCAGCGTGGTGCGCCGCAGGCCCAGCAGGCGCGCAGCGTGGGCCACAACCCCCTGCGAGCGGGCCAGGGCCTGTTCGATGAGGGTGCGTTCGATGGTGTCCAGGTGGCCGCGCAGGTCCAGTCCCTCCGCCGGCAATTCGCTGAGACTGGCAGCGACGAGGCCCGCTTCAAAGGTCGCGGTCTTGCCGCCGATATCCGTAGCGCTGTCATTACTGCGCGTCGGCAGGTGAGCCGTGTCGCCATTGCTGCTGTCGGTCCAATCAGATGAGATTGCCCCGCTGTCGGCGACGGTGACCATCTCGGCATGCGCATCGCGCAGCAACTGGTCATGGACCGAGCCGTGACTCTCGTCGAATTCGAGCGGATCGACACTCGGCACCCAGTCTGCGGGCCGGTAGCGCGCCGGCAAGTCGCCGACCTCTACCAGACGCTCACCACTCTGGATGGCGAGACGCTCGAGCAGGTTGCCCAACTCGCGCACATTGCCCGGCCAGCGATGACGGCGCAGGGCCGAGAGCGCTTCGGTCGACAACCGCACGCGCGGGTTGCCATTGTGGGCATGCCGATCGGCAATGTCGGCAATCAGCAGGTCGAGATCCTCGAGCCGCTCGCGCAGGCCAGGCATCTCGATGGGAAACACATTGAGACGATAGAAGAGATCCTCGCGGAAATTGCCGCGGGTGATCGCCTCTTCGAGGTTGCGGTGCGTGGCAGCGATGATGCGCACGTCGCAGCGTTGCGTGTGGTTGCTGCCGACACGCTCGAACACGCGCTCCTGCAGCACGCGCAGCAGCTTGACCTGCATGGTCGGGCTCATGTCGCCAATTTCATCGAGAAAAAGCGTGCCGCCATCAGCCATCTCGAAGCGGCCCTTGCGCGTACTGATCGCGCCGGTGAATGCACCCTTCTCGTGACCGAACAATTCGCTTTCCAGCAACTCGGCCGGGATGGCGCCGCAATTGACGGGTACGAACGGCCGACTGGCGCGAGGGGAGGCGTCGTGAATGGCCCGGGCCGCGACTTCCTTGCCGGTGCCCGACTCGCCGAGAATGAGCACCGTGCTGTCGTGCTGGGCAACCTGACGGATCTGCTGATTGACCTGACGCATCACGCGGGAGTTGCCCGTCGGGAAACGTACACCGGCGAATCGCCCGGGCTCAGTCATCGTCGCGGCTATCGCCGCGTTCATGCCGTGTGTCCTGTCGAACACAGTCCCCCCGATCGATACTGTTGCCATGTCGAGTACCCCCCGATTCCGCCCGGCACCATCACCGCGCTGGTAGGGAGTATTTACTTTCACGGTGCAAAAGAAACGCTAATGGTCCCTAATTGGAGCAAGTTTCTTCCGGAATGAACACCGCTGATCCACCGGTCGGGGCGGCTAGAGTCGAAAAACTGTGAACTGGTTAACGAATCCGGCGGGAATCAGCCACATTTCGCCTGTGTTTTCTAAATGCAAGCTTTTCCAGCAGGTCTGCAACGGGCTCGCAAATAGGAATGAATCTTATTTTGACCTGACGTGTGGGTGGATCGACGCCCACCACCCGACCGGCCAACGTCAACGGCTGCGGCAGGGTGCCGCGCAGAAACAGCTGCAAATGCCCCTCTGAGCCGACGGCGGGCAGGAAATCGGCGGCCTTGAAGGTGGCGCCGATGGCATTGAATTTCACCGGCGTCGGCGCCGGGCGCGGCAGGTCTCGGCTCACCAGCTGCGCGAGCAGATCGAGCACCAGCGACAGCTTGAACTCGAGGCGGGCGATGTCGGCTGCCAGAGCCGCGTCTTCGTGCTTGTCCCGCGGCGGCACAGTCTGCTCATCCATGGCCGCAGATGCCCTGAGCACATGCAGGTTCGACTCGTCGTGGAGCGCACCGGAGAGCCCATCGAACGGCCCGCTGGCCGGTTGCCAGACCACGGGCAGCACGTCCTCACAAGCCAGCTCGTCGTACAGCACGACGGTATCGGTGAAGTCGACCATGCCGTGCACCGCGGCGGCCGGCCTACGGCCGCGAGGCGAGCGCCGCCCAGGCCTGACGCAACTCGCGCAGCAGCCCCATCACTTCGTCGAGCTTCTCCGGCTGGTTGGCCGCATTCGCCTCGACCAGACGCCGTTCCATGTATTCGTACAGGTCGTTGAGGTTACCGGCCAACGGGCCGCCGCGCGCATGATCGAGGCTGCCGCGCAGCTCGCCGATGATCTCCAGCGCACGGCAGATGTAACGGCTTTTATCAGCGGCAGCGCCGTGCTGCATGCACCCGCGTGCCTGCCCGATGCGATCGAGCGCGCCGTCGTAGAGCATGACCACCAGACGCTCCGGCTCCGCAGTCGCCATGCTGCTCCAGGCCGCGACGCTCTGATAGGCGCCCGCCTTGGTTGACCTCATCGCTGGTTGCATGCCTCTACACTCCCTGCTGTGGTGAGACCGCCGATGTGACGGCCTCAGGAGATGTATCGGCGCCCGATGCCCAAGCTTTAGCGGCTTCAGCCGCTCTTGGCGATCGCGGAGAGCTGCTGGGTGAGGTAGTTGCCCGTGCTCTGCATCTGCGCGAGCAGGGAGTCGAGTGCGGTGAACTGGGCGCGGTAGCGCGCCTCGACCGACTGCATGCGGTAGTTGACCTTTTCCTTGTCGACACTGATCGACTTGATCAGCGCATTGAGGCCGTCCTGTCGCTTGGCGAGCTGGCCGGCGCTGTCGAGCGCACCGGCGAGCGTCTCGTACATGCCGACCGCCACGCCACCGTCCGCTGCGAACACCTGCGCAACGCCATCGAAATCGGCGTTGAGCGCCGCACTGAGTTTGGCGTCGTTGATCTGCAGCTGACCCTTGATGTCCGTGGTAATGCCAAACTCGGCAAGCGCCTTGTAATCACCGCTGGCAGCGGTGACGCTGCCGGTGAGCGCACGACGCAACTGGCTCTCGAGGCCACGCACCAGTGCATCACCGATCAGCGGACCGGCCCGACCGGTGGCGGGATCATAGGCCTGCATGGTGCTGAAGGTCTTGGCGAGAGCGTTGTAGTCGGTAACGAATTTTCGGATCTTCGACTGCACCGCCGTCATGTCATTGGCGACGGTCAGGGTGTGCTGCACGCCGAAATCGGCCTTCAGCAGCGTAATGGTCAGACCATCGACGGCACCCGTCACGGTATTGCTGGCACTCGTGTAGTCATAGCCGTTGATACGCACCAACGCGTCGGCTGCAGCCGTGGTCTGCGAGAGCGTATTGGCTGCCGGTGCAGCGGCGTCGTAGACCAGCGCCGCCAGCCCGCCGTCGCCGCCGGATTGAGTGACGGTGATCGCGTTGGCGGCGCCGGTGGCACGGGCCGTCAGTATCAATCGCGCGCCGCCCGTCTCGTTCAGGATGCTGGCAGTGACGCTATCGTTGCCGGTCGCGGCATTGATGGCGTCACGTATCTGTACCAGCGTGTTGCTGGCACCGTCGACCGTGACATTGAACGTCTCGCCGCCCGTCGAGACGGTGAGCGTTCCGGTACCGACCACCGCATCGCGACCGCCGGCAAAGGCGGCGGACGCCAGCTTGTGGGCGCTGGCCAGATTGGCGATCTCGACGTCGTAGGAGCCGGGCAGCACGGCACTGGTCGCGCTGGCCAGGAAATGCTCGGTGCTGGACGTGGTCGCCGTACGACTGGCGAAGGACGAGAGATCACGCAGCGTACCGAGCGAGTCGCGCAGGGAACCGAGACTGCCCTTGACGGTGGCCAACGCGGAGATCTCCACCGTGGCGGCCGACTCGCGGCGCGCAATACGCGCGTCGAGTGGTGCTCGCTCGGCAGAGACCAACTGTTTCACCAGCGAGGCGACATCCAGCCCCGAACCGATTCCGCCCGCCTGTATTCCCGCCATGGCTCGCTCCTTAAAACCGCTGCCGGCCGCAGGGATTCGTCAGAATCCCGACAGCCGTGGAGAACACGGATGCAATTCGCGGGCCATCGCGCTCGTTGCGGTTCACGGGCCGCAGCCTTCAGGTGAACTCGCTGACCAGTGCCGGACCCGCCGCCTCCAGATTGCGCGCAATCCGCAGCGCTTCCTCACTGGGCAGTTGACGGATGACCTCGCCGTTCGTCGGGTCGCGCACGACCACCACCATGTGGCCAGTCGCATCGTCGACGCTGAAGGCGAGTTCTCGCCCGGAATCGCGGATGTACTCTTCGATCATTGCGGCGGCCGCGTGCACCGCCTCCATGGCCGGCATGGTCTGCGGCAAAGGCTTACCGGTATCGGTTGCGCCATTGCCGGTACTCGCGACTCGTTCCACCGCGATCCGATCCGCAATTTCCAGGTTTGGCGCTGCCTTGACACGTGGCGGCAGTGTTTCGATGCGCATGCCACCCACCTCCTTCGTGTATCGATCATCTGTTGCGGCGGCTGACCGCTCATCGCAATGCGCCGCCTGCCGATCCGCCGACGGGTGACAGCCTTGCGACTGTCACCCGCCGTCTCAACTGCCGGACCGTGCGGGTCCGGCCGCGCTCGAGCCGTCCTTAGCGGAGCAGGCTCAGCACGTTCTGCGGGACCGCATTGGCCTGGGCGAGGATCGCCGTGCCGGCCTGCTGCAGGATCTGCGCGCGGGTCAGGGAGGCGGTTTCCTGGGCGAAGTCAGCGTCCTGGATGCGGCTGCGGGAGGCCGTGAGGTTCTCCGCACCGGTCTGCAGGTTCGAGACCACCGAGGTGAAGCGGTTCTGGATCGCACCGAGGTTGGCGCGGGCGGTGTTCACCGTGGTCAGCGCGCTGTCAGCCAGGCTGATGGCGAGCTGGGCACCGGCGAAGCTCGCGACGCTCAGTGAGTTGATGCCGGTCGTGGTGGAGACCGAGCCGACCGTCGCATTGGCCCAACCGGCCACGGTGGCGCTGTTGGTCGTACCGGCAACCACTACCGCAGCGGCGCTGGTGAGCGTCATCTGGCCCGTGGCCGAATCGTAGCTCGCGCCCACGCCGGTCTGAGCCGAAACGTTGTTGACCGCGTTGACCAGCTGGCCCGCGCGCTCAGCGGCAGAGGAGGCGCCACCGATGGCACCGATGTCCACGCCGTTGATGGTCACGCCGCCCGCCGCAATCGCCGTGCCGTAGCCGGTGAGCGAGGAAGCCGCCACTGACAGGGCAGCGCCGGTCGCCTGGCTGACCGAACCGATGGCCGCCGTGTTGGCGTCGGTGATCGATGCGACCGTGATGGTCTCACCGGCATTGGCGCCGACCTGGAACACCGCACCGGAGAACGAACCGTCCAGCAGCTTCACGCCGTTGAACGAGGTCTGGTTGGCGACGCGGTCGATTTCGTTCAGCAGCTGACCGACTTCGGCCTGCAGGGCGTTGCGATCGCTGTTCGAGTTCGTCGCATTCGACGACTGCACGGCCAGCTCGCGGATACGCTGCAGGTTGTTGCCGACTTCGGCGAGCGCGCCTTCCGCGGTCTGCGCGAGCGAGATGCCGTCATTGGCATTGCGCACGGCCTGATTGATGCCGCGGATCTGCGTGGTGAAACGCTCAGAGATGGCGAGGCCGGCGGCGTCGTCCTTCGCGCTGTTGATGCGCAGGCCCGACGACAGGCGCTGCAGGGCCGTTGCAAGCGAACCGCCCGAAGTGGACAGGTTGCGCTGGGCATTCAACGACATGACGTTGGTGTTGATAACTTGAGCCATTGCGATCACTCCTCAGTTTGTGATGCCCCGGGCGGTGCCCGGAGCCTTTACCTTGCGGCGGCGAAGTTGTAATCGCGACCGCTCTCAGGGAGTTGTATCGGTGGCCTGCGCCACAACTTTAGGGGCTCGAGCGTCGTGGGGTGAAAATGAGGCGCGGATCACGGCGTGCTCGCCGTGCGCGCGGCTCAGCGCAGGTAGTCGAACAGCGAGAGCTGGCCAACCTTGGCCAACGACTGCTGAGCCGCCTGCAAACCAGCCGATTGCTGGGCGAGACGCGTGACCGCCTCGGCGTAGTCGAGATCGCGCACATCCGACAGCAGCGATTGCAACGTCAGATCCGTATCCTGTTGCGCCGACTCGGCGGTCTCGATGGTATTGAGGCGGGTGCCGACCCGAGCCCGGACATCGAGGATGTGGTCGAGCGAACGGTCGAGCTGCGCGAGTGAACCATCGAGCGCCGTACGAAACTGCGCCCGCGCAACGGGGTCATCGGTATTGGTGCCGAGCGTTGCGACCAACCGGTCGAGCGTGCTGAACAGATCGGTGTTGCCTGCCGGGCGTACCGTGAACTGATCGCCTGCTGCGGGCTGACCATTCACCGCAAACTGGATGCCGTTGAAGCTGATCGCCTGCCCCGACACATAGGCGCCCGCGGCCAGCACGTTCGGCACGGGCAACGTGCCGTCGACGACCTGCCAGTTGCTGCCGGAGACGAATTGCAGCGTGAAGTTGCCACCACTCCAGGCGGCGCGGTCTGTGACGCTACCGACGCCGATGCTGCCGGTGCCAGTATTGGTCGGTGCCGCAGCGGTGACGAACGTCCCGTTGCCCTCACCGATGCGCTGGAACACGTCGAATCCAGAGTCGCCGTCCGCCACGCGCTGGGTGTCGCTGATCTGCTGCAGACGCTGACCTTGATCACCCTGATAGGTGACGCCGGCCGGACCACGTGCAAAGGGCTGCGTGCTGCTGGCAAGGCCGGCAAAGAGGTATTCGCCCTGTGCGTCGCGCCGGTTGGCCACGTCCACCAGAGCCGCGAGGCGGCCGCTGATCTCGGTCTGGATCATGCGGCGCGAATTGACGTCCAGAGTATCGTTGCTCGCCTGCACGGTCAGTTCGCGGATGCGGTTCAGTTCGTCCCCGACGTCCGTGAGGGTCTGATCCTCCAGCGACAGACGATTACGCGCACTGACGATGTTGCGGGCGTACTGCTCGTTGCCTGAGAGCTGCTGCAGCAGATCCTGCATGCGTGTGGCGCCCACCGGGTCGTCGGCGGGCGTCAGGATCCGTTTGCCGCTGGCCACCTGTGACTGCGTCTTGGCCAGTTGCGACTGAGCGTCGAGCAACGCATTCAAGGCGCCGTAGTAGAAGCCGGCAGTAGATATACGGTTGGTCATCGCGAGACCGCTGCAAGCAGTGTCTGGAAATTGTCGTTGGAAATCTGGACGACCTGTGCGGCCGCCTGATAGGCCTGCTGATAGCGCATCAGATTGGCGGCTTCCTCGTCGAGGTTCACGCCGGAGACCGAGGCTTTGGCCGCCACGGAGTCGCGCTGCACGAGTTCGAGCGCATCGCGCGAGATCTGCGATTGCCGGGTCTGGACTCCGACGCTGGCGACGAAGCTGCCAATCGAATCGCCGATGGAAGCCGTGTTGCCGTTCAGAAAAGGCTCTTTCAGCGCGTCGGCGAGCCCGAGGAAATTGCCGTTGTCACCCACGCCGTTGAGGTTGCTGCGCACGGTGAAACTGTCACCGGCCGCCGGCGTTCCATCGAGTTGCAGGCTCCAGCCGTTGGCGGCGAGCGGTGAACCCGGCGTGAATGTCTGTACCGGGCCGCCGTTCACCGTGTAGGTGGTGGCCGTCAGGAAGTTGATGCTGGCGGTGGTGCGCAGATTGGGATCTGCCGCATCCAGCACGCTCATTCCGGCAGGTTTGGCATTACCCGTATTGGTCGACGCATAGGACGCCGCCACGGGCAGAGCCGCTGCCAGTTTGGACGGATCTGAAATGAGTACCTGCATGCCGCTCGCCGCGGCCTGCGTCGGTCGCACCAGAAAACGATCACCCGCGGAAGGCGTACCCGATATCACCAGCGAGAGTCCGTCCGCGCTGAGCGGATTGGCGACACTGCCCGTGCCTGACAGCGTCACGGTGGCACCGGTGTCAGCCCGCTGCAGACTCCAGGCGGAGCCGTCGAATTCGAGGTAGTAATCCGCGGTGGTCAGCTGGGAGGCCGCGCTGACCGTGGCATCGACGCGCCCCGTGCCCGTATTCATGGCGTTCGGCAGCACCTGCGGAGCGCCGACGGAGAACAAGTCGCTGCCGAGGGCGCCGTTGAGATCCATGCCGGCGGCCTGTGCATCGTTCACCAGCTCGGTGAGTCCAGCAGCCATCTGCCCCAGCGAATTGCGTGCTGGGTCGAGCATCTCGGTACGAAAATCGAGCAGCCCGCCGATCTCACCGCCGGTGAGGTTACGGGTGATGTCCACTGCACCGGAGGGCGTGCGCACGGCCACCTGCAGCCGCGAAGCGTCATAGGCATCGCGCGTGACCTCGAGTTTGGCGGCCTGCGTGCCGAGGACCAGGGGCTGCCCGGTGCCGACGAACACGTTCATGGCGCCGTCGGTCTGCATGACGGTGCTCAGACCCACCTTGCGCGAGAGCTGATCGACCAGCGTGTCGCGCTGGTCGAGTAAATCGTTGGGCGGCTGGCCGGTCCGCGCCACGCCGGCAACGATCTGCTCATTCAGTTGCGCGATACCCTGCGCGAGTGAATTCACTTCGCTGACGCCGGCCGTGATGTTCTGATTGACCTCGTCGGACATCTGCGCCAGACGGCTGCCGTAACTCACCATCTGCCCGGCAAAGGCACCGGCTTCCGAGAGCAGCACCTGACGTGCGGGGATGGACGTCGGTGCGTTGGCCACACCTTGCAACGCGTTGGCAAACTTCTGCAGGGTGGTCGACAGACCCGTCTGCGGATCGGCAAACAGGTTGCTGACCCGCTCGGCCAGCGACGCGTAGGCGTCCTGCCGCTCCAGACTGCTGCTGGTCGAGCGGTACTGCAAGGCGACGAATTGGTCGTACGAGCGCTGGATGGTACTGGTGGCCACGCCGCTGCCGATCCAGCCGTTGGCATACGGTTGGGCCGGGCGCGTGGCCAGCTCCGCACGCTGGCGGCTGTAACCTTCCGTACCCACGTTGGCAATGTTGTGGCTGGTCGTATCCAGCCCGCGCCGGAACGTCTGCAGCGCGGACACTGCCGTGGAAAGCATGTCAGCCATAGTGCATGCCTCGCGTGCGCGTTAACCCGCCATTCATGAATTCACCTTTCTCTGAGCCTCTATCGGCTGGTTGGCCACAAACTTGAGCGGATCGCCCTGCATGAGGTTGCGCACCGTGCCTGCGACGGCCTGCAGCTTGCTCGCGTAGTGCGGATCCGTGGCATAGCCACCCTTCTGCAGGGCGCCGGCGAACCCGTGCACATCGGTGCCGGTATTGATCGCCGCCGCATAGCGCGCGCTGCCAGCCAGCATGCGCGCGTAATCCATGATGCCCTCGCCAAGTGAGGCATAAGCGCGAAAGCGCTCGACACGACGGGTCGGTAGACCGCCCTCGAATTCGATGGTGCTGGAGGGTGCCGCAGCGCCACTCCAGCTGCGACCCGCTTTGATGCCGAACAGGTTGAAACTCGGCCGCCCGTCGGCGGTGGCTGGCTGGGAGCGGCCCCAGGCCGACTCGAGCGCGGCGTGCGAGACGATAGTGGCCGGATCCACCCCCAGCTTGCGCCCCGCAGCCTCCGCGTGGGGCCACAAGGCGCGAATGAAATCGGCGCGCGTCTTGGGTGGCCAGTGGGCAGTCTCGCCCGTGGCGGAGGTCGTCGCCGCCGGCGTGGCACTGACCGCGGGTGATGATTTGTCCGCTGCGTCTGAGGTCGGGGTCGTCGGCTTGGGCGCATGGGCAGGCTGCGATCCGGTCAGCGCTGCTTCCGCTGCCGCCTCTGGAGTGCCCGGTGCTGGCGCCGCAGCACCGCCCGACAGCTGCCGCATCAGCATCTCGGCCAGGCCGAGTCCGCGCCCCTTGGTCAGCTCGACGCCCAGCTGCTGATCGAACATGTCCCGGTAGAAACCGGTTTGTTCACTCTCATCGATGCCGCCGCCCATGCTGGCATCCCGCATGCTCTTGATCAGCATCTGCGCGAACAGGCTCTCGAACTGCCGCGCGACCTCGCGCATCGCCTCCGGCGTCTGCGCGCGTGCGCCGGCCCGCAGGGACTCCATGCCCCGCGGGTCGAACACCATGCCTTGGCGAGTCGGGTCGATGGCCATGACGCAGCCCTAGATCACGATCAGCTGGGCGCGCAGCGCACCGGCTTCCTTGAGTGCCTCGAGGATGGCAACGAGGTCACCCGGCGCGGCACCCACCTGATTCACTGCCCGCACGATCTCATCGAGACTGACGCCGGCGTTGAACACGAACATGCGCGCCTCGCCCTGCCCCACGTCGATCTGCGAACGGGGCGTGACGACCGTCTGACCCTTGCTGAATGCCTCCGGCTGGCTGACGTCGACGCGCTCGGTGATCGTCACCGACAGCGAGCCGTGCGCGACGGCCGCTGGCAGCACGCGCACATGCGAGCCGATCACCACGGTGCCGGTGCGCGAGTTCACGATGACCCGGGCCGGACCCTCGCCCGGATCCACGTCCATCTCCTGCAGGGCGGAGACGAAGGCAATGCGTTGGGTGATATCCGTCGGCGCGGTGACCTGCACCGACACCGCGTCGATGGCCTCGGCCGTACCATCGCCGAGCAGTTTGTTGATGCCACTGGCAAGGCGCGTGGCGGTGGTGAAATCCGGTGAGTTGAGGTTCAGCGTCACGCGCGGGTCGACTGCGAAATTGCTGGGCACCGCACGCTCGACCGTCGCACCGTTCGGCACGCGACCCGCACTCGGCACGTTGATGGCGATGCGCGAGCCGTCCTTGCCTTCGACGCCGAAGCCGCTGACCACTAGGTTGCCTTGCGCGATCGCGTACACCTCGCCGTCGGCACCGCGCAGCGGCGCCATCAGCAGGCTGCCGCCACGCAGGCTCTGTGCATTGCCGATGGAGGAGACGGTGACATCGATGGTCTGACCCGGCTTGGCGAACGGCGGCAGGTCGGCATGCACGGTGACTGCAGCCACGTTCTTGAGCTGCGGATTGACGTTCGATGGTACGACCACGCCGAACTGCGCGAGCATGTTCTTGATGCTCTGCACGGTGAAGGGCGCCTGACTGGTCTGGTCGCCCGTCCCGTCTAGCCCGACCACGAGGCCGTAACCGACCAGCTGATTGGGCCGTACACCGGCGATGCTGGCCAGATCCTTCACGCGCTCGGCCTGTGCAGGGACGGCGGCGCCGAACACGGCCAGTGTCACGAGCGCGATGCGGGAAACGAGAAATGCGAGGTTGTTCATGCAGGGCTCCGCCTTAGAACGGCATCAGCGGTGAATTGAAGAAGCGCGCGAGCCAACCCATGGAATTGGATTCGTTGAGCGCGCCGCGACCGCCGTAACCGATGCGCGCATCGGCGATCTTCCACGACGGGACCGAGTTGTCCGGTTCGATGTCCACGGCACGCACGATGCCCTCGACGCGGATGAACTCCTTGCCCTGATTCAGCATCAGCCACTTTTGGCCGCGCACCACGAGATTGCCGTTCGGCATCTGGCCGACCACGGTGACCGTGATGTAACCGTCGAGACGGTTGCTTTGCGAACTGTCGCCCTGGCCGTCGAAGGCATGTTCGCCCGAGATCTGGGTCTCGAGAATCGGTATGCCATTGACCGTGACCGGGCGACCGGCGATGGTCGGACCGGGGATGGAGACGTCGGTTTTCTTGCTGGTCGAGGTCGTGGCGCTCTTGGTCGCACTGGTCCGCTCGAGCAGACGCACCGTGATGAGATCTCCAATGCGGTGCGCGGTGGTGTTCTCGAACAATCTGATGTCACGGTTGGCCTGATAGATCGCCCCATTGGCAACGGCCGGCGGTGGCGCGGGCAGCGGCGCGGGCGCGGGCCAGTCATCGCGGGTGGTGCTGGCGGCGCAGCCGGCGAGCACGGACAGGGCCAGCGCCATGACGGCACAGCGTGCAGCAAGGGAAGGGGCATTGCAGCGGAGCATGGGGTTGGATCCTGTGCTTCAGCGGGTGGCGTCGATCACAGCTGGTTCGAGACGTACTCGAGCATCTGGTCGGTGGTCTGGATCGCCTTCGAGTTCATCTCGTAGGCGCGCTGTGTTTCGATCATGTTGACGAGTTCCTCGACCACGTTGACGTTGGAGCTCTCGAGTGAGCCCTGCTGCAGCGAACCGAGGCCGTCGAGGCCGGGCGTGCCCGTCTGTGCGGTGCCGCTCGCGGCAGACTCGAGCAGCAGATTCTCGCCGCGTGGTTGCAGTCCGGCCGGATTGACGAAGTCGACGATCTGCAGATTGCCGACCTGCGTCGGCGTCGACTGGCCGGCGACCTGCACCGACACCGTGCCATCGGCTCCGATGGTGATGCTCTGCGCGCCTGAGGGAATGCTGATGCCGGGTTGCACGCGATAGCCGCTCGAGGTGACCAGCTCGCCGTCGGCGTTGACCTGGAACGAACCGTCGCGCGTGTAACCCATCGTGCCGTCCGGCAGCATCACCTGAAAGAAGCCCCGGCCGTTCACCGCGAGGTCGAGCGGGTTTCCGGTCTGGATCATGTTGCCCTGCGTGTAGAGCTTCTCGGTTGCCACCACGCGCACGCCGGTGCCAAGCGACATGCCGCTCGGTGCGACGCTGTCCTGCGAAGTCGATGCGCCGACCTGCCGCACGTTCTGATACAGCAGATCCTCGAACACCGCACGGCCTTTCTTGAAGCCGCTGGTATTGACGTTGGCAAGGTTGTTGGAGACGACCGTCATGCGCGTCTGTTGCGCGTCGAGTCCGGTCTTGGCGGCCCAGAGTGCTGGATTCATGGTGTGTTTCCTGTACGAATGGTGCGGATCACGACTGGATGCGCAGCAGCTGCGAGCTGGCCGCACCGTTGTCTTCGGCTGCCCGCATCGCCTTGACTTCCATGTCGAAGCGGCGTGAGAGCTCGATCATGGTGACCAGTGCGTCGGCCACGTTGACGTTGCTGGATTCGAGTGCGCCCTGCGTGAGGCGGACGCCCGCATCGGCCACGGCATCGGTGCCATCGCGCATGCGGAACAGGCCGTCGGGTCCTTTGGCAATCTCGCCCGCAGCGGGATTGACCAGCTTGATGCGACCCAACGAAGCCACGGTCTCCGGCCCTTGGCCGCGCGGCACGATCGACACCGTGCCGTCGACCGCGATCTGCAGGCTGTTGTATTCGGGCACGGCGATGGGACCGCCGTCACCCAGCACCACCTGGCCGTTGCCGGTTTCGAGCAGGCCCTCGGTGTTCACCCGCAGGTTGCCCGCGCGGGTGTAGGCCTCGCGTCCGTCCGGACCCTGCACGGTGAGCCAGCCGTCGCCATTCAGTGCGACATCGAGGTCTCGACCGGTGGACTGGACCGCGCCCTCCTCGCTGTTCCAACCGACCGGGCCTGCCGTCGCATAAGCGCGCGAGGCGTAGCCATCGCCACCGACTTCGCGCGTCATGAAGGAGGCCAGGTCCTCGCGAAAGCCCGTGGTCGAGGCATTGGCGAGGTTGTGGTTGTTCGATGCCTGGCGACGCAGCGTTTCGCTGGCACCGGTCATCGCAACGTAGAGGAAACGGTCCATGGTCAGCCTCAGCGCATGTTGATGATGGTCTGGGTGATCTGATCGGAGGTCGAGATCATCTGCGCGTTCGCCTGGAAGTTGCGCTGCGCGGTGATCATGTTGACGAGCTGCTCGGTGATGTCGACGTTCGATGCCTCGAGCGCACCCGACTGCAGCATGCCAAGACCCGAATTACCTGCCTGACCCCGCAGGGCCTGACCCGAGGTGAAGGTCTCCGCCCAATTGGTGTCACCCAGTTGCTGCAGGCCTTGCGGATTGGCGAAGTTGGCCAATGCCACCTGACCGAGCGGAATCGAGCGACCATTGGTGAAGCGGGCCTGTACGACGCCGGTCGCGCCGATGTCCATGCCGATCAGACGACCCGTCGTGAAACCGTCCTGGGTCAGCGAATTGACGCTGAAATTGCTGCCGTACTGTGTGGTTTGGCTCGCATCGATGGTCAGCGTGATCGGCGCTGCGCCGGTGTTCGGCGTGTAGGCCGGGAACGTCAGATCGCCGTTGGCCGGAGTGACCAGCGCGCCGGTCGACGAGTACGTGAGCTGCTGCGGCGTACCCACGGCGTTGCCATCGACGTACAACTGCGCGGTCCAGTCGTTGGCAGCGGCTGTCTTCGTGAAATAGAGCGTGCCGGTGTGCGCCGCACCGAGCGAGTCATAGACCGTCAGCGAGGTGGCCGAGTTGTAGCTGGTGGGATCTGCGGGATCGAAGGTCGCGTTGGCGGGCGGCGAGGCATTGGCAGGCAGGTTCGCGACCATCTCGATCTGGGATGTGGCCGAGGGCGGGCTCTCGTTGGTCACCAGACGCAGGTCACCCAGCGAGCCGGTATTGAATCCGCCATTGTCGGCCGGCGGATAGACCTGCAGGCGCTTGCCCTGTGCATTGACGACGTAGCCGTCGCGGTCGACCTGGAACGCACCGGAGCGGGTGTAGGCCTGCGCGCCGCCGTCGTTGAGAATGAAGAAGCCCTGACCACTGATGGCCAGGTCGAGGCTGCTGTCGGTGAAGTCGACGTTACCCTGCGAGAATTGCTGCGAGACGTTCGAGACGCGCACGCCCTGCCCGGACTGCAGGTTGGACACACCCTGCGAGGAGACCGCGAACATTTCGGCGAACTCGGCCCGCGAGGCCTTGAAACCGGTGGTGGAGGCGTTCGCGATGTTGTTCGCCGTGACGGCGAGATCGCTGGAGGCCGCATTGAGGCCGCTGAGTGCTGTACGAAAAGTCATGGATGTATCTCCGTAGGCGAGTGGGTGCCGATCAGCCGATCCGTCGCACGCCCGAGAGCGGCACCGAACCTTGCGAGGCTGTGTTGAGGATCAGGGACTGGTTGGCGGGGTCGAGCGTCACGCTCGAGACGCGATCGTTCATCAGTACCGGCAGCGACTCGGCGGTGTTGCCGAACACGCCAAGCGCCTGAATGGTGTAGCGGCCTGCGGCGGCACGATCGCCGCCGTCGGTGATGCCATCCCAGCTGAAGTCGCTGAGACCTTCGCTGGGGTTGATCTCGAAACGGCGCACGAGTTGCCCTGCGGCATCGCGCACCGCGACGATCACTTTGGGCACGTCTTTCGGCACGTCCACGGCACCTTCGATGCTGCCCTGCGCACCGAGCGTGGCAGTCGACGCGGGCGTGAGTACCGTGCGACCGACCAATGTTGCCCCGGACAGCGCCTGATCCGACTTGAAGCGCTCGACCAGCGTGGCCAGCGAGCCCTGCATGTCCTGGATTCCGCTCACGGTGCTGAACTGCGCGAGCTGCCCGAGAAAAGCCGTGCTGTCGAGCGGCTTGAAAGGATCCTGATTGCTGAACTGGGTCATCATCAGCTTGAGGAAATCCTTCTGCCCCAACCGGTCGCGGGCCTTGACTGCTGCCGACTCGGTGGCGGCAGATGCAGCGGTGGTGGCGTCGATGGCTGCCATGGGTGGTGTTCTCCGGGTTTACTGGCCGAGTTTCAGGGTCGCGAGCATCAGATCGCGTGCGGTCTTCATGACCTCGACGTCGTTCTGGTACGAACGGGAGGCAGAAATCATGTCGGTCATCTCTTCCACCACGTTGACGTTCGGCGCGTAAACGTAGCCCTGCGAGTCCGCGAGCGGATTGCCCGGGTCGTAGCGCTTGTCCGGTGTGGCGTTGCTCTCGACGATGCCGGCGACCTGCACCGCACCGTCCTGCTGGTCGGGACCGCCGACCTTGAACACCGGGTGACGGGCGCGGTAAGTGCCGGCGGCGCTGCCGCTCACCGCGTCGGCATTGGCGAGGTTGCTGGCGGTGGTGTTGAGGCGCACTGACTGCGCACTCATGCCGGAACCGGCGATGTCGAAGATCTTGAAGGAAGGCATCGGCGCAGCGCTCCTTAATTAATCTGTTACTGTCCGGTGATCGCGGTCATGAGGGACCGGAACCGGGCGTTGAGGAAGGTCAGGGTGGCCTGGTAGCGCACGGCGTTCTCGGCGAAGGCAGCCTGTTCCAACTGCGCATCGACCGTATTGCCATCTAACGAGGGAGCAAGCGGGACGCGGTATTTGGTGCCCGGCGCTTCGCCTGCCGCATCGGCCGCAGTGGCCATGTGCGCGCCTTGGGTCTGCACCATGTGCAGCGCACCGCCGCCAGCACCGCCCGCCTGGGCCAGGGCATCGCGGAAGTCGATGTCACGCGCCTTGTATTGCGGTGTATCGGCGTTCGCCATGTTGCCCGCCAGCAATTCCGTGCGGCGCGCGTGCAGACTGAGCGCAGTCTGGGAAACGCCGAGATAGCTGTCGATGTCGAGTGCCACGTTGCCTCCAAAGGTCCTGTGCAGGTACCTCTGCAAGCAACGTGCCAGTGGCGGAATCCCGTCGCCGCGGCCCGTAAACGGTAGCTGGTGGCCGGAGTTGCCGATGCCTAGCGGCAAACCCTTGCCGCTTGGCGAGGAGCGGCAAGCTGGCACGGCGTTTGCTAGGTCATGCCCATGCGAACTTTCTTGCCAACGCGCCCGATCACGCCGCAGACGCACTCCCGCCAGGGCTGCCGCGCCTTGCTGCTGCTGGCTTTTGCCGCGATAAACAGCGTGGCAGCGATGCCCGGGCGTACCGATCCGGAACTGATACGCAGCACCGCTGAGCGCTATGTGACGCGACTTTCCACTGGCGATGCCAAGGTTCGGGCGACGGCCGGACGTCTCGACGAACGATTGAATCTCCCGCCATGCGTCGGAGATTTGACGCCGTCACTGCCGGCGGGCGCCGTCGTGCGTGCCCGCACCCTGATCGCTGTGCGTTGCACTGCCGCAGGCGGCTGGACGATCTACGTACCGGTCGACGTGGAGTCGGACGCCAGCGTCCTGGTGGCACGCCGGGCTCTGGCACGGGGCGAGGCCCCGGTTCCCGGCGATCTGGAGTCGGTGCGACGCACCGTGCCAGGCTTGCCGACTGGATTTCCTGCCGCAGCGGCCGATCTCATGGGACGACGGTTGCGCAGGCCGCTGGCGGCTGGCGAGGTTCTGGCGGCCGACCTGCTGGCGCCCGCCCTGCTGGTCAAGCGGGGTCAGCAAGTGACTGTGGTCGCTGAATTGAGCGGCATCGCGGTACGCGCGTCGCTGCTGGCCATGAATGATGGCGCAGCCGGCGAGCGGATACAGGCCCGCAACCCGTTGTCCGGACGGGTGGTGGAAGGCGTGGTGCAGCCCGATGGCACCCTGGCCGCCGCTCGCTGAGCGGCGACCGTGACGGATCGCGCTAAAGTTTGGCTGCGGGTTGCCGTTAACCCGTTTGCAGAGAAGTTTCGAGGACAGGAGCACGCACGTGTCTAGCAAGATCACCGGGTTCGATAATCGACCCGTCAATGTGGGCGGAGAGCGCAGTGTCGAGCGCAGCGCGAGCGGCAAGAGCGGGACTCCCGTAACGGGCGTCGCCCCGGCACCGCAGGACGTGCAGCTCACCGGCGGGGCACGGCAGATGGCTGTGCTCGAGAAAGCGCTGGCTCAGGTGCCTGAAGTGGACATGAATCGCGTCGAGCAGTTGCGCAGCGCGATCGAGTCGGGCAGTTATCAGGTCGACGCCGAACGGGTGGCGACCAAGCTGGTCGACATGGAGCGCGGCCTCGCCAGCATCGAACTGAAGGGCCGCTGAGCGTGGGTGGCGTCGATCGCAGTCTGGTGCGCGAGCACATGCGCGAGTTGCTGACCGAGGAAGCGACGCTGCTCGCCCGCCTCGAGAATCTCCTCGAGCGCGAGGCCTCCGCCCTGCGCGATGATGACCTGCCGACGATCGAGAGCGTAGGCGCTGAGCGCCACGGCTGCGTCGAGTCCTTGATGCGCATCGACGGTGAGCGCCGCGCAACCTGCACCATGATGGGCCTCGGCGATGATCGTCGCCGCTTCGCGGAACTGCTCGACCAGTGCGATCCAGGTGGTGAACTCAAATCACGCTGGCTGGCTGGACTGCAGGTGGCAGCCCGCTGCAAGGACCGCAACGAGCGTAACGGGGCGGTGGTGACCGCGAAACTGCGCCGCGTCGAAGGTCTGCTGGCGAGCATCCGCGGCGGAGCCGCGCCGGTGTATCAGGCCAGTGGTGCCCGTCAGGCGGCCTCACGCGGCATGGAACTCGCGCGGGTTTGAGCCCGGGCGAGCAGCGCATCCCCTCTACCAGGGCAACTCACGCCCGTCCCACTGTAGAAACCGCCCCGAATCGGTCGGCTGCAGTGCCGCAATCAATTGGCGCATCGCAACCACACTCTCGACCACGTCGAGTTCCCCGCGCGAGCCGCCGATCGCGGTGCGCACCCAACCCGGATGCAGCGGCAGCACGATGATGCCGCGCCGCTTGAGATCCAGAGCCATGCTCTTCAGGACGGCATTTAGGGCAGCCTTGCTGCTGCGATAGGGATACAGGCCACCGAACGTATTCTGGCCCATCGAACCGGTGATGCTGGTCAGGGCGACGATCTTCTTCTGTGTGCTGGCGGCCACGTTGTCGACGAAAGTCTCGGCCATCTTGAGCGGCCCGAACGTATTGACGCGCAGCGTGCGCGTCCATTCATCGTAGTCGGTGCGCCCGAAGCGCTGGGCGCTCATGCCGTTGTCGGAACCAGTCGCACTGCCCATCACACCCGCACAGTTGAGCAGGAGGTCGATTGGCGCACCGTCGATCTGACGGGCCAGCGCGGCGATTTGGGCATGATCGGCGACATCGAGCGGATGCACGGTGAGGCGACCATCGGACGCTTCGGCCAGCCCATCGAGCTCCTGTGCAGCCTGCGGATTGCGCGCGCATGCAAAGACGCGCCAGCCGTCCGCCGCGTATTGGCGCGCCAGTTCCAGACCCAGTCCGCGACTGGCACCCGTGATCACGGTGGTGGGCATAGCACGCTCCTGCGAAACGGCGCTCTGATGATCTACCAAACCCCTGTGTTGGGCATGCTCAGCCACGGCTCCGCCGGTGGTAGAGCGGTGCCACGCTGCAGCAGTTCGACGGAGATGTTGTCGGGCGAACGCACGAAAGCCATGCGGCCATCGCGTGGCGGACGGTTGATCGTCACGCCGTGGTCCGCAAGCCGCTGGCAAGCAGCGTAGATGTCGTCGACTTCGTAGGCGAGGTGGCCGAAGGCGCGCCCTATGCCATACGGATCCTGCGGATCCCAGTTGAAGGTCAGCTCGACCTGCGCGTCATCATCACCTGGTGCCGCCAAAAAAATCAGCGTGAAGCGTCCCTGCTGCGACTCATGACGACGCAGTTCGCGCAGACCCAGCGCATCACAGTAGAAACGCAATGACTGGTCGACGTCGGTGACACGTACCATGGTGTGCAGGTATTTCATCTTGACCTTCCGGGTGAGGCGGGCGAACCCGCATCGTACTGCCTCGACTGAACTGCGTCGACGGCCCGAAGACGGCGCATGGTGCCGCGGGCTACAGCACCAGCCAACCGGCCAACGCCGCGCCGAGCAGCACCCACGGCAACCGCATGGGCAGTCGCGCCAACGCAATCAGCGCGACCACCGCAATGGCGAGCGCAGGCCAGCGCGGCCCGGCGGACCAACCGTCGGGGAACAACATCACGCGCGCCAGCAGCACCGCAAGACTTGCAATCACGCCGACCACGGCCGCGGTGATGGCACCCAGAGCCGCGCGGATGCGCGGGTTTGCAGTCAACACTGGGACGTAGGGAGCGCCGCACAGGATCAGCACAAACGACGGCAGGAACGTGGCCCACGCCGCGAGCATCCCGGCGAGGAAGGCGGCGCGCGCTGGATCCAGCGGCGCGGCATGATTCCAGCCAACGATGAAACCCATGAATTGCGTGACGATCACCAGCGGGCCCGGTGTGGTCTCCGCCAGCGCGAGTCCCGCCAGCGCTTGCTCGCCGGTGAGCAGTCCGAGGTCGTGCACCAGATGCTGGGTCACGTAACCGAGCACCGCGTAGGCGCCGCCAAAGCCGAGTAAAGCTGCCTGCGTGAACAGCAAGTAGAGCCGCGACCACAGCGATCCGGCACCGAGCGTCAGCCCCACAGCCAGCAGCGGCAACAGCCATAGCAAACCGCCCACCAGCAGCACGCGATAGGTCTGGGTCGCGGGCGGCAGCGGCGGCGGTGCCGTGAATCCAGTGAAAGTGGTCGGCGGCGTCCGCCACGCCAGCGCCAGACCCAGCAGCGCCGCGATCGACAGCACGATGAGGAACGGCACATGTAGAAATTGCACGGCGACGAAAGCCGCCAGGGCAATTGCGATGTGCGCAAGCGAACGCAGCGAACCGCGACTGATACGCACCAGCGCATGCGCAATCAGCGCAACCACGACGGCCTTCAGTCCGGCGAGTACCGACGCAACGACGGGCAGATTGCCGTAGCGCACGTAGACCCACGACAGCACGCACAGCAGCGCGACGGCCGGCAGGATGAAACCGAGGCCCGCGACTACGCCACCGCGGCTGCCGTGCAGTTTCCAGCCCATGTAGATGGCCAGCTGCAGGGCTTCGGGGCCGGGCAGCAACATGCAGAAATTGAGTGCATCGATGAAGTCCGCATCGCTGACCCAGCGGCGCCGCTCGACCAGTTCGCGATGCATGATCGCGATCTGTCCGGCCGGGCCGCCGAAGGCGATGCAGCCGAGTTGCAACCAGAACCGCGCAGCCTCGGCAAAGGGGACTTCCGACGCTCGCACTGGCGACGGATCGGACAGGCCGGGCACGGGCCTCAGAACATCTCAGAGGTGTCGGGCGGCGGAACTGCGACGACATCACGCGAAGTGATGTAGTCGCCCGTGATCATCGCGTCATAGGACTGGCCCGGTCCGACCATCGGGTACACACCGGCGTCGGGATCGATGATGACTTCCAGAAAGGCGGGGCCCGGGTAGCGAATGAATTCGGCGACCACCCGCGGCACGTCGGCCTTGCGTTCGAGTCGCACGGCGTACTCATAACCGTCGGCCTGTGCGGCTTTGATGAAGTCCTTCTTGTGCAGCGACTTGTCGCTCGCCGCGAGCCGCCCCTTGAAGAAAAGCTTCTGCCACTGTTTGACCATGCCGTCACCGAAATTGTTGAGCACCACGACCTTGACCGGCAGGTCGTAGGTGGTCACGGTCTCGAGCTCGCCCAGGTTCATGCGCATGCTGGCGTCGCCGTCGATGTCGATCACCATGCGGTCGCGACAGGCAAACTGCGCACCGATCGCTGCCGGCAGACCGAAGCCCATGGTTCCCATGCTGCCGGAGGTCAGCCACAGGCGCGGCTCGCAGAAATCAAAGTACTGTGCCGCCCACATCTGGTGCTGGCCCACGCCGGTCGCGATGATGGCCCTGCCCTGCGTGAGCCGGTTGATCTCCTCGATCACGTAGTACGGCTGGATCAGATCGCTGTCACGATCGTAGTTCATCGCATGCGTGTGCTTGAGCTGGGCCAGATGGTCATGCCAGGCCGACCAGTCGGCCGCGAAACCGAGGCTCTGTCCGTGCACGCGCAGTGCATCGAGTGCCTCAGCCAGCGGACCGATGTGACTCCAGTTCACGCGCTTGACCTTGTTGATCTCGGAGCGGTCGCAGTCCAGGTGGGCAATGCCGCGGGCGTTCGGTGCGAAGCGCGCGGGGACACCTGCCACGCGGTCATCGAAGCGCGCGCCGACTGCGATCAGGAAGTCGCAATCGTCGACCGCGTAGTTGGCGAACGCGGCGCCGTGCATGCCAAGCATGCGCATCGACCTGTCGCCGGTGGTGTCGTAGCTGCCGATACCCATCAGCGTGGTGACCACTGGGATGCCAAAGGCGTCGGCAAACTGCGTAAGTTGCTGCGCTGCGCCCGCGCTGATCACGCCACCGCCCGCGTACAGCATCGGGCGGCGCGATTCGCGCAGCATGGCGAAGAAGGCGTCACATTCATGCGCATCGACGTCGTTCGAATTCAGCGCCTGCAGGCGCTGCCAATAACCGCGCAGCGGCAGCAGCCCTTCGCCCTTGAAGGGACCCTGCCAGTTCTGGACGTCCTTGGGAATGTCGATCACCACCGGACCGGGTCGGCCCGTGCGCGCAATCTCGAACGCCGTTCGCACGGTTTCTTCCAGACGTTCGGGATCGGTGACGAGGAAGCAGTGCTTGGCGACGGCACCCATGATGTTGCTGACCGGTGCCTCCTGAAAGGCATCGCTACCGATTGCAGCGGTCGGCACCTGCCCACAGATGACAACGATGGGCACGGAGTCGGCGGCGCAATCGCGTACCGGTGTGACGGTATTGGTGGCGCCCGGTCCCGACGTGACGATGCAGACACCCACCTTGCCGCTCGCGCGCGCGTAGCCGGCAGCCATGAAGCCGGCACCCTGTTCGTTGGCCGGCACGATCAGCGGCATGCCCGCTCCGCCGACGCTCGTTTGTTCTTCGTTGTAGCGGAATACCGCGTCGTAGGTGGGCAGGATGGCACCACCGCTGTAACCGAAAATGGTGTCTACGCCTTCGTCGGCCAGTACCTGCACGATGATCTCGGCGCCTGACAGGACCGCTCCGGCCCGCGGATGGGCCGCGCTGCGGCGGGCAGTGGAGTGGTTGGTCTTCAAGTGGGCTGACCTGACTGGACTTGTTACTATTGTTGCAATGCAACGCAGACTAGCAGCGGCACCGCGACGCGTCCATCGGCGTGCGCGGACCTTACGGCCTCTAGGCGGTGCACCGGCGATGCCCTATTCTTGACCAGCGCAGGGCTGCTGCCTACAGCGGATATTTTCATTTCGATCATATGCTTATGAGTCCCGGACACCTGCCCCGGGCCACCCGGGAGCCCGCCGTGCGACGACAGCGCCACATCATCTCGATCACCCTGCAGAATGAATCGGGCGCGCTGACGCGTGTCGCGGGCCTGTTCTCCACGCGCGGCTATAACATCGAATCGCTGAGCGTCGCGCCCACCGACGACCCCACCGTCTCGCGCCTGACCCTGGTCACCACCGGCACCGATGCCGTCATCCACCAGATCTCTGAGCAACTCCTGAAACTGGTCGACGTCGTCGACGTCGAGGATGTCACCCGCGAGGAGCACTTCGAGCGCGAGTTGCTGCTGGTGAAGATCAAATCAAAGCCGGCTCAAGTGGGTGCCCTGTGGGCCGCGGCACAGCGTGCAGGTGGTCGCGTGCTGTGGGATGCGGCCGACAGTTTCACGATCGAGCTGACCAGCAGCGAGGCCGAGATCAACCGTTTCATTGCCGAGGTCGGCAGCTTTGGCCAGGTGATGGAAGTCGTGCGCAGCGGGGCGCTGGCCATCCAGAAGGGCCGGGAAACGCTCGATACCTGAGGAGCGGTGCAACCCGGCCGGAACGCATCGCGGGGCGCATTGCGCAACGCATCTACGGCAGCGGCGAGTAGCCTGCGTAACCCTCGTGCAAGGCCGTCACCGCGGCGCGCACGGGCGCGGGCACGGCCGTCGGGCGCCGCGTCGCGGCGTCGACGTAGACGTGAACGAAGCGTCCGATGGCAGCCGGTTCCAGCGATTCGTTGCGGAACAACCCGATGCGGTAGATCACGCTCGAATTGCCGAGCTTCTCGAGCGCCAACCCGGCATGTACGACGTCCGGGAAACTCATCGGCTCCAGAAAGCGGCAACTGCTCTCCGCCACGATGCCGATCGCCGGCAGCAGCCGCACGTCGATCCCGCTCGCCTCGATCAGGTAACCGTTCACTGCACTGTCGAAATAGGAGTAGTAAGCGACGTTGTTGACGTGACCGTACTGGTCATTGTCCATCCATCGCGTGGTGATCGTGCGCAGCACGCTGAACTGGGTACGGCGCGTCGGCAAACCGTCCGGCGATGAGGTCATCTCGCGTACTTCCTGCGCTTGCTGCTGGAGTTGCCGACATTAACGGCAGTGGAGCCGGAACGCACGCTCAGCTACGCTGCGGTGATGAAGATCCGCGCTGCGATCCTGCGCCAGAGTGGCCTGCCTGCGCCCTATGGCCAATCCAGACCTCTGGATATCCAGAGCGTCGAGCTCGATCCTCCCGGCCCGGGGGAAGTCCTGATCCGCGTGCGAGCGGCGGGCTTGTGCCACTCCGACCTCTCCGTGATCGACGGCAACCGCGTGCGGCCGCTGCCCATGGTGCTCGGTCACGAAGTGGCTGGTGTGGTGACGCAAGTGGGTGAGGGTGTGGTCGATCTGGCGATCGGCGATCACGTGGTGGCCTCGTTCGTGCCGAGCTGTGGCAGCTGCGATCCCTGCGGTGCTGATCGTCCCGCGCTCTGCGAACCGGCCATGGTCAGCAACGCGGCGGGTACGCTGCGCAGCGGGGCGCGGCGCCTGCATGACGCGCAGGGCGCGCTGCACCATCACCTCGGGGTGTCGGGTTTTGCCGACCATGCGGTGCTCGCCCGCGAGTCGCTGGTGCGGATCGACCGCGATCTCCCGTTCGCGGAGGCAGCCCTGTTCGGCTGTGCGGTCATCACCGGCGTCGGCGCCGTGGTGAACACCGCCGCGCTGCCAGCGGGCAGTTCCATGGCGGTCGTGGGCCTCGGCGGAGTCGGACTCGCTGCGCTGCTCGCGGGGCGCATGCTCGAAGCACACACGCTGGTTGCCATCGATGTCAATGACGCCAAGCTGGCAACGGCACGTCAGCTCGGTGCGACGCACACGGTGAACGCGCTGGCCAGTGACTGCGCGGCGCAGGTGCGCGAGCTCACGCGCGGCGGAGTCGCCTGTGCCTTTGAAATGGCGGGCTCGCCTCGTGCGCTCGAGCTGGCCTACGGCATCACGCGGCGGGGTGGTACCACCGTTTCGGCGGGCCTGTCCCATCCATCACAACAGTTTCAACTGCCCCATCTGGGGTTGGTTGCGGAAGAGCGTACGCTGCGCGGCAGTTATCTCGGCAGTTGCGTGCCGGCGCGCGACATCCCGCGTTATATCGAGTGGTACCGGGCCGGCCGCCTGCCGGTGGACCGACTGCTGTCGGACCGCATCATGCTCGACGACATCAATGAGGCATTTGATCGTCTGGCGAGCGGCGCCACCATACGTCAGGTGATCGAACTGCCGGGCTGACCGCAGCCCTCCACGGTGCGCGGATCCGCAGACGCGCGCTCAAAAGCGGTTGCGAGTCTCGATCACGAACTGCACGTCCTTGATCGTCGGATCACCGTCGAGCGGGAACGCGAGATCGACATGCAGCACGTTGCCGAATGCCGAGCGGCTGGAACCCAGCCGCAGACCCACGCCGACATCCTTCAAGAGTCCGTCACTGCGCGCACCGGTCACGTCACGCCCCCAGGTGCGGCCCATGTCGTAGAACGCTGCACCGGCAACATGGAACAAACGGAACGGATACCAGTTCGTGTAGTAGCGACCTTCCACGGTGAAGACGGCAGCCGCGGTGCCAGCCTGATAGCGCAGCGGGTAACCGCGCAGTCCGTTATCACCGCCGATCATCAGCTGCGTATCCTCATCGAGGTTGTGCGTCACCGTGCCATTGCCAGCGACGAACAACTTGGTCTTCGGTGAGGTACGCCAGTAATAGCGCGCTTCGGCCGACAGTATTCCGTCGCGCAGAGTGCCGTCCTCGAGACGGCCGGAAGCATTCGCCGAACCGAACAGCGAACCGCGCGTACCGAAGTCGTGACCGTCCTGCGCTGCAGCCTGCAGCAACCAGGCATCGCGATCCGACCCGAATGAGCGCGACGCATAACCAATGCGCGCGCTCGCGCGCAAGCCAACCAATACGTCCTCCGTGCGCTTGATCTGGTCCTGATTAACGCGCTCCTGATACCGGTCGGCAACCAGCTCCACGCCGAACCACGGATAGATGAACTCGCGGTCTGCAGGCAACGGGCCACCCGATTGCACGCCCGGTTCAAGCGCAAAGCGATCTCGCTGCAGCGTCGCTCCCACCGTGTAGCGTGTGACCCAGCCGTCACGCAGTCCGGTTGACCAGCCACCGTACGCTTCGTAATGCTCCTCCCGGTGCTGGAACTCACCCACCTGATGGCCGCGCACATAGCGGCTGTCGTTGCGTTGATTGTCAAACAGGTCGATGCCGGCGGCACGGCGGGTGTCGAGTGCGTAGAAAGGGCGCTCGTAGAACAGGGCCTTGGTCTCACCATCGTCGGCATCGGCATAGGTGACGCCAAAGCGCCCCCAGGGGGTGAACAGGTTTGGCGCGAGGAAGCGGAACGTCAACGACTCACGATCGTAATCCTTACCCCAGTCCAACTTGATCTGCTGACCCGTACCGAGCAGGTTCTTCTCTTCGAGCTGTACAGATGCCTTGTTCTGGCCGCCCTTGCGGCTGAAATTCAGGCCCGGATTCAGCGTCCAGTTGTCGCGGGTACGCACTTCGAGATCGACCGTGTGGCCATCCCACGCCACCGGCACGATCTCGGCGTCGTACAGGAAGTCGTTGCTGCGCAGCAGGCGCTCGGACTCGGCGATGATGCGCTCACGGTACGGCTCGCCGGTTTTGAACAGCAATTGCTGTCGCAGGACGGCGGGGCGCGTGTTGATGTGCAGTCGGTTCGCAGCACGGTACAGCCAGGCCCGTTCGCCGGGCACGCTGGTGTCAAAGACATCCCCGGCGGTGATGATGATGCGGCCGATGACGGCATCAACCGCTTCGAGTTCGGCGGGCGTGGGCAGTGCAGCGGCAGCGGGCACCGCGGTCACCACTGACGCGGCGGGCGGTGCGGTCACCGCTGGCGCTGCGTGGCTCGGTGAGCACATCTGCAGCACCACGACCAGGCTCGGGGCGGCGCAGAGCCGCCTAGCGGACAACCACAGACGCCGGACGGCGTCGCGGGGTGAGGGGCAACTGGGATTGGAGTCGCTCGGCACCGGTGGGTACTTACTCGCGCCGGTCGGCGGCGCTGCTCTCTCAGGTAACACGGCCGGCAAGCATAAACCCTGCCGACCGGGGCGGCTGTAACGACTAACCGCAGTACAGCAAAACAACGGCATGCTTGGAACGGCATCACTCGGGCGCGTGATCGACTTCCTCGCCGTCGATGAGTGGCGCGCGCGTGATCACCAGGTCAGCGACAGCGACCCCGCCGAGGATGTGCTCCTGCAGAATCCGTTCGAGATTCGCCGGATGGCAATTGCGGTACCAGACGCCGTCAGGATAGACGAGTGCAATGGGGCCCTCGGTACAGATGCGCAGACAACTGGCGCGCGTACGCAGTACGCCACCCGCCGCCTCCTGCAGCCCAAGTTCGCGCAGCCGTCTTTTGAGGAAGGACCAGCTGGCTTCGGATTGGTCGTTGGGCGCGCACTTGCCGACGCCCACGCACAAGAAGACGTGGCGCCGCTGCTCGCCAAGCCTGAGCTTGGCGACGACGGCAGCGACGGCAGCTGGCGGCTGATGCGGGTCGGACAAAACGTCCGCGCGCTCAGAGCGCCTGGTCGTCGGCTTCGCTGGTGCGGATGCGGACGGCCCGCTCGAGGTCGGTGACAAAGATCTTCCCGTCACCCACCTTACCCGTACGAGCCGCCACGACGATGGCCTCGATCACCTGATCGACCAGCGATTCCTTGACGGCCACTTCGATGCGGGTCTTGGGGACGAAATCGACCACATACTCCGCACCGCGGTAGAGCTCGGTGTGTCCACGCTGGCGTCCGAAGCCCTTGACCTCGGTGACGGTCATGCCAGACACGCCGAGTTCGGACAGCGCGGCACGCACGTCGTCGAGCTTGAAGGGTTTGATGATTGCGCTGATCAGCTTCATGAGGCTCTGGCTCCTAACGTTTCGTGTTGCGGTCTCTCATGCAGATTCCGTGCCGTCCCGCGACGGCCCCATTTAAGCGGGTTTGGGGCGCCGCAACGCACCGCAGTGGGGCACCCGGCACCGCATGCTGCCCGAGTCTGGTGCGTACCCGCCAAGGATAGCCGTCCGAACGCGCGGGCGCACCCCTGATTGGCCGAGGCTTTCCCCCGGCGCGCTGGCCGTATATAAAGCCGGCGCCCGCGGTGTGCGGGGATCACTCTGGAGTCATCGATGTCCGGCAGCTTCGTCATCGTGGGCGCGAGCCACGCCGCTGCTCAAGCCGTCGACAGCTTGCGCCGCTTCGGGCACGCCGGCGAGATCGTGCTCGTGGGGGACGAGCCACTGCTGCCCTACAACCGGCCGCCGCTGTCGAAGAAATACCTGACGGGGGAGGTCGAACCCGAGCGACTATTGCTGCGCAGTGCGCAATTCTACGAGCAGCATCGGGTCACCACGCGGCTCGGCGTGAGGGCCACGGCGATCGACCGTGGCAGCCGCCGCCTGCGCCTGAGCGATGGTGGGGAACTGCAGTACGACGAACTCCTGCTGTGCATCGGGTCGCGGCCGCGCCTGCTGGAGGTGCCCGGCGCAGATCTCGCCGGCATCCACTACCTGCGCAACGTCGCGGACGTCGACGCGATTCGCGGCGACCTCGCCAGTGCACGGCGGGCCGTGATCATCGGTGCCGGGTACATCGGTCTCGAAGCGGCAGCGTCGCTGCGCCAGCTGGGGCTCGAGGTGACGGTGCTCGAGGTCGGCGAGCGGCCACTGAATCGCGTCGTCGCGCCGGAACTCTCGGCATTCTACGTACAGCGGCACGCGCGCGAGGGCGTGCAGATCGTGTGTCAGACCGTCGTGACTGCCTTCGCTGGCAGCGGCCGTGTCAGCACCGTGGTGTGCGGCAATCAGACGTTTGCCGCGGACCTCGTGATCGTCGGTATCGGCATCCTGCCCGATATATCGCTGGCTGCAGCGGCGGGTATCCGCTGCGAAAATGGCATCGTGGTGGATGAGCACTGCCGCACCTCCGATCCGAACGTATATGCCGCCGGCGACTGCACCAGTCATCCCAGCGTGCGTTATGGCCGTCGCGTACGGCTGGAGTCGGTCGACAACGCGATGGAGCAGGGCAAGGTTGCGGCGGCCGGCATGTGCGGTCAGGAGGCCCGGCACGAACATGTGCCGTGGTTCTGGTCTGACCAGTATGACGTGAAGCTACAGATTGCCGGCCTATCGCAGGGCTACGATCAGGCCGTGGTGCGTGGTGACCCGCTGTCCGGCAGCTTCGCACTCTATTACCTGGCAAGGGGCGAGCTGATCGCCGTCGATGCCGTCAACAGTCCGAAGGATTTCATGACCGGCCGAAAGTGGGTAGCCGAGCGTCGGCACCCCGATCCGCTGCGGCTGGCCGACACCGGCGTCGACCTGAAGTCCGTATAGGGCCCGCCGCGGTGGCAAGGCGCAAAGCACGACCCGCACCGTCCCCCGATCCGACGCCGGACGCGCGCGAGACGCTGGCGCGGCTGGGACAACTGACGGGGGGTCTGTCCCCGCACGCTTTTGTCGATGCCTGGCTCGAGGTACTCGGCCAGCTGGCCCGCTCGCCGCAGCAACAGACGCAGCTGAAAGAGCAATTAGGTCAACGCACCCGCGCCTTCACGGAGTTTCTCGGCGACGCAGCGCGCGGTGAGCCTGCAGCGCCGCAAGCGGCGGGAACACCGTATGAAAAGCGCTATGCAGATGCAGCTTGGCAGACGTGGCCATTCAACGTGCTGGCGCAGGCGTTCCTGACGACGGCCATGGGTACGCGGGAAGCCTTGCGCAGTGTGTCCGGTGCGAGCGATGCGGCCAGCAACATCGTGGACTTCTCCTTGCGCGAGGGGTTCGAACTGCTGGCGCCGGACAATTACCTGCCGACCAACCCGCAGCTGCTGCAACAAACACTGCGCGAGCAGGGGCAGAACCTGGTGCGGGGCGCGCAGCATCTGAGCGAGGATCTGCAGCGCGCACGCGCAGGTCTGGGTCCGGTAGGCAGCGAGGATTATCGGCCGGGAGCGCGCGTGGCCACGGCGCGCGGCAAGGTTGTTTTACGGACGCGATTGATGGAGCTGATCCAGTACGCACCGACCACACGACGCGTATTCGCCGAGCCGGTGTTGATCGTGCCGGCATGGATCATGAAGTACTACATCCTCGACCTGTCGCCGGAGAATTCGCTGGTGCGATATCTCACGGATCAGGGCCACACTGTATTCATGATCTCGTGGAAAAATCCCACCGCGGCGGATCGCGACCTGAGCATGGACGACTACCTCCGGGATGGCATTCATGCCGCGCTGGATGCGGTAAACCGCGTCGTGCCACGGCGCAAGGTACATGCGCTCGGCTACTGCATCGGCGGCACACTGCTCGCCATTGCCCTTGCCGAACTGGCTGGAGCCGACGATCAGCGGCTCGCGACGGCGACATTGCTCGCTGCGCAAACGGATTTTACCGAGCCCGGCGAACTGTCGCTGTTCATCAGTGAACCGCAACTGGCCATGCTGCAGGCACTGATGTGGCAAAACGGCGTGCTGGAGAGTCGCCAGATGGCGGGCGCATTCCAACTCCTGCGCAGCCATGATCTGCTGTGGGCACCCGCCGTCACGTCATATCTGAAGGGCGAGCGCGTGCCGATCAACGACTTGATGGCGTGGAATGCCGATGGCACGCGCATGGCCAGTCGCATGCATTCAGATTACCTGCGTCAGCTGTACCTCAACAACGATCTGGCCGCGGGCCGTTACCGCGCGCTGGGACGTCGTATCAACCTGAACGACGTGCGTCTGCCGATGTTCGTGGTGGGAACCGAGACCGATCACGTGGCACCATGGCAATCCGTCTACAAGGCGGGACGGCTGGTGCGTTCGACCGACTACACCTTCTGCCTGACCAGCGGCGGCCACAATGCCGGCATCGTCAGCGGGCCGCAGCATCCAAGGCGGCACCACCGCGTGCTCGCGCTGCGCAGTGGTGCGCGCCAGTTGTCACCAGCGCGCTATCTGGCCGAAGCGCCCTTACAGCAGGGTTCTTGGTGGCCGACGTTCGCCGCCTGGCTGGCAGCCCACTCCGGCGCGCGCAAGGTCGCACCACCGACCATGGGCACCGTGCGAGGCGGCCTCGAGCCGCTGTGCGATGCTCCCGGTACTTACGTGTTCGAACGCTGATCAGCCGAGCAGGTCGGAAACGCTGATCTGGCCGATCTCTTCGAGCGGCCGCGGTTCACCCACCGCGTAACCCTGCGCGAAATCGACACCGAGTGCCCTGAGACTCTCCAGCACGGCCGTCGTCTCGACTCCTTCGGCGATGACCTTTTTTCCCATCACGTGCCCGATGTCCGCGATGGAGCGCACCATGGCCTGATCGACGTGGTCCTGCGCGAGGTTACCCATCAACATGCCGTCGATCTTCAGGTAATCGGTATTGAGGGCCTTGAGATAGGCGAATGATGAGACGCCGCTGCCGAAGTCATCGAGGGCGAAGCTGCAGCCGATCCGGCGCAGCTCGTTGATGAGGTGGTTGGCCTTGCTCAGATTGCTGATGGCAATGCCTTCCGTCGTCTCGAATCCGAGGCGCGCCGGATCGATGCCTGCATTGGCAGCGACCTCGCGAATGAACATCGCCGTGCCGGGATCGTCCAGGGAATCCCGCGACAGGTTGATGAACAATCGGCCGATGCGACCGACGACATCGGGTTGCGAACGCAGCCACTTGATGGCGGCGACGATCACCCAGCGATCGTAGCGCACGGCCAGATTGTAGCGCTCGATGACGGGCAGAAATGCGCCCGGGGGAACCACTCGGCCCGCCTCGTCGCGCATGCGCAGCAACAACTCGTAATGGATCGGCTCCGAATTCGCGCCACCCAGCGGGAGAATGGGCTGAGCATCGAGAAACAGCAGGTTTTCGGCAAGCGCACGCTTGGCACGCGCAACCCAGTCGAGCTCGCCACGCCGTTGCGCAACCGCCTCCTCGGCCTCGTGGTACAGGTGCACACGGTCCCGGCCGGAATCCTTGGCGGCGTAACAGGCCGCGTCGGCAGCATTCATCACCTGTGCGATGCGCCGAAAACTCTGGTCGACGGTGACCACGCCGATGCTGGCGCCTACCGTGAAGCGGTGCTTGCCCCAGATGAATTCGAAACGCTGCACTGCTTCGAGCAAGCTATTGGCCACCTGCATGGCGTGGGATGACTCGCAGTTGTGCAGCAGCACGGCGAACTCGTCGCCGCCCAGTCGGGCCACCACATCCGCATGCCGCACCTCCTGCTGCAGCAGCGCACCGAACTGCCGCAGCAATTCGTCGCCGGCGACGTGCCCGCATCGGTCGTTGACGATCTTGAACCGGTCGAGATCGATGTAGCAGACCGCGTGGGTCGCTGCGGTGGCCTGACACATTTCGAGCGCCAGCTGCAGACGCAGTTCGAATTCCCTGCGATTGCACAGTCCCGTCAAGGCGTCGTGACTCGCGTCGTGCGAGAGCTGTTGAGAGAGTTCGTGGGTTGAGGTGATGTCGGTCAGCGCACCTTCGAAGAAGATGACGCTGCCCTCGTCATCGCGCACGGCCCGCGAGTTCTCCAGCACCACGAGTTTGCTGCCGTCGCGGCATTTGAGCACGAGCTCGAAGTTGTGCACCTCATCCTTTTCGGTCAGCGCACGCAGCCAGGCGGCACGCTTGACCGGTTCCAGATACAGATCACGCGCGATGTCCAGCTCGAGCAATTCGTCTTCCGACTCATAGCCCAGCATGCGCACCAGCGCCGGATTGGCGGCCACGAAGCGCCCCTCCGGGGTGGTCTGGAAAACGCCGGCAGTGACGTTCTGAAACAGTTCGCGGTAGCGTTGCTCGGACGCCTTGAGGGCCAGCAGCGTATGAGTACGCTCGGTGGCGTAGCGCAAGGTCCGGTCCAGCAGCTGGCCCGTCAGCGCGTTGCGCTCCAGTTGATCGAGCGCGCCGCGGGCCACGGCTTCACGACCGGTTTCGTCCCCCAGTTCGTCGATCAGCACGATGATCGGGATGTCATTGGCTTTGGTCTGCAGACGCAGAAACGTGGTCAGGCCGCCGCTGTCCGGGAGGTTGGGTGCGAGCAGGATGGCATCGCAGACCCGGCTGCGAATACAGGCCAGGCCGTCGGCCAGAGTGGCGGCGTGCTCCAGTTGGTAGGGGGACCCGCGCAGAGAGGCCAGCGCGCTGCTGACCCGATGCTGATCATCGGGATCGGCACTGACCAGCAGAATGGTGGTGAACGACACGGACGGCGATTATATGCGGCACTCCGCTTCCTGCGCTAAGGACCGCACGCCGTCGCGAGCTCAGGATGATGGCTGCGTCTCGGAATCGGGCACCTTGACCACCAGCACGTCACAGGGAATGCGATCCAGCACACGTTCCGCGATGCTGCCGATGAACCGTTCGTCGAGCGCGCTGCGCGAAACGGCGCCCATCACCAGCAGGGAGGCCCTTAGAAAGGCTGCCGCCTGCGGCAACACGATTTCAGCCGAACCGCGCATCAGGTGGACCTGTTCGGGGGGCAGCGCATAGGACGCGGTAGCCGCCGCAAGCAGGGCCTCGACACGCGCGCGTTCCCGCGCAACGACTTCTTCCGGGGTCATGCCGCCCGCAGTGGGCGCACGGGCCATGCCCGCCGTCAGCGCCAGCAGTGCAGCCGGGAAAAAAGCGTGGGCCGCGTGCAGGGTACCGCCGGTCTGGCGAGCGAAGAGCGCCGCGTAATCGAGGATCTGGCGGTCCAGCGCGGCCTGCTGGTCACCCTGATGGTCGGGGTCGATGGCCGCCATGATGACTGGACGGCTCGGCCAGTCGGCCGACTTCACCAGCATCAACGGCACTGGACAGGCGCGAATCAGGTGCCAATCGGTATTGGTGAGCAGGGTACGGTGCAGCAGCGAGTGGTGATGCGTGTCCTTGACGACCAGATCCGGTTGCGCCTCCGCAATCCGCGCGAGGATGCCACGGAAGACCGGATTGTCCCAGCGCACGTGACACTCCACGTTGACGCCCGACTCGCGCAGTTCGTCGGCCAGATCCTCGAGGTAGTCCGAACGGTCCACCACGAATTCGCGGCGCTTGGCGGCGAGCGTCTCGCTGTCGGTGAAGCGGCGGCCACTCAAGGCCGGATCGAAATCGCAGATGAACAGTTCGAGCACCGCGCCACTGGCACGCGCCACGGCAACCGCGCGAGTCACCGCATGCTGGGTGTAGGCGGTTGGATCGACCACCGCCATCACGCGCTTGATGCGCTTTTGATCAATTGCCATCCCGCCGCCCTCCACTTGCAGCCGTGGGTCCGGGATCAATCTGCAGGGTCGCGCGGCTTTCGGCAATGCGGGAAATGCGCTGCGGAAAATACCTATGCGCCACTGCGCCTGATGCGAATCCCCAACAACCCTTCAGCCACCTATGCTGCACCCTGCCGATCCGGATCGTTGTCAACGCACCGTCCGACGGCACGCAGCAAGTTTCCGTCGAGGATACGCATGAACAAATCCGCCACGCATTACAACGACAAGGTGGTGCGGCAGTTCGCAATCATGACCGTCGTCTGGGGCATCGTCGGCATGCTGGTCGGGGTCGTGCTCGCAGCGCAACTGCTGTGGCCAGACCTCCTGCCGCCGGTTCCATGGCTGACCTACAGCCGCTTGCGACCCCTGCACACCAATGCGGTCATTTTTGCGTTTGGCGGGTCGGCACTCTTTGCGACGTCTTACTACATCGTACAGCGCACCTGTCACGCCCGGCTGTTCTCCGACGGGCTGGCGGCCTTCACGTTCTGGGGCTGGCAACTGGTCATCCTCCTGGCTGCAGTGACGCTGCCGCTCGGCATCACGCAGAGCAAGGAATACGCCGAGCTCGAGTGGCCGATCGACCTGCTCATCGCAGTGGTCTGGGTCTCCTATGCGGTGGTTTTCTTCGGCACGGTTGCCCAGCGGCGCGTCAAGCACATCTATGTGGCGAACTGGTTTTTCGCCGCATTCATCATCACGGTGGCCGTACTGCACATCACCAACAACATCGCGATCCCGGTCTCGCTCACCAAGTCTTACGTTGTGTACGCGGGTGTGGTCGATGCAATGGTGCAGTGGTGGTACGGACACAATGCGGTGGGTTTCTTCCTGACCGCTGGCTTTCTCGGCATGATGTACTACTTCGTGCCCAAGCAGGCCGGTCGGCCGATCTATTCCTATCGGCTGTCGGTGGTGCACTTCTGGGCACTGATCTCGATCTACATGTGGGCGGGACCGCACCATCTGCAGTATTCGACGCTGCCGGACTGGGCCCAATCGCTCGGCATGGTGTTCTCGCTGATTCTGCTCGCACCCTCGTGGGGCGGCATGATCAACGGCATCATGACCCTCTCCGGGGCGTGGCACAAACTGCGCACCGATCCGATCCTCAAATTCATGATCGTATCTCTGTCGTTTTACGGCATGTCGACCTTCGAGGGTCCGATGATGTCGATCAAGACCGTGAACGCCCTGTCGCATTACACGGACTGGACCATCGGTCACGTCCATTCCGGCGCGCTTGGCTGGGTCGCGATGATCTCGATCGGCTGCATGTACTCGCTCATACCGCGCCTGTTCGGACGCGAGGCGATGTGGAGCACCCGGCTCATCGACGTTCACTTCTGGACCACCACCATTGGCGTCGTGCTCTACATCACCTCGATGTGGATCGCCGGCGTGATGCAGGGTCTGATGTGGCGGGCGACCAATGCCGACGGCACCCTCACCTATTCCTTCATCGAGGCGCTGCAGGCGACCTATCCGTACTACGCGGTGCGCCTCGCCGGCGGCACGCTCGTGCTGGCCGGCATGCTGATCATGGCGTGGAACGTCTGGAAAACAGTGGCGGCACGGACCAGCACCGCGGATGCACCGCTGCTGCAACCAGCCGTCTGAGGGGCACTGAAACATGAATCATGAAGCAGTCGAGAAGAAGATCGGCCTGATGGGTGTGCTGATCGCAGTCGTGATCAGCTTCGGCGGACTGGCCGAGATCGTGCCGCTCTATTTCCAGCAGTCCGTACGACAGCCGGCACCTGGCGTGCAACCCTACGACGCGTTGCGTCTGGCCGGGCGCGACGTCTACGTACGTGAGGGCTGCTACAACTGCCACTCGCAGATGGTGCGTCCGTTCCGCTCGGAAACGGAGCGTTACGGACCGTATTCACTGCCCGGCGAATCGGTGTACGACCACCCGTTCCAGTTCGGCTCCAAGCGCACCGGGCCGGACCTGGCGCGTGTCGGCGGCCGTTATTCGGATGACTGGCAACGCGTGCACCTGCTGAATCCACGCGATGTGGTGCCTGAGTCGAACATGCCGCGTTATCCGTGGCTGGCACAGGGCACGGTCGATGGCGCATTGGTGGCGCGCAAAATGACGGCGCTGCGCAAGATCGGGGTCCCCTATACCGATGCTGACATTGCCGGCGCCGGCGCCGCGGTGGCTGGAAAATCAGAACTGGAGGCATTGATCGCCTATCTGCAGGGACTCGGTACCAACGTGAAGGCGGGGAGCTGAACATGGACACAGGAACTTTCGGCGGTCTGCTCACCGTGGCAGCGATGCTGGCTTTCATTGCGTTGGTGTTTTGGGCGTACGGCAAACGGCGCACCGCGGATTTCGACGCAATGGCACGCCTGCCGCTCGAGGATGACGCGACCGTGCAGCAACAAGGGAGAAACAACCCATGAGCGTTGCCATGAGCAGTGGTTGGAGCCTGTTCGTCGGGTTGGTGGTACTCGCCAACATCCTCGCCTGTCTGTGGCTGCTGCGGTGGACCGCCAAGCCGAAGCACACCGGGGAGAAGATCGGGGACGGCAGCGATACCGGCCATACTTGGGATGGTGATCTGCGTGAGTACAACAATCCGTTGCCGCGCTGGTGGCTGTGGCTGTTCTACCTGACCGTGGCCTTCGGGCTCGGCTATCTCGTCCTTTACCCGGGACTCGGTGCCTTTCGCGGCATCAAGGGTTGGACGCAGACAGGCCAATACGATCAGGAGCGGGCAGCAGTCGAGCAGCGCGCAGCCGCGTGGTACCAGCCGTTCGCCGCAATGACCGTGCCGCAACTCGCGGCGGACCCGAAAGCCATGTCCACTGCACGTAACCTGTTCCAGAACAACTGCGCGCAATGCCACGGCTCGGACGGCGGCGGTGCCAAGGGTTTCCCCAATCTCGCCGATCACGACTGGCAGTGGGGCGGCGAACCCGACACGGTCGTGCAGACGATCACCGGCGGGCGAGTGGCGGCCATGCCGGCATGGGGCGATGTCCTCGGACCGGACGGAGTCGAAGCGACCGTTGCCTATGTGCGCTCCTTGAGCGGAAAGGCGGTCGATGCCGGCAAGGCAGCCGCTGGCAAGACGCATTTCGAGACCATGTGCTCAGCCTGTCACGGACCCGAAGGCAAGGGCAATCCGATGATGGGTGCACCGAACCTGACCGACGACACGTGGCTGTACGGTGGAGATGAGGCCACGCTGCGTGAGACCATCGGCAAGGGGCGCAATGGCCAGATGCCTGCGTTTGGCGAGAAGCTCGGTCCCGAGCGTGTGCGACTGCTGGCCGCTTACGCGACCAAACTGGCCGCCTCGGCTCCTTAAAAAGACGAGGCAGCAGCGAGCGTGGGCGAACGACCTGACGAGCTCCCGACCACCGTGCACTGGCCGCGCTTGGGACGCGACATGGCAATGGTGGCGTGGCCCGCATTTCTGGTGGCGAGCGTGGCGACCATGATCTGCTTCGCGTTCATCGACCCGCTGCTGGTGGGCAACGACGACTATCCGCCACCCGCGTTCGCGACGCGCATGTCGGGCTATGGGCTGGGCTTCTTTTTTTTCTGGCTGGTGGCCTCTCTCTCCAGTCTGCTGACGCTCTATCTGGCCCGGACGGCCCGCGCTGATGACGGCGCCGCTGGTGCGGATGCAAACGGGGACGACTCGCGGAGCAGCTCGTGAGCGAAGCCGAGACGGCAACCGGCGATGGACTCTATGCCCCCCATCAGAAGGTCTATCCGCGCGAAATCTCCGGGCGCTACCAGCGGCTGAGGAATATCGCCGTCTGTGTACTGCTCGGGATTTACTATCTGCTGCCATGGGTTCGCTGGGACGGACGTCAGGCCGTGCTGTTCGATCTGCCGGCGCGCAAGTTCCACATCTTCGGCCTCACGCTGTGGCCGCAGGACTTCTACTTTCTGACCTGGCTGCTGATCATCGCAGCGCTGTCACTGTTTTTTTTCACTGCCTTGGCGGGGCGATTGTGGTGCGGCTATGCGTGCCCGCAAACGGTCTGGACCGAAGCCTTCATCTGGATGGAGCGCTGGGTCGAGGGTAACCGTTCACAGCAGATGAAGCTCGCACGTGCGCCCTGGTCTGCCGACAAAACGCTGCGTAAAGTGGTCAAGCAACTGCTGTGGATCGCCTTTGCGCTCTGGACCGGCTTCACTTTCGTCGGCTACTTCACGCCGATCGACGAACTGGCGATCAAGATCGCGAATCTGGCCACCGGCCCCTGGGAGACCTTCTGGGTGCTGTTCTACGCCGCCGCCACCTACGGTAACGCGGGACTCATGCGCGAGCAGGTTTGCAAGTACATGTGCCCGTATGCGCGTTTTCAAAGCGCAATGTTCGACAAGGACACGCTGGTAATCACTTATGACCGCTCACGAGGCGAACCGCGTGGCTCGCGGCGGCGGGGAACTGACGGGCGTGCGCAGGGTCTCGGCGACTGCGTGGACTGCACGATGTGCGTACAGGTCTGCCCGACCGGTATCGACATCCGCAAGGGACTGCAGTACGAATGCATCGCGTGTGCGGCGTGCGTCGACGCCTGCGACGAAGTCATGGACAAGGTCGGCTATCCGCGCGGCTTGATCCGCTATGACACGCAGCACGGCATCGAGGGCCGGGCGCGGCGGGTGCTGCGACCGCGGATTTTCGTCTACGCCACGCTGCTGACACTGCTGTCGCTTGGCTTTCTCTGGGCCATCACGCACCGATCACAGGTCGCAGTGGACGTGTTGCGCGACCGCAATGCGCTTTACCGCGAGCGTTCCGACCAGACCATCGAGAACGTCTACAACGTCAAGATCATCAACAAGGACGCTGCGGGACATTACTTCCGTATTGTCGCGGACGGCATGGCGGAGCTGGAAGTCGATTACGCCGGACCGACGGTCTGGGTCGAGGCCGGCGAAGTCCAGGGCATACCGGTCCGTCTGCGGATCCCGCGTCACTCACTGCGCGGCGGCGCCGACATACGCGTCTCTGTCGAGGCCGTCGACCGCGCGGAACTGCGCGCGAGCGGCAAGGCCCGCTTCATCGCACCGACGAACTGAATCTCGACCCACCATGCGCACAGGCACACGACGATGAATCCAGCAGCCGACCGTCCCTGGTACCGCCAGCTCTGGCCCTGGCTGCTCATTCTGCCGCCAGCTGCCGCAGTAGTGGGCGGCTTCGCCACACTCTACTTCGCGGTCAGCCGTCCGGACGTGTTGGTCCATGAGAGCTGCGTACAGGTCGGCGTGACGATGCAATGCAGCGAGGCTCCGGCACCGCAACGATGACACCCGGGGCAAGCACATCCTGTTTTCATTGCGGCGAACCCCTGCCCGCGGGCACGCCGTTGGTCGCGCTCGTGGGTTCCGCACCACAGCACGTCTGCTGTCATGGCTGCAAGGCCGTCGCCGAATTCATCAGCGGTGCGGGTCTCGATGACTACTACCGCTACCGCGACAGCCATGCGACGCGCGCGGCTGAGAATCCACGCGGCGATCGCTGGAGTGCCTATGACCGCCCTGAGCTGGTAGCCCGGCTGAGTCGAGCGGAACGCGACGGCGCACGCTCGATCACCGTGCTGCTGGAGGGCTTGCGCTGCTCAGCCTGCGGCTGGCTCGCCGATCGTGCACTGCGCATGCAAGCGGGCGTGCTGGACGTCAGCGTGAATCCGGCCACCGCACGGGCGCGCGTGGTCTGGAATCCGGAGGTCGTGCGGTTGGGCGAGCTGCTGCGCGTTCTCGAACGTTCCGGCCTGCGGCCGCATCCGCTCGCAGGGGCTGCTGCGGGCGAGGTGGCGCTGCAGGAGCGGCGCAGCGCGCTCAAACGGATGGCGGTTGCGGGCTTTGGAATGATGCAGGTGATGATGTTCGCATTGCCCCTCTATGTCGCAGATACCAGTGACATGACGGCAGACATCCGCGCTCTACTGCGTCTGGTCAGCATGTTGATTTCGGTTCCGGTCGCCCTCTACGCCGGCTGGCCTTTCTACGCCGGGGCGTGGCAGGCCGTACGCGGGCGCAGCATGAGCATGGACGTCCCCGTGACGATCGGCATCGCACTCGCATTCGTGGCGAGCGTCTGGAACGCATTGCAGGGCAGCGGCGAGGTCTACTTCGACTCCGTCACGATGTTCGTTTTTTTCCTGTCGCTCGGTCGCTACGTCGAGATGATTGCGCGGCACCGCGCCGGCAGCGTCGCCGACGCGCTGGCGCGACTGGCGCCGATCACTGCACGGCGCGTGCGCGGCGAGGTGACGGAGGACGTGTCCGCCGCGGAGATTGGGATCGAGGATCGTTTGCTCGTGCGTACCGGAGAGATCTTCGCAGCAGACGGCCTCGTACTCGAGGGAGAGGGGCGCGTCGACGAGTCCATGCTGACTGGCGAGGCAACCCCCATCGGCAAGGGACCGGGTGCAACCGTTCACGCCGGCACTCACAATCTGGGTGCGCCACTGCAGGTGCGAGTCACGGCAGAGGCCGACCAGACGGTACTGGCGGGAATCGTGGCACTGCTCGAGCGTGCGCAGGCGGAGCGACCGCGACTCGCGCGCGCGGCAGATCGCGCGGCGGGTTGGTTTCTCAGTCGCATCCTGACCGGAGCCGCGCTGGTGTTCGCGGTGTGGTGGTATCTGGATCCCTCGCGTGCCTTCAGCGCCACGCTGGCCGTGCTGGTCGTGACCTGTCCCTGCGCGCTGTCACTCGCCACTCCGGCAGCGATCGCCGCCGCCACGGCAGCGCTCGCACGCCGTGGCGTGCTGATCGCTCGTGCCGATGCGCTCGAGACGCTGGCCAAAGCCACCCATGTCGTGTGGGACAAGACTGGCACGCTCACGCGTGGCCTGGTGCGGGTCGAGGAGGCGCGCGTACTGTCGACACTGCCGCAGGCGCAATGCCTGCGGTTGGCATTGGCACTCGAGCGCATGTCGGAGCATCCGATTGCGCGGGCACTGCTCGCGTGCGGTACCGCAGAAGAACCGGCCGAGCAGGTGACCGTGGCCACGGGCGAGGGACTCGAGGGCTGGGTGGACGGACGACGCGTGCGTATCGGTAACTTCGCATTCGCAACCGGGCTGGCAGGCGCAGAGCTGAGCAGTGCACTGGCACAATACGACACGGATGGCTGGGTGTGCCTCGGTGACGAGACAGGGCTGCTCGCTGCCTATCGCCTCAGCGACCAATTGCGCAGCGAAGCGCAGGGCGTCGTGGCGGCACTCGCCACACTCGGCCTGCAGTCGGAGATCGCCAGTGGCGATGACGCCTCTGCAGTGGCACGCATAGCAGCGCGCAGCGGCATACAGCACTGGCAGCACAGGATGCGGCCACAGGACAAGCTGCGGCGGTTGCAGCAACTGCAGAGCGGCGGTGCCGTGGTGATCGCCATCGGCGACGGCATCAACGATGCCCCATTGCTCAAAGGCGCGGATGTCGCCGTGGCCATGGGCCGGGGCTCGGCGCTGGCACAGAGCAGCGCCGATCTGATTCTGGTTCGCGATGCACTCGATGAGTTGCCGGCGACGATCGAAGTCGCGCGCCGCACCATGCGCATCGTGCGGCAAAACCTCGTCTGGGCAGGAGTCTACAACCTGGCGGCGCTGCCGCTGGCCGCACTCGGTCTCGTACCGCCGTGGCTCGCTGCGATCGGGATGTCGCTCAGTTCGATACTGGTGGTGCTGAATGCACTGCGGTTGTCGCGCGATGGTGCCGTGAACGACACGCCGTGGCAGTCCGTGCGGACGGTCGAGGCGACCTGAGATGGGCATCGTCTACATGCTGATCCCCCTCGGTCTGGTGCTGGTCGGTCTCGCACTGTGGGCGTTTTTCTGGGCAGTCGGGAGCGGGCAATTCGACGACCTCGACAGCCCGGGTTGGTCGGTGCTCACGGACGACGTACCGCCTGCGGACGTGCCGACGGCGGCGTCGCACCACGAGCCATGACGCTCACCCTCGAGGCAGCCGGCATCGGTGCGGCATGCGCAGCCGGCATCGCGGCGAGCGGCCATTGTCTTGCCATGTGCGGCGGCGTCGCGGGTGCACTGGCCACCCGGGGCGGTGCGGCCGCCGGGGCTGCGCGCTTGCGTAACAGTGTGACCTACAACGTCGCGCGTATCGGTTCCTATGCCATCGCCGGCACCGCTGTGGGCGGACTCGGCGGCGGCGTACTGCGGACGTTGGACATCACCTTCCTGGCGACGCTGTTTCGGGTCCTTGCGGGGGGCATCATGGTCGCTGCTGCAGGTCGACTGCTGTTTGGCTGGCGCGTCCTTGAACCACTGGAGTCGGCTGGCGCGGCGCTGTGGCGCCGATGGGCGCCGCACGTACTGCGCGGCCGCGGGACCGGCGGCACAGCCGACGCCGTCCGGCTCGGCCTGGCTTGGGGCATGCTGCCCTGCGGGATGAGTTACTCCATGCTATTGCTGGCAGCGACCACAGGCAGCGCGGCTGGGGGAGCAGGCACGATGGCCGCTTTTGGTGTGGGCACGCTACCGATGATGATCTCGGCCACCGCGGCCTTCAGCCGGGTCGCCGGGCGGCCTGTGAGCCGGCCCAACATCAGCCGCGTCGCTGGCACCCTGCTGCTCTTGTTCGGTCTGTGGACCCTGACCAGCCCGCTGACGCTGCAGCACGCTCAGCATGACGTGCATCAGGAATCTTCCGCGATCAGGGAAGCAGCCGGGACGCACCATCACCATTGATGGATACGCAACCCAATCCGCAGAGGCTCGCGGCAACCCAGACGCGCGGAGCGGGGGAATCGACCCCCGACCCGCGCGGTCCGGCCGTCCATGGCCGCAGACGCGGGCCGGATGAGAACCATCCGACCCGGTTGCCTGTTGAGCCCGCCCTACTGCACGCTGATCGCCAACGGCTTGGCTTTGGTTGCGGTCGACAGCCGCGGCAGATGCACGGTCAAGACGCCGTCCTTGGACTCGGCGCGGATCGTCTTGGCATCGATGTCATCGGGCAGCATGAAACTGCGCTCGAAGGCACCGAACGATCGCTCGATGCGATGCATCCTGCCGTTGTTGGTTTCCTTCTCGACGCGACGCTCGCCTTTGACGGTGAGCATGCCGCTCTCGAACAGCACTTTCACGTCCTGCTTCGGTACATCAGGCAGATCGACCTTGATGAGATACTCCTTGTCGTGCTCGACGATGTCAGCCAGCGGCGTGAAGTCCGTGCTGTCATCGGCACTGCGCATGTGCAGGGTCCGACCAAACATCGGCCCGAAGCCGCGAAAAAAATCATCCATCTCACGGAATGGCTCCCAGCGTGTCAGTTTCATGGCTCTCTCCTTGAAAAACAGTCTCTCCGCGCACCCGACCTGCCCATCTGCAGGCAACCCGGGGTGGACCTGGTGAGCATTGTCACGCCGCCTGCAGAGAAACTTGATTCGCATGGATGCACAGGCGCGGCGCCAGTTATACCTAGTGCGGACGAGCGTCATCCCGTACGATATGACGCTCTGATGACTTGAGCACACCAGGATCGTGGCCAGCAGCAGAAGAAAATCCGACCCCAAACCCAGCACCGCGCCGTCGACGGATTCCGCCGGCGAGCTCGACGCGCTGCTCGACGCTGCGGTCGATGCGATCATCGTGATCGATGAACGCGGTCATATCGAGAAATTCAGTCGGGCTGCCGAACGCATGTTCGGTTACACCGAGCGCGAGATCCTCGGGCAGAACATCAGCAAGCTGATGCCGGGCGATTACCGCTCCCGACACGACGACTACCTCGATCGCTATCGCTCCACGGGCGAGGCGCGCATCATCGGCGTCGGCCGCGAGGCACACGCGTCACGCAAGGACGGCAGCGTGTTTCCGTGCGAATTGGCCGTCGGCCGCGTGAGCGATCCGACACACCAGCGTTTTGTCGGCATCGTCCGCGACATCTCCGCTCGCAAGGCGGCGGCGGAAAAGCTGCGCCGCAGCGAGGCGGCGCTGCAACTCGCACAGCAGGTGGCTGGCATCGGTAACTACGTCGTTCACCTCGACGGCAGCGAGCCTGATTACTACTCCCCGCAGATCCTGGCGATGCTGAACCTCAAGCCGGACGCGGAGCCGGTGTCACCGGAGGAGTATTTGAACCACTGGGTGCACCAGGGCGACGTCGCGCGGCTGCGCAGTGCACTGCGTTCAGTCAATACCGGCAGCGACTCATTCGACATCGAATATCGCGTGATACTGCTCGACGGCTCGATCCGCCACCTGCATCATCTGGTGCAGGTACTGCGCGATGAAAGCGGCAAGGCGATCAAGCACGTCGGTACGGTGCACGACGTGACCGACCGGCGTCGTGCCGAAGATGAGGCCCGTCAGATGCAGGACCGGCTCACCCATTTCTCGCGACTGTCGACCATGGGAGAGATGGCAGCCGGTCTCGCGCATGAGATCAACCAGCCCCTCACGGCGATCGCGACCTATGCGCAGGCAAGCCAGCGCCTCCTTGGCCAGCCGGACCACGATGACGCCGACATCGCCGCAGCGCTCGAGCAGATCAACGCACAGGCCCTGCGCGCCGGAGAGGTGATCCGGCGGCTACGGGCCTTCGTCAAGAATCGCGAGGTAAAACGCGAACCCATCGACTGTGCCCGTCTGCTCGATGATCTAAGCACGCTCGCGGAGACCGACGCGCGCTTGCACAACGTGCAGCTGCGCATCGAGGTGGGCGAGAAGCTGCCGCTGGTACATGCCGACCCCATCCAGTTGCAGCAGGTCATCCTGAATCTGGTGCGCAACGCCATCGACGCCATGCTCGGCATCGTCGACGGGGAACGCGAGGTGGTGCTGGCCGCGCGGCTGACACCGCAGGGCGAAGTGGAGTTCAGCGTGGCCGACCGTGGACCGGGACTGGCGCCCGGCGCCGTCGAGCATATTTTCAACCCGTTTTTCACGACCAAGGCGACAGGTACCGGTCTGGGACTCGCCATCAGCCGTTCGATCGTGCGGGCTCACGCCGGTCGGCTGTGGCACACTCCCAACGCGGGGTCCGGGCTGATTTTCCACTTCACGCTACCAGTCAATCCGGCCAGTCAAGGGAGGAGCGAAGAGTGATCAAGGACAGCAAACCCACGGTTTTCGTGGTCGATGACGATGCGGCAGTACGCGACTCACTGCGGATGCTCCTGAAGAGCGTCGGCTTGCCAGTGGAGGTGTTCGAGTCGGGCCAGGATTTTCTCGACTCGCAGCGCGACGAGCGCCCGGGCTGCCTGGTGCTCGACATCCGCATGCCGGGAATGAGCGGGCTGGAGCTGCAGGCCAAGCTCAACGAAAAGCACTCGATCCTGCCGGTCATCTTCATCACCGGGCACGGTGATGTGCCCATGGCGGTCGAAGCGATGCAGGCCGGGGCGGTCGATTTCATCCAGAAGCCCTTCCGCGACCAGGATTTACTGGACCGTATCAATCAGGGCCTGGAGAAAGACGCCAGCAGTCGCCGCATGCTTGCCGAGCGCAACATGATCCGCAAGCGTCTGGAGTCGCTGACTCCGCGCGAGCGCGAGGTGCTCGATCTGGTCGTCGCCGGCAAAGCCAACAAAGTCATTGCGGGTGATCTCAATCTGAGCCAGCGCACCGTGGAAATCCATCGAGCCCGGGTCATGGAGAAGATGGAGGCGCACTCGCTCGCGCACCTGGTGCGCATGGTGCTCGCCGTCGAACAGCCGGGAGACTGAACGGCCAGCCCTGCGGCATCAGGGATGGCCGCTGCCGCCTCACCCGTTACGGCTAACTGGCCTAGGTACATCCACCGATTTTCGGGGGCCGTGGCGGCGCCACAATCGCAGCCTATGAAAGCGCTCCCCAAAACGGTTCGGCCGTCCCAGCCGCGACCCGGTGCCCGGAGCTGAACGGAGTATCACGGTGGTATCGCCCTTGGCCATTTCACAGCCGAACGGTTCCCTCCCAAACGCCGCCCCGGTGGTAGTGGTCATCGATCCCGATCCGGTCGCCCGTGCCGGTACGCGCGCGCTGCTGCGCGGGGTGGGTATCGAGTCGCTGACCTTCGACAGCGCCGAGTCCTATCTGCTCACCAGCCGTCGGGACAACATCGGCTGCCTCATCGTCGACGTGCTGTTGCCCGGCATGTCAGGCCTCGAACTGCTGCGTCGTTTGCGCAGCAGCGGCGATCCGACGCCCATCATCATGGTGGCCGACGAGTCCGACGTGGCCACGGCGGTGACGGCCATGCGCGAGGGCGCCAGCGATTTCATCGAAAAACCGATTGCCGGGTTCGCGGTGGTCCGTCAGGTTCAGAAAGTCCTCCACGGTGGCATGGGCGGCATGCTTGCGTGATACGCTCCGGCCCAGCGGCCATGAGCAATCAAGAATCCTGGTTTGAAGAACGACAGTCCGCGTGGCTGTATCGGGAACTCGCGTCCTGTGAATCGGATGCGCGGGTCGCCGACATGTTCCGCGCCCTGGCAGGTGCCGCGGAATCTCAGGCTGAAAAGTGGGTAACGAGCTCCGGCCAACCGACGCCGCACTTCGCCCCGTCGAATCGCGCCCGCATCACGGCCTGGCTGGCGCGCCTGCTCGGACCGCGGCGCGTCAAGCCCATGCTCGCTGCCATGAAGATCCGCGGCCTGTCGGTCTACGACTCGAGCCGCTCGGTGGCCGGACACCTGATGCCGACCTCGGTAGCCGACATCGGCGAGCGGCACAAAGGACATGGCGGCGGCAACTTGCGTGCCACGGTGTTCGGTGTCAACGATGGGTTGGTCTCAAACACGAGTCTCATCATGGGTGTAGCTGGCGCAGCCGTGGGTGGCGACGCGGTCGTCACCACCGGTATCGCCGGGCTGCTGGCAGGTGCGCTGTCGATGGCGGCCGGCGAGTATGTCTCCATGCGTTCGCAGCGCGAGATGTTCGAGTACCAGATCGGACTCGAGCGCGAGGAACTGCTCGAATACCCGGAAGAGGAAGCCGAGGAACTCGCCCTGATCTATCAGGCGCGCGGCATGCACCTCGATGAGGCGCGGCGCGTCAGCCGGGAACTGGTGAAAAACGAACAGGCAGCCCTCGACGCACTGGCCCGTGAGGAACTCGGACTCAATCCTGACGACCTTGGTTCGCCGTGGGGCGCGGCCATATTTTCATTTCTGGCATTTTCGGTCGGCGCCATCGTGCCGCTGGTGCCCTTTCTGCTCGGCCTGCCACCGCAACGGGCCGTGCTCGTCGCAGCGGTCGTCGCCGCAATCGCACTGTTTGCAGTGGGTGCGGTGCTGAGCCTGTTCACCGGCCGCAGTGCTTTGCGCGGCGGCCTGCGCATGGTGCTGATCGGCGCAGCCGCGGGCCTTGCCACATGGCTGATCGGTCACTGGCTGGGCGCCGCGATCAGCTAGTGGCGCTGAGTCCGGCCCGCGCATCGAACGGGATTTCGCGCTTCATCTGCTCGAACAGTTCGCGCAGCCGCGGCGAGTCCGGCGGCAGCACGATTTTCAGCACGGCGAATTGATCTCCCGCCGGCTGGCCAGGCAGACCGCGGCCCTTGAGTCGCAGCTTTTGTCCGGCGCGGGCTCCCACGGGCAATTTCATCTCCACCGGACCGCCGAGCGTGGGCACCGCCACAGCTTCACCGAGTGCCGCTTCCCACGGTGCCACTGGCAATTCCACCGTGACGTTACGACCATCGAGTTGAAATGCGGGGTGCGGCCGGATGTTGACCTCGATGTACAGATCGCCGGCGTGCGCGCCGTCCAGCGACGGGCTGCCCTGCCCGACGAGCCGGATCTGCTGACCTTGGGTGATGCCGGCGGGAATCGTTACCTTGAGCGTGCGCGGCTGCAGCTGCACATGACCGTCGCCGCTCATCTGGGGCGAGCGCACCTCGATATTGCGCGTTGCGCCGCGGTAGGCGTCGGACAAGTCGATGTCGATGCGCGCGACGTGATCTTCGCCCGCCCGGCGCGAGCCACGCGAGCCACCCGGGTGCACCCCCGCTGGACCGCGCCCGCGGCCGAACGGGGTACCGGCGCCGAACAACTGGCTGAAAAAATCGCTGAAGTCCGCCCCACCGCCCGCGCCCGCGCCACGGCTGAACTCGAAGCCCTTGCCCCAATCGGGCGGCGGCCGGAACTCCTGCCCCTGCCGCCAGTCCGCGCCAAGTTGATCGTAGGCCGCCCGCTTCTCGGGGTCCTTCAGAACCTCGTAGGCCTCCTGCAGTTCCTTGAACTTGTCCTCGGCGTTCTTTTCCTTGCTGACGTCAGGATGGAATTTGCGGGCGAGCTTGCGGTATGACCGCTTGATCTCGTCCTGACTGGCGCCGCGCGCAACGCCCATGACTTCGTAATAGTCTCGGTACCGCATAGCGGCTAGGTGGTGGCGCGGGTCGCCAAGGTCAAGGGGTGACGGTCACAGGAACATCAGCAGGGCCTTGGACAGGCTGACCCAGACCCCCCACGCGAGCGGCAGGCCGACAAACAGCCAGAAGAGGGGTACACGCCAGGCGCCACCCGCAGCTTCCTGTGCCGCGCTGCGCCCCCGCGCCGCGTCCTCTGCCTCGATCGCGGCCAGCGTCAGTTCGTGGGACTTGGCCCGCTCGGCCGTGAGTTCGGCAGCAGTCATGAACCATTTGTCGGCGACCGGCCGCACCAGCAGATTACAGATGAAACCGACCACCAGCAGCGCAGCAAGCAGATACATGGTGGTGTCGTAGGCATGGCTCTTCGATACCCCGGCGCGGATCTGTGCGTCGTTGATGTAATTGACCAGCACCGGCCCCAGCACACCCGCGACCGACCACGCCGTCAGCAGACGGCCGTGGATGGCCGACACCATTTGCGTACCGAACAAGTCAGCCAGATAGGCGGGAATCGTGGCAAAGCCGCCGCCATACAGGGTCAGGATCGCGCAGAAGATTGCAACGAACAGCACCACGCTGCCGGAGTGACCCGCCGCGGGCACGCAGGCATAGAGCAGGCACCCCAGCACGAAGAAAATGGCGTAGGTGGTTTTGCGGCCGATGCGATCGGACACCGAGGCCCAGAAGATGCGTCCGGCGATATTGAACAGACTGAGCAGTCCGGTGAAGGAAGCAGCGATCGCGGCAGTCTGGGTGAGTTGTGCTGATGAGAGTTGATCAAATTTCAGATCAAGACCGATCAGACGTCCACCAAACACTTCCTGCAGCATCGGTGACGCCATGCCGATCACCCCGATACCGGCCGAGACGTTGAGGCACAGCACGCCCCACAGCAACCAGAACTGCGGCGTACGCCACGCCCGCTGCACGTGGGCATGGCGCAGGGTCATCAGTCGTGAACTGCTGGCCTGCGGTGCGGTCCAGCCCGTCGGAGCCCAGCCCGTGGCGGGAATACGGTAGGCGAACGCACCGACCGTCATGAAGACCGCATACACGGCGGCCAGGGTCAAGAAGGTCTGCCAGACACCGACGCCACCGTCATCTGCAAAATACGTCATCAGACGTTCGGCCAGCGGTGATCCGATCATCGCGCCGCCACCGAAGCCCATGATGGCGAGACCGGTCGCCATGCCGCGGCGGTCCGGGAACCACTTCACCAACGTCGAGACCGGCGAAATGTAACCGAGCCCCAGACCGATACCGCCGATCACGCCGGAGCCCAGCCACATCAGCCACAGTTGGTGGAGATACACGCCGACGGCCGCGATCACCAGCCCACCACACCAGCACACCGTGGAATAGACAGCTGCGCGGCGCGGACCACTGCGTTCCAACCAGCCGCCAAAGACGGCCGCACTCGAGCCGAGAAAAACGAAGAACAGCGTGTACATCCAACCGAGCATGGGCTTGCGCCAGTCGCAGTCCGTGACGAACAACTGCTGCAACCAGCTGATGTCAGGCGCGCAATCGACAGAGTGGGTTATGCCGACGGCGCGGGTGAGGGGCAGCCAGAACACCGAAAAACCGTAGGCCATGCCGATGCACAAATGGATGCACAGTGCCGCAGGAGGCACCAGCCAGCGGTTGAAGCCGGGGTGGGCGAAGGTGCGTTCCTTGTCGAGGATGCCGGTCATGATTTGCACTCCCGATACTACGCCCCTGCACCAGCGGCGCAGCAGCGGGATTTCTACCGATCGTCAGTCGAACACCACCAGCAGGTCCTTGGCGTCGACCTGCTGTCCCGGCCGGGCCACGACTTCCTTGACGGTCGCATCGCGCTCCGCACGCACGCTGGTTTCCATCTTCATGGCTTCGATCGTGACCAGCACGTCGCCGCGCGCGATCCGCTGGCCTGCAACCACGTTGACCGTTGCGATCGTACCCGGCATCGGTGCGCCCACTTCGTTGGTCTGATCGACTCCGGCCTTGCGGCGCGGCGGACGCTTGGCCACCTTGCTGCGATCGGTCACCTTCACCGAGCGCGGCTGACCGTTCAGCTCGAAGAACACCGTGCGCGTACCGTCGTCGTGCACGTCGCTGGTTGCGACGTAACGGATGATCAGGTGCTTGCCCTTCTCGAGATCGACCGTGATCTCCTCGCCGGTCTCGAGTCCATAGAAGAACGCGCGCGTCGGCAACGCGCTGGTGTCGCCATAGTGGAGCCGGTCAGCCATGTAATCGGTGAATACCTTGGGATACATGAGCCACGAAGCGAACTCGTAGTCCGTGATTGCACGCGGCATCTTCTCCTGCAGATCGGCACGCGCCTTGACGAGATCGACCGACGGCAGATGCTCACCGGGGCGAGTGGTGACGGGCTGCTTGCCCGCGAGGATCTTGCGCTGCAACTGCGCCGGAAAACCGCCGTACGGCTGGCCGATATCGCCGCGGAACAGCGCGACCACGGATTGCGGAAAGGCGACCTCGACCTCGGGATCGAGCACGTCGCTCGCCGCCAGACCGCTGGTCACCATCATGATCGCCATGTCGCCGACCACCTTGGATGACGGAGTCACCTTGACGATGTCCCCGAACATCTCGTTGACCTGCGCGTAGGCACGCGCCACTTCGTGCCAACGGGTGTCGTCGATGCCGAGTGAGCGGGCCTGCTCACGCAGGTTGGTGTACTGGCCGCCCGGCATGCCATGCACATACACCTCGGAGGCGCCGGCACGCATGTCGCTCTCGAAGGCCGCATAGCCATGCCGCACCTGCTCCCAGTAGTTCGACAGCACGCGCAGGTTGTCCGGATCGAGCCCCGAGTCGCGCGGGCCGAAGCGCAGCGACTCGACGATGGATCCGAGATTGGGCTGGGAAGTCAGGCCACTCATCGCATCGAGCGCGCCATCGACCGCATCGCAGCCCGCCTCGATCGCCATCAACACGCTGGCCGCCGCAATACCGCTGGTGTCGTGGGTATGGAAATGCACGGGAATGCCAATCTCCTGCTTGAGCGCCTTGACCAGCGTATACGCCGCCCGCGGCTGGCACAGCCCCGCCATGTCCTTGATGCCGAGGATATGGGCGCCCGCCTTCTCCAGCTGCCGTGCCATGCCGGCGTAGTACTTGAGGTCGTACTTGGTCTGCCGCGGGTCGTTCAGGTTGCCCGTGTAGCAGATGGCAGCCTCGCAGAGCTTGCCGGTGTCGATGACCGCATCCATGGCTACACGCATGTTGTCGACCCAGTTCAGCGAGTCGAAGACGCGAAACAGGTCCACGCCGTGCAGGGCGGCCTGCTGCACGAAATAGCGCACCACGTTGTCTGGATAGTTGGTGTAGCCGACGGCATTCGCCGATCGCAGCAGCATCTGCAGCAGCAGGTTCGGCATCGCCTCGCGAAACGCGATCAACCGCTCCCAGGGACATTCCTTGAGGAAGCGCATGGCCACGTCGAAGGTCGCGCCGCCCCAGCACTCGACCGAGAACAGCTCGGGCGCGAGCCGGGCGTAGGCCGGCGCGATTGCCAGCATGTCGCGGGTGCGCACGCGCGTGGCGAGCAGCGACTGGTGCGCATCACGGAACGTCGTGTCGGTGAGCAGCACACGATCCTGCGCAAGCATCCACTGCGCGAAGCCCTGCGCACCGAGTGTGACGAGTTGCTGGCGTGTCCCGGCCGGCGGCGTCGACAAGGGCAAACGCGGTGGGCGGGCCTCGACCACACGGGCGGGCTTGATGCGGCCGGCCACCTCCGGATTGCCATTGACGATGACGTCACCGAGAAAACGCAGGATGCGGGTGGCACGATCGCGCTTACGCGGAAAGCGGAACAGTTCCGGCGTCTCGTCGATGAACTTGGTGGTGTAGCTGCCATCGGCGAAGCTCGGGTGGGTGATCACCTGATCGAGAAAGCGCAGGTTCGTCACCACACCACGGACGCGGAACTCCCATAACGCGCGGTGCATGCGCGCCACGGTTTCCTCCGGCGTGGGCGACCAGGCCGTCACCTTGACCAGCAGCGAGTCGTAGGAGCGGGTGATGAATGCGCCAGAGTAGGCCGTGCCCGCATCGAGCCGCACCCCGAAACCGGCCGGGCTACGATACGCCGTGATTCGACCGTAGTCGGGAATGAAGCCGTTCTCCGGATCCTCGCTGGTGACCCGGCATTGCAGGGCGTGCCCTGAAATCTGAATGCCTTCCTGCGCGGGCACTCCACTCGCAGGCGTGCCTATGGCCGCACCCTCGGCGATCCGGATTTGCGCCTTGACGATGTCGATACCGGTGACCTCCTCGGTGACCGTGTGCTCGACCTGAATGCGCGGATTGACCTCGATGAAGTAGAAACGGCCCGTGTCGGCGTCCTGCAGGAATTCGACGGTACCGGCATTGAGGTAACGGACCGCGCGGCCGATGCGCAGACCGAGCTCGCACAATTCGCGGCGCTGCTCCCCATCGAGGAACACCGCGGGCGCGCGCTCGACCACCTTCTGGTTGCGACGCTGCACGGTACAGTCTCGCTCGTACAAGTGCACCAGGTTGCCGTGTGCATCGCCGAGGATCTGTACTTCGACGTGGCGCGCGCGGCGCACCAGTTTTTCCAGATAGACCTCGTCGTTGCCAAATGCGGCCTTGGCCTCGCGCCGCGCCATGGGGACCATCTCGACCAGCTGCGACTCATTCTCGACCACCCGCATGCCGCGACCGCCGCCGCCCCAACTGGCCTTCAGCATCACGGGATAGCCGATCGCGGCGGCGAGCCGCGCGGACTCGGCCATATCCGCGGGCAGCGGCGGCGTGGCGGGCATGACCGGCACCTCGGCAGCCGTCGCCAGCTCGCGGGCGGCGACCTTGTTGCCGAGCCGTCGCATGATCTCGGGCGTCGGACCGATGAACGTGATGCCCGCCGCCGCGCAGGCCGTTGCGAAATCCGGGTTCTCGGAGAGAAACCCGTAACCCGGGTGGATGGCGTCGACGCCCGCCTCCAGCGCCACTCGCACGATGTCCTCGATATCGAGGTAGGCGTCGACCGGCGGCTTACCCTCACCGACGAGATAGCTCTCGTCGGCTTTCATGCGATGCAGGGAGAAGCGGTCTTCCTGTGAGTAGATCGAAATGGTGCGGATGCCGAGCTCGTGAGCCGCACGCATCACGCGAATGGCGATCTCGCCGCGGTTGGCGACGAGCAGGGTTTTGATCTTGCGGGTCTGGCGCATGGCGGGCTCGACTCAGGCGGACTCAACGGGTCAGCGACCCGAGCCCGCAATCTTAGTCGGATTTTGCCGCGCCGTGCGCCGACGGGCCGGTCAGGTGCCGATCTGGACTTCCCGCAGAATCGGCACGGGACCGGTCACGGCCGTGCTGTCCACTACGGTTGCCGCGACGGCGACTTCGGTTGCCGCCCGACCGTCGCGCGGCTTCTTGACCCGGTTCAACCAGACATCGTACGGATCCCACGCGGTGACGGTCGTCGTGCCGAGGTCAGCCGCATCCTGCGGCAGTTTTTCGTCCATGTTCCCGTGCATTATTGCGGTTCCTTTGCGTTGGCCCGCCGAGGGCCTTGTTGTTGGTCTTGTGCTGCTTTCGTCCAAGACAATCCCAGTCCGGGCTTGTCTGGGGAACGAGTCTGCCAGCACTTTGCGAAAAAAATGTTTCAAGAGAAGAAATCTGCGATGTATTGCTCAAAGGACACCCCGGGCGTGCGCTCCAGCCGGTCCTGAGACTCCAGCGACTCGGCGGCGGTGGCGGCGAACTCCTCCTGACGGGATTCGTTCAAGGGGAACGCCTCGAGGAAATACCTGCGGTGCTCTCGCGACATGCGCAGGGCGAGATCGAAGAATGACTCACCGGTACCGCGCAGCTCCTGCAGCGTGCGTGCCGAGGGCGTCAACGCCACGTCGCGTACCTTGGCTTCTTGCACCTCGAGCGCCGCGAGATAAGGCCGCGTCGCGTCGCCGGCATCCAGCAACTCGCAGACCCCGCGCATGCCATCGATGATCTCCAGCGCCCAGTCGCGCAACGGCAGGGTGCGACCCGCGCGCCGCAACTGCAGGTCGGGGCGACGGCCGTCCCGGGCAACCAGCGCGTGGTTGCCATCGAGTTCCGTCTGTTCTCCCGACTCGATGGCGGGACTGGCCGACAAAGCGCAGTAGGCCGCGAAGGCCTCGAGAAACCGCAGCTTGTTCTGGTTCACGCCCACCGGATCGAACGCGCTGACGTCGAGCGAGCGCATCTCGACGTATTGCACGCCGCCACGCAGCAGCGCCCTGGTCGGACGCTCCCCAGACTGGGTGACGCGCTTGGGACGGATATAGCTGTAGTACTCGTTCTCGATCTGCAGCACGTTGGCATTGAGCTGCCGGTAGTCACCGTCCACACGCACGCCGATCTTTTCGTACTCGGCGTTGGGCGTGGAAATCGCCCGGGTCAGATCGCGTACGTAGTGCTCGAGACTGTTCACGGAGACCTCGAGCGCAGCCTGATGCGTGTTGCGGTATCCGAGGTCGCTCATGCGCAGGGAGGTCGCGTACGGTGCGTAGAGCGTGCCGGGCATCAGTTCCTGCAGGCCCTGCACCTGCCGGCCGAGCAGGAAGGACGCACACAAAGCGGGCGAATTGCCGAACAGGTACAACACGATCCAGCCGTGACGCCGGTAATTGCGCAGCAACGCGAAATAGATGTCGGAGCGGAAGTGGGTGCCGGTCTCGGCACTTTGCAGCACCTCGCCGAGCACGGGCCATAATTGCTCCGGGAAGGAGTAGTTGAAGTGCACCCCGGAAATCGCCTGCATGATGCGGCCATAACGATGACCCAGACCCCGTCGATAGACGGTCTTCATGCGTCCCACATTGGACGACCCGTACTGCGCGATCGGAATGCTGTCATCACTGTCGATGGCGCAGGGCATGCTGGTTGCCCACAGGAGTTCGTCGCCGATCTGGCGGTACACGAAACTGTGCAGGTCGCAGAGGTACTGCAGCAGCTCCCATGACTGCCGAAACGGTGGGGTGACCAGCTCTAGCAGCGCTTCTGAGTAGTCGGTGGTGATGTTCTCGTGGGTCAGGGCGGACCCGAGGCCGCGGGGATGCGGCGTGAGCGCGAGGCGACCCTCGGGCGTCACGCGCAGGGACTCCTTCTCGACGCCCTTGAGACCGTCCTGCAGCACGTTGCCCACCCGACTGTTGATCAGTCCGGCGAGGCGTTGATCAAACGCTCGGTCCAGAGGCATGTGAAATCGCGGTCCGTTGGGGGGCGCGTAGCCTACCAGAGTCCAAGCAGCCTGTCGGACAGGGAAAACCAAGCGCTGACCCTGCCGCTATCGGGCGACCCGCCGCGGGTCCGAGGGCCCCGCAGAGCGACTCGCGCCGCGCATCCCGTGACCTGCATCTCAGTTCCGGTAGCCTGCTCTGACAGGACTGGTTTTTCCATATAAAAGAACAGCATGGGAAAACTCCTTCAAACCGCTGGGATGACACTCGAAGCGCTGCTGAGGCAGCGTCGACGGGCTCGCGTCGGTGCGTCTCGGCGTCCCTGGCCGGCTGCCGGGTTCGCGGCCGCGCTCACCGCCGGGTGTCTGCTTGGCTCGGGGGTTGCACACGCCGCATCGGTCTACGACCTCAATTCGTCGAACAACGGCTCGCTTGGCAGCGGACCGTTCGGCAGCGTGACCGTCAGTCGGGTAGGCCCGAATCTCGTCATCACGGTCAATCTACGCAGCGACCTGAAATTCAACTCGGGTGGAGCGGCCATTCCCTTCACCATCAACATCGTCACCGCCGCGCCGACGGACTTCGTCGATATCGGTAACGGCGGGTCGGGTACCGGCACCAGCGGTGGCACGGGAACCAGTGGCTCGGGCACCGGGACCGGCACCAGTGGTGGCACGGGAACCAGTGGCTCGGGCACCGGTACCGGCACCAGCGGTGGCACGGGAACCAGTGGCTCGGGCACCGGGACCGGCACCAGTGGTGGCACGGGCGGCGGTCAGACCTGGACCGTGGTCGACGGCGGCGGCGGCACAGGGACCGGCACCTCCGGCACGGGCGGGGGCTCCTTCCAATTCGACGTCATCTGCGTCACCGGTTGCGGCACCGGGAACAACCCGGGCGGCTATCCAGACCCGCTGACCTTCACCGTGGTCAACAATAATGAGTCGAACGTCAGCAACCCAGCTGCCAACGTCGTCGATCAAAACGGTAATACCGCAATCGTGACACCTCTGTGCCTTGCCAATGGCTGCGGTCCCCGACAGGTCCCGGAACCCGGCAGTCTGGTGCTCGTCCTGCTCGGACTGGGAGGACTGGGGCTCGCCCTGCGCGGCCGGCATTTCCCGCGGCAGGCCGCGATTTCCCGCTGAGCGCGGCCCGCAGCGGGTCTGCTCGTGACCTCGGCTCAGGCTATCCCCGGCAGTTCGGCACCCGGGCTATGCTTGGGCGCATGAGATGCCGCGTGCGACTGCTGACTCCCGCCCTGCTCGCCCTGCTGCTTTCCTGCGGCACGACAGCCCGCGCCGAAGACTCCATGCGCTGCGGCAACCGGCTGGTCAGCGTCGGTGATGGCAAGGACAAAGTACGCGCCTTGTGTGGGGAACCGTCGAGCATCAGCCACACCGGCTACACGCGCCTGCCGATGTTTCCGCCGCGGCATCCTTATTACAACCAGTGGGGCAGCGGCCCCTACTGGGTCGAGTTGCCGGTCGAGATCTGGACCTACAATTTCGGCTCCAGCAAGCTGCTGCGCAAACTGCGCTTCAACGGCGACGAATTGAGCAACGTCGAAACCGACGGATACGGGTACTGACGGCGACGGCGCTCAGTGCGTCCGCGTCACATCGATCCAGCGATCGATGCGCTGACCCAGTTCGGGCCACGGCGCGGGTCCAGCCGCCAGCAACTGCGCATGAAAAGCCCGTACGTCGAAACGCGCGCCCAGCCTCTGTTGCGCGTGTTGTCGCAGCGCGCTGATCTGCAGCTGGCCCATTTTCGGCGCAAGCACACTGCCGGGTGAGGCAAGGCTGAGATCGACGTCAGCAGCGATCTCCCGCTCCGTCAACCCGCTGTTGCTGCGCAGATAGGCAATCGCCTGATCGCGACTCCAACCCTTGGCATGCAGGCCGGTGTCGGTCACCACGCGCGCAGCCATCCATAGTTGCGTCATCACGTCGCCCGCAATCGAGTACGCGTCGTTGTAGATTCCGAGTTCGCGGCCGAGGGATTGCGCATACAGCGCCCACCCGGCTGCGTGGGCTGGCAGCGAGCCAAATCGCAGCAGGCCACTGCGCGATGTCTGTGCCGCCGCAATCGATTGCTGCAGATGGCGGCCGGGTACTGCTTCGCGCAAATAGGCGGCGGCGATCAGATAGGTCGGTCGCGCGGCCAGGTCGCCGGTATTGACGTACAGGCGTGCGCGCCGTTCGGCAATCAACCCCTGCGGCCGATACTCCAGCGCAGGCGCAAGGCCGCGCCGCAACGGCTCGACGCTGCGCAGTTCGGCGGGCTGCGCGGGCGCGGCTGCAAATAACAGCGGCAATGCCGCCGCGACGCGCCTCTCGACATCAGCATAGCGGCCCAACAGGCTCGCCGGATCCGCTGCATAGGCCGTGCTGTCGGCACGCAGCGCCTCGAAATAGGCGCGCGGATCACCTGCGTGACCATGCAGCCGCGCGAGCTGCTCGGCCTCGGCACGCCAGCGAGCGACTTCCTGCAAGCCAAGCTCATGTACCTGCAGGGGCGTGAGCGTGGTGCCGGTGTATTCGCTTACACGCTGCGCGTACCACAACTCGCCGCTTGGCAATTCGCTGAGCGCAAACGTGGTGCGCGCCTGAGCCAGATATTCCTGCGACAGATAGGTATGCAGGCGCCGGCAGGCGGGCAGCAATTGCTGATCGATCGTGCGGCGGTAGTCGGCCGTCAGCGCCTTGCGTTGCGTCACACTGAGTCCGGCAGGAAACGCGAGTAACGGTTGCCAAAGGGGCGTCTGCCGCGCATCCCTGAGCGCTGCAAACGGAGCCAGGGCCGCGATCGCACGCTCGACCACCGGGCGCGGATAAGTCACGCCCTTGACCACACCGGAACGCAGGCTGTTGACGACGTGATCGGCATGGGCGACGTAGCCATCCATGCGGCGCAGGAATGTCCGGTAGTCGGCCTCGGTGCGAAACGGCTGCGCATCCTGACCCGTGCCCAGCATGAGGAGTCGCCCGAGCAGATCGTCCTGCGGATCGAGCGGCAGCAACTCCTCCGGAAAACGATAGCCGGCCGCAGCGAGGCTGCGCGCGCGGCGAAAAGCCGCCTGGTCGATCTGTTCATCGACCGTCAGCGCCGCGGGTTTGATCGCCGTCAGCGCCTCCAGCGCTTCCTGTTCGATGGCAAGCCCGTCAGCCATCCAGCCGATACCGGCCGGATCAGGAAAATTCCCGTCGTAGCGATGTTCCCCGAGTTGGGTCGCCTGCAACGGATGCTGCGCCAGCCAGTCGCTCCAATAACGATCCTCAGCGCGGCGCAGCGCGGCGGACGCGCTGCCTGCCGCAGCATCCCGCGCCGGCGCGCTCGCCGCCGCAGGTGTTGCGGACGGCGGCGGCGATTGTCGCGCGCACGCGTGTAATGCGAGCGCCACCACAGCGACGCACATCGATTGCAGCAGGCGACGCAGGAACAAGGGCAAGACTGCGCTCCCCTCAGGCGATTCGACGCGCGACTCGATGCGATTCGGCAAGGCGCGCCTCACTTCTCGACGATGGCAGTGACGCCCATGCCGCCCGCCGTGCAGATGGAGATCAGACCCCGGCCGCCGCCACGCTCATCGATGGCCTGCGCCAGTGTCGCGAGGATGCGTGCGCCGGTCGCAGCGAACGGATGTCCGATGGCAAGACTGCCGCCCTTGACGTTGAGCCGGCTGCGATCGATGGACCCGAGCGGCTGCGCGCGCCCGAGCCGCTCGCGGCAGAACCGTTCCGACTCCCAGGCTTTGAGCGTGCAGAGCACCTGCGCGGCGAAAGCCTCGTGGATTTCGTAAAAGTCGAACTCCTGCAGGTTGCGTCCGGCATCGGCCAGCATGCGTGGAACCGCATAGGCGGGCGCCATGAGCAAGCCTTCATCATCGATGAAATTCACCGCAGCCACCTTGCCGAAGCTGAGATAAGCCTGCACGGGCAATCCGCGCGCACGGGCCCAGTCTTCGCTCGCCAGCAATACCGCCGCAGCACCATCGGTCATCGGCGTCGAGTTGCCGGCCGTCAAGGTGCCCTGCCCCGCCATCGGGAATGCCGGTTTGAGCTGCGCCAGTTTCGCCGGACTCGTATCGCGACGCAGGTTGTTGTCTGCGGCTAGGCCACGGAACGGAGTGACCAGATGGCGGTAGAACCCGGCATCGAGTGCCGCCACGGTCCGCCGATGACTCTCGCACGCCAGCTCATCCTGCGCCTCGCGGGTCACCTGCCATTGCTGCGCCATCAACTCGCAGCTCTGCCCCATCGACAAACCGGTCCGGGGTTCCACGACGGCCGGCAAGGCGGGCTTGAGATGCCCTGCACGCACACCGAGCCACGGGCTGAAACGCTGGCCGAATGACTTTCCACGCGCGCTGCGCAGCAGCAGCTTGCGCAGACGCTCGTTGACCGCAATCGGTACGTCGCTGGCCGAGTCGACGCCCGCCGCGATGGCGCTGTCGATCTGACCCGCTGCAATCTTCAGGCCGAGAATGATGGCGGTCTCGAGGCTGGTGCCGCAGGCCCGCTGCAGGTCGAATGCCGGTGTGGTGGGTGCCAGCCGCGTCGCCAGCACCGCCTCGCGGGTCAGGTTGAAGTCGCGCACGTGCTTGAGCACCGCACCAGCCCCCACGTCACCCAGCTGCTCGCCCTGCAGAGAGTAGCGTTCCACCACACCCTGCAAGGCCGCGGCCAGCATCTCCAGATTGCTGGACTCGGCGTACGCGCCCATGGCGCGGGCGAAGGGAATGCGGCTGCCGCCGATGATGGCGACCCGGCGTGACTGCGAACCGACGAGCATCACCTGGCTCCGGCGGGGGATCGGGCAGCGATTATAGGGTGGTGGTATCCTGTGGATCTTCCCCCGTTCATTCAAATCTGGCTACGGAGCCCAAGCACATGAGCAATCTGCAGCTGAGAGCCGCCGACGGACACGTTTTTTCCGCCTATCTGGCCAAGCCCACGGGCACACCGCGCGGCGCGGTGGTGGTCGTGCAGGAAATCTTTGGTGTCAATTCGCACATTCGCCGCGTGACGGAGCAGTACGCGGCCGAGGGCTACCTCGCCATCGCGCCGGCGCTGTTCGACCGTCAGGAGCAGGGCATCGAGCTGGGCTACGACGGACCGGGATTCCAGAAAGGCATCGACCTGATGATGAAGGCCGACACGGACGGCGTGGTCGCCGACATCAACGCCACCATCGACGCCGTTTCGCATGCCGGAAGAGTCGGCATGGTGGGTTACTGCTGGGGAGGTCGCGTGACCTATCTCGCCGGCTGCCGCACCAATATCGCCGCGGGTTCGTCCTATTACGGCGGCGGCATCCCGCAACTGCTGGGCGAGACGCCACGCTGTCCGATGATCTTCCATTTCGGCGAACAGGACGCGCACATTCCGCTCACCGACGTGGACGCCATCAAGGCGGCTTTTCCGGGCGGTACGTTTTACCTGTACGCCGCAGGACACGGCTTCAACTGCACCGAGCGCGCCGACTACAACGCAGCGAGCGCTCAACTGGCCTTCTCGCGCACCATCGAGCACTTCCGCAAATACGTCGGCTGAGCCACGCACATGACACTGCAGTTGAAAGATGCCGCGCTGCTGCGCGAACACGCCTACGTCGACGGGCAGTGGGTGGACGGCCTGCAGGCTGCGCAGGCTGGACGCACCAGCGTGCGCAACCCGGCCACCGGAGCGGTGATCGGAACGGTGCCGAATCTGCTCGGCCCCGACGTCGTCCGCGCCATCGAGGCAGCGGCGGCGGCATTCCCGGCGTGGGCGGCGCGCACGGCAAAGGATCGGGCGACGATCCTGCGTCGCTGGCACGATCTCATGATGCAAAACGCCGACGATCTGGCGGCGTTGATGACTGCCGAACAGGGTAAGCCGCTCGCCGAGGCGCGCGGTGAAGTGGTCTACGCAGCCTCGTTCATCGAATGGTTCGCCGAAGAAGGCAAGCGCCTGTATGGGGACGTCATCCCGGGACATCAGCCCGATAAGCGGATCCTCGTGCTGCGCCAGCCCGTGGGCGTGGTCGCTGCCATCACGCCGTGGAATTTCCCCTCGGCGATGATCACTCGCAAAGCTGCGCCGGCGCTCGCCGCGGGCTGCACGTTCGTCTGCAAGCCGGCAATGGAAACACCGTTCTCCGCGTTGGCGTTGGCCGAGCTGGCGCATCGCGCCGGCATCCCGCAGGGCGTCTTCAACATCGTGACCGGTCCGGCGCGGCCGATCGGCGCGGAACTGACCGGCCATCGTCTGGTGCGCAAGTTCACCTTCACTGGCTCCACCGCAACCGGCAAGCTGCTGCTGTCGCAGTGTGTCAGCACCTTGAAGAAGGTATCCCTCGAACTCGGCGGCAACGCGCCGTTCATCGTCTTCGATGACGCCGACCTCGATCTCGCGGTGCAGGGGGCGATGGCGAGCAAATACCGCAACACCGGCCAGACCTGCGTCTGCGCCAACCGGCTGCTGGTGCAGGAGGGCGTGCACGATGCCTTCGTCGCCAAGCTGGTCGAGGCAGTGGGCAAGCTGCGTGTGGGTGACGGCCTCAAGGGCCCGACCGAACAGGGGCCGCTCATCGACGCGCAAGCACTCGCAAAGGTCGAGGAGCACGTCGCCGACGCGCTGGCAAAGGGTGCACGCATTGCCTGTGGCGGCAAGCGCCATGCCCTCGGCGGCACGTTCTTCGAACCGACCGTGCTCACGCATGTTCGCGAGGACATGCTGGTGGCGCACGAAGAAACCTTCGGACCGCTCGCACCGATATTCACTTTCAAGAGCGAGCAGGAGGCGATCCGACTGGCAAACGCCACGGAGGTCGGTCTCGCCGGGTATTTCTACACGCGCGACCTCGCGCGCTCGTTTCGGGTGGCCGAAGCACTAGAGTGCGGCATCGTGGGTCTCAATACCGGCATCATCTCGACCGAAGTCGCGCCGTTCGGTGGCGTGAAGGAGTCCGGCTACGGACGCGAGGGATCCAAATACGGCATCCTCGATTTCACCGAGCTCAAGTACCTCTGTATCGGCGGCATCGAGGGTTGAGCGACCGGACACTACTCGTACTGCTCGCCATCATCGTCGCCGTCGGCGGGATGGCGACCAACCTCTACATACCGGCGCTGCCGGCGGTGCGCGAGCACTTCGGTGCGAGCGTCGCGCAAGTACAGTTCACGTTCTCCGTTGCGCTGATCACTTACGCGCTCGGCATGCTGGCATGGGGCCCGATCGCTGACCGGTACGGTCGGCGCAACGCCATACTCGCGGGCATGTCGATTCTGGTGATAGGTGCACTGATCGGCATGACGGCGCAGAGCCTCGGCTGGCTCATCGTTGGTCGCGCGGTTCAGGCGTTTGGTGCCGCTACCGGCCTCGCGGTGGCACGGGCCATCATCAGCGACCGCTTCGCGGTGGAGCGGATGGCCAAGGCGATCGCGCAACTCGCCATCGTGTCGGTGCTGACCAACGGCATCTCACCGGTCATCGGTGGCTATGTCGCTCACGGCTTCGGTTGGCGCGCCGTCTTCGCCGCTCTGATCGCCGCCGCCAGCGTGCCCACTTTTCTCGCGTGGCGGCAATTGCCCGAGACTCGGACGGGCACGCAGCGCCCGCCGGGCTTTGCCGAGATGGCGGGGGTCGCGCGGCAATTGCTCGGCAACCCCACGTACCGCAGTTGCGTGCTGCACACGGCTGCGGCGTATGCCGCGTTCCTCGTGTTCGTGTCGCTGGTGCCCTACGTCATGGTCTCGGCTCTGCACCGCTCACCCACGGAGTACGGTTTTTACTATTTGTTCATCGCAGTGGGTTATGCGAGCGGCAACTGGTTCATCAGTCGCCTGTCCTCGCGCCACACACAGCGCTGGATGATAGAGACCGGCATCCAGATGCAGGCCGCCGGTGCCTGCACGGCATTGACCTTCATGGCGATCGGCTGCAAACACCCGCTGTGGATGTTCGTCCCCATTGGCCTGCTGTTTTTCGGTCAGGGGTTTTTCATGCCGAACCTGTCGGCGCTTTCGGTCAGCCAGGCCCCTGGCTATGCCGGGGTGGCCTCCAGCACCATCGGTTTCCTGCAGCAACTGCTGGCAGCCGTCTGCGTGCAGCTGATGGGCAGCGTGCCCACCGATACCGCCGTTCCGGTCCTGTGCTTCTGCGCCGGAGCCAGCTTGCTGCAGGTTCTGGTGCTTTGGCGATCGCCCCGTCTGGGTGCGACATGACTCCGTGGTCGCGGGTGGCTCGGCGAGTTGCGCCCGGTTCCTGTATCGTGTTCGACACACGTGACACTTCTTCGCCCGTATGACGCAGCTTCTCGGCACCACGGATTTTTCGCACGGCGACCCGCCGCGGACGGGGGTGCTGCTGGTCAATCTCGGCACGCCCGATGATCCGAGCACGGGCGCGGTGCGCCGCTACCTTGCGGAATTTCTCTCCGATCCGCGGGTGATCGAACTGCCGCGGCCGGTGTGGTGGCTGCTGCTGCACGGCATCATCCTGCGTGTGCGACCACGACGCAGCGCCCACGCCTACCAGAAGATCTGGACAGCGGAAGGGTCGCCGCTGCTGGTCGAATCCCGCCGTCTGGCCACAGCGCTCGACACGCGATTGCGCGGCAAGTTAGGTGATCGGATCACCGTCGAACTGGCCATGACGTATGGCCGACCCTCCATCGCGGCCGGACTGGCAGCGCTGCGTGCGCGCAACGTCCAGCGGCTACTGGTGTTACCGCTCTACCCGCAGTATTCCTCGACCACCACGGGCTCGATCTTCGCTGCCGTCACCGCCGAATTGGCGCGCTGGCGCTGGATGCCTGAGCTACGCTTCATCAATCAGTACTGGGAGAGCGACAGCTACCTGGACGCGGTCGCACAGAGCGTCACGGCTCACTGGCAGATTCACGGTCGCAAGCATCTGCTGTTCTCGTTCCATTCGATTCCCAAACGGTATTTCGTCGCCGGCGACCCCTACCACTGTTTCTGCCTCGGCACGGCCCGCGAAGTCGCACGTCGGCTTGGCCTCGCGGACAGCGAATGGTCGCTCGGCTTCCAGTCACGCTTCGGCCGCGAAGAGTGGCTGAAGCCCTATGTCGACGGATTACTCGGCGACTACGCGCGCAGCGGGCCCAAACGGGTGACGCTGGTGTGCCCGGGTTTCGCGACGGATTGCCTCGAGACGCTCGAGGAGATCGACATGCAGAACCGCGAGAGTTTCCTCGGCGCCGGTGGCGAGGCATTCGACTACGTTCCCTGCCTCAATTCGAGTGAGGCGCATGTCACGGCACTGGAATCCGTGGTGATGCAGCACGGCCGCGGCTGGCCTGAAATCGACGGCCGGCTGGATCCAATGCGACTGGCGGCGACTCGCGAGCGGGCGCTGGCACGCGGCGCGAAAGCCTAACACTGGCATGCTGCTCGGGCGCTTCCTCGAGGTCAGCGTCCCCACGACCGACGTCGCCGCATCGATCGCATTCTACGAATCGCTCGGGTTCGTGCAGGCCGTGACCGGCGACGTCCGAGACTATCCTTACGCCGTCGTCACGGATGGTCGACTGTTCGTCGGCCTGCATCAGGCGCCGATCACCACCGCGACCCTGACGTGGGTACTGCCTGGACTCGCGAGTCACGCTGCCACCCTGCAGGCACGCGGACTCGATTTCGAGTACGCAACGCTGGAGGACGGTGCCTTCCACGAGTTGAGCTTTCTGGACCCCGCGGGACAGCCCGTCGCCTTGCTGGAGGCCCGCACCTTCTCGCCGCCCGCGCTCGCGCCAACCCACGCCAGCGAACTCGGTTACTTCGAGGAGTTCGGCATCCCCACCGAGGACGTCCGCGGCACGGCGGCCTTTTGGGACGGGCTCGGCATGGTGGCATTCGATCCGGTGCGCACGCCCTTCCGACGCATCACGGTCGCGGGTCGTGATCTCAACATCGGCGTGTATGACCTGGAACTGCGCGAACCAGTGCTGACCTTCTCCGCACACGACATGGCCACGCGCATCGCCGCGCTGCGCGAGCGTGGCTATCGGTTCCAGGAGCGCCTGCCGCGCGGTCTCAGCGCACGCGACAACGCCCTGCTGCGCGCTCCCGAGGGCACACAGCTGCTGCTACTTGGGGAGCGCGACTAGCCGCAATTGTTCACGGACACTTCGCGACGAACTCGAACCGTACGTCGACTTCATCCGCCACCTGGATGGCTCCGCCCGCGACCGAGAACGGCGTGATTCCAAATTCGGTCTGTTGGATTGGCACACGCCCGCTTGCACGTACGTCGTCCCGAGTGATGCGCACAGTCGTCGGCACATCGATGCGGCGTTCGACGCCGCGGATACGAACTGTGGTGGGCACCCGCGTCTCACCGGGACTCCCTGCCAGTCGTTCGGCTCTGAGCAGGACCTCCGGAAATCGTTCGCCATCGAGCACTTCGGGACGCAGCATGTTGGTTGCAGTGCCGCTGCGAGCGGAGTCGGGCACTTCGCCGACGAACTGCTCACCTGCGGCCAGTCGCGCCTGCGGGTCATCGACCACCAACTGCCGGACCGGCACATGGATTTCGAAGCCCGACTCACCCGCACGCTCACCGATCCAGACGCGACCGGTCTCCGTGCCACTGGTGATGACGTGGTTATGGCCCAAACGCGCGAGCGGGCCGCTGCGGTAGACCAGCAGCGTGATCTGCGACTGCGCGGGATCGAGCGGGCAGGTGCGGGCGCCGCGCGGCGCAGTGGCCGCGGCCGACGCGGTTCCGACAGTCGGACCCGCAGTCGGGCCAGCCGGCGGCCGCGGGGCGTGATTCGCGCAGCCCGCCAGCACCATGATGCTGATGGCGAGCGCGACCCGCGGTAAATCCGCATTGGTCGGTCCTTGGGTTAACATTCAGACTCTCTCCGTCATCTTCCGGGGTTTACACCATGCCCATGGGCAATACCGCCAACAGCTACGGCAGTCTCGCGAAATTCCTGCACTGGTCCGTGGTGCTGCTGATCATCGTGCAGTATTTCCTCGCCGAGAAGGCCGAAGAATTGCCGGACGGCATCGAAAAGCTGCAAACCTATACCACGCACAAGTCCATCGGCATTCTCGTGCTGTTGCTGGCCCTGGTACGCATCGGCTGGAAGCTCATTAACAAGGGCAATCCGGCTCCGGCGGGCAGCGGTGCACTGAAGGCCGTGGCAGGCGCGACGCATGGACTGCTTTACTTGCTGATTCTGGCGCTGCCACTCAGCGGTTGGGCGATGTCCTCCGCGGCCAACTACCCGGTGGGATTCTTCGGGTGGTTCCAACTGCCAGCGCTGGTCGGAGAGAACCACGAACTGCACGAAACATTGGAGGAAGTGCACGAATTCCTGTTCAACGCCGTGTTCCTCGTGGCGATGCTGCATGTGTTGGCGGCGCTTTATCATCACTTCATCGTCAAGGATGGGGTCTTGCGACGGATGTTGCCGTTCGTGAGACCGTGAGGCGGTCGGGCACGCGCCGGGCAAGTTGCAGCGCCGCGCTCGGCGTCGGACTCGCCTTGCTGCTGTGCACAGCCGCACAGGGAGCGGTGCGGTGGCAGGTCGATTCTGCCACCAGCCAGCTGACCTTCGTCGCCACGCAGGCGGGTGGAGAGTTCGTTGGGCGGTTTCCGGTTTTCACGCCCGACATCGTTTTCGATCCAGCCGATCTCGCGCATTCGAAATTCTCGGTGGACATCGCCACCTCAGCCGCAATCACCGGCGAAGCGGAGCGCGACAAGTTGCTGCGGGGCGCAGATTTTTTCGCAACCGGCCAGTGGCCGAACGCGCATTTCGAGACGCGCTCGTTCCGCGCCGTGGCCGGCGGGACGTACGAGGCCACCGGGATCCTGACGCTACGCAACGTGAGCCGCGAACTGAGGCTGCCGGTCTCGTTCAAGCCGGCACGCGATGGCCGGACGGCAGTCTTGACGGGCACGGCAACCCTCCTGCGTCTGGACTTTGGGGTCGGTCAGGGGGAATGGGCCGATACGCGGTGGGTGGGTAACGAGGTCGTGATTCGCTTCGCCCTGACGCTCGTGCGATTACCGCACCAATACTTTCACTCTTGATCTATTTCTCGCGGCGACTACACTGAGCGCCGTTCGGGGTAAGAATTCATTCTCGCCAAAGTGCGCGGGGGCTGAGCGAGCAGGGGCAGTTCGACGAAGATGGTTACTGGTTGCCGTCACTTGCACGGGTTGATACTGGCGTCCCTGGCCGCTGCAGTGGTGCTGGCGGGCTGTCAGAAAAAGCCGTCAGCCGGCCCGACCGGGGCCGCCTCGGTGAACGGAGGCGCGCTGGAAGGCCGTCTCGACATCCTCGCCTGGAACGGCTACCTCGAGCGGGGCGAATCGGACAAAAACTACGACTGGGTAACGCCCTTCGAGCAGTCCACCGGCTGCAAGGTCAACGCCATCACGGCCGACACCTCGGATCAGATGGTGAAACGGATGACCGCAGGCGGACCCGACCTCGTCACGGCCTCGGGGGACGCCTCCGTACGGCTCATCCGTCTCGGGCTGGTGCAGGCCGTCGATCTGGCGCGCGTCCCGAGTTTTGCCAACGTCGATGAACGCCTGCGCAACGGCACTTGGTATGTCGTCGACGGCAAGCACTACGGCGTGCCCTACCAGTGGGGCCCGAACGTGCTGCTATACAACACCAAAGTCTTCAAAAACCCACCGGATTCGTGGTCGGTGGTGTTCGAAGAGCAGAAGCTCGGCGACGGGCGATCGAACGTCGGGCGCACTCAGGCCTACGAGGGGCCGATCGCGATTGCTGATGCGGCCCTGTACCTGATGAGCAAATCGCCAGAGCTCGGCATCCGCGACCCGTATGAGCTCAACGAACAGCAATATGCGGCCGTGCTGAACCAGATGCGCGCGCAACGTGCCCTGCTGCATCGATATTGGGGACCGGAGGATCAGCAGGTCGCCGACTTCACCGCCGGCACGGTCGTCGCGGCAAGCGCATGGCCGTATCAGGTCAACAAGCTGATTGCCGCTCAGCAACCCGTGGCGAGTGTGATCCCCAAAGAGGGCGCCACCGGTTGGGCCGATACCACCATGCTCGCCACCAAGGCAGCGCATCCGAACTGTGCCTATCGCTGGCTGGAGTGGTCGTTGAATGCCAAGGTGCAGGGCGATCAGGCAGCGTGGTTCGGTTCGGTTCCGGCGGTCCCCGCCGCCTGCACCAGCAACGCACTGCTCGGCGATACCGGCTGCGCCGTGAACGGTTTCAATTCATTCGACAAAATCCACTTCTGGCGCACGCCAGAGGCGCAGTGTTCGCAGGGAGTCTGCGTGGATTATTCGCGCTGGGAAAAAGACTTCGCACAACTCGCCGCACCTGCGGTGCCGCCGCCGCCGGTCAATAACGGCGGTGTCGTGCCCACCACTCAACGCCCCGGCTGACCAGCGGACAGGCCTGCGGGGCCAGCACTCGGGCCAGCACTCGGGCCAGCACTCGGGCAAGGCAGATTCGCTGCGCGTCGATACTCGGCGCAACGCCCAAACGATCCGTACGCATTAGTACCTAGTGCCCGGCCACGGAATGTGCCGAGCAGGTCACATCACCACTCGGATCATGACGGCATGCTGTGTCCAACCCGGGTCGAGCATAGCCCGGGCCGTGAGAGCAGGCAGCGAGGCAGCATCAGCCGATTTAAGGCAGCAAGGACGGATGCGTTAAGGCCTCAATGCCCGCGAGCCCAGCCGGAGCAGGTTCCCCCACCTGCTCCGGCTTTTTCATTGGGGCGCCCAACTCATTGCGAGATCTGCGCTGCAACCCGCCGCGCCTGATCACGCAGCATGCGTCCGAAGCCACGGGCATCAAAGAACGCATCGAGCAGCGCGAGATCAGGCGCCCGCCGTGCCAGATCATCGAAGGTCACGGTCAACGGCATGTCGCAGGCAATGCCGGTGAGGCGCCGCGACAGTCGCGCAGTCTCCTGATGCTCACGCAGACTATCCGCCACGAACACCGCACCACGAAACTTCAACTTGGGCACGGCATCGAGATTGGCGAGCACACCCGGCAGGGTATCGAAATGCTTGAGGAGCTTGGCCGCCGTCTTGCGGCCGATGCCTGGGACGCCCGGGATGTTGTCGACAGAATCGCCCATCAGCGCGAGGAAATCAGCCATGCGCTCGGGCGTGACGCCAAAACGCATCTCGATGTCTTCGTAACGGTAGCGCACGTCGGCGATCGCATCCCAGTAGATGTCATCGCGCGTCACCAGTTGGGTGAGATCCTTGTCGCGACTGACGATGGTGACCGGCCGGCCTGCTGCTCGGCCATGCGTGGCCAACGTGCCGATGATGTCGTCCGCCTCATAGCGTGAACTGCCGTACTGCGCGAGACCGAGGCCGCGGCAGAGCTCACGACATTGCTCGAACTGGCGTTTCAGTTCGACGGGTGCGGGCTCGCGATTGGCTTTGTAGGCAGGATAAATCTCGTTGCGATAGGACTGCTCGAGACTCTCGTCGAATGCGACCGCGATGTGCTGCGGATTCTCGCGTTCGAGCAGATCACCAAGAAATCGGGCAAAACCGTGCACCGCATTGACGGGATTGCCGTCGCGATCGGTGACCTCGATCGGCACCGAATAGTACGCGCGGAAAATGAACACACTGGCGTCGACGAGGTAGAGCACACCGCGCATTGTGCACCGGATCGGCAGGCAGGTGGGACTGCCGCGTGCACAGACGCGCGCCGAGGTCGACGGAGCGGGTTGCCCGTCAGCTCAGGCGCGCCTTCAAACGCTGGTGCAGCGGACTCGAGCGCGGGAAATGCGCGAGGAGGTACTCCATCTGATCGGCCAGCACGCGGCGGCCCTTCAGATAGATGTACTCGGCGTAGGTGGGCGTGAAGGGGATCGCGATGAGCTGCAGCTTGGCCTGCTCAGGGGTTCGCCAGGCTTTCAGGTTGTTGCATTGGCGGCAGGCCGTGACGACGTTGGTCCAGACGTCGCGGCCCCCGCGCGAGAGCGGCGTGACGTGGTCCCGCGAGAGCTTGCTGGAGGGGAATTTCTGCCCGCAGTACATGCAGACGTGAGCGTCGCGGCGAAACAGCGTTTCGTTGTTGAGGGGCGGCACGTAACCCTGATGCAGATTGCCCGGGTTATGGGTGTGCCCAGTGGTCGCGATGATCGAGTTGACGCACACGACGGTGCGCTCACCAGTGCGGGCGTTCACACCCCCGCGCAGTTCGAACAACGTCTGGCCGAACGCGTAGGCCACCTGCCCCATGAAGTGCAATCGGACCGCATCGCGGTAGTCGATCCACTCCAGTGGCATGCCCGAGACGTCCGTGCGCAGGACCTCCTGAGTCAGCGTGTACATGCTCTGGAAGATACGTCAGCGTCGATGAACAATTCAATGTCAGACGGATGACAGGAGCGGGGGTAGACTCCGAACTTCAGGCGCTTGCCAGACCCGTTGTCCAACTCGGCAGCCACTCGCCGCAACACGGTCGGTTGACAGTTGCGGGCGGCAAAGATGTACACCGGGTCAGACAGTACGACGTGCGCGCGCCGCCGACTGTCAAAACGGGGCCGCCGGGCTGGAACACGGTGGCACCGGCCACCTGTAACTCGCTGATTCAAATGACTTCAAGGCGCGGCGGCGAGATTATGACCAATGCGGGAAAGTGCTTTGCCGAACCGTGACTTGAATGACATGCCCGCAGCGCGTCCACAGAGATATCCACAAAAGCTGTGGACAAGCACACTGCTGGGGGCACGGCGATGAACGGGGTGCTCGGCGTTGCCATCGACGCTCCTCTGCGGCGGCTGTTCGATTACCTGCCCCCGCCGCAGGTCGACCCAGCGCAGTTGCAGCCGGGCACGCGGCTGTGGGTGCCGTTTGGTCGACGCCGCACCGTTGGCGTGCTGGTCGAACGGCGCGCGGATTCCGAACTCCCGATCGCCAAACTCAAAGCCGCTGCCGGCCTGATCGACGAGCAACCCGTGCTCGATGCGGTGCTGCTCGAACTGCTCAAGTGGTCAGCGGACTACTACCGCCATCCGATCGGTGAAGTGATCGCCGCAGCTTTACCCAGTGCGCTGCGCGCGGGTGCCGGCGCGCTGGCCGCCGAAGAGCGCTGGACATTGAGCGCAGCGGCGCGCACCGGTGCGGCCGCACCGCTCGGCAATCGCGCCAATCGGCTGCGCGAGCTGGCTGATTTCCTGACCACGCGCGAAGCCGCGGGTGCTGCCGAACTCACGCTGCTCTCGCCGCGCTGGCGCGATCATGTGCGCGAGCTGGAGCGGCGCGGTTGGCTGGTCAAACTGCAGATGGACGTCAGCGGACTGCCGTTCGCGGCCGGCACCACACACGTGCGCGTCCCCGGTCCACCGCTCACGGACGCGCAGCAAATTGCCGTCGATGCCATCGTCGCGAGGTCCGACGGCTTTGCTTCTCTGCTGCTGCATGGCGTTACGGGCAGCGGCAAAACCGAGGTCTATCTGCGTGCGATCGAGGCGTGCGTGACAGGTGGCCGGCAGGCACTGGTGCTGGTGCCGGAGATCGCGCTCACACCGCAATTGGTTGAACGCTTCGCGGCGCGCTTCGACGCACCGCTCGCGGTGCTGCACTCCGGACTGACCGATCAGGAGCGGCTGCGCGCCTGGCGAGCCGCACGCAGCGGTGAGGCCCCGGTCGTGATCGGCACGCGTTCGGCCATCTTTGCACCGCTGGCCAATCCCGGATTGATCATCGTCGATGAGGAGCACGACGCTTCCTACAAGCAGCAGGAAGGCTTTCGTTATTCGGCCCGCGATCTCGCCATCGTGCGCGCGCAACGTCACGGCGTACCGGTCGTGCTCGGCTCGGCGACACCGTCGCTCGAGAGTCTGGAGCGAACACGCGCCGGACGTGCCACGCTGCTGGAGCTGCCGAACCGCACGGCCGGCGCCCAGTCCCCCTCGCTGCACATCATCGATCTGCGCAGACATGCGGCGACACAGGGTATCGCCACACCCGTACTGCTGACCGTCCAACGGCATCTCGCTGCGGGTGGACAGGTGTTGCTGTATCTCAACCGGCGCGGCTATGCGCCGACGTTATTCTGTCCCGCGTGCGGCTGGAGCGCGCCCTGCCCTCGCTGCGATGCGCGACTCACGGTCCACCAGCGCGAGCACGCCCTGCATTGCCATCATTGCGGCACGCAGCAAGCCATCCCGGCGCTGTGCCCAGCCTGCGGCAGCGAGGTCAAGCCCGTTGGGCAAGGCACGGAGCGTATCGAGGAAACGCTGTCGCAGCTGTTGCCGGATGTGCCGATTGCACGCATCGACCGCGATGCCATGCGGCGCAAGGGAGTGCTCGAGGAAACGCTCTCACGCGTACGTAGCGGCGCGGCGCGGATCCTGATCGGCACCCAGATGCTCACCAAAGGTCATCATTTCCCGGACGTGAGCCTCGTGGTGGTGCTGAACGCCGATCAGGGTTTGTTCGGCACCGATTTCCGCGCTGCCGAGCGGCTCGCCCAGACCATCGTGCAGGTAGCGGGCCGCGCTGGCCGCGCGGAACGGGCCGGCGAGGTGCTGATCCAGAGTGAATATCCAGAGCACCCACTGCTCACGCAGCTCGTGAGCGGTGGCTACGATGCCTTCGCCGAGGCCGCATTGCAGGAGCGCCGTGCTGCCGATTGGCCGCCTTTTTCCCGCGTGGCGGTGCTGCGTGCCGAAGCGATGCGGCGCGAGCTGCCGCTCGCTTTCCTCGATGAGGCCCGGGCTCTGGCAGAAGATCACGCCATCCCGGGTGTCGAGTTGCTCGGACCCGCCGTTGCACCGATGGAGCGCAAGGCGGGTCATTTCCGGGCCCAGCTGCTGCTGCAGGCGGCAACCCATGTACCCTTGCAGAGGCTCTTCAACCGCTGGCTGGGGCAGATCGAGGTCTTGCCTGCGGCACGCAAGGTACGCTGGTCACTCGACGTCGATCCGCTCGAGTTGTTCTGAGACGGCGGGGTCGACGCGAGCGATTCCCACAGCCATACCCACCGTGCCGTACCGCTCCCGCTTCAGTGCGGCTGCATCTTGTGGTGGAACTCGCGCATCTCCTCGGGGGTGACATAGCCGTCGTTGTTGCCATCGACCTTGCTGAAATTCTCAGCCAGCTTCGGCATGCCGACCTGCGCCTCGGCCAGATCGAGCTTGCCGTCCTTGTTGCGGTCCGTGCTCTTCCAGCGCTCCTTGGCCTTGGCTCGGCGCTCAGCCTTGTTGCCACCCATCATCTCGCCTCCCATCATCGACGCGTGGTGCTGACGAAATTCGCCGGCATCGATATGGCCGTCGTGATTCAGATCGATGACATCGAAATGCGCGGCCAGATGCTCGTGGGCTTTGGCCTCCTCACGCGAGACGAGACCGTCCTTGTTGGTATCGAGTTGCATCGGATCGTGATGTGGATGACCCTCTGCGTGGGTCATGGGCTGTGCAGCGGGCTTGGCCGCGGCGGCGTCCGCTGTAGTGGACGCAGCATGGACCGACAGGGCGGCCACCGAGCCCAGCCCGGCGAGCAGCGGGATTAGCAGACGCGGGCGGGCGTCCCGTCCGTGGTGCGAGTTTCTGGACATGATGATGATTCTCCTTGAGGCGGTATCACGGGAGGCCCGGCCGCAGCGGCGACGGGCACTCCCCCTGATTGACAGCGCCCGGCTCGCATCGTTCCGCGGAATTGCCTAGACTTGCCTCCTGCGCCGCTTCCCGGCCGATCCAGATACCGTGAAACACCTTATAGAAACGCTGGTGCGCGAGGCACTCGCCGCACTGCCCGAGGATTTGCGTCCCAGCCCAGAGGCCACCGGCGGCGCGCTCATCGAGCGTACGCGCGATGCGAGCCATGGCGACTTCGCAACCAACGTCGCGCTGCAACTGGCCAAAGCCGCCCGGCGCAAGCCGCGGGAACTGGCTGAGACCATCGTCAAAGCACTGCCGAGCAGCGATCTCATCGCGCGGGTCGAGATTGCGGGGCCCGGATTCATCAATTTCTTCATCACGCCGGCGGCGCTGCAACAGGAACTGGTGCGCGTGCATGAGCACGGCAGCGCGTACGGCCGCAGCACGCTCGGCGCCGGCCGGCGCGTCATGGTGGAGTTCGTCTCGGCGAATCCCACGGGACCATTGCATGTGGGCCATGGCCGCCACGCGGCCTTTGGCGCCTCGCTCGCCAACCTGCTCGACGCAGCCGGGTTCGCCGTGCACCGCGAGTACTACATCAACGATGCGGGCCGACAGATGGAAATCCTCGCCGCCAGCGTGTGGCTGCGCTATCTCGAGGCCTGCGGCGAACAGTTCACCTTTCCCAGCAACGGCTATCGCGGGGACTACATCCGACCGATCGCTGCGAAGCTGACCGAGCGCGTGGGACGCTCGCTGCTGCGCCCCGCTGCCGACGTGTTCAACAACCTGCCGCCCGATGCCCCAGAGGGCGACAAGGACGTCTACATCGACGCGGTGATCGTGCGCGCGCGCGAGTTGCTGGGCGATAGCGGCTTCCGGCAGGCGTTCGATCTGGCACTCGATGACATCATCGGCGACATCCGCGACGACCTCGAGGAGTTCGGCGTCCGCTATGACTGCTGGTTCAGCGAGCGCAGCCTCGCCGACAACGGCGCCATCGATCGCGCGCTCGAGCTGTTGCGGCGCAACGGCGTCGTCTACGAGAAGGATGGCGCGCAGTGGTTTCGGGCGACTGATTTCGGTGACGAGAAAGACCGCGTGGTGGTGCGCGAGAACGGCATCAAAACCTATTTCGCTTCCGATATCGCCTACCACCTGCAAAAGCGTGAGCGCGGCTTCGAACAGCTGATCGACGTGCTCGGCGCCGATCATCACGGTTACGTGGCCCGCGTGCGCGCGGGACTCGTGGCCATGGGGCAACCTGCCGATTGTCTCGAAGTGCGGTTGGTGCAGTTCGTCACGCTGTACCGGGGCGGCGAGAAAGTGCAGATGTCGACACGCTCGGGCGAATTCATCACGCTGCGCGAGCTGCGCCAAGAGGTCGGCAACGACGCGGCGCGCTTTTTCTATGTGATGCGCAGCAACGACCAGCACCTCGATTTCGACATGCAGCTGGCCAGTTCGCGCACCAACGAAAACCCCGTGTACTACATCCAGTACGCGCACGCGCGCGTTTGCAGCGTGCTGCGCCAGATGCCAGACAAGGGTTTGCAGCACGATGCGGCACACGGCCGCAGCAATCTGCACCGGCTCACCGAGGCGCACGAGCAGGCGCTGCTCACCTCGCTCAGCCGCTACCCGGAAGTGATCGAAGCCGCGGCGCTCGCACGTGCTCCGCACGCACTGGTACATTACCTGCGCGAGCTCGCCAACGATTTTCACGCGTACTACAACGCACATCAGTTTCTGGTGGAGGACGCGGCGCTGCGTGATGCAAGGCTGACGCTGATCACCGGCCTGCGGCAGGTCATCAGCAATGGGCTCGGACTGCTGGGGGTTGGCGCACCGGAGGCAATGTAGGCATGCAAGGTAGCAACGCAGCGGCAGGTCGCACGCTCAATCGCGATTTCAAGGATGTCCGCAAGCACACTGCTGGCGGCAGTGGCACGGGTTTCAGCGGTTGGACCGGCTTTGCGGCCGGACTGGGTCTCGGGTTGGCGGTGGCGCTCGGCGTACACCTCTATGACCGACAGGCCGCCAAGGCCACTACGGAGCCTGCGCCCGCGGCGCAATCGGTGCCCAAGTCGGCTGCGGCGACCGAAGAACCAGCCACCGGCGGCGGACCTGCGGAGAACGGTGCCGTGAGTCCCGATCCGCCCGCCCAAGACTTCGATTTCTACAAGGTCCTGCCGGAGCAGCAGGTGGATGTGCCCGCCGGACCGCCGCCCAAAGACAAGCCGACCACCAATTCACCGCTGCCGAAGGGCGACGTGGTGCTGCAGGCCGGTTCGTTCAAGCAATACGAGCAGGCGGAGAAACTGCAGGCCAAGCTCGCGCTGGCGGGCATCGAATCAAAGGTCTCCAAGTTTCCTGCCGATGACGAGACCTGGTACCGGGTGCGCATCGGACCGATCGCCACCGTGGAGCAGTTGCAGAGCATCGAGACGAAGCTCAGGGAAGCGGAAGTCGAGGCGACGCCCGTCACGGGCAGCAACGTCGACCTGCCGCCGCCCTGAGGGCGAGACGCGTCTCAACACAGTTGGCTCGGGGGCAATCGGGCCAGTGGTCATGAGACGCGCACAGCGCCGTGCGCCCTCCGGCGGCTTTAATCGGCACCCAGTTCGGCCAGCCAGCCCGTGAGTGGACCGGCACTGATCGGCTGCACGCCCGCGGCCCGGACCACGGCGATTGCCGCGGCATCGAGTTGCGGGGGCGGCGCATCGAACACCGTGACCTGCGGCAGTCGCCGACGCACCGTCTCGGCGGAATCCGCCGAGACAATGGCCCACAAGCCGCCTTGGCCGTAATCGTAGAGCACGAAGTACTCATTGCCTGACATGGTTCGACTCCTTTCGTAGCGGGTGCGTAGCTGGTCAGGGGCCCAGCGGAACCCACTGCGCATTCTGTGTCGGTACAGGGATCGATGTGGCCGCCTCGAGCCCGCCGCCCGGCTGTCCAAAGGCCGGCGCGACCGGTGACCATACCAGCGACGAACTGATGTTCTCACGCGGGACGATGTAGTAGCCCGTTGGCAACCGGGGTAACGACAGCGCCTGCCGCGCCTGCTCAGCCGACGCATACGGCGTGGGTGAAAAATAAATCTGACCGCTGGCACCTGGCAACAGGGCGCCTTGCGCACCGATGCCGCGCTTACCCAATTCGTTGGTGAAGTGGTAGACGTAGCGCGGTTGGCCGCTGTCGTCGCTCAGATCGTCGTCGGCCGTCGTGCTCGGAGCCAGCACACCCATGGCGATGCTGCCGGCGACTCCCGTCATCAGCATGCCAGCGAATCGCGGCAGGCTGAGGGCAGGTGCCCGTAAGGGACCGGTCAAAAGTGTCGCCGAAAGACTCATCGCCGGTAGACGCGTGGCGGTGACCACGACCGTGGGCGCGAGATCGCCGGTGGCAGCAGCAGGCTGGATTGCGGGACTGTTCACCGGCTCGGGGATCGATGCAGCCGAGCCCATGATTTGCCCCAGCCGAAGGTTGGCAGCCATGCTCGTGAGCCGGTCGAGCGCAGCCGCATTCAAAGCCGCCGCGGCAAAGGCGTTGCCGTAAACCATGTAGTTGTCGATACCCATGACCTGGTAGCACGACATGGCAAAGGTATCCCCCGCCGGATGGCCATTGGCACAGTTGCCTGTGGGATCGGTGTAGCGCAACGGGTTGTTAGCCACGTAGCTGTACCGATTGAGCGATTGCGACTCGTCACTCGACTGCATCACCGGGTCGGGACTCATGAAGCGACCGAGCATCGGATCAAACATGCGGCCGTTCATGTTGATGAGACCCAGATTGTCGAGGTGTTCATGCCCGGTGTAACCGCGGGCACTGACAGCCAGAATCTGCGTCCACTCCGCACCGGTCGGCGCGCCGCCCTGCCAGTCGCCCGAGCGACGCGCACCGAAGGGCTGGTACGACAGGCGAGCGAGCAGCGCGCCCGTCTCGGAAGTGATTGCATCGACGCTGTCGAGGTGGTCATGCAGAAGGTAACGGATGCTGGGTACAGCGCCGCCCGAGCGGATCCGGGTCGCGACGATGCGTCCCTCGGCAACCACATGCTGCCGTTCAGTGAGCACACCCGCACTCGAACTCAGCTCATAGCGCCCATCGAGCGCCGACAGCGTGTCCGTGACCGTAGCAGCGGCGCGCAACACCTGGCGGTAGCGCAGGTGATTTGCGTCGTAATTGAACTGCGCGTAATTGCCATTCGGGTGCACGATCTGCACCGGCTGATCGAAGCTGGTCCAGGCGACGGTCGTCCCGCTTGCCTGGGTCAGCGCGCCATTGGCGTCATACTGATACTGATTGCTACCGGCCGAGGTGACCGCGTGCTTGCGCACCGGATCGTAGGCATAGTTGCCAATGTCGGATTTGCGAGTGGGATTGCCGGTCTCGTCGTAAGTCATGCCGAGCGAGATGACGCCACCGAGCCGGCTGTAATCGAGCCGATCACGGCTGTCATAGACGAACTGCTCAGTGAGATTGCGGTTCAGGTCGGAGCGCTCGAGCAGATTGCCGACGCCGTCCCAACGGTACGTGAGATTCTGGAGCGTGTTGGTGGAACCCGGACCGGACACGAGGGACTGCATATCACCGGTCACCGCATCATAGGCCTGCGTGACCTGCACGCCGTTACCCAGCGTTACACGAGTTGCGAGGCCGCGCGCGTCTACGCCCGTGAGTCGCCAGAACAAAGTGTTGGGCTGATCCGCATCGCTGAGTGAGGTCAGGCGCCCGCGTTCGTAGCCGTGCTTGAGCCGAAAGGGTGGCGTGCCGGAACGCGTCGGGTATGAGAGTGTGTCGAGAAATCCGGTTGCAGGGTCGTAGGTATAACTCGCTGCCAGCGACACGCCGGCGACGTCGCGCTGTACCGTGGTTACTCGTCCTGCTGAATCGTAGCCGTAGGATTCGATGAACCCAGGCGCACTCACGCTGGTCAACGCGCCGATGTTACGTGCTGCAGCCGAGTTGCCGAACGTCCACGTCGTCAGACCCTCCGGCTCGCTGCGCTGCACCACCCGACCGAGCAGATCATACGTGTAGGTTGTCTGCTGTCCGCGCGGGTTGCGGTGTGATTTGACTTCGCCGAGGCCCGAGTACTGGAAACTCCACACGCCCATGTCGGGATCGGTCAGCCGGATACGGTTGCCCAACGTGTCGTAGCCAAGTGAGGTTTCCGTACCCGCGAAATCGCGCACCTTGGTGAGGTTGCCGAATGCATCGTACTCGTAGTCGATATCTGCACCGGCGGCATCGACGATCTGGATCAGATCACCCCGTGCGCTCAAACGGCGTGTTGTAGTGCGGCCGAGGGAGTCGGTTTGGGTGACATTGAGGCCATCATGACGCCACCGCGTGGTGATCGGCGTGCTGACCGTCGCACTGGTTGGGCGCTCCATGGCGACCTGCCGATTGAGCAGATCGTAGCTCGCCGTATTCCACAGCGATGGGGCCACGCAGCACAGGGTAGGCACGCTCTGCTGCGTCAGACGGCCGAGCGCGTCATAACGCGTGACCGAAAGCGACGCGCTGGCACCGGGCAGATCGCGCTTGACGTAAACGCTGCGGTCGAGCAGGTCATAACCGGTCTCGCTCGATGCGATGGTCGAACCGCCCACGGCCCGATCGACGGCCAGCGTCGCGTACTTTGCCGCAGAGGACGCGCAGCTGTAGGCCGTACCGCATGGAGTGCGGGTGATCGCGATACTCGTGCCATCGGGGCGCGTGACTGAGACGACGCGGTTCAGAGCGTCATGAGCCCATTGCATCTGCAGACCGTTCGGATCGCGCGCGCCGGTCAGACGGGCGCGGACCGCGTCCCAGACGTAGCTGCTGCTCTGCCCATCGGGCGCACGCAGGCTACCGATGAATCGACCACCCTCGATCCAACCGTAGGCCGTGGTACGGGCTGTCTCACCGATGGGCGTGACCGTAGAGCTGGCCGCGTTGCCCCAGGCATCGTAGGTGAGCGCGGTGGTCACCCGCAGAGTCGCGCTGGCTGGCTCCAGCGTGGACTGCGTCATTCGGCAACGCGGCAGGTCCCACAGATAGTCCGTGCTGCGTACGACTTCGACGCCGCCCGGCAGCGTGTGTGAGCGGCGTTCCGTAATCGTACCCGGCCGACCCAGACACCAGTTTGTGGTGTCGTTGGTGATCAGGCTCGCTGTGGTACGCGCAATGTGTCGCGCGCCTGGGTTGGAGCCGCGCGCGATCTCGTTGATCGTTTCGGTGCGATCGATGAGAGTGCCATACAGATCGTAGGTATTGGCATAGACCGTACTCGTGACGCGTGTACCGTCGAGTTCGAATTTATCGACGGTCTCGCTGGCCACGTAGGGGAAACGGCGGATCTCAGCGCCCGTGCCGAAGCTGCTGCTGGCCCAAGTCAGCGAGCGGCGCACCAGTGGCTGGCCTGCCGCCTGCTGCAGAGTCACTGCAGTGGCTTTGCCCAATCGTTCGAAGGCGAGCGGATCCTGCTGATAGTCCTCGACAGTGACGAGCCCTGTGCGGCTGTCTGTGACGGTACGGCGCGCAAAACCCAGAAAGTTGCGACCTTGTACGTGACTGCGGGCGCCCGCATACGAAAATGCGCTGTTGAATGAGCCACCGTTACCATCCGATTGAGTGACGCGGGTGACCACCGTCACGGCGGGTACGGCATCGCGCACGGGATAGGCCGAACCCGTCGCCGCCGTATGCACGCTGGCCGCGGTCAACACTCCATAGGCGTAGGAAGCTACCCGACCGTGGCCATCGGTCGCCGTTGCCAAGGTGTCCACCGTTCCACCGTACTGCAGACGAACACGCCAGTCCGACGCAGTAAAGATGATGTCGCTGCGGCCGTCGCCGTTGATGTCCGTGAAATAGGGCCCGGTGCTGCCCGGACTGACGAGCAGTCCAGCTTCGCGACAGGCATCGAGCGAATTGCCATTGGACCGGCAATAGCGCCAGATCCCGGTCGAGTCGGAGTACATGAGATCGCCGCGGCGATCGCCGTCCCAGTCGTAGATGCGCACGGCGTCGATTGGTGCGGTTAGACCCGAAGGCACTTCGGTCGAAAGCGCAGCCGAACCGGCGGTTACTGCAGCCGTACCGAATCGCAGGCGCCATTCGATACTCAAGTCAGGGCGCGTCGCCGGATAGGCGATGTCGGTCAGTCCGTCGCCATTGAAGTCACCGAGATTGGGCGGGTTCAGGCTTGCCGTCTCGACGACACCGCGCGCGACCAGCGTCGTCCCGCGCGAGAGCAGGGGCACCCACTCGGCCCGCAGCGTGCTGCAAGTCCGATCGATACCGCAGTCGTGAGTCTGCATGAACAGCAGGTCGCTGCGCCCGTCACCGTCGAAATCGGCACGTCGCGCCGTTGAACCAAATCGTAAGGTAGGCGTTCCGAACGGGTAGGTGCCGACCCCACCGATGGGCGAAGTCCATAGCACGGCTTCCGGAGCGAACGACGGTGTTGCGTTGACCGTGAGGCTGCGTCGCCAGAAAACCGACGGGTTGTTGGCTTTGACGTAAATGAGATCATCACGGCCGTCACCGTCGATATCGGCGACCGTAGTGGAACCTGCCGGCGAACTGACTGGAACACCGGTGGTCACGAATGCGAACGTGCCTGGACCCGACTGCCGCAGCCAGTACCAGGTACGAACACCGCTCGCGGCAGAGGCGGGAATAAGAATGTCGCGGCGCCCGTCGCCGTCGACGTCAGAACCCAGAGCCTCGCTCTGACTGGCGGGACTGCCAGCGCGAGTGTCGAGCGCCGGGCCAAGGTAGCCCTGCGCCGAACCGCGCAGTACGAACCAGCGGCCGACGGTCGAGTTGTACCAAGCGAGATCTTCTGCGCCGTCGCCGTCCATATCCCCGGGTATCGGCGCGGTAACCGTGGTCTCAGTGAGGCCGAGACTGCCGAGCGAACTCTCCGCACCCCAGCCGTTGAGATAAGCGCTCCAGCTGAAGCGCGTCGGCGCGAGACACAGACTGGCAACACACTCCTGTAGAGACTCTAGCCGACTGCGCCCACTCGCGGGAATGACGCCGTAGGTCAGATCGTAGCTGCGGACAGGCGTAGCAGAAGCGATGTGGACGACGTCGATGCGGTCGAGCCGTTGCGACTCGTTGACCGCAGCGCCAAACGCAAATCCTGCGCGCAGGTCACTTGCCGGTCGCGCCTCATAAGTAAATCGGACCGAGTAGTAGGGGACACTGCCTGTGAGCGCATTGCCCGTGTAGTCGATGCGGGCTGGCCGGTAACCTCCGGTCTGCGTGTCCTCACTGTAGACAAAGTCGACTTGGTTACCCGAGCGATCGCGTATGCGGTTCAGAGCCCACACCCGTACGCTGGTGCTGCCAACGGTTTCGATACGCGAATCGGCGGTGGCTCCGTATTCACGGATCAGTCCGTCGGGTGATTCGACGGTGAAGTACTGCGGTCCGTTACCCGACTGACCATAAGCCGTGACGCGGGCGAACTCCTCGATCTCCAATTGGTACTGCGATGACGCAGCACCCTGGACTCCCGCGGTGAGGCGCAACCGCTTGCCGTCGAGACAGAGGCGGTCGGTACGCTCGAGCGTGGGTGCCGCGGCCGTACCGTCCTGCGTCATCGTTGCGTTGCAGCGCTCGATGACAGAGAGACCCGCAAGCTGGAAGCCGACGCCGAGCAGACCATTGCCACCATGGCTGTCGTAGGTGATCGCCAATTCAGGCGCGAGCCCGTTCGTGCCCGGCGGCAGCACCAGCGGCACGACGTAACGCGCGGCGCCGAAAACCGAAGCGCCCGGTTCCCCCGCCGTGCGCCCGACCAGCGTTTGCGCCTGCGCCAGCGCGCCCAGGCACAACCCAACCACCAGCAGACCCCGTTTCATCCCTGCGATCCTGTGCATGATGACTTGCCTTCCCTGTCCATGGCCTGCCCGGCGCAGGCTTCCCATGTCTAGGTTGCAGAGGCGCACCGCGGTATGCCCGCGCAATTACTGTGGTAAACGTGCTGAAAAGCCCGTCTCGTCGGTGGCGTTATGGCGCCGGTCCAGCGTGCGCAGTCCGATGGCCTCGGCGAGGTGTGCTGGCTGGACCTGTGTCGAACCCGCCAAGTCCGCGATGGTCCGCGCGACTCGTAAGATGCGATGGTGAGCACGAGCGGAGAGGCCCAGCTGGGTTGCAGCCCGCACGAGCAGACTGAGGGCCGCCGGATCAACCTCGCATCGTTGGCTCATCTGTCCCACTGACAGACGCGCATTGGTGCATCCCTGACGCTGCCACTGCCGTTGCCGGGCTTCAGCGATACGGGCGGCGACGTCAGCAGAGCGCTCGCCGGGCTCCTCCGCAATCAAGGATTCGGCTGAGACGCGCGGCACTTCAACGTGCAGATCGATGCGATCGAGCAATGGACCGGAGACGCGGCTGCGATAGGCAGCGACGCGTTCAGGCGGGCAGCGGCAGCGACCGCGCGGGTCTCCCAGATGTCCGCACGGACAGGGATTCATCGCAGCGACTAACTGGAAACGCGCCGGAAACTCTGCCTGACGCAGCGCACGCGAGATCACCACAGAGCCGGATTCGAGCGGCTCGCGCAGCACCTCGAGCACGTGTCGGTCGAATTCCGGCAACTCATCGAGAAACAGCACGCCGTTATGGGCCAGCGAGATTTCACCCGGCCGGGGGTGGGCGCCACCACCCACCAGCGCTGCGGCCGAAGCAGTGTGGTGAGGCGCGCGAAACGGTCGTTGCCGCCATTCCGCTGGCCGCAGACCGCCGCTCAGCAACGAACGCACCGTCGCCGCTTCCAGAGCTTCGTCTTCACTCAAGGGCGGCAGCAATGAGGGCAGTCTTTGGGCCAGCATGCTCTTGCCCGAACCGGGCGGACCAATCATCACCAGGCTGTGCTCGCCTGCTGCTGCGATCTCCAGCGCCCGGCGGGCGAGCGGCTGACCCCGCACGTCAGCGAGGTCCGGACCAGAGCGCGCGACGGCGGGCCAGAGCTCGGGCTGCACATGGGTGACACCACCGAGGTTGCGACCATGACGAATCACGTCGCGCAAGTGGGCGGCGGCCTGCACATTGCCGTTGCGGGCCAGCGCCGCCTCCGCAGCGTTGGCGGTCGGCACGATCACCCCATGGCCGGCCTTGGCAGCCTGCAACACCGCAGGCAACACGCCGCGGATGCCATGCAAGTCGCCCCCGAGCGACAGTTCCCCATACAGTTCGCAGCGCTCGAATGCAGTCGGCGGCAACGTCCCCGCAGCAATCAGAATCCCGACCGCGATGGCCAGATCGAAGCGGCCGCCCTCCTTCGGCAGATCCGCAGGGGCGAGGTTGACAGTGATCCGCCCCGCCGGCAGTTCGTGACCGCAATTGGCGAGCGCTGCCCGCACCCGGTCCTTGCTCTCCCTGACCGCAGTCTCGAGCATGCCCACCACCGCGAACTGGGGAAGCCCGCTGCCGACGTCGACCTCGACCCGGACGGGTGGTGCCTCGAGACCTTGGGGGGTACGGCAGAGCAGAATGGAGAGTGGCATGGGGTTCACCGGGGTTCGGCTGCGACCCCCGACCATCGAATAAGCTCATTCCATCCTCAATCGGCGAATCGGGCGTAATCGCTTAGAATCAGTCTATGAAGCTCCATCAGCTGCGTTATCTGGCCGCGGTCGCCCAGACCGGCCTCAACATCACGGCGGCGGCCGAGAAGCTGCACACTTCGCAGCCAGGCGTCAGCAAACAGATCAAGCTGCTCGAAGACGAGCTGGGCTTCCAGATTTTCGTGCGCGATGGACGCAACCTCTCGCGTGTCACGCCGGCCGGCCAGCAGGTGATCGACCGCGCGGTGACCATCCTGCGCGAGGTGCAGAACATCAAGCGCCTCTCCGACGAGTTCAAGGACGAGGCGCGCGGCTCGCTGTCGATCGCCACCACCCACACGCAGGCGCGATACGTGCTGCCCGAGGTGATCAAGCAGTTCCGCGACAAATACCCTGAAGTGCGGTTGCATCTGCATCAGGGCACGTCGGAACAGATCGCCGAGATGGCGGCGCTCGACCGGATCGATTTCGCGATCGCCACCGGCTCGCAGTCACTGTTCGAAGGATTCACCACCCTGCCCTGCTACCGCTGGCATCGTCACGTGGTCGTGCCGCGCAATCATCCGCTCGCGCGGGTCAAGAAGGTGACGCTCAAGCATCTGGCCGCACATCCGATCATTACTTACGTGTTCAGCTTCAGCGGCCCGTCTTCGCTGCATGAGATCTTCGCTCGCGAGGGTCTGGTGCCGAACGTGGTGTTGACCGCCCGCGATGCCGACGTGATCAAGACCTACGTGCGACTCGGGCTCGGCGTTGGCATCGTCGCCAGCATGGCGATCGAAGCCGTCGATGACCAGGATCTGGTGCACATCGATACCTCGGATCTGTTTCCGGCACACACCACGTGGCTGGGTTTTCGTCGCGGCGGGCTGCTGCGTCGCTATCAGCTCGATTTCATCCAACTCTTTGCGCTGCACCTGACGCGGCGTGTGATCGATCGGGCCGTGCACGCCGCAACTCAGGCGGACGTCGACGAACTGACCGCCGGCATCGAACTGCCGAGCCGTTGAGCGGCGGTTATCAAACCATCACCAGCCGATCTGGCCCGTGACCACAATGTCACCGCGCCACGACTGACGCCGTGACCATCGACTCTTAATCTCGCGACTCCCGATTTACCCGTCTCTGTGGGAGTCCTGCGATGTCATCGATCGATCGTCCTCTCAAGCGCAGCGCAGTGCTGGCGCTGGCCGTGGCCCTGCCGTTGTCTGGGGCGCATGCCGAACCCACCCTGCAAGATCTCCTGCAACGGATCGAGGAGCAGGAGCAGAAAATCCTCGTCCTCGAGCGACGGCTCGAGATTCAGGACGACGCTGCCAAGGTGGCCAAGGACACGACACCGGTGGTGAAGGCGAGTCCCAAGGGGTTCAGCTTCCAGTCCGCGGACGGACAGAACACCATCAAACTGCGCGGTGTCATCCATTTCGATGGTCGTCACTTCCTCGACGACATCACGCCGGAGACGGCCGACACCTTAGCGTTGCGCCGGGTTCGACCGATCGTCGAGGGCACCGTCGGCGGGATCTACGACTTCCGCTTCACGCCGGACTTTGCCGCCGGCAAGGCCATCGTCCAGGATGCCTATGTGACCGGTCGCTTCAAACCGTGGCTGAACGTCACTGCCGGCAAATTCAAGGTGCCCGTGGGTCTCGAGCGGCTGCAGTCAGCCAACGACATTCGCTTCGTCGAGCGCGGTGCACCGACCCTGCTGGTACCCAACCGTGACCTCGGTGTTTCGGTGGCCGGCGATGTGTTCGGCGGCAAGGTGGGCTATTCCGTCGGCTATTTCAACGGTGTGACCGACGGTGGCAGTTCCGATGCGATTGGCGATGTCGAGACCGACACGGCGGGCGATATCGCGGCGCGCTTGTGGTTCACGCCCTTTGCCGATTCCGATCATTTCGCGTTGCGCGGTCTCGGCTTCGGTGTGGCAGGGACTTACGTCGACGTCAGTGGCGACCCGACCAATACGCTGCTGACCTCGTACCGGACACCGGGCCAGCAGACGTTTTTCCGTTGGCGGGGCAACTCGACAGCCCAGCCGAGTGGTGCAACGTATGCCGACGGTGAGCGGCTGCGCATCACGCCTCAACTGTATTACTCGATTGGTCGATTCGGCCTGCTCAGCGAGTACGCGACGGTCAGTCAGGACGTGGCCCGCCGCACGACCGCAGGGCTGCGCGCGGACAACATCGACTCCAAGGCATGGCAGGTTGCCGCACACTGGTTCCTCACCGGAGAGGAAGAGTCCTTCCGTGGCTTCAAACCGAACAATGTGTTTTCGCTCGACAAGGGCACCTGGGGAGCCTTTGAACTCGTAGCGCGCTATCATGGCATCGAAATCGACGATAAGGCATTCGCACTCGGGTCGCGCTCGTTTGCCGACCCCAACGTATCAGCGCGCAAGGCGACCGCCTACACGCTCGGTCTCAACTGGTATCTCAACGAGAATCTTAAGTGGGTGCTGAACTATGAGCGTACCCGCTTCGATGGTGGGGCCGCCAACGGGGCGGACCGACCCGATGAAGAGGCGCTGCTGACCCGCGTCGCCATTGGCTTTTGATCAGGAGTTGCTGACATGACATCGATGCACACGACCACCCGCCGGCGCCTCGTCGCGTGGCCCGCCCTTGCCTTCTTGCTGACGGTCTTCAGCACGCCGGCGGTGCTGGGAGCTGATGTGACCTTGCTGAACGTGTCGTACGACCCGACACGTGAACTCTATGAGGACTACAACAAAGCCTTTGCGGCTTTTTGGCAGAGCAAGGGCGGCAAGCCGATCAAGATCAATCAATCGCACGGGGGCTCGGGCAAACAGGCCCGGACCGTGATCGATGGCCTGCCGGCGGATGTCGTCACGCTTGCGCTCGCGTATGACATCGATGCGATTGCCGCGCAGGGCAAGCTGTTGCCAGCCAACTGGCAGAGCCGCCTGCCCAATAACAGCTCACCCTATACGTCGACGATCGTGTTCCTGGTGCGCAAGGGCAACCCCAAAGGTATCAAGGACTGGGGTGATCTCGTCAAACCCGGCGTCTCGGTGATCACCCCGAACCCGAAGACCTCGGGTGGCGCGCGTTGGAATTATCTGGCGGCCTGGGCCTGGGCCTTGCGTCAGCCGGGCGGCAATGCGGCCACGGCAGAGGCCTTCATCGGCAAGCTCTTCAAGAATGTGCCCGTGCTCGATACCGGCGCCCGCGGGTCGCTGACCACCTTTGCGCAGCGTGGGATCGGTGACGTGCTGATCTCGTGGGAGAACGAGGCGTTTCTGGCCACCCGGGAACTCGACGCCAACAAATTCCAGATCGTCGTCCCGTCCGTGAGCATCTTGGCCGAACCACCTGTCGCCGTCGTGGACAAAGTGGCGTTGCGCCGCGGCACGACACAAGTGGCGCGAGCGTATCTGGAGTATCTCTATAGTCCGGCGGCACAGGAAATCATCGCCAAGCACTATTACCGGCCGCGCAATCCTGCGGTGGCGGCCAAATACGCCAGCACCTTCCCCAAGATCCCGACGTTGGTGACCATCGCGGATTTCGGCGGCTGGTCGAAGGCACAAGCCACCCATTTCGCGGATGGCGGCATCTTCGACAAGGTCTACGCGCGCTGATCCACTTGCAGATCGCCGGCGGCGACGCAGGGACGGGTCGTCGCACGGCACCTGTGGCATCCTGCGCACATGGTCGCAGGACGTAAGCTCAATCCCGGCGGCGGCGGGCGAAAACCCGCCGCCCCGCCGCCTTCCGAGGGTGGCAGTGCACTGCGCGCGCTGCCCGAGGTCTTCCAGTACACCCGCCATGCGCTCGAGTTGGTCTGGTCGACCAGCCGCCCGCTGACGCTGGCACTGATCCTGCTCACGCTGATTGCGGGTATCTTGCCGGCAGCCATTGCGTTTGTCGGTGCACATATCGTCGATGCCGTCGTCAGCGCCGCGCAGTCCGGTGGCGGCAACGACCATGTGCGCACGGTACTGACCTGGGTGGGACTCGAGGGGTTGCTGGTCGCGCTCATGGCGGCAGCACAGCGCGGCCTCTCCACCTGTCAGTCGCTGCTGCGTGCCCAGCTCGGGCAGCGCGTCAATGTGATGATTCTCGAGAAGGCGCTCACTCTCGATCTACGTCACTTCGAGGACTCGGAGTTCTACGACAAGCTGACCCGCGCGCGCCGCGAGGCATCGAGCCGCCCGCTCTCGCTCGTCATGCGCAGCTTCGGCCTCGTGCAAAACCTGATTGCACTGGCGAGCTTCGGTGCGCTGCTGATCCGCTTCTCGCCCTGGGCGGTGGCCGTACTGCTGCTCGCAGGTTTGCCGTCCTTCATCGCGGAAGCCAAGTTCTCCGGCGACGCTTTCCGACTGTTTCGCTGGCGCTCGCCCGAGACGCGCATGCAGATGTACCTCGAGACGGTGATCGCACGGGAGGATCATGCCAAGGAGGTCAAGCTCTACGAACTCGGGCCGGTATTGCTCGAGCGCTATCGGGCCATTTTCCACAAAGTGTTTGCGGCAGATCGGGCACTCACCATCCGACGGGACACGTGGGGATTTTTCCTCGGCCTGCTCGGTACCGCGGCGTTTTACTCAGCCTACGCGTGGATTGCGGTCAGCACCCTGCGTGGTGCCATCAGCATCGGCGAGATGACCATGTATGTGCTGCTGTTTCGTCAGGGGCAGGCAGCCGTGTCAGCCATACTCTCCTCGATAGGCGGCATGTACGAGGACAATCTCTATCTGTCGACGCTGTACGACTATCTCGACACGCCGGTGGAACCGCAGACGGGCACGGCCACGGTTGGACCGAATCCCCAGGCAGGGGTCGCCTTCGAGGGCGTGAGCTTTGTCTATCCGGGCAGCAGCGAGCCGGCGGTGAGCGACGTCAGTTTCACGTTGCGGCCGGGCGAGAGTCTGGCACTGGTCGGCGAGAACGGTTCCGGTAAGACCACGCTCATCAAGCTGCTCACCCGTCTGTACGAGCCAAGCAGGGGTCGAATAACGCTCGACGGTCTCGACCTTCGCGATTGGGAGCCGTCAGCCCTGCGCCGGCGCATCGGCGTGATCTTTCAGGATTTCGCACGCTATCAACTGGCGGTGGGCGAGAACATCGGCGCCGGCGACGTCACGCACTTCGATGACGAACCACGCTGGCAGGAGGCGGCCGAACTCGGCATGGCGGCGCCGTTCATCGCCGACCTGCCGGCCGCCTATCACACCCAACTAGGCAAGTGGTTCAAAGACGGGCGCGAACTGTCGGGCGGGCAGTGGCAGAAGATTGCGCTAGCCCGCGCCTTCATGCGTCGTGACAGCGATGTGTTGGTACTCGATGAGCCGACCGCGGCGATGGATGCGCGTGCGGAGGCGCAGATTTTCGAACAGTTCCGCGAACTCGCGCAGGACAGGATGGTGATCCTGATCTCCCACCGATTCTCTACGGTCCGTATGGCCGACCAGATCCTCGTGATTCAGGGCGGCCGCATACTCGAGCGAGGCAGCCATGCTGCGCTGATGGCCGCCAATGGCCATTATGCGCAGCTGTTTCAGCTGCAGGCGGCCGGCTATCGATGACGCTCGCGACCTCTGCCTGACTCACCAGGTGAGGTCGTCCGGCACCACGTAATCCTTGTAGGGATCTTCCGGGTCGGCGGCAGCCGCGGATTCGGCACCCGGCCCGATCACGGCACGCGGATCGCGCTCGGCGATGCGGTCGGCCACTTCCCCCGTGACCAGATGATACTTGCCCTCGCTGCGGGCGATGCGGATGGTTCCGTCGATGATGCGTGCACGCAGATCGGCATCGACGGCCAGGCGGCGTACTTTGCCGCGATCGACGAAATTGTAGTAATCGTCGGATTCCGCTCGGGTGACTCGACCCTGTTCGATGAGCTGTTTGATCTCGGCCTGACGGGCACGCGCGGCCGCATTGAGTTCACGTTCGCGATTGAGTGCCTGATCACGCGCTATTTTGGCGGCCCGAGCGGCTGCCGCTTGCTGGGCAGCCTCGCTGAGCGGCGGCGGCGTGCCTTTCTTGGCTTTGTCCTTACGCGGTGGCGGGCGCTCGGCCTGCTTCACCTGCTTTTCCGTCACGAGACCTGCCTTCAGCAGCTGGTCGCGCAGTGAGTCACTCATCGCACCTGATCCTCTTGCGGGCGGCGATCCCCGAGTTGGCCTGCCGCACGGATAGGATACGACACCCCGCGTCCGGCGACGACGGCGTCAGGCTAGCGGCTGCGTTTCCAACCGATAACCTGCCCCGGACTCGGTGCGCAAAAAATGCGGATTTGCAGCATCACGCTCTATCTTTTGCCGCAAACGGTGTACCAGTTGCTTGAGCAACTGCCGGTCGCCGCTGCCGCGATGGCCCCAGACGTGCGTGAGCAAACGCTCGGTACTGACCACGCTGCCGGCATTGGCAATCAGGATCTGCATGAGGCGAGTTTCGAGTTTGGTCAATTTCAGGGGAGGTGCGTTCTCGACTTTCAGCTGGTGCGCCTCGAGATCGAGACTGAGCGGGCCGGCGGTCAGCGCGCTGCCCGCCTCAACACCCGCACGGCGCAGTAACGCCTTCACCCGCGCGATCAGCGTGCGCGGACTGAAGGGTTTGGTCAGGTAATCGTCGGCCCCGAGATCGAGCGCCCTGACCAGATCCTCCTCGCCCCCCCGTGCCGTGAGCATCATGATTGGTACTTGCGAGTCGACACGGATCGCCTCGCAGATCTGGAAGCCGTTGCCGTCGGGCAGATTGATATCCAGTATCGCGAGATCCGGCGCCTCGGCCGCGAACAGACGCAGCGCCGTGCGCACGTCGGCGGCTTTGATCACGGCGAAACCACCCTGTGTGAGGGCGAAAGCAATCAGAGCAAGCAAGTCCTGATCGTCATCGACCACGAGAATCTTCATGCCACGGATCCCTCGGCAGGCAAGGTGATTGTAAAGCGAGTCCGATGCTGCGGGGTACGCACAGCCGCCACTTGGCCGCCGTGTCGCTCGATGATCGACTTGACGATCCACAGGCCGAGCCCGAGCCCGCGTGGCTCCGGCTCTGCGTCTGCAGCGCGATAGTAGCGCTCGAAAATGACTGCGGTATCCGCGGCGGGCATACCGGGCCCTTCATCTTCGACCCACACTTGCACCTGTCCCGCGAGCGCTGCTCCCGCGACGTGGATGACGCTGTCCTGCGGGCCGAACTTGTTGGCGTTGGCAAGCAGATTGACGAATACCTGCGTCAGCCGGGTCGCGTCGCCGGTGACCGCTGGCAGCGCGGCCGGCAGGGCAACTGCCAGTCGCTGTCCGCGTTGGGTCAGCAGTCCGCTGACCATTTCAGCAGCGTCCTCCACCACTGCGGACAGCTCGACGCGCTGCGCACGGATGCCGAGTTGTCCGGATTCGATGCGCACGCTCTCGAGCAGGTTGTCGATGAGACGCGTGAGGCGCAGGGTGCTGCGTTGCAGCGAGCCGACCAGTTCCTGCACCTGCTCGCGCGGCATGCCCGGCAGATTGTCCTGCAGCAACTCGAGCGACGCGAGTTGCGCAGCGAGCGGCGTGCGAAACTCATGCGAGATGTTGGCGAGTATGGAATCACGCGCGCGCCGTACCGACTCGAGTTCCGTCTCATCACGCATCACTTGCACCTGCAGACCATCGACCAGGGGCGCGCTGGTGATGATCACGGTCCGTGTGCTGCCAGAGGTTCGCTGCAAGAATTCCGTCGACTGACCGTGACTGCGCTCGCGCGCGGCCAGGATGGGGCAGTTGAGATCGCAGGGACGATTTCCCTTGGCATCGCACAGCGGACGCAGCACGTCGCCGCAAAAACGGCCGAGGGCCTCCACCCCGCTGACACCGAGCATCTGCTCCGCCTGCGGGTTCAGATAGCGCAGCGTCCGATTGGCGTCGACCGCGAATACGCCCTCCACCACACCGCGCAACATGGCCTGGGCCTCAGCCTCACGCTGGCGCAAGGTTGCCGTCAGTTCGACCAGATTGCGGCGCATGTCTTCCAGCGTGCCGGACAAGGCAGCCGTCTCCGGGCCACCCGCCACCGGGATCGAAGCGGAAAAATCCCCCCGACCGAGGCGTGCTGCGGAATCGGCCAGCGTCTGCAGTGGACCCACGATACGGCGTGCAAGCAGTAATGCGGCGGCCACGGCAAGCAGACTCAACACACAGGCGGTCCAACCGAGACGGCGCACGAAACCATCGACTGCCGCATCCACCCCGGAGACCGGCAGACGCGCTTCGATCAAAGCAACCCCCTCACCCGTCGGCGCGATGAGCGGCGTGCTCGAGGCATAGATGCCGAGTGGCGCAATCCGCTGGGCGATACCCGCCTCGCTCGACAATGCACTCGAATGCAATGCACGGAGCGCCGGCTCGACGTTATCGAGATACTGGGTGAGGGGAACCAGTCTCACCTCCATGCCGGCCGCGTCAGTCAACTGCCGTGCGAGTCGTGCGTCCAACCGACGTACGACGACCAGTCGCGCATCGCCCGAGTCGGACACTCGGGCGTAGGCCCCCTGCAAACCGTCCGGTACGTCGGGTGGAGCAAACATGAACCGTTCGCCCTGCTCGGCAGTGGATCGCAGCAAGCGCAGCCAATCGATATCACTGCGGGTGGCTGCCACCACGCCTGCGGCATCGCTCACTACCGCGCAATCGCTCATGGCCGAGGTGGCGCAGGCGCGCCGCAGCACCAGTGCCAGCTGTGCGCGGTCACCATCGACGAGCAAGCGCTGCAGGACGGGACGGGCGGCGCTGGCGCGTGCATTGGCCAGCGCGTCTTCACCGAGGCGACGAATCTGTTCGCGGGCCGCAGCCCCGGCCAGCTGTACCCGGCCCAGGGCCTGTTGTTCGGCCTGCTTGCGCAACAAGCTCACCGCGCTCACGGCCAGCAGCAGAATGGCGGCCAGCAGCAGACCACCGACGGTCAGTGCAATCGACCGTTCCAGCGATTTGGGACCTGCGACCACACGCCGCAATCCCGTCAGCCACTGCTGCAGCGCGTTGCCCAAGCGTCAACCCGTTCGCCGGTCGGCCCGCCATTCGACCAAAGTCTTGATCACCAGCGTCACGATGGCGAGCAGCGCCAGCAGCGACGCGACTGCAAACGCAGCCGAGAAATTGTATTCGTTGTACAGAATCTCGACCTGCAGCGGCATGGTGTTGGTCATACCCCGGATGTGGCCGGAAACCACCGAGACGGCACCGAATTCGCCCATCGCACGCGCATTGCACAAGATCACGCCGTAGAGCAGGCCCCAGCGGATCTTGGGCAGAGTGACACGCAAGAAGGTGGTCCACGCGCCGGCCCCGAGCGTGATGGCGGCCTCCTCCTCCTCGCTGCCCTGTTGCTGCATCAGCGGTATCAGTTCGCGAGCGACATAGGGGAAGGTGACGAACACGGTCGCGAGCACGATGCCCGGGACGGCAAAAATGATGGAGATGTCGCGGTCCTGCAGCCACGGGCCAAACCAGCCGTGCGCGCCGAACAGCATCACCAGGACCAGACCGGCGATCACGGGCGAAATGGCGAACGGCAGATCGATCAGGGTGATCAGCAGACTCTTGCCCTTGAATTCGAACTTGGCGATGGCCCAGGCCGCACAAATACCGAACAACGTGTTGAGCGGCACGACGATGGCCGCCGTGAGCAAAGTCAGACGGATTGCGGCGAGCGTATCCGGGTCGGTGAAACTCTCCAGATAGGTCTGCCAGCCCTTGGCAAGGGCCTGCACCAGCACGGCGCCGAGCGGGGCGAGTAACAACAGCGCCAGAAAAGCGATCGAAATGCCGATCAGCAGCGCGCGGCCGGCGCGGGTCGCGAGGTTGGTGTTGCGGCGTGTCTCGGTACGGGGCGCGATGCCGGCCATCTCAGCGTCCTGCCGCGACGTGCCGGCGTCGCCCCCACGCCTGCACGAGGTTGATGGCGAACAACATGACGAATGACAGCACCAGCATGATGAAGCCGAGCGCAGCCGCGCCGTTGTAGTCGAACTGCTCGAGCTTGATGACGATCAGCAACGGCGTGATCTCGGTCTTGAGCGGCAGATTTCCCGCAATGAATACAACGGAGCCGTATTCACCGATACCACGCGCGAAGGCGAGCGTGAATCCTGTCAACAGGGCCGGCAGCACGGCCGGCAGGATGATACGACGGAAGGTGTAGAACGGACTGGCACCGAGCGTCTCGGCCGCCTCCTCGAGATCACGCTGGGTCTCGACCAACGCCGGCTGCACGGATCGCACGACAAATGGCAAGCCGATCAAGATCAGCGCAAGCACGATGCCGACGCGAGTGTAGGCAACTTGCACGCCGAGGGTCGCGAGGCGCTCACCGAGCCAACCGTTCGGCGCAAAGACCGTAGCCAGTGCGATGCCGGAGACCGCCGTGGGCAGGGCGAAGGGCAGATCGATCAGCGCATCCACCAGACGACGGCCCGGAAACTCGTACCGCACCAGCGACCACGCCACGATGAAGCCAAACACCGCATTGATGCTTGCGGCGATCAGCGCAGCGCCGAAACTCAATTTGTACGAAGCGACCGCACGGGGATCGGTCAGCACGGCCAGGAACGCCGACCACGGCATGGATGCTGTCTTGAAGATCAGCGCTGCGAGCGGCAACAGCACGATTGCGCTCAGAAAGAAGGTCGTAAAGCCCAGGGTGAGGCCGAATCCAGGCAGCACGCTCGGGCTGCGCAGCCAGTGCGTGGCCATGACTCAGGAATCCGAAGCCGCGTTGGTCGGTGCTGCGTTGACGATCAGCACAGGCCGCTCCGGCTGACCCTCCAGCAGTCGGCCGAGCCAGGGCCAGTCGATGTGGCCGGGATCGGCCGTACCCAACAGCAGCATCGTGTTCGGGTGCGCGTCGAGCTCGCGCTGCAACTCGTTCTGAACTGCGCCGAACCGCAACTCGGTGCGCATGTCGAGACCGTGTTCGGCGAGCGCGGAGGAGCGCGCATCCAGCAGTTCGCGCGTGAATTCAGCCCGCTGCTTCTCGTTGGCATCGTCGGCATGGATGGAGAGATATACGGATTCTGCAGCCACGTGCCGCAATAGGCTCGCTGCTACCGCGACGGTCGCGCGCAATGCGTCGCGATCCAGAGTGTGGATCACCACATGTGTGGGCAACGGTGCCGACGGCGGCACGCAGAGCAGCTGCGCAGCTCCGTTGCGCAATTGCCATTCCGCGGCAGCCGCGCAGCCAGCACCGGTGGCAACGGCAGGCATCCCGGGAGGCGCACGCTCGGACTGACCGACGCGCGTGGCCACACGGGTATGCATGCGACTGCCGAGCGTTGCGAGCAGGGGCGAGTCGTGCAGGCTTTGCGCCTGCGCCGCGGAGGCGGCCACTGCAGTGAAGCTCGAGATCGGCGTCGGTAACACATGTACCCGGCGGGCGCCGACGGCAACTCGTTGTCCCTTGACCACGGGAAAATCGCGTTGCTCGGGAATGGTCCGCGAGACCTCCAGCAGCGACCCGGAGCGTCCCTCGAAATCCGGTGCGACTGGAACGGGTCCGTCGGCAGCCATACGCACACGCAGTCGTTCCACGGCTCCCGAGAACAGGATTTCCTCGACTTCACCGTGACCGACCGCGTTGGAACGCAGGCTGCGCGCCGCACCGGCCAACTCGACTTCCTCGGGACGCAGCACGGCGACGACCTCACGTGGCACCGTCTCACCGCTGGCCACGTCAGCGCTGAAGTGCACGCCGCGATCGCTGCGATAGCCGAGCAGCAGATTGGCCGCGCCGAGAAACGTCGACACGAAGCGGGTCTGGGGCCGCATGTAGAGGTCATCCGGCCGTCCGCACTCGAGCAAGCGCCCCTGATGCATCACGCCGATGCGATCGGCGAGCGCGAACGCTTCCTCCTGATCGTGGGTGACCAGCACCGTGGTCATGCCGAGTTCGCGCTGGATCTGGCGGATGGTGCGGCGCAATTCTTCGCGGATCTTGGCATCGAGGGCGCCGAACGGTTCATCCATCAGCAGCACCTTGGGCCGATGGGCCAAGGCCCGGGCGACGGCCACACGCTGCTGCTGACCACCTGAGAGCTGGGCCGGCAGGCGGTCGTCCATACCGTCGAGCGCAACCAGGCGCAGCAACTCCTGTCGTCGGGCGCGACGCTCAGCCGCCTTCATCTTGCGCACTCTCAGCGCGAACTCGATGTTGTCTGCGATGGTCATGTGGCGGAACAGGGCATACTGCTGGAAGACGAAACCGACCTCACGGTCACGCGCACCGACGTGGGTGACGTCGCGGCCGTGCAGGAAGACACGGCCGTGATCGATGTCGGTCAGTCCGGCGATCGCGCGCAGCAGGGTGCTCTTGCCGCTGCCGCTCGGTCCAAGCAAAACCAGAAACTCACCCTGCTCGATACGCAGCGACACGTCGTTGACGACGGGAACCGACTGATACCGTTTGGTGACCTGATCCAGGGCAATAGACATGACGATCCCGTGTCCCGACGACAGACCCGATATCCTAGGCGGTTGAGGTAACGACGTCAGTCTCGGCACGGTGACAAAACGGTAACAGGCAGCCTTCGCTGGCACGCGGGCGGGCCCACCGGATCGAGGCCCGCGCCAACGGCTTCATCGATCCCGGGTTCTGGGTAAAATCGGTGTCCGCGTCTGCCTACTGGCCAGCCGTACCACCACCGTCAACCGGACCCTCCAGCCATGACATTGCCTTCCTACGAACGCCTCGGCGTCTTTTATCTGGGTCGTGAATACGACGCACGGACCGAGCAATTGGGTGAGGAGATCCTGTACGACTCGCGTGACCTGACCACGCACGCGGTGTGCATCGGCATGACCGGCAGCGGCAAGACGGGCCTGTGTGTGTCGCTGCTCGAGGAAGCCGCGATCGACGGTATCCCGGCGCTGGTGATCGACCCCAAGGGTGACATCGCCAACCTGGCGCTCACCTTCCCGCAACTGCGCGCGGAGGACTTCGCGCCGTGGGTCGATCCGGGCGAGGCGGCGCGCAAGGGCAAATCGGTCGACGAATACGCGGCGGCCACGGCAGAGACCTGGCGCAAGGGCCTCGCGGAGTGGAACGAAGACGGTGCCCGGATCGAGCGTCTGCGTGCCGCCGCCGAGGTCGTGATCTACACCCCGGGCGCGCAAGCGGGTCGGCCGCTGTCGATACTGCGCTCCTTCGCTGCACCGGATGCCGGTGTGGCAAATGATGCCACGGCACTGAAAGAGCGTATCGGTGCCGCCATCGGTGGCTTGCTGGCGCTGCTCGGCATCGAAGCGGATCCGATCAACAGCCGCGAGCACATCCTGCTCTCGGCGATCCTCGACGCATTGTGGCGCAAGGGCCAGAGCCCGGATCTGGCCGGCGTGATCCAGGCGGTGCAAAAGCCGCCGTTCGACAAGATCGGCGTGTTCGATCTCGAGAGCTTCTATCCCGCGAAGGAGCGCATGGGTCTGGCGTTGCGTATCAACGGCTTGCTCGCCTCGCCCGGCTTCGAGGCCTGGCTGCAGGGTGATCCGCTCGACATACAGAAGCTGCTTTACACAGCGACCGGCCAGCCGCGGGTGGCGATCATCTCGATCGCGCATCTTTCGGATGCCGAGCGCATGTTCGTGGTGACTCTGATCACGAATGAGCTCGTGGCATGGATGCGCCGGCAGTCAGGTACGACCAGCCTGCGCGCCCTGTTCTACATGGATGAGGTGTTCGGTTACTTCCCACCGGCTGCGATGCCGCCATCCAAGCTGCCGCTGCTGACGTTGATGAAGCAGGCACGCGCGTTCGGTCTCGGCGTGGTGCTCGCCACTCAGAACCCGGTAGATCTCGATTACAAGGGGTTGGGCAACGCCGGCACCTGGTTCATCGGACGGTTGCAGACCGAGCGCGACAAGGCCCGCGTCATCGAGGGACTGCTCGCCAGCGACGCAGCGGGCGGGCTCGACAAGGCAGGGTTCGATGCACTGATGTCGAACTTGCCGACCCGCACTTTTCTCATGCGCAATGTCCATGACAGCGCACCGCTTTTGCTGCGCACACGCTGGGCCCTGTCATACCTGCGTGGCCCGCTGACGCTGAACGAGATAACGCGACTCACGCCGGCCGCGCCGATCGCCAGCGGCGCAACGCAGACCTCCGGTGCCGAACCTGCTGGCACATCGACCCGGATGGTGGGCAGCGCAGGGGCGAGCAAACCCGTGCTGCAGGCGGGTGTCACGGAGCATTACCTGCCTGCGACCCAATCACCGGTGCAGTACACCGCCCGGATCGGCGCACGCGTGCGCGCGCGATTCGTCGATACCAAGGCCGGGATGGATGCCTGGGAGAGCTGGTATTGCATTGCGCCGCTCGGCACCAACGGGCCGGACTGGGCGCGGGCGGAGCGCATTTCGGGCGAGAACCCACAGTTCACTGCCGGACCGGTGGAGGGTGCGACCTACGGCGACGTACCCGGTTTCGCGCTCTCCGCACGTGAGCATCGCAGTTGGCGCAGCTCACTCGAGGACGAGGTCTATCGCAACGCGGCTCTCAATACGTTCCGTTGCCCATCGCTCAAGATGTCAGCCGCCCCCGGGGGCACGGAGGCTGAGTTCCGCGCATTCCTCGCGCAAACGCTGCGTGAGCGGCGCGATGCTGCAGTGGATGCGTTGCGGCGCAAGTACGCGACCAAATTCGATGCGCTCGACGAGCGGGTACGACGCGCGGAGATGAAGGTCGATCAGCAGAAGGCACAAGCCACGCAGCAGACGACCTCTGCGGCATTGACGGCAGGTGCCAGCCTGTTGGGCGCGTTGTTCGGCAGCGGGCGCCGGTCGGTCTTCGGCACCGCGGCGACCACCGCCCGCAGCGTCTCGCGCGCCAGCAAGCAACGAGCTGACGTCGCGGCAGCACAGGCCGACGCCGAGGCGATCCGCACCAAGCACGCTCAACTGAGCGCCGAACTCGAGGTCGAGGTGCGCTCGCTTGAATCGGAATTCGATCCGGACACGATCCGGATCGAGACCACCGCGGTGAAGCCGCGCAAGTCTGACATCACGGTGGAGGAGATCGCGCTCGTCTGGGCGCCGGTCGCCTGAAATCTCACTCCCTGCAGGCCGTCCGACGAGGCGGCTGGAGCCAACAGACCATGGATGACTTGATCCGCAAACTCTCCAAGGACCTCGGCGTAAGCAAAGACCAGGCGCGTGGCGGCCTGGTCGCGCTCCTGCGCGAGGGTCAACGCAACCTCAGCCGCAAGGATTTCGACCAGTTCGTGGCTGATATCCCGGGCGCCGACAAGCTGCTCAAAGCGGCACCGCCGCCCAGTACCCTCAGTTCACTCGCGGGCGGATTCGGGTCGCTGTTCGGCAGCCGCAGCGGCGCAGGCCGCTGGGCAGGTCTTGCGGCCTCCTTCGCCGAACTCGGTGTCGATCTCGACACTGCGCAGAGATTCGGACCGATCGTCATCGAATACGTCCGCAAGCACGGTGGCGAGCATCTGGTCGGCAAGATCAAGACGGCACTCAACGTCTAGCGTTTCGCATCTGAGGATTTCGAATGTTCCATGCCCGTTGGTCCGCTCTGCTGTGTGCGGCGCTCGCGCTCGTTGCATGTACCAAACCGAGTCGCGATCTACAGCCCGGCAGTTATCGCGCCACGCTGGACGTGCCCGGCGGCGAACTGCCGTTCGGATTGGATATCGCCAAGGAAGAGGCCGGATTCGTTCTGTATCTGATCAACGGCGAGGAACGGGCGCGCGTCACGGACGTCAAGGCGGAACCGGGACGGATCACGGCCCGCATGCCTGGGTATGAGCACACACTCACCGCAAGCATCGTCGGCGGTGATCTGCGCGGCGACGTCACCTTCGTGCGACCGGGTGGTATCCGCGTGGCAGTGCCGTTTCGCGCAGAACTCGGCAAAACCTGGCGTTTTTTCGAAAAACCGGTGAACGACAACGCCGATGTGGCTGGCCGGTGGGCGATCAGCTATACGGATGACGAAGGCAAGCCGTCGCAGGGTGTCGGCGAGTTCGGCCAGAAGTTCGGCGAGGTCAATGGCACGGTCCTCATGGCGACCGGCGATCAGCGCTTTCTCTCCGGCGAGATTCGTGGGGATGAGTTGTTCCTGTCGCGCTTCGACGGCGGGTCGGCCTTTCTCTACCGCGGGAAACTCGACGCCCAGGGAAATCTGCAAGGTGATTTCTGGTCGGGCAAGTGGGCGCACAAGAAATTCACCGCGACACGTAACGACGACGCCGTGGTCGATGGTTCGGCTGTCGCGACCGCCATGAAGGACCCGCAGCAGCGGCTCGAGTTCGCCTTCAAGGACCTCGACGGCAAGATCGTTGCCAGTAGCGACCCGCGGTTTAAAGATAAGGTGCTGATCATTGCACTATCCGGCAGTTGGTGCCCCAACTGCCATGACGAAGCGGCGTTTCTCGCACCCTTCTACCGCGAGTATCGTGACAAGGGGGTCGAGGTCCTCGGGCTCATGTTCGAGCATCACGGCGATTTTGCGCAGGCCGCTGCTGCTGTAGCCGGGTTCAGACGTGAATTCGGCATCGAGTATCCGACGTTGATTGCCGGCATTTCCGATACGGACCAGGCGTCGACCGCGCTGCCTCAGTTGACCGGTATTTATGCGTTTCCCACCACGATCTTCGTCGATCGTCAGGGGGTCGTGCGCAAGCTGCACGCCGGGTTCGCAGGTCCCGCCACCGGTCTGCACTACGAGCAGTTCAAGGTGGAGTTCATGCGCACGGTCGACGAGTTGTTGAGCGAGAATCCTGCGGGGGCCGGCGGTGCCGTGACCGATGCTGCAACGCAGACCGCCGCGGCGGCTGCCGCGCCGTGACGCTGTTTCTCGCCAAGCTCCTCTTCACGCCCGTCATGATGTTTCTGGCCAGCGCCGCAGGACGGCGTTGGGGGCCGGGCATCGCGGGCTGGCTGACCGGGCTGCCGTTGCTGGCCGGACCGATCTCCGCATTCATCTGTATCGAGCAGGGGCCGGCCTTTGCCGAACACGCGGCAGCCGCAACCCTGCTCGGCATGTGGTCTTCCTGTGCGTTCTGTCTGGCGTATGCCGGCTGCGCCGGGCGCGGCTGGGTGATCGCCTGCGTGGCTGCCGTTGCGGCCTTTGCCGTGGTCACTGCCGCGCTGCACGCGGTGCATCTGGCGCCATGGATTGGGTTCCTCGGCGTCATGGCCGGGGCGACCCTGTGCCTCGCAACCATCAAGGCACCGGGCGCTGCGCTGCGCAGCGCGCGCCCACCGCGCTGGGACATGCCGGCGCGGCTAACCATCGCCGCGGCGATGGTGCTGCTGCAAACGGCCATTGCCGGCTGGCTCGGTCCGCAGCTCAGCGGCCTCATCATGCCCTTCCCGACTCTGGTGATCCTGCTCACCGCATTCGCACATCAACAGATCGGCAGTGACGGCGCGCGCAGCGTACTGCGCGGTTTCCTGCTCGGCATGTACGCATTTGCAATGTTTTTCGTCGTACTGGCAGCGGGACTTGCGCGTTGGTCACCGCTGCCCGCTTACGTCGTCGCCCTCGCCGCCTGCGTGGCAGTGAACGGCATGACCTTGGCGTGGTTGCGACGCGGCGCGACACGCTGAACGCCATCACCAATCGTCTAGCCGGACGCGGCGCTTGCGGGTAACCTCCGTGCGAATTCGGTTGCGCACTGGAACAGCCCATGCCCTCCTTCGACATCGTCTCTGAAGTCGACCTCCACGAAGTGACCAACGCGGTCGATCAGGCCAGCCGCGAAGTCGGCCAGCGTTTCGACTTCAAGGGCACCAACGCGAAATTCGAACAGCAGGAGTCGGTGGTGACGCTCACCGCGCCCTCGGATTTCCAGTTGAACCAAATGCTCGACATCCTCAAGCTCAAGCTGGCCAAGCGCAACATCGACACCGCGTGTCTCAAGATCGATCCGCCCGTGTTGAGCGGTCAGATCGCGCGGCAGGTGGTGACCCTGCGCCAGGGCATCGACACTGAGCTGGGCAAGAAGATCCAGCGCCAGATCAAGGATTCCAAACTCAAGGTGCAGGCCGCAATTCAGGACAAGCAGGTACGCGTCACGGGCAAGAGCCGCGATGACCTGCAAAGTGCGATCGCAATGATCCGTAAGGGCGGCCACGACATGCCGCTGCAGTTCACGAACTTCCGCGACTAGGCAGACGCCGGCTGCCCCGGACGGTCAGGCGGCCGGGCAGGTTGGCTCCGCGCTGGGCGGGGACCAGCAGCGGCCGCCACCATGTCAATACGAATGCGAATGATTCTTATTGACACTATAGCCGGGGGTTCGTTAGGGTACCGCCTACCTCGCCAGCACCCCCATCCCCATGTCCCAGGCTCCGAACTTTCGCGATCGACCGCGCCGCCCACTGTCGTCCTTGGCCTTGGTCGCAGCGATGACACCAGCAGTGATGCTCGGTACCGCACGGGCCGATGACGCGCCTCCCGAGACGGAACTCGAGCCGGCGATCGTCATCATTGGCAACCGCATCCGCCTCGAATCCATTCCGGGATCGGCCGCCGTCCTCGATCAGTCCGTGCTGGCCCAATCGCACGTCTTCACGGTCAACGAAGCCCTGCGCAAGGTGCCCGGCGTGTTCGCCCGCGACGAGGAAGGGATCGGGCTGCGCCCGAATCTTGGATTGCGCGGACTCAATCCCACCCGCTCCAGCAAGGTGCTGCTGCTCGAGGACGGCATACCACTGGCCTACGCTCCCTACGGCGAAAACGCGACCTACTATCACCCACCCATCGAGCGCTTCTCGAGCATCGAAATCCTCAAGGGCGCGGGCCAGATCCTCTACGGTCCGCACACCGTCGGCGGCGTGATCAATTACGTCACTCCGGCCATCCCAAGCGAGGCCGGCGGGCAGGTCGTGGCGACACTCGGCAATCGTGATTTCCGTGAGGTGCATGCACGCTATGGGATGGATCTCGGACGCACCGGATTCATCGCTCACGGCACAGTGAAAACCTCGGATGGCGCGCGCGAGAACATGGATTTCAACATCACGGACGTCAACGCCAAAGTCGTCCATGAATTGAACGAACGGCAGCAGCTCACGCTGCGTGGCAGTTTTTACGACGAGAATTCGCAGGTGACTTATTCGGGACTGACGCTTGCCGAATGGCGTGAGGATCCGTTCCAGAATGCGTTTGCCGACGATCACATGTATGCGCGCCGCTGGAGCCTGTCGGCGACCCACCGGTTCGAGCTCGCTGCCGCGACAGCGCTGACCACCAACGTGTATTACACGAACTTCAGTCGCGACTGGTGGCGGCAGTCCAGCAATTCGGCACAACGGCCCAACGACCGCAGTGATCCGGCTTGCGCGGGCATGGCCAACCTCTCGACCACCTGTGGCAACGAGGGACGACTGCGTGATTACTGGACGGCCGGGTTCGAGCCGCGGCTGTCCCTTCAGCATGCGTGGCTCGGCATCGAGGGCACACTGGACGCGGGCCTGCGTCTGCATCGTGAGTACCAGCACCGCGTCCAGGCGAACGGCGATACGCCGCGTGCGCGTCGGGCCGGGATTGGTCCCAACGCTGGTATCAAAGAAGACAGCGATCGTACCGTGGAGGCAGTTTCAGCGTTCGTGCAGAACCGCTTCGACTTCGGGCGGGTAACACTCACGCCCGGGCTGCGCTACGAACAGGTGGCCTACGAGCGGACCAACAACCTGACCGGACAGACCGGCCGGGCCACGCTGCGGCAGTTCGTGCCTGGTCTCGGCGCGACCTTCAAGGCCGGCAGCTACACGACGCTCTTTGCAGGCGTGCATCGTGGGTTTGCGCCGCCCGGTGTCGCCGATATCGTCACGGCAGCCGGTGGCAGCGTCAATCTCGATGCTGAGCTGTCGTGGAACTACGAGCTCGGACTGCGCAGTGAACCGCGGGATGGCCTGTCGCTCGAGTCCGCGCTGTTCCGTATGGACTTCTCCAACCAGATCGTACCGGCCAGCGTGGCAGGCGGGTCTGGCGCCGCGTTGACGAGTGCCGGCAAAACCCTGCAGCAGGGGCTCGAGTTTGCAGCGGAGTTGGAGAGCCGTGGGTTCGTCGACTGGCAGACGGAACTGTACGGACGCCTGTCCTACACGTGGCTAACCGACGCCAAATTCGTAGCACAGCGCTACAGCAGCGTCGCCGGGTTTAGCGCCGTCAAGGTAACCGGCAACCGCCTGCCCTACGCACCCGAGCACCTGCTCGCGGCCACCCTCGGTGTGCGACTGCCACAGCAGCTGTCGCTGGAGGTGGAAGGTGTCTATACCAGTGCAGCGTACACCGATGATCTCAACTCAGTGGCCATCTCAGCCAACGGCCAGCGAGGCCGGATGCCGGGCTACACGGTGCTCAATCTGGCGGCGAACTACGACCTCGAACGGTGTGCCTGTCGTGCCTTCATTGCGGTCAAGAACCTGACGGATGAGGTGTACGTGGCAGACATGAGCCGGGGAATGATTCCTGGCATGCCACGACTGTTACAAGTGGGCGTCGAACTGCAACTGTAAGCGTGTGACCGCGTACGACGCAGGGGCCATCAGTGCGCGGCGAGCAGCGCCTGGCGATCGAGTCGCTGACCATCCAGATAGACGTCGACGATGTCGCGGGCGTGTCGAATGTCGACCGTCGGATCGCTGCCCAGCACCACGATGTCGGCATGGCGCCCCGGCGCGATCTCACCGATCTCTCGCCAACCGAACACCTTGGCATAGTTGCTCGTCGCGGCGGCCAATGCAGCACGCGGTGTCAATCCATGGCGAGTCAGCAATTCGAGGTCCCAGTGCAGGCCGTCGCCCGGCAGCACACCGAATGCGGTCGTGCCACTGGCGGCAAGATAGGGCACACCGGCACGCACGAAGGCACGCTGCAACCGCATCTGGCCCTCATCCGCAGCCCGCTGCAGTTCCAGACGTGGCGACGGAGTCTGCGCCGTAGCGAGCCATGTACCGCTCGCCGGATCGAGCGGCAGGTGCACATCACGCGGGTCGATGATCGGACCCACCGGCGAAGTCCAAGGGTTGTGGCGGTCAAACGTCGAGCCGGCCGCATACAGCGGCGTGGTCGGCATCAAGGCGACGCCACTCGCGGCGAGGGCCGCGGCGTACTCGCGTGCAGCATTCGAGTCTGGATCGAGCGCTGCCTGATAACGGGAATTCTCTTGCGCGAGAGGCGAATCGCTCGCCGGAAACGGATCGTCGGCGATGCCTCGCCGGGTTGCGTCGGGCGCAAGATCCAGCGAGTAGCGACTCATGTGCACGAAGGCATTCACGCCCGCTCGGGCAGCAGCCAGATAGGAAGTGTGTCCGAGCTCGCCTATCGTCGCGATGTGATGACGACGTGCTGCCGCGACTGCAGCGTGCAGTTGCTCTTCATCGAGCGGATAGAACAGCAGCAGTACTTCGTAGCCGTCCCAGACGCGGGTATCGACGGTCGCCTCGATTTCAGCTGGCGTCAGTCGACGGCTCTGACCACTCGCCGCAGCGACGCGGTCCGCTGCATCCGTTCCCACTGAAAGGTCTTCGCCGGTAACGACTTCGAGCGCCCGGACATGGGGCGAGGGATCGCCCATGATCAGCAAGCCGCGGCGCGGATCGGACATACCGATGATCGTGGTGACACCCATCGCGAGATGCGCATTGGCCTGCGCCTGACTGCGCTGCCCGGCAAAGCCATCGATCAACCCCGGCACGAGATACCGACCGCTCACATCGACCCGGCGCGCGTTGGCTGGCACTTTGACTGTCCGCCGGGGACCGAGTGCGATGACACGACCGTCATGGATCAGCACGGTTGCATCGTGCAGATCGCGCGCGGTGCGATCTGCGTGCGCCACATCGATGACGGTTCCGCCGACCAACGCGAGGTCATCGGCCAGCGCCACGAGTGACGCCGTCAGCAGCACCAGTCCGAGCAAAAGTTGGGGCAAAAGTTGGGGCAAAAGTGGGGGCAAGAGGCGGATTCGCGTGCCGCCGGCACGGCAACCCGCGACAGAGTGTTCAGTGATCGGACCTGTGGGCTGCATGGTTCCGACCGCAGCCGTGCAACTCAGGCGTAGGCACGCCTCATCACGCGCAGCCGCCGTTGCTGCGCACGCAGACCGTCCTCGATCTCTTTCAATCTCGCGCTGAAGTCGGTCTCTTCCCATTTCGCGAGCAGACGCTCCTTGCGATCGCTGACCCACTGGTCGCGAATGGCTGACCATTCCTCGACCGACTTGCGGAAGGCGGCGTATTCCTCTGCCACTCGCGACTTGAGCCGTTCGATCTGCTCCGCTGCTTCACCGCGGGCCTTGCGAGTCTCGAGTGCCGCCTCGACCTGCTTGAACTGCATGGTCAACTGCGCGCGGCGGATCCAGAGGTCCGGCACGCGCTTGAGGCCGCTGGCCAAACCTACATGCGAGAGACCGGCGATCAACCATTTGGTCGGATCCCAATGCCACCACTTCACGCCGTTGCGATAGTCGGTCTGAAAGATGTGGTGGAAATTATGGTAGCCCTCGCCGTAGGTGAAGACGGCGAGCCAGCCATTGTCACGTGCAGTGTTCTCATCGGTGTAGGGTTGCGAACCCCACATGTGAGCCAGCGAGTTGATGAACCAGGTGAAATGGTGATTGAGCACCAGGCGCAGCAGGCCGGCGAGCAGGAACACGCCCCACAAGTCGCCGACCAACCAGCCGGCCAGCAGCGGCAGACCGACGTTGGTGGCAAGCACGAGCGGCAGATAATAGCGATGCTGGAACATCACGATCGGATCTCGTTCCAGATCGCGCGCGTTCGAGAAGTCGTTCTCGCCGCTCGGATAATTGCGCAGGATCCAGCCGATGTGTGAGAACCAGAAACCGCGCCGTGCGCTGTAGGGATCCTTGTCCCAGTCATCGACGTGGCGGTGATGCGTACGGTGCTGCGATCCCCAAACCAGGATGCTGTGCTGCAGCGACATGGCGCCGAACAGCGCGAAGAACGCTCGCACGCTCCAGTGCGCTGCGTACGCGCGGTGCGACCAGAGCCGGTGATAACCAGCGGTGATCGACACACCGCCCAGCCACAGGAACACGAAAAACAACACGATGGCTGCCGTGCTGTAGCCGTGCGTGAGCCCGTACCACGGCACCAGGGTCAGGGCAGCGAGCGGCGTGAGCGTGAAAACCGTCGTGGTCACCCAGTTGATCGGGGCGTGTTCTGCGGATGCCAAGGGAGCGTTTTGCATCGGGTGGTTACCGGGAGATCTCACAGCGAAACGTGGGGAAAGGGCAAAAACGGGCTGAGTGTACCCGTCATCGCGCCGGATTTGGGTGACGGAACGCGAATGTCGTGCAACTCATTGATCCGATTCGACTGAATCCCCCCAAAAGTCCGCTTCGGCCGCCCCGAAACCGGCACCGGATGGCCAGTTGCCGCGGCCGGCTGGGGATCTCACGGCGGCGGCGCTGCATAGCGCTCGAACCAGCCGAGTACGTGGGCCACCTTGGAGATCAGCTGGCTAGGGCGCTGGTCCAGTCCGTGGCCCGCGCCCGGTACCCTCACCAGTGCGGTGGGCACGCTGCGCAACTTGAGCGCCTGATAGTACTGTTCCGATTCCGACATCGGCGTGCGGTAGTCCTCCTCGCCCGTGATCAGCATGGTCGGCGTCTTGACGTTGCCGACCAACGACAGGGGCGAGCGCCGGAAATACTGCTCAGGCTGCTCCCACGGCAAGCCACCGAACCAGTATTTGTAGAAGAATCCGTAGCGGTCGGCCGTGAGCGCGAAGCTGGTCCAGTTGATCACCGGCTTTTGTACGACTGCAGCGCGAAAGCGATCCGTCTTGCCGACGATCCACGCGGTGAGCACACCGCCACCGCTGCCACCCGTGACATACAGCCGCTGTGTATCGATGAAGCCGCGGGCAACGACCGTATCCACGGCGCTCATCAAGTCCTCGTAATCATGGCCGGGATAATCGTGATGGATCAGGTTGGAGAAATCCTCGCCATAGCTCGTCGAGCCGCGCGGGTTGATGTAGAGCACCACGTAGCCCGCGGCTGCATACAACTGCAATTCGGCGGCGAAGGTCGGCCCATAGGCAGTGAACGGACCGCCATGAATCTCGAGCAGCAGTGGATGACGGCGCTTGGCGTCGAATCCGGGCGGCGTGACCAGCCAGCCCTGAATGCGTCGGCGGTCGTGCGATGACTCGAACCAGAATTCCTCGATGCCGCCCAACGCGTGCTGGGTGATCAGATCACCAGAGAGATCGGTGAGTCGACGCGATGCACCGCCGCGCAAGGGCACTACCGCGACTTCAGCCAGACGGTTCGGTCCCGCCGCCGTGTAGGCGATCAGTCCCTGCCGCGACACACTGAATTCACCACTCGTATAGGGCCGGCCGACCTGCAGGCCGCCGACGTCGCTGGCCAGCGTACGCAGCCGGCCGTCGAGTGAGACCGCTGCCAGCTTGCGTTTACCGAGGTCGTCATACTGGAACACGACTTCCCGCGAATTGGGTGCCCAGCGCGGCGTTTCCACCGAACGGTCGAGTCCCGTATCGAGCACTCGCGAGGCACCGCTGCCCAGTTCGACGATGCCGAGGGCGCGGTTCTGGTAACCGAGGTAGCGGTCATCGAAGCCGACGTAGGCGATGCGTTTCCCATCCGGCGATACGGCGGGACCTTCATCCGGCCCTTTGCGCGAGGTCAGTGGTCTGATCGCGCCGTCTGCCAGCTGCACAGCGTACAACTCGGTATCCAGCGGCTCGAGATCATCGTTACCATGCCGATTGGCAGCGACGATGACGGCGTCGCCGGCCGACGTCCAATCGAGCGGCGCACTGTGATTGAAGGCGCCGGTCGTCAGCTGGCGCGGCGTGCCACCAGTCGCGCCGACCACGAATACCTGCATTCGCTCGTTGCGCAGAAATCCCTCGCCGTCGGCGCGGTAATTGAACTGTTCGATCACCTTGGCTGGCGCAGCCCATTCGGCACCCGCAGGCTTCTCGGGTACCCGCGCCAAGGGACGAGACTCCAGCGGCACGGGCGCAAGGAAGGCGATTCTGCGTCCGTCGGGCGACCAGGCCAGCGCACTCGGCGCGCGCGGGAGGCGAGTGAGCGGCGTCGTCGCGCCGGTGTCCATCCAGCGCACGAAAAGCTGTACGCCGCTGTCGTCGCTGGCGACGTAGGCGAGGCGCTTGCCATCCGGCGACCAGCGCGGGGCACGCGCCTTGACTGCCACCGGTCGCTGCTCGCGCCCCTCGGTCGAAACCAACCAGAGATCGCCCTGCCACCGGTCCTTCATCACGTCGCCGCGATTGCGCACGTAGGCCACCGTGCGTCCGTCGGGCGAGATTTGCGGGTCTGCGGCCCACTGCAGGTCGAACACGTCCATGGCGCGCAGCAGGCGCGGCTGGGCGGGGTTTTCCGCAGCTGCGACGGTCACCGTGGCGGTGGCGAGCAGGCCGGAACCAAGTAGACCCATGCCGAGCAGGCGTCCCAGCGGGCGAGAGCGCAGCAGCATGCGTGAGAAGGTGTGCAGGGACATGGTTGGTTTCCTCGGGTACCCATCTCAGTGTCGCGAGAGCCCACGCCGGACGCAATCCCCGCACCGTGCATGAATGCACGCGGGGAGTGCCCTGCACCTGCTACCCTGCCTGCCCTGATTCGGCGTCGAGACTAGGGAACCCATCATGAAGCGATCGATCGGCCGCCGTACGTGGAGCGGCTGGGCGGCCAGAGGGTCCGTTGCGCTGGCTCTGATCCTTGCCGGGGCCACCGCGACACAGGACTGCCGCGCCCAGGCAGTGACGCCGCACGAAGCCCTCGAGGATGCCAAGCTCTATTTCACGGCACCCGTGCGCTGGGATGCGCGGGACTGGCTGGCCTTCGGCGGATCATTGGCCGCGGTCGCCGTTGCGCACGAGTTCGACGATGACGTGCGCGACCACTTTGTCGGAGGCCGCGCCGATCAGGGCCTCGGCAAGGGTGACTCGCACGGCGCCGATGACGCATTGCCGGCCGCCGTGTTGGTGGCTGGCACATGGGTGCTGGCGGGAATCACGCACGATCGAGGTGGCTATCGCGAACTCGGCTCGATGTTGGAGGCGGCAGGCCTCAGCGTGGTGACCGCCGAGCTCCTCAAGCTGTCGCTCGGCCGACAACGACCCAACGAGACCGCCGATCCCGACCAGTGGTTCAAGAGCGGCAACTCGTTCCCCTCGTCACACGCCACGGCCGCTTTTGCGATCGGTACCGTGTTCGCGGAATCCGGCGACGATCGTTACCGCTGGCTGCGGCGCGTCGTCGGTTACGGTGTGGCAGGCGGCACCGCGTGGCTGCGACTCGACCACAACGCACACTGGACGTCGGATGTGATCGCGGGCGCTGCTCTCGGCGTTTCAACGGCACGGTTCACACTGCGGCGGCGGACCGGCCAGTCTACCGATGCGACCACGATGATCACTCCGCTGGAGGGTGGTCTGCTGCTCACCTACACGCGACCGCTGCGCTAACCACCGCGGCGGGCTCGCCACAGCAGCCACTCATCGCGTCAGTACGTGCCAGACGAAGGCCGCCGCAACGGCAACTGCCACCACGCTCAGCACGAACACGGCGGCTGCGGCGCAATCTTTGACGAGACCGATGTTCGCGTGCTCATCGGGATGCAGATGATCGGCGAGGTGCTCGATGGCGGTGTTGAACAGTTCGGCCGCCAGCACGGCCGCCACCGTCAGCAGCAGGATGGCCCACCAGTGCGGTTCGGGCTGCAACCACACCAGAGCGAGCAGCACTGCCACGGCAGCGACCATCTGGGCACGAAAGCTATTCTCGGAACGCAGCGCGGCGACGATGCCCGCCAGGGCAAAACCCGCACGTCGCACGAAGGACTGGTTTTTCCTCACGGCTTCAGTTCGAGGCCTGCCGCAAATTGGGGGTTGAGCCAATCCTTGATGCTGGCCCACGGGATCTCGACGGACGGCGAGCCAATCTGCGTGCCGCCCACTTGATCCGGGTGAAATTGCACGGTCAGCGTCTCCGGTGTCATGTCCCAATTCTGCGGATCGCTGACCAGCTTCCTCATCACGGCCGGTGCCGGAGCGCGATAGTCGGCGCCGTATTGGGTCTTGAGGCTGTTGTCGATGCCGCTCGCCAACCCGTCCTGCCAGGCGCTGCCCTTGAACACGTCGGCGGCCCGCAACGGGCGCAGCTGCGGCACGAGAAAGTGCGCGTAGGTTGGCGCTCCCTCGGCATTGGCCGCCTCATGCTCGAACGCATAGGCGCTGGTCGCAGTCGAGATCACGTCAGGGACGCTGTCGACCGCCACCGTACGCCGCACATGGCGGTCCGCGGAATCAGCGAGTGCAGGGGCGAGTGCTGGATCGACATTGTAAGGCTCGGTTGCGAGCCAGCGGTCCAGTGCCTTCGCCAGTTTCTTGCGCTCCGGTGGCGCACCGGCCACGTCGACCCGATAGACGACGGCGATTCCGGCTGGGTGCCCGTGCCAATGCTCGGCAGCTTGATCGCCACTGGGCATTGGCGATGGCGCCTGCCCCGGCAACAGCGCATAGCGTGACTGCGGGTAGATCACCAGGTCGGCCACGCGGCGCTGCAACTGCAGCGTGCGCAGGCGATCCTGATGCTGGGAGACCACGCAATCGAGAACCGTGGTGGAACCATTGACCAACTGCCCGCTGTCAGCGCTGCAGCGGCGCGGCCAGAATTCGCGCCATGACTGCTGGCCAGCCGCCAGCTCCTTGCGTGCGGCAGGCGAGAGCAGCGCGGCGTTCGCCTGATAGACGCGATCGACATAGGAATCGAGCTGACTGACGCGCATGTTGGCGCATATGTATTTCTGCACCTCGGTGCTGGCCTTGGGACACTCGAAACTTGCGGCATTAGCCGTACGCGCCATTGCGGTGGCGGCGATCAGGATCGCGATTGGTAGTGACTTGGACAACCAGCGCATGGAAACCTCTGCAAGGGGAACCGGCACCGCCCAGCGCGGCGCGAAGGCAATCTACTGCGGATCGAGTGGGGTTGCACGCGGCGAGCCGGCGCAGGGCGCCGGGGCGATACCCCTGTCAGGGTGCGTGCGGCGCAGATGCCCAGCAGGCGCGCAGCTTCGGCATCGGCTCACGCAAACAACCAAAAGTACGCTCATGCAGCCGTGCCTGCGGACGGAACCACGCGCAGGGCTTGCTGCGAGCGCTACGGTTGGATTTGCTGCACTTGTTCATCACGGTCTTGTTCACTGCCCTTGCTGCCTTTGAGTGCGCGCACCGGCTGTTGCCATTCGCGCCACCCTGCGTTCAATCTAACTGCCACTCCGGCGACAACCCATCGCGGAAAACCGGGGATGGGAGTGGCATACCGCTATCCGCACCCGGAACTGCAGGCGCATTTGCCTGCAACCCGGCGTTGTCCGCGATAATGCCGCAGCATCGACTCGTGAACAGTCTTGGCCTGCAAGGAATCCGACATGCGTCGCATTTTCACAGTGATCGCCGCACTAACGGCGCTGGTAACGCTGCCCGCGCAGGCAGAGACATCGGCCGAGGATGCGTTTCGCAACGCCCGCGGCTGGACGGTACAAGTGCGTACGGCCATCGACCGCTCATTCGCCGAGGAGTCGCAGGGGTCGTTCGAGGGGGCCGGCGTATTGGTGGACACCGCGCGCGGTTGGGTACTGACCAACGCGCATGTCGCAGGCTATTCCTATGGGCACATCAGCGTTGCCTTCGAGGACGGCCGCTACGTTCCCGCACAACGCGTCTATGTCGATCCCTTCATCGATCTGGCCATCATTGCCTACGACCGACAAAAGGTGCGTTACTCCCCGAGCCAACCCGTGCTCGAGTGTTCGGGCATCCCGGCAGTCGGCCACCCGGTGGGAGCCTTCGGTCACCCATGGGGCTACCGTTTCACGGGGACGCGGGGGATTGCGTCGGCCGTCACCTCGCGTCTCGGGCCCAAAATGCTGCAGACCGATGCGCCGATCAATCACGGCAACTCGGGCGGACCGCTGATCAGCCTCGAGACCGGCAGGGTGGTTGGTATCAACACCGCAAGCCTGAGCAAGGACGAAACCGAGGGCATGAGTTTCGCCGTGCTCATTCCGTATGCCTGTACGATCCTGCGCCTCCTGCAGGAGGGCAAGGATCCCTCGCCACCGGCGCATCTGGTCGACTTCGCCCTCGATTCCGATGAGGAAGGCACGCTGCTGGTCGCCCGCTCACGCTTGCCGGCCGGATCCTTGGATCTGCGCGCTGGGGATACGGTGGTTGCCGTGGGTGAGCCGCGCACCGCGATACAGACCGAATCAGACCTGATCGACGCCGTGCGTGGTCGGCTCGACGACGTGGACCTGACGGTCAAACGCGCGGGCGGGACGGTCGAATTGCGCGGCAGCTGGCCGGCTGCGGAGAAAATCACGCAGCGTGAGGGTCTGTGGATTTCCGGTGCCTTGTTCGCGACGTCGGATGCGTTCACCAACGGCCTCGTGACCGGACGACCTGCATTGATGGTGCACCATGTCGAACCCGGCTCGGCGGCGGAGATGGCGGGCTTGCATCCGTTCGACCTGCTCGCGGGCAGCGATGGACGGGAGATCGACTCGTTGGCGACGCTGGAGAGCATGGCGCGCAAGGCGGGGGCTGCCGGACGGCCGCTCGAACTGGTGTTGCTGCGTTTCGGCGGGCCAGACCAGATGCTGCTATTCCAGCACCACGCCCGCCAACTGGAGGCGGGCGAGATCGAACGCGTCGGTCCAACCGCGCGCAAACAGCCGCGCTGAATCACGCGGTTCATCACAGGAGAGTTCGACATGCGTTCGGTATTTCTCGATTTCGATACGGCCACGCCCGACGGGGATCTCGACACGACTTCGTTGCGCCGCGCACTGCCGAATCTCGAATTTCTCGGCAACACCACCGAAGACAACCTCGTGCAGGCGATGGCGGGACACACGATCGTACTGGTCAACAAGCTGCGCATCTCCCGGGAGGCAATCGCAGCCACACCAACGCTGAAACTGATCGTGCTGGCCGCGACCGGAACCAACAACATCGATCTGGTGGCGGCACGCGAGCACGGCGTCGGTGTGTGCAATCTGCGCGACTACTGCACGGCGTCGGTCGCGCAACACGCGCTCGCCATGCTGCTGATGCTCACCCACAAATTGCGTGAATACGATGCGCTGGTGCGCAGCGGTGCCTGGCAACAGGGCGACCAGTTTTGCTTACTCGACCACTCCATCCGCGAGTTGACCGGCCGCAAGCTGGGTGTGGTCGGCTATGGCACGCTCGGACGCGGTACCGCACATGCCATGCAGCAGGCGCTGGGCATGCAGGTGCTGGTCGCGAATCGTCCGGGCGGCGAGCGGACCGCGGGACGTCTGGACCTCGACGAGTTGCTGCCGCAAGTCGATGTGCTGACGCTGCACTGCCCGCTCACACCGGCAACCACACGGCTCATCGATGCACGCCGGCTGGGATCGATGAAGCGCGATGCCGTGCTGATCAACACGGCGCGCGGCGGACTCGTCGACTCGCAGGCCCTGGCTGATGCCCTGCGGGCCGGACGTCTCGGCGGCGCCTGTATCGATGTGTTGCCACAGGAGCCACCCGTCGATGGTGACCCGCTGCTGGCGGCTGACATCCCGAACCTGATCGTCACGCCGCACATCGCGTGGGCAGCGCGCGAGGCGCGGCAACGCTGTCTGGATGAGATGGCACTCAACATCGAGGATTTTCTGCGCGGTGGCCACCGCGGCCGCGTGGTGTAGGCGCAAACCGTCCATCACAGCGGTGCTCAGTCGCTGACTTTGGCCTCACGGGGCTCGGGCGACGGCGCGTCGATGAGCCGTTCCGCCCAGCGGACCACGGGCCGCACTCGCGGTGAGACCATGGCGAGCGCCTCTTTGGCGTCTACCCAACGGTACTCGCTGTGCTCGGGATGTCCGAGTTCGGGGTTGACGGGCAAGTCGACTGCCTCGGTCGTGGTCCGTGCCAGAAAATAGCGGGCCAGCTTGCCGCGGCTGTAGGGGCCGGTGTCGATACAGATATCGCCCCAGTCGAACTGCAGGTCATTGATGGAGGACTCTTCAGCAACTTCGCGGATCGCAGCCGCGAGCGGCGCCTCGCCCGGTTCGACCATGCCTTTGGGGAAATCCCAATGTTCGTATGCGCGCAGCAGCAAGTAGCGCCAGCCGCCGTCACAACGACGCACCACGACGACGCCTGCCGACATTCGGGCACCGGAGGTATGCATGCCCTCCATTATAGATGAGCCGGCACTGCGCCACCGCTGCGGGAGGCTGCGGTCGAGGTTCTTTGCGGTGAATCGCTTTGCCGGATTCGATAGGCATCGACTATCCTGATGGACATGAACCTGCGCGACCTCCGTTACCTGGTGGCTTTGGCCGATGAGCGCCATTTCGGCAAGGCTGCCGAGCGCTGCCACGTGAGTCAGCCGACCCTGTCGGCACAGATCCGCAAGCTCGAGGAATACCTCGGCGTGGCCTTGGTGGAGCGTCAGCCGCGTCGTGTGACCTTGACACCGACCGGAGAGCGTATCGTCGAGCGCGCACGTCGAGTGCTGCAGGAATCCGATGCGATCGTCGAACTGGCCAAGGCCGATCGCGACCCGCTGGCCGGACCTCTGCGTTTGGCACTGATCCCGACCGTGGGGCCCTACCTGCTGCCGCACGTGGCCTTGCGCTTCAAGCGCGAATTGCCGCGGCTCAAGCTGCTGCTGCACGAATATCAAACCGAACCGCTGCTCGCGAAACTGCAGGCGGGCGAACTCGATGTCGGCATCCTTGCCTTGCCCGTGCCTAGTGATGGTCTCGACACAGCCAAGCTGTATGACGAGCCGTTCACCGTTGCAGTGCCTGCTGCGCACGCTTTGGCGCGACAGGACAAAGTGCGACTCGAGGATCTGCGCGGTGAGACGCTGCTGCTGCTGGAGGATGGGCACTGCCTGCGCGAGCAGGCGCTCGAAGTGTGCAGTCGGATCCGTTTGCATGAGGCACAAGACTACCGCGCCACCAGTCTCGAGACGCTGCGTCAGATGGTGGCGGCCGGTCACGGCATCACGCTGCTGCCGCAGCTCGCTGCGCAAACGCCAGTGGGCTCGGCGCGCGGTTTGCGTATCAAGCCGTTTGCCAAGCCCGCGCCCTGGCGAAGCATTGGCGCGGTGTGGCGCAAGTCGACGACGCGCGGCGCTGCGATCGAAGCGCTGGTGGCGGTCATGCGCGCGTCCATGCAGGGCGGGACGGTTTGATGCAGACACTGCGACGGCTGCTGATCGCAACGGCGCTGTGGCTGCTGACGGCGCTCGACGCTTCCGCCGGTGCCGTTCGAGTCGAGGGCGCCTGGGCACGTGCCACTCCGCCGGGTACCGAGGTGGCTGCGGTCTACCTCACCCTGCACGGCGGCGCGCAGGCCGATCGGCTGCTCAGCGCCAGCACGCCGGATGCCGCACAGGTTTTCATCCATACGGTGGGTGAGCAGCGGGGCATGAGTGCGATGCGGGAACTGGACGGTCTGGAGCTGCCGGCCGGCAAGCCACTGGTGCTCGCGCCCCTCGGTACCCATCTGATGCTGAGCGGGCTGCGCCGTGCCTTGCGTGCCGGGGAGACGCTGACCATGGAACTGCGCTTTGCACGAGGCGGCACTCGACGCGTCACGGTCACCATCATCGCGCCCGGGGCCGCTCCGCCTGCAGCTGCGCCGCCAGGTGAGCCGAATGCCGCGTAATCGCCTCGCTGCACCGCCCGCGGTCACCACGCTGCCGCTGCACCGGCTGCACGACGAGGACGTGGAGCGCCTGCTGGCACTGGGCGAGCGCAGCGAGGAGTTGCGCGCAGCACTCGGTACGCCTGCGTTCCGCGAACTCAGCGCGCTGGCACGCCGTGCTGCGACCCAGCGCGGTCGTCGCGGTCCGCGTGTCTATGTGCTGCCCGGTTTGATGGGCTCACGTATCGGCGCCCGCGGACAACTGCTGGATGACGTGCTGTGGCTGGATCTGCTGGAGGTGGCAGCGGGGCATCTGACCCGCCTCGCGTTACCGCAAGGTGCCAGCCTCGTGGCACTCGGTGCCATGTGGCTGAACGTTTTGAAACTCAAACTCTCGTTGCAGATCGCAGGCTATGACGCCCGCCTGCACGCCTATGACTGGCGACTCGGTGTGAATCAACTCGCCGCGACGCTGGCCGATCGCATCGTGGCGGACGGCGCCCGCGAGGTGATGCTGGTGGGACACAGCATGGGCGGTCTGGTGGCACGAGCAGCACTGGCAAGTCATGCACAGTCGCGGATCAGCCGCGTGGTGCAGATCGGCTCCCCCAACTCGGGATCGTTCGCAGCGGTGTTGGCCCTGCGTGGGGTTTACCCGACGGTCCGCAAGATCGCCGCACTCGATCCACGCCATGACGCGGAAGATCTCGCCCGACTGGTGTTTCGCACGCTACCGTCGCTGCATGAATTGCTGCCGGATGAGCAGCATGCGGGTGGCCTCGATCTGTTCGATGCGACCAATTGGCCCGCCGATGCGCTGCGACCGCAACCCGACCTGCTGGCCGCGGCCCGTGCGGCGAGGGCAAGCTGGCCCGTCACAGACACGCGCTGCCTGCACATCATCGGTGTGCGGCAGGACACCGTCACGCAGATCACACATGCCAAAGACGGCTTCGAATACCGGCTCACGCCCGACGGCGACGGCACCGTGACACTGCAGTCGGCCCATCTGCCGGGACAGCGCGCCTGGTACGCTGCGGAACCGCACGGCGCCCTGCCGAACAACGGGCGCGTCATTGCGGCTGCCATCGACCTGCTGCAGGACGGCGAAACGCGGCGTCTGGCCAGTCAGGCACGCCGCTCGCGCAACAGCGCAGTGCGGTCCGTGTCCGAGACTGCCCTGCGGCGGATCGCGCCGCGCAAGGTGGACTGGCGCACGCTGTCTGCCGAGGCGCGCCGGCGGCTGCTCGAGCCGGTGGTGTCGCCGGAATTCCACGGCGAGGTCGATGCGGCCGTGCTGGCGGCCAACGCGCTCACGGGCGCAGTCAACCGGGTCGGGCACACGGTACGCCGCATCGAATTGCGATTACTGAACGACAGCATCACGTCGGCAAACGCGCGTGCGCTGGTGCTCGGCGTTTATCGCAACGTCGATCCCTCCGGCGCCGCCGCCGCGGTTGATCAACGCCTCGGCGGCGCCATTCGCGAGCTGACTCTGCGACGCATGTTTGCAGCGCAGCTCGGACAGCCGTTCATCCTGCCGACGGCGCACAGTGCGCTGATGGCAGAGTTCGTGCTGTTTGCGGGTCTCGGTGAATTCGACGATTTCGGAGCGCAGGCACAGCGCTTTGCAGCGGAGAACGCCGTGCGCTCACTGGCGCACACCCGCGCGGAGGATTTCGCCACAGTGCTGTTCGGCGCGGGCTCGGGGGTGCCGGTGGCACAGGCGTTTGCCGAGCAGATGCAGGGATTCCTCGACGGCTTGCAGCAGGAATCGGCGCAGGAAATCCGCCGGATCACCTTTTGTGAGATTGACCGGCGCAAGTACCTGGCCTTGTGCCGGGCCGCCCGGCGGGCCGCGCGAACGTCGGCGCAGCAGGGATTCGAGTTGTTGCTCGATGAGGCAGTGATACCGGCGCGTGGACGCCCGCAACGGGCGACCGCAGCAACCCGCGGGTCGCGGGGCGAGGCCGGCCACGATGGCAGCTACCTGCTGGTGACGCTGCTCGAAGCGAGTCGACAGGAATTCGAGTGCCGCGCCGCCCTGCTCACGGCCGGTGCCAAGGCAGCCGTGCTATCGAGCACGCAACGCGTCAACCGGCGGGAACTGCTCGACCATCTGGCGATCGTCGCGGACGGAGCGCCCGCCTCAGCGCGAGAATTACGCCGTTTCGGCACCCGGCTGACGCGTCTGCTGCTCGGCAGTACGGTACGCGAGGGGCTGGCGTCGATGGCGCAGCGTGCTCTGGTGGTGGTGCACGATCGCGAGGCCTCACGCATCCCGTGGGAAACCCTTTGCATCGAGGACCTACACCCGGCACTCGGTCAGGGGATCAGCCGTCGCTACGTCAGCGATGCCTTGAGCGTCGCGCGTTGGCGGGAGAGTCGCGTCACGGGCGAACGTCTGCGCATGCTGCTGGTCGTGAATCCGACGCTCGATCTACCGGGCGCCGCCGCCGAAGGCGCTGCTCTGCGCACCGCTCTGGCCGGTGCCGACATCGGCCTGACCGTACTCGAGGGCAGCGCGGCCACCCGGCAGCGCATCGTCGAGACGATCGCTGCAGGCGACTGTGACGTGCTGCACTTCGCGGGCCACGGGCACTTCTCGACTGACGAGCCGGGCAGCAGTGGTCTGATATGCGCGGGCGGTGCGACGCTGCGCGGCAGCGATCTCGACGGCATCGGCAACCTGCCGTCGCTGGTGTTCTTCAATGCCTGCGAGGCAGCCCGGGTACGCCGTCGGCGTGGACCGCGACCCGCCTCGGCGTCCAAACGGAACGCTCCGGCTGCGCGCTGGTTCGGCAGCGGCAGCTCGGCCAGTCTGGCCGAAGCCTTCCTGACCGGCGGTGTCGCCAACTTCGTGGGTACCCATTGGCCGGTCGGCGATGCGGCAGCGCTCAATTTCTCGACGCGGTTCTACTCGCAGTTGCTGCGCGGCACGACGTTGGGCGATGCGCTGCTCGCCGCTCGCCGCTCGGTGGCTGAGCTCGCGAGCGGCGATTGGGCTGACTATGTCCATTACGGCAATCCACTGTTCGCACTCCGGTTGCCACCGGGCTGACCGCAATTCGTGATCGAGGGCCCTCGCAGGCATTGCGCAGCGGCCTGAAACCGCTAAGCTCACGGTTCGTCGAGCTACCGCATGAGAACCCTGTGAGCCTGCCACCGACCGACACGCAAAATCCGGACTACTTCCACCGCGTCGTCGACTGCCAATGGGCCTGCCCGGCCCACACCGACGTTCCTGAATACATACGCCTGATCGCGCTCGGACAATTCTCCGACGCCTACGTCGTGAACCGCGAGTCGAACGTCTTCCCGGGCATCCTTGGGCGTGTCTGCGACCGTCCCTGCGAACCGGCGTGCCGCCGCGGACGCGTCGAGGAAAAGCCAGTTGCCATCTGCCGCCTCAAGCGCGTGGCGGCTGATCACAAGGACGATATCCGCGACCGCCTGCCGGTGATCCCTGCCAAGCGCAACGGCAAGCGCGTCGCCTGCATCGGCGCAGGCCCCGCCTCGCTCACCGTCGCCAACGACCTGCTGCCGCTCGGCTACGAAGTGGTGATCCTCGAGCAGTGGAGCAAACCGGGCGGCCTGATGCGCACCAACATCCCCGCATTCCGCCTGCCCGAGTCGGTGCTGGCGGAGGAGATCGGTTACATCGTCGGGATGGGCGCCGAGATCCGCTACGACTCACGAGTCGACAGCCTGCGGCAGTTGCTCGCGGGCGGTGAGTACGACGCTGTGTTCATCGGCAGCGGCGCCCCCAAGGGGAAGGAACTCGATCTGCCCGGCCGTCGCGAGGGCGATGCGAACATCCACATCGGCATCCAGTGGCTGGAATCCATCGCCTTTGGTCACCTCGACAAGGTCGGCCGTCGCGTCCTCATCATCGGCGTCGGCAACACGGCCATGGACTGCTGTCGCTCTTCGCTGCGCCTCGGCGCCAGCGAGGTGAAGGTGATGGCACGTAAGCCCCGCCAGTTCTTCAAGGCCTCGGCCTGGGAACTCGAGGACGCCGAGTCGGAGAGCGTCGAGATCGTGGTCAACCGCTCACCGAAGTCGTTCGTCATCGAAAACGGACGGCTCGCCGGGATGACCTTCGACAAGATGGAATACGACTTCGATGCCCGCGGGCGGATCACGGCCGAGCGCATCGTTGGCGAAGAGTTCATTGCCGCCGATGACGTCATCCTTGCCATCGGTCAGGAAAACGCGTTTCCGTGGATCGAGGACGATCTCGGCATCGAGTTCGACAAGTGGCACGTGCCAGTGGTGGATGCGGTGACCCACCAGTCTTCGCGGCCCGGCGTGTTTTTCGGCGGCGACGCCGCCTTCGGACCGAAAAACATCATCTGGGCCGTCGAGCATGGCCATCAGGCTGCGATCTCGATCCACAACCATTGCATGGGCGAGCCGGTGACCAAACGCCTGCCGCCGACCATGAAGCTCTCTTCGCGCAAGATGGGCCTGCACGAGTGGTCGTACAAGAACGACTACAACCCGGTCGAGCGGCGGCTCGTCCCGCACGTCGCCCTCAAGGAACGCTTCAAGAAGATCAGCATCGAGGTCGAACTCGGCTTCGACGCGGAGCAGACGGCGCAGGAAGTACAGCGTTGCCTCAACTGCGACGTGCAGACCGTGTTCGAGCCGAAGCTGTGCATCGAGTGCGATGCCTGCATCGACATCTGTCCCACGGACTGCCTGACCATCACCCGTAACGGCGAGGCGGAGGAACTTGGCACGCGACTGAAGGCGCCGCGCAAGAACCCCGCCGAGCCGCTGTTCGTCTCGAGCCCCCTCAAGCACACGGGTCGCGTCATGGTGAAGGACGAGGACCTCTGCGTGCACTGCGGACTCTGCGCCGAGCGCTGCCCGACGGCAGCCTGGGACATGCAGAAATCCAAGATCCACTTGCCCCACGCCGGCGATCACACATGGCCCAGCCCACAGCAACAACAGACCGCATAAACGACTTCGTCGTCAAACTGGCCAACGTCAACGGCACTGGCTCGGCCAGCGCCAACACGTTGCTCATGAAGTCCATTTTCCGGATGGGCATCCCGGTGATGGGGAAGAACTATTTCCCCTCCAACATTCAGGGCCTGCCCACCTGGTACGAGATCCGCGTCACCAAGGACGGCTACGTCGCGCGCTCCGGGCGCATCGACCTCATGGTGGCGATGAATGCCGAGACCTATCAAAAAGACGTGCGAGAAGTGAGCCCGGGCGGCTACCTGATCTACGACTCCACCTGGCCGCGGTCGGCGCTGCTGTCACGGGATGACATCACGATTCTGGCCGTGCCGCTGGCGAAGATCGCCAACGAGAATTTCGTCGGTGTACGCAACCGCATCCTGATGAAGAACATCATGGTGGTCGGTGTCATGGCGGCGCTGCTGGAACTCGATCTCGGCGTCATCCGCGAGCTGCTGACCGAGAGTTACGCCAAAAAGCCGGCGCTGGTCGAGTCGAACATGAAAGCCGTGCAACTCGGCTACGACTACGCCAAGCAACACCTGACCTGCCCGCTGCCGCTGCGCGTCGAGCGGATGGACAAGACGCGTGGTCACATCATGATAGACGGCAACACTGCTGCCGGGCTCGGCTGCGTGTATGCGGGCGCGACGGTGGGTGCCTGGTACCCGATCACGCCCTCGACGTCGCTGATGGATGCGTTCAAGAGCTTTTGTGCCCGGCTTCGGGTCGACCCGGACACGGGCAAGAACAACTACATCGTGATCCAGGCCGAGGATGAGCTGTCGGCCATCGGGATGGTGCTCGGAGCATCGTGGAACGGGGCGCGGGCCTTTACGCCCACCAGCGGGCCCGGCATCTCGCTGATGAACGAGTTCATCGGACTCGCCTACTATGCCGAGGTGCCGGCCGTGCTGTTCGACATCCAGCGCGTCGGGCCGTCCACTGGCATGCCGACCCGCACGCAGCAATGCGATCTGATCAGCTGCGCCTACGCCTCGCACGGCGACACCAAGCATGTGCTGCTGTTCCCGGCGCATCCGGAGGATTGCTTCTACATGGCGGTGCAGGCGTTTGATCTCGCGGAGCGACTGCAGACACCGGTGTTCGTGCTCTCCGATCTCGATGTCGGCATGAACGACTGGATGTGCCCCGAACTGAAGTGGGATGACGCCTATCGTCCGGATCGGGGCAAGGTACTGTCCAAAGAGGAAATCGAGGCGCTGCCAAAGTTCCATCGCTACCTCGACAAGGACGATGACGGCATTCCGTACCGGACGCTGCCGGGGGTCAGTCCGAAGGGCGCTTATTTCACGCGCGGCTCCGGGCACAACCAGTACGGTGGCTACACGGAGGATTCGGCCGAGTATCAGGTGGTGCTCGACCGGCTGACGCGCAAGTTCAAGCGGGCCAAGACCCTCGTGCCGCCACCCGTCATCGTTGGCGCCGGCGACAACGAATTGGGTCTGGTGGCGATCGGCAGCAGTCATGGCGCGACGCTCGAGGCCATGGACATCCTGCGCAAGCGCGGTATGAACGTCGATTACATGCGCATCAAGGCGTTTCCCTTCACCAAGGAGGTGGAAGCCTTCCTCGATTCGCACAAGACCGTGTTCGTCATCGAGCAGAATCGTGACGCGCAATTGCGGTCGCTGCTCACACTCGAGACCGACATACCCAAGGCGAAACTGCGCTCGATCCTGCATTACAGCGGGCTGCCGATGACGTCGCGCGAGATCGTCGATGCGGTCATTGCCGAACTCGGCGACGCACGTCGCAACGCCATGCTGGCTTCCTGAGGCGACAACCATGTCATTCATCAATAAACCCAAGGTCCGTCATCCGGATCTGCCAAAGAATGAAATCGGTCTGACCCGCCGCGACTACGAAGGCGCCATGTCGACCCTCTGCGCGGGCTGTGGTCATGACTCCGTGACCTCCGCGATCATGGAGGCAATCTGGGGCCTCAGCCTGCGACCGGAGCAGTTGGTCAAGCTGTCGGGCATCGGTTGCTCATCGAAGACGACCGCCTATTTCGCGAGCGGTGCTCACGGTTTCAATGGTGTCCACGGGCGCATGCCGTCGGTGGCGACCGGCGCGAGCGCGGCGAACGGCGATCTGCACTATATCGGTGTCTCCGGCGACGGCGATTCGCTGTCGATCGGCTTCGGGCAATTCGCGCACGCGATCCGCCGCAACGTGAACATGCTTTACATGTGCGAGAACAACGGTGTCTACGGCCTCACCAAGGGCCAGTTCTCGGCCTCCGCTGACATCGGAACGAAGTCGAAGAAGGGTGAGGAGAATCTGCAGGCGCCGGTGGATCCCTGCCTCGCCGCGCTGTCGCTCGGCGGCACGTTCATTGCGCGCAGTTTTTCCGGGGATCGCGAGCAGCTGGTGCCGCTCATACAGGCCGGGTTGATGCACAAGGGTTTCGCTATGATCGACGTCATCTCGCCGTGCGTCACGTTCAATGACCATGAAGGCTCGACCAAGAGCTACGCGTTCACCCGCGAGCATTATCAGGAAGCCGTGCACGCCGATTACATTCCGCTGCGACAGGAGATCAAGGCGTCCTATGGCGAGGGCGAAGTGTTGCCGGTCAAAGTGCACGACGGCAGTACGCTGATGCTGCGCAAGCTCGATCGCAGTTACGACCCGACGCACCGCGGCAAGGCGTTCGAGTACCTGCGAACCAAGCTCGGTGAGGGAGAGCACGTCACGGGTCTGATCTTCATCGCCGAAGGCACGCAGGACATGCACGGCATGGCAGGCACGACCGAGATGCCGCTCAATCGAGTGCCGTATGAAAAGCTGCATCCGGGCGCGGCCGGTCTTGCCAAACTGATGAAGCGTTACGGGTGAGGACAGCCGCCACCCGCGGTCGGGCACGCATGGACAGGGGACGCACGGCGCAGCTCGCACGGCGCGGAGGCGGCTTTCTCGTCAGGTCGCTGGCGTTATTTGCGCTCGGTGTATTCACACAGATCGTCTCGGGGGCCAACGTCTACCGCTGGGTTGACGCCGATGGAATCGTGCACCTGTCTTCCGACAAGCCGCCGGCCGGCGTCAGCTACGAGACGGTATCCGTCAGTTCCAAGCCGGGCAAGACGGCGAGTGCCGCGAAAAAGAGCGGGACCACGGCAACCAAGTCGAACAACGCGGGCGCCGGTCCGCGAACACCAGCCGAGCCCCAACGCGCAACTGCGGCACCGCAGGCCGCAGCGGCTCGCGCGCAGGTACTGGCCACACTGGGTAACCGCGAGTGCGTGATCGCACTCGAGGGACTGGACCGGCTCACCAGTGGCGCCCAGGCGACGACGGCCGATGAGATCCGTCGGCTGCAACAGACGGCGGAGGCGAACTGCAGCAAGGAGCCGGCCATTCGGCGGACGCAGGAGGAGATGGCGGCGCAATTGCGAGTGGCCAATAGTCCCGTCTGCGCGCAGGCACGCAACAAGCTGTGGGATATGCTGGAGCCGGGCGCCAAGGTTGCACCCGCACAGCTGAAGGCACAGCAGGACTTCGTCGACCAGCGTTGCACCAGCCCAATCCGCTGATCGGCGGCCGACAACGCCCTGCCCGGGCCCGGCAGCAATCAATGTCCGCGGCGGGTCGGCGCAGGTTCCGTCCGGAACACCGGCCGCACTGCCCGCGCGCGCGGACGCCAGTCGCAAACTTCAGGCAGGCACCGCGGGCAGGTCCGTTGCGCGTTGACCGACGGACGCCGTTCCATACGGACGCCGCGCCCGTAAGCGCAACGCAGACGTTGCCGTCGAGTCACAGCGAGTGCGGGCCGAGGGCCAGCATCTGCATCAATTCAGCCTGCGACTTCACTTCGCACTTGTTGAAGATCGTCTTGAGATGCGAGCGCACGGTGTTCAGTGACAGTCCCAATTGCTCTGCCGCCGCTTCGGCAGACCGGGCGGCGAATAGCGCGGCGGTCACCTTGGCCTGTGCCTTGGTGAGGCCGTAGAGTTTCTCCAGCAGCGGTATCGATATCTCGGCCTGCGCATCGGGTGCATAGATGAGGACCGTGAAGGCGATGCCCCGTTCGTTCTTGTCGTCTGCCACTCGCGAAACGACCAGCCGACACTCGCCGGCCTTGTTGCGGCGCACGCGCACGACCATGGCGTCGTCGGCGCGGCGGCGCTCCTTCGCCCCCTTGGTGATCAGGCTGTCGAAGTGACCATCGAGTTCCGGATCGGTGAAGCTCAAGCGACCGGCCCGGATGCGCAGACCGTCACCCGCACGCAGCACGGCGGTGGCGGCAGCATTCGAATCGATCACGTTACCCTGACGGTCGAGGAGCACGACGCCACGATCGATGCGGTCCAGTATCAGTCGCCCGAGGTCCGACAACGCCTCGCTGCGCTTGGATCTGGCGCCGCCCTGGCGACCGCGGACACCATTGGGTTGGGTGCTTTGATCCACCGCTGACGCGGCGGGCAGGCTTGGGTCAGTGGAGGTCGAATCGCGTTTGCGGGACTTGGCAGGCTTCTTGGGTACGGACGGGAATTTGCGGCTCGCCATGAGATCCTTTTGGCCCGAAGCATGATTTGTGCGTTTAGCGCACAAGCCAATCTGAACATATTTCGAAACGGTTTTCGTCACCTAAACAGGTGAAAAACCGCACTTTTTCCTTGGGAGCGAAAAAAATGCTCACGCCGGCCGTGAGATTGGTCGGCGGGGAACACGAGGGGTCGGGTCGGAGGTAGGCAGACCCTACCGTCAGCAGGTGACGGACTCGGTGGGCGCCTGCTAGGGTCTGCCCATGAGTATGGATCTGGTGACCCACCGCGGCGGCTGCCATTGCGGAGCCGTCGCATTCGAAGTCGAGGCGCCCACGCGTCTGGACGTCCACGAATGCAACTGCTCGATCTGCCGGCTGACGGGTTACCAGCACCTGATCGTGCCGGCGGCCCGGCTGCGACTGCTGCGCGGGCAGGAAGTGCTGCGGGAATACCGCTTCAACACCGGCACGGCGCGGCACCTGTTTTGTGGGCGGTGCGGCATCAAGTCGTTCTATGTGCCGCGCTCGAATCCAGATGGCTACAGCATCAACCTGCGATGTCTGCAGCCGGACACGATAGAGGAAGTGACGGTGCTACCTTTCGATGGTCAGCACTGGGAGACATCGGCAGGGGCGTTGCGCCACCTGTCCCAGCCCTGAAAGGGGCGAGCCTGCTTCAGGCGGCGCTGCGGCGACGCTTGGCGCCGGGGGAATCCGTCCCGGCACGGGACGCGGCGTTCAGCCAACTAGTCAACTAGTCAACTGCGGATCGGCGAAGCGCTTGATGCCGTGAGTATCGGAAGAGCCGCGGACGTTGCCAGAGCTGGCACTGCCGCGATAACGCAGCTCTGCCTCTTTGACCCGGCGCATCAATTTCTCGGCCTCGCGCGCGCGCGCGCTTCTGACCGTTGACCAGCAGCAGCACGGCTGCGATTGCCAACAGGAATAAAAGCAAAGCTGGGTTCATGATCGGCGGTACCTCGCAATCCACGCGTTGGCGACGCGTCGTTATTGTTATCCATCTCCCCCACGCCAACGATTGCCAGACTACCCGCTAAGCAACGCCTGTGCATCCCATAAACAGGTGAAAGTAAGCAAAAACTCCAAGTGAATGGTTCGCTTGGATTTGACTTATCTCAGTCCATCCACCAGACAGTCACCGGCCGACCCGACGTGCGTCGGGCCGGCCGGCTTCGGTCAAGACCGATGCGAACGGTCAGTGGCGCTGCCAGGAACCGCCGTTGAAATTGACATCGATGCGGGCATTGCTCGGGTAGTAGCGGCAGCCCATGCGCACGGTGCCACCACGCTCCACGCCCTCGACCATGCTCTCCCAGTACAGACCGAGGTTGCGGGCCTGCAGTACATTGCGCACGTTGAGGCCACGATCACGGGCGACGTCCACGCACTGCGACTCGACACGGGCCGCGGTACCGGTGCTGCCGGTGTTCCAGGTCGAGCTGTTGCCATCGACGCTCTCGAGCGTGAAGCGCCCCTGACAGCCATTGCGCACCCAGACCACGCCGTTGGACGTGCCCCAGTTATTGTTGGCGCAGCGGTTGCCGCTCATGTCCTGATCCAGCCGGGCGAGATAGCCGCGGGTGGTCTGGCACTCGGTGTAGCGGTTACCGCTGGCACGGCAGTCCACACGACTGGTACCCGCGGAGTTGCCGGAGACCTCGAAGGCCGCACGGCAGCCACGATCGACCCAGACGCGGTCACCCTTCTGTCCCCAGGTGCTGCCTTCGTCGCAGCGCGAGGCCGAGTAGGTCTGCACCAGACGGACGTTGCCGTCGATCGGCAACTGGCATTCCTGATAGGCCGAGCCGAGCGAGGCGCAGTTGAACTGTACGGCCTGACCGCTGGCGACGTTGCCGTAGCCGAGGCCCGTGATGCTGACCTGACCCGTGTTGGCCTGCACGAAGCAGGTGGCATTGGTCTCGCGACCCGCATTGTCGCGCGCCCGCATGTCGAGCGCCCAGCCGTCGCGGTACTGGCGGTAGTTGCCGCTCGAGACGATGGCGTAACCGCGCCGCGATGCTTCGCGCTCGCAATCGGAAAACGCCGAACGGCCAGCGAAGTTGGCGCCGCGCGCCTCGGCCTCGGGAACGGAACGGCCGTTGTCCACCGACTGGGCCAGCGCGCTCCCCGTCATCAGCAGGCCGAGTCCCGCCGCGACGGCGGCTCCCGACCACAAGCTCTTCATCTTCATTTGTCGATCTCCGGATTATGTTGTTGGAATCCAATCACCAATGTACTCCCCGCATCAGCGTCGCAAACAGCATTGCTTCCCTGGTGGGCGGCCGTTGCTCGCCGCTCTCCTTGCCAACCTGCGCCGCCGCTGAATCGGGGAACATGCGGAACGCAGAATTCATGACCACTTCGGACATCTTCGGCATCATCAAATGCATGATCTCCGCCGCGAGGCCGAGCCGCGTCGCGATGCGCTGCGGCTTGCGGATGATAGCATCGGCGATCATGTCCGCCGCCTCCTCCGGCGAGATGATGGTCGGCATCTCGTCGTAGATGCGGGTCGGTGCAATCATCGGCGTGCGCACCAGCGGCATGTTGATGATGGTGAAGTGGACGTTTTCATCATGAAACTCAGCCGCCGCGCATCGTGCGAACGACTCGAGTGCCGCCTTCGAGGCGACATACGCGGAAAAACGCGGTGCGTTGGTCAGCACGCCAATCGACGACACATTGATGACGTGGCCCGCCTTACGGGCTGTCATCGAGGGCAGCAGGTTCATGGTCAGACGCACGTTGGCGAAATAATTCAGCTGCATCGTGCGCTCGAAGTCGTGAAAACGATCGTAGGACAATGACAGCGAGCGCCGGATCGAGCGGCCGGCATTGTTGATCAGCACGTCCACATGGCCGAACTCGGCAACGATGTCGCGCGCCAGCTGGTCGTTGGCCGCCAGATCGGTGATATCGCAGGAATACGTCTTGACGAAGCCGCCGCGGGCGCCAATCTTGGACTGCACCTCGGCGAGCTTCTCCGGATCGCGCGCCACGATCAGGACCTTGCCACCGGCTTCGGCGATGCGCAGCGCCGCAGCCTCGCCGATGCCGGAGGAACCGCCGGTGATGACGACGATCTTGCCCTTGACCGCACCACGCAGACTGCGGTCGATGGACAGATCGGGATCGAGGTGACGTTCCCAGTAATCCCACAGCCGCCACGCATAGTCCTCGAGCTTGGGCACGCGGATGCGAGCCTTGTCGAGCAGCTTGCGGGCGTCCGTCGCATCGAAGCGGGTCGGATTGTTGGCGAACTTGAGGACCGAGCGCGGCACCTGCAGATCGCGCAGGATCTGGTTGAAGACATTCTGCAGCGGTCGACTGCGGTCGATGGATTCGCTGACCGCCTCCGGCAGCATCGCGAACACCTTGGCGTCGACGCGCAGCGCCATCTCCGGTGCATGAGCGGCGCGGGCGAACACGTTCAGCACTTCGCCGACGCGCTGCGGATTCGGATCGGTCAGGTGAAAGCAGCGACCGTCCAGTTTGGGCAGATGCGAGAGATGTACCAGCGCAGCCACCACATAGTCGGCGGGCACGATGTTGATGTAGCCGCCCTCGACACCGACCAGCGGCAGCCAGCGTGGCCACGACTCACGCAGTTTCTGCAGCGCCTTGAAGAAATAGTAGGGGCCGTCGATCTTGTCGATGTAACCGGTCTGCGAATGACCGACCACCACGCCTGGCCGATAGATACGAAACGGCACCGCCGCCTGCGCGCGGACCAGCGCCTCGGCATCGTGCTTGGTACGGTGGTACGGATGCTCGAGCTCCTCGGCTTCCTCGAACATGTCCTCGGTGAAGGTTCCCGGGTAGAGACCGGCGACTGCAATCGAACTGACGTGGTGGAAACAGCCGGCGCGTATCGCCTCGGCAACGCTCAGCGCGCCCGACGTGCCCGTCACGTTGGCACGACGCAATGACTCGGCGCTGGCCTCGATGTCGTAGACGGCACCGAGGTGATAGAAGTGGCGCACCTTGCCCTTGAGGCGGGTGAGGTCGGCCTTGCCGAGACCCAGGCCCTTCTGGCCAAGATCGCCCTTGATGACGACGATGCGCTTGCGGCTGTCCTTGCCCCAGAAGTCGTACAAGTCCTCGAGCTTGGCGACCGATTTCGGACGCACCAGCACGTAGACCGTGCCCTTGCCGCGCTGCAGCAAGGATTGCACCAGAAAACGTCCGATGAATCCCGTCGCTCCCGTGACAAAGTAGGTCATGCAGGCCCCGCCCTAGCCGTATACGGGTACCTTAGGCATCCGGCGTTACGCGGTCAACGCGGTTTTGCTGCGCCAAGCGGAGTCGACCGGCATATCATTCAACGGGAAACCTTTGGGGTGAGACCTGCACATGACGCGCCTGGATCACGAACGCATGTCGCCCATCGATACGGCCTGGCTGCGCATGGACGCGCCGGCCAACGCGATGATGATCGTGGGCGTTGCAGCCACGGCCACCCCGCTGGTCGCCGCGGACTTCAAACGCATGCTGGAGCGGCGCTTCCTGTGCTTTCGGCGCTTCCGCCAGCGGCCCGTGACCGACACGCTCGGTGCTTCATGGGTCGAGGACGACGCTTTCAAGCTGGATTTTCATCTCAAGCGCGTGACCCTGCCCAAACCGGCAGGTCAGGCTGAACTCGAATCGCTGGCAGCGGATCTCGCGAGCACGCCGCTCGATCCGGCGCGACCGCTGTGGCAGTTCCACTTGGTCGAGCGCTACCTCGGCGGCAGCGCATTCATCATGCGTATCCACCATTGCTATGGCGACGGCATCGCCATGATGCGCGTGCTCGCTACGATGACAGAGCAGCAGCCTGCACCGGTGCGGGAGACGGCGCGGGGCCAGGGCAGCAAGGCGGCCCAACGCAATAGCGCAGGGGCGCGCACCGCGCGGGCCGACGGCAATGCGTTGTTTGAATGGGTGGGCAACCTGTCGAGACCGGCCGGCGACCTGATCGAGCAGGCGCTCGCGGAAGGCGCCCAGTTGCTGGAGAGCGGCGTACACACCGCGTTCCACCCCGACCGTGCCACCCAGCTCGTGATGCAGGCGAGTGGCATGGTGGGTGAACTGGGCCGGCTGCTCGCGCTGCCGGACGATCCTGAGACGCCGCTGCGCGGCCGTCAGAGTGGGGTGAAACGGGTGGCATGGTCCAGACCCATCTCACTGCATGAGATCAAGACCGTCGGACGCGCACTCAACTGCACGGTCAATGACGTGGTCATGTCGACCTTGGCCGGCGCGCTCGGCGAGCAACTGCGGGCCGGGGCCGTGGCCACCGAAGACCTCACACTGCGTGCCTCCGTGCCGGTCAATCTGCGCTCGACCGAGGTCGGCGCCTCCCTCGGCAATCAGTTCGGGCTGGTCTTCGTGCCACTGCCGGTCGGTGTGCGCAATCCACTGCAGCGTCTCTACACGACCCACGAGGCCATGACCGCGCTCAAGGGTTCGCTGCAACCCCCGATGACGCTGACCTTGCTCGGCATGATGGGTTTGCTACCCAAGGCCGTGCAGGCACCAGCAGTCGATCTCTTCAGTCGCAAAGGCTCATTGGTAGCCTCCAACGTGCCCGGACCACGCGCACCCATCCAGCTGTGCGGACAACGGATTTCCGAGATGTATTTCTGGGTACCGCAGAGCGGCGTGATCGGCCTGGGCATCAGCATTCTCTCCTACGCAGGTCAGGTGTTCTTCGGCGTGATTGCCGACGAGGCACTGCTGCCCGAACCGCGTGCACTGGTGGAGCGCTTCGCACCCGAGTTCGAGAAGCTCCTGCTTGCCGTCACGGTGGGTGCACTCGCGCTGCGTGAGCGTGCGGCGCGGCCCGCCGTGCGCAAACAAACCAAAGTCAAAGCGCGCAAAGGAAAGGCGACTGTCCGTAAGACCCCCAGACAAGACACCGCTGCCACAGATCGCGCATCGCGCAAGAGCCTGCGGGACGCTGCCACTGCGACGGGACGCTCTGCGCGCAGACCGGCGGGCGGCACGACGCCGGCCCGGACCGCGGTGCAGTGAACGCCATGGATCGCATGCCGTTGACCGCAGCCACCGCGGCCAGTCGCGTCATGTACCACCTGTCGCCGCAGCTGACATTGGGCGAAAATGACTTCATCTCCTACATAACGGCTTTCGCCGCGAGGTAACCCATGGCCGCACGCAAGAAGCAGTCAACCGCCCGCCCGGCCGCGACCCAGCGGCGCCGCAAGAGCAGCGGCGCATCGGCCACGCTGGTCGACAGCGCGCAGCACGTCTGGCTCGCCGGCATGGGCGCGATCGCGCGGGCACAAAAGGACGGGCCGGCAGCATTTCAGGATGCCGTGGCAGAAGGACTGCGCCTGCTCAGTCAATCGCGTTCCTCTGCTCAGGAGATGATCCGCGACGCGTTCGAGAACGCGCAATCGACCGTCCAGAGTCGGATGGGAGGCGCAGCCGAGCACGCGCAGGAAACCTGGGACAATCTCGAGTCGTTGTTCCAGAGTCGGGTGCAGAAGTCCCTGTTGCAACTCGGCGTGCCGAACGGCGATGAGGTGCGCGCGCTGACTCGTCGCGTCGAGGAACTCAACGCAGCGGTGCTGAAGCTTGCCGGTGTCGCCGGCCCGGCTGCGAAATCGCGCCGCGGCAAGACTGCGGCGGCGGGCAAGACCCGGCGCAAAACCGGTGCGCGCACGTCAGGTAAGACCACGCGATCCGATCAGCGCTGAGCACCGGGAGGCACTGCGATGCTCGACGTGCAAACAGCCTTGGGAACACCGCCGCGCAGCACGCGCCGCTTCGGCCTGGCGTTGGCCGGCGGCGGTCCTTTGGGCGCGTTCTACGAGGTCGGTACGCTGCACGCCATCGCCGAAGCCTTTGATGGACTCGATCTCACCGACCTCGAGATGTACTGTGGCGTGAGCTCCGGCGCGATGATCAGCGCAGGTCTGGCCAACGGTATCGATCCGGCGGCCATGGGCGTGGTCTTCATCCACAATGCCTCGCTCGATTACCCTGTGACTCCGGGTCTGTTCCTGCGGCCGGCGTTCCGCGAGTATTTTTCGCGCGTCGCCTCCGCGCCGGGTCTTGCGGCCGACGTACTCCTTCAGTACCTGCGCGATCCAGGCAAGGGCTGGGCCGAGGCTCTCGACCCACTGGGTCAGTTGGTGCCGACCGGCCTGTGCGACAACCGCCCCTTCGAACGCTTCCTGCAGCACCTCTTCAGTGGTGAAGGGCGGACCAACGATTTTCGCAAACTGCGGCGCAGGCTTTACATCATTGCCACCGAACTCAATACCGGTGACACGGTGCGTTTCGGCGGGACTGGCTTCGAGCACGTACCGATCTCCAAGGCGATCCAGGCCAGCACCGCTCTGCCCGGCCTGTATCCGCCGGTGCGCATCGATGGCCACACCTACGCCGACGGCGCTTTGCTGCGCACGATGAACGCCTCGCTCCTGCTCGATGCGGGTATCGAGTTCATCATCTGCATCAATCCGCTGGTGGCATTCGACGCCTCGAGCGCGCCGCGTCGCCGCAAGGAATCACGCTCGGGCCACCGTGACCTCTCCAAGGGTGGATTGCCGACGGTGCTGAGTCAGACCTTCCGCGCCATGATCCAGTCGCGGATGCAGGTGGGCATGAAAACGTATAAACAGCGCTACCCGCAGACCGACGTGTTGCTGTTTGAACCCGACCGGGGTGATGACGAGCTGTTTTTCAAGAACGTATTCCGCTATGCCGATCGCAAGGAGCTGGCCGAGCACGCCTACCAACACACCCGACAGGATCTGCTGCTGCAGGCCGACAGGCTCGGGCCCGTGCTCGCCCGACATGGCATCACCCTGCGGCACGACATCTTGGGCGACCGCAAGCGCTCTTTCGCGGCGGCCGTGCAGGAACGGGCGCGCCGTCTGCAACCGGTCACCGGTCCGCTGCACCGCGCGCTCGATCAGCTCGAGGCGACGCTCGCACGACGGGCCTGAGTCCGACCTGACTGCCGCATGAGCCGGACATGATTGACGAGCGGCCTAGCCGCGGCGGCAATGATGCGACACCGGGCGTCTCACTCGGCGAGCTGCTCGCACGCAATGCGCAGCTGCGCGATGTGTTCGCGGCGGAACCCGCCGTCGCGGCCCGTCTGATCCAGCTGCAGCAATGGCAGGCACAGCGCCTGCGACGCACTTACGCTGATCTCGCCGGCCAAGCGCGTTACCGTGACGCGACGCGATTCTTCTTTGAAGAACTGTACGCCGCCGGTGATGCGCGAGCGCGCGATCGCGACGTACTGCGTGCGCAGCGCGCCCTGCAGCGGCTGCTGCCTCCGGAGGCACTGCGCGCGCTGTGTGGGGCAGTGGAGCTCGAAATCCTCACGCAGGAGCTCGATGCCGCAACGGTGCGCGAGCTGGGTGATCGCAAACTCACGACGCAGGAGTACGCGGCGGCCTACCGGCGTGCGGGACGGCGCCCAGACCGGGAACGCCAGATTAGGCTCACGAGCGAGGTCGGGCGATTTCTGGACGCGGTGGCAGCGCGCCCTTGGCTGCATGGTCTCGTCCGTCTGGCGCGACGACCCGCCCACGTCGCGGGGGTAGGCGGCCTGCAGGAATTCCTTGAGCGTGGTCTCAATGCGTTCGAATCGATGCGGGGTGCCGACGAATTCCTCGCTACAATCGAGGCGCGCGAAACCCGCACACTGCAGCGCCTGTTTGCGGGCGCGGCCGATCCGTTCGAATTTTCTGACCAAGAGGCTGGACAGAGATACCGATGAGCGTCAAAGGCGGCAAACAGGCCAAACGCAAACCTCCGCTGCGCTGGCGCAGGCAACTGGTGCAGGCGGAGCTCGAGCTGCCGCCGGGGCACGGCACCGCAGAAACGGACGAATTCGGCAGCGGGTACGAAGACCGGCAGGCGCCGTCGGCGTCCTACGCAACAGCGCTGCCCTGGTGGCAGCTGCCGTGGGTCGTCCTGTCACTGGCGGTTTTGTGCGCGGCTGCACTGATCGCAGCGGGGCTGGCACTGCGAACTGCACAGCGCGAGCGGAGCATCGCTGCCGCCGCGGTGGATCGGGTGCAGAGTCTGACGTTGCGGGCGATCTCTGCCGAACAGACCCTGCGCGTCGCACCGAATCCGGTCAGCTGGTCGCGGCAGCCGGATGCCGTGATCCGCTCGCCCGAACCGCCCGTGCTGCTGAATCTGGTGTTGCCGGTTGCCTATGCTGCAGGTTATCCGCATCTGGCGGTGGTGATCGACAAGGTCGACCATGGCCGCTTGCTCACCGTGCATCATGTCGCGCCCGATTCCAACAACGACCTGCGCCTCGCGCTCAACAGCTCCGCGCTCGGTGCGGGTGAGTACCGGTTACGTCTGCAGAGCTATAGCTTGCAGGGCGAACGCAGCGACGTCGGCTGGGTGCGCATCGTCATCCAGCGCTGAGCGCAGCCGCGCACCCTCTCACGCCTGACGCAGGCTGGCAGCGGGCGGTTGCGTTACCACTGAACGGGCAGCGAGTACACCGGCAATGCCCACCAGCAGCGCACCGCCGGCAAGGCCGGCCAGCCACACCAGCGGATCGGGGACATACCTCAGGTTGAACAGGCGCGTGGCAAGGAAATAGCCTGCGATCGTCGCACCGGCGGCAGCGAGTAGTCCGGCGAGCGCGCCGAGCACCACGAACTCCGCGGCAATGCCTTTGAACACCGTGGCACGACTGGCACCGAGCGTGCGCAGCATCGCGCTTTCATAGCGACGCTCATCCCGGGTCGCCTGCACCGCGGCGAGCAGCACCGTCAGCCCAGCCAGCAGCGTGAAGACGAACACGTACTGCACCGCGAGCGCCGCCTTGTCCATCACATCGCGCACCTGCGTGAGCAACGCATCGATGTCGATGATGGTGATTTCCGGAAAGCGCCGCACGAGATCGACCAGCAGCGGACGCTGCGCCGGGCTGACGTGGACGCTGGTGATCAATGTACCAGTGACGTCATCGAGTACACCCGGCGAGAACACCACGAAAAAGTTGGGCCGGAAACTGTCCCAGCGTACATCGCGCAAACTGGTGATCCTGCCACTGACCAGCTCACCGGCGACGTCGTAGGTGAGCGTATCGCCGAGCTTGAGATTCAAAAGCTTTGCGTAGTCCTGTTCGACCGAGATACGCGGACCGCCGCCGTCACCGGCACGCCACCATTCACCGGCAACCAGACGATTGGTATCCCCCGGCGCACTCGCCCAGCTGAGATTCGCTTCACGCTCGACGAAACCGCGCGCCCGTTCGGACTCGAAACGTTCAGGATCGACGGCCGTACCGTTGATCGCCGATAGACGAGCCCGCACCAGCGGCACCAGTTCGGTCGGCGGCAGACCCCGTTGCGCGAAGAACGCCTGGACCGCACTGCCCTCCTCCGGACGGATGTTGATCATGAAATAGTTGGGCGCACCGACCGGCAGACTGGCGCGCCAGTCGCGCAACAAGTCGTTGCGCACCAGCGCGAGCAGCAGCAGCACCATCAGGCCCAGGCCGAAGGCGACGATCTGCAGGATGCTGTCGCGGCCGCGTCGCGCGATATTGGCAAGACCGTATCGCCAGGCCACGCCCACGCCGCCGCGCAGCGGTGCGAGCAGGCGCACCAATCCCGCACCGGCCAGTGCCAGCGCCACGAACGTGGCTGCGATGCCGCCTGCGACGTATGTCATGAGCTTGAAATCACGCACGATCCAGTACAGCAGTGACAGGACAGCGCCGATGGCCAGTCCGTACACCACAGCATAACGCAGTGGTGGCGGCTCGACGTCGCGCCGCAGCACGCGTACCGGAGGCACCTGCTTCATTTGCAGCAGCGGTGGCAGGGCGAAGCCGACCAGCACCACCACGGCCGTAATGAGCCCGAGCCAATATGTCCCGAGTGCGGGCGCCGGCAAGTCGCCGCGCACCAGATCGCGAAGCAGCCAGGCAATACCCAGTTGTGCGCCATATCCGATGGCCGTACCGAGCACACTGACGAGCACCGCAATGGTGATGAGTTGCAGTATCGTCTGACGCAGCACGAGGGACTGCGAGGCGCCCATGCTCTTCATCAGCGCGACGGTATCGAGATGCCGCCTCGCATGACGTTGCGCCGCCATGGCGACTGCAATGGCGGCGAGCAACACGCTGACCACGCTGGCCAGCGACAAAAAGCGTCCGGCACGATCACTGGAGGCGCGAATCTGCGGGCTGGCCTCGGCGATGCTCTGCAGGCGCTCGCCTTTGCCGCGCACGCCCTCCAGATAATTGCGCAAGCGGGCGATGCGACTGGGATCGCCCGCGAACAGCAGCACACGTTCGGCGCGGCTGCCCGGTTGAATCAATTGCGTGCGGTCGAGGTCCTGCAGATTGATGAGCAGGGTAGAGGAGAGATCGGCAAACCCGCTGCCCTGATCCGGTCGGTAGTCGAGCACTTGCGTGACCCGTACGGTGGCGGCACCGACCTGCAGTTGCGCACCAACTTGCAGGCCGAGCTTTGCAAGCAGTCGGGAGTCGGCCCACGCCTCACCAGGGGCAGGAATGGCGTGGGTCGTGCGCGCCGGACCGAATGGGCGGTCTGCGATCTTCAATTGGCCGCGCAGAGGATAGCCATCGCCCACCGCTCGCAAGGCGATCAATGACGATTCGCTGCCGACGAACACCACGCTCGGCATGGTCACGATACGGGCCACGCGCAGTCCGCGCTCGCGTGCGGCGGCGGCATAGGCAGCGGGAATCGGCCGCGCCGACTCAAGCCGCAGATCGGCGGCCAGTACTTCGCCGGCCTGCTGTTCGACCGCGCGGCCGATTCGGCTGGTGAAAAATCCAACCGCCGTGAGCGAGGCCACCGCTACCATTAGCGCGAGCAGCAGGATGGCGAGTTCACCGGACTTGAGGTCGCGCCACAGACTGCGCAGGGCAAAGCGCAAGGCATCCATGATCAGGGGTCGACGAGGCGACCGGCATCGAGCCGGATGATGCGCCGACAGCGTGCGGCGAGCGCGGCATCGTGGGTCACCAGTATCAACGTCGTCCCGGTATCTGCATTCAAGCCAAACAGCAGATCCATGATGCGGGCACCCGTCATGGCATCGAGGTTGCCGGTCGGCTCGTCCGCGAACAGCACGTCGGGTCGGGTGACAAATGCCCGCGCAATGGCAACACGCTGCTGCTCACCGCCGGACAGCTGCCGCGGGTAGTGCCCCACGCGCGCGGCAAGACCCACCCGCTCCAGCACCTCGAGCGCGGCTGGCCGGGCATCACGGCGACCGGCGAGTTCCAGCGGCAACATGACGTTCTCGAGCGCGGTCAGGGCGGGCACCAGATGAAACGACTGGAAGACGAAGCCGACGTGACGCGCGCGCAATGCGGCACGACCGTCCTCGTCACTTGCACCAAGGTCATGTCCGGCCAGCAGCACCCGTCCGCTGGTCGGGCTGTCGAGGCCCGCGAGCAGCGCCAGCAGCGTGGATTTACCCGCGCCCGAGGCACCCACGACCGCCACTGTCTCGCCGCGCTCGATGGCCAGCGAGACACCATCGAGGATGGCCAGTGTTCCCTCGGGACTGCTAACCTGCTTGCCGAGTCCCTCAGCGGCGAGCACCGTGTCCATACGCTCCATTTTTTTGGCAATCCTGATCAGTGTCGGTGTGGTGTCGGTATCGCACGCGATTGCTGCTGCACCGGCGGCACCGCGCAATATTCTGGTAATGGGCGACAGCCTGAGCGCCGGCTACGGCATCCGGGTGGAGCAGGGCTGGGTCGCCTTGCTGCAAAACCGGCTCGCGCGTGCAGGGTACGAGTACCGCGTCGTCAATGCCAGTGCAAGCGGGGAAACCACGGGCGGCGCGCTCGCCCGGCTGCCTCGAGCGCTCGACAAGCACCGTCCGGCCATCGTCATCCTCGAGCTGGGAGGCAATGACGGGTTACGGGGTCTGCCCATCGGCGACGTGCGTCGTAATTTCGAATCCATGCTGCGTCTTTCGCAGCGCAGCGGCGCGAGGATTCTGCTGGTGGGGATGCGCATCCCGCCCAACTATGGAGCCGGCTATACGCGGTCTTTCCATGAGTTGTACGGCGAGTTGGCCAAACGCTACCGAGTGGCGCTGGTCCCGTTCTTTCTGGACGGCATCGCGCTCGACGACAGCCTGATGCAGGACGACGGGCTGCACCCGAATGCGGCCGCCCAGCCGAAGCTGCTGGACACGCTCTGGCCTGCGCTGCAGCCCTTGCTCGGAAAGCCTGCTATATAGATCGTCGGACCATCACGACCGGGTTGCCGACATCGAGACCCGGGCGCCTGTCGAGGTTGCCATGGAAAAAATCTGGATCAAGCACTACCCACCCGGCGTTCCGGCGGACATCGATCCGCGCGAGTACCGCTCGCTCCTCGAGCTGATCGAACAAAGTCTGGTCCGGTATCGCGACCTGCCCGCCTATACCTGCATGGGACGCACGATCACCTTTGCCGATCTCGACAGGCTGAGTCGCCACTTTGCCGCTTATCTGCAGAAGGTGGCCGGCCTGCGCCAGGGAGATCGTCTCGCGATCATGCTGCCCAACGTCCTGCAGTACCCAGTCGCGATCGTCGGCGCTCTGCGGGCAGGACTGACCATCGTCAACACCAACCCCATGTACACGCCGACCGAGCTGGCGCATCAGCTGCACGATTCAGGAGCCCGCGCGATACTCATTCTCGAGAATTTCGCGAAGACCCTGCAGGATGTGCACCACGACCTCAATTTGGAACGGGTGATCATCACCGGCGTGGGCGATCTGCTCGGCTTCCCCAAGTCGGCATTGGTCAATTTCGTGCTGCGCCACGTGCGCAAGCAGGTACCGGCCTATAGTCTGCCGGGCGCGATCTCTTTCGACGTCGCATTGAGTCAGGGCAAGTACGAGAACCTGACCCCGGTCACGACCGATGCCGAGGACATCGCTTTCCTGCAGTACACGGGCGGCACCACCGGCGTGTCCAAGGGCGCAGAGCTGACGCATCGCAATCTGGTCGCGAATGTGCTGCAGGCGGAAGCGTGGATCAATGGGGATACGCCGGCGACGGGTCAGGAGATTGCTGTGACGGCTCTCCCGCTCTACCACATCTTCTCGCTGACGGCGAACTGCCTCACTTACCTCAAACTCGGTGGTCACAACCTGCTGATCACCAATCCGCGCGACTTCGCCGGCTTTGTCAAGGAACTGTCCAAATACCGCTTCACCTTCATCAGCGGCGTGAACACGTTGTTCAACGCGCTGCTGCACACGCCCGGCTTCGATCGTCTCGACTTCAGTGCGCTGCGAATCAGTCTCGGCGGCGGCACAGCCGTACAGGGCGCGGTAGCCGAGCGCTGGAAGCGCGTCACCGGCAACGTACTCACGCAGGCGTGGGGTTTGACTGAGACCTCACCGGCCGCCTGCATCAATCCGCCGGGAGAGGATTTCAACAATTCGATCGGTTTGCCGATTCCCTCCACCATCATCTCGATTCGTGACGACGAGGGCCGCGAGTTGCCCATCGGTCAGTCGGGCGAGATCTGTGTCAGCGGGCCGCAGGTGATGCGGGGCTATTGGAAACGAGCGGACGAAACCGACAAGGTGATGCTGCCGGGCCACGTGCTGCGCACCGGCGACATCGGCCGCATGGATGAGCGTGGCTACGTCTTCATCGAAGACCGCAAGAAGGACATGATTCTGGTCTCAGGCTTCAACGTGTATCCCAACGAAGTCGAGGCAGCAGCGGCCACCCATGCCGGCATACTCGAGGTCGCTGCCGTATCACAGGCCGATGAGCACTCCGGCGAAGTCGTCGCACTGTTCGTGGTGCGCAAGGATCCAGCTCTGACCGAGGCCGCCGTCATCGAACACTGTCGTCAGACACTGACCGGATACAAAGTGCCGAAGCGCGTTTATTTCCGCGACGAACTGCCCAAGACCAACGTCGGCAAGATCCTGCGCCGCGCGCTCAAAGACGAACTGAAGCAGTCGGGCTGAACGCCCTCACGCGGGCGTTTATTTTTTCTTGCCGCGCAGCGACGACTGCGCCACATAGTGTGCGGCCACGTCGTCACCCTTGCTGGCAGCACGACGGATCCCGTCGAGGATCATCTTCTCGGCACGCTGTGTCCCGACCCAGCTCACGATCGTCACCCATTTGCCTTTCTCGAGATCCTTGTAGTGCTGAAAGAAATGGGCGATCTGGTCCGTGAGGGTGGCCGGCAGATCCTTGTATGAGCGGACGCCCGAATAGAAAGGATGCAGCTTGTCGACCGGGACTGCGATGATCTTCTCATCATCGCCCGCCTCGTCCTTCATCAACAGCGCGCCGACGGGCCGCACGCGAACGATGGCCCCTGGCACCACGGGACTCGGCACGACGACGATCACGTCGACCGGATCACCGTCGCCCGAGAGCGTGTGGGGGATGAAGCCGTAGTTGCCCGGATAGAACATCGCCGTGTTTAGAAAGCGGTCGACGCGCAGCGCGCCGGACTCCTTGTCCAGCTCGTATTTGACGGGCAGCCCACCCTGCGGAATCTCGATCAGGGCGTTCACGTCGCGTGGCGGGTCAACGCCGATATCGATCTTGCCGATGTCCATGCTGGGCTCTCCTGCTGCGGCGCGGGCCGGGCGGCCTGGGCGCGGGTGGTCCATTCTGGCGCCGCGCCGCGCCGGATGCCACAGGTATCGCCGATTCGCTTGTCCCCCGCGCAGTGACGGTGTCCGCGATCCGACCCGGCAGGTTACGATGCAGGCATGAACCTCACGACTCTAATCCGCATCCACGGCGCCGATCGCACGGCCATGACTGCGCTGGTAGGCGCCTTGCTCGCGCTCGGGGCAGGCATTGCCGCTGCGCAGACTGTCCGACCGACAGCGTCGGGCACACCCGCTGCGACGCCTGCGCCGATCACGCAGGGCAGCAGTCGCGACAGCCGGGTTGCCGGTTACCTTGCGGACAGGCAGCCACTCGATGCCGTCGCCTATCTGCCGCCGCCGCCCGCCGCAGGCAGCGCCGCGCAGAACCTGGACGATGCAATCGCCAAGGATGCACTGGCGCTGCGCGGTAGCGCGCGCTGGGCATTGGCACGTGAGGATGCTGAACTGGCCCTGCCCACGGCGGCACGCGGCTACGAGTGCGCGCTCGGCGTCGGTATCAACGCCGGCGATACACCGGCCCTCCTGCGTCTCATGCAGCGCAGTCTGGCCGACGCGGCGGCTGCGGTCGCACCGGTCAAGGACAAATACCAGAGGCCGCGGCCGTTCATGCTCAATGGTCAGCCGACCTGCACGCCGGAATTCGAGGAACGGCTGCGCCGCAATGGCGCTTATCCCTCCGGACACGCTGCGATTGGCTGGGTGTGGGGCTTGGTGCTGGCTGACGTGGCACCGGAGCGCACTCAGGCACTCCTGGCCCGCGGTCGCGCGTTCGCCGAGAGCCGTGTCGTATGCAATGTGCATTGGCGCAGCGATGTGCTGGCCGGACGCGACATCGCAACAGCCGTCGCCTTCCAACTGCGCGGCGTAGCCCAATACCAGCAGGACATCGCGGCCGCACGGCGCGAGGTGGCCGCGAGCCGCAGCCGGCCGGGACGACCTGCAGCGGCTTGCGACGCGGAGGCGAACGCGCTCGCCACCGTGCGCGTCATCGGTTACTGAGCCGGCTACCGCTCAACAGCGAAGCTGGCCTCGCTACCTGCCGTCCAGCCTCAGGCGTGATAGCGCGGCGAGAGCTCGTGCACGGCCTCGATCATCGCCCCGGCATGCTCAGGCGGTATGTCCGGGTGGATGCCATGGCCAAGATTGAAGACATGGCCGTGACCCGTGCCGTAACTGGCGAGTACGCGACTCACCTGTTCGCGAATCTGTGCAGGTGGCGCGTACAGCACGCCCGGATCCAGGTTGCCCTGCAAGGCGACACGGTCACCGACCGCGCGGCGCGCATCAGCCAGATCGGTGGTCCAGTCGACCCCGAGCGCATCGCAACCCGTGTCGGCCATCTCTGCCAGCCATGGTCCACCGCCCTTGGTGAACAGAATCACCGGCACGCGCCGCCCATCCGCCTCGCGCGTCAACCCAGCGACGATCTGCCGCATGTAGCGCAGCGAGAACTCGCGGTACTCGGCCGGAGCGAGAGCACCGCCCCAGGTATCGAACACCATCACGGCCTGTGCGCCGGCGGCGATCTGAGCGTTGAGGTAGAGCAACGTAGCCCGCGCGATCACGTCGAGCAGGCGATGCAGCTCGTGCGGTGCGCCGTACAACATTCCCTTGATGTACTGGAAATTCTTGCTGCCGCCGCCCTCCACCATATAGGTCGCGACGGTCCACGGACTGCCCGCGAAACCGATGAGGGGCACGCGTCCCTGCAAGTGGTGTCGGATGGTGCGCACGGCATCCATCACGTAACGCAGTTCAATCTCGGGATCGGGAATCGGCAGCTGGTCGATGTCACGCGCGGTACGCACCGGGCGGTGGATCTTCGGACCTTCACCGGCCTCGAATTCCAGACCGACGTTCATCGCGTGCGGAATGGTCAGAATATCGGAGAACAAAATGGCAGCGTCGAGCCGGTAGCGATCCAACGGCTGCAGCGTCACCTCACAGGCGAGTTCCGGATTCATGCACAGACCGAGAAAGCTTCCCGCCTTGGCACGAGTGGCACGGTACTCCGGCAGGTAGCGCCCGGCCTGACGCATCATCCACAGCGGCGTGCGCGGTGTGGGTTGGCGCAGCAGGGCGCGCAGCAGAAGATCGTTTTGCAGGGGCGCGCTCATGCGGAGAGTCCTTTGGCAAACACGCCGGCTATCGTCTGTTGGATGGCCTCCGCGGCGGCACGCGGATCGGCTGCGTCACGGATGGGTCGTCCGACCACGATGTAGTCGGCCCCATTGGCAAACGCCTGCGCGACATCGACGGTCCGCTTCTGATCGTCAGCAGGCTTGTTCTCGACGGGGCGTATGCCAGGTGTCACCACCAGTAACCGGTGATCGATGAACTGACGCAGCAGTGGTGCCTCGAGCCCGGAAGAGACGACACCGTCGCATCCCGCTTCGAGCGCACGCCGGGCGCGCGAGAGCACGAGTTTCTCGACGTCGCACTCGAAACCGAGATCATCGAGGTCGCCGCGGTCGAGGCTCGTGAGCACGGTAACCGCAAGCACCTTGACGTCGCCCTTCGCCGCGGCAGCCGCCTCCATGATGGCCTGGTTGCCGTGCACCGTAGTCAGGGTCACGCCTCGGTTGCGCAATTGCTTGATGGCGGCCGAGACCGTTGCCGGGACGTCGAAGAATTTCAGGTCGACGAAGACCTTCTTGCCGTGCGCGACCATCCAGTCAAGCAGTTCGAAGTAACCGCCGGACATGAACAGCTCGAGGCCGAGCTTGTAGAAAGTGACCGAATCGCCGAGTCGCTCGGCCAGCGCGCGCGCGGCGGCCGGATCGGCGACGTCCATCGCAAAGATGAGCCGGTCACGGTCGGGAATGTTCTTGGGCGTCAAGGGAATGCCTCCGGCAGCAAGGCCCGCATGCTATCAGACCTGACCACCGGGACGGTCAGGTGCGCTCGGCCGGATTGAACAGCCGGCGGTGCTCGAGAATGGCGTAGCGGTCGGTCATGCCGGCAATATAGTCGGCGACGGCTCGTGCCCGTCCCGGCAGACCCGCATCGCCCTCCATGCGCCGCGCAATCGTCTGATGCTCGGTGGGCATGAGATCGACCTCCTCCAGCATCGCGGCAAACAACTCCCGAATCACTTTGCGGGCCTTGTTGGTCATGCGCAGGACGCGGTAATGCCGGTACATGTGCTCGCGCAGATAGCGCTTGAGTGCGCGGTGCTCCTCGCCGACGGCGTCGCTGAAACACAGCAGCGGTTCGGAGCGGGCACGGACCGCGGCGACGTTGGCTGGCGCGGCCGCCGCAAGCGAGCGCTGCGACGCATCGATCAGATCGTTGACCACGAAGTCGATCATGCGGCGGATCACCTCGTGCACCATGCGCCGCGTCGGCAGATCCGGATAGCGTGCCAGCACCGCATCGTGCTGACGGCGGAAAATCGGCAGATCGCGCAGGTCCTCGAGTGTGATCAAGCCCGCCCGCAAACCGTCGTCGAGATCGTGGTTGTTGTAGGCAATCTCGTCGGAGAGATTGGCGAGCTGCGCCTCGAGACTCGGCTGACCGCGCTCCAGAAAGCGCGCACCGAGTTCGCCGAGGCGACGGGCATTGCCCGCGGAGCAATGCTTGAGAATGCCCTCACGGACTTCGAAGGTCAGATTGAGCCCAGCGAATTCCGCGTAGCGCTCCTCCAGCTCGTCGACGACCCGCAGCGACTGCAGATTGTGTTCGAATCCACCGTAGTCACGCATGCATTCGTTGAGCGCGTCCTGACCGGCGTGACCGAACGGGGTATGACCGAGGTCGTGCGCCAGACAGATGGCCTCCGCCAGCGTTTCGTTGAGACGCAGCGTCTGTGCCACGCTGCGCGCGATCTGCGCAACCTCCAGCGAATGCGTGAGGCGGGTGCGATAGAGATCGCCCTCGTGATTGACGAACACCTGGGTTTTGTAGACGAGCCGTCGGAAGGCGGCCGAATGCACGATACGATCACGATCGCGCTGGAACTCGGTGCGGTGACGTGGTGGTGGCTCGGGATAGCGTCTGCCGCGCGTGTCGGCATCATGCTGGGCGTACGACGCGAGTCCGCCATGGGCACTCATGCGCCTGCCTCACCGAAATTGTCCTGCAGTACGGACTGCAGCAGATCCGCCGGATAGTCGCCGCTCAGCACGCCGCTGCCGATCGAGCGCAGCAGCACGAGCCGGATGCGTCCGGCCGCGACTTTTTTGTCCATGCCCATCAGTTCGTGCGCGCGTCGGGCACCGATGGGCGGGGCAATCAACGGCAGTCCGATCCTGCGGTAGAGATCGCTCAGGCGCTGCGTATCGGCGGCGCTCAGCCAGCCGAGGCGCTGCGATAGTTGCGCCGCCAGCAGGGTCCCGGTGGCAACCGCCTCGCCGTGCAGCCACTCGCCATAGCCAGCCGCCGTCTCGATCGCATGGCCAAAGGTATGACCGAGATTGAGCAACGCCCGCTGGCCATGCTCGCGCTCATCGGCGGCCACGATCCGCGCCTTGATTTCACAGGAACGACGGATGGCATGTGCGATTGCCGCCGGTTGCAGAGCCAGCAGGGCATCGACCTCGGCTTCGAGCCACTCGAAGAAGCCGGCGTCATCGATCAGGCCGTACTTGACCACTTCAGCAAGTCCGGCGCGCAATTCACGCACGGGCAGGGTCTGCAGCGTGGTCGTGTCGGATATCACCGCGCGCGGCTGGTGGAAGGCGCCAATCAAATTTTTGCCGCCCGGATGATTGACTCCGGTCTTCCCGCCCACCGAAGAGTCGACCTGGGCGAGCAGCGTGGTCGGCACCTGCACATAATCGATGCCGCGCTGGTAGCAGGCGGCGGCGAAGCCTGCCATGTCGCCGACCACACCGCCCCCGAGCGCCACCACGCAGGCATCGCGGTTCATGCGTTGATCGACCAGCGAGTCGAAGATCGTGCCGAGCGTACCCAGCGTCTTGAATTCCTCACCATCCGGCAGCGACACCACCGCGACGCGCTTAGCGGTGAGCCCGTGCTGCAGACGGTCGAGATAGAGCGGAGCGACGGTGTCGTTGGTCACGATCAGCACGTTGGCCGCCGTCACGGCCCCCGCCAGTACTTCGCGCTGCTCCAGCAGTCCGGGCCCGATCAGGATCGGATAGCTGCGCTCGCCGAGATCGATGTGCAGGGTCTGCATGGTCATGCTCCACTCAGCGGCGCGAGGTGACGGATGAGTTCCTCCACCACCGACTTGACGCCGCGACCGCTGGTGTCGATGGTGGTCGCCGCCAAGCCCTCGTACAGCGGAGCACGAATCCGCAACAGCGATTCAAGCGTGCCGCGCGGGTCCGGATTGGCAAGCAGCGGGCGGTGTCCGCCGCGACGCGTGCGCTGCAACTGCTGATCCACCGTGGTTCGAAGATACACGACATGGCCACGGCTGCGCAGCCGCTCACGGCTGTCGGGATCGAGGATGGCGCCGCCACCCGTGGCAAGCACCACGCCGCTGCGACGGGTGAGTTCGTCGATCACTGCCGCCTCTCGGGCGCGAAATCCCGACTCACCCTCTTTCTCGAAGATCTCGGCGATCTCCACGCCGGTACGGGCGCGGATCTCGGCATCACTGTCGATGAATTCCAGACCGAGCCGCCGCGCGAGGCGACGGCCGACCGAGGTCTTGCCCGATCCCATGGGACCGATCAGAAAGATGTTGTTCGCTGCCGTCATCTCAGCTGCCGCACGCCGGGTGGAGCAGTGTAGGGGCCGGTGGATACGGTGGGAAGATTGCCGTGCGCGCCGACGGCGCTGCAGCATCCACCCACGGTTCAGGCGGGGGCGCAAAGCAAGACGGCCGCAGGGTCACTGCGGCCGTCGGGTCGGCAGGCTGCGGGGCCCTGATATCAGTAGATATCGGCGCCCTCGCGCAGGATCTTCGGCGTCACGAAGACCAGCAGTTCTTTCTTGTCGTCGGTCTTGCCCTTGCGCCGGAACAGCGTCCCCAGCCCTGGCACGTCACCGAGCACCGGCACCTTGTCGACCGTGTCGCGTCGCTCGGTCTCCATGATGCCGCCAAGCACGACGGTCTGGCCATCGTTGACCAGCACCTGCGTGTTGATCTCGCGGGTATCGATGCTCGGCACCGAGCCTCCGGTGGCACTCGGCAGAATATCGCCGACGCTGTCCTTGCTCACCGAGAGGTCGAGGATGATGCGATCGTCCGGCGTGATCTGCGGCGTCACACGCAGCGACAGCACGGCTTTCTTGAACTGGGTGGTCGTTGCACCACTCGAGGCCGCTTCCTGATAGGGAATCTCTACGCCCTGCTCGATGCTCGCTTCCTTGCCGTTGGCGGTGATGACGCGCGGCGCGGAGACGATCTCGCCCCGCCCTTCCTTTTGCGCCGCCGAGATCTCCATGTCGACCACGTAGTTGGCACCCAGTAACGTCATGGCGAGGCGACCGGCGGGGTTGGCCACGGGCAGGTTCACCATGTAGCGGTCCGGTACCGATTGCGTCGCCACAGACTTGCCACCGCCCGAGACCAGCGAACCCTTGGGCTGAATCACCGGGCCGGTATCACCATCGGCTGCGTTCAGCCCCTGCGAGCCCACGTACCAGAGGCCGTCCTTGCCATTGTTGCCGACATAGGCGCCACCGAAACGCATGCCGAGCTCGCGGCTGAAATTGTCGTTGACGATGACGATGCGCGCCTCGATCAGCACCTGCTTCACCGGGATGTCGAGGGTCTGCACCATGCGGCGGATGTCGGCGAGACGGTCCGCCGTATCCTGCAGCAGCAGCGTGTTGGTGCGATCATCGATCGCCACGCTGCCGCGGTCCGACAGCAGCGACGCCTTGCCCTGCGACTTGATCAAGGCGGCGATGTCCGACGCCTTGGCATAATTGACCTGCAGATACTCGGTACGTACCGGTGCGAGCTCGGTCAGCGCCTTGCGCGACTCGAGTTGCTGCTTCTCGCGGGCGGCCAGCTCCTCCGAGGGGGCAACGTAGATGAGGTTGCCCTCGCGGCGCTGGTCGAGTCCCTTGGTGCGCAGCACGATGTCGAGCGCCTGATCCCACGGCACGTTCTGCAGACGGAGCGTGACGTTGCCCTGCACGCTGTCGCTGACCACGATGTTCTGACCGCTGGTCTCGGCCAGCAACTGCAGCACGGCGCGAGTCTCGATATCCTGGAAATTCAGCGTCAGACGCTCGCCCTTGTACTCGCGCTTGGACGGGTCGACCACGGCCTGCTTGGCCTTGGGTCGCAGCTCGAGGACGTAGTCGCGATCACTCTGATAGGCCACCTGCTCGTAATCGCCGGTGGCAGAGACCACGATGCGCGAACCGTTGGCCGTGGGCGCCACATCGAATGAGCTGACGGGCGTGGCGAAATCCACCACGTCGTAGCGGCGTGAAACACCGTCCGAGAGCGTCGTGCGCGGGAAATCCACCACCACGCGCCCGCCTTCCTGCTTGAGATTGGCCTGGACGTGCGGGTCGTTGGTCTTGACCACGATGCGTCCGGAACCGTCCGGCCCGCGGCGGAAATCGACCTTCTGCAATGCATAGGTGCTGGCGGAGGCTGCCGTCGCGCCGCTGACCGCACGCACGGCAGGCTGGGTAGCCGCAGATCCGGCAGTACCGACCGTCACATAAACCGTGTTGCCGGCGGCACGTGCCGTATAGGGACGCATGCGATCGAGGTTGAACACCACGCGGGTGCGGCCCGAGGCCTCCGCGGCGACGATCGAGCTGACGCCCGCCGCGTTCACATCCACACGACGAGAATCGAGGGCCACGTTGCTGCCCGGCAGGTCGACGGCCAGACGAGCCGGATTGTCGATGGTGAAGGTCACCGGCTCCGGTGCCGCGCCATCGTGAATCAGGCGGACCTCGAGCTGGTCGCCTGGCTGGGATTGCACTTCGACCTTGGTCAGCCGCGACTGGGCCAGCGCGCCCTGCGCGGTACAAGCAAGCAGTCCGGCGAGCGCCACGAGCGCCGCGGTTCGGATTGCCCGGGCGGGCCGGGGAATCCCTGCGCGGCGGTTGGTCACTGGTGACGATGCAGCGGTCATTCTCGGATCTCCTTGCGGATCATTCGCTCAACGCGAGTGCGGCCTGGCGTTCTATGAACGCGCCCATGCCGTCAGGAACGATCTCGATGAGCGAGATCTTGCCTTCCTCGACGGCCGTGATGCGGCCGTCGTTCTGGCCCAGATGGTTACCGGGCAAAACGCGATGGACGAGCCCATCGCTGGACTGCACGAGGCCGAACAAACGGCCCTGCAATCGAAGTGTGCCGACCATGCGCAGCGTGTCGAGCGAGAACTGCTCGAGGAACTCGCGCGGCCGATTGGCATCCGGCCGGACTCCGGAACTGCCGGCGGCGGCAGCAGGAGCGCCGGGTTGGAACGGCGAGCGTTGGCTCGCCGCTGAATAATCGAACGTCTCGTACGGCTTGACCTCGGGCAGCGGATCGATGCCGCGGCCCGGCTTTGCCTTGATCTGATCGATGCGTGCATGCATCTCGTCCATGTCGCTGGTGCAGGCACTGAGCGTGCCCAGCGACAGGCAGGCTGCCAGCAACGGCAACGCAGACTTCATGAGATTGTCGGGGCGCTTGCGCATGAGGGTCCTCAATTGCCCGCGGGCTTATTGCCCTTGTCGGCGCCTGAGCCCTGCTCGTCCTCGTCGAGGTAGCGATAGGTCTTGGCCGTCACGTTCAGGGTGAGGTTGCCATTGGCCGACAGTGTGCGTTCGCCCCCAGCCGGTACGATTTCGATGTCATGCAGCGTCACGATACGCGGCAGCGCGGCGATACCGCTCGCGAAGCGCCCCATCTCGTGATAACCACCCGTCAGGCGAATGCTGATCGGCAGTTCGGCGTAGAAGTCCTTGCGCGCCTCGCCCTGCGGTTGAAACAGTTTTTCCTCGAGGCCGGAGGCGAGACCCGTCTGCGAGATGTCGACCAGCAGGTTAGGCACCTCAGTCTTGTTCGGCAGCTGTCGCAGCATGGTGCCGAACGAGCGCTCCATTTCGGCGAGTTGCACTTTGTAGGCCTGCAGGTTGGCTGCCTTGCGCGCCTTCGACTCAAGCGTCGCCCACAGCTCGGTTTCTTTGTCACGCACCGCATCGAGGCTCGGGTGCAGCGACTTCCAGGCGAGGAAGTAGTAACCGACGCCGGAGAACACCAGCAGGGTGAGCAGCACCGTGCCCAGACGTGCGGCCAGCGGCCAGCGACCCGGATCGTCCGGATCGAGCGCACGCAATTGCTCCAGAATCGCCTTGAGCTTGTTCATTTCGCAGCCACCTTGCCAGCCGCGGCGGACTCCTCGCCCTTGCCGTCGCTGCGGCTGCGCTGGTTGGCAAACAGCGTGAAGTCGGATCCGCCGGTAGCCTCTTTGCCCTTGTTCTCGACGATCTGCAGCGCCGGATCGGACAGCCACTGCGAAGCATCGATGTTGCGCATGAACGAGGACACGCGGGTGCTCGACTGCGCCACGCCGCGGATCTCCAACCGATCGCCAGTTTGTTTCAGGTAGTTGAGGTACACGCCTTCCGGCAGGATGCGCACCAGTTCGTCGAACACATGCACGATCTCGGGACGGCTGCGCTGCAGAGTCTCGATGATCTCCATGCGCGCCAACAGGCGCCGCTTCTGTGCGTCGAGACCGTTGATCTCCTCGATCTGCTTGTCGAGCAGGGCAATTTCGTCGGTCAGCACCTTATTGCGCTCTTCCTGATGCGCGACGGCATTGTTGATCTGCCAGCGTCCGAGCAGCGTGACCAGCGCGGCGGTGGCCAATGCACCCGCCAGCGACAGGAAGAATTCCTGACGGCGCTGCTTGCGCTGGGCTTCGCGCCACGGCAGGAGGTTTATTCTTGGCATGTCAGTCGAAGCTCCTCAGCGCCAGACCGCAGGCAGTCAGCAAAGCGGTGGCGTCCTTCTTCACTCCCTGCGCGAGCGCGCGCGTCGAGATCTTCATCTGCCCGAACGGATCGCCGCGCTCGGCTGGGATCCCCACCCGGCTGGTGATCACGTCGGCAACGCCCGGGATATTCGCGCAACCGCCGCAGATCAGCAGTTGCTCCGGCGCCTCACGCCCGGAGCCAGAGGCCAGATAGAACTGCAGCGATCGGCTGACCTGCTGCACCATGTCGTCGATGAAGGGGTCGAGCACTTCAGACTGATAGTTGGCCGGCAGTCCGCCCTCTTTCTTCGCGCGCCCCGCCTCCTCCATCGTCAGGCCATAGGTACGCATGATCTCTTCGGTCAGCTGCTGGCCGCCGAAGGAGAAATCGCGCGTGTAATCGACCTTGAGATCACGCAGCACGGAGAAGGTCGTGCTGCTCGCACCGAAGTCCATCACCGCGACATTGCGCTCCATGCCGCCATCGGGCATCTGGTGCGTGAGTAGTCGGCAGGCGTTCTCGAGTGCGTAGGACTCCACGTCGACGATGCGTGCCGTGAGACCGGCGGCCAATACCGCCGCCTGACGCTGTTCGACGTTCTCGGACCGGGTGGCCACCAGCAGCACGTTGAGCAGTTCAGGATCTTTCTCGGACGGACCGGTGACCTCGAAGTCGTAGCTGACCTCTTCCATCGGAAAGGGGATGTACTGGTCTGCCTGCATCTCCACCTGGGCTTCGAGTTCGGCTTCGCGCAGGTTGCGAGGCATCTGGATGATCTTGGTGATGGCCGCATCGCCGCTGATGGCAATGGCGCATTCGCGACTGCGCGCGCCCGAGCGCTTGACCGCGCGACGGACCGCGTCGCCCACCGCCTGCGCGTCGACGATCGCCTTTTCGTTGATGGAGTTGGGCGGGGTCGCCTCCGCGGCGTAGGACTCCACGCGATAGGTATCGCCCGCGCGCGTCAGCTCGATCAGCTTGATCGAAGACGTCGTGATATCGAGCCCGAGCAGTGGCCGGAATCTGCGCTGGAAGAACACTAACGAGTCCTTTTAGTTCAATTAGTTGCGCAACTTAGATGCGGCGGTTTCCATCGCCCGCGACAATATATACCAAGGTCAGGCCAGAATGAATCGTATTTACCGCGCCAATTTGGGGGTATTCCTGCTGCCGCAGGCCCTCCGCGGGCCGTTTTCACCGGCGAACCTAGGCACGCGGGCGGCAACAGAGCCGGGGGGTTCGACGCCCCGGTTTGCATGCAGCCCCGCTGCCTTCGGCGGGCTCCTGTGGGGAGACGACCGCCCTTAGGCCGGAGGCTTTGCGTCCCCATCTTTCGATGAGTTTGCCCTTGTGTGACGGGTACTATGCACACGCGCTGCGGGCGCGACAAGGAACGGTGCTCACATTTCAGAATGACGACTATCTGCGCATGTCAGTAATTTTCCGACGTCTGGTGGCCATCGTGCTGACGCTGCCGGTCGCCGTGGCCATCGCCGTTCCGGTGGGTTTCGCCGGCGCGTACCAGTTCCTCGCCCCGGAAATCCCCTCGGCGGCCAGTCTGAGCGAGGTGCGCAGCCAGCTGCCGCTCGAGATCTATTCACGCGACCACAAACTGATCGCCAAGATCGGTGAGCAGCGCCGTATCCCGGTCGCCTACGGGGATATCCCGAAGCTGGTCGTGGATGCCTTCCTGGCGGCGGAGGATGACCGCTTCTTCCAGCACCCGGGGGTGGACTGGCAGGGCCTGGTTCGGGCCGCCTACAGCAACTTCGCTGCACGCGGCGTGCGCGAGGGGGGCGGCACGATCACCATGCAGTTGGCGCGCAATACCGTGCTGACCTCCGAGCGAACCTTGCGGCGCAAACTCAAGGAAGTGTTCCTCGCGCTGAGCATCGAGCGGCGCTTCTCGAAACAGGAAATCCTCTCGCTGTACCTCAATCGCATCTTTCTCGGCCAACGGGCGTATGGCATCGGCGCTGGGGCGGAGGTCTATTTCAGCAAGCCGGTGGCGGCACTCACACTGCCTGAGGCGGCCCTGCTCGCCGGTCTGCCACGCTCGCCGTCGCGGGACAACCCGGTAGCCAGCCCCGAGCGGGCCGCGCATCGGCGGGCCTACGTGCTGCGGCGCATGCTCGAAACCGGCGCGATCGGCCGCGCCGCGCACGACGCCGCGCTCGCCGAGCCCTTACCCAAGGGCCTGCACGGACCGACGATCGAGGTCGATGCGCCCTATGTCGCGGAGATGGTGCGCGCCGAGATGCTGCACCAGCACGGGCCCGGCGCCCTCACCGACGGCTATGTCGTGACCACCACGGTGGACAGCCGGCTGCAGGCGGCCGCCAATGCTGCGGCCTGGCGCGCAATCCTCGAGTATGACCGGCGTCACGGCTATCGCGGCGCGGCCGAACAGCTCGATCTTGCAACGCTCGATGACGCGACGGCCCTCGCTGCGGCATTCAAACGCCATCCGCCGCGAGGCAACCTGCGTCCCGCGGTGGTGACCAAGGTCGCCGACCGGGCGGTGCAGCTCCTGACCGCAACGGGCGAACGACAGACGCTCGATTGGGATGGCATGGCGTGGGCCTCGCCGTACATCTCGGACAACGAAACCGGGGCGGCGCCCCACTCGCCACGCGGCGTGCTGCGCCGGGGTTCCGTCATTTATGTAGAGACCACGGCCAAGGGAGGACTGCGTCTGGCGCAGGTGCCGGCGGTATCAGGTGCCCTGGTGGCGCTCGATCCCAGCGATGGCGCGATCGTCGCGCTGGTCGGCGGTTTCGACTTCGACGCCAGCAAGTTCAACCGGGTGACACAGGCGGAACGACAGCCGGGTTCTGCCTTCAAGCCCTTCTTGTATTCCGCCGCGCTCGAGAAAGGCTTCACGCCCGCAACGCTCGTCAACGATGCCCCGATCGTGCTGCAGGGTGCGACGGCGGAGGCGGACGAGGAATGGCGGCCGCAGAACATCACTCGCCGCTTTTATGGCCCCACGCCGATGCGCGAGGGATTGGTCAGGTCGCGCAATCTGGTGTCGATCCGCTTGCTGCGCGGGATCGGCGTGGGTTACGCGACGCAGTACATTGCGGGTTTCGGACTCCCACCCGCAGCGTTGCCCGGTAACCTCACGCTGGCGCTCGGCACCGGCCAGGTGACGCCGCTCGAGATGGCGCGCGGTTTCGCGGCATTCGCCAACGGCGGCTATCGCGTCACGCCTTTCTTTCTGGGCAAGGTGCAAGACGCCACCGGGCAGACGCTGTTCGAGGCCGCGCCCCTGCTCGCGTGCCCTGACTGCGCCGGCGTGGCACTGCCGAATGACGGGCTGCCGGAAGCCGCCGGTGATGTTCCGGCCGAAGCGGTCACGACGATCGCACCGCCCGTGATACGTGTGCCGCCCGAGCGGCGGGCGCCGCGAGCGATCAGCGCGGCGAATGCCTTTGTCATGACCGACATGCTGGTGGACGTGGTGCAGCGCGGCACCGCCACCCGTGCGCTGACACTCGGCCGCAACGATATTGCGGGCAAGACGGGTACCACCAGCGACCGGCGCGATACCTGGTTCGTGGGCTACAACGCCGACCTCGCCGCCGCTGCGTGGATCGGTTTTGATCAGGAGCGCTCACTCGGGGAAAACGAGGAAGGCGGCAAGACCGCCTTGCCCATGTGGATCTACTTCATGGAGGAAGCCCTGCGTGACAGACCCCTGCACCGCCTGCCCGAACCGCCGGGGGTGGTGCGCATGTGGGTGTCGCGTGCGAACGGTCAGCCGGCGCGGGCCGGGGTTCCCGGGGCGGTGTTCGAGGCGTTCCTCGAGCAATTCGCACCACGCACCGGGTCAATCGACTACAGTGAAGAGGTCGGCGCGGAAACGGTGGAACCGGCGAGCGGCGACGAAACTCTGTTCTGAAGGAACGGCCGATGAATCGACGACCGAATCCACGCGCCGAATTGCTGCGGCTCGCGGTGGCCGACGAAGCCGCCCGCATCATGGATGAACAGGGCGTCGATGACTTCCTGCAGGCCAAGCGCAAGGCTGCCGAGCGGCTCGGCGTGAAAGACAATTCGCTGCTGCCGCGTAACACCGAGATCGAATCCGCGCTGATGGCACGGCAACGTCTGTTCGCCGCTGATCGTCACGACGAGCAACTGGCGCAACTACGCCGCACGGCCCTGCAGGCCATGCGTCTGCTCAGCGATTTCGAGCCGCGCCTGGTGGGCGCGGTACTGACCGGCACGGCGTCGAGCCATTCGGACATCAACCTGCACGTGTTCTCTGATTCGACGGAAGCCGTTTCGCTGTACCTCGAAGAGCGGGGCATTCCACACGAAGTGCACGAACGTCGGTTGCGCTTCGAGCGCGATCGCACGGTCAGCTATCCGGCGCTGCGTTTTGTCGCCGGCCAACAGGCTGTGGAAGCTGTGGTGTTCCCGCTCGACGGCATACGTCAATCGCCGAGCAGCCCGGTCGATGGGCGACCGATGCGCCGCGCGAATACGGCCGAGGTGGCCGCGCTGCTTTGACACACCGGATGCGTCCGCAGACGCACGCGAGGAATCTCATGCGAGCGACGACGCATATATCGCCACCGACCAGCGCTCGCGAGCGGATCTTCGCACTCGACGTCCTGCGCGGCGTCGCGGTGCTCGGCATCCTGCTCATGAACATCACGGGCATGGGGCTGCCCTACGCGGCCGTTTCGCCGGCCTACTCGGGTGGCTCGACCGGTGTCGACCTGTGGACATGGATCATCACTTCCACGCTGTTCGAAGGCACGTTGCGCGGTCTGTTCACGCTGCTGTTCGGCGCGGGCGTCGTGCTTTACACCAGTCGACTGGAACGCGCCGGCATGCACGAGGTGGCCGCCGATCTGTATTTTCGCCGCACCATCTGGCTGATCGTATTCGGTCTGGTCAACGCCTATTTGCTGGTGTGGGCTGGAGACATCCTGTTTTGCTACGGCGTGGTCGGTCTGTTTCTCTACGTGTTCAGACACCTGCCGGTGCGACGCCTGCTATGGATCGCGGTGCCGCTGCTGTGCGTGCAGACAGTGACCGGAACACTGCAGTACGTCGATTTCCAGTCGCAGCGTGCCAAGGCGGAATATGCGCAGGGACTGCAGGCGCAGGGCGTGAAGATCGATGCGGGCCAAACGGCCGACATCGAGAACTTCACCGGGCTGCTCGACGACTGGCAACACGACCCGCAACAAGTGGCCGACAAGACGGTCGCCATCCGCGGCAGCTATGCATCCGCCTTCCGCGAGAATGCCGCCGAGTCCTTCTACTTCCAGACCGAGTTTCTGTTTCTGCTGATGTTCTGGGAGTGCATGGGCATGATGTTGCTCGGCATGGCCCTCTTCAAATCCGGCGCGCTGACGGGTGACTGGTCGACGTCACGGTATCTGCGCATGCTCTTGATCGGCTGGAGCATCGGGCTGGCCGTGAACTGGTTCGAGGCGGTGACTCAGGTACGCAGCAGCTTTTCGGTGGACTCAGTGCTGAGCGCACAGCTGGTCACCTACGATCTGGGTCGGATTCCACTGACGCTCGGCCACCTCGCATTCATCATGCTGCTGCTCAAGGGCGGCGTGTTTCGGCGTGCCTTTGCTCTGCTTGCCAACGCAGGACAGATGGCCCTCACCAACTACCTGACGCAAAGCGTCATCGGCATGCTGGTGTTCACCGGCGCAGGACTTGCGCTGTATGGGCAGTTGCAGCGCCATCAGCTCTATTACGTCGTGCTGGCCGTCTGGGTCGTGCAACTCGTCTGGAGCGCGTGGTGGCTACAGCGGTATCGCTACGGGCCGATGGAGTGGCTCTGGCGTTCGCTGACGCGGGGCGAGCGTCAGCCCATGCGACGCACGGCGTCGGCTGACGGGGCGAGCGACGGCTGATCAGCGACCACTACTGCAGCAACGGCTGCAGGCGACGCCCGCAGCGCGCGACGGATTCAACGCTTGTCGACCTCGACGTAATCGCGCTGCACCGGGCCTGTGTAGAGCTGGCGCGGACGACCGATCTTCATACCCGGATCGGCGATCATCTCCAGCCAATGCGCGACCCAGCCGGCAGTGCGGGCGATGGCGAACATTACCGTGAACATCGAACGCGGTATGCCGAGCGCGCTGTAGATCACGCCGGAGTAGAAATCGACGTTCGGGTACAACTTGCGCGCGACGAAGTACTCGTCCTTGAGGGCGATCTCCTCCAAGCGCAGTGCGAGTTCGAACAGCGGATTGTCCTTCTGCCCCATGCGGCCCAACACCTTGTGGCACATCTCGCGGATGATCTTGGCGCGCGGGTCGAAGTTTTTGTAGACACGATGACCGAAACCCATGAGACGCGTGTTGTCCTGCTTGTCCTTCACGCGGCCGAGGAACTTCTGGATGTTGTCGACCGTGCCGATATCCTCGAGCATCGCGAGTACGGCTTCATTGGCACCGCCGTGTGCCGGACCCCACAACGCCGACACGCCGGCGGAAATCGCCGCATAGGGATTGGTGCCGGTGCTGCCGGCAAGGCGCACGGTCGAGGTGCTGGCATTCTGTTCGTGGTCGGCGTGCAGGATCAGCAGCAGGTCGAGCGCCTGTGCCGCCATCGGATCGACGACATATTCCTCGGCAGGTACCGCAAAGAACATGTGCAGCATGTTCGCGCAGTAGTCGAGGTCGTTGCGTGGGTAGATGAACGGCTGGCCGAGCATGTGCTTGTAGGCCGCGGCGGAAATGGTCGGAATCTTGGCCAGAATACGGTGGGCGAAGATTTCACGGTGGCGCGGGTTATGGATGTCGAGCGAGTCGTGGTAGAAGGCCGCCATCGAGGAGACCACCGCGGAGACCATCGCCATCGGGTGCGCGTTGTGGTGGAAGCCGTTGAAGAAACGCAGCAGCGTCTCGTTCAGCATCGTATGGTGGCGGATCTGCCGGTCGAACTGCTCGAGTTGCCCACTGGCCGGCAGGTCGCCGTTGATGAGCAGGTAGGCGGTTTCAAGAAACGTCGACTTGATGGCGACTTGCTCGATGGGATAACCGCGGTACAACAGCACGCCGTTGTCGCCATCGATATAGGTGATCTTGCTCTCGCAGGACGCGGTGGCCATGAACCCCGGGTCGAACGTGAAGATCCCGTGGTCTTTGTTGATGGGGGCGATGTTGAGGCAGTCCGGACCCAGCGTGCCGCTGAGGGCTTCGAGGGCCGATTTCTTGCCCGTCTCAAGGTTGACCAGTTCGTACTTCTTGCCGCTCATCCCTCACACCTCTGTCAAGACCCAACTCGCAGCCCCGTGGCTCGGGTCAGCAGTGCAGGGTTGCACGCCGCGGCGATGAGTTCAAGAGCGGTTACTGCACGATCTTGAGCGGCCGGCCGGGCGTTGGCTCCCGATTCGGGTAGAGATCATTTAACAGACGCAGCTGTTCGGCAGGATACTCGCGCAGCGGTGAGCGCTTGGCGAGTTCGGCAATGGTCATACCGTCGGTGGCACGAATCACGCGCAGGCGATCTGGTTCCGCGCGGCTGAATTCGCTGTCCTTGAGCCGGCGGAAGGTGCGCACGCTGGACATGAAGAAAGGGTCGGAGGCGGGCAGCGCGGAGCCGGTGCGCGTAGCGCCCCGAAACACGTACGCCAGATTATTGTAATAAACCACGGCGAGCCGCATCGGCCCCTGATTGCCCCACGGCAGGCGTGCGCTCTGCACGACCGCGGTGTGGGCCGGCAGCCCATTCACGGTGAGAGGTTCGGATTGGTCGAGCAGCGACCCGCCGCCGAGGCGCTGCACCATCTGCGCGGGCGTCATGCCCGGCGGAATCTGCTCGGCATTGACGATCAGCGCCGCGTCCTTTTGCGGCGTGACCGCGACGACCTTGTCCTGCTGATTGTCGATCACCCAGCCCGTCGGAAACGCCAGCGTGATGCCGAGATCGCCGTGATAGAAACGATTGCCACGCACCACACCCTGCGCACGGCTCGGGCCGATCGGCAGACCGTCGATGCGCTGCAGATATTCGCTGCTGCGGTTCGGACGTTGGCCAGTGGACTGGATCTTGGAGGCAGCTGCAACGACCTCGGTCAGGCGCGTGTCATTGTCCGGGTGGGACGCGAACACGCCGTGATACACGTGGGGTTGCCGGTGCTCCTGACGCGCCGCCAACACCTCGTGCATTTCCTGGTTCTTCAGCAAGCGCACCACATCGATCATGGCCGAGGGTTCGAAGCCCAGACGGTCGAGGTATTCGGCGCCGATGGCATCCGCCTCGAGTTCCATGTCGCGACCATAGCCGCTGGTGAGGGCCGAGCCCGCCATGCCCACCACGTTGGCCAGGTCACCACTGCCGGTGAGGATGCCCACCACTGCGGCACCGATACCGGTTGCCGTTTGCCCCGTCGCCTGCCGCACCTGATGACGGGCGGTGATGTGACCGACCTCGTGACCCAGCACCGCGGTCAACTCGGCCTCGGAATTGAGATAAGCCATGATGCCGCGCGTGATGTAGACGTAGCCACCGGGCAAGGCAAAGGCATTGACTTCGTCACCGTCGAGCACGGTGAAGGTGTACTGCAGGTTGGGGCGGTGACTGTTGCGTGCAATGCGCTGGCCGACGTCGTTGACGTAGGACTGCAGGGCCTCATCGTCGTAACGACCGTACTTCTGCAGCACCTGGGGGTGCATGCGGCGACCGAGTTCGATCTCCTGCGCCTCGCTCATGGTCACGACATCCTTGCCGCCGGTCACCGGATTCGTGGCGCAGGACGTCAGGATCAACGGCAGGCAGGCAAGGGCAAGGGCGAGGCTGCAACCGCGCAACCGGTGGCCGAGGCGACGCCTAGGCGGGCTGCCCAGTGGAAGCATGGCTGTACCACGGTGAATCATGTACGGAACTTTAAAACAAACGGGGCGCCCGTGGCGCCCCGTCGTCTGGCCCGCGCTGCGGCGGCCGATCAGCCCTTGGCGTACTTCTTGCGGAAGCGATCGACGCGCCCGCCGGTATCCACCATCTTCTGCTTGCCCGTGTAGAACGGGTGGCAGTTCGAGCAGACTTCGATGTTGAGATCCTGACCGAGTGTCGAACGGGTCTCGAACACATTGCCGCAGCTGCAGCTGACCTTGGTCACTTTGTATTCGGGATGAATGCCGGTCTTCATGGGGTCGGTCTCTCTGGCAGGGCGGTGCGTCTCAATCGGGCCGCCGAGTATAGGTATCTGGCCTCTAGCTGACAAGCCGGGGCGGGGTCTGCTGCGATACCGCGGCCCGCCCGCGACGGCCGCGCCGGTCTCCGGCAAAGGTTATCCACAATTCCTGTGGATAACTGTGTGGATGAGTGCGCTGCAGCCACCCCTAAGTTGCCGTATGACAGCATTATTTCTGGGTTGATCAATTTTTGATCATCTATTTTTTTATAATAAAAACAATTGGTTGGATGGTTCGTGTGATGTTTCACATGGACTACGGGGCGTAACCCGCCGAATCACGGTCGGAGCCGGCGGCGTGTGTATAACTGTGGCGGGGCCTAGCCCATCGGAACGCCGCGTGCAAGGTTTTTTTGTGCGTGGGGCCGCCTTCAAGGCAGGCAGAGACTTAACAGTAATCCCTTCAGGACGGCAGAAACAAAGTCTGTAAGTCATTGAGAAACCGATGGCCCAGGGGCGTCGGAACCCATCCTCCCGCCGGTCGCGGGACCAGTAACCCGCGTTTCACGGCCGCCTCGACCGTCTCTGCGATAAGTACGGATGAGCGCCGGGTGCAGATTTCGAATTGCGCAGCGCTGAACCCCTCCGTCAGCCGCAGCGCATTGAGGGCAAACTCAAACGGCACTTCCTCATCGCGCACCTCGCGCGTCTCGGCGATCCGTTGCGCGGGCTCGCGAGCGGCAAGGTAGGCGGCCGGATGGCGCAGGCGTCCGGTACGCGTGATACGGCCCGTAGCAAGGTCGGTGCATTTACCGTGCGCGCCTGCACCGACGCCAAGGTAATCGCCGAAGCGCCAGTAATTTAGATTGTGCGCGCATTGCCATCCGGCGCGTGCGTAGGCGGAAATCTCGTACTGCTCGTAGCCGTGCGCTGCCAGACGCTCCTGACAGGCCAGTTGCATCTCCCAGGCCGCATCATCGCCCGGCAACGGTGGCGGATGCTTGGCAAACGGCGTGTCCGGTTCGAGCGTCAGCTGGTAATGAGAGATGTGCGTGGGTCCGAGATCGATCGCGCGCTCGATATCCTCGAGTGCGCCTGCCAGCGTCTGCTGCGGCAGCGCGTACATGAGATCGAGATTGAAATTAATGGCCCCGGCCGCGCGCAGCTCCGCAACCGCCGCAGCAATGTGATCCGCCGCGTGGATACGGCCCAGTGCCGCGAGCGCGTCGTCGTCGAACGACTGCGCGCCGAGCGAATAGCGGGTGACTCCGGCGGCCATGTATTCGGCGAAACGCCCGTGCTCGATGGTGCCTGGATTGGCCTCGAGCGTGATCTCCACGTCCGCCGCAAAATCGAGCAGTTCGCGTGCACGACGCAGGAACTGGCCGACAGCCTGCGGCGGAAACAGGCTCGGCGTCCCGCCGCCGAAAAAGACACTGTGCACTGGCCGACCCACACAACCGTGCGCCGCAAACTCCAGGTCTGCGCATAGCGCGTCGAGGTAGGTCTGCACGGGAATGCCCGACGTGGGCACCACGTGCGAGTTGAAGTCGCAGTAGGGGCACTTGCGCACGCACCAGGGCAGGTGCACGTAGAGCGCGAGTCTGATTTCGTCGCGGGACTGAATCAGCATCGCGACGACTGACCTGAAGTCAGCGCCGACACCAGTTCGCGCAAGGCCTTGCCCCGGTGGCTGAGTTGGTTCTTGGTGATTGGATCGAGTTCCGCCGCGGTGCTTCCCAGCGCATCGATGCAAAACAGCGGGTCATAACCGAAGCCGCCGGTGCCGCGCGGCACCTGACCGATGTGACCCTCCCAGGCCGCCTGTGCAATCACCGGCGCGGGATCGTCGGGCCAGCGCACGTAAACCATCGCACAGCGATAACGCGCGATGCGCTGGCCGTGCGGCACAGAGCCGAGCGCCTCCAGCAATTTGCCGTTGTTGTCCGCATCCGTTGCGTCGGGCCCGGCATAGCGGGCCGAGTAGATGCCCGGGGCGCCGCGCAGCGCGTCGACCTCGAGTCCCGAATCATCCGCGATCGCGGGCAGCCCCGCTGCAGCGGAGGCATGCCGCGCCTTGAGGATCGCATTCTCGACGAAACTGAGCCCGGTCTCCTCGGCCCCGGTCGCGGTGAAGTCCGATTGAGCACACACGTCGATCTGCCACGGCGCGAGGATCTCGCGCATCTCACGCAGCTTGCCGGCATTACCCGTGGCGAGCACCAGTCGGGCAGGCAACCGCGGCGACGCGCTCACTTGCCGCGGCCTCGCGCCTCCGGGGCAGCGGCCGTGAGGAGCAAGGGCGCCTGCAGCGCCTCGAGCTGCGCGGAGAACAGCCGCTGGCAGGCTCCGGCAGCGAGATCGAGCAACTGGTCGAGCTCGTGGCGGCGGAAGGCGTGCCCTTCAGCTGTGCCCTGGACTTCGATGAATGCGCCGCCGTTGTTCATCACCACATTCATATCGGTTTCGGCGCTGGAGTCCTCGGCGTAATCGAGATCGACGACGGGCACGCCACGCACGATGCCGACGGACACGGCGGCAACCTGCCCGTGCAACGGACTCGTCTTGACGGCACCGCGGCGGCCAAGCGCGTCCATTGCATCGGCCAGCGCGACATAGGCGCCGGTGATGGAGGCCGTGCGCGTGCCGCCGTCGGCCTGCAGCACGTCGCAGTCGAGCGTGATGGTGCGCTCACCGAGCGCCCGCATGTCTATGGCGGCCCGCAGCGAGCGGCCGATCAGCCGCTGGATCTCGAGCGTGCGACCACCCTGTTTGCCGCGCGCCGCCTCACGCGCACTGCGCGTGTGGGTCGAGCGTGGCAACATGCCGTACTCGGCAGTGACCCAGCCCTCGCCGCGTCCGCGCATGAATGACGGTACGCCCTCCTCGACGGTGGCAGTCACCAGCACCCGCGTGTCGCCAAATTCGACCAACACCGATCCCTCGGCGTGCCGGGTGTAACCACGGGTGATGCGCACCGTGCGCAACTCATCAGGTGCGCGTCCGCTCGGTCTCACGATTCGATTCCTTAGGTTGGGTCAGGGGCCAAGCCAGCGCAGGGCGACGGCCGTCGTATTATCCGCCATGGGCGCGTTGACCTGCACGGCCTGCTCGCCCAGCTGGTTCAGCGACTGTGCCAGCGGGCTTTCGGGTGCGTAACCGGAGAGCGCACCGATCTGCTCGTCTGTCATACCCGACCACAGCCCATCGGAGCACAGCAGCAATACGTCGCCCGAGCGCAGCGCCCGGCGACCGCTCAGCGTCATCTCCGGCAGCGCCGGTTCGCCGCCGATGCAGAACTCGACAAAATTGCGCATCGGGTGCGTGGCCGCCTGCGTTTCAGTGATACGACCGGTGCGCAACAGCAGCTCCACGTGGCTGTGATCGCGGGTGCGCTCGGCTACCCGACCGTTGCGCAGCAGGTAGACACGGCTGTCGCCGATGTGACCCCAGTGGGCGCTGTTGCCCTGAACCAGACAGACGGCGCAGGTGGCGCGCGGACGAATCTCGTTCGGCAGTTGCGTGCCGAGCGCGACCACCGCGTCGTGGGCGCGCCCCAGAGTCAGGTGCAGGAATCCGTCCGGGTCGAACAGCGGCTGCGGCGTGTTGCGGAATTCGTCGACCATCGCCGTGACCGCAGCCTCGGCCGCCGCAGCGCCGTCGGCGTGACCGCCCATGCCATCCATGACGACTAGCAGAGCCGCACCGTCGCCCAGTACGACTGCGCAACGGTCTTGGTTTTCTTCGCGGTGCCCGAGGAGGCTGAGCGCTGCGTGCTCGATGTGCAAGAGTGGTTCCGGCACGCCGGTTCTCGGGTAAAATCGGTACTCGACTTATAGCATTTTGCAGTGCCCGCCGGTAAGTGTCGGCCGGCCGCCATCTCCGTCGGTCCCAGCAGGTGACAGCATGATTCGCAGCATGACCGGCTTCGCGCGGCGGGAGATCCAAGGCCCGTGGGGCACACTCAGCTGCGAACTGCGTTCGGTCAATCACCGGTATCTCGAACTGTCGTTGCGCCTGCCCGATGAATTGCGGAGTCTCGACGCCGATGCGCGTCAGGTCATCGGCGCACAGCTGCGGCGCGGCAAGGTGGATGGCGGGATTTACCTGCGCGGGACCGCCCAAGGTAACGCTGCACTCGAAATCAATCGACCGCTGCTCGAGCAGCTGTTGCAGCGGGTGGACGAGGTAGCGGCATTGGCCGCCCGGGCCCTTGCTCCGACCGATGCGCTCGACCTGCTGCGCTGGCCAGGGGTTGTGCGTGAGGCCGAACGCGACGTCACGCCGCTGGCCGCCGCAGCCATGCAGTTGTTGAGCGAAACTGCCGCCGAATTGAACGAATCGCGGGCCCGCGAGGGCGCCCGCATCCACGAAATGCTACGCAGCCGTGCCGAGTCAGTGCAGCAGTCGGTACAGCAGCTGCGCGTGCGGCTGCCGGAGATCGCTGAACGCATCCGCGTGCGCGTGCGCGAACGAGTCGCGCAACTCGGCGTCAATGTGGATCCCGAACGCCTCGAGCAGGAACTCGTGATGCTCGCGCACAAAATGGACTTCGAGGAAGAGCTCGACCGGCTCGGCAGTCACGTCAGCGAAACGTTGCAGGTGCTCGACGGCACTGAGCCTGCCGGGCGCCGTCTCGATTTCCTGATGCAGGAATTCAATCGCGAAGCGAACACCCTGTCGTCGAAATCACAAGACGCGCAGACCACGCGCACCGCGGTCGATCTCAAGGTCCTGATCGAGCAGATGAGAGAGCAGGTGCAGAACGTCGAGTGACGCTGCGCGCCTCGGCGGCAAGAGCGGCGCCGAATATCCGCAGACTCATTCCAGACTCATTCCAGACTCACCACGCGACGGCGAAGGAATGCGATTCAGCCCGAACGGCCGGCCGTGAAGCCGACGAGTTGACCGCCGTCGTCTACCTCGCCAGCAATTTCGATGGGCTGGCAGCACACCTGGCAGTCTTCCACGTACTGAAACGACCCGGCCGACAAGTCCGCCGCCGTGTCGAACGATTCCCCGCAATACGGGCACTCCAGGGTCACGAACTGAGTGAGTTCAGCCGAAGCGGAGCCCGGCTCGAAGACGGGCTCCAGACCATACATCGCGTCGATGGCCTTCGAGTCGAGCCGTTCGCCCGACGGCGCGATGGAAGTTTGTTTCGACTTCATGGTGACAGTATGCCCGTCGTCGCCGCGGAGGCTCCAAAAAGGAAACCCCGCCGCAGCGGGGTCTCCGGATGCCAAACCGAACGGTCAGCTCAAGCGTCGCGGCGTCGCGCGAGTGCCAGACCCACGATTCCCAGACCGAGCATCAGCAGCGAACCCGGCTCCGGCACGCCGGTCGGCGGGTTCGGATCGATCGGGTTGTAGGAGTCGCGGTACTCCCAGCTCAGGATGTCGTGGTTGCCCCAGTCGGCGCCGGTACCGGAGGTAAAGCCGATGTAGGCCTGTGTCTGACCGAGAATCGAGGTCAGGTCAAAGCTGCGCGACAGCAATGCGTCGAGCGGACGGATGCCGGTTTGATTGGCGCGTACTTCCATGGTGGTGCCGTCGTAATCGACCCACGCGTACCAGATGTTGCCATCGTCGAAATTCGTGTCGACATTGACGGTGTTGGGCGCACCGGTCCCGTGGTTGACCTGGCCGTTGAGGTCGATGCCGATGTGATTGGAACTCGGGTCGTTGTTGGCGGCGTTGCACCACGTGTCGAATTCGACGCCGACGCTCTTGTCGATGCCTGCATAGCCAATGCCGGCACCCGCACCACCGACCGATGAGGAAACGGCCTGAGCAGCGAAGACCAGCCCATCCGCCCCGGTGCGCGTGTTGCAGTCGAACAAACTGCCGCCGAAGTCCGAGATGCGAAAACGGAAGTAGGTGCTGAACGTCGCAGCGTTGACCGTCGCGAGGCTGAACGCGCTGCCGGATTGACCGCCCGTCGCGCTCGTCAGTCGCAGGACCGTGCCATCAGACGTGGTGGTGGTGATGGCATTGCCGTTGAGGTCGATGGTCGAGGGATCGGAGAAATCGGGAAAGCTGACGACGGCTGCCTGACCGGCAGCGGCCACACCGAGCAGCGTCGCTGCGACGGCGAGAGAACGAGCACGGATGAAATCGAGCATGGTGAGTACCCCTGTGTGAGCCGCGTGTCCGGCGTCGGCGCAGATCGCCGCCACAGCGACCGAACGACAAATTGGGCTGATCGCCCCCCGGCTTATGTCAAGCAAATGGCGTGCCATCCGTTGTTTCACTATATTAATCATCGGGTTGCAAAATCTGTTCGTATTGCATAGCACTCTGACTGTAAAAATTTCCGACGACTCGAGGTTGGGCGTGCAACCGGAATTCCCGCCTTGGCAACGGCGCCCGATTGGCTAGGATGCTCACTCACCCCTCGCCTGCCGGATCCCCGCTTGGCTGACTCACCCCGTCGCGGCCGTCTTTTCGTCATCGCTGCTCCGTCCGGAGCCGGCAAGACGTCCTTGGTACGCGCCTTGATGGAGCGCGAACCGGGCCTGCGTTTCTCGATTTCGTACACCACCCGTGCTCAGCGACCGAATGAACGGCACGGCCGCGATTATTTTTTTGTCAGCCGCGACGAATTTGAGCGCATGGTGGCGGGCGGTGAGTTTCTCGAACATGCGCGGGTGTTCGACAACTTCTATGGCACGGCACGCCGTCAGGTCGAGGCCTCACTGGCTGCAGGACAGGATCTGATCCTGGAGATCGACTGGCAGGGTGCGCAGCAGATTCGCCGCGCCATGCCCGAGTGCGAATCGATCTTCATACTGCCGCCCTCACGCGCCGAACTCGAACGCCGGCTGCGCGGCCGGGGCACGGATGCCGAGGAGACCATCCTGCGCCGGCTGCGCGATGCGGCCTCCGACATGGGTCACTGGAGCGAGTTCGGCTACGTCGTGGTGAACGATGACTTCGACGCGGCGCTGGGGGCGCTGCGTGACATCGTTGCCGGGCGCGGCATGGCATCGCGCAGCGAGCGTGCGGGCCTCGCCACGCTCACCAGGCAACTCATCGAAGACTGACGGGCCGGCAGCGGCCCGACAGCGCGACGCCTAGAAAATTTCCCGCCAGCCGACGCGCCGCACCTGATTGGTCGCGCTCGGCGCCACTGGCACACTGATGGCCTTCACCGTCGTGTCGGCCTGAGTCACGATGGCGATCAGCTTGTTGGTCGGCAGGCGGATCATGGTCAGACCCGTGGCCAGTGACGAGCCGATCGGCGAGCCCACAGCCTGGGTTCCCTGAGCCGCTACCGCACCGCCGCTCTTGTAGTCGAGGGAGTAGAGCCAACTGGTGCCGCCCACGCGGCAGTAGTCGTCGTCCGGCACGTTGGCGATGATGGCCAGCGTACCCAGCTGCAGGCGTGGATCGACGTTCATGCGCTCGCCCACGGGCAGGTTGACGTACCAGCCATTCTTGGTGGACCAGTCCATCGCCACGGGATTGGGGATCGTGCGCGGCGAGACCGTGGTGTCCAGCGTCTGGCGGGTCAAGGCTGCGGTGGTCGAGGTCAGCACACCGAGATCTATACCTTTATCCTTGACCGCATAGACCGCCTGCGCGATCGCGCTGGAGGGCGCAGTGACCGCGAGATCGGTCAGACCGAGATAGCGGCCCGTGCCGAAGTAGACCACGCGATGATAGGTGCCGGTGGTGTCGCGGATGCGGGCCACCTCCGGGCGTACGGTGATCGGCTGGTTGCCGGCCGTGGCAGACGTGCGACCGAGGCGCCGTGAGGACCCGCTGTTGTCGCCGGCGGTAATGTCGAAGCGCCACAGTGCCCCGGCGAGATCGCCGCCGTAGACGTACTGTGTCGAGTTGTCGGTGAACGTATCGAGCACGTAGTTGGTGATCTTGGCGATACCGCTCAAATTGGGATCGACGATCGATTCGTCCGTGACGATTTCCTCGAGCTTGCTGCCGGTAAAGGCGTCGAGCACGTACAACCGGCCCTTGCCATCGCCACTCGACGCGGTGTTGTTGTAACCCGAGGTCACCAGCACCACCCAGCGGTTGTCGGAATCGCGCTTCGTGAGAATGGGATTGCCGTAGCTATAGCCCATGTCGTTGTCCTGATTGACACCGAATTCCCACAACGCCTTGGGATTGGCGGGATCGGTGACATCGAGGGCATAGAACGCGCGGCCGCCGCGACCCAGTCCGCCGACCAGAATGGTTTTCCACGTCGAGCCGCTGTAGGCATCGCCCACGGTGATCTGACCATTGACGTAGAACTGGTGATTATTGGCATAGCCGGCATCAGCCAGCTTGTAGAGCATGGGAATCACCGCCGAGGGGATGTAGGCCCAACGCTCGGCACCGGTCGCCGCGTCGAAGGCGTGCAGCATGCCGTCGTTCGCGCCCACATAAACCATCCCGACGCGGTTGACGTTGTTGGCAATGAACTGCGTATAGCCGGCATCCGTGTACTTGAACGGCGGCTTCTTGACGAACACCGGCGCGCTGTCGACGATGTCGCCGAGTGCATAACTGCGATCGCGGAACAGTCGATTGGTGTTACCCACCTCGTCCTCGTTGCTGTTCTGTCCGCGCAAGAAGTTGATCATCGCATCGTCGGTGGCCGCCGCCTGCTGCAGCGCCGTCCAGGTCGGGTACTGGGTCAACTGTCCGTTGGGGTTGAGCGCGTTGGAGCGGAAGTAATAAGCGGCTTTTTCGGCCGTCAGATTCGCAGAATCGAACGACTTGAGCTTGTTGGTTGCGGTCGAGCTGAACGTGTAGATGTTGCGCGTATCCGCAGCAGGCTGGATTTTGTTCGACAGCAGGCTGCGGGCCGACCAAGTCACGGTCTGCGACAGCGCGCCGGTCACCAGATCGATGTCGCGCGCCTGCAAGTCGCCGTACCAGAGGCCGGTGTTGTACTGGGCGACATACGCGAAGTTGTCACCCGCGACCGGCTCGAGGCTACTGGTGGCCGCGGCGGCGGCCGAGGCATTGGTCACGGAGATCGCCGCCAGCGTCTTGCTGAGTGCGCTGACCAGTGCATCGGGGTTGGCTGCGCTCAAGTATTGACCGCGGCCATTGACTGCAGCGTGCCACAGGTCGTCGATGCGCTCGGTGACCGTGTCGCTGTTGGACAGCGGGTTGGTGAGCGGATTCGGCCAGTTCTTGGTGCCCTGCAGAATCGCGTTGTAATCCGCCGAGCCGCCGATCAGGTAGTTCTCGTTGTAGGTGAGCGTGCCGCTCACGCCGAGCCCGAGCGTAAAGGTGGTCATGTGCTGCCAATTGGCAGTGTCGTTCGCGGCGGTCGGCACGTTGTTGCTAGAAACGTCGATGCGCACGCCGTCGTCGTTCAGCCCGCCGATGGAGCCGGTCGGGCGCAGGTCGGTGTTGTAGTAATACATGGCGATGTCCGCCAACGTATCCGGGTACTTGCCGGAGTCGAGATAAGGGCGCGCCGTACCGGTGACGCCGTCCTGATCGCCGACACGGGTGACGTTGTCTTCGCGGAACGGTCCATACGTGCCTGCGCCGGTCGCCGAGCAGACGGGGCTTTCGTTGTTGCAGTTCCAGTAGCCGTCGGTGGTGAGAATGGTGAAGTTTTGCTGGCAGGAGTACTGCACGGGGTCGGCGTCTCCGGTCAGCAGTTTGCCGGCATACAGACGCCCAGCCTTCGACAGGGCACCGCGCAGCGGCGTGAAATTGGCAGCCGTTGCCGAATACATCTTGGAATACCACGCCGACTTCTGCGTCGCGTCGAAGCGCGCCAGATTGAGGAACTTGTTGGCATTGGTGCCGGTTTCGCTGATGGTCGAAAAGCCGACTCGGTAGTTGTTGTCGATGGCTGTGAAGGCGCGACCCGCCGCCGACTTCATCAGCAGGATGCGGGTACGGTAGTAGCTGTACCAGTTCGCGTAGTTGGTCTGCTCTGCCGTGGTGGTCGGCGCCTTGAACCGATAGGTGTTGTCGGCCGCGCAGGTCGCAGGCGGCGACGTGGGGCTCGCGGTGTATTCGAACCAGCCCCAGAGCTTGCGGCTCTCAGTGATATCAGAGCCACCACCGGTCAGCGATCCGCTCAGCTCCGTGATACCGGAGCCGCCGCCCGTGCCGGTGGCCGTGGCGTTGCGGGAAGCTCGGATCACGTAGCTGTTGGTGGTCACACTCTGGATCTGGTACGAGCCGCTGATGGTCACGCCATTGAAGGTGACCGACGGCGAAAAACTCACCGTGCTGCCCGCAACGAAGCCGTGGGCCGCATGGCTCACCGTGACGTTGGAACTGCGGTTCGCGGTCGTGTAGGGATTGGCACCGAGTGCGAAGCCCGTACCCGCCGCATTGGCAGCGACGATCGTGTAGCTGTTGTTAGTCGTGCTGACGACGTTGTAGTCGCCACCGATCGTGACGCCGCTGAAGGTGCGCGCCGGCGAGAGATTCACGGTCGTGCCCGCCGTGAAGCCATGACCGCTGTGGGTCACCGTCACGATGCTGCTGCCGAGCGTGATGGTGTAGGGGTTGCTGGTCAGGGAGAACGTGCTGGTCGCACCCAGATCAGTGGTCGAGCCGGAGTTCGAGAAGCCGTTCTGCTTGGCCGCCGTGAACGTTGCGTTCGGGTAGGACGTGCCATCCGGATACTTGGGCGTCACGTAGGTGATCGCTGGATTGTAGTAGATGGTGTTGTAGCCGAAGTTGTCGAAGCAGTTGCGCGCGCTGTTGGTGCCGACCGAGTCGGGCATGTAGTCATTGCCCATGCTCCCCGAGTCATCGAGGATGAAATAGATGTTGGGCGGCACGACTTTGGTGACGCCTGAGATGAGCGGCACGTTGGTGAGGTCGACGGTAGCCGCTGCCGCAATGCAGGTGGCAAAACCGGCACCGAGGCAGAGTATGGCGGAGACGATCCGTGTCTGTTTGGTCATGGCTGGATCCCGCGGTCAGATGACGACATAAGCCTGGAGGTAGCGCACCGTGTTGCGTGGGCCATCGATCCGGGTCGTGATGCGGTAATAGGTCTGCGACTCGCCCGTCAGCGGCAAGTTGCCGTACGAGCCGCCGGAACGTGTACTGCCGTCGCTTGCGCCGGCGTCTACCCGTGAGCACACCATGGGGGAGAGGCCGTCGGAGGCCAGCACGGCATTCGGGTCACCAGTGGAGTTGCACACGCGGTTGACCACATAGCGCACCGTATAGCCGTTGGCGATACCCGCAACGGTGGCTGTGCGCGCATCCATGTTGCAGTCACCACCGGGGTCGCTGCCGGTCCAATTGACGTCGTCGGCCGTCGCGCCGGCCGTACGTGTGCCGGTGAGATCGCAGTTGTCAGCGGTGGTTGCGTAATACCCGTTGGCCGCATCGTCCTGAAACAGGGCACCGCTGGCGGCATTGGCCACCAGCCAGGCGATGGCTTGCTCAGAGCCGGCATCGCCCGAAGCAAGCGCGGTCTTCTGGAACGCGAGATTGCCGGACACCAGCGTGCCGGTGCCGGTCGAGCGCAGCAGCGTGACGGCAGCGAAGCTGATGATGATCAGCGCGATCAGCACGACGAACAACGAAATGCCGCGCTGCTGACGGGAAACTGTCAGGGAGTGCTTCATACGCCCGCCCAGATGACGTTGACCAGCGGCACGATGACGCTCAGGACCTTGTAGCGATAGCGCTGTTGTTCGGTGGTGAGCGTGAGGGTGCGCTGGGTGGGCAGACCCTGATCCCACAGCACCAGGGTCTGCGGACTGACGACGTCGCGCTCGAGGTTGCCGCGCGTGACGAGCGCGATGCGCACGGCTTTGATCCGCCGCTGATCGGCCTCGCTGGGATTCGTCCAGGTGCCGCCGGTTGCGTCGACCCACTGGCTGACGGTCTGGCTGCCCGAGGGAGCCACGCCATACTGCGCCTGGAAGTCGACCACCTGCGCGGCGATCGATTGCAGGTCGTTGGCAAGCGTGGGCGTGGCGGGTGCGGCCAGCGCGTCAAACCAGCCCAGATCGCAAACGTTGGTGGCAGACGGGGCGGCGCCGTCGTTGCACAGCACGGCGTAGGTGCGCATGCCGAACTGACCGAGGTTGACCACGATATCGCCCACGTCGTAGGTGGGCGCGTTGGTGAAGACGCTGGTTGGGTCGCCGGGGTTGTAGGGACCGGCCGTGACGTTCTCGTGGTAGAGATCCCAGCGGCTGGCGGCGGTCTGCGGTGCGCGCGTCATCTGCATCAGGGTGCAGACCTTGGTGCCGTCGGCCGCGCCGACCACGAACAAGTCGCCGTTGCCGAGGCCCACCGGGCCCGTGACATTGATCTCGCCGGCCGGACTCGCCATCACGTGCACGATCGTGGCAGGCGCGATGCCGAACGCTGAATCGCTGCGCAGCAGGCGCAAGCGGTCCGGGCCGGTCCCGCCGTCGGTGATGCGCACGGCCGCGAGCGGCGCGCCGTTCGAGACGGTGGCGCCGCCGTAATAGATATTGATGCCTGCGTTGCAGAGCAGGCCGGTGGGAGTCACGAAACCGGCACCACTCATGCGCAATTCGCGCTCGAGCATGTAGAGACCGACGGAGGCGCTGATTTGCGCGTCGTTGCCCACCGTGACGGTGCGTTTGCGTCCCTCATACACTTGCAGAACCGTGAGCACCGCAAGGCCGGTCAATAAGGCGAGCGTCACCGCGATCATCATCTCGACCAGCGAATAGCCTGCAAGCTTGCGAAATGGAGCGCGCATGGGAGTTCAGTTGGTTGCCAGAGTCGCGACGACGGTGTGCTGACGCGACCACGCGGCCCCGGGCGGCTGCCAGTTCACCGTCACGGTGACCACGGTGCCGTTCACGGTGACGGTGCGCGTGCCATTCGGCAATTCCGGTACGGCGACATTGGCGCCGGCATAGGACGCGAGGTTCCCCGGATCGACCCACATGCGGCCGATGACGGCATCAGCCACCGTCGCCGCAACGGCACGGTACTCGACGTCACCCGCGTCCTTGAGCGCGATACCGAGCGTGCGCAGCAAGGCGATGATCGCGACGCCGAACAGCAGCAGCGACACCAGCACCTCGATGAGCGTCGAGCCCGACTGCCGAGCGACGGCCGGCCGGGCGCCGCGACGTAACGGCCGCATGCGCCAGCGGGGGCTGCCGGCGCGACTCACAGGCAGGCCCTCGCGTCGGTGGCCGGTACCGCCGGGTCGCACAACCGTGCGGTGCCGGCGGCCACCACCTGCACTCGCAACGGCCGGTAACCGTTGCCGGTGGGGGCGTTGGTCGATTCGATGTCGACGCTATCGATCGGCTCGGAATCGTCGGATGGGTTCGGATCGATACGCCGACCCAGCGAATCGAAGGTGACGCGGTCGGTGGCCTCGGGCGTGGTGGTGATGGTCAGGCGGGACGTGCCCTCCCTGCCGGAAGCCTGATGCAGTGCCTGAGCGGCGCCGACCTGACGCACCTGCCAGCCCGTAGCGTCGCTCACGAATTCGACCTGAGTGTTGAGGCGGATGGCTTCGGCGCGGGCGAGCATCAAACCGTATTTCCAGGACTCCCCGGCCGTGCGGATCCGGCTGTTGGTCAGCACCATGCTCAACGCCGGCCCCCCGAGCGTGATCAGGATGCCGAGCACCGCGATGGTGATCATCATCTCGATGAGGGTGTAACCCCTCGCGCGTCTCGCGCGGGGCCGGGTGGGCCTCAGCACGAGTCCCCCTTGCGCGCGATCCAGCAGCTGCCGTTGCCCCACGGACTGGTGGTGGTTCGAGCCCCGGACTGGTTGGTGGTGTAGGCAAAGTTGGCAAGACTGCCGCTGCCGGTCGCCGTGATCGTATAGGTGGTCGCGTCCGAGGTGCATGTTATTGCAAATTTCTTGGTACTTCCCGGGCAGGGCATACCGACATAGGTTCGATTATCAAGAAAAAATTGCTCAGACACGACTTGTCCGGCGCCCAGCGCCACCACCGCTTCCTCGATCGATCCGCGACGCAGGTAATCGGTGTAGCTGGGCAGGGCGATGGCCGCCAGGATCGACACCACCGCGACGGTGACCATCAGCTCGATCAGCGAGAAACCCCGCGCCTGCGGCATGCGGGTGGAACTCCTCCTCATGGGACGTGCCCCTCCTTTTCAGACTGAATCATACCGCGTCGCGGACGTTAGCAGAGCGACTGTTTCCGCACTTGGACAGACGGCAGATACGTGAATTCCCTCACGATTGGCGGTTCGGCCCGGTTCCGCCCGGATTAACGACAGTTGGGCTTCTTGTGCTAGTCTAATCGGTCCTATTACCGATAGATCAGCAAAGCACCCGAAATGGCCCGTATAACCGTCGAAGATTGCCTGCAGAACGTCCCCAACCTGTTCCAGCTGGTGCTGGTGTCCGCCAAGCGCGCGCGCAAGCTCGCCAACGGCGCGGAAGCGACACTGGATTGGGAAAACGACAAGCCGACGGTGCTGGCGCTGCGCGAGATCGCCGCCGGTCACATCGGTACCGAGATCCTCGACGAGCCGGACCTGCCGCCGCCGATGCCGGAGCCGATCCTGCCGGAGCCCGACTTCGACCTGCGCGCCTCCCAGAACGATCTGGGAGACTGATCCCCGCCCGGCGCTACCATGGATATCACGTCTTCCCTGCGCAGCCTGCTGCCGTACGGAAGACGGGCGATCGGCATCAACCAGCTGATCGCCAAGCTCGAGAGTTACCTGCCCCCGGACGACGTCGAGCGCGTGCAGGCAGCCTACGACCTCGCCCACCATGCCCATCAGGGTCAGCGGCGCCGCTCGGGCGAACCCTACATCACACACCCGGTAGCGGTTGCTGACCTGCTGGCCGACCTCAGGCTCGATGCCGAAACCCTGATCGCCGCCATCCTCCACGACGTCGTGGAGGACACCACGATCCCGAAGGATGAGATCGAGGCGCAGTTCGGACACGAAGTGGCCGGGCTCGTCGATGGTGTCAGCAAACTCGATCAGATCCAGTTCGGCAGCCGCGCCGAGGCGCAGGCCGAGAGCTTCCGCAAGATGCTGCTCGCCATGGTGCGCGACATCCGCGTCATCATGGTCAAGCTCGCCGACCGTACCCACAACATGCGCACGCTCGGCGCGATGCCGCCGGCCAAGCGCCGCGCGATCGCCCGCGAGACGCTCGAGATCTACGCGCCGATCGCCAACCGGCTCGGCATGCACGGGATCAAGCGCGAACTGGAAGAGCTCGGATTCCGCGCGCTCTATCCGAAGCGCTACAAGGCCATCGAAACCGCTGTCCGGCAGAATTCCGGCAACCAGAAACGCTTCCTGATCACGATCGAGCAGGCCCTGCGTGAGGCTCTCGACAAGGCCGGCATCCGCGCGCAGGTCGAGGGGCGCGAAAAAGACGCCTACAGCATCTACGAAAAGATGAAACGCAAGAAGGTCTCGCTGGCGGAGATCGTCGACGTGTACGGCTTTCGGATCGTCGTCGATGCGCAGGACACCTGTTACCGCGCGCTCGGCATCGTGCACGCCGCGTACAAACCCATGCCGGGGCGCTTCAAGGATTACATCGCCATCCCGCGCATCAACGGCTACCAGTCGCTGCACACCACACTGTTCGGGCCAAACGGCACGCCCATCGAAGTGCAGATCCGCACCGAGCAGATGCACCGCATCGCCGAGTCGGGCATCGCGGCACACTGGCAGTACAAGGAAAACGGCGATGGCCGCAACGAACAGGGTGACCGCGCCAGACAATGGCTGCAACAGCTGGTCGACATCCAGCAGGGCGGGAATTCAGAGGAGTTCCTCGAGAGCGTCAAGGTCGATCTGTTTCCCGACAAGGTGTACGTGTTCACACCGAAGGGCGAGATCCGCCGCCTGCCGCGCGGCGCAACCTGCGTCGACTTTGCCTACGACGTGCACACCGGTGTCGGCAATCGCTGCGTTGCCGCCAAAGTCGATCGCCGACTGGTGCCGCTGCGCACTGAATTGCGCAATGGCCAGACCGTGGAGATCATCACGGCGAAGGGCGCCACGCCCAACCCCGCCTGGGTCAATTTCGTGGTCTCCGCCAAGGCGCGCGCGGCGATCAGGCAGTACCTCAAGAGCCTCAAGAGCAGCGAGGCCGCCGAACTCGGCAAGCTTCTGATCAATCAGGCGCTTGGCGATTTCTCGCTCAATCTGCGCAAGATCTCGGACGAATCGCTGGAGACGGTCACGCGTGACCTCGGCCTGCGCTCGCCAGACGAACTGTTCGAAAAGGTCGGGCTGGGCGAGCGCGCAGCGCCGTTCATTGCGCGGCGCCTGATGCCTGCCGGCACCGACTCCAGCCCGGGCGCGGGCAGCTCGGGACCGCTCGAGATCGCGGGCACCGAAGGCCTGCTCGTCACTTATGCGCGCTGCTGCTTCCCGATTCCCAATGACCCGATTCTCGCCAATCTGTCGAGTGGACGCGGTGTGGTGATCCACCGCGAGGGTTGCCGCAATCTGGCATCGTTCCGCAAGCAGCCGGAGAAATGGATCCCTGTCAGCTGGCAATCAGGCATCGACCGCCTGTTTCACGTCGAGGTGCAGATCGAGGTGACGAACCGCACCGGCGTGCTCGGTCAGGTTGCCACCGCCATTGCCGGGACCCAGACCAACATCGACCGCGTCTCGCTAGTCGAGCGCGATCGGGATGCCTCGTCATTGGTGTTCGAGCTGCTGGTACGTGACCGCAAACATCTGGCCACCGTGATCCGCGCCGTGCGCACGATGCCTGAGGTCATGAAGGTCACACGCACATTGGCCTGACGCGGCGGCCGGCCGGGGCATCGGCCGCGGGCCCGGCCCCTGCAGCAAATTCTCCTTCACTAATCTTCCGCCACTGCGCATCATTGCGCGCGTCCGTTTCCAATTCATGCGGAGCAACACACGTGGCCTTCACGCCCATCCATACCGACCAGGCCCCAAAAGCGATCGGCACCTATTCGCAGGCCGTCCGGGCCGGCAATACGGTTTACCTTTCGGGACAGATCCCGCTCGATCCGGCGACCGGCGAGTTGGTGACCGGCGACATCGAAGCGCAAATCCGCCGGGTCTTCGACAACCTGCTGGCGGTCGCGCGTGCGGCCGGCGGCGATCTGTCGCACGTCGCCAAGGCCAACGTGTACCTCACCGACCTCGGCAATTTCGCGCTCGTCAACAAGGTGATGGCGGAATACTTCACGCAGCCCTACCCGGCCCGCGCCGCGATCGGCGTCGCGTCACTGCCGCGCGGCGCCTCGGTCGAGGTGGACTGCATCCTGGTGCTCTGACGACGTCGGGACGACAGCCGGTGACGGCCGCACCGCCGCTGGAAGAACGGCCACTCACCGCACTGCGCGGGGTCGGGCCTGCGCTTGCCAGGACGCTCGCGGAGCGGCTTGGGCTGCGCACCGTGCAAGATGTGCTGTTTCACCTGCCCCTGCGCTGGGAGGATCGCACGCGCGTCGTGCCGATTGGCACACTGCGTCACGGCGAACGGGCGGTGATCGAAGGCGAAGTGCAACTGGCCGAGGTCGCGTTGCGGCGTCGGCGTTCGTTGTTGGTGAAGATCAGCGACGGCACCGGTCTGCTCACACTGCGGTTCTTCCATTTTTCGGCTGCGCAGCAGGACGGACTCGCGCGCGGCACTCGGGTGCGCTGCTATGGCGAGATGCGGTTGGGGCCTGGCGGTCCCGAGATCGTGCATCCGGAGTACCGGCGCGTCATGCCGGGCGTTGCGGCGCCCGCGAACGAATCGTTGACGCCGATCTATCCGACGACCGAGGGCGTGCAGCAAGGCCGGCTGCGCATGCTGACCGAGCTCGCACTCGCCGCACTGGCAGCGGATGGCCTGCAGGATCTCGTGCCGCTCACTGTGCTCTCCCGGCTGCGACTGCCCACGCTTGCGGATGCCCTGCAGTTTCTGCATCGGCCGCCACCGGGCGCCGACGTGGAGGCACTCGATGGCGGTCGACATCCTGCGCAGCGACGGCTGGCGTTCGAGGAACTGCTCGCCCAACAGCTGAGTCTGCGTCTGCTGCGCCAGGCAGCGGATCGCGATGCGGCATGGCAGCTGCCGCGGCGCGGCGATCTGGTCGAACGGTGTCTTGAGCAATTGCCGTTTCGACTCACCGGTGCACAACGTCGCACCTGGCTCGAGATCGCCGCGGACCTCGAGCGGCTACATCCGATGATGCGACTGGTTCAGGGCGACGTCGGATCGGGCAAAACAGTGGTAGCAGCGCTCGCCGCACTGCGCACGGTGGAACACGGTGCACAAGCGGTGGTGATGGCGCCGACCGAGTTGCTGGCCGAGCAGCACGCCCGCAACTTTTGTGCGTGGCTAGACCCGCTCGGCGTACGGGTCGGCTTGCTCACGGGTCGACAGACGGGTCGGGTCAGGGCGGCGCTCGAGCAGGATCTCGCGAGCGGCGCCATTCAGGTTGCGGTAGGCACCCATGCGTTGTTTCAGGACGGGGTGGCATTTCAGCGGCTGGCGCTGGTGGTGGTAGATGAACAGCATCGTTTCGGCGTCGACCAGCGCCTGCAGTTGCGCGAGAAGGGGCTGGCGGAAGGTCGTTATCCGCACCAGCTGGTCATGACCGCAACACCAATACCGCGCACGCTCGCGATGACCGCCTACGCCGATCTCGACGTCTCGATCATCGATGAACTGCCGCCCGGTCGAACACCCATCAAAACCGTGGTGATTCCAGACACACGACGCGACGAGGTAGTCGCCCGCATCGATGCGGCGTGCCGCGCAGGACGACAGGCGTATTGGGTTTGCCCGCTGATCGACGAATCCGAGCTGGTCCACTATCAGGCAGCGGAAGAGACGGCCGCTGCACTCGCCGCTGCGCTGCCCGGAGTGCGAGTCGGGCTGGTGCATGGCCGCATGACCGGCGCCAAAAAAGATGCCGTGATGACCGCGTTCAAGCGGGGCGAACTCGACCTGCTGGTGGCCACGACGGTGATCGAGGTGGGTGTGGACGTGCCGAACGCGAGCCTCATGGTGATCGAGAACGCGGAGCGGATGGGACTGGCACAACTGCATCAGTTGCGTGGTCGGGTGGGTCGCGGCAGCGTCGAAAGCACCTGCGTGTTGCTGTATCACGCGCCCCTCTCACCGGTGGCGCGCCAGCGGCTCGGCGTGATGCGCGAGACCAACGATGGCTTCGAGGTGGCGCGACGTGACCTCGAACTGCGCGGTCCGGGTGAATTGCTCGGGACGCGGCAGACAGGCCTCATGCAGCTGCGCGTGGCGGAACTGGTGCGCGACGCCGATTTGCTGCCGCAGGTGCAGGAGGCGGCTGGCTTGATGCTCGCGGGCAGCGAGTCCACCATGCAGGCACTGGTCACGCGCTGGATGGGCGCCGGAGATCGGTTCCGCAAGGTGTAGGCTTCTCACGGCGCAGATCTGGATACAGACATGGACAAGACAACGGCTGGCGCAGGTGAGGCGCGTCCTACTGGACGCAATGCCGGACTGCCGTGGGGCGAATTCGCGCGCCTCATGCGTCTCGACCGGCCGATCGGCATCTGGCTGCTGCTGTGGCCCACGCTGTGGGCGCTGTGGATCGCATCGGCCGGTCACCCCGATGAGCGTCTGTTCGTGATCTTCGTGATCGGCACCGTCCTGACACGCTCGGCCGGCTGCGTGATCAACGACTACGCCGATCGCGACTTCGATCCGCACGTCGCGCGTACCGCGAACCGTCCGCTGGCACGCGGCAGCGTCACGCCGAAGCAGGCGCTGGCGCTGTTCATGCTGCTTGGCGTGCTGGCTCTGGCGCTGATCATCCCGCTCAATCGACCGACACAGCTGCTGGCGTTGGCCGGTGGCGTGTTGACGGTGACCTATCCTCTGTTGAAGCGATTCTTTCCGCTGCCTCAGGCCTATCTGGGATTGGCGTTCACGTGGTCGGTCCCCATGGCGTTCGCGGCGCAGAGCGGCAGCGTGCCTGCGGTAGCCTGGGTGCTGTTTGCAGCTGGGGTGCTGTGGACCACTGCCTACGACACCATGTACGGAATGGTGGACCGTGCCGATGACCTGCGCATCGGGGTGCGCTCTTCCGCCATATTTTTCGGCACCGCCGACCGCATGATCGTCGCGCTGCTGCAGGTCGGTGCACTCGCCTGCCTCGCGCTGGCCGGGCAGCTGGCCGGACTCGGCCGCTGGTACTGGGCCGGCCTGCTGGTGGCGGCGCTGCTGTCCTGCTATCAGCAGTACCTGATCCGCAATCGAGAACCTGCCGAGTGTCTGCGCGCCTTTCTCAACAACAACCTGTTCGGCTGCGCGGTGTTCATCGGCATCCTGCTGGATTATCTGTTCCGCACCTGACTGCGCGGTTGCGTCAGCCGGCCACGGCGACCGTACGCGCGATGCACCAGACATCGACGCTGGCCGCCCCCGCGGCGAGCAGCGCGGCCGTGATTTCAGCTGCCGTGCTGCCGGTGGTGACCACATCATCGATGACGGCGATGCGTTGCGCGCGGACTTCACCTCTCACCTGAAAGGCTCCGCGCAAATTTGCCTTGCGTGCGGCAAGTTCCAGACCGACCTGCGCCGGCGTGTTGCGACGGCGTGCGAGGCCGCGGTCGCGCAGCGGCACGGCGGTGGCGCGAGCCACCCAGCGGGCGATCTCGATTGATTGGTTGAAGCCGCGCTCTGCATGCCGCAGCGGGTGCAACGGCAGCGGCATCAGCACGTCGATGTCCCGGTGCAAGCCCATCGTCAGCACGGATCGCGCGAGCAGGCTGCCAAGCACGCGGCCCATGGCGAGCTGGTGACGATACTTGAGCGCGTGCACCATGCTGTCGACGGGCGCGGCATAACGACACAGCGCGTGGCAGAGGCGATAGGGTGGTGGGGCACGCCGGCAGTCTGCACAACGCCCGGTCGGGCCATTGCTGGATGATGGCAGGGCGCACAGCGGACAGGCGCCGACCAGCCGTGGCAGATCGCGGTCGCACTCGATGCACAGGTCGAGCCCACCGGATTGGCCGGCCGCGCCGCAGAGCACGCAACGGGTTGGCAGCAGCAGGGACAGGGCATCCCACTGCGCCATGCGCCGCCGCCACGTGTAAACCAATCGATGCATGCGCGGTTGACAGCGCCAGAGGCGGACCGAATACTGCCGCGCGCTGCCGCCGACAGCATCCCGCTTCGCAGCGCAGCGGGCACCGCGCATTTGCGCTGCGTACGAGGACAAATGCGATGAACACCACCGGATGCGAGCACCGCGGCGAGTCGAGTGGCCAGTTGCAGGGCAGACCGGCGCACGGTCCGGACCTGGACCGCCTCGGCGCAGTGCGCAATGACTGGACGATAGAAGAGGCACGCGCGGTGTTCGCATTGCCCTTCAACGACCTGCTGTTCCATGCGCAACGTGTGCATCGCGAGCATTTCGACCCGAACCGAGTGCAGGTCAGCACGCTGCTGTCGATCAAGACCGGCGCCTGCCCGGAAGATTGCAAGTATTGCCCTCAGAGCGTGCGCTACGACACCGGCCTCGAGCGCGAGGAACTGCTGGCGCTGGAGGAGGTTCTGACGGCTGCTCGCGCAGCCAAAGCGAACGGCGCCACACGTTTCTGCATGGGCGCGGCCTATCGCAATCCCAAGCCCAAGCAACTCGAACAAGTGAAGACGATGGTGCGGGAGGTGCGCGCGCTCGGCATGGAAACCTGCGCCACGCTCGGCATGCTCACGCCGCAGCAGGCGCGTGAACTGAAATCGGCCGGGCTCGATTACTACAACCATAACCTCGACACTTCCGAGGCGTTCTACGGCGAGATCATCACCACGCGCACCTATCAGGACCGGCTGGAGACGCTGCAGTCCGTGCGCGATGCGGGGCTGAACGTCTGCTGTGGTGGCATCCTCGGCATGGGCGAGAGCAGCGACGATCGCGTTGCGCTGCTGCATACGCTGGCCACGTTGCCCCAGCATCCGGAGAGCGTGCCGATCAATCAACTGGTGCAGGTGCCGGGAACCCCGCTGCATGGACTGCCACCGCTCGACCCGCTCGATTTCGTGCGGGCGATTGCCACGGCGCGACTGCTGATGCCGAAGTCCTACGTTCGCCTGTCCGCTGGCCGCACTGACATGAGCGATGCCGTGCAGGCGTTGTGTTTTCTCGCCGGCGCCAATTCGATTTTCTATGGTGACAAGCTGCTCACCACACCCAATCCCGGTGAATCGCTCGACCACGCACTGTTTGCACGGTTGGGTCTTGCCCCCGAACATGCCTGAAAGCGCCGCTGGGCCGAGCGGTATCGACCGCAACAGCGTACGACGCTCGTTTGACCGCGCCGCCGCCGGCTACGATGCGGCGGCAGTACTGCAGCAGCGGGTGCGCGGCGAACTGCTCGAACGGCTTGAACTGGTGCGGCTCGAACCCTCGCTGGTCGTCGACTTGGGCGCCGGCACCGGTCACTCGAGCCGCGAGCTGCGGCGGCGCTACCGTGCAGCACGCGTGGTCGCATTGGACCTCAGCGAAGGCATGCTGCGCGAAGCGCGCCGCCAGCAAGCGCTGCTACGCCGCTTCGACCGCGTCATCGCCGATGCGGCGGCGTTGCCGCTTGGCAGCGGCCGCGCACAGCTGATTTTCAGCAACCTGATGCTGCATTGGTGCGGCACCCCCGACGTCGTTCTGCAGGAATGCCGCCGCGTCATCGCTCCGGGCGGTTTGTTCAGCTTCACCACACTCGGCCCGGATACGCTCATGGAGTTGCGGCGTGCATGGCATGCCGCCGACCCTGCGGGACAGCACGTGCACAATTTCATCGACATGCACGACCTGGGCGATGCACTCGTACGCGCCGGGTTTGCCGAGCCTGTGCTCGACGTGGAACGCTATACCCTCACCTACGCCGACGTCGGCAGCTTGCTGAGCGACCTGCGGGCCATCGGAGGCTGCAATAGCGCCGACGCACGTCCGCGCGGTCTCGGCGGCAGGCAGGCATTGGCGCGGATGCGGCTGGCCTACGAAGCAGTGCGCGACCTCGAAGGCCGTCTGCCGGCGAGCTGTGAGGTGGTGTTCGGTCATGCCTGGGTGCCGCTGAGCGATCGCACGCCACGCTCCGGCAGCGGCGAGGCCCGCATCCCGGTGACCCGCATTGGCCGTCGCGGGCAGGGCGGGAGCGACCCGTGACGCCCGGTATCTTCATCACTGGCACCCACACCGGCGTCGGCAAGACACTGGTAGCGGCTGGTCTGACGCGTCTGCTGGCTGCTCAGGGCGTGCGCGTCGTCGGGCTCAAGCCGTTTGCCAGTGGCAGCGAGCGCGGGCCCGATGGGGCGCTGCGCAACGAGGATGCATTGCTCCTGCAGGCCGCAGCCTCGGTCGCGCTGCCCTATGAACTGGTCAATCCGCACTGCTTCGAGCCGGCGATCGCGCCGCATCTGGCTGCGGAGGAAGTGGGCGTGACCCTGTCTGCGGAGCAGCTGGCGCGGAATTGGTACCCCGATGCGACTGCGGCAGCGGAAGTTGCCATCGTGGAGGGCGCAGGCGGCTGGCGCGTACCGCTGCACCCGGCGGGGTACCTCAGCGACCTGCCGGAAGCCCTCGGCCTCGGGGTGGTTGTGGTGGTCGGGCTGACGCTCGGCTGCCTCAATCACGCCTGTCTGACGGTCGAGGCGATCGAGCGGACCGGACGCTGCCCGCTGCTCGGTTGGGTCGGCAATCGAGTCGATCCGGATTTCCAACGCCTCGACGGCAACCTGCGCTCTCTGGAGCGGTTGCTCGGCACGCCACCCCTGGCCCTCCTGCCACACCTGACCACGACGGAACGGGCGGCCTTGAGCGCGCAGGGCCTCGGCGAACTGGGCGCACCGCTGGTGGCCGCCGTCACGACCGATCTGGAACGCCAGCGGTGCAGCCGAGCCGCTGTCTGAGCAACGCATACACTTGTACAGCCAGAAATTAGATTCATTCCAGAACAATGATTACTCGGCCGGGCTGCCGACCGGTACAGTGAGTCCCTCAGGCAATCGCAGGGAACACTGCCGATGGTCCTTTTGAACGGCGACGAGCCACGGGGCGGCGAATTGCGAATCGAACTGGCGCCCAACTGCGCGCTGACGACGCAGGCGGCACGACGCTTCCTGCTGGGAATCGCGGTGATCACGTTCGCGATCGCGCTGTTTTTTACGGCCAAAGGGCTGTGGCCCATCCTGCCGTTTGCAGGACTCGAGATCGCCCTGCTGGGCTGGGCGCTGCGGGCCAGTCTGCGCCGCGGTGAGGAGCGGGAATTCATCGTCGTCTCGGACGATTCAGTCGTTGTCGAACAAGTTGGGCGTAAGGGTTTGTCGCGAACGGTATTTCCTCGCCACTGGGCGAGGGTTAAACTGTGCGGCCCGTCGCGTGCGCCGCATCCGAGCCGACTTCTGATCGAGTCGCACGGCCGCGGCTGCGAGGTGGGTCGGTTTCTGACGGAGGACGAGCGCCGTGGTCTGGCAGCGCAACTCCGTCGGCTGGTCGGAAAGATGAGCGAATCGCCTGCACTGGCGCCCTGAGGGGACCGGTGCGGGGACGGGCGCGCCTCACGGTGGGGTGGCCCGGCAACCATGGGAGTTTCGGTGCCAATGAAGATGGTGAAGCAAGCCCTTGCGGTCGGAGCGGCGCTCAGCGCATTTGTCTCCGGCCCTGCCCTGGCCGCATGGTCGGATATCAACCTGCGCGTCGGCGTCACCGAACTCAGCCGCGAGATCTATCAACTGCACATGCTGATCTTCTGGATCTGCGTCGCGATCGCGGCCGCGGTGTTCGGCGTCATGATTTACTCGATCGCCACCTTCCGCAAATCCAAGGGTGCGGTTCCGGCCACCTGGGATCACAGCACCAAGGCCGAGATCATCTGGACGGTCATCCCCGTGTTCATCCTGGTCGCCATGGCGATCCCTGCGGCCAAGACACTGGTGAAGATCGACGACATGCGCGGCTCGGAGATGACCATCAAGGTCACGGGCTATCAGTGGAAGTGGCAATACGAATACGTCGGTGAGGGCGTCTCGTTCTTCTCGACGCTGGCACAGACCAGCAACGAAGCACGACAGCTCGACTCGGGCATCGACGTGCACAAGGTCGATAACTACCTGTTGGATGTGGACAACCCGCTGGTGGTACCGGTCGGCAAGAAAGTGCGCGTGCTGATCACCGCCGCTGACGTGCTGCATGCGTGGTGGGTGCCGGATTTCGGCATCAAGAAGGACGCCATCCCCGGCTACGTGAATGAAATGTGGTTCCGCGCGGATCAGCCCGGCACCTACCGTGGCCAGTGCGTCGAACTGTGCGGCCGCGACCACGGCTTCATGCCGGTGGTGGTCAAAGTGCTGCCGCAGACGGAATACGACAGCTGGCTGGCTGGCCAGAAGAGCGCCCGGCAGGCTGCCGCGGCGCCGGCCGCGCAGACTGCTCAGAACACCTCGAACGATCAGGCGGCCGTGCTGGTCGCAAAAGCGGAGTGATGCAACGATGAGCAAGACCCACACCCACGACCACAGTCACTCCGCCCACGATCATCACGACGATCACGGCCCGGCGAAGGGCATCAAGCGCTGGCTGACCACCACGAATCACAAGGACATCGGCACGATGTACCTCGTGTTCAGCCTGATCATGTTCCTCATCGGCGGCTCGATGGCGCTGGTGATCCGCGCGGAATTGTTCATGCCGGGCATGCAACTCGTCGATCCCGGCTTCTTCAACACCATGACCACCGTGCACGCGCTGATCATGGTGTTCGGCGCGGTCATGCCGGCGACGGTCGGCCTCGCCAACTGGATGATCCCGCTGCAGGTGGGCGCACCCGACATGGCGCTGCCGCGCATGAACAACTTCAGCTTCTGGCTGCTCGTGGCTGCCTTTACGCTGCTGATCCTGTCGCTGTTCGTGCCGGGCGGCGGCCCCGCGGGCGGCTGGACGCTCTATCCGCCGCTGGTGCTGCAGACCGGCGATGCCTTCCCGCTCGCGATTTTCGCGATCCATCTGGCGGGCGCGTCCTCCATCATGGGTTCGATCAACATCATCGTCACCATCATGAACCTGCGGGCGCCGGGCATGACGCTGCTGAAGATGCCGTTGTTCGTCTGGACCTGGCTGATCACGGCCTACCTGCTGATCGCCGTGATGCCGGTGTTCGCGGGCGCGGTGACCATGCTGCTGACCGACCACTTCTTCCACACCACCTTCTTCGCTGCGGCGGGTGGCGGTGACCCGGTGCTGTTCCAGCACGTGTTCTGGTTCTTCGGGCACCCTGAGGTCTACATCATGATCCTGCCGGCCTTCGGCATCGTCTCGGAGATCATCCCGACCTTCTCGCGCAAGCCGCTGTTCGGCTATGAATCGATGGTGTACGCGACGGCATCCATCGCTTTCCTGTCGTTCATCGTCTGGGCGCACCACATGTTCACGGTAGGCATGCCGCTCGCCGGTGAGATGTTCTTCATGCTCAGCACCATGCTGATCGCGGTGCCGACCGGCGTGAAGGTCTTCAACTGGACCGCGACCCTGTGGAAGGGCTCGCTGTCCTTCGAGCCACCGATGCTGTTCTCGCTTGCTTTCCTGTTCCTGTTCACCATCGGCGGTTTCTCGGGCCTGATGATGGCCATCGCTCCGGTCGACTTCCAGTATCACGACACCTACTTCATCGTCGCGCACTTCCACTATGTGCTGGTGCCCGGCGCGGTATTCGCGATCATGGCCGGCGTCTACTACTGGCTGCCCAAGTGGACCGGCCACATGTACGACTTGACGCTGGCCAAGCGCCACTTCTGGATGTCAACGATCTTCGTGAACCTGCTGTTCTTCCCGCAGCACTTCCTCGGCCTGGCCGGCATGCCGCGTCGCATCCCCGACTACTCGACCCAGTTCGCTGACTGGAACATGGTGTCGTCCATCGGCGCGTTCGGCTTTGGTTTGTCGCAGCTGCTGTTCGTCTACATCATCATCAAGTGCGCACGCGGTGGCGCGAAGGCTTCGGCGCAGGTGTGGGACACCGCGCGGCCGCACGGACTCGAGTGGACGGTGCCCTCGCCGGCGCCCTACCACACGTTCGACGAAGCCCCGGTCGTCAAGTAACGGCTGCAGTACAGACCCGTGTCCGACGAACCTACGCCAGAGCAGCGCCGTCGCATCCGCAGGACCACGTTCCTGCTGGTGCTCACGGCGCTCGGCATCTACGTGGCGTTCATCGCTTCCGGTGTGATGAAGGCCAACGGTCATGGCTGAGGACGGTGGGACAGGGCCGGCTGAGCGCCGCCGCCCGGAGCGTGGCCTGACCGGCAGCCTGTGGCTGATGGCCGCAGGCAGTTTCGTGTTCGGCTTTGCGTTGGTGCCACTGTACGACGTGATCTGCGAGGCCGCGGGCATCCGCGTCAACACCGCGCCTTCGACGCTGCAGGCCTCCGATCTGGCGGCCGGGCGCAAGGTGGAAATGGAGTTCATGTCGATACTCGCGCCGGGCAGTGACATGGAAATCCTGCCCGTCACGACTGCGCTCACCGTGCAGCCGGGCAAATTGCAGGAAGCACGGTTCCGGATCCGCAATCGGGAGGCCGTCCCGGTGGTGGCTCAGGCAGTGCCCAGCGTCGCGCCGTCGACGACCGCGCGTTACCTGCAGAAGACCGAGTGCTTCTGCTTCACGCCGCAGACCTTCGCCGCCGGCGAGGAGCGCGAATTCACCGTGCGTTTCATCCTCGATCCGGCGCTGCCGGTGCAAATCGACCGGATGACGCTTGCCTATTCAATGTATGTCGTGCCCGAGCAAAAGCTCGCCGCACGCTGATCCGGAATCCAAACCAAGAGGCTCTGCAATGGCTCACCCAACTACCGCACACGACGCCGGGAAGTACTACATCCCGCACGGCAGCAACTGGCCGATCGTCGGGTCCGTCGCCCTGTTCGTCACCATGTTGGGCGCAGCGGCGCTGCTCAACGGCGCAAATGTCGGTCCGTGGGTGCTCTACCTCGGCCTCGCGGCGGTGGCGTACATGTTCTTCGGCTGGTTCGGCACCGTGATCGGCGAGAGTCGTGCGGGGCTCTACAATCAGGGCGTGGACAAGTCGTTCCGCATGGGAATGATGTGGTTCATCTTCTCCGAAGTGATGTTCTTCGCGGCGTTTTTCGGCGCGCTCTATTACGCGCGCAAGCTGTCGATTCCGTGGCTGGGCGGCGAGGGTGCCAAGTACATGACCAACGAAGTCCTGTGGAAGGACTACGTGCCCTCCTGGCCGTCCAACGGCCCCGCGGCAGTCGGCGGCAAGTTCGAAACCATTCCGGCGTTCGGCCTCCCGGCGGTCAACACCGCGATCCTGCTCACCTCGGGTGTCACGCTGACCATTGCACATCACGCACTCAAGGCCGGCAATCGCGGCGTGCTGAAGCTGTTTCTGGCGCTCACCTTCCTGCTCGGCTTCCTGTTCGTTTATCTGCAGGCAACCGAATACGCCCATGCCTACCATGAGCTGAACCTCAAGCTCAGCAGCGGCGTTTATGGCTCGACCTTCTTCATGCTGACCGGCTTTCACGGCCTGCATGTCACCATCGGCGCCATCATGCTGCTGGTGATCTGGTTGCGCGTGATGAAGGGACACTTCACCGCCAAGGATCACTTCGCGTTCGAAGCGGTGGCCTGGTACTGGCACTTCGTCGACGTCGTGTGGCTCGGCCTCTTCATCTTCGTGTACTGGTTGTAGGCCGTCTGCGCCGGACGTGGGCCGCCCGCGGGTCGGCCATCGCCGCGCAGGAGTTGCGACAATTACGAATCCGGCCGCCGCAGGGCGGCCGAATTCTTTACGGCAGGATGCAGTCGGCGAGGAGCAGGCGACGACCGGCCATTCAGCCCAGGTGGTGCGGCTCGATCAAGCCGAAGCGCCACGAGATGAACAGCAGGATGAACAGCAGCACCGACAGTGCGATGCGTACCGTGAGTGCGTTGACCATGCGCTTCGACTGGCCCTCATCCTTGACCAGATGAAAGAGTCCCGAGCCGAGGCTGATGATGATGGCGGCAAGGGTCAACAGGATGAGCGGTTTGATCATGGCGACACCATTTGATGAGCGGAAAGTATAGATGGAGCTGAAATTCGGCCAGCGGATTTTCGCGCCCCGCCTCTGGTCCTTGCTGCTGACGCTCGCCGCCATGGCCGGCTTCAGCTGGCTGGGAGTCTGGCAGCTCGATCGTGGGCGGGAAAAACAGGCGCTGATCACGGCGTTTGAACGCGGCAGTGAGGCCCCGGTGGCACTCGATGGCAGAGCGCTCGACGCGTTACCGCGCTATCAGCGGGTCGAGGCGTCGGGTCAGTATCAGGCCGACCGCCAGATCCTGCTGGATAACATGCCCGGGGCGAACGGCTCTGCAGGCTTTCGTGTCCTCACGCCGCTGCTGCGTCCGGGCGCATCGCGATTGTTGCTGGTCGATCGTGGCTGGGTTCCGCTGGGGTTGAGTCGGGAGCGGTTGCCGGCGGTGCCGGTCGACACGCGATGGCGCAGCGTCACCGGCAAACTCGACGGGCTCCCGGTGCCGGGCATCCGGGTTGGCACGGCAGGCACGCCGGGCGATGCGAGCTGGCCGCGGGTGCTCAATTTCCCGCGGCAGACGGACGTCGAGCAGGTGCTCGGCGTGCCGGTCGAGCCGCGAATACTGCTGCTCGATGCAGCGCAGCCCGACGGCTATGAGCGGGTGTGGCGGCCGGCGATGGGTTTCCCACCGGCGCGGCATATCGGCTATGCACTGCAGTGGTTCGCCGCCGCGATCACGGCGCTGGTCTTGTTCATCTCACTCAATCTGCGCCGGTCGCAGACCGGGGAAGGTATCGACTCCCATGGCTGACTCCATCCCAGCGACCCCAGAGGTGCGGCGCGGCCGACGCCAACTGCTGCTGCTCGCAGCGCTGTTTTTCGTCCCGCTCGCGCTCGCGTTCTGGCTGTATTACGGCACGGACGGTTGGCGGCCGTCCGGCGGCACCAACAAAGGCGACCTCATCACGCCCGCGCGACCGCTACCTTCGGTGCAATTGCTGAAGATGAACGGCGAACCCGCAGCGGCGGACGTGCTGCGCGGCAAATGGACGATGCTGTTCGTGGGCGACGGTCGCTGCGATGAGCGATGCCGCAGGGCGCTCTATCTGACACGCCAGTCCCGAATCGCGCTCAACAAGGACATGGACCGGGTGCAACGGGTTTTTCTGGTGACTGGAAATTGCTGTAACCAACCGTTTCTGGCGCAGGAGCATCCGGATCTGCTGCTGCTGCAAGGTGGACCCGGCGCGGCGCAGGCCCTGCTCACCACCCTGCCGAGCTACGGCGGCATCGCTCCGTCAGTAGCCGGCCGGACCTATCTCATCGATCCGCTCGGCAATCTCATGATGAGCTACGCGCCGCAAGCGCCGGACAAGGCCTTGCTGACCGACATCAAGAAACTGCTGCGGCTCTCTCATATCGGATGATCTCCATGCGCATGACTTTGTTCCGTCGCCTGTGTCTGCTCGGCACCTTGCTGGCCTTCTGCGTCGTCGTGATGGGTGCATGGGTGCGTCTGAGTCACGCCGGACTCGGTTGCCCGGACTGGCCGGGCTGTTACGGGCACCTGACGGTGGGCGATGCGGTGGAGAATGCGGATTCCGCGAACGCGGCCTATCCGCAGCGGCCGCTCGAGGCGGGCAAGGCGCTCAAGGAGATGGTGCACCGTTACTTCGCCTCCGGGCTCGGTCTGCTGATCCTGACGCTTGCGATTCTGGCGTTCCGCAACCGCAACGACCCGCAGCAACCGCTGCGCATGCCGGCGTTCCTGCTGTTGCTGGTGCTGTTTCAGGGTCTGCTGGGGATGTGGACGGTGACGCTGCTGCTCAAGCCGCTGATCGTGACGGCGCATCTGGTGGGTGGTCTGACCACCCTGTCGACGCTGTGGTGGCTCGCGCTCGCTCCCACGCGTACCACGCGGCCCAAGGCCGAAGCCCCGCTTCGCCGCTGGGCGGTCATGGCACTGTGCGTGCTCGCGCTGCAGATCATGCTGGGCGGCTGGGTCAGCACCAATTATTCAGCGCTGGCCTGCCCTGATTTTCCGACCTGCCAGAAGTCGTTCTGGCCCAACATGGATTTTCGTGATGCATTCATCCTGTGGCGTGGATTGGGCATCGACTATGAGGGCGGAGTGTTGGACCATCCGGCGCGGGTAGCCATCCATTTCGTGCATCGGCTCGGTGCGATCGTGGCGGCATCGGTGATCGGTTACACGGCGGTACGGACGCTGCGTCTCAGCATGTCGGGTGAAGTGCGCCTGGCGGCGCAGGCGGTGCTCGTATTGCTGGTCACCCAACTGCTGCTCGGACCCACGATGGTGCTGAAGACCTTGCCGCTCCCGCTGGCGACAGCCCACAACGCCGTGGCGGCGCTGCTGCTGCTGTCCGTGGTGGCGCTGGTGCGTTTTCTTTGGCCGCCCCGACGCAACCTCTGACGCTGCTGTAAAATCCCGGCACCGCGTTCACGGTCCAAGCGAGTGCCGTACACCCCTGCCCCACAAGCCACCGCCGGGTCCTCGACCTGGCGTGATTACTACGAGATTGGTAAACCCAAGGTCGTTGCGCTCATCGTCTTTACGGCAATCGTCGGGATGTTTCTCGCCGTACCCGGCCTGCCGCCGTTGGCCGCACTGGTGTACGGGTCGCTCGGCATTGGTCTGGCGGCCTCGAGCGCCGCGGCCATCAACCATGTCGTCGATCGCCGGTTCGACGAGAAAATGGCGCGAACCCAGAACCGGCCGATTCCAACCGGACACCTGACGGCTCAGCAGGCACTGACCTACGCTGCGGCGATCGGGGTGATCTCGATGCTGCTGCTGTGGTTCAAGGTCAACCCACTGACGGCCGTGCTCACCTTTGCCTCGCTCATCGGTTATGCGGTGCTCTACACCGTATGGCTCAAGCACGTCACTCCGCAAAATATCGTCATCGGCGGAGCCGCTGGCGCGGCACCGCCCGTGCTCGGCTGGACCGCTGTCACCGGGCAGGTCGATCCCTATGCGCTGCTGCTGTTCCTGATCATCTTCGCCTGGACACCACCGCATTTCTGGGCACTCGCGATCGCACGGCGCGATGATTACGCGAAGGCGGGCATTCCCATGCTGCCGGTGACCTATGGCATCGAATTCACCCGGCTGCACATCCTGCTCTACACCATCATCCTGTTCATCGTGACACTGCTGCCCTACCTCACCGGGATGAGCGGTCTGATCTATTTGGTCGCGGCGCTGGCACTGGGTGTGATCTTCGCGCGCTATGCAGTGCAAATGCGCCGCACCGATGCGCCCGCACACCTGCCGATGTCCGTCTTCCGCTACTCGATCAACTATCTGATGCTGCTCTTTGCGGCGCTGTTGATCGATCACTACGTCATGATCCGGCCCTGAGGCAGGGACAGCATGGCCTCTGGACGCAACCATCTCGCGGCACCCGTACTGCTCGCCGTCTATGGGATGCTCATCGTCTACGTCTCTCTCTACCCGTTCCAGACCGCGCTCAACGGTCCCGACCTCCTGCAGTCCTTGCGCCACCTGACTTGGGCACACGGCTCGAAGGGCGACCTGCTCAACAACCTGCTGCTCTACATGCCCTTTGGTTTCTGCGCAGCACTGTTGGTCGAACCGCGCTTTGGTCGCACCGCCGGGATTGTCTTCGCCACGCTGCTCGGTGCCGGGCTGTCCCTCTACATGGAATTGCTGCAGGCCGGCATCGCACCGCGCGTGTCGAGCCTGACCGACGTCGCAGTCAACGCTGCGGGGGCTCTGATCGGTGGAATCGCCGGATCGGTATGGCATGTGTTCGGCGAGCGCATCACACCGATGGCGAGCACGACCAGCCGCTCTGCCACCGTGCCGATTGCGCTGGTCGTGCTGTGGCTGACGGCCCGCTTATGGCCGATCGTGCCGGACCCGCGGCTCGGCCAGCTCAAACGCGCGGTGCGGCCGCTGTTCGAGCCGCACATCGGCATGAAAGAACTGGCAGGATTTCTACTCGCCTGGCTGATCGTCTCGCAGGCGGTGTTTTCCATAGGCGCACGCCAGCGCGCGGTGGACCTGCTGCTGATCACCATCGCCACCGTGCTGATCGGGCGTGCCGTCACGGCGGGCAATACGCTGGTCGCTGCGGAGATCGCAGCCATCGTCCTGCTGCTACCGTCGTTGGTTCTGTCAGGTCGGCTCGATCCGCGGATGCGGGCGGGGCTGTTCGCGCTGCTGTTGTTCGGCTGGCTCGGCTGGCCTGCGCTCGCGCCACTGATGCATGGCAGCGGTGTCGCGACCACCCTGCCGTCACTGCAGGCACTGGTCGCCGGCCCTCCGCCACCGCCGGCGCAGCTGGCGGGCAAGGCATTCAACTACCTGGCCCTCGGCTGGCTGCTCGCCGGTGCGGGGCTGGGTCGCTACGCCGCTGCGCTGCTGACAGTGCTGAGCGTCGGGGCGTTCACCTTCGTGCAACTCAACGCACCCGAGCCCATCTTCACCTGGGTGGATGTGCTGCTCGCAGCGGCTGCGGCTCTGTTGGTCGCACGCTGGATGGCGCCGGCAGCCTCTGGCAGCGCAGGCAGGAGCAAGCCCGCCGGCGGCAAGGCACGCCGCGGTTGAGTCACGCCCGCCGCTGATGCATTCACCGCTGCCGCAGGGCGGAGCCTGGCCGCCGTCCCGCACCTCAGCGCTCTCTACAGTGGATCACCCGCGGATGCGCCGAGCATCAGGCGCCTGACCAGCGGCAGTGGCGGACCCGCATAGGAAAGGAAGCGGTCGTGGAAACGTCGCAGCGCATCCGGGCCACTGTTCTCGGTAAGCCAGTCGCGACGCAGCTTCATGATCATCAGCTTGCCCAACGTGTAATTGAGGTAGGCCGGGTCATAGGTACCGCGCAGTGCCTGCTGCCGCGCATTGCCGGGATCAGCCAACGCCTCGTCGCGAAACAACCGTTCGGATTGCACCACGGTCATTCCCTGAGTGTGCAGTCCGATGGCCGAGAGGTACCGGGCATCTCTGCGCAGAGCGGCCACCAGTTGGCCGACCTGCCACTCGAGATTACCGGCACGCAGACCCTGCTCGCGCATCATCTCCTCGGTGTAATGCGCCCAACCCTCGGTGTAGGCGTAGCTCGTGTTCAGTTGGGCGATACGCGAGGGATTGCGGTTGACGTGCAGGAAATGCAGAAAGTGACCGGGCCACACTTCATGGGCTGACGTGGCCAGCAGCGCACCCTCCCCCGGGACATACTGTGCCTGCTCTGCCGGGCTCCAACGCGGGTCGGGTGGCGCGATGTAGTACACCGCCGGCAGATTTTTCTCATAGGGTCCCGGCGTGTTGATGTACGCGAAGTTTTGCGCGTTGTAGGGCGGCGCCTGCGCGACCAACGCCTCCTCGGGACCCGGTATGGTCACCAGGCCTTTGGCCATGATGAATGCCTTCAGTTCCGGCAGTTGCCGACGTGCGCCCGCTACCGCACCACCATCGGGCTTGCCGGCATTCGCCTTGTCGACGCATTGGCGCAGCGCTTGCCCCGGAGCGTATTTCGCGCAGACCGTGCGCAGCGCCGCGAGGTTGCGGTCCATGTCGGCGCGGCCGATGGCGAGCAGCCGGTCCAGCGGCAGGGTCACCTGCTCAGTAGTCGCAAGCATCCGCGCGAAGAGTTGCGGACCCATCGCAAAGTCCTGCGTCGCCTGCGCGCGCTGACCGGCAAGCCAGTCGGCGAGCTCGCGCATGGACACGGACGCCTGACGCGTGGCATCGGCAAGCTCGGCCTGCAGCTTCGGATCGTTGACCTCTTTGAATACGGCTGGGGCATCTTTGCCGAAGAACTCGGCGAAGCCGCCAAACGCGTTCACGCCGTATTCGATCATGGGTGCGGCGAGCGGCGTGCGCAGATTGGCTTGGATCTGGCGAGCGGCGCGCGGCAATTCGCGGGCGTAAGCAATGAAGGCGCGCATGCGCTGCTCGAGCGGCGCATAGGGTTTGCTCAGGTAGATCTCCGGGTCGATCGCACCGAGGTACCACGCTGGATTACGCTGTGGCCAGCCGGCCTCCTGCATCCAGAACAGCGCGCCGTCGATCACCCAGGTGAGGTACTCCCGCTCGAGCTGACGGGCGGAATCCAGCCGTGTGGGGTCAAACGCCTGCGTGGCGACCCGCGCCGACTGCAGGCGGCGTACCTCGCCATCGATGCCCGCTGCACTGAAATCGGGCAGCCGCCCATCGAATTCATGGCGGCCGGCGTACACCGCGGCGGAGGGGTTGGCGGCAAAATAGCCGTCGAGATAGGCCGTGACGTGGCGGTCCCACGCCGCATCGTCGGGCGCGGCTTGAGCGACGGCAGACAGCAGGCCTGCCAGCCAACTGCACATGAACAGGACGGACGAGCGCAGCATGTTCAGGACACCTGTTGGATCGGCTGATTGGATCATTACTGTAGCCCAACACGGGGCCAGACTCCTGTAGAATCCGCGGCCTTTCCATGGACGTCTCGCACATTCTCGACCCGCTGAACGACGCTCAGCGGCAGGCAGTGACCGCCCCTCTGGCGCCCACACTCGTGCTGGCGGGCGCCGGCAGCGGCAAGACGCGCGTGCTCACTCACCGTGTCGAGTGGCTGGTTCGGGTCGAAGGCGCCTCACCCCACGGCATACTCGCGGTCACCTTCACCAACAAGGCCGCCGGCGAGATGCGCCACCGCATCGAGGCCCAACTAGATCTGCCGTCGGCACCCCTGTGGATCGGCACCTTCCACGGCATCTGCCATCGTCTGCTGCGCACCCACTGGCGTGACGCGGGGCTGCCACAGGGTTTCCAGATCCTCGACTCGGAGGACCAGCAGCGTCTGGTCAAGAAATTGATCCGCGGCATGGATCTCGATGAGACGCGCTGGATTCCCCGCGAAGTCACCTGGTTCATCAATCAGCAAAAGGACGAAGGCCTGCGATCCAGACATCTCAAAGACGAGGGCGACCCCACCCGCAAGCAGATGATCAGGCTCTATGAGGCCTACGAGCAGGCATGCCAGCGAACCGGGGTGGTGGATTTCGCCGAACTGCTGCTCAAGAGCTGCGAGATGTGGCGCGAGGTACCGGGGCTGGTCGATCACTATCGGGCACGCTTTGCACACGTGCTGGTCGATGAATTTCAGGATACCAACACCATCCAGTATCAGTGGATGACCTCACTGGTCGGCGCGAGCAGCATTCCCTACGTGGTCGGCGACGACGATCAGTCGATCTACCGCTGGCGCGGTGCGCGGGTCGAGAATCTGCGCCAGTATCAACGCGACTTCCAGAACGTGCAATTGTTCCGGCTGGAGCAAAACTACCGCTCCACCGGCACCATTCTCGACGCGGCCAACGCGATCATCGCCCACAACAGCGGGCGCATCGGCAAAAAATTGTGGACCAGCGACGGGCGCGGCGAGCCCATCCGCCTGTTCCGCGCATTCAATGAGCGCGACGAGGCGGAATTCGTGGTGACGAAGATCCGTGAATGGATCGCGCGCGGCGGCAACCGGCGCGACACGGCCATTCTCTACCGCTCGAACGCGCAGTCGCGCGTGTTTGAAGAGTATCTGCTGGCATCGCGCATTCCCTACCGCGTCTATGGCGGCCTGCGCTTCTTTGAGCGACAAGAGATCAAGGACGCACTCGCCTACCTGCGGCTGATCGCCAATCGCGACGACGACGCATCCTTCGAACGGGTGGTCAATCTGCCGACGCGCGGCATCGGTGCGCGTACGCTCGAGGTACTGCGCGCCTATGCGCGCGCAAACGCGACCTCTCTATGGCGTGCCTGCAGTTCGGTAGCCGATGAACTCGGCAGTAAGGCTTCATCATCTCTACAGGCGTTTCTGCTGCTGATCGAGCGACTCGATGCGGACACGCGCGGTTTACCACTGCACGAGCAGGTCGATCACGTCATTCAAACGAGCGGCCTTGCCGGGCACTACCAGAAAGACAAGGCCGACAAGGGCGAGGCGCGGCTCGAAAACCTCGAGGAACTGGTCAGTGCAGCGCGCGGCTATGTATCCGAAGACGACGAGATGTCACCGCTCGCCTCGTTCCTCGCCCATGCGGTACTCGAATCCGGCGAGGGACAGGCCGAGGAATGGGAAGACTGCGTCCAGATGATGACGCTGCACTCGGCCAAGGGCCTGGAGTTCCCCGTGGTGTTCCTCTGTGGTCTGGAGGATGGACTCTTCCCTCACCAGCGCTCCATCACCGATGTTCAGGGACTCGAGGAAGAGCGCAGGCTGTGTTACGTCGGCACGACGCGCGCCATGCGCTCGTTGTACCTCACGTACGCTGAGCAGCGCCGCATGCACGGGATCGACAACTACGGCGCACCATCGCGGTTCATCGACGAGATTCCGGCGCAGCTGATCGAGGAAGTCAGGCCCAAGGTGCAGGTCAGCCGGCCGACCTACCAACCACAGGTGCGTGGACCACAGGCCGCCCGCCCGACCGCCGGCACCGGCATGGGCTCGGGACGCCAGCGCTATCAGGACGAAAGCCCGGGTGGACTGAAGCTCGGCCAGCGCGTGCGGCACGCCAAGTTCGGCGACGGCGTCGTCCTGAACGTCGAAGGCCATGGTGACAACGCCCGCGTCCAGGTCAACTTCGAACGCCAGGGCACTAAATGGCTGATGATGGGATACGCCAATCTGGCGGTCGTGTAACGCTACAATGCAGCATCAATCGACAGGGTCGCAGCCTTGAAAATCATCATCCTCGGTGCGGGTCAGGTGGGGCGGACTGCGGCCCATCAACTGGCGCGTGAAGAAGACAACGACGTCACCGTGGTCGACACTGACGAAGGGTTGCTGCGCGATCTGCAGGACCGCATCGATATCCGCACGGTGCAGGGCAATGCGGCCAACCCGCAGGTGCTGGAGCTGGCGGGCGCCCGCGACGCCGACATGCTGGTCGCACTCACCAACAGCGACGAAGTCAATATCGTCGCCTGCGAGGTGGCGTGGGCACTGTTCAAGACGCGCACCAAGATCGCCCGCATCCGTTCACGCGATTACACGGCCAAGCCTGAACTGTTCGTCTCCACCGAACAGGCTGCACCGAGCACGTTTGCCGGCTTCGCCATCGACATGTATCTCAGCCCGGAGGACATCGTCACCGACTACATCGAGCGTCTGATCCGCTACCCCGGTGCGCTGCAGGTCGTCGACTTCGCCAACGGGCGGGTACGACTGGTCGGCCTGCGGGCCGTCAAAGGAGGACTGCTGGTCGGTCATCCGCTGCGCGACCTGCGTCAGCACATGCCGAAGACCGATGCGCGGGTGGCCGCCATCTACCGTCGTGGCGAGAGCATCGACCCGGAAGGCGATACGGTCATACAAGAGGGTGACGAGGTGTTCTTCGTCGCGGCCACGGGCGATATCCGTGCAGTGATGAACGAGATGCGCAAGCTGGAGGACCCGGTCAAACGCGTGGTCATCGCGGGCGGCGGCAACATCGGCTTGCGTCTCGCGCAGACGCTCGAGGAACACAATCAGGTCAAAATCATCGAGCGCGATCCGAAGCGGGCGCGGCGTATCTCAGAGCAGCTCCGTAACGCCATCGTCCTCAACGGCGATGCGGCAGACGAGGAGCTGCTGGTCGAGGAGAACATCGACAGCGCAGACGTGTTCTGTGCACTCACCAACTCGGATGAGGCCAACATCCTGTCGGCGATGCTCGCCAAACGTCTCGGCGCGCATCGCGTGATGGCGATCATCGGCAGGCCGGCTTACGCCGAACTGATGCAGACCGGCCCGATCGATGTGGCCATTTCACCGCAGACCGTCACCATCGGCTCGCTGCTGGCCTACGTTCGGCAGGGCGACGTGCAGCAGGTGCACTCATTGCGCGCGGGCTCTGCCGAGGCCATGGAAACGATTGCTCACGGTTCGCGGGGCGGCAAGGTGGTCGGCCGCAAGGTCGAGGACATCCGCCTGCCGGAAGGAGCGCAGATCGTTACGCTGGTGCGGGGCGACGAAGTGATCATGGCGCATCACGACACGGTGGTGGAGAACGACGATCACGTCATCCTGTTCCTGGCTGACAAGCGCAACGTCGAGCAGGTCGAGCGCCTGTTTCAGGCCTGACGACCCCATCCGCAGATGTTGGCCGTAATCAACGTGCTGGGGTCGATGCTGATGCTGTTCAGCGTCACCTATCTGCTGCCGGTCGTCACGTCGATCCTCTATCGTGACGGATTGCTGATCGATTTCTGCTACGCAGCGCTGCTCTCGTTCGGCGCCGGCGGATTGCTGCATTTGCTGACGCGCAATCACAAGCGAGAGCTGCGCTCGCGCGACGGCTTCCTGCTGGTGTCGCTGGCGTGGGTGCTGATGTCCAGCATCGCTACGATCCCCCTGATGTTTGCGTTGCATGGCCTGACCTTCACGGACGCCTTCTTCGAGACCATGTCCGGACTGAGCACGACGGGCGCAACGGTGCTCACCGGGCTGGACAGCATGGCGCCGTCCCTCAATCTCTGGCGGCATGCGCTGGTCTGGTTCGGTGGCATGGGCATCATCGTGCTCGTGGTTGCCATCCTGCCCATGCTCGGCGTGGGCGGCATGCAGCTCTATAAAGCCGAAACGCCGGGCCCGGTCAAAAATGAAAAGCTGACACCGCGTATCACGGAGACGGCGCGTGCACTGTGGGTCGTGTACCTGATCATTACCATCGCCTGTATCGTCTCGCTGCGGGTCGCCGGGATGAACTGGTTCGATGCGGTCTGCCATGCATTTGCGACCATGGGACTGGGTGGATTCTCCACCTATGACGCCAGCGTTGGTCATTTCGACTCACCGGCCATCGAGATCGTGCTCATCATCTTCATGCTGATCTCGGCGATGAACTTCTCGCGGCATTTCATCGCCTGGCAGCAGAAGAGCCTGCGCACCTACGCCACTGATGCCGAGGCCAAGGCCATGTTGTGGGTGATCGGCCTGAGCACCGCGGGTCTGGCGCTCTATATCTGGGTGCATCACGTTTATCCCAGTTACTGGACATCTCTGCGCCACGTGGCATTCAACCTGGTCTCGCTGGCGACCGACTGCGGGTTCGTCAGTCAGGACTATGGCGCCTGGCCGATGTTCGCGCCGCTCACGATCCTCATGTTGTCCTGTTACTGCGCCAATACCGGCTCGACGGGCGGCGGCATCAAGATGTTTCGCACCATGGTGCTGCTCAAGCAGGCATCACGGGAGATGCTGTTGCTGGTGCATCCCCAGGCAGTCACGCCGGTGCGCATCGGCGGACAGGTAGTGGCGAACCGGATCGTGTTTGCCGTCCTCGCATTCGTCGTATTGTATTTTGCCGTGGTGGTGACACTCACCTTTGTTCTGTTGGCGAGCGGTCTGGACTTTCTCAGTGCGTTTTCTGCGATCATTGCGTGCATAAATAACGCGGGCCCGGGGCTTGGCGTGGTCGGACCAGCCAGCAACTTTCAGGGGCTGACTGATTTCCAGACCTGGACCTGCAGTCTGGCCATGCTGCTCGGGCGACTCGAAATCTTCAGCTTCCTGGTGTTGTTCACACCGACTTTCTGGCGGAAATAGCGATGGGCGAAAACACGAACGACACACCGAAGAAGCGCTCCCTGCAGCGCGGCTTCGTCATCCTCGGCTTGCTCCTGCTGCTGATCCCGCTGGTCTTCGTCGTCTCACTCGACCGACGGGTCACCAAGCAGTTCGAGGGTCGTCGCTGGAACCTGCCGGCCCGAGTCTACGCGCAACCCATCGACCTCTATGTGGGGCAGGCATTTTCGGCCGATCGGTTCACTGCCGAGCTGACGCGGCTCGGCTATCTGCCGCAGGCGGGCACCGCCCGGCCCGGCAGCTTCCGCCGCAAGGGCGAGCGAGTGGATGTCTACACGCGCGATTTCCGTTTTCCCGATGGTCCGCAGGCTGCGCAGCAGCTGCGTCTCGATTTCGTCGAGGATGCGATCAGTTCGATCAAGGGAACGAACGGTGCGGATGTGGCCGTCTTCCGACTCGATCCGCTGATGATCGGCAGCATCGTGCCGATCCATGGCGAGGATCGCATCATCGTCTCTCCCGCCGAAGTGCCGCCGCTGCTGCCCGAGGCCCTCAAGGCCGTCGAAGACCAGAAGTTCGACAAGCATCATGGCATCGACCCGATGGCCATCATGCGCGCGCTGGTCACCAACGTGCGGGCTGGTCAGGTCGAACAGGGCGGCAGTACATTGACGCAGCAGCTCGTCAAGAGTTTCTTCCTCGACAGCCGGCGTACGCTGGGGCGCAAGGTCGAGGAAGCCATCATGTCGGTGCTGGTCGAATTCCACTTCGACAAGCCGGACATCATGAACGCCTACATCAACGAGATTTATCTCGGCCAGGATGGGCAACGCGCGGTCCACGGCTTCGGTCTCGCCAGCCAGTTCTATTTCGGCAAACAGCTGGCCGAATGCAACCTGCACGAAATCGCCATGTTGGTGACCATCGTGCGGGGCCCTTCCTATTACGATCCGCGCCGGCATCCGGAGCGCGTCCTCGAGCGGCGCAACCTGGTACTCAAGCTGCTGGCCGACCGTGGTGTCATCAAACCCGACGAAGCCGAGCGCGCGGCAAAGAAGCCGCTTGGCATCGTCGACAACACCAATCGCGATGCGAATTATTTCCCGGCCTTCCTCGATCTGGTGCGCGTGCAATTGCGCCGCGACTACAAAGAGGACGCATTGAAGGCTGAGGGCCTGACCATCTTCACCACGCTTGACCCGCTGGCACAGCAGAAGGCGGAGCAGACGCTGGAGGAGGAACTGCATCGGCAGGACACGTCCTGGCGCAAGGCGGCGCACGGGCTCGAAGGCGCGGTGGTGATCACCACGCCGCAGACCGCAGAAGTGATAGCGGTCGTCGGCGGCAGGCGGGCGGCATTCGATGGCTTCAACCGTGCGGTCAAGATGCAGCGACCGATCGGCTCACTGGCCAAACCCGTGGTCTACCTCACGGCACTCGAGAGCGGTGAATACACACCCGCATCGCTGGTCAACGACCGCCCAATCCAACTCAAGCTCGCCGATGGCACGCTCTGGAAACCCGCCAACTTCGACAAGCGCATTTACGGACGGGTGACCATGGTGCGTGCGCTGTCCCAGTCGTTGAACCTCGCGACCATCAACCTCGGTCGATCGGTTGGCCTCTCCCGGGTATCGCACACCTTCGAGCAGTTGGGTCTGGATCGGCGGCCACCGGCCTATCCGTCGATGCTGCTGGGCGCCGTGGACATGAGTCCGATCGAGGTCGCCCAGATCTACAACACCATTGCCAATGGCGGTTTCCGCTCGCCGCTGCGCACGGTCCGTGCGGTCATCGACGAACAGGGCAAACCACTCAAGGCGCCGGAGCTCGAGGTGTCAGAGGCGGTCTCGCCGGAGTCGGTCTACGTGTTGCAGAAGATGATGATCCAGGTGTTCGAACGCGGTACGGGAAAACCTGCCCGGGCGGAACTGCCAGAGGATCTGGTTGTAGCCGGCAAGACCGGAACCTCGAACGATTACCGTGACAGCTGGTTCAGCGGCTACTCAGGCGGGCACCTGATCGTCGTCTGGATGGGCCACGATGACTACTCGGAGACGGGACTGACCGGCGGCACGGGTGCACTGCCGGTGTGGACGAAACTCATGTCGACCATCGGCACGACCTCCTTCGAGCCCGTGCTACCGGACAAACTCGAGGACCGCTGGATCGATTACTACTCGGGGCGTGAGACGTCCAACCGGTGCAATGGGTCAGCCGTCAGCATGGGCTTCCTGGTTAGCCAGATCCTGGAGCCCAGCCCGCGCTGCCCGCCGGATCTCTCCCACCGGGACTCCAGCGGGTCCTCCGGCTCCGGAGCGGCGACGCGTCCAGCGCCCGCAGCCGCTGCTGCGGCGGAGACGATCACGGGCGAGGATCCGCCCGAACCGGCCACCGATCAGCCCGAAACGGAGCCGCAAACCGCCCCGCAACCTTGATCTGGACCGGCCGGGGCCGGACAATTGCGCCATGCGTTTAATTCGTCTCGGACTTCTGTTGCCGCTGCTGGCGTTCGCCGGTTGCGCCGTCAAGCCATTCACCAAGGAAGCGCCCGCCGCGCCGCCCCCCGCCGAGACGACCGGCACCACGGTCGATAACACCGGGCAGGGACCGGTTATCGCGCCGCCGCCCGAGCCGACTCCGCCACCGCCGCCGCCAGTCAGCCAGCCTCAGGTGGTCGTCCCGCGGCCGCCGCCGCCGCCGCGGCCCCGGCCCAAGGTGCCGCCGGCCAAACTGAGCCCGGCCAGCCAGTCGTTGGTGACACAAGCACAGGCCCAGCGCAAAAAAGGCGATCTGCCCGGCGCAAGCGTGTCGCTGGAGCGGGCGCTGAAGATCGAACCGCGCAACCCGCTGCTGTGGATCGAAATGGGGCGATTGCGCATGGATCAGCACAACTATGCACAGGCCGAGGCGCTGGGACGCAAGGCCATCTCCATGTCGGCCGGCGACGTCAGGACCCAGTCGACCGCCTGGCAGCTGGTCGGCGATTCGTTCCGGGCCCGCGGGCGCAATCCGCAGGCTCAGGAGGCCTATGCCAAGGCCAAGGAAATTCTCCTCCCACCCGTCGAGCCGAGCACCAAAAAGTAGCTAATCGGGGGGTATTTCCCACCCGGATCTTCTTGAAACCACTTTTTTAGAGTTTCGATTCCACTTCGATTCATTTCGGGGTGCATAGCTGCTCGAGCGGCTCTGTCAGGGAGATTCTTGGATCGTAGTGGGAACTGAACCGCTGATTCGAGCCATAAAGCAGTTTAAAATGGTAATCAGATGATCGGATTACTGCAGCGGGTCAGCTCGGCGGGGGTAACGGTCGACGGACAGCCCGTGGGTTCCATCGATCGCGGCCTGCTGGTCTTGTTGGCCGTGCAACCTCAGGATGACGAGGCCCGAGCCGCGCGGTTGATCGACCGGCTGGTGAGCTATCGCGTGTTTGCGGACGCGTCTGGCCGCATGAATCTCAGCCTCGATGACATCGGCGGTGAATTGTTGCTCGTGCCCCAATTCACCTTGGCGGCCGACACCAACAAAGGAACGCGACCGAGTTTCGCCAGCGCGGCTGCTCCGGAACTGGGGCGCCGGCTGTTCGAACACGCCCTGTCGCTGGCGCAGAGCCGACTCCCGCAGCGGGTGGCCAGCGGTGTCTTTGGCGCCGACATGCAGGTCAGTCTCACCAATGACGGTCCGGTCACATTCTGGCTCGAGGTCTAGCGCGGTAACGCAACGGGTGGGCGCAGCGATTGTCGTATGATGACGTACTGCCAACAAGGGTCGGGAGACTGCCATGGGTATCGGATTTCGCGAGTTGCTGATCATCCTGCTGATTGCGCTAGTCCTGTTCGGCGCCAAGAAGCTGAAGTCGGTCGGCTCGGACCTCGGCGCTGCCGTCAAGGGCTTCAAAAAGGCGATGAACGAGGGCGATGACGAGCAAAGCCGGCAGCTGAGCGATCTCGGCGGCAAGGACGCCGATTTCAGCGAACGTCAGGGTGCCGCCAAGACGGGTTCCAAGACGGACGCCTGAGCAGCCCATGTTCGAGGTCGGCTTCTCGGAGATCGTCCTGATCTTCGGTATCGCGCTGCTGGTACTCGGCCCACAGCGCCTGCCCAAGCTGGCAGCCGATTTGGGCCGCTGGGCCGGCCGCGCGCGCTCCATGGCACGCCAGCTGCGCTCACAGCTCGAGCAGGAAGTGAACATCGACCCGCTGCAGGACGAGACGAGTCCCGCCGCAGCCAGCCCAACCCAGCCGCAGCAATCGACGGAAGCCAGAGCCGATGAGTCAAAACCCCCATGAGGCGGAGACGCTGGCCGAAGGCACGCTGATTTCCCACCTGCTCGAGCTGCGCGACCGGCTGCTGCGAGCGGTCATCGCCGTCTTCATCGCGTTCGTCCCGCTGGCCTTCTATCAGAACGAGCTGTTCACCTTCATTGCCCGGCCGCTGCTCGACAAGCTACCGGAGGGCACCTCGCTGATCGCCACCAGCGTGGTCTCGCCGTTCATGGCACCGCTCAAACTGGCGATGATTGCGGCCGTGTTCATTGCCATGCCCTATGTGCTGTACCAGATATGGGCATTCGTCGCTCCAGGTCTGTATCGGCACGAGAAGCGTTTTGCCTTGCCCCTGTTCGTCTCGAGTGTGGTGTTGTTCTACGCAGGCGCCGCATTCGCGTACTTCGTGGTGTTTCCGCTGATGTTCCAGTTTCTCACCTCGGCGACGCCGACCGGGGTGAAGATGATGACTGACATCGCGAGTTACCTCGACTTCGTGCTGCTGCTGTTCTTCGCTTTCGGCGTGGCGTTCGAAGTCCCGGTAGCCACGGTATTGCTGGCGGCAACGGGGCTGGTGAAGATCGAGACGCTGCGCCGCAACCGAGGTTATGTGCTGCTCGGTATCTTCATCGTCGCTGCCTTCCTGACGCCACCCGACGCCGTGTCGCAATGCTTCATGGCCGTGCCAATGTACCTGCTGTATGAGCTCGGCATCGTGTTCGCATCGATGATGATCAAAAGCCGCGGCGCCGCGCAGAGTGGCGCGACAGCGGACGGTAACTCGGGGAGCGATTGAGTTTCCAGCGCTGATTCTGAACAGGGGGACCGGATGGCAAATCGACTGTTTGCGCGCGGCTCGATCCGCGGCACATTGACGCTTATCGTGTGGGCACTGGCATCTGCAGTACACGCACAGGGCACGCCGACTGCCGCGGCCGGGGTGACCGTCATCAAGGCGGGACGGCTGATCGACGTGGCATCGGGCAAAGTCCGCGACAATCAGTTGATCATCGTGCAGGGCGGCAACATCACTGCGGTCGGCAACGCAGGCAGCACGCCTGTGCCTGCAGGCGCCGAAATCATCGACCTGTCCGGCCAGACCGTCCTGCCCGGATTGATCGACACGCACACGCATGTGACGGGCGATCCCACCACGCCGCCCTACCACGGCTATGGCATCTCGGCGCCGCGTGAGGCGCTGCTGGGTGCCCGGTTCGCCCGCGACACGCTGCTCGCGGGCGTCACGACCATACGCAACGTCGGTGCCGGCGGTTACACGGATGTCGCGCTGCGCGATGCCATCGAAGCGGGCGATGTCATGGGCCCGCGCATGCTGGTGTCGGGACCGGCCATCGGGATCACCGGCGGGCATTGCGACGACAACATGCTGGCACCGGAATTCAACCACAGCGGCGAGGGCGTAGCCGACGGTCCGGTCGCAGTTCGCGCCATGGTGCGGCGCAACGTCAAGTATGGCGCGGATCTCATCAAGTACTGCGGCACGGGCGGTGTGTTCTCCAAGGGTGATACGCCGGGTGCACAGCAATATACCGTGGAGGAAGTGACGGCTCTCATCGACGAGGCCCATCTGGCCGGTCGGCGCGTCGCGGTGCACGCGCATGGCGCCGACGGGATCAAGGTGGCGATCCGCGCAGGCGTCGATACGGTCGAGCACGCGAGCCTGATCGATCAGGAAGGACTGGAGCTGGCCAAAAAGCGCGGCACCTGGCTGTCGATGGACATCTACAACAGCGAATACACGCAGACCGAGGGCCCCAAGCGCGGCGAGCTCGAGGAGTTTCTGCGCAAGGACCGGGAGGTCGCGCAGGCGCAGCGTGAGAATTTCCGCAAGGCGGTGCAGATGGGCATCAAGCTCACCATGGGCACTGATTCCGGCGTGCATCGCCACGGTGACAATCCGAAGCAGCTGGCGTGGATGGTCAAATACGGGATGACGCCGATGCAGGCGATTCAGGCCGCCACGCAGGTGGGTGCCGATGCGATGGGGCTCGCCCGCACGGTCGGGCAGGTCGCGCCTGGGTATTCCGCCGACATCATTGCCGTGGCGGCTGATCCGCTCGTCGACATCCGCTCGCTCGAGCACGTCGGTTTCGTGATGAAACAGGGCGTCGTCTACAAGCGCTGACACCCCGCAGGCAGGGCGGTTTGGACATCGCCCGCCGCCTGTGTTGCGCCCATACCGCCAATTCGCGGAGACTGCACGCCACCGCGCCAGACCGGCGCCCCATGACCGGATACCCGCAGCACCATGAATACCAGCGTCACTTCGCAACCCGGCGGCACCTGGCTCGGACATCCCAAAGGCCTGTTCCTGCTGTTCGCCACAGAGATGTGGGAGCGTTTCAGCTACTACGGCATGCGCGCCCTGCTGGTGCTGTCGATGGTCGCCGGAGTCGAGTCGGCCAATCCGGGCTTCGGCTGGACACGTACCGAGTCACTGCAGCTCTACGGGCTGTTTACGGGCTTCGTGTATTTCACGCCGCTGATCGGTGGTTGGCTCGCGGACAACTACCTCGGCCAGCGCAAGGCCGTCATCATCGGTGGGGTGATCATGGCCATCGCGCAGTTCACGCTCGCTGCTGCCATCCCGGGGAAGCTGCAGCTGTTCTACGCCGGGCTCGTACTACTGGTCATCGGTAACGGCTTTTTCAAGCCGAATATCTCGACCATGGTGGGTGATCTTTATCCCGAAGGCGATGCCCGGGTCGATTCGGCGTTCACCATTTTCTACATGGGTATCAACCTCGGCGCGTTCATCGCGCCCTTCATCTGTTCCACGCTCGGCGAGGATCCCGCCTACGGCTGGCGCTACGGCTACATGGCCGCCGGCGTCGGCATGATCCTCTCGGTGATCATCCAGCTGCTTTTTTCACAGAAGTATCTAGGCGACGTGGGCAGGACCCCGGCCGCGCAGCGCGCGCTAGCAAAGAGCGGTGGTCGCAAGGAACCGCTGACCAGCGACGAAGTGGACCGTCTGCGCGTGATCTTCATGCTGTTCGTGTTCATCGTGCTGTTCTGGGCTGCCTTCGAGCAGGCGGGCGGACTCATGAACCTGTATGCATCCGACAAGACGGATCGCATGCTGGGGACATTCGAGGTCCCGGCGGGCTGGTTCCAGGCCCTGAACCCGCTCTACATCGTGTTGCTCGCGCCGGTGTTCTCGTTGATGTGGAGCCGGCTCGCTGCGAAGGGCCGTAATCCGGCCACGCCCCGCAAAATGGTGCTGGGTCTGGTGCTCACGGGCATCGGCTTTCTGGCAATGGTCGCGGCCGCTCTCGAATCAAAGACCGGTGCCAAGGCGAGCATGCTCTGGCTCGTGCTGGCCTATCTGTTCCACACCATGGGCGAGCTGTGCATCTCGCCGGTCGGCCTGTCGATGATCACCAGACTCGCTCCGCTACGCCTCGCCTCGTTGATGATGGGTGTATGGTTCATGATCAACTTCGTCGCCAACTGGCTGTCGGGAATCATTGGCGCCAAGGCCGAAACGCTTGGTGAACTGACGATTTTCGGCGGCCTCGCCGCCACACTGTTCGGCTTTGCGGTGATCCTCTGGGCACTGTCCGGCACGCTGATACGCTGGATGCACGGCGCCGAAGACGTCAAGCGGACCTGAGCCGGACGCCGCTTGCGCAAACGAACTCGCAGCAAACGACCCAAGACAGTACAGACGCTGACGTCAGGAGCCTCCATGCCAACAGCCCACGCCGTGCACCGTGCCGCCGTCGCGACCGCCTTGGTCGCGCTGTCGGTCGTCTCGCTATTGCCTGTGCGAGTCGAGGCCGAAACCGCCGATGAATTCGTGACGCGCCTCAATCGCGAGTTTGCGGACTACGGACTTGAATTGAATGCCGCCGGCTGGACACAGGCGACTTACATCAACGGCGATACGCAGTTGCTGAACGCCCGTACCAACGAGCGCTTTCTCGCTGCCTTCAGCAAGGCGGTGGCCGACGCGAAACGGTTTGAGGGGCAACCGATGAGCCCCGCCTCCAAACGTACCATCGACCTGCTGAAGCTCGGCGTCTCGGCGCCGGCACCCGACGACGCTACCAAGCGGGCCGAGCTGTCGCGGATCCTGGCGGGTATGGAAGCCAAGTACGGCTCGGCAAAGTACTGCACGGGTAGCCCGCAGACCTGCCGTGACGAGACGCAGCTGAAGCAAGTCCTCGAGCGCAGCCGCAACTACGACGAGCTGCAGGATGCGTGGGTGGGCTGGCACAACGCCGCTCGACCGTTGCGTGGCGACTATGAGCGCTATGCGGCACTCGCCAACGAAGGCGCACGCGAGCTCGGCTACAAGGATCTGGGTGCCATGTGGCGCTCAGGTTACGACATGCCGGCTGATGAATTCACCCGTGAGGCGGCGCGGCTCTATTCCCAAGTGGAGCCGCTCTACAAGGATTTGCAATGTTACGCGCGGGGCAGACTCGCCAAAAAATACGGCGAGGATAAAGTCCCGGCCGGTAAACCGATTCCGGCGCACCTGTTCGGCAACATGTGGGCACAGCAATGGGACGGCGTGTACGACTTGCTGGAGCCGTATCCCGGTGCGAACTCGCTCGATGTCGATGCCGGGCTGCAGAAGCAGGGCTACGACGCGGTCAAGATGACGCGCTCAGCGGAGAATTTCTACAAGTCGATCGGTTTCCCTGCCCTTCCTGAGACGTTCTGGGAACGCTCGATGCTGGTTCAGCCGCGCGACCGCGACGTGCAATGCCACGCGAGCGCCTGGCACATGGATGGCAAGGACGACGTGCGCATCAAGATGTGCATTCGTCCCACCTACGAGGAGCTGCGTACGATCTATCACGAGCTCGGGCACGTTTACTATTTCCTCTGGTACAACGACCAGCCGTTCCTGTTCCAGAACGGTGCTCATGACGGCTTCCATGAAGCCATCGGTGATACCGTCAACTTGTCGATGACACCTGCTTATCTCGCGAAGATCGGTCTGATCCCGGACGCCAAGGCGAGCAAGGAGGCGGTCATCAATCAGCAGATGCGCATGGCGCTTGAAAAGATCGCCTTCCTGCCCTTCGGCAAGATGATCGACGAATGGCGCTGGAAGGTGTTCTCGGGCGAGGTCACGCCTGCGAACTACAACGCGGCGTGGTGGGCTCTGCGCGAGAAATATCAGGGCGTGCGGCCGCCCGTCGCGCGGACGGAAGCCGATTTCGATCCGGGTGCGAAATATCACATACCGGGCAATACGCCCTACACGCGTTATTTCCTGTCGTACATCGTGCAGTTCCAGTTCCACAAGGCGCTGTGCGATGCGGCGGGTTACAAGGGACCGCTCTCGGAATGTTCGATCTATGGCAACGAAGTGGCTGGGCGCAAGTTCGCCGCGATGCTGGCGAAAGGTGCCAGCCAACCGTGGCAGGATTCACTCTTCGAACTGACCGGCACGCGTCAGATGGATGCATCGGCGATCATGGACTACTTTGCGCCGTTACGCGGCTGGCTGAAGCAGCAGAACAAGGGACAACAGTGCGGCTGGTGAACCGCCTGATTGGAGCGACGACGCTGGACGGTTCGCGAGCAGCGCGCGGCACGATGCTGGGACGGGCATGGCACTGAGCTCGGCGACGACCGCCGTCAGGCGCGGCCTGTTCGCCGCCCTGCTGTGGCTGCCGATGCTGTCTCAGGGTGCAGACCGGGCAGCGGCACAGCGCTATTACGCCGGCGTCCAGGCACCCGAGGACATCGCGGTGCTGACGCCCGGCAAGGAATTGCTGCTGGCGCAGATGCGAGCCTTCGGCGAAACCCGACCGAGCAGTTTTGCCTCACTGAACCTGTCGGACGGTAGCGTGCATGTGCTGCCTGTCCGCAGCGGCAAGCCGATTTGGGGCGACGGCAGCTGCGCTGCGGTCGATGCGGCGCCGGCGCTGCACGGTTTCGATCTCTTCCGGGACAAGGATCGCAAGTGGCGCCTGGTGGTGATCAACAACGGTGGCCGTTCGACGGTCGAGCGTTACCGTGTCACCTCGACTGGTACGCACACGGAGTTGGTCTGGGAAGGCTGCGTCAGCGTGCCGGCGGACAAAGTACTGAACGACGTTGCGGCGCTGCCGGGGGGCGGCTTCGTCGCCAGCAACATGGGCGATGCGCGGCACTTCGGCAACAGCGCCGGACTCGATTTCCTGCTCAGCGGCGCGACCACGGGGACCTTGGTCGAGTGGCGGCCGGGCAAGCCCCTGCGCGATCTGCCCGAGAGTGCGGCGGCGTTTCCCAATGGAGTCGCGGTGAGTCGGGACGGACGCTGGATTTACATGGGCGCATGGACCGGGCGGCAAGTCATCAAATACGACCGGCAGGCAGCGCGGATCGTCGGCACCGTCACGCTCGATTTCATGGTCGACAATCTGAGCTGGACCAAGGAAGGCACGCTGCTCGCCGCGGGTGCCGATTCGGTACGGGAGATTCGGCACTGCATCGATTCGCAGGCACGCGAGTGTGGCAATCCCTACACGGTCGCTGAAATCGATCCGACGGACCTGCGTGTGCGGACGCTGCATCGCGGACCAGCGGGTGAGATGGCCGGAACGTCCGTTGCCGTCAGGGATGGTCGCTGGCTCTACGTGAGCGGGTTCGCCACGGATCGCATCCTCGCGCTCGATACCGTGCCACGCCCGTGATGCGCGATACCATGGATCTCTCGCCCTGAGTACTTCTCCCCTTCAGCGACAACGGCAGATGGTTCTGCATGGACCCGACATGACGCCCGCCCCCACGCAATTGACGCCGCGAGCCATCCTGCTGGCGGTTCTACTGGCGATGTTGCTGGCCGCGGCCAACACCTACCTCGGACTGTTCGCCGGTCTGACGATTGCGTCGGCCATTCCGGCGGCGGTGGTTTCGATGGCCGTACTGCGAGTGCTCGGCGGAGGCTCGATACTCGAGAACAACATCGTGCAGACAGGGGCTTCGGCCGGTTCGTCGATCGCCTCGGGAGTGATCTTTACGGTCCCCGCGCTGGTGATCCTCGGCCACTGGAGCGATTTCCGGTACCTCTGGGTCCTTGCCATCGCCGGCCTCGGCGGCATCCTCGGCGTGTTGTTCTCGGTGCCGCTGCGCCGCTCGCTGATCGTCGAACAGGATCTCAAATTTCCGGAAGGCGTGGCTGCCGCCGAGGTGCTCAAGGCTGGCGAAAATGCCGGTCAGGGCGTGCGGATACTCGGACTGTCGGCACTGGCGGGCGGTCTGGCAAAGCTGGCCGCCGGCAGCGGCCTGCGCATGATCCCCGATACCGCGGCGAGCAGCGGTTTCTTCGGCAAGTGGCTCGCGTATTTCGGCACGAACCTGTCTCCCGCGTTGCTGGGCGTCGGTTACATCGTCGGCCTCAACATCGGGGCACTCGCGTTGATCGGCGGACTGATCTCCTGGTGCATAGCGATACCGCTCTACCATGCGTACTTCCTCGCCGATAATGCGCAGCTGGCGCAGCAACTCGCGGGAATGACGGCTGAAGATGCCGCGGGCGCGATCTGGTCGGCGCAGATCCGCTATCTCGGCGTGGGTGCAATGCTGGTCGGCGGTATCTGGGCGCTGATTTCGATTCGCAGTTCTCTGGTAAGCGGCATCCGCAGCGGACTCGCCGCGACGCGAGCCGGCGCGGCCCGTGCCGTGGCCCACACGGAGCAGGACCTGCCGATGAAATCGATCCTGATCGGCCTCGTGCTGTTCACGGTGCCACTCGGCATCCTCTACCAGCTGATCGTGCAGAACCTCGGCATCAGCATCACCATGACGGTGATCATGATCGTGGCGGGGTTCATGTTCACTTCGGTATCGGCGTACATGGCTGGCCTCGTCGGCTCGTCGAACAATCCCGTATCCGGCATCACGATCTGCACCATCCTGTTCGCCTCGCTGCTGCTGCTGTCGTTGATGGGACGCGAGGCGGCGCTCGGGCCGGTGGCCGCCATCATGATCGGATCCGTGGTGTGCTGTGCGGCCTGCGTGGGCGGCGACAATCTGCAGGATCTCAAATGCGGTCAGCTGGTTGGAGCGACGCCCTGGCGTCAGCAGGTGATGCTCGCGATCGGCGCGGCGAGTTGTGCATTGGTCATGGCGCCGGTGCTGAACCTGCTGCTCAAGGCCTATGGCATCGGCGTACCGTCAGCTGAACACCCCAATCCGCTGATCGCACCGCAGGCGACGTTGATGGCTTCGGTCGCCAAGGGCATGTTCGGCGGGCAGTTGCCGTGGGGCATGATCACCGTCGGTGCGCTCATCGGTATCGTCATCATCCTCGTCGATCAATACCTGCGCGTGCGCCAGGCACCATTTCGCGCACCGGTGCTGGCCGTGGCGGTCGGCATCTATCTGCCGCTTGAATTGTCGGTGCCGATCTTCATCGGCGGACTCATCGCGTATTGCGTCGAGCGTCGCCTTGGTATCCGGGGCGACTCGCCCGAGGCTGAGCGGGCGCGGCAGAAGGGCGTGCTGTTCGCGGCCGGGCTCATCACGGGTGAAGCCCTGATGGGAATACTGATCGCCGTGCCCATCGTGATGAGCGGGCGGGCTGACGTACTGGCACTCGGTGAGTCCTTGCAGTTCGGCAAGTTGACTGGGGTTGCCGTGGTCGCGGCGCTGGCGTACTGGCTATATCGCACGGCCGTGGCCAAACCGTGAGTGATGTCGATTCACGGGCAGCATTTCGCACCCGGGTGCTGCTGGCTTACGCGACGATCTATCTGGTCTGGGGCTCGAACTTCATGGTTGCCCGGATCGGCGTGCGCGATCTGCCGCCGATGTTGTTCGCGGCGGGGCGAACGTTCGTCGGTGCGGTGGTACTGCTCGGGCTGGTCTACCATCAACGCGAACAACTGCCGCGCGGCGCTCGGCAGTGGGGTTATATCGTCCTGCTGAGTCTGCTGCTGCTGACGTTCAGCAGCGGTCTGAGTACGATTGCGCTCAAGCACCTGCCCTCGAACGAGACTGCGCTGCTCAGTTCGACCATCGCCTTGTGGATGGCGGGACTGGGTGTGCTCGGACCGCAGGGCCAGCCGCTCAGCCGACTGAGTCTGACCGGCCTGCTGGTCGGCTTTGCGGGTGCGGCGCTGTTGATGTGGCCGCATCATGCGTTGTCGTCGAGCCACCTGCCCTGGCAGCTGCTGGTGCTGCTGGCGACATTCTCGTGGGCCAGCGGCACGATCCTGTTCCGCAACCTGCAGCTGCCACTCAGCCCGATCGCGTTCAACGCATCGATCATGGTGTTCGGCGCGATCGGTATGCTGATCATGGGATTGATCGGTGGGGAACCCGCGCAATGGCATTGGGAGTGGCGCGGTGTCGTGGCCATGCTGTTTCTGGGCGTGTTCGGCTCGGCCATTGCCTACACGGCATACACCTGGCTGATCCGGCATCAGCCCACCGACCGCGTTGCCACCTTTGCCTATGTCAATCCGCTGATCGCCACGGTGCTCGGCTGGCTGGTACTGGGCGAGGCGCTCACACCGCTGCAGATTGCCGCGACGATCGTGATCGTCGCGGGTGTGATGATCGTGACGGTTGCACCGCGCTGAATGCGCGGCCCCTGCCGCTCAAACTTTCGACTCAGCCGGACGCTCGATCGAGCGCTCACTTGCGCTTGAACATCTCGATCTTGCCAGACGAGCCGATGACGCTGTTGCCGACCCATGAGACGACGCTCACCACCAGTGCGGCACCCACGGCCGTCCAGAAAGTGGAGATGGTGAAGCCCGGCACCATCCAAGCCACCAATGCGACCATACCGGCGTTGAGCACCAGCAGGAACAAGCCGAGCGTGAGTATGGTGATCGGCAGCGTCAGGATGAAGGCGATGGGCCGCACGATGGCATTGACCAGACCCAACACCAGCGCAGCGACGACCAGTTTCTGCGGGGAGGTGAAATGCAAGCCCTCGAAGATCTCGCTGGCGAGCCACAGTCCGAGCCCGGCAATCGCAGCACGCAACAGGAAACCGACCATGTCCATCCCTCCCGGCCATTGACGTCTCGCCGATGGTAAAGGAATCTGCGGGGCGCACAACCCGTGCCTGTACCGATGTCAGGGAGATCCATCGATGGAAAGCGTTACCGTGGTGATTGGGCTGGCTTTGCTGCAGTACATCGCATTCGCAATGCTGGTCGGCAGGGCCCGCGGCAAATATGGGGTCAAGGCACCGGCAATCGCCGGGCACGAGGTGTTCGAACGTTACTTCCGCGTACAGCAGAACACGCTCGAGCTGCTGGTGGTTTTCGTGCCTGCCGTCTGGTTGTTCGGGCAGTACGTGAATCCGACCTGGGCTGCCGGGCTTGGGGTTGTGTACCTGATCGGGCGCGTGCTCTATCTGCGCAGCTACGTGGCCGACCCGGCCAAGCGCGGCCCCGGCTTCGGCCTGAGCTTCTTTCCGATACTGCTGATGGTCGTGTGGACGATCCTCGCCGCCATCGGCAAGGCAGTCGGCTGATCGCACCTGGGGACCCCGGCGCGCGCGGCCCGCACGCTTGGTTCAGTGAGCGCCCGCCTGCGCGTACTGGGTGCCGAGGCTGCGGTCGCGCAAATACTGCAGCGCCTTGCGCACGGCCGGGTCCTGATTGACCGGCCGTGCCTGGTCGACCAACGGGCCGTCGCTGCCGGCGGCACGCAAGGTCACGTCGGGCTCGAGCCCCAGTCCATGGATGGACGCACCAGAGGGTGTGAAATAGTGTGAGGTGGTGAGCTTGAGAGCCTGACCATCCTGCAGGGGCATCACGGTCTGCACCGAGCCCTTGCCGAAGGTGCGCTGACCCATCAACGTGGCACGCCGGTGGTCACGCAAGGCACCTGCCACGATCTCCGAACCGGAGGCCGAGCCGCCATCGAGCAGGATCACAACGGGCGCACCGCCGAGCGCATCGCCCGCCGTCGCATTCATCGCGAAGCGGGCATCGGGTGTGCGGCCGTCGGCGCGCACGATCAGGCCGTCATCGAGGAACTCATCAGCAACCTCGACGGCGGATTCGAGCACTCCCCCGGGATTGCCGCGCAGGTCGAGTATGAGACCGCGCAGCGCGGTCGGCCTTGAACCTTCGAGCGCAACCAGTGCCGCATCGAGGTCAGCGGCGGTCGAGTCACTGAACTCGGTGATGCGCACATAACCGATGCCGCCGGGCAACGGTGCCGAACGGACGGTGTGCACGTGCACCTCCGACCGCTCGAGCTCGAACATCAGCGGCTGGGCCTCGCCCTTGCGGGAGACCGCCAGACGAACGCGCGTACCCGGCTGGCCGCGCATCATGGCCAGCGAGGCTTCGAGTTCCTCACCGACCACGGGATGATCATCGATGGCGAGGATCACATCGCCGGCATGTATGCCGGCACGTGCTGCCGGCGATTCAGCGATCGGTGCCACGATGACGATACGGCCGTCCTGCGCCGACACCTCGATGCCAAGGCCCGAGTAGCTGCCAGAGGTTTCCTGCCGCATCTGTTCATACTCTGCGGCGCTGAGAAAGGCCGAGTGCGGATCGAGGCTCGCGATCACGCCCTTGACCGCAGCGCGTTCGATCGCAGCATCAGAGACTGGTTCGACATATTCGCGGCGGATGCGGGCAACGACCTCGTCGAGCAGCTTGCGAGTGGGCGGCAGTGCCTGCGGTGCGGTGGGCGGTGCGACGACAGGCACCGCAGCCCGCATTTGCCGGGTGTCATGCGCACGCATCGCGGCAGCACCGAGCCCGGCACCGGCTGCCAGCGCAAGCACTGTGTAGAGCAGTCTGTTCACCGTCGATTCACTGTCATGGCATCACCATCCGCGAGCCCATGGTAGCGCCTCAGTTGCGTCGTTGCAGCCAGTTCTCCGGGTCCACCGGCTCGCGACCACGCCGTACCTCGAAGTACAGCGCGGGCGTGTTGTGGCCCCCTGAGTCACCGACCGAGCCAATCACGTCACCGGAGGCGACCGAGTCACCCACCTTGCGGAACAGCTCCTGATTGTGACCGTACAGGCTCATGTAGCCGCTGCCGTGATCGATCACCAGCATCAAACCCATGCCAGGCAGCCAGTCGGCGTACACGACGCGTCCTGCATACGGGGCACGTACACGCGAGCCACGTTCCGTGCCGATCAGCATGCCCTGCCATTTCAACGACCCGCCCGCACGCGGCTGACCAAACCGGGCCAGCACCTGTCCCTGCTGCACGGGCCATGGCAGTCGGCCACGCAACGGTTCAAAGGGCGCCTGCTTGGCCACCGGAGTGCTTTGCAAAGCCTTGCGCAGATCGCTGATCAGTTTCTCGAGTGAGCGCGCCTGCGACTGCAGCCGCTTGAGCTCGCCGCCTTTGACCTTGATCTCCTGATTGATGCTGGCGACGGTGCGGGCACGCGTGTCCTGCGCGGCCTGTAATGAAGTCACCTCGCGCTTCTGCCGCCCCTCGAGGTCCTGCAGGCGAGCCGTCTCGCCCGAGATCCGCTCGCGCAGCAGCGCGAGATGTTCGAGCTGATCACTGATGTCGTGGATGCGTTCGGCGCGCGCACGGCTGAAGTAGCCGTAATAGGTGAGCATGCGACCGAAGGTTGCCGGGTCCTGCTGATTGAGGAGCAGCTTGAGCTGTTCCTCGCGACCGTTGAAGTAAGCCGCCCGCAATTCGCCGGCGAGCGCCTCGCGCTCACCGCCGAGGTCGCCCTCACGCTGCACGCGCTCGGCCTCGAGCTGGCGCAGTCGGGCTTCGGTGTCGAGGCGCTGCACGCGGATGTCATCGAGTTCGCGCCGCGCGCTCTGCACGCCCAACTCCGCATCACGCAACTGGGCGGAAAGCTTGTCGCGCTTCTCGATGTCCTGATTGACCGACTTGCGCACCTTGTCGATGCGGTCCTTGACCCGGTTCAGCTCGGCCTCCTTCTGGGCCGGCGTCTGCTTGCGCTCGGTGGCAGCTGCGCCGCGACCGGGCATGGCCACGATGCCGATCAGGGCAGCCAGCAGGAGCGCGGCCCGTGCCCAGCCAGCGACGGGTCGGACCAGCGCGGGCGGGGCCCCGCCGGATCGCAGGGCAGGCACGGCGGCGGCCCTCGTGAGCGGACCCGAGCTCCCCGCCGCGGCGGCTGAATCGATAGTTGGGCTGCTGGGCATTGCGGGTGTCGGGTCCAGGGTCGATCTCCAGAGTGCAAGTCTAGCCTGTGGCGGGGCTGCTATACTCACCGGCTCTTTTACCCGGGCTCCGCATGGACCGTTTGCTCGAATACGCCAGCCGCCACCCCTTCCTCGTCGGAGGCACCGTCCTCATGGCGCTCGCCGTCGCTGCCTACGAGGCCAGCCGGGCGAGGGCCGGTGGCGGCCTGTCGGTCGGTCCAACCGAGGCGGTCCGGATGCTCAACCAGGGAGCGGTGCTGGTCGATGTCCGTTCGCAAGCCGAGTTCGACTCCGGGCACATCATCGAATCGAAACATCTGCCGGTCGAGCAGGTCGGTCAGGCAGCCGAAAGCCTGAAGAAGTTCAAGGACAAGCCCGTGATCGTCTGCTGTGAGAGCGGCAACCGTTCGGCCGCCGCCGGCCGCGAACTGCGGGCCCAGGGCTTTACTCAGGTGGCCAATCTGCGCGGCGGGCTGCAGGCCTGGCGCGCGGACGGGCTGCCGCTGGTCAAGAAATCTGAAGCGTCCCGGGCCCGCTAGGCGGACTGGGCTGCGACATCGTCTGGAACCGCCATGAGCAACTCACCCGATATCGTGATGTATTCGACCGCCTTCTGCCCGTACTGCGACCGTGCGCGCAATCTGCTGAAGCACAAAGGGGTAACGTTTCACGAAGTAAAGGTCGATGAGGACCGTGCGCAGCGCGAGATCATGCTGCAGCGCAGCGGCGGCAGACGCACGGTACCGCAGATATTCATTGGTGACCGCCATGTGGGCGGTTTCGACGACCTGTACGCGCTCGACAAAGCGGGTGAACTCGATCCGCTGCTTCGCGCCGGCTGATCCAACCTGTATCGCTAAGGAAACCACTGCCATGACCGACGATCCGAATTTCGCAGCCCCTCCGGCCAATGCCGAGCAGAACGCTCCGGTGGTCACGCCGCAGGCCATTTACGTCAAGGATTGCTCATTCGAAGCGCCGAACGGGCCATTCGTGGCCGGCATCGATGGTCAGCCCGCGGTCAACCTGAACATTTCGACCCGTGCCTCCGCGCTCGCGCAGGACGTGCAGGAAGTCGTGCTGCAGATCAACCTCGAGGCGAAGGCCGGTGACAAGGTCGTCTGGCTGCTCGAGCTGCAGCAGGCCGGCGCGTTCGTGATCAAGAATCTCTCGGCCAACGACGTCGGTCACGTGATCTCCATCCTGGCGCCGAACTACCTGCTGTCGTTTGCGCGTGCGATGGTCTGTGATCTGGTGGTCAAGGGCGGCTTCCCGCCGTTCCTGCTGCCGCTGGTCACCTTCGAGGGACTGCACGCGCGCGCTGCTGCGCAGCAGCAGCAGGGCGCCAGCCCCTCGGTCAACTGATCGATCGCAGGCACACCCCGTGACGGCCTCGCAGGATTTCGAGGTCGCCTCGGCGCCGCGACGCGCCGTCGCCGTCCTCGGTGCCGGCTCTTGGGGTACGGCGCTCGCGCTGCATCTGGCGCGTACGGGTCACCGCACTTGGCTGTGGGGACGCAGCGAACGGCAAATGGCAGAGATGGCCGGGCAGCGCGTCAATCGGCGCTATCTGCCCGGCGCGACCTTTCCGGATTGGCTGAACGTCGGCCACGACCTCGGTGCAGCTCTGGCCGAGGCCGATGAAGTATTGATTGCCGTGCCGAGTCACAGCTTTCGCGCGATGTTGACTGACCTCGCCCCGTTGCTGCGGCCCGGTATGCGGGTGGCTTGGGCGACCAAGGGCTTCGAGCTCGAGACGGGCAACCTGCCGCATCAGATTGCCCGGCAGGTGCTCGGCAACGACGTACCGATCGCCGTGTTGTCGGGTCCGACCTTTGCGCGCGAGGTCGGCGCCGGTCTGCCGACCGCCATGACGGTCGCCTCACCCGATGCAGACTACGCGATGTCACTGGCCCGCGGTTTATCGGGCCTCAGTTTCCGCGCCTATGCTTCGACCGACATGGTCGGCGTGGAAGTCGGCGGTGCCACCAAGAACGTCATTGCGATCGGTGCCGGCATCTGCGATGGACTCGGCTTCGGCGCCAACACGCGTGTGGCACTCATCACCCGCGGACTTGCCGAGATGATGCGTCTGGGCGTCGCACTCGGCGGCAGCCGGGAAACCTTCATGGGGCTGGCCGGGCTCGGCGATCTGGTGCTGACCTGCACCGATGACCAGTCGCGCAACCGACGCTGCGGACTTGCGCTTGCCGCCGGCAAAAGCGCGGCCGAAGCGCAGCACGATATCGGTCAGGTCGTCGAGGGTGTACTGGCCGCGCGCGCCGTGAGGCTGGCGGCACTCAAGGCCGGGGTCGAGATGCCGATCACCGAGCAGATCCATCGCGTGCTGTATGAAGGCACGACGCCCAAGGAAGCCGTCTCGACGCTGATGCGTCGGGCGGTGACGACTGAACTGCGCTGACGCACCGACAGTCTGCGCTCAGCGGAAATCGAGTTGCTGCCAGGCGGCGTAGACCGCTACGGCGACGGCATTGGACAGGTTGATGCTGCGCGAGCCCGCTTGCATCGGGATGCGCAAACACCGCTCCGGATCGCAGCGGGCAAGAATGTCTTGCGGCAGACCGCGCGACTCGGGGCCGAACACCAGCACGTCGTCACGCCGGTGCTCCACCTGATCGTATCGGCGGGTCGCTCGGGTGCTGTAGGCGAACCAGCGCGGCGCGGGACCGAGCGCGGCAAGGCACTCGCTGAATCCGGCGTGCACGCTGACATGGGTCAGGTCGTGATAGTCGAGGCCCGAACGCTTCAGGGACTTGTCGTCGAGCCGATAGCCGAGCGGCTGCACGAGATGCAGGCGCGCGCCGGTGTTGGCACACAGGCGGATTGCGTTGCCGGTGTTGGGCGGGATCTCGGGTTCGAACAGCACGACGTGGAAGGGCATGGATCGGGGCTTGCTGAAAACCGGTAGCGGATTGTTGCATGGTCCCTGCGCCGCCTGCGCGGCCGTTGGCTGTCGGCGGGCCGGCGGCCGCAATCCTCCGGTTTCCATTACAATTGACGCATGGTCGTCGCTCCCCATCCATCCCTCGCGGTCAGTTTCTGCGGTCTCGAACTGGCATCGCCCATCGTGCTGTTGTCCGGCTGCGTGGGCTTTGGCGAGGAGTACACGCGTGTCGAGGGATTTTCGAACACGCAGGTCGGTGCGGTGGTGCTGAAGGGCACGACGCTGGAACCCCGCCTCGGCAATCCGGCGCACCGGGTCTATGAAACACCGATGGGCATGCTCAACGCCATCGGATTACAGAACCCCGGTGTCGAACAGGTCGTGGGTCGCATCCTGCCGACGCTCGATTTCGCCGAGACCCGGTTCTTCGCCAACGTCTGCGGCTCCACCATCGATGACTACGTCGAGGTCACGCGCCGCTTCGATGACTCACCCATCGACGCCATCGAGATCAACATCTCCTGCCCGAACATCAAGGAAGGCGGTGTCCAGTTCGGCAACTATCCGGAGATGTCCGCGCGCGTGGTGGCTGCCTGCCGTGCCGTGACACGCAAGCCCATCATCACCAAACTCTCACCGAACCAGACCGACATCCGTGAGAACGCGCGGCGCTGCATAGAGGCTGGCAGCGATGCACTGGCCGTGATCAACACCGTGATGGGCATGTCGATCGACGTGAAGACCCGCCGGCCGGTGATCGGCAATATCCAAGGCGGTCTGTCGGGACCAGCGATCAAGCCCATCGCGCTGCTGAAAGTGATGCAGGTTGCCGAAGTGGCGGCACCACTCGACATACCCATCATCGGTCAGGGCGGCATCTACACTGCCGATGATGCACTCGAATTCCTGATTGCCGGCGCCACCACGGTCGGCATCGGGACGTCGCTGTTCTACGATCCGTTGGTGTGCAACAAGATCAATGACGGCATCGCACAGTATCTCGCAGCGAATGGTATGCAGGCGGTGCGAGAACTGATCGGGTCGCTGGACGCACCGAAGCGCAAGGTCGAAGCCTGTTACTGCTGAGCCGACCGGCTCATTCCATACCGAGCTCTTTGAGCTTGCGGGTCAGCGTGTTGCGGCCCCATCCCAACAGCTTGGCAGCCTCTTGTCGCCCACCGTGCGTCGCCCGCAGCGCCTCGCGCAGGAGCGTACGCTCGAATTCAGGCAGCGCTTCGTCGAGCAGCGGAGCACCCTCGGCCGCCGTCAGCCTTGCCTGCGCCCAGTTCGCGAGGGACTGCGACCAGTGCAGAGAGCCCGTAGCCTGCTCGCCGCCGCCGAGATCGACGGGAATATCCGAGCGCGTGATCTCGCGACCCGCCGCACTGACGGTGAGGCGTCGGCAGGCATTGACCAGTTGCCGTACGTTGCCCGGCCACTCAAAGGACGACAGCAGGCCGGCCGCCTCCTCGGTCAGGACCTTGGGCGCGACCCCGAGTTCGATGGCCGCCACGTCGAGATAGTGCTGCAGCAATTCAGGGATGTCCTCGCGGCGCTGACGCAGCGGCGGGACCTCGAGACGAATCACGTTGAGACGGTGCAGCAGGTCCTCGCGGAACAGACCTTCCCGGACCCGGGCTTCCAGATCCTGATGCGTCGCCGCAATGACGCGGACATCGACCTTGACCGGCAACTGCCCACCGACGCGGTAGAACTCGCCTTCGGCCAGCACACGCAGCAGCCGCGTCTGCAACTGTGGCGACATGTCACCGATCTCATCGAGAAACAGCGTGCCGCCGTCAGCCTGCTCGAAACGACCGCGGCGCAGATCGGCCGCGCCAGTGAACGCTCCCTTTTCGTGACCGAACAGTTCGGACTCGAGCAATTCGGCGGTGAAAGCGGACGTATTGAGCGCGATGAACGGCTTGGTAGCGCGCGGACTGTGACGGTGCAGGGCGCGGGCGACCAGTTCCTTGCCGGTGCCGGACTCACCCGTGATGAGCACCGTCATGCTCGAGCGCGACAGGCGGCCGATGGCGCGAAACACCTCCTGCATCGCCGGGGCATGGCCGAGCATTTCGGGAATGCGCCGTACCTCCGCGTTGGACACGTCGCGACGTTGATCCTGTGCGGCGGCGCGCCGCACGAGCTCGACTGCCTGATCGATGTCAAAGGGTTTGGGCAGGTATTCGAAGGCACCGCCCTGATACGCGGCCACGGCGCTGTCGAGATCAGAGTGCGCGGTCATCACGATGACTGGCAGCTTGGGCCGCTTGCTGCGCACCTCTTCGAGCAGTTCGAGGCCGCTGCGCCCAGGCATGCGGATATCGGTCATCAACACGTCAGGTTCGCCGCGACGCAGCGCACCGAGCGCGGCGTCGGCCTCCTCGAACGAGGTGACACGCATCCCGCCCTGTTTCAGGGCGCGCTCGAGCACCCACCGGATGGAGGCATCGTCATCCACGATCCAGACTTCAAGCGACTTTGCCAGAATCATTGATTTCGCACGGAATGAGGATGGTGAAGAGGGTGCGGCCGGGTCGGCTCTCGAATTCGATCAGACCGTCGTGGCGGCCGACGAGATCCTGAGCGACGGCCAGGCCGAGGCCGGTGCCGTTTTTGCGGCCCGTGACGAGCGGGTAGAAGATGGTGTCGTGCAATTCCGGCGGTACACCCGGACCATCGTCCTCGACCTGAATGGCGACGACCAGTCGATGACGACGGCTGCCGATGCTGGCGTTGCTGAGGGCGCGGGTGCGCAACACGAGGCGACCGCGGTCGCCGACGGCCTGCGTTGCATTGCGGCCAAGGTTCAGCAGCGCCTGAATGATCTGATTGCGATCGAGCCGGATGCGCGGCAGGCTGGGATCGTAATCGTAGTCGACCCGCACTCCGGTCGGTGCTTCGGCGGACACGAGTCGACCCACGTGCTGCACCAGTTCGTGGATGTTGACCGGTTCCTTGCGCGGCGGCTGACCGGGGCCCAGCAATGCATCCATCAGCGCAGCGAGTCGGTCGGCTTCGGCGATGATCACGGCCGTGTACTCGTGCAACGCCGGATCCCTGAGCTGACGCTCGAGCAGTTGCGCCGCGCCGCGCAAACCACCCAGAGGATTCTTGATTTCGTGGGCGAGCTGGCGAACCATCGCGCGGCTGCCGCCGAGTTGCGTGAGCAGCGCATTTTCGCGCGTGATGCGCTGGTGTTGCGTGGTGTCGCCCAATTCGACGATCACGCCGCCGGGACGATTCGGCGTGTCATAGGGCGTCACGGTCGCATCGAGTACACGCTGCGGCGCGCCCGGGCCAGCCTCGAAAGGAATCTCGCGTCGCGAATAGCGTGAGCCCGCTGCGCGCGAGCGGTCAATCACGCCCAGCAGCTCAGTGTTGATCTTGAGGAGGTCGCGAATGGTGCGCCCGGCCGCCTGATTGCGACCAATGCCCAGCAGATCCTCCGCGGGTTCGTTGAGATGCAACAGCACGCCGTCAGCATCCAGCCACAACACGGACGTGGCCATGCAATCGAGGAGATCGATGATCTCAGCGGGCAGCGGACGAATGGCCAGCAGAGGTTCCGCAACCATCTCAGCGCACTCCACCATGGCGAGCGGCGGTGGATGCCGCCGCGCCGGAGCTCAGCGCGGTTGGGGTTTGGGCTTTAGCGTGGGTCCGACACTGCGCGGATTGTCGGCAGTGGGGATGCGGATATTGAACGCGATCGTTTCGCTGCGAATCTTCTCGAGACCGGATCTGTCGAGAATGACGGCATACACACTGTGCATCCCGCGATCGAGACCGGATAGCGCCGTACCTGGACTGGTCGCCGACTCCTCGAGCGGTTTGCCGTCGAGAAACACCACCAACCGGTCGGTGCCCGCCAAGGCGGGCTCGGAACGCACGCTGATCGAGACCTGTGCATCGGCGCCGAAGTAGGTTGCACCGTTGGACGGCTGCTCGATGGTCAGGGATTTGTAGCTGCCGGGCGTACCGTCCTGTTGGCCGTTGGCCGCCTGAGGCAGGTCGGGCGAGGGCGTGACCGGGGTCGGGCTGGACGCTGCCGGTGTTGGCGCGGCGGCCGCCGGTGCCGTTGCAGCGACGTGGATTTTCGTGGCGCCGGGCGCGGGTCGGTCGGAATAATGGACCACGCCGTTCGCGTCCTTCCACATCCACATCTCGCGCTTGCCGCTCTGCTGCGCCGTCGCGGTGCCGAGCGCCAGCAGGCCCACACAGAGCCAGAGCATCCTTGTTTTCATAAGGCGCGAGCATAGCCCGTGGCATTCCTGCTGACAAAAGCCGTTTATCCCTATGTGACCGGCGCACGTATCCGGTGTAGGGCGGCAGAGCCGGCCGGCTGCCCCCAACTGGGCAGCCGGCCGGGACTTCGGTTGCAGCGATCAGCTCAGACGCTGTAGTACAGCTCGAGCTCGACCGGGTGCGTGGACATGCGAAGACGGGTGACTTCCTGCATCTTGAGACTGATGTAGGCATCGATCACGTCGTCGGTGAACACACCGCCTTCCTTGAGGAACCCGCGATCCTTGTCGAGAGCCTCGAGCGCCATGTCGAGCGAATGACACACGGTCGGAATGCTCTTCTCTTCCTCGGGCTCGAGGTCGTAGAGATCCTTGGTGGCCGGATCACCCGGGTGGATCTTGTTCTTGATGCCGTCGATACCTGCCATCAGCATGGCGGAGAAGCACAGGTACGGATTGGCGGTGGAATCGGGGAAGCGCACCTCGATGCGACGACCCTTCGGGTTCATCACGTGCGGAATGCGGATCGAGGCGGAGCGGTTGCGCGCCGAATAGGCAAGCATCACCGGCGCTTCGAAACCCGGCACCAGACGCTTGTAGCTGTTGGTGCTCGCGTTGCTGATCGCATTGAGTGCGCGGGCATGCTTGATGATGCCGCCGATGTAGTAGATCGCGAGCTCCGAGAGACCACCGTACTTGTCGCCGCCGAACAGATTCTTGCCGCCCTTCGACAGCGACTGGTTGACATGCATGCCGTTGCCGTTGTCACCGACGATGGGCTTCGGCATGAATGTGGCGGTCTTGCCGTAACCGGCTGCGACGTTGTGGATCGCGTACTTCAGCAGCTGCACTTCGTCGGCCTTCTTGACCAGCGTGTTCGCAGCGACGTTGATCTCGCCCTGACCGGCGGTGGCCACCTCGGAGTGGTGCACTTCGACCTTGAGGCCGAGCTCTTCCATCGCCTGGCACATGGCCGAGCGGATGTCCTGATACGCGTCGACCGGCGGGACAGGGAAGTAACCGCCCTTCACGCCCGGGCGGTGTCCGAGGTTGCCGCCGTCATAGTCACGGCCGGAATTCCAGGCGGCTTGCGTCGAATCGACTTCGTAGTAGCAGCCGCTCATAGAACTGCCATGGCGGACGCTGTCGAAGATGAAGAATTCGTTCTCAGGCCCCCACATCGACGAATCGGCGATGCCGGTGGACTTGAGGTAAGCCTCGGCGCGCTTGGCGAGCGAGCGCGGGTCGCGCTCATAGCCCTGCATGGTCGACGGCTCGATGACGTCGCAGCGGATCATCAGGGTCGGCTGCTCGTAGAAGGGATCCATCAGCGCCGTGGACGCATCCGGCATCAGGATCATGTCGGACTCCTGAATGCCCTTCCAGCCGGCGATCGATGAGCCGTCGAAACCCTTGCCGTCTTCAAAGAATGACTGGTCGACCATGCGTTCCGGCACGGACACGTGTTGTTCCTTGCCCTTGGTGTCGGTGAAACGCAGGTCAACGAACTTCACTTCTTTTTCTTTGATCAGCTTCAGCACATCGGCAGCGGTCGTCATGGTGTCTCCTGGCAGAGTGCAGCGAATGAGGGTGTGCCGGATCGCTCGCCGCGACGAGCCGGACGCAAGTCTTGGTCTTGGAGCCAAAACAATGCAGTTAGTATGCCACCGCACGGGATTGGCACAAGACCCTGAGAGTATTAGCAATTTTCTTCGAGATAGATGGGTAGATACGCACCAACATGGTGCGATCAACGGCTCCGCGCACCGATATGGTGCGATCTAGCTTCGCCGGCTCGCCCTCGACGAGCGGGCCCACCAGGCGGTCTGACCGCCGCCATGGCGGCGTTGCATGAGCAGCCGGGCCTGCCAATGCCGCGGACGGATACCACACGGAGGTATACCAATGGTGTGTTCCACCACCATCGCCATTGGCTCACTCATCGCGGCGCAATCGTGCTAGCTTGAGCAACCTAAGTTAGTTTTTATGTTCAGTGGGTTTAGAGGACGAGCGCGCTGCTCTACCCACCACCACGCTGCGGATGCCGCTCGCTTGCGGCTGGAGTGCCCCAATCATGACCAATTCCCTCACGACGATCCGACGCCCACTTGCCGTATCGCTGCATGCGGCGTTGCTCGCCGCGCTTGCAGCTTGCGGGGGCGGCGACGGCAAACCCGCTGAGACGGCCGCCACGGCCAGCCAGCCGGCGGCCATCGAAGCAGCTGCCCCGTCTGCGACACCTGAGGTGACGCAGGTCGCCGCAGACCAGACCACCACACCGGTCCAGATGACCTGGACGGCCGAGGCCCTGGAGGATCTGCTCGCGCCGGTGGCTCTGTATCCAGACCCGGTGCTGATGCAGGTCATGCTCGCCGCGACGAATCCACAGGAAGTCATCGACGGCGGCAACTGGCTGCTGCAGAACTCCAAGCTGCAGGGCAAGGCACTCGACAACGCAGCCGCGCAAGTCGGCTTTACGCCGCCGATGCGCGCATTGATGCAATTCCCGCAGACCGTCGACATGATGGCGCGTGAGATCGAGTGGACGAGCGAGCTCGGTCAGGCGTTCATCGCCGATCAGGCCGGGGTGCTCGATGCGGTGCAGCGCCTGCGCGCGCAGGCGGAGTCGAAGGGCAATCTCAAGTCATCGCCGGCGATGACCGTGGAGAAACAGAATCAGGGCGGCAAGCAGGTGGTGGTGCTCAAGCCGCCGAAGGAAGACGTGGTGTACGTGCCGCAGTACGACCCGGAAGCGGTCTACACGCAGCAGGCACCCGCTGCTGCTGCCACCGACTCAGGCGCCGCGACAGCGGCGACGACCGATCCCGGCACATCCATCCCGACGACGGCCGATACGTTGACGAGCACCGAGAAGACCTACTCGAAGAGCAACATGATCACCACGGGCCTGTTGTCATTCGGCGCGGGCATCCTCATCGCCAACCTGTTTGATGACGATGATCATCATCACAACAAAAACAAGTACAACGACTACTACTACCCGAACTATGGCAGCGGCTACGCGCCGTACTATCCGCCGTATCCCTATCGGCCGACCTATGGCAACGGCTTCTATCCTGGTAACACCTACAACCGCCCGCCCTACTACAACGGTGGCAACACCAACGTCGGCAACAATGTGAACATCAACGTGCGTCCGGGCGGCAGCGGTTACTGGGATCGCTGGGACAACCAGCGGCCGGTCTCTGCGCGTCCGGCGCCGGGCACCACCATCGCGAACAATCGTCCGCAGACTTACGCAAGCCATCCGGTGAAGAGCCCCATCTCGACGGCGCGTCCGAACCGCCCGGAACTGCAGGAGCTCAACAAGCGACAACCGCGACCGATGCCGGCGGGCACGCAGAAGCCCTGGGAGGCCAACGCCAAGTTGCCGCAACAGACACCGGGCAAGGCCAATCTGCCGGCGAACCTGCCGCAGTATGCCGGCAAGGACAAGGCGCCGGGTCAGACCAAGCTGCCGAGCAATGCGGTGCCGCCGAAAATTCAGGGCAGCTACGCTGGCAACAGCAGGCCGATGCCGCAGGTCACACCCGCGGCGATGCCGTCTGCGGCCACGCGTGATCGGCCGCAGGCCAAGCCCGCCAACATGCCCGCCAACATGCCCGGCACGATGCCGGCCGGCGTCAGCCGCGATCGGCCCCAGGGTAAACCAGCCAACATGCCGGACCTCTCGCAGCTCGACCGCCAGGCGAAGGGCAGCAACAAAGGTGGCCAGGGCAACAAGGGCGGCGACCGTGGCTACGGCAACGGCGGCGGCCAGCAAAATCGGCCGGTGCCGATGGATCGCTCAGCACCTCGCCCGCAGTACGGCTCCGGCGGCGGCGCCATGTCCGGCGTCGACCGCGGCGCTTACGACCGTGCTGCAAGCGAACGGGGCCGGCAGAGCATGCCGCAGGGTCCGCAGAGCAAAGGCGCTGGTAAGGGCGGTGGCGGCCATGGTGGTGGCGGTGGCGGTGGCGGCCATGGCGGTGGCGGTGGCGGCGGCGGCGGCCAGAAGGGCGGCAAGCAGCACAAGCAGAACAAGTAGGAGCAAGCCCATGAACACTAGCAATAACAAATCCCTGGCCATCGCCATTGCGGCCCTGCTGACGGGCGCGGTGCTGCTCAGCAGCGGCTGTGCCAAAAAGGCGGCGACCCCCGCACAGCAGAGCAGCGTACAGATCGAGCGCATGACGTTCGCAACCCCGGAAGCGGCCGTGGAAGCATTCATCGCAGCAGCTCGCAAAGACGGGATCGATGAACTGCGCAAAGTGCTCGGCAGCGGTACCGACGACCTGCTGGCGTCGGGCGACAGTGTGGCGGATGCTGCGACCCGCGCACGATTCCTCGCGTCCTACGATGCCAAACATTCACTGAGCGTCGACGCCGACAACCGGCGCACGCTGGTGATCGGTGATAACGACTGGCCGGTGCCGATCCCGATCGTGCAGGCCGATGGCAAGTGGTATCTGGACGGCGCCGCGGGTGCCGACGAGATCGTTTATCGACGCGTGGGCTCCAATGAGCTCGGCGCCATCGACGTTTGTCGCGGCATCGTCGACGCGCAGCGCGAATACGCAGCGGCAGGACACGATGGCGACCCGGCCGGCATCTACGCTCTCAAGCTCATCAGCGACAACGGGATGCACAACGGGCTGTACTGGCCAACCAGCGATGCCGAGCCGGCGAGCCCGGCCGGTCCCTTCGTCGCGGCGGCAGCGGCAGAGGGTTATCGGGCCGGGATCGAGCCGAGCGCGGCCTATCACGGTTACAAGTATCGGCTGCTGTTCGCGCAGGGGCCGAATGCCAAAGGTGGCGCGCGCGAATACTTTCGCAAAGGGCTGCTCACGCAGGGGTTTGCAGTCGTGGCATGGCCCGCCGATTACGGCGCGAGCGGCGTGAAGACCTTCATCGTCAATCAGGATGGCTTTGTTTACGAGAAGGATCTTGGGGAGGACACCGCCGGCGCCGTCGATGCGATGAAGCGCTATGATCCGGACAGCAGTTGGACGCTCGTCCCCGCAGCGCAGGGCACCACCGCAGCCGCCGGCTGAGGCAGACAGACTGCCGGCAGTCATCCTGCCGGTAGTCGGACCGCGCGACGGATACAGCGGCGCTCAGTGCTGAAAATCCTCCTCCCAGAACTCGCCGGGAGCGCGCTCGTTCAGATCGCGCGACTGCTCGCGGACGCGCAGTTCGACGCGGCGGATCTTGCCTGACACAGTCTTCGGCAATTCACCGAATTCGATACGGCGCACGCGTTTATAGGGTGAGACGTGCTGACGCACATGCGCGAGGATGGACTGCGCCGTGGCGGCATCCGCTGGATGACCCGCCACCAGTACGACGAATGCCTTTGGTACGGAGAGTCGCTGCAGATCCGGGCTCGGCACCACAGCCGCTTCCTGCACCATCGGGTGTTCGATCAGCACACTCTCGAGCTCGAACGGACTGATGCGATAGTCCGATGATTTGAAGACGTCGTCGTTGCGACCAACGTAGGTGATGAGCCCGTCACTGCCGCGCATCGCAACGTCGCCGGTGTGGTAGTAGCCATCGCGCATGACATGCGCGGTACGCTCATCATCATCCAGATAGCCCGTCGTCACTCCGACCGGTGAATCAGCGAGCGCGATGCAGATCTCGCCCTCCTGCGCAGGCACACCATCGGCGTCCAGCAACTCGATCTCGAAACCCGGCGCGGGACGACCCACGGTACCCGGCACGACCGGCTGTCCTGGGAAATTTCCGATCAGGAGGGATGTCTCCGTCTGTCCGAAGCCATCGCGGATGGTGATGTTCCAGACCCTGCGCACGTGTCCGATGATCTCGGCGTTGAGCGGTTCACCCGCACTCGCCAGTTCACGCAGTCGGACTGCATAGTCATCGAGCCGCAGTTGCACCAGTGAGCGCCACACAGTCGGCGGCGCGCAGAAGCTGGTGACCTCGCCGTTGACGATCTGATGCATCAGCGTGGTCGCATCGAAGCGCCCACTCATGGCTGCCACGATGGTGGCCTCCGCGCTCCACGGTGCGAAGAAACAGCTCCAGGCGTGCTTGGCCCAACCGGGGCTGCTCAGATTGAAATGGACATCGCCCGGCCGCAGGCCGAGCCAGTACATGGTGGTGAGGTGTCCGACCGGGTAACTGACGTGGGTATGACAGACCAGTTTGGGACGAGCCGTCGTGCCGGAAGTGAAATACAACAACAGCGGATCGCTGGCGAGGGTCTGGCCCTGCGGATCAAATACCGGGTCGGCCCCATCCGCCTGAGCGAGACTGTGCCACCCCTCAGGCGCCTGTGCCGCTGCGACGAAGCCCAGACGCCCCGCGAGCAGATCGGCAAACCGGGCCGTGCAGTCGGGCTCGGTGACCACCGCCCGGACTTTGCCGCGCGCGAGCCGATCGGCCAGATCGTCGCGGGTCATCAGCGTGGTGGTAGGCACCAGCGGGCAGCCGAGTTTGATCGCAGCCAGCATCGTCTCCCACAGCACGGGGACATTGCCCAGCATCAGCAGAATCCGATCGCCGCGCTGCAAGCCGTGGGCACGCAGGTGATTGGCAAGCTGGTTCGAACGCTGGCGCAGCGTCTCGAAGCTGGCTTCGAAGGCGACTTCGCGCTCCTGCATCAGACGCAAGGCAATTTTCGGGTTGTCGCGGGCAATGACATCGAACCAGTCGAGTGCCCAGTTGAAACGTTCGGGATGCGGCCAGCTGAAACGTCGGCGAGCGTCTGAATACTCTGTGCGCAATTCCAGCAGCAGGTCGCGCGCTTCGCGAAAGCTTGGACTCATCCTGGTTTCACCCTGTCGTAGATCGCAGCTGATTACCGGTGCGACAACGTAGCGCGCTCATAGCTCCGCTTCAACGAGGATCGACAAAGCGCACGCCGAATTCGAGGCGCAGCAGCGGATCGGTCGGACGATAGCCCAAGGCTGCGCCCACGCCGAGGAGATCGGCAGCACGCATGATGATGGCCTCACCGGTCAGGTTTTCGCCCGCAAGGGCGATCTGCCAGCGTTCATCGCGAGCGCTGAACTGCAGACGCGCGTCGAGCGTCGTGTAGGCAGGCTGACGCATGTTGGCGCGATTCGTCGGAGTCAATTCCATCGCGCTCTGATAATGCAGGTTGGGGGTGAACCGCAGCGTTCCACCTGGCCCGATCGGCCAGGTCAGCGCGAGCCCGAGGTTCGCTGCATGCTCCGGGGTACGCTGCAAACGCAGGCCGCGCGCCACAACCGGTTGCGAGAAGAAATTGAGCGAGCCGCTGTCGTAGCGTGCGTCCGTGTACGCATAATTGCCGTTGATTGCCACGTGGTCCGTGACGAGCCAGTTCAGTTCGCCCTCGACGCCACGCGCATGCGCGGTGGCGGCGTTGCTGGTCCGTGGCACGGCGTTGACGATTGCACTGACCTGCAGGTCGGTATAGTCATTGCCGTACACGGACAAGGCATAGCGCAGCCGGCTGCTGCCGTGTCTCAGACCCAGTTCATAGGCATCGACATGTTCAGGATCGAAGTCGAGCAGACGGCTGCCGTCGGTGACGATGTCGAAACCACCGGCTTTGTAGCCGCGCGCGTAGTTGGCATAGACGGTGGTATCGGGCGTCAGCCGGTGGCTGAGTGCGATGCGCGGAGTCCAACCGGTGTCGGTTCGGGTATCGGAAATGCCCGATACACACGGTGCGGCCGGTGAGGTGAGGCTGCCGCCGGCGCAACCGGCCGTGGCAACCAGGCGACTGGTATCGTCGAACCACGAGTTGCCCACGGGCATGCCGGGCGGGAGCCGATACAGATCCACGGCGGCGAAACTCTGCGACTGGGTTCGATCGCGCGAATAACGCACGCCAGCGGTGAGTTGCCAGCGCGGCGCGAACTCCCATGTACCGTCGACGTAAAAACCAAGCGACTCGCGCCGGTTGTCATAACCGGTGGAATCAGCCTTGCGGAACGGCAGCTGCGGCAGCGGTGCAAAGTGGATCACGGCACCCTGCTGGGGTCTCACCTCATCGTAACGCAACCAGTTTGCACCGACGGTGGCGAACCAGGTGTCACCGTCGAGCGTTGCGCGCAGTTCCTGCTGGAGTAGCCGCGAGCCAAAGTCACGTCCGCGATTACGATAGGGCCCTTGATTGGCGATGATCGCATCGATGGGCTGGCGGAACAGGGCAAGCGTCAGCGCGCGCAATTGGGGCTGCGGCAGACCGACGGCATCCGCCTCCCAGATCAGCGCTGAATCACGATAGTCGGTGATCGAGTGCAGACTGAGATCGTCGCGTGGCTGCCAATCGAAGCGCAGATGGGCGATGTCGGAGTCGAGTTCGTTGCGAGTACGATTCAGTGCGCAATACACGTGCGCCGGGTTGCGATCGGCGGTGCGCGCCTGAAGGTTGGTCATCCACTGGTTGCTCGATGCCGCGAAACGCTGGACGAAGACATGGCGGCCAGCTGCTCGTTGATCTGCCAGCGGCTGCTCACGCGGGCAGACCAGCGCTCGAAACCACCGCCCGTCGAATCGGGCAACGCCATGTTGCGCTGGTAATCACCGAGCGATTCATAGAACCCAGCCGCCCGCAGGGCAAAGGCATCGTTGACGACCAAGTTGCCCACGGCATCGGCCCTGCGCTGACCAACATTGCCCGCACCGACGTGGGCAGTGAAGCGGTTGCCGCTCGGGTCAGGACGGTTGTTGTAGACCAGAATCGCCCCGGCTGTGGCGTTCTTACCGTACAGGGTTCCCTGCGGTCCTTTCGCGATCTCGACCCGTGCGGTGTCAAACAACGGGATTGCGGAATACTCGATGTAGCCCGCGTAAGCATCGTCCTGATAGAAACCGACGCTCGGCTCGCCACCACTAGCCGCCGTTGCGGAGGACAGGCCACGGATCGCCCAGACGGAACTCGCCACACCGGTGGTGAATCCCGAGACGCCATATGCGGTATCAAATCATCGAAGCCCGTGGCGCCGGTATCGCGCAGTGCCTGCTCGCCGACCACGGTGACGGTCAAAGGGACGTCTTGCAGCGATTGCGAGCGTTTCTGTGCCGTGACGATGATGTCTTCCAGCTCGACAGCGGCGCGTGTCTGCGCCGGCGCGCCGATAGCCCAACAGTAGGATAGGGTGGCCAGTGTCACAGCCCGCCGCAGCATCGAGGGGCCACGGCGGCGCCGGAGGTCGGGCGGCCTCACCGGGCGCCCCTGGCACAGTCGTCAGGAGCCCGGCTCGCGGCGGACTGCCGGAGTTTTATCGAGGTAGGGTGCCACATACGCGACCATCATCGCTTTTGCTTCATCGATGATACGGTCGTCCTTGCCGGCGGTCTCGATGTTCCAAATGTCGAGCAGCGAGGCCATGGCTTCCCTGCTGCAGAGCGCCACCAGCTTGGCCCGTTCAGGGTCCACGCCACCCCTGCGTACCAGTTCTCCGGCGAACAAATCCGCGATCTGGTTGGACCGCTTCTGCTCATAGTCGAGCAGTTCGGGAAAGGTCCGCATTGCGCGCCGCAGCGCCGCGATACCGGGCATGTTGCGGCGCATCTGCGCGACGGACTCGATCCACGCCTCGAGCGCGGCACGCCAGTCCTGCGCTTCCCCGAGCTGGCCAATCATCTGCCTGACAATTGTAAATCTGAAGTCTTCCTGACGCTCAAAGAGAGCCAACAAAATGCTCTGTTTGTTCGGAAAATACTGATAAAGCGTCGCGACGTTGACAGCGGCGGCCTGAGCGATCAGGTTGGTCGTGAGCGCATCGATCGGGACGGTCTCCAGCAACTGTCCGGTGGCGTCGAGGATGCTGTCGAAGGTGGCTTGCCCGCGGGCTTGCGTCGGTTGTCGGCGCAGATTGAGCCTTTCCGCTGCCTGAGTGTCGCCTTCCGTGCCGGGCCGGTCGGCGGCGAGCAACGGCGCCGAGGCGGCCCGGCCGCCGTCACGCATCTTGCCGCGTGAACGCTCGCCGGTCATCGCTTCGACCGAGCGTGCCGCGCGGCTCGCCTGACCAAAGACCCGACCGGTTGCGCGCCGCCTGTCGCCGACGCGTCGTAGAATGTCGTCATGTCCCGCCACCCCGCCCATTTGCTGAGCACCGTTGTGCGCACCGCCGCAGGGCAGTTCGCGCACCCCCTGCGTCGATGACGCAGGATCCCCGCCCAGATTTTAACTCACAATCGATGTCCTCGGTCACCCAAACCTACCGGCGGATCGGCTGGCGACTGCTGCCCTTCCTGATGCTGTGCTATGTGATTTTCCATCTGGATCGCATCAACGTCGGGTTCGCCCAACTGCAGATGCGTGAGGTCATCGGACTGAGTGACGCGGCGTTTGGACTGGGGGTGGCCGCGGCTGCACTGGCCATGATGTTGTTCGAGATCCCCAGCAATCTGATCCTGCTGCGCGTCGGGATCCAGCGCACCCTCAGCCGAATCATGCTGCTGTGGGGTATGGCGGCCATGGCGACCGCCTTTGTCCGCACGCCGCTGCAGTTCTGCATCGTGCGGTTTCTGGTCGGCGCGTTTGCGGCCGGACTGTTGCCCGGTATCACGTATTACCTGACCCTCTGGTTTCCGGTGTCCCAGCGCGCACGAGCCATGGCGGTGCTGATGCTGTCCTTCGTGATCGCCGGGACCATCGCCGGCCCGCTGTCGGGCTGGATGATGAGCGGGATGGAGGGCCGTGGCGGCTTGGGGGGCTGGCAATGGATGCTGATTCTGCAGGGTGCGCCTGCCTGCATCGTGGGCCTGCTGGCCCGTTACTTTTTGCCGGACCAACCTCAGACGGCACGCTGGCTCGATCCTGACGAGGTGGCCGTGGTCGAGGCCGCGGTCAAGGCCGATCAGGCGCGCTGGGGTCAGGAGCCCACGCCTAGTCTGGCGGCGGCGCTGCGCAATCCGCGGGTGCAACTGCTGTCGGCGATGTCGTTCTGCATCCTGTTTTGCACTGGATCGCTGACTTACTGGCTGCCGACGGTGATCCGTGGCCTCGGCGAGACCGACCTGCGACGGATCGGACTACTTGCAGCACTGCCCTATCTGATGGGAGGGCTGGCGATGGTGTACTGGGGCTCGCGCTCGGACCGGAGACTGGAGCGTCGCTGGCACTTCTCGATCGCCATGCTCATCGCCGGAACCGGATTCGCACTGCTGACGCAAAGCGCAGAGACTCGCATCGGCGGCTATGCCGGTCTGCTGCTGGCAAGCATCGGGCTGATGTCAGCCCTGCCCGTGTTCTGGTCGCTGACGACCGCAATTTTCAAGGAGCGCTCGGCCGCGGTCAGCATCGCACTCATCAACAGCATCGGCATGCTCGGGTCAGCGGTGAGCGCGGTGCTGATCGGTCGGATCGTGAAGCAGACCGGCGGCATCGACGCCGCGTTTTATCCTTGCATCGCACTCACGCTGGCCAGTGTGGCCATGATGCAGCGGGCGGTGCGCGGTCCAGCCGCGGCAGTCGCCGGCGACCGTTGAAAAACTCTGTATGAGGGCTCTGGCATGAAAGCACTGGTCTGCAGCGAATTCGGTCCGCTCGAAAATCTGTCCGTGATGGAGCGCGATGCACCCACCGTGGGGGCAGGACAAGTGCTGATCGACGTCAAGGCAGCGTCCGTGAATTTCCCGGATGCGTTGACGGTACTTGGCAAATACCAGACACGACCGCCGACGCCCTTTGTCGCCGGAGCGGAAATGTCCGGTATCGTGCGCGCCATCGGTGAGGGCGTGCGGCACCTGCAGGTCGGCATGCCAGTCATTGCGCTGCCGATGACCGGAGCGTTCGCAGAGCAGGTGGTCTGCGATGCGAAGTTCGTCATTCCGCTCGACCCGGCAGTGGATCTGGCGACGGCCGCTGCTCTGCCCATGACCTACGGCACGATGTATCACGCGCTGGTCGACCGTGGCCGGCTGCAGGCTGGCGAGACCCTGCTGGTGCTCGGCGCGGGCGGCGGCATCGGCACTGCGGCGATCGAGCTTGGCAAGATCCTCGGCGCCACGGTGATTGCCGCGGCCTCGAGCGCGGCGAAACTCGACGCAGCGCGCCAATGCGGTGCCGATCACCTGATCGACTACTCGCAGGAGGATTTGCGTGCGCGCCTCAAGGAGATCACGGGCGGCAAAGGCGTCGATGTGATCTGTGACCCCGTGGGTGGCAGCTACAGCGAGCCGGCTCTGCGCTCGATGGCATGGGAAGGCCGCTTTCTGGTGATCGGTTTCGCCGCGGGCGACATCCCGCGCATCCCGCTCAACCTGACGCTGCTCAAGGGGTGCTCCATCGTCGGGGTGTTCTGGGGCGACTTCATGCGCCGCGATCCGCGCAAGGGCGCACAGGAGATGCTGCAGTTGATCGCATGGCTGCGCGAGGGGCGCATCCATCCGTTGATCTCGGCGCGCTTCCCGCTCGCCGAGGGTGCCGCGGCCCTGCAGCACGTCGCTGCGCGACTCGCGGTCGGCAAGGTGTTGATCCTGCCCTGACCGGCAGACGGCCGCGGCGCGAGGCGATCAGACGTCGCGAAAGCCCAGCACCACCAGCAGGCACGGACCGCCCGCGATGACGTCGATGCCTGCGGCACGACACGCCGCGATGGCGGCTTCGCTCTCGGCCCCGGGCTGCATCCAGACATTCCTGATGCCTTTGGCGATCGCCGCCGCAACGGCGGCCTCGGTGACCCGCGGCGGGGTGATGATGGAAATGCTCGCGACCTCGGGAGGCAGGTCCTCGACTGCGGCCACGGCAGCAATACCCTCCACCTCTGCTTCGCGGGGGTTCACCGGAATCGCCCGGCGACCTTGCTGCAGATAACAACGCAGCACTTTGTTGCCGAACTTGTCGCGCCGGGGCGAGGCGCCGACGACGCCGAAGGCCGGCGCGTCGAGAAAGCGGTCAATTGCGTTGCGATCAGTACTCATGGCGGTGCCTCCCTGCGCTGATGGTGCCACGATTTGTCAGCCGAGGCGCCCACGCAAGTTCGCTTTGCCTCGCCACGGAACCGCGGCCGGCAAGGCCGGCCTCGCGTTCGCTATACTGCGCCGCTCGCCAGCGACCCATGCGATGCCCCGATGCCAAAGACGGTCTCTCCGCCCCCCCGCACCTTTCAGGACCTGATCCTCACCCTGCAGCGTTACTGGGCAGAGCGGGGCTGTGTGATCGTGCAACCCTACGACATGGAAGTCGGCGCCGGAACCTTTCACGTCGCCACCTTCCTGCGGGCATTGGGACCAGAACCGTGGAGCGCGGCCTATGTGCAGCCCTCGCGCCGGCCCACCGACGGCCGCTACGGCGATAACCCCTTCCGCTTGCAGCACTACTACCAGTATCAGGTGGTCATCAAACCCTCGCCGCCCGATCTGGTCGATCTGTACCTCGGGTCGTTGCGCGCGGTCGGCATCGATCCGCTCGTACACGATATCCGTCTCGTCGAGGACAATTGGGAGTCGCCGACACTCGGTGCCTGGGGACTCGGTTGGGAGATCTGGCTGAACGGCATGGAAGTCACGCAGTTCACCTACTTCCAGCAGGTCGGCGGCATCGACTGCCGCCCGGTGATGGGCGAACTCACCTACGGTCTCGAACGCCTCGCCATGTATTTGCAGGGCGTCGAGAGCGTGTTCGATCTGGTCTGGACCGACGGTCCCCTGGGCCGCGTCACTTACGGCGACGTCTATCACCAGAACGAGGTCGAGCAATCCAAATACAATTTTGAATTGGCCGATGTCGATGAATTGTTCCGGCAGTTCGATGCGCACGAGCGGGAATGCCAACGGATGCTCGAGGCCAAGCTCGCATTGCCCGCCTACGAACGCATGCTCAAATGTTCCCACACGTTCAACCTGCTCGATGCGCGCAAGGCGATCTCGGTGACCGAGCGCCAGCGCTACATCCTGCGGGTGCGAACCTTGGCTCGCGGGGTGGCCGAAGCCTATTACGCGAGTCGCGAGTCGCTCGGCTTTCCGATGCTGCGTGAGCCCGCCGGCAGCGACACGCGGGGTGCGGCATGAGCGCCAAGCGGGATTTTCTCGTCGAGATCGGCACCGAGGAGTTGCCGCCGAAGTCGCTGCTGAACCTGGCAGCAGCCTTTGCAGAGGGCATCACCAAAGGTCTGGCCGAGGCGGGCCTGACCAGCAAGTCCGTCGAGCATTTCGCGGCACCGCGACGGCTGGCCGTGCGGGTGCGCGGACTCATCGAGCAGCAGCCGGATCGGGCACTCGAACGGCGCGGTCCGCCCTTGAAAGCCGCCTATGACGCGAACGGCGTGCCCACGCAGGCGGCCAGCGCGTTCGCGCGTGGCTGCGGCGTCGACGTCTCCGCACTCGAACAACTGGAAACGCCCAAAGGTGTGTGGCTGGTGTTCCGCGGCACGGAACCCGGCGCGCTCACCGTGACACTGCTGCCTGGCATCGTCCAGGGCGCACTCGATGCGCTGCCCATCGCCAAGCGCATGCGCTGGGGCAGCAGCGAGACCCAGTTCGTACGCCCGGTGCATTGGGTGCTGATGTTGTTCGGTAAGGATGTCGTGCCGGGGCAGATCCTGGGCGTCACCGCGGGCAACCTCACTTACGGTCATCGCTTCATGGCGCCGCGGGCACTGCGCGTGGCAAGTCCGGCGAGCTACGTGGCGACGCTGCACAGGCGCGGCAAGGTGTTGGTCAGCATCAATGAGCGGCGCGAGGCGATTCGTCAGGGCGTGGTCGCTGCTGCCCAACGGCTCGATGGACATGCGGTCATCGACGCTGCACTGCTCGATGAGGTGACGGCACTGGTCGAGTGGCCGGTGCCGCTCGCCGGCCGCTTCGATGCCAAGTTCCTCGAATTGCCCGCCGAAGTGCCGATCGCGACGATGCAGGAGCATCAGCGCTATTTTCCGGTTCGGGACGATCAGGGCGCGCTGCTGCCGTGGTTCATCACCGTCGCCAACATCGAGAGCCGCGATCCGGCCCAGGTGATTGCGGGCAACGAGCGGGTGGTGCGGCCACGACTGTCCGATGCAGCGTTTTTCTACCAGACCGATCGGCAGCGCAGACTCGAGTCGTACCGCGACGGTCTGCAGCGTGTCACTTTCCAAACCCAACTCGGCTCACTGGCCGACAAAAGTAACCGCGTGCAGGGCCTTGCACGCAGCATCGCGGGACGGATCGGTGGCGATCCGATGCTTGCGGCGAGGGCGGCTGAGCTCAGTAAGTGTGACTTGCTGACCAACATGGTGGGCGAATTCCCCGAACTGCAGGGCCTGATGGGCAGCTATTACGCGCGGCACGACGGTGAACACGGCGAAGTGGCGGAAGCCTTGCGCGAACAATATTTGCCGCGGTTCGCCGGTGATGCGTTGCCGACGACCCGGACGGGGATGGCGCTCGCGGTGGCGGACAAGCTCGACACCATCACAGGAATCTTTGCCACTGGCCAGAAGCCGACCGGCACGCGCGATCCCTTTGGCTTGCGCCGAGCAGCACTCGGGCTCCTGCGCACTACCATCGAGCGCCGACTCGATCTGGATCTGCCGCAGCTCATCGACCAGGGTATGGCTTCTCTGCCATTTACCGCACCCGAGTCCACCGGCCGCGAGGTCTACGACTACATCATCGAACGGCTGCGCGCATATTATCTCGACGGTGGTGCGGGATTCACAGTGACCACCGAGATGTTCGATGCGGTGCTGGCGACCCGCCCCGAGTCGCCACTCGATTTCGATGCAAGGCTGCGGGCGCTTGCCGAGTTCCTCGAGCTGCCGGATGCGGCGAGCCTTGCCGCGGCCAACAAGCGCATTGCCAATATCCTGCGCAAGAACCCCGATACGGTGATCGATCACGTGAGCGACGCGCTGCTGCGCGATCCGGCGGAGCAGATCCTTGCCGAGCAGGTCGACGCCATCGCCCGTGACGTCGAACCGAAGTTCGCCGCGCGCGACTACACGGGCGCATTGCGGAAACTTGCGGTACTGCGCAAGGCGACCGACCAGTTCTTCGACGACGTCATGGTGATGGCAGAGGATCCTGCGCTGCGGGCCAACCGTCTGGCGCTGCTCAAGCGCATGCAGTCCCTGTTCATGCGCGCCGCGGATCTCTCGCGCCTGCCCGGCTGAGGTTTGCAAGCCATGCAGTGGATACGCTCGCTGCTCTACACCGTACTGCTGTTTCTCGGTACCGCCGCGTTCGGTATCGTGGTGCTGATCTCGGCATTGTTGCCCTTGTCCATTGCGCAGCGCTACGTGATACCCCGGGCCTGGGGCCGCTCGATGACCTGGCTCGCAGGGGTGGTCTGTGGTCTGCGCTACACCATCGAGGGCAGCGAGCATCTGCCCCAGCAGCCGTTCATCTCGCTGTGGAAGCACTCCTCGACCTGGGAGACGCTGGCACAGATGTTCGTGGTACCGCCCGCCTCGTGGAGTCTCAAGCGCGAGGTGATCTGGATCCCGATCGTCGGCTGGGCGGTCAACACCTTCAAGCCGATCGCGATCGATCGCAAGGCGGGGTCGCGTGCCATCCATCAGGTGGTCGCGCAGGGACGCGAACGACTGGCCGATGGCCTCGGTGTGATCGTCTATCCGGAGGGGACCCGCGTTGCGCCTGGCGAGACTCGCAAGTACGGCATGAGCGGCGCACTGCTCGCCTGCGAGACCGGCACGCCCGTGGTGCCGATCGCGCACAACTCGGGATATTTCTGGAGCCGGCGCAGCCTGCTGAAGAAATCAGGTACGGTACGCGTGGTCATCGGTCCACCGATCGACCCACGGGGTCTGACACCGCGCGAGGTCAACGAGCGCGCTCAGCAGTGGATCGAGGCGAAGATCGCCGAGATTGTCAGTCAGCCCGGGGGACGACCACACTGACAGCACCGCGCAGCGACGCCGAAGCTGCGCCATCCCATGGCATTGCAACACAGCGGTCGGCCCGCCCAATTGAACAGGAGCTCATGTCGTGCAACTCAATTTTGGTCCGGTAACGCAGATGGCCTGGGTAGTCGACGACCTCGAGGTCGCGATGCAGAAATGGATCAAGGGTCATGGAGCAGGCCCGTTCGTCGTGCTGCGGCACTGTCAGGTTTCCGATCTGCTGCATCGTGGCCGACCGGCCACCTGCGATTTCGACGTGGCGATCGCACAATCGGGTTCCGTACAGATCGAGCTCATACAACAGAACGACGACCTGCCTTCCGTTTACCGCGATCTGTATCGCAAGGGCCAGGAAGGCATCCATCACATCTGTCACGTGGTCGATGATCTGCCGGGTGCCATGGCGCACTTTCGCGGTCGGGGCGCAGAAGTGGCGGTCGAGGGAAGTTTCGGGGCGGTGCGCTTCGCCTACATGGATACCTGCAGCAGCATCGGCTGCATGACGGAGCTCGTGGGTCGCCACCCCGACATCGAGGCCTTCTTCAAGATGATCGCGGATGCGGCGATAGGCTGGGACGGCAAGGATCCGATCCGCTATCTCTGAAGCGGCGCGGCTACCGGGACTCGAGCGCGGCGTCCTGCAGCCAGAGTTGCAGCCACTGCCGGTAGCTGATGTCGCAATAGACGCGATAGTGCGGAGCGGCCGCCGTCGGGGGGCAGGACTCGATGAGCACGGGCAGGTCACCCAACAGCGTCTGCGCGCAGGCGTCGGCGTTGAACACCGCCGGATGCAAGTCGAGGCTGCAGCCCTTGGCGAGCACGTCTCGCGCCCGTCCCCCGCGCAGGTCGAACGCGATACGCCCTTCGCTCACATCCGCCAGATGATGGATCGTACCGCTGCAGGCGCGGGCCACACGTTCGGCGACGGCCGCGCTCGGCCAACCGACGATGGCCCATTCCGCCGGGGCAAGCCACAGAATGCTGCCTTCGTTACCGACCCGTGTATTGGGAACGGTCGGCCATTGCACCGAGAATTCACGTGACAACGCCTCGAGCGTGGCAGGCGCAGGGCGCCAGAGGCGCAAAATGGCGCAGGCGATGGGACTGTCCTGCACGCTCAGTTGCGGGAGCGTGATCGGCCACGCGCTGGCGGCGGCGATCGGCAACAAGGACTCAGTCACGGAGCCGCTCTCCCTGCATGTCGTAGCTGCCGAGCGTGGTCACGCGCGCACCGTAGCGGCGCTGTCCTGCGATCACGGTGACGGTCTCGCCGAGCCGCGCGCGGCCGGCGCGCAACATCGCCATCCCGACCCAGCGCTGCAGCACCGGACTGAAGCCGGCTGAGGTCACGTAGCCTTCGGAACCGGTAGTGACCGCGGAGCCGCGCAGATGGGCACCGATCGGCAATTCACCACCGTCGATTGGCTCCAGACCCACCAGCTGATAGCGGTCGGGTTGGACGTTCGACGCGCGCGTCAGGGAGCGACGCCCGATGAAGTCGACCTCGCGCTTGTGCACATGACCCCAGCCGATGTCGTCGGGCGAGGTGGTGCCGTCGGTGTCGCCGCCGATGTGCAAGTAGCCCTTCTCCGTGCGCAGCAGCATCCACGCGTCGAGGCCGATCGGGGCGATGCCGTATTGCGCACCCGCAGCCATCAGACGCTGCACCAGCGCAGCGGCGTGCGAATTGCCGATGTTGATCTCGTAGGACATCTCGCCCGTGAAACTGACGCGACAAATCCGCGCCGGAATGTCGGCAACGTGGCCATCGCGAAACGACATGTGGGGAAACTCGGCTGCCGAGACCGGGAAATCGACGCCGGCTGCCTGCAATACCTCGCGTGAGCGCGGACCACTCAGCGTCAACACGGCCCAACTGGTGGTGACCGGTGCCACCAGTACGCGCAGGTCGGTCCACTCACACTGCAGCCATTCCTCCAACATGTTGGCGATACGGGCTGCGCCACTGCTGGTGGTACCGACCAGAAAGTGATCCTCGGACAACCGCGCTGCGACACCGTCATCGATGACGACGCCGAGTTCGTTCAGCATCAGACCATAGCGCAGCCGACCGACCTTGAGTGTCGACATGGTGTTCGCATAAACGAGGTCGAGAAACCGCGCCGCGTCCGGTCCCACGACTTCGATCTTGCCGAGCGATGAACTGTCGAACAAGCCGACGCCATTGCGCACCACGAGGGCCTCGCGCTGCTCGGCAGCGTGCGGTGTCTCACCGGGCCGGGGGTAATGCGCGGGCCGCAGCCAGCTGCCATAGTCTTCGAACACCGCGCCGTGCGCGGTGTGCCAGTCGTGCAGGGCAAGGCGACGCAACGGGCGATACAACTCGCCGCGCCGGCGACCACCGATGGTACCGAGGCTGACCGGTACGAACGGGAAGCGATAGCGCGTGGTGCCGGTGGCGGCCGGTCCGAGCCCGGTGAGTTCACCCATCAGCGCGAGCGCGTTGACGTTGGAGGTCTTGCCCTGATCCGGTGCCATCCCGAGCGTGGTGTAACGCTTGAGATGTTCGACCGATACGAAATTCTCGCGCGCCGCCAGCTGGACGTCGGCGAGCGAGACGTCGTTCTGGAAATCGACGAAGGCCTTGCCCGGGGCATCGACATGCCAGAGCGGTTCGGTTGCGGTGTCGACACCGGCCGCATCACCCACGGACACTTCGGCCTGCACTGAATGCGCCGGACGGAACTGCTGGGCCTCGTCCCATTCGAGACGACCCCCTGATTGCGAGAACAGATGCACGGTCGGAGTCATGCCGCCTGACATGGCGAGCAGGTCGGCGGAAAAATGCTGTAGCGAGCCGCGCGCGTCACGCACGCTGACGCGTTTGAGTGCCGGGTTGCCGGCGGTGTCGACCACCACGGCCCCAGCCATGACCGCAATACCTGCGGCCTGCGCCGCTGCGAGCGCAGCCGCGGATGGCTGACTGCGACTATCGATGATCGTCAGTACTGCGCCACCTGCCGCGCGCAGCGCTGTGGCTGTGGCATAGGCGTCATCGTTGTTGGTGAAGATCACCGCGCGCCTGCCGGCAAGCACACCGAATTCGCCGAGATAGCGGCGTACAGCGGTGGCCAGCATCACACCCGGGCGGTCGTTGCCGGGAAAGACCAGGGGCCGCTCCAGCGCGCCGCTTGCCAGAATCACTTGGCGTGCCCTGACCTGCCACAGCCGCTGTCGGGGCACATGCGAGGGGGCCGCTGCACCGAGGTGGTCGGTGACACGCTCGACCAGCACCAGTTCGTTGTGATCGAAATAGCCAAGCGCGGTGGTGCGCGACAACAGCCGTACGTCGTTGTGGGAACTCAGGCGCTGCAGTTGGCCGGCGACCCAGTCGCGTGCGGGGGAGCCCTGCAGTTCGATGCCGTCCACCACACAGCGGTCCCACAGCAGTCGGCCGCCAAAGCGAGGTTCATGCTCGCACAGGATCACGCGCTGACCGTCAGCGGCGGCCGCGACCGCTGCCTGCAACCCCGCGGGACCGCTGCCCACCACCAAAGTGTCGCAGTGCGCGTACTGCAACTCATAGCGTGACGGATCGGGTTCGCGTGCTGCCTCACCGAGGCCCGCAGCGCGACGGATGAAGCCTTCGAATGCGTGCCAGTTCGGCCACATGAAGGTCTTGTAGTAGAACCCTGCCGGGATGAACGGCTCGAGCAAACGCAACACGCCGCCGACGTCACGTTGCGCGCTCGGCCAGCAATTGACGGCGCGCGCGATGAGTCCGTCGTGCAATTCGATTTCAGTGGCGCGCAGGTTGGCGGAGCTATGGGCGCCCTCGCCCACCTGCATCAGGGCGTTCGGCTCCTCGACGCCGGCCGCCAGCAGGCCGCGCGGCCGGTGATACTTGAACGAGCGACCGACCACCGCCACGCCGTTGGCCAGCAAGGCAGAGGCCAGCGTATCGCCCGCGTAGCCGGTATAGCTGCGCCCGTCGAAGGTGAATCGCAACGGCTTGCTGCGATCGATGATGCCGCCCGTGTCGAGGCGCGTCGCAGTCATGACATCAGCCCTTGCACTGCAGCCGGGATGGGGTCGGTCATGCGATAGACCGCGATGATCTCGTGGGTCACGGTATTGCGGGCGACGTTGAACCACTGCCGACAACCGAAACCGTGGTGCCAGCGCTCCAGGTGAATGCCCTTGGGGTTGTCACGCGTAAAGAGGTAATCGCCCCAGGTCTCGTCACTCACGGCGTGCCAGGGGATCGGACGCACGAGATGCGACTGGCCACCGCAATGAAATTCGATTTCATCACGCGGTCCACACCATGGGCAGTTGAGCAACAGCATCCGGCGACCTCAGTGCGGAATGCCGGAAGCCGCGGCTTCGTCGATCAGCGCGCCGGTCGTGAAGCGCCGCAACGCAAAGGGTGCCGCGATCTCGTGCGGTGTCCCCTTGGCGATGTGATGGGCCAGCATGTAACCGCCCGCCGGGATCGCCTTGAAGCCACCGGTGCCCCAGCCACAGTTGATGAAGAGATTGGGGACGGGTGTGGCGCCGATGATGGGACTTGAATCGTGAACCACATCGACGATGCCCGCCCATTGGCGTAGCAAACGCACGCGCCCGAGCGCGGGCAACTGGTCAGCGACCGCACCCAGCACGTTGCGGATCATTGGCATGTTGCCGCGCTGGGCATACGACAGGTAGTGATCGAGGCCGCCGCCGATTACGAGACCCCCTTTGTCCGACTGGCTGATGTACATGCCGGTACCGAAGGAGATCATCACGGTGTCGATCACCGGCTTGAGCGGCTCCGAGACAAATGCCTGCAGTGCGTAACTGGTGACAGGCAGCTTGAAGCCGGCCAATCCCGCGACGACCGAAGAGTGTCCGGCCACGGCCATGCCGAAGGTCTCGGCGGCGATCACGCCCCGCGAGGTGACCACCGCCGTGATTGCGCCGTTCGAGCTGCGCTGAAAACCCTGCACCTCGCAGTTCTGAATGATGTCGACACCGAGCGCACTCGCGGCGCGGGCGTAGCCCCAGGCCACGGCATCGTGGCGCGCCGTGCCGCCGCGTCGCTGGATGAAGCCGCCCCAGACGGGAAAGCGCGCCTGCCGTGAAGTGTCGAGCAGCGGGATCAGTTCCTTGATCTGGGCGGTGGTGAGTTGTTCCGCATCGATGCCGTTGGCGTTCATGGCACCGACCCATTTCGCCGCACCTTCGAGGTCGTGCCGCGTGTGCACGACGTTCACGATGCCGCGCTGGCTGAGCATGATGTTGTAGTTCAGGTCGCGCGAGAGACCTTCATACAGCCGCAGCGAAAAATCGTAGATCGCCGCGCTCTGCGGGTAGTAGTAATTGGAGCGGACGATGGTCGTGTTGCGGCCCGTGTTGCCGCCGCCGAGCCAGCCGCGCTCGAGCAGCGCGACGTTGCGCACGCCGTGTACTTTGGCGAGGTAATACGCCGCGGCCAAGCCGTGACCGCCGCCACCGATGATCACCACGTCGTATCGTGGCTTCGGTTCGGGCGAGCGCCAGGCCGGCGCCCAGCCGCGCTGGCCGGCAAGACCTTGCTTGAAGAGATTCCAGGCGTTGTAGCGCGTCATGGCGCTGGCACCGTAGACTAGTCTATGGTCAATGGCAAGCCCAAGGGACGCAGGCCCGTTCGGCCGCAACGCGCGCGCCGCCAAACGGCCGCGGGTGCGGCAAGGCTCGGTCGCGAGAGCTGGATCGCGGGCGGGCGCGCCATGCTGATCGCCGGCGGAATCGCTGCGGTACGTATCGAACCGCTGGCTACTGCGCTCGCCGTCACCACGGGCAGCTTCTACTGGCATTTCAAGGATCGCGATGCGCTGCTGGCGGCCATGCTCGATGACTGGGAGCAGAACAACACGCTCGGCATGACGGCGGCACTCGCGGCGCATCCCGACGATCCGCTGCGGGCTTTCGCGGCGATGACCGACGTGTGGATAGACGAGAAGGTGTACAGCCCGGCGTGGGATACGGCGGTGCGAGACTGGGCACGCATCTCGACGCTGGCCGAGCAGTCGGTGCGCCGCGTCGACGACCGCCGTATCGGCATGTTGCATACACTGTTTCGCCAGCTCGGGTACGCCGAGCCGGAGGCCTTCGTCCGGGCACGTGTCGCGTATTTTCACCAGATCGGGTATTACGCACTGCAAATCGTCGAGAGCCGACGTACCCGCAAGCGGCTGGAGCCGATCTACAATCGCATCCTGCTCGGCAAGGGGGGCAAACATAAATGAACGTGCAGGATCTGCTCGATCAAGCCGCGCTGCGGCGCACGGCCGAGCGCTACGCGCAGGGAGCGGACCGTCGTGACAAGGCGGTTTGGCGCGAAATCCTCGCGGCCGACTGTGTCCTGAACGGACCGGGGTTCGATCTGCAGGGGCGTGAGGCTGCACTTGGCAGTCTCGATTTCCTCGCGGCGACCTTCACGGCTACCCAACACAAGGTGCACAACCAAACGGTGCAAGTCACCGGTGATACCGCGAGTGGCGAGACGTATTGCACTGCCGATCACCTGCAGGAGGCCAACGGCGAGCGCACGCTGTCGAGCTGGGCCATCCGTTATCAGGATGAATGGCGACGGGAAGATGGCCATTGGCTTTTTACCCGCCGCACGCTGGTCATCGACTGGATCGACAGCCGCCCCTTGCGCGGGTGATATCCCGCGGGCGGGCGACCACCGGGGTCAGATCGCCCAATGCCGCCAAAAGGCCCGCTACCTCTCCGGCTGCCAGCGCTGAGGCCCCAGCACCGCGGGACACCGACCACCGCTGACCCTGCCCCACGCCTCGTCTGCCCACGAATCGTGACGCGAGCGGAAAGTAGCGCGAAACAATTCACAGCGTGAGCGCTCGGGCAAAGGCTCGCGGTCGATGGCAGCCAGCACACTGTCGCGCGTGACGAGCCCCGAGGACATGCGTACGCCGCCGCCCGCGTCGGTGTCGAGAATCAGTGTGCCGCCGCCTTCGCCGGGGCCATTGGTCTGGCCAAATTTCTGGCCAATGTTCTGGCCAATGTTCCAGCCGGTGTTCTGGCCGTTCTTTTGGCCGTCGCTCTGTCCGTCGTTTTGGGCATGCCATGGCAGCCACTCGGGCAGTGTGCCGTCATGACCGCGCCCGGGTTGGCCGGTGCGGGCGAACTCACCCCAGTAGGACATCATCTGCGCGCTGAGCCGCTCGCGTGCCGGTTCGTTTTCCTTCGAGTAGAGCATGGATCCCTGGCCGCGGGTATCAAAGGTGCCGAAGACAAACGGAATCTCGAGACCATGTGCCGCACCCACGAGTTGCGACACATTGACCACCCCAAAGCGGCGGCCCTGTTCCCGCCAGTCCCAGCGATAGGCGTACGTAGGTGCGGGATGTCGCGCCAACAGGCTCACGGGCTTGTCGACGCCATCCGCTTTCCAGAGCTGGGCACGGTAGGTGGCCTCGCGCTCGTAGGCCGCCGCATCGCGGGGCCAGGCGGGCAGGCCCGCGACGGTGAAGACGAGCTTCCGGTCAAAGGCCATGAAGAGCTTCGGCTCGTCGCGGTTGGTGCCGAACAGGGTCGGCACGTTCAGGTGTGTGGCCGGGTCAGCCAGCAGCGAGTCGAGTTGCCCATCGCGCACCACGGCGCCGTCCTGAAACACGGTGGGCAGGCGGTCGGCGCCGATGCTGTCGCTCTCGTAGGCCGCGTATACCGTCCACGGATCGAGGCCACGCAGAAACGCTGCGATCTGTGCGGCACTCATCGTGGCGGCGCGCGCGCGTGCACTGGCGCGATCAGCAGCCAGGCCCTGCCCCACCAGCAATTTGAGCAACACCTCGCTGCTGCTGTAGGCATCGCCTGGCGCGGGGGCATCTGCGTAGTGACTCACCCGCGGCAGCGGTGCGAAACCAAAGCCGAGACTCTGCACGATGGCCCGGTGGAAGAGTCCCGTGGAGAGCGGCGAGACGAGCAGCGCGAGAATGTTGGTACCGCCTGCGGATTCACCGAACACGGTGACGTTGTCAGGATCGCCACCAAACGCCGCAGCGTTGTCCTGCACCCAGCGCAAGGCACTCACGGCATCGAGAATGCCCCAGTTGCCAGAGGCTTCCAGCGGGTCGACCAGCGGTTGGTCCGTGACCGGATCGCGCGTGCCGGGTAGGACGAACCAGCCGAAGGGTCCGAGTCGGTAATTGATCATGACCACGATGACGTTCTGTTTCACCGCGAGGCGACTGCCGTCGTAGAAGGCCGCGTGGCCGACGGTATTGGAGCCGCCGTGGATCCAGACCATCACCGGCAAGCGGCGTGCGCTCAGGGTGGTTGGCGCGAGGCGTGGCGCGTAGACATTGAGGTAGAGGCAGTTCTCACTGCCTTGCCGGGTACCGTCCTCCCCTACTCCGCCGAGAGCCCAACCGAATTGAACACACGGTGAACCGGGAGTTCGTGTCACCCGGGTGGCAGGCCAGGGTGCCACCGGTTGCGGCGGACGCCAGCGCAATGGACCCACCGGCGGCGCCGCATAGGGGATGCCGAGCCAGCTGTGCCCACCAGCATCATTGACGGAGCCGATCACCGCGCCCGAGCGCAGTGTGCGCAGACTGTCCGGCGCCGGCAGTGTGGCGGGCGCAGCCGGTGAGCCCGCGCGCGAGCAGGCTGTGAGAATGAGCAGGTGCGCGATGACGATCAACCAGCGGCTGGCTCGAATCATGGTGGGGTCCGGTAGGATGGAGGACGTTGGCGCGCGGGTTTGGTTCAAGCAGCCGGTGGTTCAGTGAGTTTCAGGTACGGTCAGGATCCCACGAAGTTGCAGGACTGTCAGGTGCACGGCGCCGCGTCCGCTGCCGAACTGTTCGTCGTGGAGGGTGATTCGGCTGCGTTTGCAGTTGCTTCGCAACGCGATCCGCGCCTGCAGGCGGTCCTCGCCATGCAGGGCAAACCATTGAACGCCGTGCGGGCCAGTGCCAAAAAAGTCTGGGCCAATCCGCTCTTCTGCGCACTCACGGAAGCACTCGGTACGGGCTGGGGCGGTTCATTCGATCCAGAGGCACTGCGCTATGGTCGGGTCATATTGCTCACCGACCCGGATGCCGATGGCATTCACTGCGGTGCGCTGCTGCTCATGTTCGTGCACCGGTGGCTACCGCAGTTGATCGAGCTCGGCCGCCTCGCGATCGTCCGCGCACCAATGGGTGAGATCCGGCGGAGTGACGGCGGGCAGCCGGAATACGTCTACACAGACGCGCACTTCCAGGCGACCTGCGCCGAACTGCGCCGGCAGGACCCCACGAGCTTTCGTGCCTTGCGCTACCGCGGGCTCGCCAACATCGAGCCGGCGGTATTGGAGACTTTGTGCATCAACCCCATCACGCGCCACTTGCGCACGCTGACCAGCTCAGACGCTGCGACAGCGATGGAGGTCTTTTCATCCGTGCGCGGCGTACCCTCACAGCGACCGCTGCTGTAGCGCAGCAGGCGGCGGTGCCTGTCGCTGCAAGGACGTGTCGCGGTAAGAGTTGGGCCGCGCTCAGACGTCGAGGTGCGCCACTGCCAACGCGTTGCGCTCGATGAACTCGCGGCGCGGCTCCACCTGATCGCCCATCAGGGTGGAGAAAATCTCGTCTGCGCCGAGTGCATCCTCGATCTTGACCTGAACCAGCCGGCGGGTCTGCGGATTGATGGTGGTATCCCAGAGTTGGTCCGGGTTCATCTCGCCCAGACCTTTGTAGCGCTGGATCGTCTGGCCCTTGCGCGCCTGATCGAGCAGCCATTCAAGCGCCTGACGGAAGCTCGTCACTTCGTGCCGCGCTTCGCCGCGCTGTACGTAGGCATCTGCACCGAAGAGTCCCGCAAGCGTGCGTGAGAGATCGGTGATGCGGCGATACTCGGCGGAATTGAAAAACTCGCGGTGCAGATGTTTCTCGACCGCCAACCCATGCTCGACGCGTGTCACCACGAGATGAGGCGGCGTACCGGCGTGCAGCGTGACAGCGTACGTGCGACCGGCTTGTGGCTCGGCATTGAGCAGCGACTGCAGCCGCTCACCCCAGGCCTGCAACTGCACGGGATCTTCCCGTTCTGCGGCTGCCATCTCCGGCAGGTGCAGCATCTGTTCGAGCACATGCTGGTCGTAGCGGCGCGGTGAGCGGCGAATCGCGCTCTGGAAATCCATGTACTTGTGGGCGAGCGCATCGAGGCTTTCGATCGACATCTGCGGCTGATCAGCTCGGACGTGCAACGCGGCGTCCTCGAGTGCCGATGCAAGCAGCATCCGGTTGAGTTCGGCATCGTCTTTAACGTAGGTCTCGGACTTGCCCTTCTTCACCTTGTAGAGCGGCGGCTGCGCGATGTAGATGTGACCGCGCTCGATCAACTCGGGAATCTGCCGATAGAAGAAAGTCAACAGCAGCGTGCGGATGTGGCTGCCGTCGATGTCCGCGTCGGTCATGATGATGATGCGGTGATAGCGCAGCTTGGCGAGGTCGAGTTCGTCCTTGCCGATGCCACAGCCGAGTGCGGTGATGAGGGTGCCGACTTCCTGTGAGGAAAGCATCTTGTCGAAACGGGCGCGTTCGACGTTGAGGATCTTTCCCTTGAGCGGCAGGATGGCTTGCGTACGGCGGTCCCTGCCCTGCTTGGCTGAGCCGCCTGCCGAATCGCCCTCGACTATGAACAGCTCTGACAGCGCAGGATCTTTCTCCTGACAGTCTGCGAGCTTGCCGGGCAGGCCCGCGATGTCGAGTGCACCCTTGCGACGGGTGAGCTCACGGGCCTTGCGTGCGGCTTCGCGTGCGCGCGCAGCCTCGAGGATCTTCGCGACGATGGCTTTGGCTTGCGCGGGATTCTCGAGTAGGAACGCACCGAGTTTGTCGGCAACCAGCGATTCGACGACGCTCTTGACCTCGGACGAGACGAGTTTGTCCTTGGTCTGCGAGGAGAACTTCGGGTCCGGTAGTTTTACGGACAACACGGCGGTCAGGCCTTCACGCGAATCGTCTCCGGTGGTCGGTATCTTGTCCTTTTTGTTGGCGGTTTCTTTTTCGATGTAGTCGTTGAGCGTGCGCGTCAACGCGGCGCGAAAACCGGCCAGGTGGGTGCCGCCGTCCTTCTGCGGAATGTTGTTCGTATAGCAGTACATGGTCTCGGCGTAGGAATCGTTCCACTGCAGCGCGAGCTCCACGCCGATGGAATCCTTGTCGCCGCGAAACCAGAAAATTGATTCGTGAATTGATTGTTTGCTTCTGTTCATGTAGCGAACGAATTCACGGATACCGCCTTCGTGGTGGAAAACCTCGCGGCGGTCATCGCGCTCGTCTACCAGTTCGATCCTGACCCCGGAATTGAGGAACGACAGCTCCCGCAGGCGTTTTTGCAGGATTTCGTACTCGAACTCGAGATTGGTGAAGATGGTATCGCTGGGCTTGAAGCGGATGGTCGTTCCCCGCTGCTCGCTGGGGCCGGCCACGGCCAGCGGCGCCACCGGGTCGCCCAGACGGTACTCCTGGCGATGTTCCCTGCCATCCCGGTGGATGGTCACGTACAGGACCTCAGACAGTGCATTCACCACGGAGACGCCGACGCCGTGCAGACCACCGGAGACCTTGTAGGACGAGTCATCGAATTTGCCGCCTGCGTGCAGGACGGTGAGGATGACTTCGGCGGCGGAGCGATTCTCCTCCGGATGGATATCGACAGGGATGCCGCGGCCATTATCGGAGACCGTAACCGACTGGTCGGCGTGAATGGTCACCTTCACGTCCGTGCAATGCCCGGCCAGCGCCTCGTCGATGGAGTTGTCGACGACCTCGAACACCATGTGATGCAGACCGGTACCGTCGTCGGTGTCGCCGATGTACATCCCGGGCCGTTTGCGGACCGCGTCGAGGCCTTTTAAGACCTTGATTTTACTGGAGTCGTAGGTGTCTGCGCCGCTCATGAAAAACCCACCTCAGGACGATGGCAAATTATAGCAGACGGGCGGGTTTCCCGCGTTCCACGTGGAACCTGTGACCTGCTGGCAGGGCTCGGATCGAGGGGTTATCGGGATCCAGCGAGGTGATGAACAATTGGGCAGGCAGAGCGAGGACGAGCTCCAGAAACCGCTCGAGATGAGCAGCATCGAGTTCCGCCGCCGGGTCATCGACCAGCAAAGCAGCAACCTGCGACCCCTGCTCAGCGTCATGGCGCAGCTGCCCCAGCAACATGGCCGCAGCCGTCAGCTTCTGCTGACCGCGCGAGATTCGGTCACGCGCCAATTCAGCTCCGAACCGGATCGCGAGATCGGCGCGGTGCGGCCCGACGCTCGTGACGCCTCGCTCCAGATCCCGCGGCCATGCCGCTGCGAGGGCTTCGGCGAATCCGAGCTCGGCATTCCAGCCGCGATGTAGCGCCAGATCGATCGGGGCCCCGACCAGTTGCTCGCCCAGAGCGCTGACGTGCGGACGTAGCCCAGCCAGATATCGAGCGCGGTAGCCAGTGACCGTCTCCGCCGATTCCACGAGCTCCTGATCCCAGGCGCGGATCAACGCCGCCGCCTGACCCAGCTTCAGCGCAGCATTACGTTGCCGCAGCGCCCGCTGGTAACGCCGCCAGTGGTCGACGAAGCTTGGTTCCACGTGGAACACGCCCCAGTCCAGGTAGCGGCGCCGCTCCTGAGGACCATCCTCGACCAACCGGTGAACCTCCGGGTCGATCGCCTGGACGGGCAGCAGCACCGCCAACTCGGCCAAAGAGCGGATCTTCTCCCCCCCTGCCCTCGCCTCGAGCCCATCCCGCCCAAACCGCAGCCCGATCAGCTGCGACCGCCCCTCGCGAGCCGCGCGCCCCCGCAGCACCAGCGACGGGCTGCCTTTGCGGATCAGCGCCTCACTGCGACTGGTGCGGAAAGATCGTCCCCGCCCCAGAAAAAAAATAGCCTCGAGCAAGCTGGTCTTGCCTGAGGCGTTTTCCCCGCTGATGACGTTACAGCGGGCGTCGAATTCCAGCTCCCCGGACTCAATGCAGCGGAATCCCTCGATGTCGAGCCGCTGTAGACTCACAAACGGCCGGCCGCAGCGCTCGTCGCAACCAACCGATTACAGCCGCATCGGCATGACCACGAACTTGGCCGAATCATCGGCGGCCGAGCTCACCAAGCAGCTGCTGTTGCCGTCGGTAAGCCCGATCGTGACCTGCTCACCGTCCACCGCAGCCAGTGCGTCCATCAGGTAATTGACGTTGAAACCGATTTCGACGTCCTCGCCCTCGTAGGCCACGTCGACTTGCTCCTCGGCCTCCTCCTGCTCGGGGTTATGGGCCTGGATATTGAGCACCCCGGGTTTGACGGCAAAACGGATGCCGCGGTACTTCTCGTTGGAAAGAATGGCCGCTCGCTGCAAGGCCTGCCGCAAATCGTCCCTGACGCCGTTGACCACCCGCGGGGGATTGTTCGGTATCACGCGGCTATATTCCGGGAAACGGCCGTCAATGAGCTTGGAAGTGAAACGAACTTCGCCGATCTGAGCCCGAATGTGGTTACTTCCGATCGATAATTCGAGCGGCCCGTCGCCAGCACCCACCAGCCGTTGCAATTCGAGCACACCCTTGCGCGGCACAATGACCTGCTGGCCGGATTTGGCGCCATCTGCCAGCTCGACCTCGCACAATGCGAGACGGTGGCCGTCAGTGGCTACAGATCGAAGCTTTTTCGCCGACGTTTCGAGCAAAAGTCCGTTCAGATAGTAGCGGACGTCTTGCTGCGCCATGGAAAACGACGTTTTCTCGAGGAGCCGCTTGAAATCCTTTTGGGGCAGCGTGAGCGTCTGCTGCGCGTTGATTTCATCGACCGTCGGAAACTCCGAGGCCGGCAGGCTCGAGAGCGCGAAGCGGCTCTTGCGGGCCCGAACCACCATGCGCTCGCCCTGCAGATCGAGGTTGATCTCCGTGCCGTCCGGCAAGGCACGGCAGATGTCCAGCAACTTACGACCCGGTACCGTGACCTCGCCGCTTTGTTTGACGTCCACTTCGGAGGTCGCCACCAGCTCGACCTCGAGGTCTGTCGCCGTAACCGACAACTTGCCCGCCTTGGCCGACAGCAGCACGTTGGCCAGGATCGGCATCGTCTGCTTGCGTTCGACCACCCCCATGACGGCTTGCAGTGGCGCCAGTATCGCTTCGCGTTTCGCAGTGATCTTCATCTTTAATATTCCGATCTTTCTTAAGTCTTAAGAGAAGAGATTATTACTGTTATTAGCATGACCGATGGCTGTGCAAAACGGCAATTTTTTCAGCGACGCCAGCCATTTGCGCGACGCATAACCCCGCCTGCAAGTGCTCGGCAGCCTGTCCGCTCCCTGTGGATGGTATGTGCAGTACTTTCATCCCACGTTCATCCACAGGTATCGCACATCACCCTGCCAGGGTTCTCAACAGGTTCGAGTAGTCCTCGTTGATCCGTGTCTGACCATCACGCAACTCCTTCACCACGCGGCAGGCATGCAGCACCGTCGTATGATCGCGACCGCCGAAGGCATCGCCAATCTCCGGCAGGCTGTGATTCGTCAATTCCTTGGCGAGCGCCATCGCAATCTGTCGCGGTCGTGTGATGGATCGGCTGCGCCGCCGCGAGAGCAAATCAGCCACGCGGATCTTGTAGTACTCCGCGGTCGTCTTCTGGATGTTCTCGATCGTGACCAGTCGCTCCTGCAGTGCGAGCAGATCCTTGAGTGCTTCCTTGGCAAACTCCAACGTGATCGGTCGCCCGGTGAACTGCGAATTCGCAATCACGCGCCGCATCGCGCCTTCCAGTTCACGAACGTTTGAACGGATGCGTTTGGCTACGAAAAAAGCGACTTCTTCAGGCAATTCGACTTGCGCAGCGGCGGCCTTACTCATGAGGATCGCCACGCAGGTCTCGAGTTCAGGCGGTTCTATCGACACCGTCAAACCCCAGCCAAAGCGGGACTTCAGCCGCTCTTCGAGACCCTCGACTTCCTTGGGATAGCGGTCACAGGTGAGGATCACTTGCTGTTGCCCTTCGAGCAGCGCGTTGAAGGTGTGAAAGAACTCTTCCTGCGAACGATCCTTGCCGGCGAAGAACTGAATGTCGTCGATCAGCAAGGCATCCAGTGAGCGATACGCCTGCTTGAACTCGTTGATGGTGTTGTGTTGCAGCGCGCGCACCATGTCGCCGACGAAGCGCTCCGAGTGCACATAGGCCACCCGTGCATCCGGTTTGCGGGCACGGATCTGATTACCCACCGCATGCATGAGGTGTGTTTTGCCGAGACCCACACCGCCGTAGATGAACAGCGGGTTGTAGGCGCGACCCGGGTTCTCGGCGACTTGTGTGGCGGCGGCCCGCGCGAGCTGGTTGCTCTTGCCCTCGACAAAATTGCTGAACGTGAAATCTGGATTGAGTCGCCCGCCAAACTGCGCTGCGATGTCTTCGCGACGCGTCCGAGGCTCAGCTGAATTCTGGGCCGCCAGCGGGGCAGGCGAGCCCGACCGCGGCGGCAGGGGAGGTCGCTCCGCCGGCATCGCGCCGCCCGCGCTGGGCACGTTCGGCACCTCGATGGGCGCGAGCGGACTGCGCGACCCGATTTCAACCACCACCTGCGGGGCGGGCGCCGGCGCCAACTCGCCGATGAGCTCGCGGATCCGTCCGACGCAGTTCAGGTTGACCCACTCCACGACGTAGCGGTTCGGGGCCAGCAAGCGTAGCCGCGAGCCGTCCTGAACCGCCTGCAACGGTCGGATCCAAGTGTTGAAATGGGCCTCGGTGAGCTCCGCCTCTAGGCGACTAAGGCATTGATTCCAGAGAGAATTATCCACAACCGGCAGGCCCTGGCAGAGGTCGGGGAACGCTTTTCGAGCGGGGAGGGCGCGAGTGTATACCTCTGGCCGCCCCTGTGGATATCTTTGCTTGGGATTGACGGGGCAGGGCACCGCCAGTAACCTACGCGGCTCGCTATGACTGCCGCGTGCGGTCGCTACTGTTTCGATCTGGCCGATTTACAGGCCGTTTTACTGGCCGCACGGAGCCGCCCATGAAGCGCACATTTCAGCCCAGCAACCTTCACCGCAAGCGTGTCCACGGCTTTCGTGCGCGTATGGCCACCAAGGGCGGGCGCTTGGTTCTGAGCCGCCGTCGCGCCAAGGGCCGCAAGCGTCTCGCGGTCTGATCTCCCGATCCAGCGCGTCGCCATTTCCACGCCAGCGCGCCGCTTCCCCCGCGATCTCCGTCTAACCGACAAGCCGCAGTTCGACCTCGTCCACCGCACGGGGCAGCGCTCTTCGGACGCCTTGTTTTCAGTGATCGCAAGCCCCAACGTGGTCGGCCATGCCCGGCTCGGTCTGGCTGTAGGGGTCAAGGCCGCCGGCAATGCCGTCGGTCGCAACCGCCTCAAACGGATCGCGCGGGATTCCTTCCGCCACTGCCAACAGGACCTGCCAGCCGTGGACCTCGTGGTGAATGCCCGCGCCGCTGCCGCCAAAGCGACCAACGCCGAAGTCCGCGCCAGCCTCAGTGCCCACTGGCAGAGGATCACCCGCCGATGCGCGCAATCCTGATCGGCGTGATCCAGGTCTACCGCTGGTGCCTGAGCCCGCTGCTCGGCGCCAATTGCCGCTTTTATCCAACGTGCTCTGCGTACGCGCAGGAGTCACTCGCCCGTCATGGCACACTGCGAGGATCGTGGCTGGCGACGCGCCGCATCTGTCGCTGCCACCCTTGGCATCCGGGAGGGTACGATCCCGTGCCCGATCTGACATCCACTTCATTCAAGCGAACCCGACATGGATAACCCGCGCCTCTTTCTCTGGATTGGTCTTGCGCTGCTGGCGTGGATGAACGTCGTCACCTGGGATCGCGACTACGGTCACGGCAGCCCGACCGCGACCAGCGCGTCGGCGCAGTCGAATGCCACGACGCCGACCACTGGAGCTGCATCGGCTGCCAATCCCGACAGCCAACTGCCACCGCTGCCGACGGCCGCAGCCTCTGCGCCGGCCACTGGCGCCGCCCCTGCGACCGCTGCACCCGCGCCGGCACTGCCCACCATCACGCCCGCTGCCGCGGCAGCAACGGCACCGAACATTCGCGTCGTAACCGACGTGCTCGACCTGGATGTCAGCCTGCAAGGTGGCAACATCGTGCGCGCGGACTTGATCGCCTACCCGCGCGACAAGAAACCGGGCAGTGCGCCGGTGCGTCTGCTCACCACCGAAGATGCCACCTACAGCGTCGCCCGCAGCGGACTGCGCGTCGGTGACGGCCGTGCCGAACCCACCCACCTGGCGATGTACGCGAGCGGTGCCAACGAATACCGTCTCGCGCCCGGTGCCACCGAACTGCGTGTGCCGCTGACCTGGACGGACGGGCAGGGCGTGACCGTGATGAAAACGCTCGTGCTGCGTCCCGGCCAATATGCGATCGATGTGCTGTACGACGTACAGAACGCGAGTGCCACGGACTGGAAGGCAACCTCTTACGTGCAGCTCGCGCGTCACGTTTATTCGCAAAAGCGCTCGATGTTCGATGTCGAAAGCTATGCCTTCCGTGGTCCTGCGATCTACGACGGTGCCAAGTACCGCAAGCTCGACGTAGAGAAGGAAGACGATGCCAAGTTCAGCAGCCTTGCCACCAACGGCTGGATTGCCGAAATGCAGCATCACTTCGTGGCCGCTGCCGTGCCACCGGCGGGTGAGCAGTACCAGTTGTCCTTGCAGCCCGACGGTACCCACTCTGTCGTGTCTTACCGTGGCCCTCTGAAAACCGTCGCCGCGGGCCAGAGCGGCCGCTTCTCGGAAAAACTCTTCGTGGGTCCCAAGCTGCAGGACCAGTTGAAGGCGGTGGGCTCCAAACTGCAGCTCACGGTCGACTACGGCAAGCTGACCATCCTCGCGGACCCGCTCTTCAAGCTGCTGAGCTTCGTGCACCAGTTCGTCAAGAACTGGGGCATCGCCATCATTCTCGTGACCTTCCTGCTCAAGGCTCTGTTCTACAAGCTCACTGAGACCAGTGGCCGCTCGATGGCCAAGATGCGCGCGATCCAGCCGCGTCTGAAGAGCATTCAGGAGCGTTACAAAGACGACCGTGAGCAACTCGCCAAGCAGACCATGGAGCTGTACAAGCGCGAGAAGATCAATCCGGTCGCCGGCTGTCTGCCCATCCTCGTGCAGATTCCAGTGTTCCTGGCGTTCTACTGGGTGTTGCTCGAGAGCGTCGAAATGCGGCAGGCGCCGTTCTTTGGCTGGATTCAGGATCTGTCATCCAAGGATCCGTTCTTCATCCTGCCGATTCTGATGGGCGTTGCGATGTTTGCGCAGTTCAAACTGCAGCCGGCACCGCCGGACCCGGTGCAGGCCAAGATGTTCGCACTGATGCCGGTGTTCATGACCGTGATGATGGCGTGGTTCCCTGCAGGGCTCGTGCTCTACTGGATCACCAACACCGTGCTGTCGGTCGCGCAGCAGTGGCAGATCAACCGCGTCGTGGCGGCCGAGGTCAAAAAGGGCTGAACGGCAGCCCGCCGCGGCGGACGAGTCGCGGGCGGCCGCCTGTCTGCCGACCCGCGGCAGTCAGCGACGCCCTCGCTTCATTGCTTACCTGCGCCCTTGCGCAGATGACGCACTTCGATTTCGGTTTGGATATCCGAACGCGCGCGTTTGCGCAGGTAGTGCCGTAGAGCCTCCACCTGTTGAGCGGTGAGTTCATCGAACTTCGGCATGCCATTGAGTTCGAGCGCGCCCAATCGCACCACCCGGTCGAAGGCATCCGCCGTCAGTCCGACCGGTGAGGCGCGCAGATCCGGCGCAAAACCACCGGCGACGCCGGTGAGGCCATGACATGCGCTGCAACGGCGTGCGTAGAGCGTCTCTCCTTCACTTACCCACTCGGTATTCAGCACCAGCGTCGGATCATCGACCGGTACCGCGCGTGAGGGTGCGGGTGTGGGCGGCAGCTGCGCCTTACCATCCAGCACGAACGTCAGTACACGATGCGGATGAACGCGGGCCTGCCAGCCATGCTGGGCGCCGATCGAGCCAAAGAAGGCCGGTGCCGCACCGCCCCAGCCGGCGACCACGGTGACGTACTGCCGACCGTCAACCTCGTACGTGATCGGAGCGCCGCTGATGCCCATCTTGGCGTCGAACGACCACACGCGTCGGCCGGAGGTCGCCTCATAGGCGTTGAACTGTCCATCGGCCTGACCCTGAAACACCAGATCACTCGCGGTGGCGAGTGTGCCGCCGTTCCAGATACCCGGCGTCGTCACTGACCACACCTGCTTCTGTCGCAGCGGGTCCCACGCGATCAAGGCACTGCTGCCTGCGTCCGGCGGAGCATCTGCGGTGAAGTCGAGCAGTCCGGTATTGAGTTCAGCCGGCACCTGGTGCCAGCTCACGCGATCGATGCCCTTGTCGCTGTAGAGGCCCGCGATCGTGACCGTCGGGATGAACACCAGACTGCGCGCTGCGTTATAGGACATGGGCTGCCAGTTGTGCACGCCGATACCACCCGGGAACAGCAAGGCGGGCTCGGTCTCGTAGCGCGCACCCGCCGCTTCCACGGGTCGGCCCGTCGTCATGTCGATCCGCTCCGCCCACGTTGCCTTGCCGAACTTCTCGGCTGACAGCAGTCGACCGTCCTTGCGATCGATGAGGTAGAAGAAGCCATTCTTCGGCGCATGCATGATGACGTCGCGCTCGGTACCGCCGATGCGCATGCGGGCGAGCGTGATGTCCATGGCCGAGTTGTAATCCCAGGACTCGCCGGGCACCGTCTGGTAATGCCAGACGTATTTGCCGGTCTTGGCATCGAGCGCAACGATCGAACACACGAACAGGTTGTCGCCACCGCCGGGGCTGCGGATGTTGCGGTTCCACGGGCCGCCATTGCCCGTGCCTAGATAGACGCGGTCATATTTCGGATCGTAGGTGATTGCATTCCAGACGGTGGCACCACCGCCGAATTTCCACCACTCGCCGGTCCACGTCTTGGCAGCCATGGCCTGCGTCTCGTCTTCGAAACCGTCAGCCGGATTGCCGGGCGCCGTATAGAAGCGCCAGCGCTGCTGACCCGTACGCGCGTCGTACGCCGTCACGTAGCCACGCACGTTGCTCCACTCGGATCCCGCGTGACCGATGATCACCAGGCCGCGAAAGACCCGCGGCGGCCCGGTGACGGTGCGCAGGTCGTCCTTGTCGACGGTGAGGACGCTCCAGTCCTCTTTGCCGGTTTTGGCATCGATGGCAATCAACCGGCCATCCGTGGTGCCGACATACACCCGGCCTTCATAGAAAGCGATACCGCGCGGACCCCAGGTGATACGCAGCTTGCGGCCCGCCACCCGTGTGACTTGCGGGTCATAGCGCCACAGCAGTTTGCCGGTGCGCACGTCCACCGCATGTACGAGACTCTGGCCGACCGTGAAATAAACCACGCCATCGACGGCCAGCGGCACCGTGGCCGCGTTGGTGATGCCCGGCAGCTCGAGCGACCAGGCGAGACCCAGCCGCTGGATGTTGTTGGTGTCGATCTGCCGCAGCGGCGAAGCGTGGTCCTCGGCGTAGGTACGCCCGTAGGCGGCCCAGTTGCGCCCATCGCTTTGGTTGGCGAGCAGCGCGTCGTCGACTTTCAATGCCGGCGCGGCGACGGCTCCGATGGCCGTCATGGCGGTGAACGACAGGAGCAGGCGGGGCAGCAGGCGGTTCGGCATGGGGCAGCTCTCCGAAGGCATCCCCCCAACGATACTGCGGTTGCGCCCGCGTTGGCAGGGGGTATCCGGTGGCGGCGCCTGCCCCCTGCCGAGCCGTCGTCCGGCCTCGACCCAACCTCTGCCCGGACCTCGCCAGGTCTCTGCCGTGTCTCTGCTAGAGTCCTCGCCCCATGAGTCGACCGCTGAACATTCCGCCCGACGGCAGCGACGGCAGCGACGGCAGTACCATCGCGGCGATCGCGACCGCGGCGGGTCGCGGCGGCATTGGCGTGCTGCGCGTCTCCGGCCCGCTCTGCGCCCGGATCGCGTGCCAGATCCTCAGTGGCGGCACACTGCCCGACCCGCGCCGTGCTCTGTTGCAGCACTTCATGGACGGGCAGGGCAACTCCATCGATACCGGGCTCGTGCTGTTTTTTGCCGCGCCGCAGTCCTACACGGGGGAGGACGTGCTCGAACTGCACGGCCACGGGGGCCCGGTCGTCCTCGACCTGCTGCAGCAGCGCATCCTCGAGCTCGGCGCGCGTGCCGCACGGCCGGGCGAGTTCACGCTGCGTGCGTTTCTCAACGGCAAGATCGATCTCGCGCAGGCGGAGGCCGTCGCCGATCTGATCGACAGCGGTTCGGCGCAGGCGGCGCGCGCCGCCGTGCGCTCGCTGCGCGGCGAGTTCTCCTCTCGAGTGACCGATCTAGCCGAGCGGCTGCTGGAATTGCGCATGTGGGTGGAGGCGGCCATCGACTTCCCGGAAGAGGAAATCGATTTTCTTGCCGACCGCGCGCTGCTCGAGCGCATGACGGCCATTGCCACACAGTTCGATGCGCTCGCGGGCCAGGCGCGTCAGGGCGCGCTGCTGCGCGATGGTCTGACCGTGGTGATTGCAGGTCGACCGAATGCCGGCAAATCCAGTCTGCTCAATCGACTGGCCGGATACGAGGCCGCGATCGTCACGCCGGTCGCTGGCACCACACGCGACGTGCTGCGTGAGCGCATCGAGATCGATGGCCTGCCATTGCACGTGCTCGATACCGCGGGGCTGCGCGAATCACCCGATCTCGTCGAGGCTGAAGGCATCCGGCGCGCCCACACCGAGATCGCACGGGCCGATCGGGTGCTGTTCGTGGTGGACAGCACGGACCGCGACGCCGTGGCCCAGCTCGAGAGCGACCTCGCGGCGTTGCCCGCCGACCTGCCACGCACCGTCATCTGCAACAAGATCGATTGCTGCGACGGGCCGCCCCGGATGCCGCAGGGCATGGCCGTCGACACCGTTCTGCTCAGCGCGGCGACCGGGCAGGGGATGGATACGCTGCGAGCTCATCTCAAGGCCTGCGTGGGCTATGCCACGGACGGGGAGGGCGCGCTCTCGGCACGACGTCGCCACCTCGACGCCTTGCGTCGTGCGCGCGCGCATTTCGACAGTGCCCGGCGCGTGCTCGCCGAACGCCGCGCGGGCGAATTGGTGGCGCAAGAGCTGACCGATGCCCAACGTGAGCTCGGCGAGATCACCGGGCAGATCAGCAGCGATGATCTGCTCGGGCGGATCTTCGGCAGTTTTTGCATCGGCAAGTAACCCGCCGCGCATCGTCTAGAATCGCGCACCGTCCAGGTAATCCGACACTCATCCTCCACATGACTTCCTACACTCGACTGATCTCCGAACTGCGCATCGACGGCAATGCGGTCACCCTCGAGCTCACCGCCGACTGGTTGCAGGGTCGCTCGGCCTACGGCGGCTGGCAGGCGGCTCTTGCGCTGCAGGCCATGCGTGCGGTGCTCGGTGAGCAGCCGCCGCTGCGATCACTGCAGTGCAATTTCATCGCACCGGTGCCGCCCGGCCGCATCACCGCGCGCGCCGAGCTGCTGCGACGCGGCAAGTCGGTCGCGCAGCTGGAGGCGCGCATCGCGGTCGATGGCAAGGTTGCTTTCACGGCGCTCGGTATTTTTGGTGAGCAGCGACCGACGTCGATCGTGCATTTGCCGACGGCACCGGCCGATGCCCGTAACCCCGACACCCTGCCGGACCTGCCCCAGGTCGAGGGATTCACCCCGGCGTTCATGCGCAACTTCCAGTCGCGCTGGGGCGCCGGACATCCGCCCTATTCGGGTGTACGGCCGCATGTCGATGCCCAGATCTACCTGCGTTATCGCGATGATGCGGTGAGCAGCGAAGGTCATCTGCTGTGCATCGCCGATGCGATACCGCCCTCGGCGCTGTCCATGCTCGATGCGCCCGCCATGTTGAGCTCGATCAACTGGACGCTCGAGGTGATCGAGCTGCCGAGGGGTAGCGATGCTGGCGACTGGCTGCGCTTCGATTCGTCGCTGACCGCCGCGAGCCATGGCTACGCATGGGAGAACGCTGCGATCTGGTCCGCCGGCGGCCGGCTGCTCGCCTTGAGCCGGCAATGTGTGGCAGTGTTCGCATGACCGATCACCACCTCCAAGACCGCTCAGGAACCCGCGATGCAAATCGAATCCGTTGATCTCACCGACATCAATCGTCGCATCATCCTCACGGGCCGCATGGACGTGCAGGGCACGGCTGAAATCGAAACGAAGCTGACCGCGCTCGCGGCGACGTCGCAGAAATATCTCGTCATCGACATGACGGGTGTCGACTTCCTCGGTTCGATCGGAATCCGTGCCCTGCTGATCAATGCCAAGGCCGTACAGCAGCGCAGCGGGCGCATGATCCTGCTGGTCAGCCCGAACAGTCCGGCCAGTCAGGTGCTGAAGAGCAGCGGCATCGACATGGTCATCCCGGTGTACACCAACCCCACGGCCGCTGAGACCGCAGCCTTCGGTTGATCTGCGCCGCAACCTGCACGCACTCCCTGTGTAACTGAGAAATCACGATGCCGGCCCCGCTCCCTGTCGCTGCGCAGCAGCAACTGTTCACCGCCGCGCGTACCCGCAACGCGTGGACGGATCGCCCCGTCACCGATCAGCAACTGCGTGAGTTGTATGACCTGCTGAAGTTTGGCCCCACCGCGGCCAACAGCTGTCCGGCACGTTTTGTCTGGGTGCGCAGCGACGCGGGCCGCGCACGCCTCGCGCCACTGGTGTCGGAGGGCAATCGCGCGAAAGTCCTGCAGGCGCCGGTTACCGTGATCATTGGCTACGATCTCGATTTTGCCGAGCGACTGCCGCAACTCAATCCGGGCCGGGGAGAGGGCATGAAGGCCTGGTTTGCCGACCCGACGGTGACCGAAGCCACTGCTGTGCGCAGCAGCACGCTGCAAGGCGCGTATCTCATCATGGCGGCGCGCTCACTCGGGCTCGACTGCGGGCCGATGTCCGGCTTCGATCAGGCGGCCGTCGATGCCGAGTTCTTCGCCGGCACCCGCATCAAGTCGAATTTCATCTGCAGTCTGGGCTATGGCTCGGACGAGCGTTTGTATCCGCGCCAGCCGCGGCTCGGCTTCGAGGAGGCTGGCTGGCTGGCCTGAGCCAGCGGACTTAATCCGTCCCGAACTCTAACGGCTGCTCGTCTCGACGAAGCCCGCGAGCGTGCGTTTGAACTGCTGCATCGAGGTCGGGTGCACGTACATCATGTGGCCGGCTTCGTAGTAATCCACCGTGACGTTCTTGCGGATCGCAGCCGGCACGTTCATGTGATCGATGAAGTACTCAACCGTGCCGTACGGACACGCGAGATCGAAATAGCCCGTCTGCACCAGCACCTTCATCTTGGGATTCATCACCATGGCATGCGCGAGATCGATGCCGGTGTTGGCGATCGGCACCTTGTCACCGATGTCCGGTTGCCGATGACTGCCATCCCACTTGCTGTAGACGCCCCCTGACAACATGTATTCGCGGTCGGACTCCACCTTCAGCTCGTTACGGTAGTAATCGTTGAACGTGGCGACGATGGCCGGCGCGATTGCGCTGGCATAGGGGTCGTATTGCATGGCTTCGGCGATGGAGCTGAGATTGCCGCCCGTATAGCGCGTGTCGATGCGCCCGATCACGACACCCTGATTGCGCAGCAGCTCCTGCAGGAAGCGCCCCTCGTCGATGCGCAGGTTGGCGCGGTCCCAGTAATCCGCGCTCAGGCCCGTGTAGCGGGCCAGCCCATCGAGTGCCGCGCGTCGCTCTTCGGCCGTCGCGCGCGCTCCCTTGGCCAGCACAGGTGCATAGACGTCCTGGGCGAACCGTTCGGCATCGCGCAGGAACGCGCGCAGATCGGCCGGACGGTTGGGAATCGCCTTGTGGTACCACGCGGTGGCCGCATAAGTCGTCATGAAATTGACGTAGGCCACGTCGTTGGCAAGGCCGGCGTTGCCGCCGACGAAATCCATGTAGGGCGAGACCAGCACCACACCGTTCAGCGCCACGTTGTGCCGATCGAGCAGTGTGTAAGCCACGGCGCCCGATCGCATGCCGCCATAGCTCTCGCCGAGGATGTACTTCGGCGAGTTCCAGCGCCCGTTCTTGTTGAGATAACGCACGATGAAGTCGGAGACGGAGCGGGCGTCCTGATCGACGCCCCAGAAATCCTTGCCGTCACCCTTGCCGATCACCCGTGACAGCCCGGTGCCGACCGGGTCGATCATCACGAGATCCGCACGGTCGAGAATGGTGTACTGATTCTCGACCGTGCGGAACGGTCCCGTGCTGTTGGAGTCGAGATCGTTCAGTACCGTGCGCTTCGGGCCGAGGATGCCCATGTGCAACCAGGCAGAGGCAGAACCCGGACCGCCGTTGTAGGCGAACATGATCGGCCGTGTGCTGCGCTCACCGCCATCGCGGGTGTAGGCCGTGTAGCCGAACAGCGCGACCGGCTCGTCCTTGTCGTTGGTGATCTGCATGGTGCCGGCGGTCGCGGTGTAGGCGAACTTGGCCCCGCCGAGCGTCATCTGATGCCGCGTGACCCAGGTCTTGGCCTCCGGCACGGCGTCGTCTGCTTTGCCGTTGGCCTTGGCTGGCGCCGCCGGTTTGGGGTCGTCGGCTGCGCTCGCGCCGACGCCCATCAACATGTTGCAAGCCAGCAGGCTGAGTGTGGCGATCTGCAGCAGGCGTCGGACCATGTTGGCTCTCTGTATTTGGCTCAGGATGGGGCAGTATATGTCGCCCGGACTCCCACATAGAAACGCACGGCAGAGCGGCACTGGATGCCCGCGATGCACTGCGTCAAACAGCCCTGTATGCACCGCCCGAGGATAGCGACCTTGCCGTCACGCCGATCGACCTGGTTCTGGATTGTGCTGCTCGGCGCGCTGTCGGGTGTCGCGCGCGCCGACGAAGGCGCTGCGCTGATGCGGACCACGATGATCGTCAGCGATCTCGACCGCACCCTCAGTTTTTACCAGTCGCTCGGCTTTGCGATCGAGAGCGACCATGGTGGTCCGCGCAAGCCCGATGCGGCTTTTCCGGTGGCCGCGCCGTCGAGCCGCTTCCGTCTGGTGATTCTGGGATCCCGGGATGCCGGCAGCGGGCGTATCGGGCTGCTGCAGTTCGCCGACCCGTCGCCGCCCCGGATGGTGGCGCCGCGCGCCCATGTCGGCATCGGCGACACGGTGCTGGTGATTCGTGTGCCGGACGGGCTCGCCGTGTTCGATCACTTCAAGACCGCCGGCGTGCGGCTGGTCGAGCAGACACCGGAACCGTATCGCATGCAGCGCCCGGATGGCTCGATCAGCGCCGGGCACCTCTTCCACGCCTACGATCCGGACGGTCGGCTGATCGAGATTCTCACGCCACAGCCGCCGCCGGCCAATTCGTCGGGCAATCCGTCTGGCAAGCCGCCGGGCAGGGCACCATGAACTCTCCGAGTTGCCGAGGACGGCTGCCATGGTGATTCGCACCGGTGATCGCATGCCCGCGCCGCTGCGCGCTGCGCTGGCTGAACTCTTTGGCCAGCCCGTCGACGACATCGAGATCGTCGAGCACTCCTGGTTTGCCCGACTGCACGGCCGGGCCCGAGCCACCACACGTCGCAATCGCATCTATCTCAACGGCAGCATCGATGAGTTCTTCGCCGACCACGACCTGCTGCTGCACGAGTATTACCACGTCCTGCGGCAGTGGAACCGGGGCCGCATGAGCCTGCTGAGTTATCTGCGGGAGTGGTGGCGTCGTGGCTATTGGGACAACCGCTTCGAGCGTCAGGCGCGCCGTTTCGTGTCTCTGCGACTCCCGGCGTTTCAGCGTATGATTTCGCGCGTCTGATCGAGTCACAACCCCCAGCTTTTCCGATACAGCCGCTCCCGTATGCGATTTGCAGAATCCTTTGACGTGATCGTGGTCGGTGGCGGCCACGCGGGCACCGAGGCGGCGCTGGCGGCCGCGCGCATGGGTTGTCGCACGCTCTTGATCACGCAAAGCATCGAGACCCTCGGGCAGATGAGCTGCAATCCTGCCATCGGTGGGATCGGCAAGGGGCACCTCGTCAAAGAGATCGATGCATTGGGCGGTGCCATGGCCTGGGCAGCGGATCGCGCCGGTATCCAGTTTCGTACCCTCAATGCCAGCAAGGGTCCGGCGGTGCGCGCCACCCGCGTCCAAGCCGACCGTGCGCTCTACAAGCGCGCCATGCGCGCACTGCTCGAACGGCAGTCGAACCTGACGCTGTTCCAGCAGGAAGTCGCCGATCTGCGCATCGAACGGGGCCGCGTCAGTGGCGTGATCACCGCGGTCGGTATCGAATTCACGGCCCGCTGTGTGGTCCTCACCGTCGGGACGTTTCTCGGCGGCCGCATTCACGTCGGTCTCGAGCAGACACAGGGCGGCCGTGCGGGTGATCCGCCGTCCAACCGGCTCGCCGAGCGCCTGCGCGCACTGGCTCTGCGGGTCGGGCGTCTGAAGACCGGTACGCCGCCGCGTATCGACGGGCGGACCATCGATTACTCCACCCTGCAGGAGCAGCCAGGTGACGAGCCGCGCCCGGTGTTCTCGTTCATGGGATGGCGTGCCGATCATCCGCGCCAGGTCTCTTGTCACATCACCAGCACCAACGAACACACGCATGCGTTGATCCGCGCCGGATCGGACCGCTCACCGATGTTCACCGGCCGCATCGAAGGGGTGGGGCCGCGCTACTGTCCCTCGGTGGAAGACAAGGTCGTGCGCTTTGCCGAGCGCACTTCGCATCAGATCTTCATCGAACCGGAAGGACTCGATACCTACGAGGTGTATCCCAACGGCATCTCCACCAGTCTGCCGTTCGACGTGCAGCAGCAATTCGTGCGCAGCATCCGCGGCTTCGAGCACGCCCACATCACCCGTCCGGGCTATGCCATCGAGTATGACTTCTTCGACCCGCGCGATCTGCAGCCGACGCTCGAAACCCGCTGCGTCGCAGGTCTGTACTTCGCCGGGCAGATCAATGGCACGACTGGCTACGAGGAGGCGGCTGCCCAAGGCATTCTGGCCGGCATCAACGCTGCGCTCGACGTGCGCGGTCGCGAACCCTGGTGGCCAAAGCGCAGTGAGGCGTACCTCGGCGTGCTGGTCGACGATCTCATCACGCAGGGTGCGCCGGAACCCTATCGCATGTTCACGAGCCGTGCCGAGTACCGCCTCACCCTGCGCGAGGACAACGCGGACGAGCGCCTGACGCCGCTGGCCCGCAGTCTCGGCCTCATCGACGAGGCCCGCTGGAGCCTGTTCGAGCGCAAGCGCAGTGCGGTCGCCAGCGAACTCGAGCGTCTGCAATCCACTTGGGTGCGACCCGGCACCGCCACCGCGCTGCAGGTTGAAGCGGCCACGGGTGTTCCACTCGGCCGTGAGCAGCGTGCCTTTGAGTTGTTGCGCCGTCCGGAAGTCTCCTACGCCGAACTCACCGAGTGGATCGGACCGGCAGCGCAAGCCTGGTACGACGACGAACGTCTCGCTGCGCAAGTGCCGCTCGCGGTCGACGTGCAGGCCAAGTACCTGGGTTACATAGACCGCCAGAACGAAGAGATCGCACGTCAACAGCGCAACGAGGAGACGCAGTTGCCGGATAACATCGATTACGCGCAGGTACGCGGCCTGTCGAACGAAGTACGCCAGCGTCTCAGTGAACGTCGTCCTGCGACGCTCGGTCAGGCTGCGCGCATGCCGGGAATCACGCCGGCCGCGATCTCGCTGCTGCTGATTCACCTCAAGCGTGTCGCCCCGTCTGCCGAGTCGCAACAGAAAGTCAGCGCGGGAATCTGAGCGCCATGCATACGACTCGCCGCGCGGCCTGGATGACTGGCGCTGACTACGCGAACCGTCGTGGTCGAACGGCGCGTTGCGCTGCGCTGCTGTCAGGCGCCCTGCTGTTGCTGGCCGGCTGCGGCAGCGGCGAACGTGCACCTTCTGCCGACAAGCGGGCCTCCACCGCCGCCACATCGTCCACGCAGCCGATCACGCTGCGGCGGGGCAATGGGCCGGAACCCGATACGATCGACCCGCAGCGGGCGCGTACCGATGGCGCATTCAACATTCTTCGCGACTTGTTCGAAGGCCTGACGGCCGTCGGGCCCACGGGCGCAGCCATCCCGGCCGCTGCCGAATCCTGGACGGTCTCGGCAGATGGCCGCGAGTACACCTTTCATCTGCGGGAGGGCTTGCGCTGGTCGAACGGCGATGCGCTGACCGCTGCGGATTTCGTCGCCGGACTGCGACGTCTGGTCGACCCGAAAACGGCATCACCGTATGCGCAATTCATCGACCCGGTGGTCAATGCCAGCGCGATCGCACGTGGCCAGCGCCCTGTCAGCGAACTCGGCGTAGCAGCGCCCGACCCGCGCACGGTGGTCATCCGGCTGGTGAACCCCGCGCCCTACCTGCCGGGCCTCATGGCCCAGCCGCCCACGTTCCCCGTGCATCAACCTTCGCTCGCCCAAAACGGCGCCGACTATGCCAAGCCCGGCAAGCTGCTCTCCAACGGCGCCTTCGTGCTCGACGACTGGGTGATCGGCTCGAAGGTCGTGATCCGCCGCAATGCCACCTACCGGGCCAACGCCGGCACCCGGATCGACCGCGTCGAGTTCGTGCACGTGGCCGACCCCGGTGCGGAGTTCCGCCAGTACCGTGCCGGTGAAATCGATGTGACGTATGTCGTACCCCCGCCGCAGTTCAGCTGGATCAAGCAGAATATGGCGGCTGAGCTGCACGTTTCTCCGCAGCTCAGCGTGTATTACTACGGCTTCAATCTGACTCAGCCGCCGTTCAAGGGCCAGCCCGACCTGCGTCGCGCGCTCTCCATGGTGATCGATCGCGAGAAGCTGACCACGGCGGTGACCGGTGTGGGTGAGACGCCGGCATACAGCTGGATCCCGCCCGGCGTCAGCAATTACTCGCCGCAGCGTTTCGATTATGCAGATAAGCCAATGGCCGAGCGCATTACCGAGGCGCGTCAGCTTTATGCGAACGCAGGCTACTCGCCGGCGCAGCCGCTGAAGATTCAGCTGCGGTACAACAGCGGTGAGGTTCACAACCGTCTGGCGGTCGCCATCGCGGCGATGTGGAAGGAGTCGCTGGGCGTGCAGACCGAATTGTACGCCGAGGAATTTCGTGCATTGCTCTCGAGTATCCAGGCGCGCAAGGAAACGCAGGTGTTTCGCGCCAGCTGGGTGGGCGACTTCAACGACGCCTACACCTTCGCGCAACTATTGCAGTCCGACTTTGGTATCAACCTGACGGGTTACTCCAACGCCCAGTACGACACGTTGCTGGCTCAGGCGGTCGCACAGGGCGATCCCGCGCAGCGCCGTGCATTGCTCGAGTCGGCAGAGCGCCTGATGCTCGCCGAGCATCCGCTCCTGCCCATCTACTTCTACGTCAACAAGCATCTCGTAAAACCCCAAGTGCAGGGCTGGACGGACAACGTGATGAACGTGGTCTACAGCAAGGATCTCGCGCTCGGCAAAGCGACACCCTGAACGCCGCATCGGACCCTGCGGCACGATCGGCTTTGAAATCGTGGAGGCAGACCGATGAAACTGCGTGACAAGGTCGCACTGATCACCGGCAGCAGTTCCGGCATTGGCAGGGGAGTGGCCTTGGCCTTTGCGCGGGAAGGCGCCCACGTGGTGATCAATCACCCCACGGCCCAACAGCAGCCCGACGCTGTGTCGCTGCAGCGGGAGATTGCGCAAATCGGTCGCCGTTCTTTGGTGGTGCGCGCTGACGTCAGCCAGGAGACTGAGGCCGCGCAGTTGTGCGCCGCCGCGATGGCGGAGTTCGGTGGTGTCGATATCCTGGTCAACAACGCCGGCATCGCCGCGGCCTCCGTTGTGGAAGAGATGCCGGTGGAGCAGTGGGACCGCGTGATCGGCGTGCACCTGCGCGGCACCTTCCTGATGACCCGCGCCGTTCTGCCGCAGATGTACGCACGCGGCGCCGGACGGATCATCAATACCGCCTCACAACTTGCCTACAAGGGTGCGCCCGGCTTCTCGCATTACACCGCAGCCAAGGGCGCGATCATCTCCTTCACCCGCTCGGTTGCGCTCGAGATCGGCGCACGCGGCATCAACATCAACTGCGTGGCGCCCGGCGCGACGCATACGCCCATACTCGCGGACGTGCCACCTGACCTGCTCGAGCAGATCCGCCTCGGTATACCGCTAGGGCGCATCGCCGAGGTGTCGGACATCGTGCCGAGTTACGTGTTTCTCGCCAGCGAGGATGGTCGCCACTATCACGGCCAATGCATCAGCCCCAACGGCGGGGACGTGTTTTTATAGGGGTTTGACGGTAGGCGCAGCGGGTCAGACGTAACGCCTGCGCAACATGTCGGCGGCGGCCTCGTCGAGCATCTCGGCCCGCCGCACGGCTTCGAAGCGGGCGAGCAGGTCGGCCGGTTGCAAGCGGCGTTTCTCTGCACCCGAGAAATCGTGGATCACCCGGCCGCGGTGCATCATCACCAGCCGATCGCCATAGGTGACCGCCTGCTGCATCGAGTGCGTCACCATCAGCGTGGTCAGTCGATCGCGCGTCACGACCTGATTGGTGATGCGGATGACCTGCTCGGCACTGCGTGGATCGAGTGCAGCCGTGTGCTCATCGAGCAGCAGCAGCTCGGGCTTGCGCCAGGTTGCCATCAACAGGGTGAGAGCCTGCCGCTGACCGCCGGAGAGGCTGCCGATCTCGTTGTCGAGACGGTCCTCGAGTCCCATGCCCAGGGAGCGAATGGAGTCGGTCATTTGCGCTCGCAGCTCGCGGCTCAGCACCGGACCCAAACCGAAACCGAGACCCCGCTGGGTTGCCAGCGAGAGATTCTCAGCGACCGAGAGGTTCGGGGCGGATCCGGCATGCGGATTTTGAAATACGCGACCGATCAGCGCGGCGCGCCGATGCTCCGGCCAGCGCGTGACATCCTGTCCGGCGATATGGATCGACCCCGCATCGACCAGAAAGGTGCCTGCCACCGCATTCAGCAGCGTTGATTTGCCGGAGCCGTTGCTGCCGATGACCACCACGAATTGTCCGCTGCCGATATCGAGTGACACGCCCTGCAGCGAGCGCACCTCGTTGGCGGTCCCCGCATTGAAAGTCTTGCGTACGTTCCGCAGTTCAAGCATCGCCGATCCTCTCAGCGCTGCCGCTGCGCAACTTGCGAAGGATGGTCGGAGCGGCGAGCGCCAATAGGACGAATACCGCCGTGGCGATCTTGAGATCGTTCGGATCCAGACCCCAGCGCAGCGCGAGAGCGACCAACAAGCGGAACAGGATCGCACCGAGTACGGTTCCCACCAGCAACTGCCCGAGGCGCTTGGTGCCGACCAGCACCTCGCCCAAGATCACGCTGGCAAGCCCCAGCACCAGCATGCCGATACCCATCTGCACGTCGGCGAACCCCTGATACTGCGCCAGCAGCGCGCCGGCCAGCGCCGCCAGAGCATTCGACAACGCGAGACCCGCGGTGATCATGTTGCCGTCGTCGGCGCCCACGGCCCGAATCATCTGGGGGTTGTCTCCCGTCGCCCGCATTGCCGTGCCAATGCGGGTGCGGAAGAAGACGAATAGCAGCAGCGTGACGAATGCGACGAATACCGCACAGGCGAGCAACACGCGCAGGTCGCCGACATCCGCCTCGCGTCCCATCACTCTGGTGGTTCCTGCTGTGCCGCCGAGGCTGCTGGCCCACGTGGCGAGCGTCTCATGGGAGAGCAACGGGATGTTGCTGCGGCCCATCACGTGCAGATTCACCGAATAGAGCGCGGTCATCACCATGATGCCGGCGAGCAGCCCGTTGATCTTGAGGCGGGTATGCAGCAACCCTGTCGTCGCACCCGCCGCTGCGCCTGCCACGCTGGCTGCGCCGGTGGCCAGCAACGGGTCATACCCCGCAACGATCATCGCAGCCGCCACCGCAGCGCCGAGCGTGACGGTGCCCTCTGCTGTCATGTCCGGGAAGGAAAAGATGCGAAAGCTGACGAACACACCGAGCGCCAGCAGCGACAGGATGAGACCGACGATCAACGCACCGAGCAACAGGCTCACAGGTTTGCTCCCGTGCCGAGTGGTGCGATCCAGCAGGCGCCGCGCGTGAAACGGCTCTCCACCGCTGGGCCCGGCTCCCGATCATCTGCAAGCAGGTGCATTACGGACTCCGCCACGTCGTGCTCGAACCAGGGTCGGACGGCGGTTGCCAATTGCAAAGGCCCACGCTGCAGGGGATGGAAGCGGAACGTCGCCGCATGGATGTGCCCGAGCGGGCCGCTCGCAGCAGCGAGCGGTCGCAGCAACGGCGCGAGGATGGTCTCGCTGCCCGGCCGCGCAATGACACCACCGGCCACGACCGACATGCGTTGGTGCGCGGCTTCAGCCGTGAACGACAGCCATTCGCGCGCACCCGGAAACGCGAACGGATCGACCGCATCGCGTGCCTCGCCCGGCGAGCGCCGCAGGCTTGCACCGATCAGCCCGGCGCTTTCCGCTGCAATCACCAGGCACGCGGCCGGCGTGCCGGCGACCTCGAGTGCAAAACTCGCGAGTTCGGACAGCGGCACCGAACCGTCCACCGACGCCGGCTCGAAGCGCAGCAGATGCGTGAACTCGCCCGCGCACTCGACCCCATACAGCGCCTGCAATTCGGGCACGTAATCGCCCGTGGTGAGCAGGCTGTCGCAGGCATTCGAGCCGTCGCTCGGCTGGTATACACCCGCGCCTGCCAAGGTGAGGAACTCGCCGAATCGGCCGCGACACTCCTCGAATGAATGGCCGAACGCACCGAGTCCGACACTGACGCTGCTCACTCTCAAGGGCAGGCTGCTGCAGTCTGCGGCGGAGTAACCACCACCAGCCAATTGCGCGGGATTACCGAAGGTGCGTGCGCTCATGCCGCGTCCGGGAAGGGCGTAAACCTGCCCCGTGAGCGCCTCGTTGCGCAGTTCAGCCGGCGTGGCTGACGGCGCTGCGGTCGCTGCCTGAGGCCGCGGCGCAGTGCCGACCAGCAGCGCCTTGAGACCCGCCATCTCGATCACACGACGCACCGGCACGGACGGTTCTGTGACGATGAAACTGCCGTTGACCGCGCGAAAGTTCTTATGCGCGTTGATCAGCACGCGCAGACCCAGCGAACTGACGTACTCCACCGCAGCCATGTTGAGCTGCACGCGGTCGTTGCCCTGCCGCAGCAACTCTTCGAGGGCTCGCGACAGGTGATCCGCCCAAGTGCCGTCGAGGCGCCCGGTCGCGCGCACCTCGGTCTGGTCACCTGTTTTGGCCGTACTGATGTCCACTCGCCTCCTCCCGGTTCGCGCCGTTGCTCAGCGGGTCGGCGCGCCGACGGGCGCCGCGCCAGAGGTCGGAACCGGCGCGGGCGGCGGCGGGGGCGGCGGTGCCGGATCGCCGCCCTGAGAATAGACCGCCTTCGGGTTCGCGTGCTGCCCGCTGGCATCGATGATCACGGATGCGCGCTCGCGCAAACCATTCGGCAGCGACCAGCGGGCGCGGTTGGCTTCGAGCGTCACCAGATTGAGCAGCAGTTGCTCCGGCACGCGGTTCACGACCGGGATCGTGGCCGGACTGCGACCCTTGAGCACTTCGCCGGCAAGCAAACCGACTTCGCGACCGATGGCCACGAAATCGCCACCGAGATCGAACAGTGCGCCCGCACGGGCGTTGGGTGGCACCACGCTGATCACAGGTACGCCGCCGCGCTTGCCGGCAGCCACCACGGAGTCGATGGCGGTGAGTACCACTACATCGCCAGTCACCAGCAGTGCATCGACGCCTCGCGCGACCAGCGAACGCGCCGCCTCGCCGACGCCCGAGGAGTTCTCGGCATTGGCCTCCAGCAACTCGAGGCCGAGCTTACGACAGGCTTCGCGGGTCGCGAGCGTGTAAGACTGCGAATTCGATTCCGCCGTGTGCCAGACGAGCCCGATCCGTTTGAGCCGTGGATTCATTTGCAGGGCCAGCAGCAGCACTTTTTCGACGGGTGCAAAGCTCGCCAGCCCGGCCATCCAGGGTGGGTGATCTAGCGGGTCGGTGCGGCTCACTCCGATGCCCGCCCCGGCCGGATCCGCCGTGACGCCGAACACGTGCTTGACCTTGCCCTGCCGGTTCGCATTCGCAACGGCTTGCATGGAGGTCGTGCTCGAGGTCAGCACCAGATCGAAGGAGCCATCCGTGACCCGTCGTGCAATGTCGTTGGAGGTGGGCATGTCGCCCTGCGCGTTGAAGCGCTCGATGCTGACGGTCTTGCCATCCACGAATCCCTGCTCGGCAAGACCCTGGATCATCCCGCCGACGCCTTCCTCCAAAGCGAACTGCGAAGCGTGCTGCAGGATGGCCACCCGCGGCAGACGCTGTTGCGCGACCGCAGGATCTGCCGACCGCGTCGAAGTGTCGGTGGCCAGCAGGATGCCGGACACTGCTACGATCAGTGCCACGGGCAACAGGAACGGACGCAGCGCCGTAACGAGGCGACTCATGAGCCGAGCCGCCTGCGCATGCGCAGCAGGTTACGCCCGTCCAGGCGCTGGTAGGTCACCTCGTCCATCATTTCGCGGACCAGATGAATGCCGAGGCCGCCCACGGGCCGATCCTCCAGGTCTGCCTCCAGATCCGGCGGCGGCGCCTGCAGCGGATCGAAGGCCGGCCCATCGTCGGTGATGGTCAGGATCACCCCGCCGTCGGCATGCTTCAGACACACCTCGACCTGCGGCCGGTGGGTCGCCGTCACGCCATGCATCGCGACGTTCATGAAGATCTCTTCGAGCGACAGCTCAAACGGGAAGGCCTCGGGCGCGGGCAGACTGTGATCGCTCCAGAATTGCTGCAGGAATGCGACCAGCACCGGGAGTTGCGCCGCATCGCCGCTGACAGTCGTTCGGCGCTCGGTCACGGGCCAGCGCCGCGGGAATCAGGCCGATAGGGCGGCGAGGGCGGCGGCGCGATCGGCATGTACGGCGATGATTCGCCCGAAGCCGCTCACGTCGAACACCTCGCGAACACCGGGCTTGAGGTTGCATACACCGAAGCCGACACCTGCCGATTTGGCGCTGCGGGCGCCCACCAGAAATGCTCGCAAGCCGGCACTCGAGACGTACTCGAGGCTGCTGCAATCGACCAGCAGGGCGCGTGGCTTGCTGCCGTCTCCGGCGATGCTCTTCTCCAGCAAGGATTGAAAATTCGCCGAAGCACCAAAATCGAGGCGACCCTCGGGATTGGCGATGAGGATGCCCGCATTGTTTTCGATGTTCACATTCATGACTGGTGCTCCGGGTGGTTTGCCGTGATCAATGGACCGGCATCATCATCATCATGCGTGCCCGATCGGCCTGTTCCTTGCGAATGGCGGCTTCGATGCCGCGCACGATCAGGTCGATGCCGCCGACCTCGTCGATGCGACCCTGCAGCCGCGTGACTTCGGCGTCCGACAGGAAAGCCTCGAGCAGGCCGCCGGCCTGCGCCAGCGCGATCAGTACGGTGTCGTGCGGCGTCGGCAGATCATTGCCGAGGAGCGTCGAGACGATGCGCAGCTTCGCCTCTTTCTGCTCGCGGCCGTCGATGACAGGATAGCGGCGCGATTTCAGCACCCAGAGAAACCGCGCCTCACGCGCCTCGAGAATACCCGCTTTGGTCAGCGAATCGATGGCCTGCTTGACGATGAGGTTGGCGTTCGCAATCAGCCGTGGTGCCCACTCTGCCACGCTGTGCGCAGGTCCTTTGGCGAGTTCACGCAGCACGAGATCGAGCGAGGCATCGCCAGTCGGTTCAGTGGAGAGCACCGTGAGCGTGTCGAGATCAGCGTCAATACGACCCCGCTGGTTGAGTTCGACCAGACAGGCGCCGATGACCGACATGGCGAAGCCGGGACTGCCAGCCGTGAATGCCACGTTGCCGTCGTCCTCGATGGCGAGCAGCACGAGTTCCTGCAGCAAAGTAACCAATGTCGGACCCCCTTCCGGTTGCGTTTGGCGGTGCGACGCGCTGCGGTCGGCAACCGCTGCGATCCACCTGCCCTCAAGCCCATTTCGACGTTGCGCGGCGCCGCGCAGGATCCCCCACGCGCCTCTCGTGCTGCCCGAACCAGCCCGCCAGCCTTCCTCGCCGATTGTGATTGCGGTCTGGAAACAGACCGCAAAAATTCAAGTAAAGGCTCACTTCCGGGTTGAAGCGCATTATCATTACGCTAACGCAGCATAACAATCCGATAGCCATTAATTCACAACAATGATTTGGTTCATTCTGTTTGCAGCAGCCGTTTTTGGTCTCTACTTCTGGCGGGAATACAGCATCCGCCAAAAATGGGGCGAGAGTGGGACTTCAGCGACCCGCTCAGGGGAGCGCCACATCGGCATGGTGCTGAAGCTCACGACCCCGATCCGCGGCGGCCGCGGCCGCATCAGGCTCGGCACACGCGAGTGGTCGTTGCGCGGCCCTGACCTGCCGACCGACACGGCCGTGCGTATCACCGGGATCGACGGCGACACGCTGATCGTCGACCGGGCGCCGGCCGACAGCTGACCGCCTGGCGATCGTCATAGCCGTCGGTTCGGGGCAGATCGATCAGGGTCCCACCAGCAGATCGAACTCTGCGCTGACCGTGGAACTGAATTTCATGGCGGCCGCCTGATAGGTCGCGGCCGCGTTTTCCGGGGGCGGCGGCGCTGCCGCCATCGCCACCCGGTACATGGGCATGGGCTGCCCCACCGATGCTGCATTGAGCGACTTCACTGGGCCTAACCGCGCCCCCGCGGCCGTGGCGAGCACCTGCGCGCTCGCCTGTGCATCCTTGACCGCCAGGGCCATGGCTTCGCGCTCCAGAGCCTTGCGGCGACTGGAGTCGAGCTGCGGGTCGGAAACGGTGTTGGCCCCTGCATCCACCGCCCGCTCGAGCAGTGGACCGAGCTGCTCGAGGTCGGTCACCTCCACCTCGATCTGCCGTGAGACCACATAACCCAGCAGCGTTTGCTTGCGATCCTTTTCGTTCCAGCTGTACTCGGGCTGCACCTGGATCCGGGTGGCATTGACCTTGCCCGGGTCGATGCGCAACGAGCGCGTGAGGGCCAGCACGCGGTCCACCGCACTCGTCACCTCGCTCCGTGCGGCAGCGAGCGTCGGCTTGCGAGCGGTCACGCCGAGCGTGACCCGCGCCATATCCGGCTCAGCGCTCACTTCACCCTGACCGGTGACAGCGACCGTCCGACCCGGGCCAGCCTCCGCGGCATGGGCGAGGAGGGGACCGAGAACCAGCGCGAGCACAGTCGTTACAAGCCATTTGCCCCGGATTGCAGTCATCGCGTACTCCTTACAAGAGGCGGGATCAGGGATCGCTGCAGTCTATGACAACGCCATCCGCACGAGGTGCCGAATCCACCGATATTCGACTCGGCCCGGGCTTTTTAATAAACTGCGCGGCCTTTGGTCGTTGCACGACTGGACCCGTCCGTCATGGAGAAGCCGCTAATGAACCTGCGATCGGCCTGGCTCGCCTTGGGCCTGACCATCACCGCGCTTGGTGCCCCCGCCGTTGCCGGAGCGGCCGACGCCGCCCGTGGCGCCAAACTCGCCTACACCTGCCATGGCTGTCACGGCATCCCGAACTACAAGAACGCCTACCCGGTCTACAGCGTGCCCAAGCTCGGTGGCCAGCACGCGGCTTACATGACCGCGGCGCTGAAGGGGTATGCCTCGCTCGAGCGCAATCATCCGACCATGCATGCCCACGCTGCGACCATGTCCGATGCCGACATGGCCGATATCACGGCCTATCTCGCCGGCCAGGAGCTCAAGAGCACCGGCAAGGCGGTGGGTACGGCGCCCAAGGCGGGCCAGACCTGCGTCGCCTGTCATGGCAGCGACGGCATCGGCATCCTGCCCGAGTATCCCAATCTCGCTGGGCAGCACCGCGATTACATCGAGCAGGCGCTGCATGCGTACAAGAGCGGCTCGCGCAAGAACGCCATCATGGCGGGCATGGCCGCCGCGCTGACCGATCAGGACATCCGCGAGCTGGCCGCGTACTACTCCAGTCAGCGTCCCGGATTGTGCGCGACCAACGACATCCGCAAGCAGAAGAAGTGCAAGGGTCTCTGAACCCGGTGCCAGCGCCGCGAGCGGGCCTCGGCCCGCCGTGCGGCGCATGCTCCCTCGCTGCTTGACCGCGTGTCCGTCCGATGAACGACCCGCTGGATTGCCCCGCACCCACCGGACCATGTGCCGAGTCCGTCGGCGGCGGCGTTTACCTGATCGACACCCTGTACTCGCGCCCGCGCCTTGCGGCCAGCCACCTCATCGTGGAGGACGGCCACGCCGCGTTCGTCGACACCGGCGGCGCGCCTGGCGTGCCCCGACTGCTCGCCGCGCTCGATGAACTCGGTATCGCGCGCGAACAGGTCGAATATCTTTTCATCACGCACGCCCACCTCGATCATGCGGGCGGTGCGGGCCAACTCATGCAAGTGCTGCCGAACGCCCGTGCCGTACTGCACCCGCGTGCGGCGCCGCATCTGATCGAGCCGTCCAAGCTCATCGCCGGCACCATCGCTGTCTACGGTGAGGAGGGCTATCGGCGACTGTATCGGGAACTCCTGCCATTGCCCGCCGAGCGCGTGATCGCCACGACCGACGGCATGCGTCTCAAGCTCGGTGCCCGGACCTTCGAATTCATCGACGCACCCGGCCACGCGCGCCATCATCATTGTCCGATCGATCTCGACCACCGCGACGTTTACGCCGGCGACAACTTCGGGATCTGCTATCACGAGTTCGATACGGCAGCCGGATCGTTCATCCTGCCGAGCACGACCCCGGTGCATTTCGATCCCGTGGCGCTCGATGCCACGATCAGCCGCATGCTGTCTTACGGGCCACGGCGCATCTTCCAGACACACTTCGGCCCGGTCACCGACATCGCCCGGCTCGCGCGCGATCTGCGCGCCGGTGTCGCTGAATTCGTGCGCATGGCGCGCGAACTTGCTGCCGCACCCAATCGAGCCGAACGCATGGGCGCCGCCATGTTCGACTATTTCTGTGCCGGTCTCGACGCGCACGGCTATGCGGGTGACACGGCCCGCCGTCATCTGCTGCTCGATGACGACGTTCGACTCAATGTTTCCGGGCTCGAGGTCTGGCTGGACCGGTCATAAGTGACCGGTCATAAGCTCATGCCATCGTCGATATCGACGATTTGCTGCGCCGGTCAGGGGGCTACAATGTCGCCACCTCGCCGCAGAGCGGCCCCAGACCCGACGGCACACCCTCTCTCATGAGCACATCACCGACCGCCAACTTGTCCGCCGAGCGGCTGACGCATCTGCAGCGTCTGGAAGCGGAGAGCATCCAGATCATGCGTGAGGTGGTCGCCGAGTGCGAGAAGCCGGTGATGCTCTACTCCATCGGCAAGGATAGTGCCGCCATGCTGCATGTGGCGCGCAAGGCCTTTTTTCCGGCACCGCCGCCCTTTCCGCTGCTGCACGTCGACACGCGCTGGAAATTCCGCGCGATGTACGAGATGCGCGAGCGAGTTGCCCGCGAGTCCGGCATGGAACTCATCGTGCACATCAACCCTGAGGGTGTCGCGCAGGACATGAACCCTTTCACGTACGGCTCCTCCGTACACACCGACGTCATGAAGACGCAGGGGCTCAAGCAGGCGCTCGACAAGTACGGATTCGACGCCGCCTTCGGCGGTGCCAGACGTGACGAGGAAAAAAGCCGGGCCAAGGAGCGCGTGTTTTCCTTCCGCAGCGAACAGCATCGCTGGGACCCGAAAAACCAGCGGCCGGAGCTCTGGAGTCTCTACAACGCGCGCAAGCACAAGGGCGAGAGCATCCGGGTGTTTCCGATGTCGAACTGGACCGAGCTCGACATCTGGCAGTACATCTACCTGCAGAAGATAGAAATCGTACCACTGTACTTTGCGGCCGAACGCCCGGTGGTCGAGCGTGACGGCACGCTGATCATGGTCGATGACGAGCGCATGCCGTTGCGCGAGGGCGAGCGCCCGGTGCTGCGCAAGGTGCGCTTTCGTACGCTCGGCTGTTATCCGCTCACGGGTGCTTTTGAAAGCGAGGCCGATACGCTGACAGCCATCATTCAGGAGATGCTGCTCACCACCACTTCCGAGCGTCAGGGTCGAGTCATTGATCACGACCAGTCGGCGTCGATGGAAAAGAAGAAGCAGGAAGGCTATTTCTGATGGCTCACATATCCGATCTGATCGCCACCGACATCGAAGGCTATCTGCACGCGCACGAGCACAAGAGCCTGCTGCGTTTCATCACCTGCGGTAGCGTCGACGACGGCAAGAGCACGCTCATCGGTCGGTTGCTGTACGACTCGAAGATGGTGTTCGAGGACCAGTTGAGCGCCCTCGTGGCCGATTCGAAGAAGGTGGGTACCCAGGGCGGCGAGATCGACTTCGCCCTGCTGGTCGATGGCCTCGCCGCCGAACGCGAGCAGGGCATCACCATCGATGTGGCTTACCGGTTTTTCTCTACCGATCGTCGCAAGTTCATCGTCGCTGACACGCCCGGGCACGAGCAGTACACGCGCAACATGGTCACCGGCGCGTCCACGGCTGATCTGGCCGTGATCCTGATCGATGCGCGCAAGGGCGTGCTGACACAGACTCGCCGCCACAGCTATCTCGTCTCGCTGCTCGGTATCCGCCGCATCGTGCTGGCCGTCAACAAGATGGATCTCGTCGGTTACTCCGCCGAGGTGTTCGAGCGCATCGTCGCCGAGTACACCGCCTTCGCCAGTCGGATCGGGCTCGCCAATATCGTTTCGATACCGCTTTCCGGTCTGCGCGGCGACAACATCACCGCACCGAGCGAGAACATGCCGTGGTACGGCGGTCCGACGCTCATGGCGCACCTCGAGACCGTCGAACTCGATGACGAGGCGCATACGCAGCCATTTCGACTGCCCGTGCAGTGGGTGAACCGTCCCAATCTCGATTTCCGCGGCTTCGCCGGTCTGATCGTCAGCGGCGCCGTGCAGGCAGGCGACCGAGTGCGCGTGCTGCCCTCGGGCCGGGAGAGCACCGTGACGCGCATCGTCACGATGGACGGCGATCTGCCCCAGGCGATCGCCGGCCAGTCGGTCACGCTCACTTTGGCGGACGAGATCGACATCAGCCGCGGTGACGTGCTCGCCAAACCCGAGGCGCTGCCTGGCGTTGCCGACCAGTTCGAGGCGACGGTGATCTGGATGGCCCCCGAGGCGATGCTGCCGGGCCGCCCGTACTGGCTCAAGGTCGGTGCGAAGCAGGTGGCGGCAACCATCACCGAGCCCAAGTACAAGGTCAACGTCAATACGCTCGAGCACCTTGCCGCCAAGCAGCTGGAGCTCAACGAGATCGGCGTCTGCAATCTCTCCTTTGACCAGTCCGTCGCATTCGATCCATATGCCGAGAACCGTCACACGGGTTCGTTCATCCTCATCGACCGACTCACCAATGCCACCGTCGGCGCGGGATTGCTGCATTTCGCCCTGCGTCGCTCGCAGAACATTCATTGGCAGGCGCTCGACGTCAACAAACAGTCGCGCTCCGAACTAAAGCGTCAGAAAGCTGCGGTCCTGTGGTTCACCGGCCTCTCGGGCGCCGGCAAGTCCACCATCGCGAACCTGGTCGAGAAACAACTGCTCTCGCTCGGCAAGCACACCTACCTGCTCGACGGCGACAACGTGCGGCACGGGCTCAATCGCGACCTCGGTTTCACCGACGCGGATCGCGTGGAGAACATCCGGCGCGTCGCTGAGGTGTCGCGACTGATGGTCGATGCCGGACTCATCGTGCTGGTCTCGTTCATTTCCCCATTCCGCTCCGAGCGCCAGATGGCGCGTTCGCTGCTGCAGGCAGGCGAATTCATCGAGGTGCACGTCGACACGCCGCTCAGCGTGGCCGAGGATCGCGACGTCAAGGGTCTTTACAAGAAGGCTCGGCGCGGGGAGCTCAAAAACTTCACGGGCATCGACTCGCCCTATGAGCCGCCTGAACACCCGGAAATCCATCTCGATACCACGGCCCACTCCTCCGAGCAGGCAGCGGGTGCGATCGTCGACTATCTGCGCCGCAGTGGTCTGCTCGGCAGTGGCTCCGTCGACTGAACGGTACGGTCCCGCCTCGCTGCCAAAAACGCCCTCGTTGGCGGGGCAATCTGTTCGTCATGACCCCTGTTTGCGGTTATGATGGGCATCTTTTAATGCAGCGCAAAAGGGTCTGATCCATGAGCAACATGCTGTCCGCCGGAGCCCGTCTGCGGGCTGCGCTGGCCGCCGAGCGACCGCTGCAGGTCGTCGGTACCGTCAACGCGTACAGCGCACTGCTTGCCGAGCGGGCTGGTTTCCGCGCCCTTTACCTCTCTGGTGCCGGCGTCGCCAATGCCTCATTTGGTCTGCCGGACCTCGGCATCACTTCGCTCAATGATGTCTGCGAGGACGTCCGCCGGATTGCCTCGGCCACCGATCTGCCGCTGCTGGTCGATGCCGATACCGGCTGGGGCGCCGCCTTCAATATCTCGCGCACCGTCGCCGACCTGATCCGCTCAGGTGCCGCCGGTTGTCATCTGGAGGACCAGGTGCAGGCCAAGCGCTGCGGTCACCGTCCCGGCAAAGCGCTGGTCAGCAGCGAAGAAATGGTCGATCGCATCAAGGCCGCGGTCGACGGCCGTACCGATCCCGATTTCGTGATCATGGCTCGGACCGACGCGCATGCGGTGGAGGGTCAGCAGGCGGCGATCGACCGCGCTCAGCGCTATGTCGAGGCCGGCGCCGACATGATCTTCGCCGAGGCACTGGCCACGCTGGATGAATACCGGCAATTCACCAATACCGTGCGGGTTCCCGTGCTCGCCAACATCACCGAATTCGGCAAGACCCCCTTGTTCACCGTCAGCGAACTCGCCGGCGTCGGCGTGCAGCTGGTGCTCTACCCGCTGTCTGCCTTCCGCGCCATGTCGAAGGCTGCCGAGGCCGTCTACGGCGCGATCCGCACCGAGGGTACCCAGCAGCGGGTGATCGATCGCATGCAGACCCGGACCGAACTGTACGAGGTCCTCGGTTACCACGATTACGAGAACAAGCTCGACCAGCTGTTCAGCAAGGATTCCGGCAGCAAATGAACTGCAATGCCCGCTGCACTGCGCTGCTGCGGGCCGACACTTTCCACAACGGACAAATGGGCAACGAACCATGAGCAGCGACACCACACCAGCGAGCGGCTTCAAGCCGAAGAAATCAGTTGCCCTGTCCGGTGTACCGGCAGGCAACACGGCCTTGTGCACCGTGGGTCGCAGCGGCAACGACCTCAACTACCGTGGCTATGACATTCTCGACATCGCAGATAAATGCGAGTTCGAAGAAGTCGCCTACCTGCTGGTGCATGGCAAACTGCCCAACAAGGCTGAACTCGAGGGTTACAAGGCCAAGCTGCGGCGGCTGCGCGGGCTGCCGTTGCCGGTGCTCGATGCCCTCGAGGCGCTGCCGGCCGCAAGCCACCCGATGGACGTGCTGCGCACCGGCGTATCGGTGCTCGGCTGCGCGCTGCCCGAGAAGGACGACCACAACATCGCCGGTGCCCGCGACATCGCCGACCGCTTGCTCGCCAGCCTCGGTTCGATGCTGTGCTACTGGTACCACTACAGCCACACCGGCAACCGTATCGACGTCGACACCGACGACGACTCGATCGGCGGCCATTTCCTGCACCTGCTGCACGGCCGCAAGCCGCAGGCGTCGTGGGTCAAGGCGATGCACGTCTCGCTGATTCTCTACGCCGAACATGAATTCAACGCCTCGACCTTCACCGCGCGCGTGATCGCCGGCACGGGTTCCGACCTGCACTCGTGCATCACCGGCGGAATCGGCGCACTGCGCGGCCCGAAGCACGGCGGTGCGAACGAGGTTGCCTTCGAAGTGCAGAAGCGCTACGAAACGCCCGATGAGGCCGAGGCCGACATTCGTCGCCGCGTGGACGCCAAGGAAGTGATCATCGGCTTCGGCCATCCGGTCTACACCATCGGCGATCCGCGCAACAAAGTGATCAAGGAAGTCGCGCGTCAGCTGTCGAAGGAAGCGGGCGACATGAAGATGTTCGATATCGCCGAGCGACTCGAGACCGTGATGTGGGACATCAAGAAGATGTTCCCGAACCTCGATTGGTTCAGCGCTGTTTCCTACCACATGATGGGTGTGCCGACCGCGATGTTCACGCCGCTGTTCGTGATGGCCCGCACCGCCGGTTGGAGCGCGCACGTGATCGAGCAGCGCATCGACGGCAAGATCATCCGCCCGAGTGCCAATTACACGGGCCCCGAAGATCGCAAATTCGTGCCGCTCGCCAAGCGCAAATGAGCCTTGGCTGCGGCCTGCGTCACTGAGCAGGCATCCCGATCATGAACAACGCGAACCGCAAGCCGCTCCCGGGTACCGAACTCGATTACTTCGATGCCCGGGCTGCGGTCGATGCCATCCTGCCCGGCGCCTACGACCGTCTGCCCTACACCTCCCGGGTGCATGCCGAAAATCTCGTGCGGCGCTGCGATCCGGCCCTCCTCGAGCCGGCCTTGCGGCAGCTCATCGAGCGCCGTCGCGATCTGGATTTTCCCTGGTTCCCGGCACGCGTGGTCTGTCACGACATTCTCGGTCAGACCGCGCTCGTCGATCTGGCCGGGCTGCGCGATGCGATCGCCGAGCAGGGTGGTGACCCTGCACAGGTCAATCCCGTCGTACCGGTACAGCTGATCGTCGACCACTCGCTCGCGGTCGAGCATGGCGGATTCGAACCGGATGCGTTCGCACGCAACCGTGCCATCGAGGACCGTCGCAACGAAGACCGCTTCCATTTCATCGAATGGACCAAGCGTGCATTCCGCAACGTCGACGTCATCCCGCCCGGCAATGGCATCATGCACCAGATCAATCTGGAGCGAATGTCGCCGGTCATCCATGCGCGTGACGGCGTTGCGTATCCCGATACGCTGGTCGGCACCGACAGTCATACTCCGCATGTCGATGCACTTGGCGTGATCGCGATCGGCGTGGGCGGGCTCGAGGCTGAGAACGTCATGCTGGGTCGAGCGTCGTGGATGCGCCTGCCCGACATCGTCGGCGTGCGCCTCAGCGGTCGTCCGGGTCCCGGCATCACAGCCACCGACGTCGTGCTGGCCCTGACCGAATTCCTGCGCAAGGAAAAAGTCGTCGGCGCCTATCTCGAATTCCATGGTGAAGGCGCGGCCGCACTGACGCTCGGCGACCGCGCCACCGTTTCCAACATGGCGCCGGAATACGGCGCTACGGCGGCGATGTTCTTCATCGACGCGCAGACCATCGACTACCTGCGCCTGACGGGTCGCGAGGATGCGCAGGTTCGGCTCGTCGAGTTGTATGCAAAGCACACGGGCCTGTGGGCCGATGCACTGACCACCGCCGAGTACGAACGCACGCTGAGCTTCGATCTGTCTTCGGTGGTCCGCAATATGGCCGGTCCGTCCAATCCGCACAAGCGGCTGCCTACGGCGGATCTCGCTGCGCGCGGCATCGCGGCGCCGTGGGAGCAGCGGCCCGATCAAATGCCCGACGGAGCGGTGATCATTGCCGCCATCACCAGCTGCACCAATACCAGCAATCCTCGCAACGTGATTGCGGCCGGTCTGCTGGCGCGCAATGCCAATGCGCGCGGGCTCACCCGCAAGCCCTGGGTGAAGACCTCACTTGCGCCGGGCTCGAAGGCCGTGCAGCTGTACCTCGAGGAGGCGCGGCTGCTGTCCGAGCTGGAACAACTCGGTTTCGGCATCGTCGCCTTCGCCTGTACGACCTGCAACGGCATGTCCGGTGCGCTCGACCCGAAGATCCAGCAGGAGATCATCGATCGCGATCTGTACGCGACCGCGGTGCTCTCAGGCAATCGCAATTTCGACGGTCGTATCCACCCGTATGCCAAGCAGGCCTTCTTGGCCTCGCCGCCGCTGGTGGTTGCCTACGCCATCGCCGGCACCATCCGCTTCGACATCGAGAAGGATGTTCTCGGCACGGATCGCGACGGACGCCCGGTGACACTCAAGGACATCTGGCCGAGCGATGCGGAAATCGATGCCATAGTCGCGGCCAGCGTCAAGCCGGAACAGTTCCGCAAGGTCTACGAGCCGATGTTCCGTGCGAGTGTTGCCAGTGGGGAGTCCATCAGCCCGCTGTATGCCTGGCGACCGCACAGCACCTACATCCGCCGTCCGCCCTACTGGGAGGGCGCACTCGCCGGCGAACGCACGCTGCGTGGCATGCGGCCGCTGGCCGTATTGCCCGACAACATCACCACCGACCACCTCTCGCCGTCCAACGCGATCCTGCTGGACAGCGCGGCGGGCGAGTACCTTGCAAAAATGGGTTTGCCTGAAGAGGACTTCAATTCCTACGCAACCCATCGCGGCGATCACCTCACCGCACAGCGCGCAACCTTCGCCAATCCGACGCTGGTCAACGAGATGGTCGTGGTCGACGGCAAGGTGCAGAAGGGCTCGCTGGCGCGCATCGAACCGGACGGTCGCATCACACGCATGTGGGAAGCGATCGAAACCTACATGGAGCGCCGGCAACCGCTGATCATCATCGCCGGTGCTGACTACGGGCAGGGTTCCTCGCGTGACTGGGCCGCCAAAGGCGTGCGTCTGGCGGGCGTCGAGGCGATCGTCGCCGAGGGTTTCGAGCGCATCCATCGCACCAACCTCATCGGCATGGGCGTGCTGCCGCTGGAGTTCAAGGCCGGCGTCACCCGCCTCACTCTGCAGATCGACGGCAGCGAAACGTTCGACGTGATCGGCGAGCGCAGACCGCGCGCGGATCTCACACTCGTGGTGCAGCGGCGCAACGGTGCGCGGCTCGAAGTGCCTGTGACCTGCCGACTCGACACAGCGGAAGAAGTGTCGATCTATGAGGCCGGCGGCGTGCTGCAGCGTTTCGCGAAGGATTTTCTCGAGGCAGCCCATGCCTGAGTCGTATTGCTGCGCGCAGATCAGATCCGCAACGCAGTCTGCCGGCCGCGGGAAATCGGAAGGAATTACGCAAACGTCATGACACACCCTGCACAGATCCGTGTTCCTGCCACCTACATGCGCGGCGGTACCAGCAAGGGCGTGTTTTTTCGCCTGCAGGACTTGCCGGCAGTCGCGCAGGTGCCCGGGGCAGCACGCGATGCGTTGTTGCTGCGGGTGATCGGCAGCCCCGATCCGTACGGCAAGCAGATCGATGGCATGGGCGGTGCCACCTCCAGTACCAGCAAGACGGTGATCCTCGCGCCGAGCAGCCGGCCCGATCACGACGTCGATTATTTGTTCGGACAGGTTTCCATCGACAAGGCGTTCGTCGACTGGAGTGGCAACTGCGGCAACCTCTCGGCAGCCGTCGGGCCGTTTGCCATCAGCAACGGCCTGGTCGATGCAGCGCGCGTTCCGCGCGACGGGATTGCCACGGTCCGCATCTGGCAGGCCAACATCGGCAAGACCATCGTTGCGCACGTGCCGGTGGTGAACGGCGTCGTGCAGGAGACCGGCGACTTCGAACTCGATGGCGTGACCTTTCCGGCCGCGGAAATCCAGCTCGAATTTCTCGATCCGGCAGACGAAGGCGAGGGTGAGGGTGGCGGCGCGATGTTCCCCACCGGCAATCTGGTCGACGAACTCGACGTGCCCGGTGTGGGCAAGCTCAAGGCGACTTTGATCAATGCCGGCATTCCGACCATCTTCCTGAACGCGGCCGACCTGAATTACACGGGTACCGAACTGCAGGATGCGATCAACGGCGATACCAAAGCGCTCGCGATGTTCGAGACCGTCCGTGCCCACGGCGCCATCCGCATGGGTCTGATCAAACAGGTGGCTGAGGCCGCCAAGCGCCAGCACACACCCAAGGTCGCCTTCGTTGCGCCGCCGCGCGGCTATGTCGCCTCGAGTGGCAAGCCGGTCGCGGCCGAGGACATCGATCTCCTGGTGCGCGCCTTGTCGATGGGCAAGCTGCATCACGCCATGATGGGCACTGCCGCAGTCGCCATCGGTACGGCGGCCGCGATTCCAGGCACCCTCGTGAATCTGGCCGCGGGCGGCGGCGCGCGTACGGCCGTGCGTTTTGGCCATCCATCCGGCACCTTGCGGGTGGGCGCGCAGGCCAGTCAGCGTGCCGGCGAGTGGACCGTGACCAAGGCGGTCATGAGCCGCAGCGCGCGCGTGCTCATGGAGGGCTGGGTACGGGTACCCCCGCCATGACGCGGTTGTGGCCTGCTGTATCCTGAACCCATGACCAATCTCATCGACGGTGCGCGTGGGCTGGGACTCGACCTCGACGAGTCTCAGTGCGCCAAAATGACCGCGCATCTCGACCTGCTCGATGACTGGAACACGCGCATGAACCTGACCGCGATTCGCGAACGGCCGGCGCAGGTCACCAAGCACGTCCTCGACAGCCTCGCCGTCGTGCCATGGCTGAGCGGCGCCAAACGCGTGGCCGACGTCGGCAGCGGCGCCGGCTTCCCCGGCATTCCGCTTGCCATTGCCCTGCCCGGCGTGCACTTCGCGCTGGTCGAATCGATCGGCAAGAAGTGCCGCTTTCTCGAACACGTCCGGGACGAACTCGGACTGACCAACGTCGAGGTCGTGCAGTCACGAGCGGAGACCTGCAAGCCCGAGGTCCGCTTCGATGTCGTACTGGCACGGGCGGTCGGTCCGCTCGTGGATCTGGTGCGCAACGCCGGCGCTCTGGTGGTCGGCAGCGGCCGGCTGCTCGCCATGAAGGGCCGCTTTCCCACGGACGAGCTGGCGCGCAAGCTCAACGGCTGGAAGGTCGCCGCGGTGCACCCGCTGCACGTGCCGGGGCTCGACGAGGAGCGCCATCTGGTCGAGCTGATCCGCTCCCACGACCGGGTCTGACCCCCGTCGCCCCCGCGCAGAGCCATAGGGTTGGGCCCAAGGCCGCGGGCCTGCTGTATCCTTGACGGTCCAATGAAACGCGTCATCGCCGTTGCCAATCAGAAGGGCGGGGTCGGTAAGACCACGACCGCCGTCAATCTTGCTGCCTCGCTGGCGGCGACGCAGCGTCGCGTGCTGCTCATCGACAGCGATCCGCAGGGCAACGCCACCATGGGGTGCGGTGTCGACAAAAATGCCCTCGAGCATTCGATCACGGACGTGCTGCTCGGCGAATGCACGCTCGCGGCCGCCACCTGCCGCATCGAGCCCGGCAACTTCGCGCTGGTGCCGGGCAATCAGGATCTGGTCGCTGCCGAGGTCCAGCTGATGAGCAAGATCGGCCGCGAAGTGCGGCTGCGCAATGCTTTGCAGCCGGTGCGCGCCGACTACGACGTGGTGCTGATCGACTGCCCGCCGTCACTCAACTTGCTGACGCTCAATGCGCTGGTGGCTGCCGACAGTGTGTTGGTGCCGATGCAGTGCGAGTACTACGCGCTCGAAGGCCTGTCGGCCCTGATGGGCACCGTCGAGCAGATCCGCGCCAGCGTCAACGCCGATCTCGAACTCGAAGGTATCCTGCGGACCATGTATGACCCGCGCAATAACCTCTCGAACGAGGTGTCGGGACAGCTGCTCATGCATTTTGGCGACAAGGTCTTCCGCACCGTGATCCCGCGCAATGTGCGTCTCGCCGAGGCACCGAGTTTCGGCAAGGCCGCGCTGTACCACGACAAGGACTCACGCGGCGCGCTCGCGTATCTGGCCCTCGCCGGCGAGATGATTCGCCGCGAGGAGGATGGCGGCGCGGCGCCGGCTCTCGTGCAAGAGGATGATTCGTCCACCGACTGAGTGGGCGTTACACTCGCAGTCCTATGGCAACCAAGCGACCATCCCTGGGTCGGGGCCTCGAGGCCCTGCTCGGCAGCATCCCCAAACCGACCGGCGACGCCGCGGCGGCAGACTCGGCGTCCGGCGGCGCAGCTCAGGCCGCTGCGCCGCCGTCCGACTCAGAACTGGCGAAGCTTCCCGTTGACCGACTGCAGCGAGGGCGCTATCAACCGCGCCTCGACATGCGGGCGGACAGCCTGCAGGAACTCGCCGATTCGATCCGCGCGCAGGGCATCGTGCAGCCGATCGTGGTGCGACCGCTCAAGGCGCAGCGCAGTGGCGAGGCCATTCGTTACGAGATCATCGCCGGCGAGCGCCGCTGGCGCGCGGCCCAGATGGCAGGCCTGCAGGAAATCCCCGCGGTCATCCGCCGTGTCCCTGACGAAGCGGCAGTCGCGATGTCGCTCATCGAGAACATCCAGCGTGAGAACCTCAACCCACTCGAGGAAGCGCGTGCGCTCGATCGCCTGATCCGCGAGTTCGAGGCCACTCATCAGCAGGCTGCCGACGCAGTGGGCCGCTCCCGCGCCGCGGTCAGCAATCTGCTGCGACTGCTGGAGTTGACCGAAGAAGTGAAGCAACTCGTCGAACAGCGCCGGCTCGAGATGGGTCACGCCCGCGCTCTGCTGTCGCTCACGGATGCGCGGCGCCAGGTCGAAGCCGCGGGACAGGTGGTCAAACAGGGTTTGTCCGTGCGAGAGACGGAGGCGCTGGTCAAGCGCCTGCTCGAGCCGGCGCCCAGCAAGCCGCGGGTCGCCAAGGGCACGGCGGACGACCCCAACATCCGCAAGCTCGAATCAGATCTCGCCGACAAGCTGGGCGCGCGCGTGCAGTTGCAGCACGCAGCCAACGGCCAGGGCAAGCTCGTGATCGCCTACAACAGCCTGGATGAACTCGAAGGCATTATTGACCACATCAAATGACCGGGCCGGCAACCCCCAAGGCTTTTGATCAATTTAGAAATATAGTTGGCTGGTCTGGTTAAGGCTCATAGCTGATTCTAAAAACTTTATCTGAACAATAGACGGTGACGGCAGCGGCCCCTCGCCGCGGCTGCCGTGCGGCGGTCTCGTTCGCCGCGAACATACCGGCAATTGAAGCACTGCAAAAAGACCCGCTATAATGTGCGGCTGATGGGAGCCAGTGCCGCCGCCGCCAGCACAGCTGGTGAGCAGTGGCATTTTTTATACCCTGAGTTTCGAGTGGGGCCTTGAGCAACTCTGAGCTGCGGATCGGTCGGCGCCAAGCGCTGGCAGTCGTGCTGAGTCAGTGCGTGCTCGGGGCGATCTGTGCGATCGCCTGTCTCGCCCTCCGCGGCCTGCAGTCCGGCCTATCGGCGCTGCTCGGTGCGGGGATCGCAGTCGCGGCAACGTCTTTGATGGCGTTTGCCCTGCTGCGGCATGGCGATGGGGCGAGTGCGCAACGCGTGGCCTGGAGCTTTTTCTCCGGATGGCTGGTGAAGGTTCTTCTCACCATCGTCCTGCTGGGAATCGCCCTGAGCTTACGCAAGGTCGAGGCCCTGCCGCTGTTGGCTGCATACGCAGTGACCTACCTCGGTTACTGGGTCGGCAGCGCCCGCGCGAATCGGGATTTGAGAAGTTAGTTGGGAGTCAGCAGACACGATCATGGCCGGCGAAGCCCCCGAAAACAGCACTGAATACATCTCTCACCACCTGCAGCATTTCAAGGTGGGCGAGGGGTTTTGGACTTGGCACATCGACACGCTGTTCATGTCGATCCTGCTCGGGCTCGTGTCCATCCTGTTGTTCTGGTCGGCATCGCGCAAAGCAACCGCAGGCGTGCCGGGCAAGTGGCAGGCATTCGTCGAGATGGTGGTCGAGTTCGTCGACACCCAGGTCAAGGAAGTCTTTCACTTGGATCGCAAGTTCCTCGCGCCGCTCGCCCTGACGATCTTCGTCTGGGTATTCCTCATGAACGCGATGGACCTGCTGCCGCTCGATCTGCCGGGCAAGATCGCCGCGCTGTTCGGCGCAGATCACTGGCGCGTGGTTCCGACCGCCGACGCCAACACCACTTTTGCAATGTCACTCACCGTGCTGGTGGTGGTGCTCTACTTCAGCTTCAAGGCCAAGGGCGCCGGCGGCTACATCCACGAATTGTTCACGGCACCCTTCGGCAGCAATCCGCTGCTCTGGATCCCGAATTTCCTGCTGAACCTGGTCGAGCTGCTCTCCAAGCCGGTCTCGCTCGCCATGCGACTGTTCGGCAACATGTATGCCGGTGAGCTCGTGTTCATGCTGATCGCCCTGCTCGGCGCCGGCTGGGCCGGCTTCACGCTCGGCAGCTCACTCGGTTTCGTCGGCCAGATCGCGATGGGTGCGGGGTGGGCCATATTCCACATCCTCATCATCACGCTGCAGGCGTTCATCTTCATGGTGCTCACCATCGTGTACAGCGCGATGGCGACCGAGCATCACTGATTCCGTTCCTCGTTCAATTTTCGCAACAGCACTTCCGCCAGGAGACTTCAGATGGAAAACCTCGCGCACATCGCACAGGTTCAGAGCTACACCGCGATCGCCCTCGGCCTGATCATCGGCCTCGGCGCCATCGGTGCCTGTATCGGTATCGGCATCATGGGCTCGAAGTTCCTCGAGTCGGCTGCGCGCCAGCCTGAACTGATCCCGACGCTGCAGGGCCGCATGTTCCTGCTCGCCGGTCTGATCGACGCGGCGTTCCTGATCGGCGTGGCGCTCGCGATGTTCTTCGCGTTTGCCAACCCGCTGCTTGCCAGCCTCAAGGGTTAACGCGCGGTCCGCCGCGAGGAAGTCGCCATGAATATCAACGCGACCCTTCTCGGCCAGATGATCGTGTTCCTGATCCTGATCTGGTTCACGGTCAAATTCATCTGGCCGCCGCTCATGAAGGCGGTCGAGGACCGGCAGAAGAAGATCGCCGAAGGTCTGGCCGCGGCGGAACGGGGGCAGAGCGAGCTCTCCTCCGCGCACGGTGCAGCCGACAAGATCGTGGCCGAAGCCCGTGAGAAGGCGGTCAAGATCATCGAGCAGGCGAACAAGCGTTCTGCAGAGATCGTCGACGAGGCCCGCAGCACCGCCGTGGCGGAAGGCCAGCGGCTGGTCGGCGATGCGAAGCAGGAAATCACTCTCGAGCAGTCACGCGCCCGTGACGCGCTCCGCAAGGATGTCGCGAATCTGGCCGTGGCAGGCGCCTCACGGCTCCTGCAGCGCGAGATCGATCCCAAGGCGCATGCCGATCTGATCGAACAGCTTGCCCGCGAGATCGAGGGCGCCAAGGCCTGATGGCCATGGCGTCACACGTGCCGGAGTCAACCAATGGCTGAGAGAGCAACCGTAGCAAGGCCCTATGCCAAAGCGGCATTCGCCTGCGCGCAGGAGCAGGGCACGCTCGACCGCTGGTCGGGCTGGCTGGGCACGGCCCGCACGATCGTCGAAAGCGGCGAGTACGCGAGTCTTGCGAGCAGCCCGGGCGTCGGCAGCGCACAGTTGTCCGAGCTGATCTCGGGCATCTGCGGCGATTCGATCGACGCCAACGGCCGCGCGCTGCTCGGCCTGCTCACCGAGAATGGTCGCCTCGACTATTTGCCCGAGGTGGCCGCGCACTTCGAGGAGCTCAAGGCCGCTGCCCAGAACGTCGCCGACGTCGAGGTGATCTCGGCCGTGGCGCTCGATGCCGCTCAGCAGCAGCGCCTTGCCGGCGCGCTGCGCGCGCGCTTGCATCGTGAGGTCCGCCTCAGCTGCAGCGTCGATCCGAAGCTGATCGGCGGCGCCGTCGTCCGCTCCGGCGACATGCTCATCGACGGATCGCTGGCCGGCAAGCTCGAACGCATGCAGACCGACCTGATCGCCTGACCAGACAACCACAGAATTTACCCCGGCCCGGCGTGGTGCCACGGCCAGCAGAGGATTGCCCCTATGTCCATCAAAGCTTCTGAGATCAGCGAACTGATCAAGGCACGCATCCAGAACTTCGCCGCCGCCACCGAGGCGCGCAGCGTCGGTTCGGTCGTGTCGGTGACGGACGGCATCTGCCGCATCCACGGCCTGCAGGACGTGGTGCAGGGCGAGATGCTCGAGTTCCCGAAGAACACCTACGGCCTCGCCCTCAACCTCGAGCGTGACTCGGTCGGCGCGGTGATTCTCGGTGAATACGAGCACATCTCCGAAGGCGATGTGGTCAAGTGCACCGGACGCATTCTCGAAGTGCCGGTCGGTCCGGAACTCATCGGCCGCGTGGTCAACGCGCTCGGTCAGCCGATCGACGGCAAGGGCCCGGTCGATGCCAAGGAATTCGACGTCATCGAAAAGGTGGCGCCCGGCGTGATCGCCCGCAAGTCGGTCAACCAGCCGGTGCAGACCGGTCTCAAGTCGATCGACTCGATGGTGCCGGTGGGCCGCGGCCAGCGCGAACTCATCATCGGCGACCGCCAGACCGGCAAGACCGCCGTCGCGATCGACACCATCATCAACCAGAAGGGCAAGGACCTCATCTGCATCTACGTTGCGGTGGGTCAGAAGGCCTCGACCATTGCCAACGTCGTGCGCAAGCTCGAAGAGCATGGCGCCATGGCCTACACCATCGTCGTCGCGGCGACGGCATCCGAATCGGCTGCCATGCAGTACATCGCGCCCTACTCGGGCTGCACCATGGGCGAATACTTCCGCGATCGCGGCCAGGACGCGCTGATCATCTATGACGATCTCACCAAGCAGGCGTGGGCGTATCGTCAGGTGTCGCTGCTGCTGCGCCGTCCGCCGGGTCGCGAGGCCTATCCCGGTGACGTGTTCTACCTCCACTCACGTTTGCTCGAGCGCGCGGCGCGCGTCAACGAGGAGTACGTCGAGAATTTCACCAAGGGTGCCGTGAAGGGCAAGACCGGTTCGTTGACCGCCCTGCCGATCATCGAGACGCAGGCCGGTGACGTGTCGGCGTTCGTGCCCACCAACGTCATCTCGATCACGGACGGACAGATCTTCCTCGAGACCGACCTGTTCAATGCGGGCATCCGTCCGGCGATCAACGCCGGCATTTCGGTGTCGCGCGTCGGCGGTTCCGCGCAGACCAAGGTCATCAAGAAGCTCGGTGGCGGCGTGCGTCTTGCACTTGCGCAGTACCGCGAGCTCGCGGCCTTCGCGCAGTTTGCGTCCGACCTCGACGACACCACCCGCAAGCAGCTCGAGCGTGGCCGCATGGTCACCGAACTCATGAAGCAGCCGCAGTACGCGCCGATCTCGGTGGCCGAGCAGGCCATCACGCTGTTCGGCGTCAACAAGGGTTACTTCGACGACGTCGACGTCAAACAGGCGCTGGCGTTCGAGTCCGCGCTGCGCGCCCACGTGAAGTCCAAGTTCAAGTCGCTCTACGATCGTATCGAGAGCACCAAGGACCTGAGCGCAGACGACGAGAAGGCTCTCGCCGCGGCGATCGAAGACTTCAAGAAGAACGGCGCTTACTGACCGCAACGCACGGAGCCGACATGGCCGGAACCAAGGAAATCCGCCTGAAGATCAAGAGCGTGCAAAACACGCGCAAGATCACCAAGGCGATGGAAATGGTCGCTGCTTCAAAGATGAAGAAAGCGCAGGAGCGGATGCGTGCGGGTCGCCCGTATGCCGATCGCATTCTGCACATCGCTTCGCATGCGGCCAGCGCCAATACCGAGTACCGCCATCCCCTGCTGACCCGCCGGGCCAGCGTACGGCGCGTCGGTGTGGTCGTCATCACGACCGACAAGGGCCTCTGCGGCGCACTCAACACCAACCTGCTGCGCAATGTGCTGAACCAGCACAAGGAGTGGGTGGCCAATGGCGTCGAGGTCGAGTACTGCACGATCGGCAACAAGGGCACCGGCTTCATCAGCCGCATGGGCGGCAAGATCGCCTCCCAAGTGGTCAATTACGGTGATCGCCCGACGCTCGAGCGCCTGATTGGGCCGGTCAAGATGCTGATCGATGCCTACCTCGAGGGTCGCCTCGATGAGGTGCACATCTTCTCCAATCGCTTCATCAACACCATGAAGCAGGACCCGACGCATTCGACGCTGATCCCGATCCCGCAGCAGTGGAACGCCGCTGCCGACAAGACGGCCCCCGCCGCGCAGGGCAGCTGGGATTACCTCTACGAGCCGGACGCGAAGACCGTGCTCGACGAGTTGCTCGTGCGTTACATCGAGACGGTCGTCTATCAGGCGGCCACCGAGAACATCGCATCGGAACAGTCGGCGCGCATGGTGGCGATGAAGTCCGCTTCGGACAACGCCAAAAACATCATCGGCGAACTGCAGCTCATCTACAACAAGAGCCGTCAGGCCGCGATCACCAAGGAACTCTCGGAGATCGTCGGCGGCGCGGCAGCCGTGTAGTTCGGCAGCAGTTCAACGGATCCAGTCACAGACAACAGATACTCAAGGCAGACGACCATGTCACAAGTCCACGGCACCATCGTCCAGTGCATCGGCGCGGTGATCGACATCGAATTCCCCCGCGACGCGATGCCGCACGTCTACGACGCGCTCGTCCTCGAGGACAGCGGCAGCAAGCTCGTCGAGAAGGGGCTCACCTTCGAAGTCGAGCAGCAGCTCGGTGACGGCGTCGTGCGCACCATCGCGCTCGGCTCCTCCGACGGTCTGCAGCGCGGCATGAAGGTGCGCAGCACCGGCGCGCCGATCTCGGTACCGGTCGGCCCGGGCGTGCTCGGTCGCGTGATGGACGTGCTCGGTCGCCCGATCGACGAGCGCGGTCCGATCCCGACCGAAGAGCGCCGCTCGATCCACCAGCCCGCACCGAAGTTCGACGAACTGTCGCCCTCGGTCGAGCTGCTCGAGACGGGCATCAAGGTCATCGACCTCATCTGCCCGTTCGCCAAGGGCGGCAAGATCGGTCTGTTCGGCGGCGCCGGCGTGGGCAAGACCGTCAACATGCTCGAGCTGATCAACAACATCGCCAAGCAGCACTCGGGTCTGTCGGTGTTTGCGGGCGTCGGTGAGCGCACCCGCGAAGGCAACGACTTCTACCACGAAATGTCGGATGCCAACGTCATCGTGCAGAACGACCTCAGCCAGTCCAAGGTGGCGATGGTGTTCGGTCAGATGAACGAGCCGCCGGGCAACCGCCTGCGCGTCGCGCTGACCGGTCTGACGATGGCCGAGCGATTCCGCGACGAGGGTCGCGACATCCTGTTCTTCGTCGACAACATTTATCGCTTCACGCTCGCCGGCACCGAGGTGTCCGCGCTGCTCGGTCGTATGCCGTCAGCGGTGGGTTATCAGCCGACGCTGGCTGAAGAAATGGGCCGCCTGCAGGAGCGCATCACCTCGACCAAGGTCGGTTCGATCACCTCGATCCAGGCCGTGTACGTCCCTGCGGACGACCTCACTGACCCGTCGCCCGCCACCACCTTCGGTCACCTCGACGCCACCGTCGTGCTCTCGCGCGACATCGCGGCCCTCGGCATCTACCCCGCCGTCGACCCGCTCGACTCGACCTCGCGTCAGGTCGACCCGAACGTCATCGGCGAGGAACACTACGGTACCGCGCGCGCGGTGCAGGCCGTATTGCAGCGTTACAAGGAACTGCGCGACATCATCGCGATCCTCGGTATGGACGAACTGTCGCCGGAGGACAAGCTGATCGTGGCGCGCGCACGCAAGATTCAGCGCTTCCTCTCGCAGCCCTTCCACGTCGCCGAAGTGTTCACCGGTTCGCCCGGCAAGTTCGTGTCGCTCAAGGACACCATCCGCGGCTTCAAGGCCATCGTCGCCGGCGAGTACGATCACCTGCCCGAGCAGGCGTTCTACATGATCGGCGCGATCGAAGAGGCCGTCGAGAAGGCCAAGTCACTGCAGTAAGACGCTGCAGCAACAGGGTTGCGCGCCGCTGCCGGCGCGCCGTTACCGGGAACGCACATGGCCACGATGAAAATTGAAGTCGTCAGCGCGGAGGAGTCCATCTACTCGGGTGAGGCCGAGTTCGTGGTGCTGCCCGGACTGCTGGGCGAGCTGGGCATCTATCCGCGCCACGCGCCCTTGATCACGCAGATCAAGGCCGGCACGGTGCGCATCAAGGTCCCCGGCAAGGCCGAGGAAGAGATGGTGTACGTGCAGGGTGGATTCCTGGAAGTTCAACCCGACCACGTCAACGTGCTGTCCGACACCGCCATCCGCGCCGCCGATCTGGACGAGGCCAAGGTGCTCGAGGCCAAGCGTGTGGCCGAAGAGGCCTTGCGCGCGCGTACCGAGAAGCAGGACATCGCCGCTGTCGAGGCCGAACTCGCTGCCATCTCCGCGCAGTTGCAGGCCATCCAGAAACTGCGCAAGACCCGACGCTGACCATGCCGATTTCAGTCGCGATCCTGGCTGCAGGTCAGGGCAAGCGCATGAAGTCCGACCTGCCGAAGGTCCTGCAGCCGCTTGCCGGCCGCCCGCTGCTCAAGCACGTGATCGATACCGCCCGCGAAGTCGAGGCCGACGCCGTGCACGTCGTCTACGGCCATGGCGGCGATCAGGTACGGGCCGCACTCGCGAGCGAGCAGGTGGCCTGGGCACTGCAGGCCGAACAACTGGGTACCGGTCATGCCGTCATGCAGGCCATGCCCGCCATCCCCGATGATCATCTGGTTCTGATCCTGTACGGCGACGTGCCGATGGTGGAAGCCGACACGCTGCGTCGTCTGATCGCGGCGGCGTCCACGGGTCAGGCCATCGGGCTGCTCAGCGTGCGCATGAAGGATCCCACCGGTTACGGCCGCATCGTGCGTGATGGCGCCGGCAATGTGGCGCGCATCGTCGAGCACAAGGATGCCAATCAGAAAGAGCGTGCCATCGACGAGGTCAACACTGGTCTCATGGCCGTGCCGGGAGGTCGCCTGCGCGAATGGCTGGCGCAGCTGCGCAATGACAACGCGCAGGGCGAGTACTACCTCACTGACATCGTGCTGATGGCCGCTCGGGCGGGTCTCAAGGTCAACGCCGTGCTGGCCGACAGCGAAGACGAGGTACTCGGCGTCAACGACAAAGTGCAGCTCGCCGAGGTCGAGGCAGTGTATCGCCGGCGTCGAGCGCGGGAGTTGATGGTCGCCGGCGTCACGCTGGTCGACCCGCTGCGGTTCGATGCGCGCGGCCCCGTCAGCGTCGGGCGTGATGTCCTGATCGACGTCAACGTCGTGCTCGAGGGACAGGTCACCCTGGGTAATCGCGTGCGCATCGGACCGAACGTCGTGATCAAGGATGCGGCCATCGGCGATGACACCGTCGTGCTGCCCAACTGCGTCATCGAGAAAGCGACCATCGGTGCCAACTGTCAGATCGGCCCCTTTGCACGCTTCCGGCCCACCTCAACCCTCGATGCCGGCGTGCACATCGGCAACTTCGTCGAGGTGAAGAACAGCAACCTCGGACCGGGCAGCAAGGCCAATCACCTCGCCTACGTGGGGGATGCGGACATCGGCAGCAAGGTGAACGTCGGTGCGGGCACCATCACCTGCAACTACGACGGCGCCAACAAATGGCGTACGCAGATCGGCGATGGAGCGTTCATCGGCTCTGGATCGATGCTGGTCGCGCCGCTGCGCATCGGTGCCGGTGCCACGATCGGTGCGGGCTCGACCATCACCAAAGATGCCCCGGACGACAAGCTCACGCTCGAGCGCAGCAAGCAGCTGACCCTGGAAGGCTGGAAGCGGCCGCAGAAGAAGACCTGACGGGATTGCGGCGTCACGGCGGACATCAGGACTGCGTGCACGATGCTCTCCCGGCCCCTGATGGCTCTGCTCCGGAATGTGCGATTGATCACCTCGGTACCCCGGTCTATACGGGTATCCACGGATCCTGTGACGTAACGCACAACCATCGACCCGCTTGAGCCTAAAATACCCAACACCGGGCGTAACCCGGCGTGGTTTACGGTCGCCGTAACGAACGGCAGGCACGACCGCCACGCTTCCCGCCCCGCAAAAGAAGGACCTGACATGTGCGGAATCGTTGGTGCCGTCGCTGATCGCGACATCGTCCCGGTACTCTTGGAAGGATTGCGTCGCCTCGAGTATCGCGGCTACGACTCGGCAGGTGTGGCCGTCCTGAACGGCTCGGGCAAGGTCAAGCGCCTGCGCACGGTCGGTAAGGTGCGAATGCTCGAGGAAGCCATCGACGGCGATCCGACCCACGCTCCGCTCGGCATCGCACACACCCGCTGGGCAACCCATGGCGTGCCGAGCGAACGCAACGCGCACCCACACATCTCGCATGATGGTATCGCCATCGTGCACAACGGCATCATCGAGAATCACGACGAGCTGCGCGACGAGCTCAAGGCGCTCGGCTACACATTCACCTCGGAAACGGATACCGAGGTGATCGCGCACCGCATCCATCATCACCTGAAAAGCACGGGTGAACTGTTCAAGGCCGTGCGTGCGACGGTCGCGGAGCTCGAGGGTGCGTATGCGCTTGCGGTGATTTCGCAAAACGATCCCGGCCGAATCATCCTCGCCCGCGAAGGTTGTCCGGTGGTCATCGGTCTCGGCGACAACGAAAATTTCGTCGCCTCGGACGTGGCCGCACTCCTGCCCGTGACGCGCAAGTTCATCTTCCTGGAGGAAGGGGACGTCGGAGAGATCCGCCGTGACAGCGTCCGCATCATCGATCGCGAGGGCAGCACCGCGCAGCGCCCGGCGCGCGAAAGCGAGCTCTCGGCGGACGCCGCCGAGAAAGGTGAATTTCCGCACTACATGCTCAAGGAAATCTACGAACAGCCACGCGCTGTCGCGCAGACTTTTGAAGAGCGTGCGGTCGGCAGCAAGCTGCTCGAGGCCGCGTTTGGTCCGGCGGCGCAGGCCGTGTTCGCCAAGACCGAGGCCGTGCGCATCGTCGCCTGCGGCACCAGCTTCCATGCCGCTAGCGTTGCCAAGTATTTCATCGAGCAGATCTGTCGTTTGCCATGCTGGGTCGAGATCGCCAGCGAGTACCGTTACCGCAATCCGGTGGTGCCGAAGAACACGCTGTTCGTCAGCGTATCGCAGTCGGGTGAGACCGCCGACACCTTGGCAGCACTGCGGCTCGCCAAACAGGCCGGCTATCTCTCGCAGCTGGCCATCTGCAACGTGCCGGAGAGTTCGCTGGTACGCGAGTCTGAGCTCGTAATGCTGACGCGCGCCGGCCCGGAGATTGGCGTGGCGTCGACCAAGGCCTTCACCACTCAGCTTGCCGCTCTCGGCATGCTGGTCGTGGCCCTCGCCAAGTTCAACGGCTCGGACGCAGAGCGTGAGCGCCTGCTGGTACAGCGCCTGATCGGGATACCCTCACTGATCGAAGCAACGCTCTCGCTCGACCCCGTGATCAAGAAGCTCGCCGAGCGTTTTGCCGACAAGCGTCACGCACTGTTCCTCGGCCGTGGTCCGATGCATCCCATCGCCATGGAGGGTGCACTCAAGCTGAAGGAGATCTCCTACATCCATGCCGAGGCCTATCCGGCCGGCGAACTCAAGCACGGCCCGCTCGCGCTGGTCGATGCCGACATGCCGGTGATCGCGATTGCGCCCAACAATGATCTGCTCGAGAAGCTGAAGTCGAACCTCATGGAAGTGCGTGCGCGCGGCGGTGAGCTGTACGTGTTCGCCGACCCGGAATCGGGCATGCAGTCGTCCGAGGGCGTCACCGTGATCGAGATGCCGCGTCACGTCAGTTATCTGCAGGCTCCGGCCGTATACACCATTCCGCTGCAGTTGCTCGCTTATCACTGCGCGATTCTCAAGGGTACGGACGTCGATCAACCGCGAAATCTCGCGAAGAGTGTGACCGTCGAATAAATTCGCTGCGGCAAGGCACCGCCGGCCTACCTTCCATTGCTAGGAATAGGCCAATGGCATATTGTGGTGACCGTCTGTCAGGGCGAA